>FWPV01000060.1_pt1 | contig 404610 bp, 314 predicted proteins | sample 2228371 | NCBI WGS metagenome assembly FWPV01 (sample SAMEA103939776, study PRJEB20133) | metagenome | reverse complement strand
GAATCAAAACCTTTGTTGGCAGCTCATTCAATGCCGTCATGATTCAGATTTGGACAGCATTGATCGCTTTATTAATCTTAAAATACTTGCAAGCCAAATCTAAAATCAAGTGGTCCCTATCAAATTTGGTTGCGCTGTTACGAATGAATTTATTGACTCACAAAGATTTATGGCAATGGATTGATAATCCGTTTGATACTCCCGCTCCGCCACCAGTGCAGATCCAGGTGTGTTTAACTATTTAAATGGTTTTGGACAGCAAAAGCTAACCTGGTTTTTAAAAATGATAAAAAACTAGGCTAACTTCATGTTTTTCGTTCCAAATTTTTATCATTCTCAGTTAATTTGGACAGCAGTGATATGAAAACAGATTTTAAATTTTGGCAAAGGTCGGCACTCATTAAATTCGGGTAACGACCCATTTTTCGCTTGTATTTTAGCAAGCAAATCGATATTTTTAGTTCCAATCATTCGAAGGAGTAGCTTATGAGCAAAGTTCAAGTCGTAAACCATCCGCTGATTTTAGATAAATTGAGCCGATTAAGAGATAAAACTACTAATACCCCACAATTCCGGCAATTAGTGCGCCAGGTATCCACGATCCTGGCTGTCGAAGCGACCGTCCACTGCATACTTTCGGAAATGACGATCGCTACTCCGTTCGAGCCAATTACCGGCCACTGTCTGAAAAATGAGATAGTCTTGCTGCCCATCCTGCGCGCTGGTCTGGGGATGGTCGATGGTTTTTTAGATTTGTTGCCCGATGCTAAAATCGGCTACTTGGGCGTCTATCGCGATGAAGCGACCTTGCAGCCAGTGACCTATTATCAAAATTTTCCTCAAAATCTGAATCAGGCTGAGATCTTTGTGCTCGATCCTATGCTGGCCACCGGCGGCAGCGCCAATTATTGCCTGTCACAGATCAAAGCGCATGGCGGTCAAAATATCACATTGGTCACCATCGTTTCGGCGCCCGAAGGGGTAGCGCTGATCAATCAAAATCATCCCGATGTGAGAATCGTAACCGCCAGCCTGGATCGTGGGCTAAACGGACACGGCTACATCGTGCCAGGCCTGGGCGACGCGGGTGATCGGTTGAATGGAACAATTTGATTTCGGATTTTAGAATTCGGATTTCGGAATTTGTGATGATGATTGGTGTTGGGAAATGAAGATATATGAGTTTAAATTAGCGATGCCATTTTGGCATTTCATAGCTTCGATGTTATTCGTTGTTGAATTATCCCTGGGGCAGACCTGGCTTGATGCCAAAACTGATAGCTTGATTCAAAAGGGTATCGAGCTATCAATTCAACATGATTATTCACAAGCGGAATCAATTTTCAAACAATTGATAGCGGATCATTCGGATCATCCTGTCGGCTATTTTTTTATGGCGGCCACCATCCAATCGAAAATGATGGATTATGAATCAGATCGCTGGAGCAAGGATTTTCATCGGTATATTAAGCTGGCGATTGACGTGGCTGAGAACAACAGCAGCCAGGGGCAGAATCTCTGGTCTATGTTCTATCACGGCAGCGCGCTCTGTTACCTGGCATTTTATGAGGGAAGAAAGGGGGATTATCTGAAAGCGATCAATCATGGTTTTTCGGGCATTGCCATTTTGAAGAAAATCGTTAAAAGCGATCCTGAGTTTCATGACGCCTATTTTGGGATCGGCTCCTACCAATATTGGCGCAGCCAGAAGACCCGCATGCTGAACTGGCTGCCACTGATCTCCGATGACCGTTCTGAGGGGATTGAGCTGGTGCAGCGGACCGTGGAGCATGGCCGCTACACCCGCTACGTGGCCATGAACGAGCTGATCTGGATTTTGTTGGATGCAGGCAGAGCGGCTGAGGCGTACGCCTGGGCCTTGAGCGGACTGAAGCAATTTCCCCAGAGCCGTTTCTTTCTCTGGGGTGCCGCCAAGAGCGCCTTTGCGATGCAGGACTACTCCGCTGCGGCTGTCCATTTTCAACGGCTCCTCGCTTCCATTGTCAACTCGCAGACGGATAACGATTACAACGAGTTTCTCTGCCGACTGAAGCTGGCCCAATGCTATGAAAAGCTGGGCGAACTAAACCAGGCCTCCCAGCAGCTCGCAGCCATCGAATCCCTGCCGCTGACCGCTGAGTTGCAAAATAAATTAAAAAAACAGCGCGGGGAGCTATCCCAGCTCAAATCCCGCTTGCCCAAGCTGGCGCAAATCGAATCGCCAATCGACTCGTCAGTTGCCGAACACCAGCTTGCAGATAAACAGCGCAGCCAATAATCCCGCCAGATCGCCGATCAAGCCAGCGGGCACTGCATGGCGGGTCTTTTTGATTCCCACCGCACCGAAATAAACGGCAATCACATAAAAAGTGGTCTCGGTGCAGCCGAAGAACGTGGAGACCAGCCGCCCGATGAAGGAATCGGGACCGTGCTGTTTCATCAGCTCGGTGGCAATGCCGAGGGTGCCGCTGCCCGAAAGCGGGCGCATCAGCGCGGCGGGCAGGGCTTCGGCGGGCATCCCGATCAAATTGGTCACAGGCGATATGATTTTCACAAAAATATCCATGGCCCCAGAGGCGCGAAACATGCCAATCGCCACTAAAATTGCCACCAGATAGGGGATGATCTTCACCGCCACTTCGAAGCCGCCTTTAGCGCCATCGACAAACGCTTCATAGACTTTCACCTTTTTGTTCAACGCCAGAACTGGAATGATGAATAGCAAAAAAGGGATGGCCCAGGTCGAAATGAAACCGATGATTTTCTCGAACATTTATTTCTCCTCCTCTCCGCTGGTGCTGGTCCTTGAATCTTGATCCGATCCTTCTTCTGCTTTCATTTTGAACATTGGCAGTCGCTGCAACAGCTTGGTCGCAATCACCGCCACAGTCATGGCGCAGCCCGATGCGAAAATGGTGGTGCCAATGATTTCGGTGGGATTTTTCGAGCCAAGTGAAGTCCGCACCGCAATGATGGTGGCGGGGATTAACGTCAGGCTGGCCGTATTCAGCGCCAGAAAGGTGGCCATGGCATTGGAGGCAGTATCTTTAATCTTGTTCAATTTTTGTAGTTCCTCCATCGCTTTCAAGCCAAGCGGCGTAGCAGCATTCGAGAGTCCCAGCCAGTTGGCCGCAATATTCAAAATCATCGCGCCCATGGCGGGATGCTCGGGTGGAATCTCAGGGAACAGACGCCGACTCACGGGTTTGATGGCGCGCGCCAACAAATTCACCAGTCCGCCCTGCTGCGCGATGTTCATGATCCCCAGCCACAGCGCCATGATGCCGATCAGATCGATGGCGATTTTCACCGCCGTATTGGCCGAATCGAACGCGGCTTTGGTCACTGCATCGATCTTGCCATTGACCGTGCCCACGATGAGAGCAATCACCATTAAAAATAGCCAGATCCAGTTGAGCATAGTTGCTTCTCCTGTTTTGGATGAATGGGAAATTAGTTTGCTTTGGAATGAAGGAGATAAGGTACAATTTTTTGGGAGCATTACAGGCATCAGAAGACATTTGATAGACAGTCTAATAAGTTTGGCAAAAAAACCAGGTGGCGAATCATAAATACTAAAAAAGCATTATAAAACATGGCGCCTCTTCTAGTGGAAAAGATACTGCCTCGTGCAGAGGGGGGCGGTTCGAACCCGCACTGCGCCAATCTTTTATGAAATCATGCCAATTATTTTGATTGTATTTTCAGAGTTGAATAACTGAACAGGCAAAGACACTCCGCTCTCCTAATGCTATCTTCAACGAGCGAAATTTTCGGTTAAGCTCATAACAAAATGTGCTCTTGGGTCGTTCGGTAAACTTCGATCTTTAGTTGTCCAATCACGGAATAATTTCCAGCACGGAACCATCAGCTAAACGATAGAACCGAAAATCACTATCCAGTGTGAACACATGATTGAGAGAATGGCTTTCGGCAATGGCAACCAGCGAGGCATCGGCGAGATCCATCGGTGTGTCCTGGTATTTTTCCATAAGTTCCATCATACGTTCAACTTCAATTGATGTTAGGTTGTGCAATAGAAGCTTCTGTGTACTTATCAGCCTCCAAAGCTCTGCTTGATAGCGATAACCACCGACCTCTCCAAGTAGATACATCGCTTCTGTAAAACAGGGCCATGTGGTCAACAGAGAAGTTGCGGGCAGCGATTTCGCAGCGTTGACGCAAACAGCATGGTTTGAGTCATCTTTGTCCAGTAAGGCCACTAATGGTCCAGTATTGGTGAGCATCATAATTTGTGCTCCTGTCGCTTCTTCAACATGCCAGAGGCAAACTTCTGACCGCAGTTCTCCGACATTCTCGCCCCGCCTTTAATGTATTCGCTGCTAGAAATGACTCCGATGTGATCGGCAAGATAATCAAACAGGGTGGCATTTTTATCTGGTGCGGGTGCCGTTTCCACTGAAGAAATAAAAAGCTCGCGTAGCGCATGAAGTGCCAATATTTCAGGCGAGGTTTTTTGCTGGAGTGCACGTTTTTTTAGAGCTTTTTCTATATCGGGGGTAAGCGCAATGTTCATTGGACTTCTCCTTTTTAAAAAAACATGAATTGAGGAATAACTTGAACCATATTTTATCAGCAACATAATACAAACTTTATTAAAAAATGTCAAGCAAAAATTTGGCTCATTGGGTAATTAGATATCATACTGCTGGATGGTTCACTGATTGATGTCAACGCAGGTATAACATAGTACAACGATATGAACAGCGGGCAAAAAGAATCATTAGATCAGGAAGGACGTTGCTGATGAATTTATACGGCATTTTCTTTGGAGTTCATCATTTTTCCACTTGCTTTTTATCCCAAATCCAATTAAGTTATTCAAGCGTAAATTCAAATGGTCAGATGTCCTACACTTCCAAAGTGTAGGACATCTCCAATTAAAACTAAAACCGAAAATCAGAATGCCAAACATCACCGAAGAATTCATACAACAACTCAAAAAATCCCTCGGCCATAGATATGTTTTCACCGATGTCGAGACATTGGAAGCTTACAACTTCGATGGCACTGAATACCGCTACCTGCCCGATGTGGTTGTTGAGCCAGAAACGACGGAGCAGATTTCGGAGCTGATGAAATTGGCCTCAGCCTATCGGGTGCCAGTGGTGCCAAGAGGCGCAGCAACGGGATTGAGCGGCGGCGCGCTGGCGGTTCAGGGCGGTGTGGTGCTGTCGCTGTTGCGGATGGATAAGATTTTAGAGATCGATGAAGTCAATATGATCGCCGTGGTGCAGCCTGGGGTGATCAATCTGCATTTGCACGAGGCGGTGGAAGCCAGGGGCCTATACTATCCGCCCGATCCTGCCAGCTATGAGACTTCTTCTATTGGCGGCAATATTGCCGAGGATGCTGGCGGACCGCATTGCTACAAGTATGGCACGACGCGGGATTATGTGCTGGGACTGAAAGTTGTTCTGCCCGATGGGACGATTTTGAACACGGGCGTGAAAACCCGTAAGGGCGTGGTCGGCTATGATTTGACCAATTTGATTGTTGGGTCGGAAGGGACGCTGGCCATCGTGACCGAAGCGACATTGCGGCTGATCCCTCTGCCTGCGAAAATCATCAGCCTGCTCGCTTTTTTCCCTGATACCAGTTCTCTCGTTAGCAGCCTGTCTGGCATGACGAAGAGCCGAATTGTTCCTGCAGCACTGGAATTTTTGGATCCTGCCTGCGTTAGTTTGATCCGAGGGAAAATTGGGATCAATCTGCCGCAGGAGAGCTCGTCGCTGCTCATCATCGATCTGGATGGGGAGCCCGAGGAGTTGGATCGGCAGATGGAGATCGTTGGGGAAATTTGCATGAATACAGGCGCACTGGATGTGTTGATCGCTGAGGGATCGGAACGGAGAAAAGGGCTGTGGGATGTCCGACGCAAATTGCGGGATCTGATCAAAGAGGGGAATCAGTTTAAACGGGCGGAAGATGTGACCGTGCCGATCAGCAAAATTCCTGAGCTGATCCAGGCCTGTGAGGGCATCGCGAAAAAATTTGGACTGGATAATTACAATTTCGGCCATCTGGGCGATGGCAATGTCCATGTAAATTTGACGCATCGCGAAAAAAACGATCAGGTGATTAAACGGGGAGAAAAAGCAGCCGAGGAGATTTTCAAAGCTGTGCTCCAGATGGGCGGGACGATTTCGGGCGAGCACGGGATCGGCATCACCAAGCAGCCGTTTTTGGGATTGGAATTGTCGCCAAAATCAATTCAATTGCAGCGGGCGATCAAGCGGGTGTTCGATCCGTTAAATATTTTGAATCCTGGGAAAATTTTTCCGTTGGAATAATTAATCGGGAATGATTCCTTTGCAGCACTCAGCCAGGTTCAAAGATCATACTGATTCTAGCGCTTTGAGCGACGGAATCAGCTTCATTCAAATTTTGAATTGACAATGAAATTTCTGTTGCTTATATTGCAATGGAAAATGAATGAATTTTGTCCTGCTATTCAACCTGTGTAAATTATTCAGGCTTTTTCAAGGAGCAGTCTTATGAAATTAGCTCAACAGATAAAATCGGAAACCTACCTGGAAAAAAATCTCGACAAATTGCTAAACCAAATTCGCGAAACTCGAAATCCAGTTATCATCACCAGGAATGGAGAAGCTATCGCAGTGCTTCAAGACATCCAATCTTATGAAACGACACGACAGGCGCTGCTCATGCTGAAATTGATGGCTCAAGGAGAAGATGACATAAAAAAGGGTCGAATTTTATCGCATGATGAAGTGATGGCAAAAATTGGAAAGAGACTAAACGAGGGCAAATCAATAAATGATTGAGCAATTCCAGGTTTTTTGGACTGAAGTTGCTGAGCGCGATCTTGAGGAAATTATTGACTACATTGCTCAGGATAATCTTGCTGCAGCTATTGGCTTATATAACAAAATTCGAGATAAGACTGCTTCTTTAAAAATCCTCCCATTCCGCTGCCGAATCGTACCAGAACTCAAGAAAATAAATATAAAATCATTCCGCGAGCTGATCATCAGCCCTTATCGAATTGTTTTCAAGATCGAGAATAAAGCTGTGTATATTGCAGGGGTGTTTGATGGAAGACGAGATCTAGAGGACATTTTGATAGATAGGCTCATCAGATAAATTAATCTCCGAATACATGGCCGATCTGAAAATCTTATGGCTCATTGTAATTGCCCCTATATAAATTATTCGAGCTTAAAAAATCCTCTTGTCTCAATGAAAAACTTGTTGTATATTTCTTTTGCTGATTCATGGGCAACACGCATTTCCAACCGAAAAAACAGGATATGAGCGGAAATGATATGGAAAATTACTGTGGGTGAATCGAAGATTCATTTAAAACGAGGAAACCATGCTCGATAAAAAAATCATCAAACACCTGCATAAAATATTTGGCAAAGAGAACGTTCTAACCCAGCACAAAGACCTGGTCTTTTACCAGTACGATGCATCATTAGATCGCGGCATGCCAGATGCGGTGGTGTTCCCAAGATCGACCGAACAGATCGTGGCGCTGGTGAAGCTTGCCAGGGAGCATCGCATTCCTTTAATCCCTCGCGGCTCGGGCAGCAACTTAAGCGGCGGAACGATCCCTATCTGGGGCGGCATCATCGTCCAATTCTCCCACATGAATCGGATCCTGGAGATCGATCTGGACAACCGCTGCGCTGTGGTTGAGCCCGGTGTTTATAATCTTGACCTGCAAAATGCGCTGGCACCCCATAAATTTTATTTTGCTCCTGACCCAGCCAGTCAACGTGTGGCTACCATTGGCGGCAATGTGGCGGAGAACGCAGGCGGCCCCCATTGCATCAAATATGGCGTAACCGTCAACCACATTCTCGGATTGGAGATCGTCACGCCAGATGGCGAGATGCTCATGCTCGGTGGAAAAGCTGAGCCGCTGACAGGTTATGATTTGATGAGTCTCATCATCGGCTCTGAAGGCACGCTGGGCATTGTCACGAAAGTCATCGTAAAAATTTTGCCGCTACCTGAAGCCGTCAAAACTATGCTGGCGATTTTCAGTAGCATGGAGCAGGCAGCCAATGCGGTCTCTGAAATTATTGCCAGCGGCATCATTCCGTCAACACTGGAGATGATGGATAAGCCAATTATTCAGACTGTCGAGGCGATGCACCACCTGGGCTATCCGATGGATGCCGAGGCCGTGTTGCTGGTGGAATTGGACGGACCAGTGGCTGGGATGGAAAGTCAGGCAGATGAGATCAAAAAAATTTGCCAGAAAAACGGCGCGTATAAAATCGAAGCGGCAGAGACCAGCGACCAGCGCGATGCTTTATGGAAGGGCCGAAGGCTTTCTTTTGGGTCGCTTACCATGTTGCAGCCCTCGGTGATGATCGCCGATGGAACCGTGCCGCGCAGCAAGGTGCCAGCCGTTCTGAAGCGCGTCATGGAGATCTGCGATCATTATCAGCTTAAGGTAGGCAATGTTTTTCATGCCGGCGATGGCAATCTTCATCCGTTTATTCTATTCGATGATCGCAATCCCGTGGATAAAGAAAAGGTCAAGCAGGCCTGCGATGAGATTTTAGCCGTATGCATTCAGCAGGGCGGGACGATCAGCGGGGAGCATGGTATTGGGCTGGAAAAAAAAGGGGCGATGAAAATGCTTTTTACGACCGAAGAAATCGCTGCCATGAAAGCAATCAAGAATGTATTCGATCCCGATGGGATTTTCAATCCCAATAAGATTTTTCCTATGACTGAGGTGGATAATCTTTGATCGATTGGCTTGTTGGGTAACTGGGTAACTGGGTAATTGGGCTATTAGTTAATTGGAAAATAGGGTGACTGGTCAATGGGAACTTAGTAGCAATGAGGCGAACTAACCTTACTTAACGACTCAACCACTTAACCGACTCACCTATCCGCAAACAAGGAATGATAGAAAATGACTGATCGTTTAATAGAAATACTGGGCAAGAAAAATGTGACCGATTCTCCCGACGAATTAAGAAAATATTCAGTGGCTGGCAGGGCTCCATCGCTCGTTTTATTTCCCACCTCGAGCGATCAAATCGCTGAGATTTTCAAATTGGCAAGACGATACGGGAAAAAAGTTCTGATTAGCGGAAATAACAGTCAGCGCAATTTTGGCTCGCAGCTCGAGGCGTTCGATTGGTGCATTTCGCTGAAGCAAATGAATAATATCATCGAACATGAAGCGGCCGATCTGATCGTCACGGTTCAATCTGGGGTCACCCTTGCACAGCTTCAAAAATTTCTGAACCGGAAAAATCAATTTTTAGCGCTCGATCCAATCGGCGCGGAAGATCGAACGCTTGGCGGAATTATTGCCACTAATAGCTCGGGTCCATTGCGGCTGCTTTATGGAACCTGTCGCGATCTGGTTCTGGGGATGAAAGTGGTTTTGCCCGACGGAACGATCATTCGCGCAGGCGGCAAAACGGTCAAAAATGTGGCGGGGTATGATCTGAGCAAATTGTTTATTGGCTCAATGGGCACATTAGGTGTTATCACAGAACTGACTTTCAGGCTATCTCCCACAGCAGCCGAAAGCCAGACGCTCTGGATTGAATTCGATCGGCTAGATCAGTTATTCGAACTGGCCCAATCGGTTGGCGCATCCAATCTGGTGATTAGCCGCTGCGAATATGTGGACGAAAAATTTGTTGAAAAATACTTAGCAGACTCGTCTCCGTCAAAAGCTCCGCATTGCCTGTTATTCAACGTCCAGGGACCGGCTGAAATGGTGACCGCTACGATCAAAAGACTGCAACAAATTGCTTCAAGCATGGAAGCGAAAAATGGGATCATTTTTTCCAAACAAGATGATGCGAAATTATGGGATCGAATGAATTCATTGAGAAGCGTATCCGACACAGGCAGCCTCGCTTTACAGTGCCAGATTTCTGTGCCGAAATCCGCCTTGGCGCAGGTCATCCAGCAAATTCAAAAATATGCAGCCGATGCTGGCAGTCCAATTGCGCTTCGGGCTCATGCTGGCAATGGGATTCTCCATATTTTCTGGGGCAATGAGAAGCAGGAAAAAATAACGGCCGATCAGTACCGATCGATAATTCAATCATTGCGGCAGATCGGCCAGAACTGCGGAGAGAGTATGGTTGTTCAAGACTTGACCGTCACTTCTGAGGTGACGGCCACGTCTGAATTGATTTGGGGCAAGCCAGGCAGTGAATTTGCTTTGATGAAAGCGATCAAAGCCAAATATGATCCCCATGGTGTACTCGCTGGTGGTCGATTTATCGGAGGATTATGATGAAGAGCAAAGCATGGCAAGAAGCTTATGAGGAAGCGATTCGCTGTATCCGGTGTGGCTATTGTCAGCCGACCTGCCCGACGTATGTGGTGAGTGGGATCGAGCATTCGGTGGCCCGCGGTCGAAATTTTTTAGCCCGATTGATCTACGAAAAGGAGATTGCTTTTGATAAACAGTACAAAAAGCCGATCTTCGAGTGCCTCCTCTGCGGCGCGTGCAATATCAATTGCGCTCCAGTGGTAAAAACCCAGGATATTATGATGGCGGCCCGTGAAATTTATATTCAACAGCAGGGGCAGCCACCATTGCAACGATTCGTGTTTCGCGAATTGCTGCCCAATCCAGCGCGCATGACTCGCCTGATGAAACTGATCGCTCTGGGCAAGCGCACCGGCATTTCTGGCCTGGCTCAGGCGTTGCGGGTGTTCGGTTGGATCGCCAAAGACCTGGCAAACGCCGAGGCCCTGGTGGAGTCTTTCCCCAAGAAATTCTTCAGAGAACGGTTGTCCGAGCTCCCTTCCGTTCAGGCCGCTCGAGGCCCCAGGGTCGGCTATTTCGTGGGTTGCGGCGTCAATTACGCTTTTCCTGATGTGGGTCTGGCAACCGTGGGATTGCTAACCAAAAACCGATATTCCGTGAACGTCCTGGATAATCTCTGTTGCGGCCTTCCGGCAATGGGCTACGGAGATCGGGCTGCGGCAGAGGCCATGGCGCGGCGAAATATCGAAGTTATCGAAGCATCCGGTTGTGACATTATCCTCTCAGAATGCGGCAGTTGCTCATCGTTTCTCAGCGAATATGGCAAACTTTTGGCTGATGACCCAGCATGGGCAGAGCGTGCCATTCGCGCTGCAAAAAAAATTATTGATGTCAATCTGTTTCTCACCCAGTTTGAACTGACGACCGATTTCGCCATCAGGGAATCCGTAATCGTCACCTATCATGACCCATGCCATCTGGAACGCTATCAAAAGATAAAGACGCAACCTCGCGATTTGATCCAACGGATCGCTGGGGTTCAATATGTTGAGTTGCCGGAAGCGAATTGGTGCTGCGGTGGAGCTGGCACATATAATTTGAGCCACTATGAAATTTCAATGAAGATTTTGCAAAGAAAAATGAATAATGTCCGCAATACTGGAGCAAATATCCTATTATCCTCCTGTCCGGGGTGCCTGGTGCAACTGTCTTACGGTGCACGAAAATTCAAGCTGCCAGTAAGGGTTATGCACATTGTCCAATTGCTGAACGACAACATTTCGCAATAGCGACTCGACAGCTCTTCTGCAAGTGGGTGAATCATGTCCCTGGTTTGCTTTGGACTTTTGTCATAGATCAGGGCTAATTTTGAGCTGGTATGGTCACAAAAATTGTAAAAAATATGCTTGCTTTTTTCAATTTGATTTTATAACTTCAGCCCGAATCATTTAAAAAAGTAACTAGAAGGAAAATCAGAGAGGTTTATGTAATGGAACTACCGATTGTAAACAAATGGAACTTGTCCCTGTTCAAAACTGACGACGAGGAAGAGTGGAACGAAGACGATTGGGACAATGAAGAAGAGTGGGAAGATGAAGAAGAATGGGAGGACGAAGAGGACTGGGAAGATGAGGAGGATTGGGAAGACGAAGAAGATGATGAGGATTGGGAAGATGAAGAGGAATGGGATGAAGAAGAGGATGACGACTGGGATGACGAAGAAGAGGACTGGGACGATAGCGACTGGGATGTCGAAGACGAAGATAACTGGAATTAATTATGCTATCGCTTACTGATTTGATTCCCATCGGTACAATCGATCTTTATGATGCTCGTTCAGGAATTTGGAGGAAAATTCCCGATCATCCTTGGAAAATTCGATCTAAGAACCTTATTCCAAGCATGAAGGTCCACTCATCTTCACTTCAAGATCAAAGTTGATCTTTTGATGATGAGTCTTCCATTCACATCGCTCGTAGAATATCGGTTCATTAAAAAATAAATGCCGTGTACCATTTGATCTAAAATGCAATTCACGAGGTAGTCATCTGAATTGCATTTTTTTTATCCAAAAACGTATTAGTTTTGATCGGACAATAGATTTGAAGCGCCCCTTGCGCTTACTTCAGACTGATACCCGGGGATCGAATCGGAGGTTCTATTGAAAGCTGAAATCTTAAAATGAAAATTTAATCCTAAAGAAGCCCACGGAACACACGAATAAACACTGAAAGCACTTTTTGTTTTTTTCGCGTCCTTCTGGGTGTTTCGTGGGCAAAAGATCTCTATATTCCACTGCTTTGCTTCATATTAGAATTTTAGCTGGAATTTTTATGTCCACCAATGCCGCCACATGATCAAGTGATCGGAAGTGGACATGCACGGGGTTCGTTTGGAAGAGTGATTAGCCAGGTATTTCTGGCAATGATGGGTTTGTCTTTAGAATAACGAGAGGCTTGAGATGCGACCGATTTATTTAGATCATAACGCAACGACGCCGACTGATCCGGAAGTAGCAGAAGCGATGATGCCCTTTTTAAAGGAGCACTTTGGCAATCCATCGAGCTCGCATTGGTATGGCATGCAGACGCGCCTGGCGATTGTGACGGCCCGTGAGCAGGTTGCGGATCTGCTCGGCTGTCGGCCAGATGAAATTATCTTTACCAGCGGCGGGACTGAATCGAACAACTTCGCGATTCGCGGAGTCGCGGAGACATTCCGCCATCGCGGCAATCACATCATCACTTCTCAGATCGAACATCCAGCAGTGATCAATGTATGCAAATATCTGGAGCGCCAGGGCTATGAGATCACCTACCTGCCAGTAGATCGATACGGTATGGTTGATCCTGAAGCGGTAGAGCGGGCGATTCAGCCAGGCACGATTTTGATCACCATTATGCACGCCAATAACGAAGTGGGGACCATTCAGCCCATTGCGGAGATCGCGCAAATCGCACGGGCTCATCACATCCTATTTCATAGCGATGCAGCCCAATCGGTGGGAAAAATTCCTACCCGGGTTGAGGAAATGGGCGTGGATTTGCTCTCGGTTGCCGGGCATAAATTGTACGCTCCCAAGGGGATCGGCGCGCTCTATATTCGGCGCGGCATTCAATTGCAGCCGTTCATTTTGGGCGCCGGGCACGAATCTGGTCGGCGCGCCGGAACAGAGAATGTCCTGGAGATCGTTGGTCTGGGCAAAGCCTGCGAAATTGCCGCCAGAGATCTTGAGAAGAATCAAAAGCATTATCGGGCGCTGCGCGATCGGTTATGGAACGGTTTAAAGCAAGCTTTGCCAGAACTTGTTTTGAACGGCCACCCAGAACATCGTCTGCCCAATACGCTCAGCGTCGCGTTTCCTGGGATCGATGCCAACACGCTGTTGGACGAGCTAACCGAGGTCGCTGCTTCGCCAGGCGCTGCCTGTCATACCGATGTAGCAGAGCCGTCCGCGGTGCTGGTAGCTATGAAAGTGCCATTGGAAAATGCGCTCGGCACCATCCGCTTCTCCACGGGCAAATTGAACGATGAGAGTCAGATCGATCAGGCGATCGAATATATTGTCAGCGCAGTGCGTCGCTTGCGCCCCAAAGCCGAAGCAGAAGCGCCGGTCGTCCTCCCAACCAAGGACATCAAACTGACTCATTTCACGCACGGCTTGGGCTGCGCCTGCAAGCTGCGCCCCCAAAATCTTGAACAGATCTTGGCCACGCTGCCACTCAGCGCAGATCCAAATGTCCTGGTGGGCACGAATACCTCCGATGATGCCGCCGTGTATCGAATTAGCGACGAGCTCGCCATCGTCCAAACTGTGGATTTCTTCACGCCGATCGTGGATGACCCCTATCATTTCGGGGCGATCTCTGCTGCCAATTCGCTCAGCGACATCTATGCCATGGGTGGCCGACCATTGTTCGCATTGAATATCGTTGGTTTTCCAGAGAAACGCCTGCCCTTGGATGTGCTGAAACAAATTTTGCAGGGCGCCTCAGATAAAGCGCGCGAGGCTGGCATCGACATCATCGGTGGTCATACCGTGGAAGACTCGGAACCGAAATTCGGCCTGGCTGTGACTGGGCTGATCCATCCGAACAGGATTTTGACCAACGCCTCAGCCCAGGCAAATGATGCGATTATTCTCACCAAGCCGATCGGCCTGGGCATTATCACCACCGGGATTAAACGCGGTTTGGTGGACAGCCAGACGGCTGAACGCGCCATTGCCGTGATGGAACAGCTCAACCGATCGGCGGCTGAGACCTTTGCGCAGTTCGACATCCATGCCTGCACCGATGTGACCGGTTTCGGGCTTTTGGGTCATTTAAAAGAGGTAACCACTGCCAGCCATCTTGATGCCACCATATACGCCTCCCAGGTGCCAACACTCGAACCCTGCCACCAGTTGGCAAGCGCTGGTATCGTCCCGGGAGGCACCATGGCTAATCAGGATTTTGTGCGGCCTTTTGTCAATTGGGATGATCGGATCGCAGCAATCGACCAGATCATTCTTTGTGATGCGCAGACCTCTGGTGGATTGCTCATCTTTTTACCTGAACAGCAAAAGCAGGCGTTAATTGAGGAATTGCATCATCGCGGGTTGCCGTTCGCGGCTGCCATTGGGACAATGGCAGGTCCAGGCAACGGAATCATAACGGTCAAACCTTAGCCCATGGCCTCCAGGCCTGAGCTGCTCAATAGGAGCGACCGATTATTCGAGGATAAAGGCTAAATATTCGCTAATCGCCAGGCAGCGGCGAATGATTTTTGCTCTAATCCGTACAGCCGCTTTGTACCTATCAGGGCATGGATCGGGCAATTATCAAGGCGAATATGGCCAAAATCTCGATTCTGAGGCACAATTTGCACATTCCCCGCGTGGAATGGTTTTTGAACGAATTCGGATAGCTTTATTGCACTGGGTAAGAATCCTGGTGCGCCAATTGTCTGGTATTCGATAATCAGAAAAGTGCAGTGATCCCGATGATATTTTATCCTATCAAGATGCTGTTCATCCTCATAACTGCGTTGTGGTTGACTGGAACTCCTTGCCATGCGCAGCCTCGAAAAACACTCGAACAAAGATTGAACCTTGTTGTGGGGAAATACGAGTTTGCCCAGGAATTGCAAACCACCTTTGGAACAGCAGCAACGAAACAGATTTTAGCAACAGCCGAAGCCCAGCTTGCTCGCGCTCGAGAACTACTATCAGCCAATCGTCCGATATTGGCGAACCAGCGGCTGAACGAAGCAGAGCGTTCGATCGATCAGGTGATGCGGTTATTGTTGAAAGAGCCTCTCAGATTGAGACGGGAGAGTTTGGAACAAAAAATTCAGCTTGCGACCGAGTTGATTCAGCAAACAGAAGATCCGCAGGCGCAGGACTGGCTGGATCGAGGGATCAGACAAAAGAAGCTCGCTGAACAAGCGTTTCGTTCTGCGGAGTTTCAGCAGGCGATCCGACATTTTCGGAGAGCTGAGTTTCTGGTGCAGCGGGCTTTGGAGGTTGCGATGCAAAAGGATCGCTCGAATGAGGCACGAGCAGACCTGGAGGAGCAAACGTTAACGCAACTCTTGGAGCAATCCCGCTCGAGCTTTGCTTCCGATCCGCGATCTCAGGTGCAGCGAAATTACCGACAGATTTTGAAATTAATCGCCCGAGCCCGAGAAGCGCGCGCCCGAGGAGACTTCAGCAGTGCCATTGAGCTGTATCATCAAGCCACGCGCCTGGTCCACCGCACGCGCGATCTGGCGGCTGGAAAAACCGATCGAATGGCCGACCGCGCCTTCGATGAATTGAACACATTGGATGAGCTCACCGAAACGCTCCAGGCTCGCCTTAGCCGATACCAGGATGACGAGTGGATCGAATTCTTCATGTCGCATCTGAAACAGGTTCAACAAGCTGCCCATCGCGCGATGGAACAGCAAGATTATCAGCGGGTCCTATTGAATACCGAGCTCGGCCGTAATCTCATCGAACAGATTCAGACCAAAATGCGCGAGAGATTTACAGTTGGGACGCAATCGATCCAACAGGAACTTGATGAATTGGAACGTGAACTCAACCAGCTCAATCAAAACCTGCTGAGCAGCGGCGATAATGAACAGGCCAGGAGACTGCTGATGTATTCACAATCTGCTCAAGCCAACGCGGAAGATCTGTTCCAAAAGCAGGACTATCAATTTGCCAGGCACTATATTTTTATCGCCAGGCGCCTTGCAAATGCCGCTGATCTGTTGCTCGTCGCACCATCGGTCGATGCGCTTCCTTGCGATTCGGTTCGGAATAAATTTCAGGACATTGAAAAGGATTTAGCCGGGCTTGCGACCAAGGGGAAGCCGGGATCATCTAAAGAAGCTCAATTTTATTTTGAACTGGCGCAGCGATTTCTAAATCTCGCAAAGGAAAATCTCGAGCAAAATCACTGCTATGTAAGTCAACAATGGCTGGATCTCAGTCACATCGCGCTAAACCGACTGAAAGGCATTTTATAAGTCATGGCCGGCTAACCAGCAGTGGGTCTAAATAGCTTGTGCCTTAGCGTCACCCATTGGTCAGGCGACCTGATTCATAACATTCAGTTTGTCGGTCCGCATCCCTCATATTTGGGAAATTTTTTTATCCATTAAACGCAGTACCGCTTGATTAGCGGTATTATTCCCTTGCAAATTATCAGACAAAGCTGCTGCTATTCATCAATCATTTAAATTGATCGCCGCTTTACTGATAAAGCTGAACAACAGCGGCGCTGGCGAATATCCATCGGTTTCGATTCACGAAGGTTAATCTTATTTGGCTAAAATCTCACTCAAATCGCTCTATCAAAAAGCACCCTATTATCAACCATTACTGACCACCGGGGCTATCTATCTGGCGTTCGTGTACCTGTTGACACTGACGCCGTTTCGTTTCTCACTTTTTTATTTTGAACAATTCGTCCAATTCAGACGGGGTTACAAATTTGCTTTGATCGCTGGCTCCAATTGGTTCGATATTATTTTGAATATGGTGATGCTGATGCCACTGGGAATGGTCCTGGGGCTGCTCTGGCGCGCTTTCGAAATTCGAAAGGGAAAATCCATCCTTCGGGCATTGGGTTTTAGTTTGCTTGTTAGCTTGAGCATCGAGCTGTCACAGCTATTTTTACCCCGTAGCTTTTCGGCTGTCGATTTGTTCACCAATTGCCTCGGTGCAGGCATTGGCGCCTGGCTGGCTTATCCCATCGGGCCGTTCGATATCCGCACCATTGTTAAAATCATGTACGAACGGGGACGCCAATTCTATTCCCGGATAGTTTTGATGTACAGTGGTGCTGCGTTGCTGATTTTGATGCTTCCTTCTTTGCTGAATGTATTTCACAATTGGAGCAACGATTTCCGCCTGATGCTTGGCAATGAGCCAACACGTAATCGGCCATGGCAGGGAACCATCTATAAGCTCGCCATTTTCGATCGCAGGCTCTATGATCACGAGGTCTCGCGGCTCGTTGCCCTGGGACACCATGATATGACTCCGAGCACAGCGATCCCTGGTTTGATCATCGAATACCGGTTTGATTCAATGCCGTTTTCTGCTCAAGGGCCACTCCACGATCAGCTTGCAATTACCGCACAAAAAAAAACCAGGCCGGAATTAAGTCCATCTGGAGGAGTTACTCTGACCGATCAGGTGCTGTTGGGAACCACCAACGCTGCGACCCCTTTGGTGCAATGGCTAAAAAGAACCAAACAATTCTCCATCGCCATCTGGTTGACCCCTGCATCGTTAAGGCAATTCGGGCCAGCGAGAATCGTCACGTTGTCCAAAAATACCAATCACCGCAATTTTACTTTAGGGCAATCTGGAGCGGGAGTGGTATTTCGCGTGAGAACACCTATAACTGGACTCAATGGCTCCAAGGTCGAATTGATGACGCCACCAATGCTCGAGACTCAGCAACCTCAACTGGTCGTTGCCAGCTATCACCGCGGCGAAATGAAACTGTACGTCAATGGCCAACGAAGCGCGCGGATGATCTACGATACGAGCGCCTATCTGCCGCTTCTCGCTGGACTAAGTCGCGATCGATTCGGCAAAACCGCCTTCTGCTTCATGCTACTGTTCCCGCTCGGCTGGCTGGCGCGGGGATTGGCGACCTCTGCTCGGTGGAAATGTTTTATCTCCAGTTTATTTCCTCTGCTCATTATGCTGGTTCATTCCGCGATCCAAATGCTGTGCTGGCATCACGCTTTCGACATCCATTTGCTTTTTTATTGTAGCTTCATCTCAGCATTACTCCTGATAATCGGATTGATCTATCAATCGTTGTTGCTTGAATAGCCGGGCGAAGGGGCTATTCGCCCACCGATGCCTAAAGCTCTGTCGCTCATGCTCTGTCATGGTGTAAATATTACACAGCAGTCTGATCTTCCTTCGTGTCAACTTACCACACAGCGCCGAAAAGTAGCTTTGGTTCCAGAGCTGCTAAGCCGCTGGAATTCCGATGATTGCTACGCAGCAAAAATCCGATATTCACCTGGTATGGAGATTGCCTGATCATTCATGGGTCGCTATTTAAGTTTGATAAGCAGGCCGAGCCAGTCTCAAGACAAATATCATTGTGCAATGTGCTGTCGGATGACTTGAGCTAACCAAGCCATAAATTTATCAGGTTGGAGGTAATGAGATGCAATCGGTTCAATTGAAACAGATAATATTTCTGCTGCTCGTTCTGATCGCTTTTCTGATTTTATTTGGCATTTTGATTTACACGAGCAGCGCCAGCGCCATGTCTGAAATGGAAACTGGTCCGACGAAACGAAAATTATTCAACTACGAAAATACCAGCATCACCATCGATGCAGACGAGAGCCTTGTGGGCGACGTGCTGGTCAAAAACGGCTCGCTCACTGTGGCGGGCGAACTGCGCGGCCACATCATTGCGATCAACGCTGATGTTTATTTGGAACAAAGTTCCCAAATTCATGGCCATGTGTTTGTCTATCGGGGCGAAGTGGTACGAAATGATCCAGCCGTACTCAGGGGAACGGTCGTCGTGATCGGCGAAGATCAACTGAAGGTCACTGAAACAACCCTGCCGGATTCCGAGCGCCTTCAGCTAACGATACTGAGAAGCGATACGACGCTTCCCTCTGAGGCAACTATCTACGGGGACGTTTTCACTTTCAAAGCTAAATTTACGGTCCATGGCAAAGTCGATGGCGATGTGATCAATTTTTGGGGGCAAACCAATTTGCTGGCACAAGCAGCCATCGATGGGAATGTCATTTGTTATGGCGGTCAATTGGCCCTTGACAACGCCGCTTTAATCACCGGGCGCGCCATAAGCCTTGGCACGGAGCCAACGCTGGCCAAACAGCAGGAAGAGGACAAAATAATTCAGGAGAAGATCGAGCGAAAATATCTTAAGCAGCAGCGGCACAAGGATTCTGGTATTGTTCGCTTTTGGGGGGATGTGGTGATCGAACCTGGCGAATTCATCCGCGGTGATGTTGTAGCGCTTCGCGGGTCGATTCAGGTGAAAGGCGAGGTGGATGGCAGTGTGGTGGCATTATTTGGTAATGTCGAATTGGACAGCAGCGCTCAAGTCACAGGGGATGTGGTGAGTGTTGGAGGAAAAATCTACCGTTCTCGCGCTGCGCGGGTCAAAGGTGATTTGGTTCAAACCAGCATTACTGGAGTCAAAGTAGATGATGGCGATCAGCATGTTTCCGTCGGTGTCGGTGGAGTTTCGGTCAGGCCAAAGCGCGGGGACGAATGGGAACGCTCACGCCCGGCGCACGGCCGGCACGAGGATTCTCCTTTCGAATCAGAGCCATTTATGTTTCGCTACAACAGGGTCGAAGGGCTCTTTTTGGGGCTGAAATTGGAGCGCGAAGATTGGAGAGATCGAAGCAACGCCTGGTTCAATCTCTATGGACATGCCGGTTATGGGTTCTCTCGAAAGCGCGCCTGCTATCAGATCGGTTTGGAGCGAAATTTCTTCGGAAAATATGGGCCGGTCTTCGGCGCTGAAGCGCACGACGTGGTGCACTCCGAAGACGAATGGATCATCCCAACGTTTGAGAATTCGCTGGCAGCTCTGTTACTCAGAGAGGATTTCCATGATTATTTTCGCCGATCTGGCTATTCTGCCTACGTCAGGCACGACATTTCCGAGTACCTCTTTCTGACCGCGGCATATTGCTGGGATCATCATTATCATCTCAATCGCAAAACCCAATGGTCGATCTTTGGTGGTGACAAGAGGTTCCGCGAGAACCCACTGATCGATGAGATTGACTATCAGAGCGTGGCCGCAACGCTCACGCTGGATACGCGCAATGATTACAAATATCCAGATCAAGGCTGGTTGATCCAGTTAACCAGTGAGTTTGCTGGAAGGCAATTTAAAAATCCAGATGTAGATTTCGATCGTTTTATTTTTGATATTCGCCGCTATCAGCCGATCACGCAATGGGAGAACCTGGATTTTCGCGTGCGCGCAGGATCTTCCCGAGGTAAGCTGCCCAGTCAGTTGCAATTCGACCTGGGCGGGCTCTCCACTCTCCGCGGTTATCGGTTCAAAGAGTTCGCCAACGATAGTTCCACAACGACCAATCGCATGCTGCTGGGCAACATCGAATATCGCATCCACGGTCGCAGAAGCCCACTAAACCGCATGCTTGGTGGCAGCGATTTCAGCCTGATTCTGTTCGCCGATGCCGGGCTGGTCTGGTCAGTGGACGACTCGCTCAAAGCGCAACAAGGTTTCAGTGATCTCGACTGGGAAGACCTTTACACCGCTATTGGCTTTGGCCTGGGCAATCGCGAGGGCAATGTCCGGCTTGATTTCGCCAAGCGAATGGATCGAAAAGGCGAACCGCTGATCGTGACGTTCCGAATCAATCGACCATTTTAGCGTAGACTGCGATATATCTGCGGACCTCGATTGCTATAATCGCGCATTGCATGAGGATCCATCGGCTGATCGCCATTTCAGTAGATCAGCGATTCTCAATCTCCTCAAAAGCGTGGGACGGTGGGATGATGAATGGCATTTAAAATTGACCACCACCGCATTATTCCACCATCCCTGCTGAAAATTGCATTCAGTGTATTTTCATGTGTTCGGTGGGTATCTTGAAATATCTAATATGCTAAAATGAACTCACCATTTTTAAGATTTTTTTCTTGGACACAGTGATCACCAAGCGATTACAGAGACCACCGAGAATGAGATTATCACTTATCACGGAGTGAACTCGGCGATTCTCTGAGGCCTCTGTGTCCAAAAGCCAATATTATTCAACAACCACCATCAAGTGCAGTATCAATGATGAAACCTATTACCGGTTCTTGCTGACACAACTCAACACCCGTCGCCTGCTCATGCGAGAATTTCACTTTGATGAACGATCTGGGCATTCTCAGGAACAAAATCGTCTGATCTGAATTCGATGCTTGCCATTGAAGCATGGAGAACATTGCAGCAAACGAATGGTCGCCGCGCCGTCAGTTTGGCATTGGACTTCGACCAAAATTGCCAGGCAACCTTCCGGTATTCCTGCCGTAATGAGATGTGCCAGTCGAAATAATCAAAAAAATCGCTTGACATCCATCAAAAATTTTACTTAATTAATTCAAACGACATTGTCAATTAAGTGCAAACTTCAATCAATCGAACATTAAAAGCAGAAGAACGATGGATGTACTGATTATCGGTGGGACAAGATTTCTCGGATTGCATTTAACCGCTGCTTTGCTCGGCGGAAACCAGAAAGTGACGCTGTTCAACCGAGGGACACAGCGCAATCAATTTCCCTATTACGAAGATGTTGAATGGCTGATCGGAGACCGGCATGATGAGGAACGATTTCGCTCCATTTTCAAGGACCGTCAATTCGATGTGGTGATCGACACTTGCGCTTACTTTCCAGAGGATGTGGAGTTAGTGGTGGACGTGTTCCGCGACAAAATTGGCAAATATATTTTCACCAGCAGCATGGCCGTGGCCCATACCAAGGAATACGATGAACGGCTGGTGTTGCCGATCCCCAATCGTCGATTATTTGATACCATCGCCAATAACAGCTACGCTTATAATAAATCGCTGATCGAGGAGTATCTGGTCGAGCAGTTCGATAAAACTGGTTTCCCATTTGTCAGCATTCGGCCAACTGAGATCAATGGACCCGGCGAAATCCGCGAGTGGTATTATATCGATCGCATCAAAAGCGGCAGGCAGAAGATCTTGATCCCTGGTTCTGGCGAAAACCTGTTTCAGCCGGTCTATATCGATGATCTGGTTCAGGCATATCTGTTGGCCATCGTCAAGGAAAATGCCACGGGAGAATGCTATAATGTGGCAGGCGATGAGATCATCAGTCTCAATGATTTTATCAAATTGGTGGCAGAAATACTGGGGGAGCGGGTCAAAATTATCAATATTCCTTATGCCGTTTTTAGGCAATTGGTCCCGACCAAGTATTTCTTCCCATTTTGCAACAAGCATTCTTTTGTCGTCGATCTATCCAAGACCAAAACAGAGTTGGGTTATCAACCAGAGATCAGCATTCGGGATGGCCTTCGGAAGAGCTATGAGAACTGGCCGGAAAGCTACAATAAGAAGGTCACTCCGTTCAATCCCTCTGGCGAATTCGAGTTTATCAGCTATGATCTGGAGGATGTATTGATCTCTGCATGGGAAAAAGAAATGCCGGCCATGTATGAACGGGTTCACGCTGAGCTGTTGAAGCGTGGAATGTTGATCTAATAAAAGTGAGATGCATTACCATGAAACCGAAAATCTATTTCATTGCCCTGGTGAGCCTTTTGGGGCTAACCATTAGCGCTGGTGGATCCTGTTTAGCTGCCAAGACTCAAAAAATAGATGAAAGCTATCCAGTGAATCCGCATAAATTGCTGACCCTAACACTGACGATCGACGCTGGCCAAGTAAAAATATCGAACAATGACACTCCGAGTCAAATTCACATCTCTGTTGAATATAACGATCGCTATGACAGGGTCGAGATCAATTATCACGAGCGCATCAATGAGTTCTCTATTTCGATTGATCGAGAGAGCTGGATGAAATCAATGGATGAAGATCGCACGCCAAAATTGTTGGTTGCCCTGCCGACTGATGTGGTGATGGCGATCGATAGCAAGATCAAAGCGGGAGAGATTAAATTTGATCTTGGGGGTCTGAAATTGAGGGATTTTAAGTTGCTCAATTATGCTGGCGAAGTGAAAGTCGATTTCGCAGTTCCCAACCAAATTGAAATGGAGTTTTTGGACATCGATGTAAAGATCGGTGAGACAAGGCTCAAACGGTTAGGAAACGCCCGATTTCACAAAGCGCGGATCGATGGGGGCATTGGAGAATTGAGCATCGATTTTTCTGGACAGTGCTGCACCAGTGCCCGCGCGGATATTGATCTCGATATCGGTGCCACCACGATCTACCTGCCGCGCGAGCTTGGCGTTCGTTTCGATCGTGCTACGCTCGGGTTCCTCACCCAGGCGCATATTGATTTCGATTTCGACAAGAAAGGGCGCTTTTATTATAGTCCAGGATATGAATCTGCTGACAAAAGGCTCGATTTCTCGATCTCTGCTGGCATCGGCGAATTGCAGGTCATTTATCGTTGACCAACGCAGGTGATGATAGGGCGCATTACTCCTGTGGCTGCGAAAATCGTCCGAATCATCTATACGCCGTCATGCTGTTCTTTTCAATTCGAGAAATAGCGCTGGCATTCAAATAGTTGTCAATGGGAGGAAAACATGCGGTTGAATTTCGCTTTGTGGATGCTGTTCTTTTTCATTGGAACAAATTTGCCCCCAATGATGGCTGCGACCCAGTATTGGCAGCAGGATGTCCATTATCGCATTGCCATCGCATTGGATCCAAATAACCATACTGCGAATGGAAATACAACGATTAAATATAAAAACAATTCTCCAGATACCCTTCATTTCGTCTGGTTTCATCTCTACCCGAATGCCTATAAAGATAATCGAAGCGTTTTTGCGCGGGAATCGATGCAGGCCGGGTCATCCCAGTTTGCCCTGGCGCCGGATCGGGAACGCGGCTACATCAGAATCGATACGCTCCGCTGTGGCACCCAGCTTGTTCAGTGGGAATATAAGGAGCATGATGAGACGGAAATGAAGGTGATGCTGCCAGTTCCGCTAAAACCCGGCGAATCGATCCAATTCGACATGACGTTCTTCATCAAAATCCCCCATATTTTTTCACGATTCGGTCATATCAAACATCATTACGAGTTCGTTCAATGGTACCCGAAGGTCGTCGTTTATGATAAACATGGCTGGCATCCCGATGGCTATCATCTCATTGGAGAATTTTATGGGGAATTTGGCACATTCGACGTGGAGATCACCGTTCCCAAGGACATGACGGTTGCTGCGACAGGCAACCTAATTAGTCCAGCCACTGAGATCGCCCGACTGGATTCGCTGGCCCGGTTTGGCGAACGATTGGATAGCCTCAGGGCAAATAAGCAGCGCAAGGCGATCAAAACGGCATTGAAACCGATGGCGCAGACGAAGCTGACAACGGACCTGAAAACGCTGCGATTCCATGCTGAAAAAGTCCATGATTTCGCCTGGGCGGCCGATCAGCGCTTTATTTTGAAACGCGGCAAATATAAGAATGTGACCATCAATGTCTTCGTGCTGCCGCAACATGAACATCAGGGCAGAGCTGCTGTCGGATACGTTTATGATACACTGGAGCATTATGGCCGACATTATGGCGAGTATCCATACGATCAGGTTACAGTAGTAGACGGGGATGTTTCCGCTGGTGCTGGCATGGAATATCCCAATTTAACGATCGTCAATTTTGGATCGCCGGATTGGATTCGTCTGTTAGAGATGGTCATCATGCACGAAGTGGGCCATAATTGGTTCTATGGGATGCTCGGCAATAATGAAATGGCCGAAGCGTGGTTGGACGAAGGGATGAATTCCTTCGCTGAAAATCGATACTTCGAAGAGAAATATGGCCGAGATGGAAACATGACCAACTGGCCTTCATACCTGAGCTTTATGCCTCAGCTCAGCGATCGCTACATCCAGACAATGCTGTACTATCTTTTTGCAGCCAATCACGCCGAACAGCCGATCCTCTCTCCAGCTTATCAATTCAAAGAAAGCTATAACCTGGTCTATGTCAAAGCCGCCTGGATGATGGATATGCTCAAGGATTTGATCGGCACCGACAAATTCGATGAATTAATGCAGACCTATTTTGAAGAATATCAGTTCAAGCATCCCACGACCGAGGATTTCGTTCGGTTAGCCGAACAGATCAGCGGCCGAAAATTGGACTGGTTCTTCGAAAGCTGGCTCCACAGCACTGCGCAATGCGATTTCGCCATTAAAAAAATTCAGAAGAACACGACGAACAGCGGAGCTAAACAGCTTTCGGTTACAGTCGCGAAGAAGGGACAGATCGCCATGCCGGCTGATCTGATGGTGATGCAGCCAAACGGATCAAAATTATATTACCGCTGGTACGGTACCGGCAGAGATACGACCTTTCATCTCCCTGTTGCTGAATGGCCCAAGAAGGTCTGGATCGATCCGGATGACCGCATCCTTGAAGTGGATAATTGGAACAATTGCAGGCCACGACAGTTCTCCTGGAGACCAATATTTTCCCTCCCCTCGTTTCATCAATATGACATATTTTTTGGTCCCACGATCTGGTATGAAGACGATGTGGATGGCATTCGACCGGGCATTTTCTTGAACGGCGGGCAATTCCGCAATTTCAACGGCTTTGTGGGAAAATGGCAATGGCATGTCAATCTCGCGTACGAGCTTCGCAGTGAGACCATGAGCTATTCTTTTGGATTTGAACATCCAATGCCCTGGTTGGGGAAATTTACGAGATTTGAGCTGGACGGGACTGATTTCGAAGGCCAGAAATATGCATCGGTTGGATGGAACTGGCGCTTCAGTCAGTTTGTGACAAGAAGACCAGAATGGCGGCTTGGTATCCGCTATTTCTATCACGATGTCTATAATCTCGACTATGTCAATGCACAGGATTGGACATCAGGGATCACCTCTGGAGGAGCTGGCAGTTTGTCGTTTTCATCCAACCATTACCGTTTTCCTTTTCAAATGAATCTTAAAACGATCATCACCAGCACTGCACTTCGCAGCGATGCCACCTTTAACAAAGTCTCGCTGGAATTGAATCAAAACTTTAAATGGACGCGACGGTTGCTCACCCGTCTTCGCATCTTCGGTGGCTATATCCACGGCGATCCCGGTCAACATTATAAGTTCTTTCTGTCCGGGGGACTCATCCCTGAAGGACCTTTGGCGTTTGCAATCGATCGGCGTGGCCGATATAGCCCGCAAAATTACTATTTCATCGAAGCCGATGGCGCAATGCCCGGCTATTATCGCCAACACCTGGCTGGCAAAATGATTGCCGCTGCCAATTTCCACATCAAGCTCCCCTATCTCCCTGCTTCTTTGAGCTACGATGTGGGGAATGTCTGGGACAGCAGCGATGATATCTCAGTTTCCTCGCTAAAACAGGACGCCTGCCTGAACATCTCATTGGGCATATTGAAATTCTACTTTCCGTTCTGGGTGAGCCATCCCCTGCCCAATGAGAAAAAATTTGAATATCGTTGGCTTATCGGTTTACAAACTACGGGGTTCGGTGTTCGCTTCTGAGCGATGGATTGTTATAGAATTCCACCTAAAATTCTAAATTGAACTATAACGATTGAAAGTGAAAACTCTTTGCCCACGGAATCCACCGAATCACGCGAAATTCGAAAAATAAAAAGAGCTCTTACTGCCTTTTCGTATGCTTCGTGGGGCAATTATTGATAATGATTTTCATCTTCGAATTTGGGGTATCATCCCATTGTTCAAGAAATGCTTTTAAGTGCGAACGCACAGTGGAAATTTTGAGATGCTTCTCTCTCAAGGGTTTTTAGCCACGGAAAAGGAACTGTCACGGAAAACAACACGAGAGAAGAAAAATGAAAAATGCTTTCAGTTTATTTCCATGTGTTCCGCGGGCTTCTTAAAAAATAAGTTTTCATTTTAGAATTTCAGGAAATAAATTTTTTGGGGACACAGAAATGGAACTGACACAGAAATGAAGTTCCAATGGGCTTTTTCCGTGTGAGTTCTCTTTCCATGTCCAACAATTCTGAGAGCAACAAAAATTTTTCAGGACACAGAATTGGAACTGACACAGAAATGAAGTTCCAATGGGCTTTTTTCCGTGCGAGCTCTGTTTCAGTGTCCAACAATTCGGAGGCCTTTCGTTTCTAAGATCAAAATCGAAATTTCTAAATGAACAAAGCCAGTGAGAATTAAAAGCATTTGGCCCGCGGAACAAACGGAATGACGCGCAAGAAGAGAAATAAAAAGTGCTTTCAGTATATCTTCGAGTGTTCGGTGGGTATCTTTTTCATTTTAGAATTTCAGCTAACAAGCAGAACATTAGGACAAATGAGGAGCACAATCAGATGTTAGAATCAACAACGCAGCTACCGACAAGCCAAAATCAGCCCCCTCAGGTTCAAATAGGCGAGATCAACATGAGCCGGTGGATCTCCAACGGTTGGGATCTGATCATGAAAAACTTCGGTGGTTTTCTGCTACTCAGCTTTGTATACGCCGTGCTTTTGGGCGCAGCCTTTTCGACCTGGGTGATCGGGTTGATCCTGGCTGGTCCGCTGACCGCTGGATTTTTCTACATTATCTTCCGTCTCATCCGCGGCAAAGATTTTTATATCGGCGACATTGCCAAAGGGTTCGAGGTATGGATCGCTGCGGCCCTGGCCGACATTTTGATCTCCACTTTCTCTGCATTGGGCTTCATCTTTTTGATCGTTCCTGGTATTATCATCTCTGCTCTTTATATGTTCGCCATACCGCTCATCATCGAGAAGAAGATGGATTTCTGGCAGGCCATGGAGACCAGCCGAAAGGTCGTGTCGCGCAACCTGTTTGAACTGTCGATCTTCATGCTGCTGCTTTATATCATTCTATTCCTGGGCTTTCTTCTTTTGGGTGTCGGATTACTGGTCGCGCTGCCGCTGGTTTTCGCCGCCATCGCTTACGCCTACGTGGACCTGATCGGCCTGGACAATGTTGCGCCAGCCGCTAATTGACCAGCTCCAGGCGAACTTTCAAAGATTTTCGTGAGCAGAGGGGCAGTGCGAAAATGATGGGGCTGTAAGCTGTTTGGCGCATAGCTGGCGTCATCCTGATTAGCCAGCATTGGGGGAATTGGTTCGCATTCTACTGGCATGGCAAACAAAGCGGACTTAAATGAAAGCGCGCTGGCGCGCACAGCGTGTCGTATTTGGGACTCGTTAGCATTCTGCCATGCTCTTCAACAATGGGTTTCGGAAGGCCAAAACCAGCGCTGCCCATGCCTATTTCTGAGGTGGAAAGCTTCACCTTTGGCTGTTCTTCATGATATCGGTGCTTTCAGCCCTTGAGAGCAGTCTCATACCTGGGTCGCCAGCGTGGCTTTTTGATGTTGGTTCGGTTTGCACCCGCCATGAAGACAAGGCATCCAAAGAATTGATCCGCGAAATGCTCTTTGATATCGCCACCAACGGACGATGGCTCCCCTGCACGGCTGAACCAGGCCTTAATGAAAAGGCGGTGGGAATCATTTTTGCAATGCTCAGTATCTCAACCCATTCGCCGATGTCTCATAAGCCGTAGCAGATTGCTTCAGAAAAAATTCGGCAGAATTTGGAGCCAACGGCGCTATTCGTCTTATGCCGGGCCATCGATGAGGGATTGAAATTTGTAATAGCGTTCCGAATCTGCATTGCACTCGAATTGAGCTGCGCTGAGAGCTATCGCGTGCTCTAAGATAGATTTCAATGAATTGCTTATTCTTTCTGTTCTGGTTGATCATCATTCTGAGGAGAATCAAAAACAATCGCAATGGATGCGGTCTGCAAAAATCATCCTGATCGAACTGCAAAACGAAAATGCTATTTCTGTAAACAACCGATTTGCACCGAGTGCCAGATCCAAAAATCGAATCATATTTTCTGCAGCCAGAGCTGCTATCGAACATATATAGTGGGTCAACTCAGTTCGGATCGCCCCCAGTTAATTGCTCTGGATAAGATCGGGTCAGCAATTCTAAAATTGAAAAATAGGCTCGTTCAGGTGCCTGGGAATTTGATCCGCATCGGGCTGATCGCTCTCGTGCTTTTATCGAGTATTATCCTGTCTATTGTGAGCCTGCACCAGGTTGATTTATTGAGACAAAAGCTTGCCCAATTGCAGACAACACCTGGGGAACCGTATCGAAGTCACCGCAATGCTGAACAAATTGCCAGCGAGATCGACCAATTGAAAATCATTTCGCCACCATCGAATGCGATGATCGTTCGCAATCGTTTCGACATCGAAGGCCAGGCTGAGGACAATCGGGTGGTTACATTGTCCGTGAACGGCCGTTTGATCCAGACCACCCTGGTGGAGCACGGCCGTTTTGTTTTTCAAAATGTCGAAGCCAGGCCAGGCGATAATCTATTCGTGGTTCGTTCCATCAGCGAAGACGGCAGTTCCAGCGTTATCGAGGAGATCAAGTTCAATTACGGCTCGCCGCTGCCGATCTCACTGGTTCGGGATTTTTCAAGGGGCAGCCTCACCGAGAAAAAAATCGCCTTGACCTTTGATGGCGATTTTCTCGATAACGTGACAGGAGAAATCTTGGATATTTTGAGGCAAGAGCAGGTTCGATGCACCATGTTTTTAACCGGTCGCTATATCCGTCGCTTCAGCGAAACCGTGAAGCGAATGGTGGCCGAGCGACACGAGATCGGTAACCATACCTGGACCCACCCGCATTTGACCAGTTATGAACAGAACCAGCTTCATCAAACGCTGCCAGGCGTCACCGCTGAAACCGTGCAACAGGAATTGCTCAAGACCGCGGAGCTATTTCGACAAATTACAGGCATCCCTATGGCTCCCTATTGGCGAGCCCCTTATGGCGAGCATAATGCTGAGATCAGAACCTGGGCTGCAGCGGCTGGTTTTCGACATGTTGGCTGGACCATCGGGAAGAATTGGGAGGACGGCATGGATACACTGGATTGGGTGGCGGACAAAAACTCCGCGAATTACCATACTGCGGATCAGATCGTGGAAAAAATCATTGCTTTTGCCAGAAGCAATAGCTATGGGGCAAACGGCGCGATTATCCTCATGCATCTGGGAAGTCAGCGAAAAGACGATTACCCCCATTTAAAGCTGCCCGATATCATTCGGCAATTGCGCGAACTCGGCTATCAATTCGTCACGATATCGGAGATGTCCCAATAAAGCTCACGATCAGAAAGAACAGGCTCGCCTCATGAGCGATCACGATGTCATTTGATGAAGGATATTTTTCCGACGCTCGGATGCAATTTGGACAGAGCTCACTCTTGTTCCTGAGCCGCATGATGGGCGTAAAGCTGACCGCAAGCCGCCCCAATCTCCACTCCTTTGCTCCGCCGGACAGAAACGACCACATTCATTTTCAGAAACGGCTTGATGAAATCGTTGATGACTTCTTCAGTCGGAGCTTTGAATTGGCCATCAGTCGGATTATATGGGATGATGTTGAGCTTGCATTTCAATCCGCTCAGCAACTTTGCCAATTGCTGGGCATGTTGGGGCTGATCATTTTGTCCCGCCAGCAAGATATATTCGAATGTAATTCGATAGCGTGATTTTGCAGCATAATATCTGGCCGCTTCGAGCAATTCGGAGATCGGGTATTTTCGATTGATGGGCATGAGCTGGCTGCGCGACTCATCATCAACGGCATTCAGCGAGATCGCCAATTTGAATCGCTGCCCTTCGTCAGCAAATCTTTTGATCGCTGGCACAATCCCGGCCGTCGAAATCGTGATCTTGCGTTTGCCAATGGCAATGCCTTTATCATGAGCGATAATCTCGCAAGCCCGAATCACTTCATCATAATTGAGCAACGGTTCTCCCATGCCCATGATGACGACATTGCTGGCGGTTTGACCGGTAATCCTGTGAATCGCCAGCAACTGATCGACAATTTCTCCAGCAGTAAGATTGCGTTTGAACCCCATTTTGCCGGTAGCGCAAAAGCGACAGCCAAGGGCACATCCCACCTGGGATGAGAGGCAAATCGTGCGACGCTTGCCATCGATCATCCACACGCTTTCGATATGCAATCCGTCTCTCAAACGGAACAGGAATTTCGTCGTCTGACCATCTGGGGAATTGACCTGATTTTCGATCATCACATGCCCGATCTCCGCCAACTCCGCCAGTCGTTGGCGCAGTGGTTTGGCGAAATTGGTCATGTCATCGAAACGATTGATCCCCTTTTGGTAGACCCAATTGAACAATTGATGCCCGCGATATGCCGGCTGACCAATGGAGGTCATCAACTGCTCCATCTCTTCAAGGGTCAGCCCAACAACTATGATCTTATTCATGGCGCTAAATTTACGAAAACGAAGCCAGTCTTTCAAGAAATTTATTGCCAACAAGGAAAAATTTTTATCAAAGGCTTCATGAAACAATCCTCTGGGTTTGTCATATAAGCATTAGCCTTGTTTCAAAGACGGGTTTGATTGAACCTTTTAGGATCGAATATTTGTGCCCAGAAGATTTTTGCTTGATCGGAACAGAATCAAATCACGCTTTATTTTGATTTGCACGAATCAATACGAACCATAGAAAGCGAGATTTTGCTGCGGACCACAGGTAGAAGCGATCTTTAAACAGACCGCCAATGCAGAACCCATTTAGGCGTCGGTGCGAGCTATTGTTCCCCCAAGCAATCTCTCGTTAGCGTTAATCAGCCAAGAAATTTCTGGGTCGCTGGGCAGCTCGCAATGAGAAAAATTATCCGATTTCTAAAATGAACCATGGCAGCAGAATAAAAAGAAATTTTACCCACAGAATAAATCGATTGCCACGAGATGTTCGAAGATAAAAAATTCTTTCGGTGCATTCTTGTGTGTTTCATGGGCGGCTTAAATGATGACCGAAATTTCTAAATCGAATCTATTGCAAAACACCTGATGGTGGGTGATGATTTCGATTGGCTTTTGGGCATAGAGGCCTCAAAGAATCGCCGAGTTCATTGAGTGGTAAATTCTAATCTCTTTCTTGGTGATCTCGGTGATTTAGAAAAATATTTTAGAAATGATGAGTTCATTTTAGAATTTCAGGCACGGCTTTATGTCAGCAGTTCAAAGATACGCTGAGAAGAGATTGCTCACTGCCAAATGGTTGATCGCGATGGCAAATCATGGTATTAATGATGATCAATCGGGCAAATTTTGTTTCAACTGTTCATCGGGACGCGACAATAAATAATAGACAAATTGGAAGAAGAAGCGGAAGCGCAGGGATTGGAGGATCCATGATAGACGAGACATCAAGAAAAAGTGATCTTGAAATTGTTCAAGAGTTAAAGCAGGCGCACGATAAAATTGCTGCGGAGATCAGCAAAGTGATCATTGGGCAGCAGAATATCATCGATCAGCTTTTGATCGGCCTGCTGGCCCGGGGGCATTGCCTGTTGATTGGTGTGCCGGGCCTGGCCAAGACTTTGCTGATCAGCACACTGGCGCGGGTCCTGAATCTGAAATTCAGTCGAATACAATTCACGCCGGACCTGATGCCCTCGGACATCACTGGCACAGAACTCATCGAAGATGACCTGACAACTGGCCGCAAGACATTTAAGTTTGTTCGAGGACCGGTGTTTGCCAATATTGTTTTAGCAGATGAAATCAATCGCACCCCACCCAAAACCCAGGCCGCATTATTGCAGGCCATGCAAGAACATGAAGTCTCAGCGGCAGGCGAGACATACAAGCTGGATGAGCCGTTCTTTGTGCTTGCCACCCAGAACCCCATCGAACAAGAGGGGACCTATCCCCTTCCCGAAGCTCAGCTTGACCGGTTTATGTTTAACTTGTGGGTCGACTATCCCTCACCCGATGAGGAGGCCGAGATCGTCAAATCGACCACCAGCGCTTATCAGCCGACGCTCAACGTCATCTTGGATCGCGAGGAGATTTTAAAGCTCCAGGACCTGGTTCGGCGAGTGCCAGTGTCGGACCATGTGGTCAATTATGCCGTAAAGCTCGTTAGTAACACCCGACCGAACAATAATGGTGCGCCGCGCTATATCAAAGATTGGATCAGTTGGGGCGCTGGTCCCCGCGCTTCCCAATATCTGATCTTGGGGGCAAAGACACGGTCCATTCTCGATGGCAGACCAACCCCAGAGATCGACGACGTTCGCATCATGGCCAAACCAGTATTGCGCCATCGATTGGTCACCAACTTCAATGCGGAAGCCGACAATGTCAGCACTGTCGAAATCATCGATAAATTGTTGGAGGATGTGACAGCCTAATGCCCATCATGACCCCGATCAAAAACGATTATCGAAAATACCTCGACCCCGAGGTGGTGGCGCGCATCAAAAACATCCAACTGCGCGCCAGATTGGTGGTCGAAGGATTTATTACAGGCTTGCATCGCAGCCCCTATCATGGCTTTAGTGTCGAGTTCTCCGAATATCGCCAGTATATGCCCGGGGATGAAATCCGCCACATCGACTGGAAAGTTTATGGCAAAACGAACAGGTTTTACATCAAGCAGTTCGAAGAGGAGACCAACCTTAAGTCTTATCTGCTGCTCGATACTTCTGGATCAATGGGATATGCCTCTCGCCAGGTTTCCAAGCTCGACTACGCCGCTTCTTTAGCTGCGGCCCTGGCGTATCTCATGATCGAACAACGCGACGCTGTCGGCCTGGTGACCTTCCATAATACGATTTCCAAGTACCTCCCGCCCCGATCCATGAAAAGCTATCTGCTGCAAATTCTGAGAGAGCTGGCTGCCATCCGATGTAGCGAGACCACCGACGTTGCCAGTACCTTCCACGAGATGGCCGAACGAATCCATCGCCGGGGACTGATCATCGTCCTCTCCGATCTCTATGATGATCCAGACAAAGTCATCTCTGGCCTCAAACATTTTCGCCACAAAAAGCACGAAGTCATTGTGTTTCACATCCTGGATCCCATGGAGATTCATTTTGATTTCAATCGAACCAGCCGGTTCAAAGACCTGGAGTCTGGCGAGGAAATTGATACCCAACCCTGGCATATCCAAGCCGATTATCAGAGAAAAGTCAAACAGTTCATCGAAAATTATAAGCGACAATGCCGCTTATCTCAAATTGACTATGTCCCATTGATCACTTCTCAGCAATTTGATATGGCTTTAATGGAATATTTGGTCAAAAGAAAACGGATCGGTGGATGAACAACCCCTTCGCCGATCATAACCTGAGATCATGATCTATGAAAATCTTCATCCTCTGGACCGTTATCATTGGTGTTATCATCGCCATTTATCTATGGCAACTCTATCGCCGCTCAGCCCGCGGCTTTCGCTTCCAGGTAAAATTAACCCTTATTTTCTTCTTGCTGGCACTCATCCCCGCTATTCCACTCACCTTTCTTGTCAGTAACCTGTTGACTCGGGGCGTGGAGATGTTCCTGCTCCCTGGGACTGAACGATCGTTGGCCCAGGCGTTAGATATGATCAAATATCAGCTCGAACAAAAGGGGGAAACGTTTCTTCATGCCCACGTCGACGATTCATCGGTGACTGAGGATCTGCTCAATCGGCATGGTATGCACTATTATGCCAGACTTAAAATCATAGGAGATTCACCGCAGCGTGTCGCTCTACTCGGACCGGCGACCCACTATTTCCGACAAAGCCCAATCAATCAAATCCAGCATGTTCTGGCAATTACGAGCAACGAAATCACGAGCAATTTATATAATTCGGAAGGCGAGACGATCTGCGAGGTCTATGAATTGGTCGGTCAAACGGCTATTCGAGTGATCGGTTTTCGAGTTGATCCCAAGCTAATTGAAGCCAAGGAACATATCACAGAATCGTTGCGGTTACATAATTCGCTATCGCTTTTCAAGGAATCGGTCGTTGAGGGACAAATTATCTGGGGGTTGGCGACTATCTTCATCATCATTTTGACGTTGTTAGCCGTATTCACTGCGAAAAAGCTTTCTCAGGGAATCAGCCAACCAATCCAGAGCTTGGTCACTGGGATGCGGCGTGTCGCCGCTGGGGATCTATCCCATCAAGTCTCCGCTCACGCCAAAGATGAAATTCGATTTTTAATCGATTCGTTCAATCAAATGACCATCGATTTAAGGACCAGTCAGGCGAAATTGGTGGAAGCGGAACGATTAGCTGCCTGGCAGGGCGTTGCACGACGTGTATCTCATGAAATAAAAAATACGCTGACTCCCATTCAATTGTCCCTGCGCCGGCTGGCGAGCCAAATTGACAGCCAAGAGCAATCGGATAAAGACAAGATCCTGGCATCGATCGAGGAAGAACTCGCTTCCATGCGTCGATTCGCAGAGGCTTTTAGCGAATTTGCCCAGATGCCTCCAACCAATCCGCAACCAGATGACCTGAATGACATCATTCGCAATCTGGTCAAATTGATTGAGGCGGAGCCAAATGGAATGCGCATCACAGTATCATTAGATACAAGCTGTCCAATGTTGAATCTGGATCGCCAGCAAATTCGTCGAGCATTGCATAATCTGATCAAGAATAGCATCGAAGCCAGTCGGGTCGGAAGCGAAATAATTATCGAAACCCACAAGATCGATGCCGATGACCACACCGCAAAAATCATTATCAAAGACCATGGCGCGGGCATCCCCCCTGAGATACTGAATCGGATTTTTGAGCCCTATTACACCACCAAACCGCGCGGCATGGGCTTAGGTCTTGCGATTGTCAAACGGATCATCGAGGATCATCATGGTCGTATTGAAATCAACAGCACCCCAGGTCAGGGAACTGAAGTCACGATCTACTTGTGAGAGGCCTGCTGGTGTCCAAAAAATGTGATGGATTCCGCGAATGAACCATGACGTTTGAATGGGACAAACCTTTACCTTTGAAATCAGATACGAAAAATAAAAACTGCTTTCACTGCATTTTCTTGTTTTCTGTGGGCGCCTTAATAAGTAAAATTTCATTACAAGCGTGACAGTGGCCTATTTTCGGTCATTTTTGGATGATAATCGCTCCATGAAAACCAGCGCGACTCGATTCGGTTATCTTCGGCTTCCCGCGAAGTATTGGACCTGGTCTAAAAAGGCCTTGCTGCAAATCCGATTATTGAATGTCATGAAATAGATTAAATCAAATTCAGGCGTGTTTCTTCCGGTCCAGGTTGCTCGCTCTATCTCCAGCCTCTGATTCACAAAAATCTTATAGCTCTTCTGAATACAATCAAAAGCCAACCGAATGTGATACCAGGTATTTGTTCTGACATCACAAATCGGCTGCCAAATATAGTTGGCATCGTAATACTGGAGCTGCCCCGCGCGGATCGCCAATTGTGGTCCTTGTCGATCATTCTGCGCGTTTTGAGAATACAATCTTAAGCCCAACACATCGTACTCCGAGCTGATCCTCCAACAGAACTCCAGGATTCCAACCGATCGAGCTGGCAATCTGGTAGCAATAAAGCAGCTTCCAGTTTCGGTCGTATCGATGAAGCACAAACTCTTGCCACCTGAATTGTAAGCCACCGAATCGCTAATATACAGCCAGGCACCCGCTTTATTGATTGTCCACTTCAGAGGGTCTGGATTTCCATGAGTTGGATAGCTGTCAAAATCCTCGCTAAATTGCTGGCTTGCCGCTTCAGTCGTGAAATTCCACACTGGTCCAATTGATGTCGCTCCGTAATGATCCTTAGCGATGATTTTCCAATAGTACTTCGTGCTAAACTCCAGACCGCTGAGCAACAAGGACGTATCTGGATAATTAGCAATCATCAATTGCCCTGCATCCTGTGATTTTCCGAAATAAATATCGTAACTTACCAGGCTGAAACTATCAGGATCTCCGCCCCTCCATTGGAGAGAACAATTCTCCAAAACTATTGAGGTGGCGCTATTCCCTGGAATCGGTCGGCTCGGCACATACGGTGAATGGTTGTTTTCAAATCTGGTTCGAAAGCTCCAGATTTCGCTGCGACTGCTATCACCAGTTTGACTGTAAACGACAACAGACCAATGATATTGCGTATTGTATTTCAACGACTGATATTGAAAGCAGGTATCAGTCAATTGCGAACCAATCAATTCCATTTTTGTCGTTGAAGTTCCCAAATAAAGACTATAATGTAATTCACTGCTATGTTGTGAGCTGGCAGTATGCCAGAGAAAGGTCAAACTCACTGGGATATCGCTGGCGTTATTGGGTGGATAAATATGTTGCGGAATTGCCAGCGCAGTTTGCTTCGGTTGAATAGGTACCAGACTCTGGCAACCCACAGTGGCTAAAATGAACAATGCTATCGCTAAAAGGCCAAAAACTCGCATTTCGACACCTCGCTGCTGATCATAAGTTGACATGTCATTTCGATGCGAACAACAAAATAAATTCATATCATGTATTGATGATCAACCAAACTGATCCTCCATTCTTTTATTAACTTGCAAATTCAATGCCCAATTGAAAATCGCCTTTTCTGCTCGATGGCACTTCATGTGGGTCAAACATGATTTTTGGTGGGCCAACTATCAAATTTTATATTGCCATTTTTTTAATTATAAAAAGCAGGCTTTTATATTGTGATGGGACTATTGTGAAAATAGATATTAACTCAGAAGAATAACCCCATAGCACTCATTTTCCGATTCGGATCGCCCTCTTTTTTTCAAGTTTTATGAGGAAACGAAAAGGAACTTTCAGGGATTAACGATTGGTAAAAATCAGTGAGGCCTATTGGAAAAGAATGATTGGAGAATGTGAAATAGGCAGGAGATTAAAAACAATAAAATATTCCACAAATGATCGATGACAGGGGGAAAATTGTCCATGTCAACAGAACAATTGAAATGGCTTTCAACGAAATAGCGCTTTAATGCTGCCCCAGGTGTACCGAGCACCAGATATGGAAGGTGTGACTGAAACGATCTGAGAATAAACCGACTCAGTATTATCTTCGTTGATGATCGTTAGCCGATAATAGAATGTGCGGTCCATTTCAGATTTAAATACGGTTTTGTCCTCGTAGCTATAATCCTTACGTTCAGTCGAATTGCCCTGGCTTTTTACAAACGCGATCTTTTTGAAATCCACTTTGTTGAGGCTTCGGTCAATTTGAAAGCCTTTGCAGTTGGTTTCGTTGAGAGTTGACCAATAGAGTGTCACTTTTCCGTGGCCTGGTTCGCCGCGGAAATCGACGATCACTGCCCCAGCATAAAGCGCGAGCCAGCCAAAAGCCAGCATGATGATGGCGATGGTGATTGATGAGGATTTCTTTTTCATCATTGGCATTATTTTTGAGTCAATGAAATTGATTTCAACTTTTAATATAACCATTTATTTGAAAAAGTCAAGAAGTTTTTTTTAAATTTTAAAATCATATTGACAAAAAAAGGAAAAATGAGTATATTCAGCCACCAAAGAGAATCAATCTGAAGGGGGATTGATGGCTAAAACCATGAGAAATTCGTCGCTTCGATCAGAACATTCCCTCGACCAGTATTTGCAAGAAATCAGCGAAGTCCCGCTGCTCACCCATGAAGAAGAGATTGAGCTCGCCCGACGTATTAAGCAAGGTGATGAGGCTTCGCTGGAAAAACTGACAAAAGCGAACCTGCGCTTTGTGGTTAGCGTTGCCAAGCAATATCAAAACCAGGGGCTATCGCTGGGCGACTTGATCAATGAGGGGAATCTCGGACTCATAAAGGCCGCCAATCGCTTTGATGAAACGAGAGGATTCAAATTTATATCTTATGCGGTCTGGTGGATCCGACAATCGATCTTGCAAGCGCTGGCAGAGCAATCGCGGATCGTGCGCCTTCCGCTGAACCGCGTTGGTACGATGAACAAAATCGGCAAGGCATTCGGCGCCTTAGAGCAAGAATTTGAGCGGGAGCCATCTCCAGAAGAAATTGCTGAGGTCTTAGAGATCAGCGATTTTGAAGTTTCAGAGACCATTCAAAAATCTGGCAAACATCTTTCATTAGACGCTCCCTTCAGCGAAGAAGAAGAAAACAGCCTGCTTGATATCTTAGAAAATCAGGATCAACCAGCCCCAGACAATACGCTCATGAAAGAATCGCTAAAAATTGAACTCGAGCGAGCTCTGTCCACCCTTAACCCCCGAGAAGCCGAAGTGGTCCGGCTCTATTTCGGCCTGGGGCTGGAAACACCATTAACGCTGGAGGAAATTGGCGAAAAATTTCAATTGACTCGAGAGAGAGTCCGTCAAATTAAAGAGAAGGCATTGCGCCGCTTGCGCCATGTGTCTCGAAGCAAGCCTCTTCGAGGTTTCCTTGGGTAAGAACCACAATGAGCGAAAACCATCAAGTTGTGACATTTCTCTTTCGATTTATTATCATGCGACTCAATAGCTCTAAAACCAACGGTGCATTTTGCAGGACAACACATCAGGCCTCCCGTTGATCCAGGGTACCTTGCAAAACAATCCGATACTCCCCAGTCATTCGATTGAGACCTGCCACAATTGCCCGATAATTTCCAGAGCTCTCTAAGATCTTTCTCAATTGTCGTTTCAATCTCGAATGCGATAGGTTCGCATTTTTTATGACCTCTAAATCTCGAACAGTATATCTGATCATATAGTTCACCTCTCAGAATTATTATCTGATCCCGAATCTCATTCGTTGGAGCTATTGAACACGAATTTCTAATTTTTGTTAATAGGATTCGCTGATCTGATCATATAGCGGGTATAAAGCATTAGCAATCAATTATGATAAAGTGGTCGCTGGCATTTTAATTTACCATGGAGTGTGATTTGATAGTGGCCAGTAATTAAATCCAGGTTCATTTCATCGATTGCACATTTTTCGGTGGTTCGCAAAATATTCTTGATCTTTTGCTTAAGCAGTGGCGAGGAAGGCGGCAAAAATTCAATCCACTCAAAATCGCGAGTATTAAATTTGTTCATGGGAAATCCTTTGCTCCTTTCGCTGGTCAATTTTAGTTCAGCTATTCGTTTTTCTTTCAGTAAATCTGCAAGAATTATACCACTGCGTCTTCTTGCGATGATTACAGGGATGCATCCAAATAGCAAAAATTGATGTCATCATTGGTTAAGCAAAATTATGTTATAACACAAAATTTCGCTTGACATTTAGCCGAATATTTGATAACTTATTTCGACAAATAAATAATCTTGGAGGAAAATGAACAATGAAGATAACCAAAATTTTTGCCAGTTCCATGCTGGTCGTTTTATTGATTGGGCAGGCCGCGCCAATTTTAAGCCAACCATTGTCAGTAACGACGCTCAAGGCAGGCTATTTTAATCCAAAAGCAAGCAAAGCAGGCTTCATTTTCGGAGGAAGCTATACATGGGCTGTTGATCAATCGGTCGATGTTGGAATCGCTGTCGATTATTTCAGAAAAAATCATTCGGAAGACTCGACAATCGTGCAGGGAGACGAGACTTTACGGATCAAATATGTTGATTTAACCACAAACATTATTCCGATTTACGGGCTGATCAATATAAAATTTCCTGCTGGGGTAGGAATGGATTATTTCGTCAGCGGCGGAGTTGGCTACGAAATGCTATTTCGAAAGGAACAAACCTATGGGCCAAATAGCAGCAAGAATTCGCGGTATTATAGCGGGTTTAAATGGCTAATATCCGCAGGGCTCATGTATCGGATCGGGTATCGTTCGTCCTTTATTGCTGAAGCCTTTTACGATGGAACTGTTGTGAGCCGTGAAAAGAAGGATGAACCAACCGGTTTAGCCCGATATGAAGTCGATCTTTCCGGATTTGGAATCCGTGCTGGTATTCGTATGGGATTTCAATAAAATTTCTCATGAAATAAATTTTAGCTTCCAGATAGAATTTCATGGTAAATGCAAATCGATCTGCCTAACGGTGCAACCATGGAAAGAATTTAGCGATCATCAAGCGAAGCCATGGACTATTATCAACAACAACAGTTAAGGTTCGGACCGGGGGGAGTTTATTTTACTCCCACGGTCCGATTCCTGATGTTTTCAAATGCTGTCATTTTCTTATTGCAGACCCTCACTGGAAGATGGTTAATCGACTGGTTTGGATTGCATCCATCCGAGGTTTTCTCGCGCCTGCATCTGTGGCAATTTGTTACCTACATGTTCCTCCATGGTGATTTTATCCACATCTTGATTAATATGTTTATTCTTTGGATGATCGGCGGTGAAGTCGAAAGGAGATGGGGATCTAAGGAATTTTTTAAATACTATATTATTTGCGGTGTAGGCGCTGGTTTTTTCCACCTTTTATTTAATCAAACCTCCTCTGTTCCAGTAGTCGGCGCATCCGGCGCTATCTATGGCATTCTGGTGGCATTTGCGATGATTTATCCCGATCGCATGGTGATCTTATTTCCTTTTCCAATTCCGATCAAAGCAAAATATTTAGCGATGATTTTCGTCTTGGTCGAAGCATCTTTTGGTTTGCTTGGTCAGAGCGGGGTCGCCCATTTTGCTCACCTTGGTGGAATGCTCGTGGGCTTTTTGTACTTGAAATTCGGATGGAAAATCGGTTTGCTTTGGGGGGATTATATTCGAAAAAAACGACAACAAATAGAACTGCGCCAAAAAATTGAAAAGCAACAGCGCATACTGAAACTAAAAGCCGAAGTCGATTCGATTCTCGATAAAATCAATGAGGTCGGCTATGACAATTTGACTGAGAAAGAGAAGAAAATATTAAAACAAGCCAGCATTTCTCTTTCTCATGAAACTGACAATCTTTAGGTTTAATTTGAAGTCCAATGCTCAATCACCCATGTTTTAAATTGCTCCAAGTCCTCATAATTCATTTTTCATTGATTGCAAATCTTCATGGACAGACGATTTTCGTCCAACTTTCAGATGATCCATATTCTTCTCATAAAATCAAAACAATTACCACAAATAGCTTGCAATATATTTCCATCGAAGATTTTGCTCGGTTGTTCAATGCTCGAAGCCATTTTGATGCTCAAGCCGGCAAATTGATTGTCCCCATCGAAAATCATCTTTTAAAATTTTCTGCCTTTAGTCCCTTTTTCGAATTTGATCAGAAAGTCTATCAACTACCAGCCGAAATCGAACTGATTGATCAAGATTTCTATGTGCCACTCCCCTATTTCGTAGAACTTTTAGACCGATTGTTGCCCGATCTCGTTCGCTACAACAGCTTAAACAACGAGCTGGAAATTAATCCTCGGACTGGCACCAATATCACTTTAATAAATATCGAAGAGAAAGCAAATGGAACTTTGGTGACAATAACAACCACGAGGAGGTTTTCTGAGTCGGAACTTAGCCTGAGAAGTGGACCGAATTTCGTGTATCTGGATATTTATGGAGGAAAAGTTGATTCCCTTCTACTTTACTCAAAATTCAAAACCGGTTTGATCGCTGAAGTGATTCCCAGCCAGGTGACGAAAGAATTAGCACAGATCGGCTTTCGGCTGCGCCAGGAGGTCATCGAGAAAAAGCTACTTTTACAAAATTCGAACCAAATTCTGATATCGCTGAAAACAAAGGTAGCGTTACCAAGAAATTCTAACAAAAATATCGATCAGGAAAAACGTAAATGGCTGATCGATCGAATCGTTATCGATCCTGGGCATGGGGGGAAGGATCCGGGAGCCATAGGGAAGCTTGGAACAAAAGAAAAAGATGTAGTTTTATCCATTGCCCACTATTTAAAGGAACTTCTGGAGGATAATTTAGGGGTTGAGGTATTAATGACCCGTGAGGACGATCGTTTTATTCCATTAAATCAGCGAACCGAATTTGCCAACAAACAGCAAGCGAAATTGTTCATCAGCATTCATGCCAATTCGAATCGGAATAGAAGAATTAATGGGGTGAGTACCTACTTTTTGGGACCAGAGAACACAGAAGAAGCGCGTGAAGTCGCAAATCTGGAAAATTCGGTCATCAGTTTGGAAACCGAAAGCAAATATGCTGACTTATCTCAGGAGAGATACATTTTATCAGCGATCGCTCAAAATGTTTATAATATTGAAAGTCAAGATTTAGCTGCGTTAGTCCAGCGCGAGATTTCTCGGGAATGTAATCTTCAGGACCTTGGTGTAAGGCAGGCGGGATTTTACGTGTTATGGGGCGCATCCATGCCAAATATTCTTATTGAAACTGCTTTTATTTCGAATCCTGATGAAGAAAAGCTGCTGCGGAATAAATCTTTTCAGAAGAAGCAAGCGCTTGCAATCTATCGAAGCATTAAAGAATTTAAGGAGCGATATGAATCGCAGTTATAAAAAAAGCCCCCAGTTTTCACCAGGGGCTTCGGAGGGAGGAAAAAATGAGATGTTACAGAAATCTATAGCCTGTTCCGTGAATTGTCTCAATATATTGTGAGGGATATTTGTACTCGCCCAATTTTTCTCTCAAACGCTTAATATGCACATCGACCGTGCGATTGGTGACATAAACTTTTCGTCCCCATACTTTCTCGAGAATTTCCTTCCGCGAGAATACATTCTCACGCCGCGATGCCAAAAGATAGAGCAGTTTGAATTGAATATACGTCAGATCGATCGGCTTTCCAGATTTTTTCACTTTATGTTCATCCAGATCGATTTCGATGTCCTTCACTTTAATTTTCTTACTTTCGCTTCTCTCTACGCGCTCGATAATTGCTTTCATCCGAGCCACGGTCGATTTGGTGCTAAAAGGCTTTATAATATAATCATCAGCGCCAACTTGGTATGCGCGGACGACCTGATTTTCATCATTATCACTCGATAGAATAATAAGAGCTGTCTTTCTTGTATCGAAATCTTCTTTGAGATTCTTATAAATATCCCAGATTTCATCTCCGAAATTGTCCTGATCTACCAGCAATGCCTTTGGTTTTTCGGACAACACCAGCTCTTGGACTTTTCCCAGATCAGTAGTACGAATGGTTACAAAGCCCTCTTCCTCGATGCTCTTAGTTATGGAATCGGGGTTGCCGTTCCTTGCGTCCAGAATCAATACTTTTCCCTTATCCATTTAGCTTTCCTCTTTTAACTTATGGTTCAATTGAACGAAACTTGTTTAGTGAATTATCTCCTCAGCGGTAAATAACCACCTCGCATTGAGACATGATGCAGTGCTTGATTCCAAAACCCTTCACCCCAACCATCAACATCCTGGATTAGAGCTGTGTAACCCGATCTCAATGCGAGGTGCAATCCTTTAATAAAATAATCAATACCCAATTTAAACAACTTTCATCAACCTACGCATTTTAATTTTGCAAACATTATGCCACATCCTTTATCGAATTAGCACGGATGTTAGCTCTAATTTACTTTTCGCTAGAGCTATGTCTCTCTTTCGATATTTTGAAAATTATCATGAGCATATCATACGAACAATCATTCCGAATTATCAGCTCGTTTCATGTTATTTAAAAGCTATTATGGTCACTGGCTAAATTTCAAGCAAGATGATGGTCGGAAATCTTTCAATGATTAGAAACAGCCATGATAAATATCCGATTAGTTTCTGGCAACAGACAATTCGTAACTTTTGCAGCAGACAGCCAACGCATCAGCCAGAATCCGGTCTGTGATAAATTCATTATTCTTTTATTGTCGAAATGAAATTTAAGATAACCGATTGAAATTGTATCATGTTTTTATCGCTGTTTTAGCTTGAAACAACAGATACATAATCTGAATATCTTATTTTTAACATTCAATGGGGTTCATAAAACTGACTTGCCATAAGCCAAATTGTCGAATATAATCCATTTCGAAAAAATGCAGTAGAGGCAGGAACCTAAGGTCAAGCACAAATATGATAAGCTGATTCGAGCGACTGGCTTTTAATTTCTACATCGACATTATAACACTTATCACCAAATTTTAACATGATGCATGTCACAAAAATTAAAGCTTATTGTTATATTTCTCTTCATGGCTGGAATCTATTTCCCGCTTAGAATAATCCGCATCGTTGTTCCTTCTCCAATTTTAGTTTCTTTAATTAGTAACTTCCCACCATGATACTCTACAATTATTCGTCTGGCCAAATTTAAGCCAAGTCCCCATCCGCGTTTTTTGGTACTAAAACCAGGACGAAAAATTAGCCGGCGATTCTGGGGACTGATCCCTTTCCCATTATCGCTGATGTCAATATAAATATCATCGCCCTTATCCAGTCGTCCGATCGAAATTTTAATCGTTCCGCTTTCCTTTTCAATCGCATCGAGCGCATTTTTAAGCAGATTCTCGATCACCCATTCAAAAAGATCGCGATTGACCCGCACTGGAGGTATCATATCAAATTCTTCTATGATTTTGATCTTCTTTCCCATTTGTGGCAAGCGACGTTGAAAATATTTAATAGTATCTTTGATTATCGGAACAATTGGCTGTCTCTTTAAGTCCGCCTGGGATCCAATTTGCGAAAAACGATTGGCTACTTTATTCAGGCGATTCACGTCATTCTCCATATCCGAAAGAACTTGAACAATTTTTTTAGGCGATTGAGTGCTTTTCACAAGCTCCAACCAGCCCATCAAGGATGACAGCGGAGTTCCCAGTTGATGGGCGGTTTCTTTGGCCATGCCGACCCAAATGGATTGTTCTTCGTTGCTTTTAATGCTGCGGAACCCTAAAAATGCCACCAACAAGAATAATCCGAAAACTCCAATTTCTATGTATGGCAACCAGATGAGTCGAGTGATCAAATTCGAATCACCGTAGTACAGATATTGTTTGAGCAAAATCTGACCAGTTTGCTCATCGCGATATATGATCGGCACTGGATCAAGTTCTTTCTCCAGATTGCTCACCATTTTTCGGACCTTTTCGATCGCCTGCGGGGATTTATCATTTGGATCCACTGAAATGTTCTCCCAATAAAGCGGATTTTTATGCTCGTCAGTGTTGATAATCGGAAAATTGGTTTTTTGAATAACATTTTCAAATAAAAAATTGATATTGGTTGAATCATTTTCAGCCGCAGCTCTGGAATGGATTTGGGCATAGAACTCCAAAATCGTCCTCGATTGCTCTCTCAGACTATGAACAATAGTCTGAGAATAATAGAGCAACACCAAAATCAAAATGATGGCGAGCGTGAACAAAATCATGGTGAATTGATCGGAAAGCCGATAGAATAGCTTCTTCATTTAGACCACCTCGATCATCAATTGAATTTTCTCCTCTAAAAACATTTCATTTTCATTGGCTCTTGTGACGCCGACCTGCATAAACCAAAAGCCCAATTAGCACAATCAGCGTAACGATGCTGGTGAGCAAGCCAATCTTAAAAGATGCTGGACGAAATACAAAGACTATATCATGATCCCCAGCTGGCAGAAAAATTGATCGTAATATATAATTCGTCTTGTAGATTCTGGTTTCCCTGCCATCCACATACGCCTTCCAGCCTGCTGGGTAATATACTTCTGAGAGCACCAGAAGGGTTGGCGATTTCACTGAAGCCCGCATTTTTATATCATGGAGATCATAATGTGTGATTTCAACCTGGTTCCCCTCGCTTGGAAAAATTTCAAAATCCGGCTTTTCTTCAAGGATAGCGGTTCGAGCTGGGTCGAACCTTCCTGATCCCATAAATGCAAAGATCTCATTTTTATCCCTTAAGGTGATGATATTATCCACAAAAAAGGCTCTGGGCAGGGCGTTCATGTTTTCATATATCAAGGCGTTTGCCTGTTTAACAAGTTGAAATGACTCATCAGAAATCGGAAACATAGTGATCAAATATCTCACATTCAGCATGTTCAAAAATGCTTGATGCCGATAGTACAAATTCCATGGAATTTCCTCAGCAGAACGCTGTTGGATAACGCTTTGGCCCTTTTCATTTATTCCCTGCTTATAAAAATTAAAAAAGAAGGAGGTTGGAAAAGGCACTTTTTGCCATTGTAATTGTTCCAGCGCTTCTTGATAGATCTTTAGCTTAGCGGCGTGATAGCCATAAATGTTTTGAATCATAAAATACATATACCAATTATCTGGCCTTTCGCCCCGTTGGCCCAAATTCACGGGCAAAATTCGAAATGGTTTGAGTTGGCTTTCAAGATAACGCACAACATCATCTTTTTGAAAATAGTCGCGTTCTGATACCGCTGGGTGGGGTTTAATAATCTTAAAATCAACTAACCACAAATCAACAATCAAAAGAAAGGCAAGACCGATCGCTAATATTGCGACGTTCAACTTTTTGCTCAAATAATAAAGGGTCAAAAATCCAGTACAGCCCAAAATGATGACCATGATCACCGCATCCCTCACCACCATTTCATAGGCTAATTGTTGATAGGAAGGTTCGGGGACCTTCCCGGAGCCAATGATCCAATTCAGAATGGTACCTTTGCCCAAAATGACGAACAGCATGATCAAAATCGCAATGCCACCGAACACGTAGAAATAGCGCTGGATGGACTGGGTCTTTCTTGCCAGTAATTTTGGATCGTTCGAGTCCTTCAGTTGAATCAGAAAATGCAGCCCAAAGCCCGCCATGATGACCACCGCCATATCCAGAATGATGTGGATCATGCTGGGGACCCGAAATTTATTGAAATAGGGCAGAAATTTGAACATGGGGTCGTAGAGGATCGGCAGATGGTTGCCGAACGAAACAATCAAAGCGAACAGCGCCACAATGGCAAAGAAGATCACGTAACGATCTCGCCGAATCACCAGCGCCAATCCCGCCAGAAACAGCACCACAATGCCCATGTACAACGGATAATCGGTGAACGGCATCTTGCCCCAATAAGTCTCGCCGCCAAAGCCGAAGAACGAGGGGACGATGAACGTAATCATTTCAGCGGGCGAGAAGGACCAATTCGAGGCGTATTGATAATCCAATCCCTCACCGATGCCGCCGCCACGGATGGAGTAGTGCGAATATTCGTAGACCGAGAGATAGAGCACCGATGACAGCATCAATCCCGCCACCACAGCCGCTGCCAGCATCGCTCCTGATTTCAGAATGGGCAGCGGCTTTTTATTTTCTTTGAATTCCAGCATCGCTTGAAAAATGAAATAGATTCCGATCAGGAGGTAGGTGTAATAACAGACCTGGACGTGCGCCCGCAACAATTGGAAGCCGATGAGCAGCGCCGTGATCGCAAAATAGGGCAGATTTTTCTTCTCCAACAGTTGCTTCACCGCCCAGAAGATGATCGGGATCAAGACGACGGAGTAGAATTTGGTGTTATGGCCGAATGCTGTGAAGGCGATGAACTGCGGCAAAAAGGTGGCCGCAATGGCCGAAAACAGACAGGCGTAGCGATTGAGGTTCAGCGAGCGCAGCAGAAAGTAGGTCAGGAATCCCAATAGCACATAGTTTAAAATGATCACCATGAATGGCGTCAGCGGCAGAATTTTGCCAATGCCCATGATGGTGTAATTGACGATGGTATCAACGATGTTGATCAGCGGCGCTGTGAGGCTGCCCAGCGATGGCATGCCCGAAAAGATATAGGGATTCCACAGTGGATAGATGCCCCGATTGAGAGCGTCGTTGATGAACGGCTTGAAGCTTCGGGAATTGAGGGCGTCGGGCGCCAGCAAAGTTTTGTTTTCGAACACGACCTGATAGTAGAAAATGAGCAGCAGGATGAAAAGAATGATCACCGTGGCCCAATTGGGATGACGGGTGAAGAAGCTCTCCCTGGGTTGTTTGGGAGCTGTTTTGACGGCAGCAAATTTTTTGGATTTTTTCTTGGCCATGAAATTATCTCCTTACTCGATTGATGGTCTCGGTTATAATTTTCTGGTAGCCTGCAATTTCGGTTGCCCGAAAGAATTTGAACAGATATAAGATGATTGGATAACTCAACACCAGCATCAATTTCACGATGAGAGAAACAATGGTCGATTCGAATGACAGCCAGTTGCCCAGCAGATAGAGCGCTGCGCCGATGATGACAATTTTCACAATGCGAAGCCATTCGTACGGCACGAAATGCAGCCGCTGCGAGACGAAGTACATGGTGATGAACGTGATGAAATAGGCGATGGTGGTGTTCACCCCCGCCGCCATCATGCCGTATTTCGGAATGAACAGCACATTCAGGCCGATGTTGATGATCGCCCCCAGGCCGTAGATGATCGTGTAATAAAAGGTTTTGACTTTCAGCAGCACACCGATGTCGACGATCAAAAACAGCCCATAGAAAATGTAGGCCAGCGCCACCAACGGGACGGCCTTTACGCCAATCAGATACGCCTGGGTGCTGAACAACAGGATGATCTCCCTGGCGAACAGGGAGACGGCCAAAAACAGCAGCGTTCCCAGCAGCAGAAAATAGGTGAATGCGCCAGCGTAAATTTTGTTGGCCTCGGGCTTGTGCTGCACCGAAAAAATAAACGGCAGCCAGGCGGTGCGGAACGGCGTCACCAGCAACATGTTGATGATCATCCCGAATTTGTAGACGATATCGTACAGCCCGACTGCATCGGCGGAGGCGTACCAGTTCAAGAGATAGCGATCGGCGATGGTCAGGGCGAAGCTGGCTACGGCGCCTGGCACCATGGGCAGGCCGAAATGCAGCAATTTGCCGAGCATCGGTCTGGAAAAGGCCAGTCCAATCGGCTTGAACACTGTGACGACGGCTATCATGAAGACACCGATGGCCGAATAGAGGCTGCTTTTGACCACGCCCAGCACGCCCTGATGTAGCACCAAAATGTAATACAGATTCAAGCCGACCAATAAGAGAAAATGCACGATATTCAATAACGAATAAAAGACTGGCCGCTCGATGGCCCGAGCATACGCCAGGGCAAACTGCCGAAACAGATTGAACAGGACCGAGCCGAAGATGAATCGCAAATAGATCGCCTGCTGGGCCGATTTGAAGATGAGCTGGGAAATATTTTCGGCCTGGATGAACAACAATGCTAGAACCACCGCCGATATTAGGCCTGAGAAAATGGTGGCGGTAGAGAAAACCGCCCGCCGCTCCGCTTCGGTGGTGCCCTCGTGATAGAATTTGAATACCGCCGAGGCCAATCCCAGTGTTAGCACCAGCAGCAGGGTCATCTCGGTGTAGTTCAGCAGCGCAATATCGCCGACCTGATCCGTGGGCAGCTTTTTGGTATACAGCGGAATCAGGAAAAAGGCGATGGCTTTGATGATGGCATCGCCCAGGCCATAGATCAGCGTCTGGCTGGACAGGCGTTTGAAATATTCGATCATCGGTGAATTATTTTCATTTGTTTAGCTGGATGAAATGATCTGAATACACACCATGATCAAACATGGTCTCAGACGATGTTTGATCGCTTCTTTGATTAACCGAGGTCAATATAATAAAAAATTGGTTCTTTTGCAAGCTAAACTCTTGGATTCTGAGTGGTCGTTCAGCGTAATCATTCCTAAACCTCGGAGGCTTAGGAATGATTTATGAGTCCACGTTAAGAACCACGAATTGCACGAATTTCACAAATTCAAGATTTGATGAACTGCAAAAAATCATTCCCTATCCATTTGCCAGTTGGAGGATTAGTGGTTTGAGCCTTTTTAGAGTGGGTTCATTCCATTCTGAAAGCCACGAATTGCACGAATTTCACAAATTCAAGATTTGATGAACTGCAAAAAATCATTCCCTATCCATTTTCCAGTTGGAGGATTAGTAGTTTGAGCCTTATTAGAGTGGGCTCATTCCATTCTGAAAGCCACGAATTGCACGAATTTCACAAATTCATGATTTGATGAATGCACAAAATCAATTCGTGTTCTTTCGTGAAATTCGTGGTTTGAGCCTTTTAAGAGTGGACTCTTTGATGAGTTTGAAATAGAGTTGTTCGACAAGCTGCATCCAGATGCGATGATCGGCTCGTTGGGTGACCAGTTGCCGATTGCGTTGGGCAATTTGCTGGCAGATGTTGGGGTTTTTGAGCAGATGAATGATGGCCTGGGCCGTGGCGACCTCATCTCGCACGGGAACGATCATCCCGTTTTGTTCGGGAACAATCCAATCCCGAAACACGGGCAGATCGCTGACCACGGGCACGGCGCCGCAGGCCATGGCTTCGGTGAGCGAGCCTGGCATCCCTTCCGATGAAGTGACGGAGACGAAAACATCGGCCAGGTGGTAGTATTCGGCGATGCGGTGATTGGGCACGGCGCCAACCAGCCGCACGTCATTAGCAACGCCCAACTCCTGAATGAGCCGCTTGAGCGCCAGCTCCTGCTCTGTGGTGCCACGATAGAGAAAAACAAATTTCACCTCAGGAAACTCGTTTTTGACCAGCGGAATGGCTTTCACGATGATGTCGAGGTTATAGACCCTGCCCAACATACGGGTGCTGAGGACCACCTTCTCGTCGGTCAGTCCCAATTGGCGGCGCAGGGCATCGTTGCCCCGCTGGAACGGAAATTTGTCCAGCTCCAGCCCGCCCTGAATGACTTGCACCTTCGTCGAGTCGCAGCCGAAGGCAATGATCTTCCTTTTGAGATCCTCGGAATTGGCAGTGATGAGGTCGGCTCGGCGCAGCGCCTGGCGGGTGAGATAGCGATAGATCGGCGAGCGATTGGGATCGACATTGATATCGGAGCCCCAGGCAGTGAGCACCAGGGGATGAAATTTCGTCATCGCAGCGATCCAGCCGCAGGCGGAGATGTAATGAGCATGCAGGATATCGAATTTTTTCTGGCTCAACAGCCGTCTGGTGCGCAGGATATTTTCAGCGATCAGATATTTGGAATAGAAGCCCCGCCACGATCGCAGTCGCTTTCGCAGCCAGGAATCTTTGGCCGCATGAATCCGAACACCCTCGAACGTGCCCGCAGGAACGGCGGCAAAGCTATCGGGATAGGGCACCAGGTGCACCTCATGTCCTGCCTGCACAAAATAGCGCAGCCAGCGCTGGACATGGATGGCCGCAGGATCGCCGAGGAATAGGAGTTTGAGAGGGGTCATTTGATATACAAAACTTTTCGTACTTGTTCAAAATTATTGGTTCTCATTCGAATCAAATAAACTCCAGATACAACCGATTCCCCTTGCTCGTCGTGGGCGTCCCACGTAGCGATTTCGATTCCAGCATTTCTCTGGTCATTAAGAATATTCTTCACGAGTCGTCCCATCAAGTCATAAACATCAATGGTCACTGTCGATGGGTAAGGTATCTGGAATTCGATCTGGGTTGATGAGTTAAATGGATTCGGATAAATATTCGAAATGGAGAATGATTCAAGTCTGATTGATGGATGCTGACTTAAAACTTTTGTCCTAATGATGTTCATTGACAAGGTATCGTTGGACAGATTTTCATCCTCCATTAACGATGAGAAAAATTTGATAAAAAAAGGCCCCTGGCCAAAAACATCCCAGCGGCCGAAATAAATTCTTGAGGTGTCCTGAGCAGGGAGACTGATCACAGTCTGGGTGCCTCGATAGACCAGCGATTGGACATCATAAATTTCGCAGGTAACATTAAACAATGACTCTGCAAAATAGCCGCAGTTTTCAATGATCGCAATCGGGATGATGTATGACTCAGAGAATGAGCTGGAAGGTGAAATAATACGACGCATTTTTATATCATGATTGAATGGGGCATAAACCTTTTTAGAAATACGATTATTTTTTGGGTTCATATCACTGGTTAATGAAATATCAAAATGAATCTCATACTCTGTTCCCCTCACAGGATGCCATGGTGCAAAGGCTATCGCTAACTCATTGAGGCTTGGTAAACGTTCAATCATCTTGCTCTCATCATATACGATCGTTCCAAGAGAATCAATAGAGCACTTGACGAAAAAGTTTGCTTCGTCGTTTTTTCCGATGTTTTTTATAATGACCTCAGGAACGATTGTCTCCCCAACAATATGAGTTGATGGATTAACTATTTTCATTGCCATTAGATCATGCAAAAGTCTTTCCTCGTAGATCGTCACAATTTGGTTTGATGAAACATTGGTAGTGTCCCAGATAACACCTGACGGCCAATAAATTGTCAAACTTTCTACTTTTTGCGCCTGGCCTAATCCAAATTCTAATGGAAAACTATCCTGAGAATAGTAACCAGCCCCACCACTTACTTCTCGAATTTGTTGTTGCTTGTTGCTGACTATTTTTGCCCTGGCGCCGATTGCACAGCGATTGCTTATCGTTCCAACCAACTGAAGGATAAGCCAATTGTTATTGCTGCCATTATTTTGATAGAGGTGGGTTCCTGTTGCCGTATAGGTGGTCGTCAGAAGATCCAGATCGCCGTCGTTATCATAGTCACCGAAGCTGGCGGTGTTGCCGCAGGTATAATTGTTGATTCCTGATGTGACCATTATATCAATAAATTTTCCATTGCCCTGATTATGGAACAGATATTCTCTTCCGCCCCAGGCATTATAAAGATAAAGGTCGAGATAGCCATCATTATCGAGATCCCCCCAGGCGCAGCCCACACCTCCTTCTGCAACATCTAATCCCGAGCTAACAGTGACATCAATAAAAGAAATCCCTTGCTGATTTTGAAACAAGACTCCACGATTATATCGGTTTGCTACAAAAAGATCCAGGAAGCCGTCATTGTTGTAATCACCCCAGGCACAGCCGTAGCCGTTTCCTGAATCGAAAATGCCCACTTGATCTGTGATCTCAGTGAAAGTGCCATCTTGATTGTTGTTGTACAGCACATCTTCAGCCTGGTTGTTCACAAAGAGATCGAGGAATCCGTCATTATCAAAGTCGCCCCAGGCAACACCACGACTCTTGGCGTAAGCATGACCATCGACGCCTGCCACAAAGGTCACATCCGTAAAGGTACCGTCGCCATTATTGCGATAAAGAACATTGCTCTGACCAAGTTCAAAATTGACGACGTATATATCCGCAAAGCCATCATTGTCATAATCGCTCCAGGCACCAAAATAGCTATTGAAATCGCAGCCGACCTTTGCCTGGACAGTGACATCTTCGAATGTACCGTCTCCACGATTCAAATAGAGGATATTTGGAATATCTCGATTGCAAACATAGAGGTCGATAAAACCATCGTTATTAAAATCCGCCCATGAAACGCCGCTGGTCCAGCCCTTAAATCCGACTCCAGCAATGTCGGTTACGTTTGAGAAGGTACCATTTTGATTGTTCATGAATAGTGCGTTTGCTCCAAAGCGATTCCCCAGAAAAAAATCTAAGAATCCGTCGTTATTGAAATCGCCGAAAGCCGTGCCACTATCCCAGGGGCCATTTACTTTGGCGAATTCTGTCATCTCAGTAAAACTGATGGAGGTGGCTCGATTTGTTTGAGAGGTTAATATCCCAAACTGCGCCAACAACGATATGGTCATCAGCAGCGCTGTGGCCAAATTTCGTTTTCTTTCCATGGCTAATTCCTCCAATTTGTTTTTAGGAGAAATGTAATAGTTCTGCATCAAGCAGATTAAGATACCTGATCTTTTTGCGCAACACCAAAAAGATATAACCCCCATCGCTGGGAAGCTTTTGATGAAGAGAGCGCACGGAATATACGTGACGGAATTTGAAGCTTGCCCGATGAATAAAAAAGCAGCGGGGTCAATGTATAAAAGGTCGTGATTTCAAGTTTTGTTAGTCCGACTCGGTCAAAAAGTCGAGCCAAATAATCTGGTCGCCAGCGTTCCTCATAGCCATAATTTGTGGAGACAAACCCTCGCCTGGTGAACCTCATTTTTATTCGAGTTTTTTGCTTGTACCATTTAAATAAAATATCCGCAAACATCCAATCCCACCGCAAGCCATTGGGAACCGAGATAATGATTTTGCCCCCAGGCTTAAGGTACTCAGTCCAATATTTTAGAATATCTTCGTGATGTGGAAAATGCTCGAGCAGACCAAAAGAAATAATTGCATCAAATCGGTTCGGTTCAAATGGCAATGCGGTTGCCGAATCATTGAAAATAACATTATCGTAGCCATTTTCACGCAGGCTTTGTTGCCCTTTTTGAACGGCGGCTTCAGAGGAATCTATGCCGATGCAATCGATCCCTTGCTGCAACAAATAGAGCACCCATTTGCCGATTCCGCAGCCGATGTCCAGAACCCGAGCGCCTTTTGTGAGATGCTTATTGAGCAATGCCATCACCTTTTGGTTATAGGCTTCTTCGGTGTACAATTCGAGAAGCGGGGAGGCTCTGTGCTTGAGAGAGTCAGCTATGTTGTATTCAAACCAAATGTCTTTTCGATCAGTCTCCATGTTTCCTAAGCTCTTGCAGATTAGATTTGCTGAAATTTTTGCTAATTATCACTTTATTTTTTCCCCCCAACCTCCGCCAGCACCTCCCCCAGCCGCCTCGTCAACTCCCGCCGATCGAACGCTCGAACTCTCACCTCGTCCAATTGGGCGGTAGCCAGTTCCTGATTCTTCCAGCGAAGGTAGAAATCCTTCACCACCGCTTTGATCTGCGGGATGTTTGATGGGTGCACCACCACGCCTGCCTTCAGCTCACGGATCAGGTCGGCAGCGTCGCCTTCGGGCGCCAGGGCCAGAATGGGCTTGCGGGCGCCCAGATATTCGAACAACTTGCCTGTCAAGATGCCCTTGTTGGCTGGCGCATCATCGATGATCAACAGCAAAACATGGGAGGCCAGCAGGTACTGGATGCTCTGCTGATGTGGCACGTACGGCACGATGTCGACCATGCCTGTGAAGGTCGGCTGGCGCAGCATTTCCTCAATAAAGCCGCCGATACGTCCCACGAAGGTGAGTCGGAGTTGCTGTTTCAATTCGGGTAGCTCAGCCAGCAATTCGGTTAGGGCGTGCAGCAGCGTCTCGGGATTGCGGTGGCCGTAAAGCGAGCCTGTGTAGGTGATCACCATTTTATCGTTGGGCGGATTCGCCGTCACGCCCTCGAAATCGGCGCCGTCATAGCCGTTGGAGAGCCATTGCCAGCGCTGGTCCACCAGCTCGGGATGGCGGCCGCCCAGGTCCTGGGCAATGCCATGGGAGACAGTGAGGATGCGATCGGCCGTTTTCAGCACCGAATGTTCCAGATAGCGGTCGAACTTATCGGGCCATTTGGGCCGTTGGGCCGAGGAGAGCCAGCCAACCCAGGAGTCACGAAAATCGGCCACCCAGGGGCGCCCCGTGAGTTTCTTCAGCCAGTAGCCGATGAGATGGCAGGTATAGGGCGGCGCCGAGGAGTAGATGACATCGATCCGTTCGTGGTTGATGATCTTCAGTCCCAGCGCCACGGCGAACGGCAGCCAGCCCACACGGGCATCGGGGATGAAGAAGCAGCCACGAATCCATTCGGCCATCCGCTCGCTGAATTTTTTCTTCTGCTGGGCGTCCCGTGACAGGGTGGCGATGTCCACCGCTTCGCTCATCTGGCGGCCCGTGAGCTTGCGATAGAGCTGGTACGGTTCAGGGATGTAGCTGCGATAGACGGTTAGCTTCGGCGGCAGCTCGGCCAGCAGCGATTCGTCGTAAGCAGGATAGTCGGCATCACGGGCGGTGAGCACCACAGGCTCCCAGCCCACGGCTGGCAGATATTTGACGAATTTGAGCGTCCGCTGCACGCCAGCCCCGCCGCTGGGCGGGAAGTAGTAGGCGATCATCAGGACTTTTTTATTTACCGATGTCATCATGTTTCGATGCGAGATTTTGTTCCAACGGATAGAAATAACCCAACGGATAAAAGCGATTTTAGATTTACGATTTTAGATTTTAGAATTTGTTGAGAAACGAAGTTTTTAAATTGCTCATTTTCCACGGATGATCAAACAGCCACGGATGTTTCTGAAATTAGTTTATCCGTGGGATTTTTCTATCCGTGGGAACAGTTTTATAAAGCAAACGCCCCACGGATGAAAAAACAGCCACAGATGGTCTTTCAACAAAGCATCCGTGGGGGTTCTTCCATCCGTGGGAAAAATTTATTGGTATCGGGCCCACGGATGAAAAAACAGCCATGGATAGCCTATCATAGAATATCGGTGGAAGTTCTATCATCCGTGGGACAAAACCACAGCGCTTTTTTGCCAAATAGCGATGCAACGATTTTAATAACGACCAATTAGAATGTCGGCGTTACGTCCCTTGAGGAACGACAGGAAATGGTCAGCGTCATCTCCAATATATCGTTGACAAAGGCTGACGCCATTTCGTTTTTTGATCTGCTTGAAAATATAAAGAACAAAAGTCTGAAAGTCAATCTCAATTTATTCCTGAAAAATTTATTAGTGCACTACTGATAATGCTGTTCAATCGCTTTGATGAAATCGGAGAAAGTCATGGGAGCGACAAGAGGGAGGTGATTGGCAGGATCATCGAATGGATGGACATGCCATCCGCCCGTATTGTCAGCGCCAAAAATGCGCTTACCTTCTTCGATCAGTGCATAGGCAATTCTATCGGTTTGCTGATTATAGAAAATATCGATGAAGTTGCCAACCGTCAACGGCACTCTCAGATTGATCGAGGCTGATCCGACCTGGCGCACTAAAGGAACGTCACAAATTGGAGAAGCAGCCGCTACCTCAAAAATTTGATGTTGAAATTCGTGCACAGTCATGATAATTCCTCAATCAGGTGCATCAAATTTTTTCGCTCCACTTCGGCAGCTTCCCATTCCCAATAATCCCTCTCGACCTCATAAGAATGCTTGTTGGGGATTTGATTATTTTCCCAGGAAGACTTGAATTCCTCAAACGTCATCTGGTATTTCGCTTCGAACCTGGCTATTTGCTCGGAATAATTTTTTAGCTTTAATTGGATCAAATCTCTGGTCGCCAGGGGCAGCGCCACATCGATCCGCTCCTCGCCAGTTAAATGGGTCAGGATCCTATGAATTGGCTTGGAAATGGTGACCTCGGTCATTGCAACATGCTCCCTTCGTTTTATTAAGTCAGGGTTAGTTGAGATTTTGAATCCTAAGCGCAATCTCAGCGCCGATTTCCCACATGATAAAACAGCCACGGATAGCCTTTCAACAAAGTATCCGTGGGGGATCTTCCATCCGTGGGAAAAATCTATCGGTATCTGCCCCACGGATGATAAAACAGCCACGGATGGTCTTTCAATAATATCCGTGGGGGTTCTTCCATCCGTGGGAAAAATGTATTGGTATCGGGCCCACGGATGATAAAACAGCCACGGATAGCCTTTCAACAAAGTATCCGTTGGGATTCTTCCAGCCGTGGGAAAAATCTATCGGCATCTGCCCCACGGATGATAAAACAGCAACGGATGGCCTTTCAACAAAGCATCCGTCGGGATTCTTCCATCCGTGGGAAAAATCTATCGGTATCTGCCCCACGGATGATAAAACAGCCACGGATGGCCTTTCAATAAAGCATCCGTGGGGGGCTTCCAGCCGTGGGAAAAATGTATTGGTGTCGGCCCCACGGATGATAAAACAGCCACGGATGGTCTTTCAACAAAGCATTCGTGGGGGTTCTTCCATCCGTGGGAAAAATTTATTGGTATCGGCCCCACGGATGGTAAAACAGCCACGGATGGTCTTCCAAAAAAGCATCCGTGGGGGTTCTTCCAGCCGTGGGAAAAATTTATCTAGCAAACGCCCCACGGATGATAAAACAGCCACGGATAGCCTTTCAGCATAGCATCCGTGGGGGTTCTTCCAGCCGTGGGAAAAATTTATCTAGCAAACGCCCCACGGATGATAAAACAGCCACGGATGGTCTTTCAAAAAAGCATCCGTTGGGATTCTTCCAGCCGTGGGAAAAATTTATCTAGCAAACGCCCCACGGATGATAAAACAGCCACGGATAGCCTTTCAACAAAGTATCCGTTGGGATTCTTCCAGCCGTGGGAAAAATTTATCTAGCAAACGCCCCACGGATGATAAAACAGCCATGGATAGCCTATCATAAAATATCCGTGGAAGTTCTATCATTCGTGGGAAAAAATACGGCACAATCCGTTATTTATTCCCGACGAAATCTTCGATCGCCAGGGCCAGCCGCTCCCAGGAGAACTGCTTCTTCTGGTGCTGAATATTTTTGGCAAACGGTTTTTCTTTATTCTCCTTGAAAAAACGAATAATGGCCTGAGCCAGCGCCCGCACATCCTGGGCAGGCACGACCAGGCCCGTCACCTCCTGCGCCACCGCTTCAGGCAGACCGCCCACATCGGTGGTGATCACGGGTTTGTTGTAATTATAGGCGATCTGCACAATGCCGCTCTGCGTGGCTGAAACATAAGGCAGCACCACCACATTGGCGGCCGCAAAATACAATCCCACCTCTTCGTTGTGGATATAGTCATCGAAAATTCGCACCGAGTCCTGCAAACTCAGCTTTTCAATCTGGCTCACATATTTGGCTTTATCATCATAGAACTCGCCTGCCACCAGCAGCTTGACGGGCATTTGTTCTTGAACCAGGGGCAAAGCCTCGATCAGGTGGCTCAGGCCTTTGTAGGCACGGACATAGCCGAAGAACAGCAACACGTTTTCATCCAATCCAATGCCCAGGCGCTGGCGGGCGGCTTCGGACGTGTAATTCTGGCGAAAAATTTCATACACAGGATGCGGCACCTCTTTGAAATTGGCCTTCGGTCGAAAGCGCAGCAGATCGCCCCGAACGATGCCCGATTGGACGATGAAATAGTCGACAAAGGCGAGCCCCAGGCGGTTCAGAATGGTGTCAACAAACTTCGTTTCGTGCGGCACGATATTATCACAAATGTAGAGAACTTTGGTGCGTGTAAATAGTCGGGTCAGAAAAGCGATGCTGGCATAGGCTGGCGCAAAGAACGGCAGCCAGTATTTGAAAATGATCAGATCGGGCCGCTGGCGATAGATCTCCAGAAACGTTCGGATCCAGCTCAGCGGGCCGATGGAATCCAGCAGCGGCTGGCTGGGGATCGGCTCGATCTCCTTGCTGGAATCCTGCTGGGTTTTGCCAGGGAAAAAAATGCTCGGGTACTGCCGTTTGAACGAGATGATCTGCACGTCATGACCTCGCTGCAGCAGCGCTTTGTAGAGCAGAGCGACGTAATGGGCAATGCCGCCCCGCATCGGATAGGATGTTCCCAGGATGATGATTTTCATGGCTGACTCAATAAGCGTTCACACGTATCTAAAACCGTTCCGACATAGATATGTTCCATGCTGTGATGCGGGCATTCTCGGGCAAAGTAGCAATCGCATTTGATGGCGGGCTCGAGGATTTCGCCCAGGCCATATAGCTCGAACTCGTGCTTGTTGAAAATATTGTTGAACAGAACGATCTTTTTGCCCAGGCCAATGGCGATGTGGGTGGCCATCGTGACGGCCGTGACCACCAGATCGCATTGATCCACCAGATTGATGAACTGCGGCAGCGGAAAATGGCCCAGATAGGTGGCTCCGCTCTGATTGGCAATGCGGAGATTTTTTTCATGCTCCTCGGGACCGCCCAGAATGAGCACGCCCTTGCCCTGGGCCTTCAACTGGCGGGCCAAATCGATCCAGTTTTGTTCGGGCCACAATCGGGAGGTCCAGCGGCCGCCGCAGCCTGTATTCAATCCAATCAGCGGGCGGGGTTCACGCAAATCCCAATGATAGCCACGATCGGCAAAGTTGCTCAAAATATACTTCTCGCCCTGAAATTCAAAGCCACAAATCTCGAAGATCTCCTGGGGATAGCTTTTGGTGTTGGCTTTATTGACCGAATCGAAAATGCCCGTGAGAAATTTGGCTTCGCTGTTTTGATCCAGCGGATAGCAGCGATTGAACTGGCTCAATCCAAATCCCAGCTTCTGCCGTGCAGCGATCTGATTCGTCAGAGCGCAAGCCTCCCGATCCTTGTCGAGGTTGATCAGCAGATCGAATTGAGCAGCTTGCAGGGCAATGATCTGCTTCAAATCGAACGATAAAATTTCATCCACCCAATCGGCGGGCACCAATTCGGGCGAGAGCGTGAGCCAGGTGATGTGGGCGGCTGGGTAGACCTGTTTCAATTTGCGCAACAGCGGCGTGGTGCGAATGACATCGCCTGCAGCGCCAAGCTTGATGATCAAAATCCGCTGCTGGATCGGATCATAGTAGGGGCAGGTCTCGCAGATAACATGTTCTCTTTTATGAGGACGGCAGGGCACATCGCCCTTGAAGTGGCGGCAATCGGGATGTATTTTCATAAGCGTCACGAGAGGATTTGTTTAATGGAATAGTCCGCTTTCTTCTTTTGAGTCTCAGTAATCATTTCGCCGAGCAAGCCGATGGAGACGAACTGGATGCCAACGATCACCAGCAAAATGCCGAGGAACAGCAACGGCCGATTGCTCAAAATGCCTTTGGCGACAATTTTTTCGAAGGCCAGATACAGGTTAATGATCATGCCGATGGAGAACAGAACCAATCCAAAACTGCCGAATAAATGAAGCGGCCGTCGTTTGAACTTGTTGAGAAACACCACCGTGAACAGGTCCAGCAGGCCAGCGATGAAGCGAAACATGCCAAATTTGGTTTTGCCGTATTTGCGGGGATGATGCTTCACCACCATTTCGCCAACCCGAAAGCCCTGCCAATGCGCCAGCACGGGAATGAACCGATGCAACTGCCCATAAATTTGGATCTCTTTGACGACCTCGCTCCGATAGGCCTTCAAACCGCAGTTGAAATCGTGGAGTTTGATGCCCGAAACCCACCCCGTCACTTTATTGAAGAGCTTCGAGGTGTTCCGCTTGATGAACGGGTCGTATCGCTTTTTCTTCCAGCCCGAAACCAGATCGTAGCCCTCGTTCAATTTATCGATCAGATGCGGGATTTCCTCGGGATCATCCTGCAGATCGGCATCCATGGTGATCACGTATTGGCCCCGAGCCGCCTCGAAGCCGCAGGCCAGCCCCGCGGATTTGCCATAGTTCTTGCGGAACTGGTAGACCCGAACGCGATCATCCCGCTGGTGCAATTTCGCCAGCTCTCGATCCGAGCCATCGGTGGAACCGTCATCGACGAAAATAATCTCGTAGCTGAAACCGTGCTGCTGCATGACCTGATGAATTTTGTCGTAAAGTTCAGCCAGTGATTCATGCTCATTATATAGCGGGACAACAACCGAAATGGTTGGGGAGCCAGAAGGCTGGGAATTGTTCAAGTCATTCAGTTCGGACATGTCTGTTCTCCATTGCTGTCGAGCTGAAAAATTTCCCCCAGTTTTATGATGGATGCGTCTGATCTAAAATGAGCGATTTCTCAGATTTTTAAATTGCCAGCCATTGCGAGGCGCTCTGAGCCGAAGGTATCTCAACTGGTCGAAGGAATTTTATTAAAAGAGCACCTTCAACTTCGCTCCTCAGCCAGCTTTGCGCCATTTGGTAAATCGCCATCATTACTATCGACAACCGGTTTTTAGAGTGAACCCATAAATCGATCGGCAAAAGGCTGAAACCTCATTTGGCCGTTATGGTCGATTGGCTTAAAGTTCTATCCAGCGCGCCTGCTCTGGGATTTTAAAGGCGAAATCCCTGCCATCCAGGCGAACGTTGGCCTCGCGAGTTTTATAGAGCATGGTGATACGTGTATGCTGTTGCGGCTGAAAAATACGGATCAACCGCGGCAATAAAAGTCGTCCGCGCTGTTCAAATTGCTGATATTCGATCTGCAACACGATTTTTTTGTCCTGATCCAGCAATTGAAATTCAGTCACCACAAATTTGTCTGGGTCAATCCAGAATTTTCGCTGCCAACTGTCCTGCGAAGAAATGATCAGATATTTGCTTCGATCTAAGGCCAGGGAATCGCGAGACGTGGCATCCAATCGCTGCAACCCTGAGACCATCAACAATAGTTGATGGAGCGGGACATCGATGGGCACCAGAGTTCGACCCGCATTGTGCTGGGGATCCCCGGTATAAACGAGATTCTGGAACGAATTATAGATCACAAATCGCTGCTGGTCAATGAATAATAAGCCATACCCGATCCCCATAGGTCCACGGATGGTGAGGAGCAGCGAATCCGGCTGTTTGATCAGTAAGCGTGAAAGAGCCGTAAAGTTGATCCGCGGCGATTCAACGCTCACTTCAACCTCGGCTTTGGCCGAGTGGTATCTTGAGTTGTTCTGTTCAACCCGATAACGAATGCCAGCGATGGACACCCCTTCAAGCGTCAATGATGGCTGCTTTCTCAATCCAGCGCAGCTCGATATGAGTAATACCAGCACCATTGAAAAAAGTATTCGTTTCACTTTCCGCCTCAATCATTATTTTCCATGTCAGACGCTTTCTCCTCTGCGACGGTTGATGATGTTGTTTTGCCCACTGAACTGCGGGAAGCAACCTCGCCACACCATCCAAAAATTATCGCTCTCGTTCATTCGCACTTTGTTTTTGATAACTGATAATTGATCCGGAATAGCCTAAGATCCGGCACTCGTCTTTCATTCAATCCCCAGTTTTTTTCGCACCTCGATCCGTCCCTCGTCCAATTCCAGCGCTTTTTTCCAATAGCGGCGCGCATTTTCAAGGTCGTTGAGTTTCTCGTAGACATCCCCCAGATGCTCCATCACTTCGGCTGAGTTATCGCGGTATTGAACAGCTCGGGAGATATATTCCAGCGCTTTCTCATAGTTTCCCATTTTAAAAAAGATCCAGCCCAACGTGTCCAGATATGCCCCATTGGTCGAATCGGCAGCCACAGCTTGTTGCGCCATCACCAATGCTTCATCCAATTTGATCCCCCGAACCGAGAGGCTATAGCTGTAATTGTTCATTAAAAGTGGATCATTAGGCTTGGCTTGAAGTGCGATCTCATACAGGCTATCCGATTTCTGATGCATCTTCTTCTCGTCATAGATCATGGCCAGCGTTCCCAAGGCATCGACGGCGTAATTGGACTTGAGGGCGATGCTTTTCTCCAGATAAGGCACTGCTTCATCCGGCTTGCGGCGCTGATTGAGCACAGAGCCCAAAAAGAAATTAATATCGGGATGGTCGGGTAAGGCTTCCACCGCCTCACGAAAATGCATTTCAGCCAATTCAGTTTTCTGGCTGCGCAGGTAACTAAATCCCAATAGAATCCAGCCGCGAGGGAACTGTCTGTTCAATTCAACCGATCTTCTTAGCCAGGGCACCGCCGAATCCATCTGGTTGCGCTGGAAATAGATCGATCCCACACTGAAATAGGCGCGAAAGTCATCAGGGAAACGCTTCGTGATCTGTTCAAATTGCGCGATCGATTCAACCGTATCCCCTTTGTGAAAATATAGCTCTCCCAAGCTCAAATAATTTTCAATGCGCAAAGTATCCCGCGCGATAACCTGCCCAATAATCTCAATCGCTTCATCCCAGCGTCTTTGTTTTGCTAAAATCTCGTTCAGCTCTTCCAGACAGGTGCTAAAGCTGGGATTCTGGTTCAGGCCCCTGCGATACCATTCAATGGCAGCGACAGTATCGGAGCGCGTCAAATAGTATTTCGCCATGCCCAAATATGCCCGTTCATCCTCCGGGTATTCCTGGTGAAACGCACGGAACTTCTGGAATGCTCGGTCGAAGAGCTGGTTCTCGAGATAAGTATTGCCCAGCTTCAAGAGCATCTCTGGAGTGGCTTCGCCCAATTGCAGTAGTTGTTCGTATTGTTCAGCGACCTTCAGCTCTTTGCCCTGGGCCATGTAGAGCGCGATGAGAGCGTAACGAGTTTCGACATCCGATGGGTCGAGCTGGAGGATCTTTTGATAAACAATCTCCGCATTTTGATATTGCTGTTGCGCGTGATAAAGGTTGGCCAGCATGCGATAGGACTCTTTGTGATCGGGGAAACGCCGGATCGCATTCTTCAAAATTTTTTCGGCGCTCTCATATTTCTCCAGTCGAATGTAGTTCTCAGCGACCTTATTGTAGATGGTAGCAGAGGATGAGTCGTGCAACAATGCTTCATTGAATTCCAATAATGCGCTTCTAAAATCGCCGACCATTTCACTCGTTGATCCACGGATAAAATGTCTTACGGCCTCAGGCTTTGGAGCAATGGTTTTTGGCTGCTGTTCCACCGCCTTTTTGATTCGCATGTGCTGGACATTCGCACAGGTAACAAAAAAGATCCCAAGCAGGATCGCTATGAATGTGAACCGTTGTCTCATCTTTGCTCCGTCAAATTTTCTTAGTCGATGAAGCCCATCTTGCGGGTGTCTTGCATCGGGCATATCTCGCAAAAACCACTTCCATTTAACTTTGCATCAGATTGGAAGTTTCATCACTGAGAGTCAGCTACCTGAACACCAATCCCATCTCACTGCATCGTTTGAATCACACCTGCAATTTCATCTATGCTCGATTTAGTTTTTCCGAAATGAATGATCTTTAGATCCACGCCTCTGAGTCGCTGGCTTTCTGGCATGAAACTCAATGGCCTGAAGCAGCAATCCCTCCGAAAGAACATCCAAAGCTTGGCTCATTTTCATTCATGCCCTTGCAGATTAAAATATATGTTTCCGTTTAAAGGTTTTCGCTCGCCATCGCCCATGGCTTAGTCCCGCGGTTTGGTCTCCCCTATTTTATGCATCGTGATCCCAGTGAATCCATAGAAAATGGAAACAAGTGGATTGATGAGGTTCAAGAATGCAAATGGCAGATAGGCGAACGGGTGAATCCCCAACGTGGCGAACATAAAGGCGCCGCACGTGTTCCAGGGGACAAGTGGCGAACTCAGCGTGCCTGCATCCTCAAGACAACGAGATAAATTCTTGGGGTGCAGACCGCGCTTTTCAAACGCGTCTTTGTACATCCGACCAGGGACTACAATGGATAAGTACTGATCCGGGGCAATGATGTTCATGCTGATGCAGGTGGTCAGGGTGGCGGTAACCAACAAGCCGGTGTTTTTGGCCGCTTTCAGGATCGTTGCCGCAATTCGTTCTAACATTCGACTTTTTTCCATCACACCGCCGAACGATAGGGCGCACATAATCAACGATACCGTGTAAAGCATGCTCTCCATCCCTCCACGAGTCAGCAGGGAATCGACCATTTCAACGCCGGTCTTCGATTCATACCCACTGAATGCCACGCGAATCACGGTTCCGATTTCGGACTGCTGAAAAACGATCGCGCAAATCCCACCTAAAATCGAGCCAGCCAAAAGCGCTGGAAGCGCCGGCATTCGGGTGATGACCATCAAGATCACCAGGCATGGCGGAATCAATAATAGGGGATGCAGGCTAAAATGGCCATCCAGGGTCGATAGAATGGTCGCCACATTTTCTCCCTGGATCTCTGAGCCAGCATAACGGATCCCCAGAAGCGCATAAATGATGAGCGCAATAGTCAGGCTCGGGGCAGTGGTATAGATCATGTGGCGCACATGGGTGAACAGCTCGGTGCCAGCCATTGCTGGAGCCAGATTGGTGGTATCGGACAATGGCGACATTTTATCGCCGAAATAGGCGCCGGAGATAATCGCTCCAGCGACCATCGGCATGGGGACGCCTAACCCTTTACCCACTCCGATCAATGCGATCCCAACGGTGCCCGCAGTGGACCAGGAGCTACCAGTCGCCAGCGAAACCAGGCAGCAGATCACGCAGGTGGTGACCAGAAATATCGCAGGAGACAGCACTTTCAAGCCCCAATAGATCATCGTCGGCACAATCCCGCTCAAAATCCAGGTGCCGATGAGCGTGCCGATGATCATGAGGATCAGACAGGCCTTCAGCGCCAATGAAATGCCATTGATGAGGCCCTCTTCAATTTCGCTCCAGCGAAAACCCAGTCGCACCGCCATCAGTGCAGCCACCGTTGTGCCTCCGATCAATGGAATGTGGGGACTGGTGCCAAATTTAATGATAGAAATGCCCAAAAAGAACATCAACAAGACGACTGGGATAAGAGCTTCTAAGAGTGTCGGCGATCGATGCGTCGTTGCTTCAGCCATTTATTCATTTCCCCGATCAAATGATTTATTGATGATTTGATGAATTGAAAAACGATGCCTGGATATCGGGTCATATCCGCTGACAGGCAACCTCTATTCAGGGCGTTGGGGAAAGACTTGGATATCTGATAATGCCCCAGCTTAGTCAACCTGACCCGCCATTTTGTTCGCAAATAACCAGGTGCACCAAACCTTAAACGGTTATTGAAGGTTTAATTAGAGCCCTGTCACCCCCTCGATTCAGCGGTCTCTGATTTTTCCCGCAAAAGGTCGAACCTCACCATCCAAACACCCCAAAAAAGATTATTTGGTTCTCTTGAGGGCGCAATAAGCTCGACGAATTCTTCGAAAGATACCGACAGCCGATTTTCAACAAGCTTCATCTGCCACTCGTTCGGAGAGGTAAAGCTGTTGGATTTGAAACGCCCAACAATCGTTCCAATGCCTATTTTCATCTGTTATTGAGTGGGTACATTATAGCAAATCTATTCATAAAAGTAAAGCAAAAAAATGGCCCACTTTAACAATATTGGGCAGTGTCCAAAATTTATGCATAAGATTGTAACTCATCGGGATGAGCACATTCAGCAGGATATAATTTGCCCGACAGCCTGGGCGTGGAGCACTGGATGAAATATAGCGTTACTTTTTTGCTTTTTCTTCAAAATAATCTTATTGTATTTTAGAGAAAAATTCTTTACATTATGCGGCCTTTTCGATCAAACAAGTCTTAATTGTCTGTTGTAAATTTCGAATGCCTGGATGCGCAGGCATATCATGGTCTATATTTGAAATTGTGAAAGAACCAATAGTTTTACCCGAAGAGAAAGACCACTTTATTGTAACACAAGAGGGACATTCATCATGGGCAGAGTCAGATTCTTGATGTTGCTAAGCATGATCCTATTCCAATTCGGCCTGAGTCGCAGCGAGGAAGTACGATTTGTTCAAGCCCCGATCGATTCATTGCCCTCCCAGGGCTATTGTTGGCAAGCCCCATCCAGTTTTCGTCCAATCATTGCGCTCGATGGGGAGTGGGAGTATAGAACAAAGGACAAGGAGGAGTTTCGATCGGTGGTGCTGCCAGCCAGTTGCAGCCATCAAGGCGAAATTACGTTTCGCAAGTACTTCGTTCCGGATTCGAGTTTTTCTAACTATTTCTTTCGCCTGATTTGCTATGGGATTAACTATTCCTGTCGAATTTTCATCAACGATAAATTTATTGGAAGTCATATCGGCGGCTATAATTCATTTTCGATGGACGTGGCGGATGGAATCATCCATTTATCTCGAAAAAATTGCATCGAAATTAAGGTCGACACCCGACTGAATGATAAAACCACTATTCCGCATCGGTATCAGCGTGAGGCTTTGGTCAACACACCGGGAATCATTCGATCGCTGTATCTGTTGGCGATCCCTGAACTCTCGATCGAATCAGTCAATCTCGATTACCAATTGTCCCCAGATTATTCCCAAAGTCAGCTTGATTTGCGTTTTGTTCTAAAGGATCGAATCGATAACACCCCAGACAAGAGCCCATTGCTCCGAGCAACGCCAGCCTTGGTCTATTCGATCGATTTGCGGCCAGAACACGCGGATCGACCATTCTATCAGGAACGGAAGGAGCTGGATATCAGCAGTTATAGCCTTAACCGGGCCATCGCCACGCAATTCAAAGTGAGTCAGCCGCAGCTTTGGTCCCCAGAAGCACCGTATCGCTACTGGCTTCGGATTCAATTGAGCTATCAGGGAAAAGTGATCGACCAATACGAGCAGAAGTTAGGCATGAAACAGCTCGAATTTCAAAATGGTGACATCTATCTCAATGGCCAGCGACTGATTATGCGCGGGGTGAACTGGGCTGAGGATTATCAGACCAATGGGGCGCTATTCGATCGCTCCGCGCTGCTGCGCGACCTGGAGATGATAAAACAGCTTCATGCCAATGCGATTCGCGTTTTGCATCATCCTCCGCATCCCGCGATGGCCGCGTTATGCGACAGTTTAGGATTCCTGTTGCTTGAAGAAGTCCCGGTAGAATGGTTGCCAGCTAAAAGATTCGCCTCTCCCCAGTTTATCAACCATTACATCGATTATTTGAACGAGACCATCGAGCGGGATAAAAGCCATGTATGTATCATGGGATGGGGCATTGGTGGAAATCTGTTTTTGTCAGAAACCATCCTTGCGCAATTGGTGGCTAAAATGAAAAATCAGCTCCAGCCACTGCCTGGCCAGTTCCTATATCTATGGAACTCGCCTCCACTATATGCCAGCCATCACGATTCGGATCTCGTTGAAATGTTTTCCGTGCTCGATCTGAAGAAAGATAAGGTGCAACCTGAACTCAAAAAATGGATGCAGCAGCCTCACAACAACGCGCACCTGGTGTCATCTTTCGGTGTTTCCCTGCAAACTTCATCTGCAGCGCAGCAAGCCGGGGTTGAAGAGGAGCGCCACATGCTTCGGATCGTCGAATCGTGGCAAACCATATCCGCTCAGGCAGGGATCGATGGTTATTTTTATGCATCCTTAGCAGATTATCAGGGGAACTACCCTTCGACCTGCTATGAGAGCAATATCACGAGCAATTTGCGGCCGTTTGGCCTGGCCGATCAACAGCGCAGAAAGCGCGTTGCGTTTGAAAGCCTGCGACGATTATATCAGGAGGGTAAAGCGGCTTATAATTTAAGCATAGACGATAAAGAACAACCGCCGATCAGTTTTCCAATTACTGGCCTGGCAATCATTTTGGTTTTCTTGTTCATGACCAATAGCCGGCGTTATTTCAGAGAAAATTTCCGACGCGTGTTCGTCCATCCCCATGGCTTTTACGTGGACATCCGCGATGGCCGAAAAATTCCGGGCACTCATACCTTTGCCACGGCGCTGTTTTCATCAGTCGGGATCGGCCTGGTATTGGCATCTTTGTTGAGCTATTTCAAAAACAACCTCGCGATAGATCACTTGCTCACGCTGCTCGCGCTGGATGAAAATTTCAAGCGAAGACTCTGCTTTCTGAGCTGGCATCCTGATTGGGGCATTCTGATCTTTTCTGGCGTGGCATTGGCGATCTTTCTGCTAATCGGAATCTATTTTAAATTTTTAGCCCTGATCAGCCGGCGACGCTGCACCTTGGGCCAGGCGTTCACGTTGCCGTTCTGGTTCGGCGCCAACTTGGTACTATCAGTCCCATTGGGAATGATGCTGTTTCGACTTATGCAGTACCCAAATTTGATAGTGCCCATCATGATATTCGCGGCAATCCTGCTGTTGTGGTTCTTGCTCCGAATGATCCGAGCGATGCGTGTGATGTTTATCTGGCCATCGACTCGCGCTGCGGTGGTGCTGATTTTTACCCTGGCTGTTGTGGCATTTGGGGTTTTATACTATTATCAGTCGCAAACAGGATTCATCGATGACCTCGACCTCTATTACCAGCTTTATGCCAAACCCTGGCTGGAAGCACATCTGTTTTGATTCAATCCATGAGGTCAGAAAACTACTTTTTAACTCAACAAGATTTCGAAGATGAAAAAGATTTTGGATCGAATTTTCTCGATGAAAAAAAACGTTTATGGGCTGTGGATGGTCATGCTCTTGATGTACGCTGGGGAATGCCTGGCGAATGTGGGCGTATTGGACAGCCTGAAAGTATCGGAATTGGCTGATAGCATCAATCAATTTGAAGCGCAATGCTTCGATTCGATGCAAATCACCACAGACCAGTATCATCGCGGATTGCTCTATTACGACCAGATGATCGACCTGATGCTTCAGCTCGCATCGCAATCACCCGATCGGAATTATAATAGGCTTGCGCTCGGTTTTGTTGAGCGGAAGAAGAACCTTAAACTGCTGATGCTGCTCAGATCGGGTTATTGGCCGATATCTTCCATGCCCTCCGAACCCAACGCGCATCTCTTGACGGCCCTCAATCGCTTTCAAATGGCGACGAGGGTCGGCAATTCGCTTTTAAACGCCATGAAAAATCCGATCGATATCGCGGCCATCCAAGTGAATTCTCTCGAAGACAAGCACGCGATCATTGATTTTTGGGTGGCCCAGGATCGCATCGTTGCATTTGTGATTAACAAAGACTCTTTATCAGTCGTTCCATGGCAATTCCCCAGAAATTTGATCGAAAATAAAATCGGTTTCTTGATGAAGCCATTTTATAGCAGCCAGGACCCACTCAAATTGGATTTCTCGCCCAAAACTGCACATGAACTGTACAAGCTGCTATTCCAGCCGTTAGAGGCTCATTTGCGCAAAGCGAAATCGATCTGTATCATTCCAGATGAAATGCTATACGGCTTTCCGTTTGAACTATTGTTATGTAGCGCACCCGCGCCCAATCCGGCTGGCGAACGCGCGCTTTATCAAAATTTGGGCGCGCTGGACTATTTGATCCGTCATTCTGATATCAGCTACAACTATTCCACGGCAGTATTAGCGCTCATCAATGAGTCCTATCGCAGCATGAAAGCGTTGCGCCATCGTTTGCTGACCATGAGTGAGCCGGTACCGCGTTCAGCGTCTGATGTCAGTTCCTTGCCCCCATCGCTGTGGCGCAATGATTATGAGGCGGAAGAAATCAAGCGGGTTTCGAGGCTGTTGTTTCGGCATGATAATTTGCGACAGAGCCAGGCAAACAAAGCTTACTTTTTATCTGGAGGGCAAAACTATCGCTGGATTCATCTCACCTTACCAACCCCGCTGGATAATTCAAATGCTTTCAATTCCGGTGTGATTTTCAGTTGCGCACATGACGATTCGGTTGGATCCAGCGCCTGGCTGCCTATCGAAGAGATCCTTCAGGGAAGTTTTTCCGCGGATTTGCTGACAATGGGAAATAGTCGGTTGGTGTCATTCAGCAGCCATGGGAACCCAGGGGTCATTGGCTTGCCCCAGGCATTTTTGCTGGCCGGCGTACGCTCCGTGCTCGTTCGGCTCTGGCCAGTCAATAGTTTGTCCACCAGCCAATATCTGGCCAAATTCTATTGGGAGTTGAAATACAAACGACAGCCGGTAAGCCAGGCGCTTCAACAGGCAAAAGTTGCCTCCCTCAAAGAGACTTTTATGGTCGACTCTCGCGAGGTCTCTCGAGCACATCCGTTTTTCTGGGCTGGATTTCAATTGATCGGCAATCCTCAAATCAGTCCCCCTTCGCCTACCAAGCTCCCGCCCATGGCTGTGGTCGGCTTGGTTTATTTAGTGGTGATAATAGTTAGCCTCATGATTACCAGGAAAACTATGCCCAAACGTACACGGTGATCAATTTTAATTGTGGAGGGAGATATGAGCGGAGATATGAAAGACATTGATATGATCAAGATGATTGTCGAAAAGACGACCAAAGCGACCGAAGAAAGCATCAGCGCGTTAGAAGCCAGGTTAATTGAGCAGATGATCGGGCTGGAAAAAAGGCTCTCTGAACAGATAACGGCGCTCAAAGAGCGGCTATTGGTCGAACTTGCGGCTTCGCGATGTTGAGGACGACGACAAATTGAGGAATGTGCCCCCCTAACGTCGCGAGTCATTTATTTGCATCTGAGTGCAGATCGGTGCCCCATCAAACATAGCGCAGCGGCAAGGAAGAAATCGTTCAATCGGACATGGGATTTGATATGACCGAAAAAGCGTTTCCTGCTCGCGAAAAACGCTTTGCTGGCGCCGAACTGATTTCGATCACTATCACAGCTTCTGGAGGTTATGGGTTATGCTTGTTGCTAAAGCTGATTACGCTTTATTCAGCAAGTTGTCCAGTTCGGTTCATCTAGTCGATTTTGATTTCGGTACATCATTGGCTTTTTTCAGTTGCATATTATGAGCATCAATGCCTTCTCAGGTTCTATCCAGGTAAAAGGAGGAAGTTGAAGCAAGCTGGGTTGACTGCCAGAGAGCAAAATTCTTATTCTAATCCCGAAATGGATTCGTGAAATCGAACACTATCTGAGCTTCGATAGTTTGGAGTGGAAAAATAAACGGACCAAAGCGGTTGCGAACGAACGCATCGATGCCAATGAGCAGATCAATAAAAGAAACGAGAACTTCAGCGCTGCCGCATTATCACGTTACAGCGGGTTTAATTCAGAACAATGGAAAAATTTTGATCACCCAACGACCATTCGGAGACGTATTTGGTGGATTGTGGGAGTTTCCTGGCGGCAAGCTTCAACCTGGTGAAACTTTGGAGCAATGTCTGGCTCGGGAGATTGCAGAAGAACTGGATCTTCCTATTCGAGTAGAACAGAAGCTGATGGACGTTGAGCATCGATATGAAAAATTAACAATCACGCTTCATGTGTTTTGGTGTACAGCTTTGCATGATCAGCCCAAAAGCCGAGGGGTGGCATCATGGCGCTGGGTTGAAATTTCTGAGTTCGACCGTTATCAATTTACCGAAGCAGATCAGAAGGTCATCACAAAATTAAAACAGCTTTCGGGGTAAATAATTCAATAACAGAGCAGCAGGCAAGCTGCTGAATTTCATTGAGACCGTGGTCCAAATGCGACTCAGGATTCAACCGCTGCCGACGGAGCTATTGCGAGGATGGATTTTGTCTCATTGGATACCTTTGCCCACGAAACACACGGAATGACGCGAAAGAAGATAAATAAGAATTGCTTTCAGCGTATTTTCGTGTGTTCCGTGGGCAACTTAACCAATGGATTTTCATATTAGAATTTTGGTTCTCAATAAAACGCACCCGGTGAAATTCGGGCAACTGCCTGTCAAAGCCTATTTAGAACGGACTCATGAAGCAAAATAATTGAATTGGGAGGATCGAGGCCATGAGCGAAGGGAATGGAGTGGAGGGTGGGAAGCAACGCCGCTTCAGGAAATTGCGGCTGTTTGTTGCTGCCCCGTCTGACCTGAGCGCTGAACGCGCGCGGCTATCGCTGGTGGTGGAGGATCTGAAGACGCTGGCCAGCCATGTCGGCGTCGTATTGGAGCTGGTGGATTGGCGTCAGGTGGTGCCCGATTTAGGCCGGCCGGAGCAGATCATCTTGGATCAATTGCAGCCGGATAGCTGGGACATTTTTATTGGCATTTTGTGGCATCGATTTGGGACACCGCCGCAGCAATGCGATCCAGCCACAGGAAATGAGTATCTTTCCGGTACGGAGGAAGAATTTCGCGTGGCCTATCGGCTGTGGCAACAGCACCAGCGACCTCGGATTATGTTCTATTGGTGCAAAAGGAGCCCGGCTTATGACGATGTCGATCCCATCCAATTGCAGCGCGTGAAACAATTTTTTGCAAGCTTTGCACCAACGGCCGACCATCCCGGTCTCTATCAGATTTTCGACACAGTCGAATCGTTCGAGCGGCTGGTGCGCAAGAATCTAACTGACTTTTTGCTTCAATATGCTGAGCAGGTCAACCAGCAGATGGTGACCTCCCAGGAGCTGAGCGCCCTAACGGCTGTCCTGCCCAATACCTTGCCGCGTCGCGCTGCGTTTTTCGGACGTGAGAAGGAAATGGAAAAGGTGCTTCAGGCACTCAGCCCCGAGGAACGAGGCTGGGGCGTGGTGATCGATGGAATTGGAGGCATCGGCAAGACCGCCATTGCCGTGGAAGCGGCCTATCGCTGCAAAGATATGGGACTGTTCGATGCATTTGTGTTTGCCAGTGCCAAGCAGAAACGTCTGGAACCGAGCGGTATTGCTCCAGAAATGCGGGCGGCTTCAACATTAGAAGAATTTATCAATGAAACAGCACGCGCCTTTGGTCAGCCCAATATCAGCAAATTGGCGAGCGAACACAAGGTTCGATCGCTGTTCGAGGTGCTGCGCCGAACCAGGACGCTATTGATCTACGACAATTTGGAGACGTTAACCAAGGAAGAGCAGGAAGCGCTGGCCGATCAGCTTCGTTTTTTGCCGCAGAGCTGCAAGGCGATCTTGACCAGTCGGCGTCGCGGCGGCGAAGGGGCGCTCTGGCTCCGCTTGGAGGCCCTGGATTGGGAGACGGCCCGCGCCATCATTGAGCATGAATCGAGCCGCGAGGAGCAATTGCGCCAAACCATTCAACAGGCTGGTGAGGCGCGCTGGCGCGAATTGCATCAAGAGACCGGCGGCTCGCCGTTAGCGCTCATCTGGACACTTGGCTTGATGCGCGCCAGGGGGTTATCGTTCGATCGGGCGCTGGCACTGCTTCGGCAAGGGGCATCGCTGAAATCGCCGCTACAGAAATTTATTTATAAAGAAGCCCGCAAAGAGCTCGGCGCTGGCGAAGTGGCGGCGCTGAACGCGCTCTCGTTCTTCGTCCCCTCCGCCACGTTCGAGGCACTCATGGCCGTCGCAGATTTATCGCGCACCGCGCTGGAGACTGTTTTGGAGCGATTGAGCTCGCTATCGCTGGTGAATCGCGAGTTGGGCGCTGAGCGCTATAGCCTCCATCAACTTACCCGCAATTTCGTCCGCGATGAATTGATGGCCGAGCCCACCGTTGCATTTGAGACTGGCATGCGATTCGCCCGCTATTGGGTGGATTACGCCAAAAAATATGGTGGCTACGATAAAGATGCCTATCGCACTTTCGATCGATTGGAGTTGGAGTGGGCGAATCTCGATGCGATCTCCGCCTGGCTCTGGGAGGCGGCGAACATCCAGAACGAGCGGGTCGGCAATAATGAAGCAGCCCGGTTGCTCGTCGAGCTCACCAGCACCCTGTCCTTCTTTCTCTCGTACAGCGGTCGCTGGGATGATTTTATTCGCCTGAGCGAGCAGGCCTATTTGGCAGCGTTTAATTCCGACACCTGGCGCAATGCTGGCTGGCGGGCCTTTGACGTTGCCTGGATGCATTTCAAACGCGCTCGAACCAATTTAGCTTCAGAGTGGTTAAAGAAATGCGTGAAAGCCTGGGAACGTGGGGGCACTAAGGGCGATGAAGCCTCGGCCCTTCGCCTGGGAGGACTGATTGCCCAGCAAAACAAAGAATACAAGCGAGCCGAAGAATTGCTCACCAAAGCGCTGGCAATTCGGCGCGAACTGGGAGCTCATCGCGAGGTGGCCTACGCTTTGAACAGTTTGGGCCAATTGGCTCGGGAACAAAAGAACCATGCCGCCGCCGAAGACTATTTTCAACAAGCTTTGGCAATTGCCCGCGATGTCGATGATAAGGCGGCTCAGGCGATTTTCCTGGGAAATTTGGGGGAATTGGCCATCGATTGCAAACAATGGCTGAAAGCCCTGGAGCTATTCGAGCAGGCATTGCCCCTGGCACAAAAAGTCGGCAGCATTGAGCTGATCGCCGATTCCAAATTTGGCCTCGCGCGCTGCTGGCATGCGGAAAAACGAGCCGAGCCAGATCTGGTGCGACAATTTGCCGTTGAAGCGCTCGCTATCTTCGAGCGGCTGCAGCATAAAGACCTCATGAAAGTAAAAAAGTTCGTGTCGAAGCTAAACGGCCTCAATCATAGAAGCAAATAGATGGGTTCAAAACGCTTGCCCAGCGATATCCGGACGATTTGCTCGCCCCCGTCACCTTCGACCGCCCTCAGTCGCTCGTCAGCATTCACGATGGGCATTTCATTGGATTCGGGTTTATAAATGAGCACCTTTAACGCGTCCCAGGCGTTTTTCATTCATGTCACTCCAGTTTTTCGCGCAAGCGCAATGGTTTGATTACTGAAAATTCTATGCAGCATCTATCGTCATCGAATCATTTTATTGATTGGTGCGGCTTTGTATTTTATGATCACCTGACATCTCGAAATTAGCTTTTTATGGAACAAATTCATTTAAATCTCTCGGGCAATGCCCTTTTGTTTATACTGCTGCTGATCGGATTGGCCGGCCTCACCTGGTTCGTTTATCGATATACAGTCCCTCCGATCGCAAACTGGTTTCGGAGACTATTGAAGTTGCTCCGGATCGCTGCACTGGTCATCATCATCTTTATTCTGTTTGAACCGGTGCTGAGCTTATCGTGGTACAAAACTGACTCCCCGATCGTCGCCGTGCTATTGGATCACTCTGCCAGCATGTCCCTCACCGATGAGGGCCAGGCGCGCTCCAGCCGCGCGCGAGCCATAATCCGCTCTGAACAGTTCCAAAGGATCGCCAAGGCAAATCGGATCGAATACTATCAGTTCGATCATCAGCTTTCTCCATTAGATTTTTCGCAACTGGACTCCGTGAGATTCGATGGCAACGGGACCAATATTAGCGCGGCGTTGCGCCGGTTGAAAGAGAAGAATGTGGACCGCTATATGACGGCTGTGGTGCTGGTGAGCGATGGGATCAACAATTTGGGTGAAAATCCAGCGAATCTGGCCGATGAATTTGATATCCCAGTCTTCCCCATTGGCATCGGCCAGCCCACTGAGCAACGGGATGTGCTCGTCGCCAAAACGACCACCAATCAGATCACCTATGCCAATAACCAGGTGCCAGTGGAGGTTTCGGTTCGGGCGTTCGGCTTCGCCGGGCAAAAAGTCGAGGTCCAATTGTGGAGCCAATCGGAGCTGCTGGATAGCAAGTGGGTATCCATCGACCGCGACCCGTTCGAGACCATGGTGCGGCTGCATTATAACCCAAAAGAGCCTGGCCTTCAAAAATATTCGATCAAAATTCCAGGACTGAATGACGAGTTGACGCTGTTGAACAATCAAAGCAGTTTTTATACCCAGGTGCTGAAAAGCAAATTGAAGCTGTTGCTTTTGGCTGGCGCTCCTGATCCAGATTTGAAATTCATTGTCCGCAATCTAAGCGCCGATCCCAATATCGAAATCGATCAATGGGTGGTGAAAAAAGCTCCTCAGTTCTATCAGGGCGAATTCCCCAATGACCCCAACCGATTGGTCGGATATGATGCCATTATCCTTCAAAATTATCCGGTAAAAAATAGCTCGGCTCAGGTCATGCAAACCATTAAAGCTGCGCTGGCAGCGCATCAGATCCCTGTGATGTTCTTTGCTGGCAATGGCCTGGATCTCTCCCTGCTGATGTCCCTGCAGGAATATTTGCCGATTGCGTCCGCAGGAAGCAGCGCTGAGGAACTGCTGGTCATCGCCCGGTTATCTGGCGCTGGATTACACCATCCCATCACCCGCATCGTCGATGATGAATTTGAAAATCAACAATACTGGCAAAACCTTCCGCCGATCTATCTTTCGCTGACGCGCACAACGCTTCATCCCGGGAGCGAAGTGGTCCTCGAGATGGATCTGCAACAGACACTGCTTCGCAGTAGCTTCGTGCAGCCCCCACCGCTGGTAGTGGCTCGAAAGCTGGGCCAGCAGAAATCCATCGCGTTTCTGGGGTATGGCATCTGGCGCTGGGATCTGCTCATGTGGGGCATTGGGAGGTCCAACGAAACGTTCAACAAATTGCTGAGCAACAGCATCCGCTGGTTGATCACCAGAGAGGATACCAGGCCAGTTCGGATTTTCCCCACCCAAACCATCTTTCGCGAGGGCCAGGCAGTGACTTTTAACGCCGAAATCTACTATGAGGACTATCGTCCCAGAGATGGCGTCGAGGTGAAAGTGACTATTCAGGGGAGTGAGCGCAGCTTTGATTTCTCGCTCAATGGCATCGGCAATGGCAAATACGAAGGATCGCTCCCCGCCCTATCGGCTGGGGACTATTCCTATCGGGGGGCAGCAATTTTTAACAACAGGGAGCTCGGAACGGATCAGGGCAAATTTTCAGTCGAGCCGTACAGCCTGGAATTCCTGCAAACTCGGAGAAATGACCAACTATTGCAGCAATTAGCAATGAAAACTGGTGGGAAATTCTTGACGGAGACCGACTATGACGAATTGCCAGAGCTCTTAAAATTCCCGGTTCAAAAAACGTTGCAATCCAGAGAGATCCAATTATGGAACAGGCTGATCTGGTTGATCGCTGCGGTAGCGTTGTTGGGGCTCGAATGGTTGCTCCGGAAGCGTACTGGGATGTTGTAATTTTTTCGTCGCAGCCGAGATAATCGCTGCCTCCAGCATGGCAGCGATCCAGAGCAACGGCAGAATAAGACGCCAGTAAACGGAAAGGCACTGCAGAAAAACCAAACGGACTTCGCCCGATGGTGCAATGATCTCGATCCCCAATCGAAAGCCCAGCGCCAGGCTGAGCCAGGCCGCAGGCAATTCGAACACAACATGCGGCGCCAAAAACATGGTGATCATCGCCCTCCATCCCCCTTCCTGATATGCAATCACGCCGACATTGATGCCGATCAAGATGGCAAAGATGGCTGGTAGAATCACCCCAAATCCAGAGACCAGATTGCACAGGAGCGACGTCGCATTGATCAGGAAAATCAGCAGAAATAATTTGCCAAATCCTGGTCCCTGCAACAATAGTCTCTTCAGCTTATCTCGGATCCAATTCGGATACCACAGCAACCAGCCAAGCTGCTTTTTGACGACGAAGACGGAAAGCACCAATCCCAAAACAAAAAGCGCAATAGAAACGGCAAAGAACTCGATGCGAAACAGGGAAGTCAGTTGGGGGACAAATTTCGTGAGAAAAGCCATTCAAATCATCATTGCTAAATTTTATGAACGTCGATTGAATTTGAAAATCCCCATGTGTAATTGACCTGAGCTAATTATCCAAATATCCCTGCGAATCATCAGGGTATTTCATTGGCACTGAACCAATGGATTGCGCTGGGGCAGCGAAAGAATCGTTCAGGCTCTGAGAATCCAATACACGATGTCACTCGATCCGGACCAGTTGAAAATCGCCCATGCCAGTCTTATCTTGAAAGAAAAAGCGCTGATCCAATTTGCTATAATACCAGATCTCATACGGAGGCAGGTTCAGTTGTTCCTGATGTCGTTCTACCTCAGTCGGCGGCCCATATTTGATGTAAACCGAACCTCGATCCGTCTTCCAGCCCTCTTTATCTAACGCGTTGATGGTGAAGACGCTGTTGGCAAATTCCACCCGTCGGTAAAATTCCTGCTGCAATTCATTATACTCAGTATCTGGCGTGGGATCGCGCTGCTTCCAGAACGCCCTCAGCCAGGCCGCTTTCAGGCTGTCTGGGGCCTGGAGCAGATTTTTGAACTCCTTTTCAGCCACATATTCTTTGAGCGTTTCAATCCGCGTCTGCAAGCTCAGCGGAGAGGGATCGACACTGGTAAAACTTGTCGAGAAGCGCGCCCGAGCATTGGCATTCAGTTGCTGCTGTTCGAGCTGAACCTCCAGCGAAAATCGCCCCGATGCTTTGACGTGGGCATTTAGCTGAATCAAAACCGGAATGACCATCCGATTGGCGCGCAGGAATTGCTGATGCTCCCCTACCACTTGATCGTTTGCATCGCGGATCAAATATTTACACTTCACTTCGCCACCAATCGAGGCTGGATAGATTTCGAAGTAAGCCCAGAAATCGCGCTTGTCATCATCGAAATGCCGGCTCAAATTCGGGTTCAAATGCTGAACATTATCTAACGAGTCGGCCACAATCTCATCAGCAAATACAATCTCACTCATGGTAACTTTGGTTCGATCTGGCCTGGGAAGGATCAGCTCTTGCTCGCGATGCAGGTTCTTCTGAGTGTCCAGATCGACTAAATCCAAAGATAATTTATAGCGACCGGGGCGTAATCGAAAGCTCAGTTGATGGCGATTGCTCAGGTCTCGGTCATTGGTGGATTTGAAATCAGAGACTGTGATCTGATTACCAGCATTTCGCTCGGCGATCAAATTGCCCTTGGTGTCGAATACGCGGGCGTACAATTCATAATTCGCATTAAAATTGGCCTGCCGTTCTTTGACAAATTGGAGCAGATCATTCGCAAATGCCACCGTGACATCGAGCCGATAGTAGGAGTCAGCTTTGGCGCTATCATCGAGAAAATAATTGCTGGCATATAAAAACAATGGGGGGCCAAACATCTGCCGGGCTCGCGATGCAGAAAATGGCATTGCCTCCCCACCGATCTGGCTATAAAGGTTCATCAGGCTGCCCCAAATGGCGACCATTCCCATTGCAAATAGGATAATACGTTTGATGCTCATGAAAATTCGGGTCCCTCTCATACTCGTCTTGAAGTTTAAACGCGGATTAGAATTCTGATCCCAACGAAACATAATAGAATGGGCCATGGGTATAGTTCACGAGGTCGGAGGACCAGGCCACGTCGAACCGAAAGATGAAGAAGCCGAGGTTCATCCGGGCGCCGATGCCATAGCCGAGGAAAATATCCTTCAGCGCCGGGACAACTGATTCAGAGGCGATGGCGCCGCGGAATTTGTCGCCGTACCAGGCGGCACCGATATCGGTGAAGAGAGCGCCCCGAATATCCTGCAGGCCTAATGGAATCGGCCAGCCCATCAGGAAATAGCGGATCAGCGGAAAACGAAACTCTAAATTGTTCAGCACGAAGCGATCCCCATAGCGCTCATAATAATAGCCTCCCCGCATGGGCACTTCGAACGAACTGAAATAGATATCGTTGACATCGGCGACTCTCAAGCCGCCGCGGGTCTTATAGTTGAGCCAGCCAGAGGTGCCGCCAAGAAAGAACGTATGTGGATTCTTGCCCTCGCTAACGCCAGCGGCCAGACGATAGACGAAATTGTAATCCCTTCCGACCCTGAGGTACTTGCGATAATCCAATTTGACTGTGAGGAAATTGTAGCTATTGGGGCCAATGCCCGGGCTGTAATTGACACCCACCATGTAGCGATGTCCATTGATTGGACCCGTATATCCCCAGAGCACCGTGTCTTTCACCAGATACAGTCCGGCCAATAACAATCGCACCTTTTCGGTGGGAATTTCCCATTGAATCAGGTCCCGATCGATCCCAACCCATTGCAATGAGCCATCGATCCGGGTGAACTTCGAGAAGGGATGCGAGGCGTATAAATTGAGCCCGAAGAACCGATCGCGCGCCCAGGTGGGAAAATATGGATTGTAGATGTAATAAAAGTATGTGTAATGATAGCCACCAATCCCCCAATCTGTCTGCCGGGGGAGATAGAAGTACATCAGCTCGTAATTCGAATTTCTGAGATCATAGAATAAGTTGGTATAGATGTCGATCCGATGGTTGCCGAGCACATCGGACAGGGCGATCTGCGTAAGCCCCTGGACACCGTAAAACTGGCTATAGCTGGCCGATCCGTAGAGGATATCCGGGGAGAATTTGACCCGATATTTGCTGATTCGATACTCGCCGCTTGGCGACTTGTAATCTGCGGAGTCCAGAAACACGGACTTTTTGGCTGGCTCGATTTCGATTTTCCCCTCGGCAAATTTCTCATCAAACACGAAATTCCGAAACAGGCTTTCGTCCAATTTGCTGGATGAACCACCCGATTTCTTGGAGATCGCCGCATAATTGCGCTCGAGCTCGTTATGCCCTTTTTTGGCGATGAAGTTGGTCTCTTCGAGCTTCACCGTCCCGGGCAAAATCTTCAGCGGATTTCTCAAGAGGTAGATGTCATAGCCAGCGTTATAAAAGGATACGAAGGCCAATTTGCTCTCATCGCCGTGCCAGCTCAAATTAAAAATACCGGTGATGACATTAGTAATTGGATAATTGATGCCCGACTTGAGATCGTAGATGTAGATGTTAAAAATGCCACTGGCATCGCTGATGTAGGCCAGCCGATCGCCTTTGGGCGAGAAGACCGGCGATCCCTCTAAATTGGGGGTCGCTGTGATGCGTTCAATCTGATTGCTTTCAAGGTCCTTGATGTAAATATCAAGGTTCCGCAGCCCTTGCTGGTAAATTTTAAAATCGCTTGGGAGTTCATTTGCATCCACGTACTGCCGTCGATCGCTCACAAAGACGATCTTCTTCCCATCCGGCGACCATTGGGGCTGAAGATCGCTGAATACATCATCGGTAATTTTCCTCAGTTCCCGGGTCTTCAGATGATAGCTATAAATGTCGCCCTGCCCGTGCTTAATTCCCATAAATGCGATCTCATCGCCCAACGGCGACCAACTGGGCGAAAACACACCATCCAGATCCAACGCGATCTTCTGAACGATCTTTGCCTTTTTCACATCCACGATGTGGAGCACATCATCGCCCATCGATTTCGCAGCAAACACGATGAATTTGGAATCTGGCGACCAGCTTATGCCAGCCCGCAGCCAATGCAGTTCCTCCAGATCACCCGATTGCTGCCCGCTGACCAACTTTTTGAGGATTTTCCCATCGATGGCGCTCATCAAATAAATGTCGAAATAACCAGAACGATCAGATAGAAAAGCGAGCTTATCGCCCTTCGGCGACAAGGCTGGACCACTATTCACAAAATTGCGCCACTTCGTATGATCGGTCATCCGCTTGGCAATTTCCTCTGGCTCACTCCGGTTCGCAATGTCTGGCCAGTATTCCCGTTTCAGATGCGTATGCCATTTCTTGGTGAGGTCCCGCGTGTCCAGGCCGATCGCCTGTTTCAGACCCCGCTCGCTGCTCTTGGCCAGCTTAATTTTCCCCAGCAGCTCGCCGATCTTCTCCCCACCATATTTCTGATCCAGATAGTAGAGAAGCGACTGCCCACCTTTGTATGCCATAAAGCCATAGAGATAATCGATCTCCGGAACATAGCCATTCAAGGTGGCATCGCGCATGAACATATCGCTTTCGGTATCCCAGCCACGGCTCTCATATTCGGCCAATCCCTCGATCAACCATAACGGTAAACGCAGCCTTGCCATACCAGTGATAATCGATTGCACGCCAGCGCCATAGACCATCTGCAGCATGACAGCATGGGTCAATTCGTGATGGATCACATGCCGAAATTTCTCCCATTCTCCTTCATAAGGCACTACCACGCGATTTTTAAAAAATTCAGTAAAGCCACCCACCGATTCCTCTGGCGGACTGAGATCGACGTTGGTCTGCTGAAAATCGTTATGGCTATTATGTACAATAATGATGATCCGATCGACCAACTCATAGCGCAGGTTTGTCTTTAGCTGCTGATAGCTGGCCTCGGCGATCTCGGCCGCAAATTCGGCTATCTTTTCCCCGCCCTTTGTAAAATAAATGTCGAAATGTTCTGACTGAATGAAATTCCATTCGAAATGCTCATATTGCACCTTATTTTTGCCGAAATACTGAGCTACCAATGGAATCGGTCGTATCAGCATCAGCAAAGATAGCAAGACAAGGGCACGCTTCATTCTGTTCTCCCTGACAAAAAATAGTGAGCGATTCCTATCGAACTGATCGCATCGGAAATCAGCTCTAAATTTACACCCAGACCTGGCAACGATTCTTTCCGCTCAAGCATCGAGCTAAGCCTTTTGCATTATTTGGACAGCGAAAAGGATCAACAACCGACCCGCATGCAGCCATGGCATTTTATGCTGCTCGTGCTGCTTTGGAAAGCTGTTCCCCCATCTAAGCAAATCAAGCCTCACCATGAATCAATTTCTGATTCGATTATTTAACTGAAGGCCAGCGAAATTGTTCACGCTCGAGGACCGTCATTTCATCCGACTTTTTCTGGATGGCTCGGTTTTTCTGGGTGAAAGCGGTCGGGAGGGCTGGGGCTTATTATCGGGATGTTTGATTCCCGGTTCTGGTTGCTTTCGCACTCGCGTTGGTTGCCGATCCGGCTTGATTTCTGGTGGCTGCTTTAAACCATCTTGTCCCTGTTCGGATAAGCTGCGATGCAATTCCCCGGCTGGCATTGGTTCTTTGAGTGCATCCCAGCTTTCGGGCGCTTCGAAGCGCTCCAATAATGCTTTCCCCACATGCCGCATATCTTTGTCCCCATTATTGGCCATCTCCTTGAGCACAGGAATAGCCCGATTGTCCCCCAATTTCCCAAGACTGAGCGCAGCCTGATATTTCACATTCTTATCCGAAGAACTGAGATGATCCAACAAAAATTTCTCGTAACTCTTCTTTCCCTGGCGCATAAATTTTTCGGCCAATCCGATCTGGCGCATGGTGGCATCGTCCACCCAGGGGCTGCCAGGATAATTGTCTTTCAATAGCTGATAGGCAGAAAACGCTTCCTCATCTTTCCCCTGCTCTTCCATGATGTATGCCGACCAAAACTCCGCATCATCGACATACTTGCTGGTGGGAAAATTCTGCTTCAACAAACGATATTTCTCCAGCGCCTGATCCCACTCGCGACGAATCCGCAGGTCCATTGCCTGGTTGAACAAACCGAAATCGTCATCCTGAGCCAGTACTATGATTGGCAAATGCAATAACAAAGCAACTGCCAGCGCCCAAAGTGAAATGCACTTCGCTCTCATCATCGTATCATCACACTCCGTTGATTTATTCTCCTCAATCAAATTCGTTCGTTTTAAAAGAAATTGTAGCAAGACCGATTTAAATTCCCTCTGGATTGATGGCCTTAATCTGGAACAGCAGCCTCGTATCTCTCAACTGTTGCTGAATGAGCGACAAAATCTCTACATCACCGCTCATACCAACATTTTCCAGTTCGAGCAAAATCAACTCGATCCGGTTCAACAATTCTGCCAGTTGCACATTTTCGACTTCCTGAGCCTGCTCGCGAAGCAACAGGGTCTTTTGTAACAGATAGCGGTATTGAGCCGATTGGATCAAATTGAGAATCAATTGTTGATCTTCAACTGGATCCAGGTTCTTCACATCTAAGAGGATCATCTCTGTTTGCTGCAAATAATTTTTTAGCAACGGCGACTCAATGGCAAAAAGATCATGAGTATCTTGGGCTACCATTGGAGCGGGCTGCCGATCTGGAAGCCAATTTCTCGATATACCGAACAAAAAGCCGAGCAACACCAGCAGGACCGCTTCAGCCAGGCGAATGGCTATCGAAGGCCTTCGAAGCCATGCATCCAGCACCCGGTCCAGCCATCGTCGTGCAGGGACCGTCGATGCAAAGCGCTGCGCTAATGCCAACTGATATTGCCGCAGCAGCGCGCTTTCGGGCACTGGCCGACGATGCTGTCGCACCAATCGATCCGTCGCAGCCAGACTCCGAACGTGCTCCTGACACATCGAACAGCCAGCTAAATGACGTCGATATTTTGCCCGGCTTTCCGAATCGAGCTCTTTAAAGAAATAGTCAACGGCAAGATATTCTTGATCACATTGTCTCATCGTTCATCCTTCAATTGTTTGCGCAATTTGAGAGTCGCCCTTAAAATATGACCGCGAACCGTTACAGGGTCACATCCAATAATTTTGGCAATTTCCTCAGTGGTTTGATGGTGAAAATATTTCAATACAAACGCTGCCCTTTGCTGCGGCGATAAGCTTTCAACCAGATGCGCGACCCGATCCTGGAAATCCCGATTCTCGATCTGCCGCTCGACCGATTGATTGGGATCTTCGATATTTTCGATCGTCACTGGTGCCTGTTCTTGATTGGCAGATTGATCAACGAACAGCGTTTTACGCCGCTTTCTGCTCCGCTGAAAATCAATTGCTGCGTTGGTGGTGATCCGATAAATCCACGTCGAGAAACTGGATTCGTCTCGAAAATAGACAATATTCTGAAACGCCTGGAGGAAAACGTTCTGCGCTACATCCTGGGCATCAATGTAATTCCCGATCAAGTCATAGGCCAAATAGAGGACCTTGTTCTGATATCGCTTTACTAATTTCCCAAACGCGCTCCGATCGCCTTGCTTGGCTCGTTGCACCAGTTTTGCGTCGCTCTCTTTAATCATCTCTGGTATATTGACGGATGAATAACTTCTTTCGTTTAATTGAATTATTGGACACTAAACGAGCAATCTCTGCTGCTGATCTCCCGCGAACAGTTTTGCACAAACAAAGCAGTGCCCACCGTTCCTCACAAACTGGCTTTCACATATCGCGCGTCTTCATATCCAAATAAACCTTGCTCTCCGCGCGTGCATGATGAACCGCGGTCCAGATCTGTTCGTGCTTTTTCGCATCGCAGGATTATTCATATAACTTCGAGCGCCGATCCTTGTGTCCCAGTCTTGCCCCTTTTATTGACCGTTTCAATCTATCGACTTTTCCCTAAAAATGCAAGCAATTTCTTAAACAGGCAGATACTTCCGCCGACCAAACCTCCCGGTATGATTTGTTCCTTCTGGTCCGAAATTGCATGATCGGAGCAAAGTATCATTGAAATTTTGCACCGCCTGGGCGGCTGCGCAAAAAAATATTGGGATCAATCCCAAACTTTTGAACTTGGAAATTGTATAATAAAATGCAAATTCATCGATGGGGCTTCAGCTTAAATCTGAAAAAGAATCTTCAGAGCATCCGTAGCGCTCAAACAACTATCGCGCTCATGATTCGTTACAACCTTATCCGTTAAGTTGTTTCGATCCATTGAGCAGAAGATCAGGCTTGAAATTCTAAAATGCTTTGTAACCATGATGAATAAAACGCTCAGCCTGCGGAGTACGCTGAATGAAAATTTAATCTTTAAGATGCCCACGGAATACTCAAAAATGCACTGAAAGCATTTTTAAATTCTCTTCTTTCGCGTCATTCCGTGTGTTTCGTGGGCAAAGAATATTTATATTCCTCTGCCTCAGTGCATTTTAGAATTCTAAGTTATATTTTAAATCGTCCGATCATCCCATGAAGATGCGCTGAAATTATTTTTGATCTTCGAAGGCATAGTGGCGATCCGTTCATCAGGTGGGCAGATTGTCTTTACCGCTTGCTGCTATGGTTCAGTTCAGCAATTTCGCCGATAGTTTGGAACCATATTTCCGTTTCAGTTCTTTTTCCATGGCCCAGAATTAAGGACAAAGCAGAGAAAAGCTGGATCGGATTTGAACTTTTTCCGATCCAATTTAATTTGAACATCGGATGCCTTCTTCGATCAAATCTCAATATTCGGAGCTATTGTGGACGGCCCAGTACTGAGCAGTAGTTCATCGTTATTGAAATCTTCAAGGATTTGGTGCCTTGGAATAGCGGTTTTGTTTTTTAGAATGGACCCATTTTAAATATTACCAATCCATCTTTAATTCGAATCATTCATTGAAAGGAGCACAAATTGTTCGCACCGAAAAAGATGTTTTTGACCAAAGGTGTTGGGGAACACCGAGAGGAGCTACAATCGTTCGAGCTTGCGCTGCGACATGCAGGCATTCAGATGTTGAACATTGTCTCGGTGAGCAGCATTTTTCCACCAGGCTGCGAAATCATCTCAAGAGAAAAAGGCCTGCTGGAAGTTTCGCCAGGGCAAATCACTTTTTGTGTGATGGCGAGATGTTCCAGCAATGAACCCCGGCGCCAGATCGCTGCTTCGATCGGTGTGGCGATTCCGACCGATACCTCCATGTACGGCTATTTGAGCGAACACCATGCTTTTGGTCAAACCGATGAGGAAGCAGGCGATTATGCAGAGGATCTGGCCGCCGCCATGCTGGCTTCGACGCTCGGCGTCGAATTCGATGAGGACGAAAGCTGGGATAATAAGCGACAGATCTGGAAGATCAGCGGCAAAATCGTGCGGACGATGAACATCACCCAATCGGCTCGGGTGAGCAAAGACGGCAAATACAAAACGGTAGTTGCGGCTGCAGTGCTGTTGCCGTGAATTGGCAAATGCGCAACTGGGTGAGCAGACAATTGGGCGATTGGGGAACTGAATGATTGGGAAATTGGAGAATCGGGGAATTGAATTATAGAATTTTTTCCCTTTCAGGCGATTCTGTCCCATAGGGACAATTTGAGGATAGCCCAAGAATTCATTCGTGGGAAAAATAAAAACCAACCATCCCCACAGAGTCCCGTAGGGACAGATGAGGGTTGCGATATAAATCACGATCATTTTTTTAGGTGGACATTTTTTCATTCGTCCCTGGCGGGACTTTCAAAATATTTTAATTTCCTTTTTTCCCATAGATGAATCTATGGGCTATTTTCATTTTGTCCCTTCGGGACATTTTCCCATTCGCCCAATTACCCAATCAACCAACCCAGGCAAAACCTTAGTAACCAACGCCCTGCCTGCTACCTCAAACCTTATTACCTTATTTTCGAGCGACCGAAAATGCGCCCCCATTCAATAAGCTAATAAGGTTTCAGCCTGCAGGGGTATGGCCTGGTTACTAAGGTTAATGATGTTTTCCTTCCTTTCAGAGACCAGTTTTCATTCTGATATCAATCCAACCATCGAAATACAGAAAAAAATCCACAACAAGCAACGTGCTATCTATTGCTTTGAATCTAACAAAAAAATCGGGAATAATCAACTCAAAATTTTGAGATTTATCTCCAACAGATAAAAATTCCAAACGCCAAATTTCAAATTGCAAACCTGAAAAGAACCGATGGCTGAAAGAGCATTTTAGTCTCCCACAGAATTGATGTCCCACAGAATTGCTTTTTTAAATATCATTTCTGTGGGATGCCATTTCTGTGGGAGAAAAAATTCATTCCTCCCACAGAATTGATGTCCCACAGAATTGACGCCTGGCAATTTTTCCCTGGTTGTTCCATTTCTATGGTCGCATTTATTATGCACTCAGAAAAAAATCTATTCTGAGACCTTTCATCTCTGAGACCAATCATTTCCAGAATATCATTTCTGTGAGATGGCATTTCTGTGGGAGAAAAAATTCATTCCTCCCACAGAATTGATGCCTGAAAATTTTTCCCTGGTTGTTCCATTTCCATGGTCGCATTTATTATGCGCTCAGCAAAAAATCTATTCCGAGACCTTTCATTTCTGAGACCATAAAAAGAATATTTTAAGCCACGGTCAAAAAAATCGCTTGACATTTTCAAATATCATTTCTATATTCATCGAAATGAAAAATAGGGACTGACGTCATGGACAAACTGGTCAAAATTTTCAAAGCCCTTGGCGATTGGAATCGGCTGCGCATCGTGAAGATGCTGCAACAGCGATCGCTGTGCGTGTGCGAAATCACGGCGGTGCTGGAGCTGGCCACCTCAACGGTCTCCAAGCATCTGAGCATTTTAAAAGAGGCGGGAATCATCTGCGATAAAAAGGACGGCAAGTGGGTGGATTATCACCTGGACAACGATCCCAAGAATATCTTTGTCACTGCCTTCCTGCCGCTCATCACCTATTGGCTGAATGATGATGAGCAGGTGCAAGCCGATCTGGAGAAGCTGAAGACGACGGATCGGATGGAATTGTGTAAAACCTGACCTGGGGGCGAGTGGAGTGTTGGAGTGATGGAATAATGGTATAAGGGCATAAGGGTATAAGGGAATGCTGGAGTAATGGAGCGATGGAGTGTTGGAGCAATGGAATTTTGAAATACAGAAACCATCGCACCGATACTTCAATACTCCAAAGCTCCACTACTCCATTACTCCTTCATGAATTCAGCCCGTTTATACCAAATCACCCAATTACCCAGTTACCCAATTACCTAATTACCCAGACAGACATTTCGATATTTGGCGAAGCAACGAAAGGAAATTTGATGAAGCAAAAAATACTTGTTCTGTGCACTGGCAATTCCTGCCGCTCCCAGATGGCAGAGGGATATTTGCGGCACCTGGCTGGCGATAGATTTGAGGTCACCAGCGCTGGATTGGAGCCGAGCGTGGTCAATCCGAAAGCCATACAGGTGATGCAGGAGGATGGCGTGGATATTTCGGGCCATACTTCCAAAGATGTGGAGCAATTTATTGGACAGACGTTCGATTATATCATTACGGTCTGTGATAATGCCAAAGAGCGCTGTCCCTTTTTCCCTGGCCAGGCGGAGCGGATTCATTGGAGCTTCGAAGATCCTGCGGCTGCGAAAGGGACCGAGGATGAAATTATGGCGGTGTTTCGGGGAGTGAGGGATCAGATTAAAAGTAGAATAAAAGCATTCATAGAAAAATAATTGACGATTGTCAATTGACAATTCACAATTGACAATTAAAAAATGACGGAGGAACAATGAGCACTGAAATTACCAAACGACTCTCATTTCTGGATCGGTTTCTGACGCTGTGGATTTTTCTGGCCATGGGTGTGGGCATCGCTATTGGCTATTTTGCGCCTGCGATAACTCAGTTTATTACCAACCTTCAGGTTGGAGCAACCTCCATCCCCATTGCTATTGGCTTAATTTTGATGATGTATCCACCGCTGGCGAAAGTGAAATACGAGGAGATGGGCAAAATCTTTCGCAATAAAAAATTGCTGTTCATCTCGCTGCTGAATAACTGGATCATCGGCCCGCTATTGATGTTTGCGCTGGCCATCGTCTTTCTCCATAATTATCCCGAATACATGATTGGCGTCATTCTGGTGGGTCTTGCCCGCTGCATTGCCATGGTCATCGTCTGGAACGAGCTGGCCGAGGGCGATCGAGAGCTGGCCGTGGGGCTGGTGGCGTTCAATGCCCTGTTTCAGGTGCTGTTTTATGCAGTCTATATTTACCTGTTCATCACGATTTTTCTGAATGCACTAGGATTGGTCAAAGGGCTGAACGTGAGCATCTCCATGACCGAAGCTGCCAAGACCGTGTTTATCTACCTCGGCATTCCCTTTCTCGGCGGCTTGATCACTCGCTTCAGCTTGCTCAAAATGAAGGGCAAAGAATGGTACGAAAGGGCATTTATCCCCAAAATCAGTCCCATCACCCTCATCGCCCTGTTGTTCACCATCATCGTTATGTTCTCGCTGAAAGGCGAATACATTATCAAGCAGCCGCTGCACGTGTTGCTGGTCGCTGTTCCGTTGACCATTTACTTTCTGGTGATGTGGTTCGCCACGTTTTTCATCGTCAAAAAAATCGGTGCCAGCTATGGGCAGACAACGGCGGTTTCATTTACCGCTGGCAGCAATGATTTTGAGCTGGCCATCGCCGTGGCCGTGGCGATTTTTGGCATCGGATCGGGACAGGCGTTTGCCACGGTGATTGGTCCGCTCATTGAAGTGCCTGTGTTGATCAGTCTGGTGAATGTGGCGCTGTGGTTTCAGAAAAAGTATTTTTAAAAAGTTGTAGTCCACTTTGGAAGTGGACTACAACTAAGTTCTGGCATGTTCAGGGGCTTCGAACACTGGGGCGTTTTCTGATAAGGTCGCCCGAAAATTGATGAAAGATGGCAATGCCAAAATGCTGTGTTTAGCCAGATTTGCCGTCGATCCAGCTTTCGCTGAAGAGAGCAAAGCCGAATTGAGCGACGGCGCTCACATTGTGGTGCTGGATGGCTGTCCCATCAATTGCGCCGAAAAAATTCTAATGGAGAACGGCATCGAGCAATTTGAGCATGTCAATATCACTGATTTTGGCATTGTGAAGGGACAGACGCCAGTCACCGAAGCGAAGATAAATGAGATCTGTGAGTTTTTGAAAGGAAAATAGCTTAAGATGTAGTCCACTTGGGAAGCGGACTACATCTAACTGATAAAGTATGAAATTATTTTGGAACATAATCTTTTGGCTTCTGTTGCTGCCGTCGCTTGGGCTTTGTCAGAATGATCGAGCACCAAAAGATTGGCCCTGGCACAACGTGAAATTCGGCCGCACCGAGATAACGATCAGCGGCAGTTACAGACTACGTGGAGAGCTGCAGGACGAATTTCATGTCAAAAACTTCAGCACGGGCAGAACAGAAGATTTTCTGCTGTCACGATTGCGCCTGGAAATGGACGTCCGCTTCAGCCCGAAAGCACGATGCCATCTCCAGTTGCAGGATGCCCGTGTTCTTGGCTCATCATTCTCGGATCGGGATTTTGTTGCAGGCAATAATCCATTTCACGATCCGCTGGATATCAACCAGGCGTTTGTTGAATGTCAGCCAAATAAATCTTTGAAGTTCAAACTCGGACGGCAGGCGATTTCGTTTCGAGACCGCAGAATTTTTGGACCAGGCGATTGGGGCAATACGGGCCGCTATGCCTGGGATGCCGCTATCTTGACGATTGATCATTCATTGATCGAGAGCCATTGGATCGTTGGAAGATTCATCCTGCATGATCCCGATCGCTGGCCCAACAAATGGGCGGCTGGACCAACAGCTTTTGCCAGTTACAATTCATTCAGCCATCTGCCCTTTCTGCTGGATGTCTTTTACGTTTTCAAACATGATGATCGTGGCATCACCCAGGGCGAAAAGAGGATGGGAAATCTCGCTTCTCATAGTCTGGGCTTCTGGCTGAATGGAAAATGGCAATCATGGGAATGCAGTGTTACAGCAGTCGGACAATTGGGAAAATGGGGCGAAGATGAGATTCGTGCCTACGGTCTGGTCGGCTCGATCGGCTATCAGTGGCAAACCCACTGGCAGCCGCTGGTTAAAGCTCAGTGCATTATTGGATCGGGAGATCGGAATCCTACCGATGGGATTCATGGCACTTTCGATGGCGTGTTCGGCGGCGCTGATACTGATCTCTATGGTTGGATGAACATGTTCTTCTGGCAGAATCTGCGGGAATATCGACTCGATCTCAAGCTTAACCCGACCAGAGCGTTCAGTTTGAAAGCCGAATATCATTATTTCATGCTGGATTCGCCGAGGGACGCCTGGTATTTACCTGGCAAAGCAATCCGCAGGGATAAGGCTTGCTTATCGGGACGGGAACTGGGGAATGAAATCGATCTTACCACCCGATTCAAAGCATGCCGTTTTCTGGAACTGTTGGCGGGATCGTGTTTTTTCATGCCAGGCGATTTTGTGAAACATACGGGTAAAAGTCCCCAGGCCAGTTGGTACTTTTTAGAGACGACGTTTTATTTTTAGAATAAACTGGAGTGCGACGCCTTTAGAGACTGTCTACGAACTCATAAAAATTTGAAACGGACATGTCATTGCGAGGAGCGAAGCGACGAAGCAATCTCTAATTCTCCAGTCTTATGGTAAAGATTGCCTCGGCAAAAAACGCCTCGCAATGACCGAAATTTACAAAAATGACTGGTTCATCGACGCACTGTTTATGTGTCACTTGCTGTAAAGCAAGCATCTGGAATGCTTGGAAGCTGGAAGCTTTCATTACTAGATCTTATAGCTTCGAGTGCAATCCATAAAGGGATTGTACTCCATCCTTAATTACTGGAGGCTAAAATGAAACGATGGTGCATAATTGCTTCGATACTATCAATGATCTTCACATCGATTCTATCTTACGCTAACGATTCAGTCACCAGGGATAAAGCGCTGGCACTGGCTGGCGTCTGTCCCCCGTTTTTTTTGAAAGATGAGGCAGGCAACATCATCGATCCAGTTCACAATATCAATGCCGACAAGCCGTATTCGCCGAAGCAGACCTGTGGCGTTGCGGGCTGTCATGATTATCAAAAAATCACCGAAGGTTTTCATTTCACGCAGGGCAAAGGAGAGCAGCCGACAGAGGCGCAACAACAACGCTATGAATGGGCATCTTCGCCTGGCAATTACGGCGGCAACTGGTGTTCGCCCGCTCCGTTGTACAAATATCTCTCACCCAAACAAAACAACTCCGCCCGAACCATGGATATGACATCCTTCAGTTTTATTACGGCGGGCTGCGGTGAATGTCACCCAGGCGGCGGTTCGGTGGAATATGACCGCAATGGCAACCGCTACGATCATTTCATGCAGGATCAAAATAATGGATTCACTTCAGGCGGCGACAAAAATTTCGACGGCGACTATTATCAAGCCCGCTGGGCCGAGACGGGCGTACTGGAAGCGGACTGCATGATATGTCATTTACCCGAATATAACAATGCCGAGCGCAAAAAGCAGTTGAAGGCGCTCAATTTTCGCTGGGCGCCGACCGCAGCGGCTGGCTGGGCGACGGTGACGGGATCGATTCAGGACAATACGCCTGTGACGGTCATTTACAATAAATCAGCGTTTGATGCGGATGGCAAAATCTCGCCGCATATCGTGCGAGAGCCCCGCAATAGCGCCTGCCTCGAATGCCATGCCCAGCCAGGCTGGAAAAAACGGGGCGCCAATTTCTCCAACCGCACCGATGTCCATCTTCGGGCGGGACTCAAATGCGTGGATTGCCATCCTGCTGGATCCAAAGCAAAGGATGCTCGAATCAACGAAAGAGAGATGCACCAGATCGGCAAAGGCGATGATCCAGGTGAGTTGGTGCGGAACGACCTGGATAACACGATGCTGGCTTGCGACGATTGTCATAGCAACGGTTACCTGGGAGCGCCCATTGCCAAACACGTTGGATTGCCGCCGCTGCATCTGGATCGGATCGCCTGCCAGACCTGCCATATTCCTGAGCGAGCCGTGAAGCCAGCGCAATTTCAAGCCAGCGATGTCTTCAATCCTGGCGTGAAGATTCCCAGCAAAGGCAAATACCTGTGGGTGTTTTATGGGCCTGACATGCAATATTACAATCACTATGGCAGCCTGGAAATGATGGGATTTGACGACAAACCCACCGATCCGTTCAAGCCTGTGCTGGTCAGATACAAGGACAAAATTTATCCTGTCAATCGGGTGCATAGCGCTTGGCCTGGGATTGAAGTCGAAGGCCAGCCTGGCCTGATGCAGCCGCTGATGAGCGACATCTATAAAATGTGGACCACGCATTTCAAAGATCCGAACAAATATCCAGAGCTGGCAACCATCACCGATGATAATGGCGACGGCGTGATCGAAGTCAATCGCCCCGAAGAAATCGATGCCTTGATTGCCGCAGTCACGACCATGCTGAAAACCACTGGCTATCCCATGGAGGGCAAGCGAGTGGTCTGGGCAATGAACGATCGCATCTACCGTTCGGGCATAGATTTTTATACCATCCCCAAGGAACCCTGGGAAGCGTCGCCGTATGCCAATGTGCATAAATATAGCCATGATGTTTATCCTGCAAAAGCAGCTTTGGGATCGAATGGCTGCAGCGATTGCCATAGTGGATCGTCAAATTTCTTTTTTGCACAAACAGTGAAATATCCTTTTGATGTCGCTGCCCAACCAATTACCGCCGCTCAGTTTAATTTGCTTGGCTACGATGGCACGCCGAAAATTTACAGCCGCGCCGCCAAAATTACGGCCGCTTTTTTCCGCTGGCTGACGATTGTGGTCTTGGCAGGATTGTTCATTCATATTATTCTGGATTTCTTTGCTCGTCTGCGCTCAGAAAAATTAACAGCAACAGCAGCAGAAAAAACTGTGCAGCGGTTCAATACCCATTATTTGACCCAGCATCTGTTGCTGATGATCAGCGTGCTGCTGATGGTCATTTCTTCGATTTTTCTCTGGGGATTACGCTACTCTGGTGCAGCCTGGGTGGCATCGTTGACAGGCGCACTGGGCGGCGTAGATTTCTGGCGGCTGGTCCATCGGGCGGGCGCATTGGTGTTGATCTTTACCAGCATCTATCATCTCATTTATAGTCTGATTCATCCTGATGGACGGCGTGACTTTTTGCTGATGATCCCCACTGGGAAAGATTTCCGTGACTTTGGACAGAATATTTTATGGTTCATCGGGCTGCGCCAGGAGCGTCCCCAATTTGGCCGTTTCTCATATTTTGAAAAATTCGACTACTGGGCCGTGTTCTGGGGCTGTGCGATTATGATCGTTTCGGGGCTGGCGCTGTGGACGCCTGCAATTTTTCAGCTACTCATCCCATCAGCTTCGCCAGCATTTTTTGAATCGATGAAAGAAGCCCATGCGCACGAAGCAGTGCTGGCTGTACTGGCGATTTTCATCTGGCACATTTACAATGTCCATTTTCGCCTCGACCGCTTTCCTGGCACGCTTTTTTGGATACACGGACGAATGAGCCAGGAAGAAATGTCGAGAGAGCATCCATTAGAATTGGTTGGCAATTGATGTGGCAATCGCGGTTGTCAACGTTATTTTAGTCATCCGTAGTCAACGTTTCAATTCATCATGAGGAAAATATTGAACACAACCAAATTTATACTTCAGGTCACTCACCTGACCAAAAAATTCGGCGATTTCACTGCTGTGGACGGGATCGACTTTGCCGTGCAGGAAGGTGAAATTTTCGGCTTTCTCGGTCCCAACGGCGCCGGCAAAACCACGACGATTAATATGCTCACCGGACTGGCGCGGCCTACGTCGGGGCAAATCGCTTATCTGGGTAAAGATTACACGAAGGACATCAAACAGGCGCAGCCGCTGCTGGGCATTGTCCCGGACGAGAGCAATCTCTACGAAGAGTTGGACGGTTTTGAGAACCTATGTTTTTGCGCCGCCTTATACGGCATGCCCAAATCCGAACGGGAAACGCGAGCACGGCAATTGCTGGAGCAATTCAGTCTGGCCGACGCTGGCAGCAAGCCGTTCAAAGTCTATTCCAAAGGCATGAAGCGCAAGCTGACTGTTGCCGCGGGCATCATCCATCGGCCCAAAATTCTGTTTCTGGATGAGCCAACCACCGGTATCGATGTCGCCAGTGCCCGGCAAATACGCGCGCTCATCCGTCAACTCAATGAAGCCGGTACCACGATCTTCATGACCACGCACTATATCGAAGAAGCGGAACGGTTGTGTCACCGCATTGCGTTCATTGTCAACGGCAAAATCATTCGCATCGGCATCGTGCCAGAGCTGATGCAGCACGTCCAGCAGGATCATATTCTGCAATTTGCCTTTGCCGATGCCGTTCACCTGCCGCTGGAATTTGAATCGCAATTTCCCGACGGTGCTGTCAGCCGATTGAATGGAAATATGCTACGCGTCCAATCGCCGCAGCCCATGCCATTGATGCCATTGATGCAGTTTTTTGAAGCGCGAAACATGAACGTATTGGAAGCTAAAATCATCAAGCCATCGCTGGAAGAGGTGTTTGTCAGGCTCACCGGCGTGGAAGCGGGCGAAATGAAAAAAGAACGGGAGGGGCGAAAAAAATGAAGACCTGGATTGCCTTCTGGAACATCCTGCGCAAGGACATGCGCAACTACTATCTGAAACCGCCCAATATCAGTTGGGGCATCATTTTTCCATTCGCCTGGATGCTGATGTTCTTCATCAAATCCGGCACAGCGATGGGGATCCGGGATATTCTTCCTGGCGTGATGGCCATGTCGATTCTGTTCGGCACGACGTCGATGCTGGCGGTGACCATCACCTTTGAGCGCCGTTCCCGTTCGTTTGATCGGCTGCTGCTGGCGCCCATCAGTCTCACCAACTTGATGCTCGCCAAAACTCTGGGCGCCATTTTGTTCGGCATTGTCAATGCCTTTGTTCCAATACTGGTATCGCTGTTCATCATCGATCTGACGGGCGTCAACTGGCTGGCGGTTCTGGGAGCGGTCATTTTGATTGCGGTGACATCCACTTTTTTGGGACTGTTCATCGCCGTCTCGGTGAGCGAGGTCTTTGAGGCGCAGACCTTTTCCAATTTCTTCCGTTTCCCAATGGTCTTTTTATGTGGGCTGTTTATCCCCATCAGCCAGTTGCCGATCTTTCTGCGCCCCCTGTCCTATATTTTTCCGCTGACTTACGGGGTGGACATCTTGAAGGCCGCGATCAATCAGCAGGGTTTTATGGTTGCCAGTATCAGTTTCCTGTTACTGATCCTATTTTCGGTAATACTGTTTCTGATCAGCAAGCGTAATATTCAGAGAAGGTGGATTTATTAGGCGCTTATAGCGCCATATCGACCAGTTTGTTGTCGATAATTTTAGGTTGATGTTTTCAATGATGAGAAATGGAATATTGGAATTATGGAATAATGGAATTTCTTAAGAATCCTGGCATCATTATTCCATCATTCCAGCTTTCCAATATTCCTTTTTTTCCAGCGAAACCTGGAAAAAATCCTAGTTCCTAAGTGATTATTTTCTTGCCCAATTTACAAAAAATTTTATGGAACACGGATGACGCTGATAATGCGGATTTATACGGATAAAGACAGTTATAAAATCGGCGGAGATCAGCGTAATCCGCGTTATCCGTGATCTTTTTGGTTCTGGCTCGCCCAGGTTGGGAAGGACCCGATAGCCGTTTTTAATTATGAATAACAGATCGCTACCAAGTCTCAATGTCACGAGAAACAACTTCGCGCAACTTTGTGTCTTAGTGACCTGCTGGCAATTGCATAATCTTGATTAAATCCAGCAAGTCATGCTTAGTATATCGGAATCTGAACTCCCATGAAATGGAGAAAAAATGCAAATCTTTGATCTCAAAAATATGCCCTCGTTTCCTTATGCAGAACGGGAGAAGAATGTTTTTTTAAACGGGATGAATTCAAGGCAAGAATTATTGAGCTGAAACCAGGCGGAAGCATGCCAGCCTGCCAGATGGAATGTCACGTTGTATTTTATGTTATTTCAGGCAGCGCCCAGGTGATGGTCAACAATGAAAGCGCCGAGCTTTCCGAGGGACACTGCTTGATCACCGAGCCTGCCACGCTGGCGATGAAAAGTGAACATGGGGTGAAATTAGTGGGGATTCAAATTTCTACAGCAAAGGAAAGGGATAATTCATGACACCAGAAGAAATCAAACAAATCGTTCGGGAAAAATATGGCCATATCGCCAGCCAGCAAAGCTCGTGCTGTGGGCCAACTGTCTCCTGCTGGTGCGGCGGCGATGCTGCCAGCCGCGTCAGTAAATTCATCGGCTATTCCGACGATGAATTGGCAGCAGTGCCCGACGGCGCCAATTTGGGACTCGGCTGCGGCAATCCCATTGCGCTGGCTTCGTTAAAACCAGGCGAAGTCGTGCTCGACCTCGGCTCTGGCGCTGGGTTCGATTGTTTTCTCGCTGCGCAAAATGTTGGCCCTTCAGGTAAGGTCATCGGTGTGGATATGACCGCAGCGATGATAGAAAAAGCCAGGGCCAATGCCCGCCAGGGGAATTACACCAACGTAGAATTCCGATTGGGAGAAATCGAGCATCTGCCTGTGGCCGATAATTTTGCCGACGTGCTCATTTCCAATTGCGTGATCAATCTCTCGCCCGACAAAGCCCAGGTGTTTCGAGAGGCATTTCGTGCCCTCAAGCCAGGCGGCCGTTTGATGATCTCCGATATCGTGTTGTTGGCCGAATTGCCCGAGCCGATCCAGCAATCCATTGAAGCGTACGTGGGCTGCCTGGCAGGGGCATTGCTAAAAGACGATTATCTTGGCAAAATCAGGGCAGCGGGATTTCAGCAGGTCGAGGTCGTCGATGAGACGGTTTTCCCAATGGATCTGCTCATCAGCGATGTCGATGCTTCGGCTATCAATTCGCTGGAGCAATTGAGTCGCTCGGAAATCCAGAAGCTGGCGCAGGCAATTCGAAGCGTCAAAGTAGCGGCCGTCAAGCCAAAATAAAAAAAACTGTATATCCAGAAATTAAATCAAGGGGATCAGGAATATGAACGCCGAACAAATTTTGCAGACCAAAAAATCTTTTGCCATCCTGGGGGCAACCCAAAGCCGTGAGCGATACGGCTACGAGGTGTTCGATGTATTGCATCGGGCTGGATATCAGGTATTTCCTGTCAATCCCAAGTATGCGGAGATCGATGGCGTCAAATGTTATCCATCGCTGCGAGACCTGGAACAAAAGCCTGAGGTCGTGATTACCGCCTTGGCCCCAGCCAATACTGAAAATGCCGTCGATGCGGTGAAAGAATTGGGCATCGAAACCATCTGGATGCCGCCAGGGTGCTGGTCAGACGAAGCGGTAGAAAAATGCCGTGAGCTTGAGCTCGATTTCATCTATGACGAGTGCCCTGTGGGGATATTGAAATTGCAGAGCAGGAATCCGTCTGGAGTTATTACTTAGAGCACTAAGTAGTTTGCATTTTTGTATGTCATTTCGATCCTCCAGTTGGCGGAGAGAAATCTGTAAATTCGATAGTTTCTTAAAAGCCAGATTCCTCACTACGTTCGGAATGACAACTCAAATGTAAAATACAATATGCTCCCAGTAGTAAGCCTTCAGGCCTTTATTCTTGACAAAAATAAAATTGCAAATAAGCGACAGCTTCCAGATTTCAATGACCGAAATATCTGCCACTCAAGAGAGAACTTTTTATCGGTCTACTTTAGAATTTGAAAATTGGGCCTTGAGATTTGTTCGTTATTTGCCGTTTGAAATTTGGAGTTTTTCAAAATTATAAGCAAAAACAAAATTCAGGTCAAATAAGATGAGCGAAGAAATTACCATGGTCTCCATCGGGGGAGTGCGGATCGGATTGATCGGGCTATCCGATATTTTCGCCACGGTTCAGCGAATGAACCTGGCGAATGAGAATGAGTTGAAACAACAATTGCTCCAACAAGTGCGAGTCCAGAACTATGTGCCTGATTCCAGAGCCGAGGATTATGCCCAGGCATTGCTGCGGGAATACAAAAAATTTGCAGGCTTGCCCGTGGAGCCTGTGGTGGAAAAATCGGCCTTTCCCACGATCAGGATACTGGGCCCTGGCTGTGCGGCTTGAGAAACCATGGAGAAGGACGTGCGGGCGATTCTCTCCGAATTGAACATTGCCGCTGATGTCGATCATGTGCGGGATGTCAAAAAAATGGCTGACTATGGCATGGTTCGCACCCCATCGCTGGTGATCAATGATGAAATTGTGCTCAATGGTCGCTCGTTGCCGAAAAGTCAGTTGAAGAAATTGCTGGAGGAAAAATTGCGATAGCTATTAAAATTCCAAATAGCAATTGCCAAATGACAAATAAGTTCCAATTCTCAAATTTCAATCACCGAACTTCTGTTTATTAAAAGCGGCTTCTGAGCTATTGCTTCGGTTTGGTACTTTGAAAATTATGATTTGAGATTTATTTGGATTTTGGAGATTGGAGATTAGATATTAGATATTAGATATTAGATATTAGATATTGGATATTGGATATTTGAACCTATATTTTAACACCAAATTATTTATCCGTTGGCCTCATCTATCCGTTGGGCATTTGAGCTAATTTTTTCCCCAACGGATAGATGAATCCAACTGATTTTCAAATCTGAACAAGCAGTATTCGAATGTTTATCAATTTAAGGAGATTCAACTATGACAATCAAAATTTTAGGAACAGGCTGTCCCAATTGTCTCAAATTGGAAGAACTGGCCAAACAAGCGGCGCAGGAATTGAATGTCAATGCCGAATTTGTCAAAGTGAAAGAGATCGATAAAATCCTGGAATACGGCATTGCTCGAACGCCTGGATTGGTGATCAATGAAGTGGTCAAATCATCGGGCAGGATTCCGACCGTTGAGCAGATCAAAACATTTATCCAGGAAGCGATGTAATTATTATATTACCAAATTAATCTTGCATTTTTTTGCAAGAAGGCTCTCAAACACCAAGGCACCAAGAAAAAAAACACAAAGAAAGAATATTTTTTCTTCGTGTTCTTAATGTCCGCTTCGTGACTTTGTGTTTGTTAAATTATTGCAGTTTCGCTGCGCTATGATTTTCGGAAAGGATTCCTAAACCTCAGAGGTTCAGGAATCCTTTCATTAAAAAAATAACAAAGGAAATCTGAAGATGAAAAAAATTTCCCTTTTGGTTTTAAGTATCTGGCTTATGTTTTCATTCGGCTGCGGCAAGAACAATGCCCAGAGCAAAGCCGATTCTCCAAAACCAAGTACGAAGGCAGTTCAACCTGCGTCAATGAAAGTAGATACGACGAAAACCGATTCGACAAAAATATCACCACTCAAAGTCACTTTTGTTGAGCTAGGATCGGTTAGTTGCATTCCCTGCAAAATGATGCAGCCTGTAATGAAAGCGCTAGAGGAAGATTTTGGCGATCAAATCAAAATAGTATTTCACGATGTCTGGAAAGATCGGGCGCCAGCGGAGCAGTATCGCATTCGGGTCATTCCCACCCAGGTCTTTTTAGACGAGTCGGGCAAAGAGTTCTTTCGCCATGAAGGCTACTTCCCCAAAGAGGAAATTGATAAATTGCTGATCGACAAAGGACTGAAAAAAAAAGATCAAACACCATCAAAGAAAAGTTAGGGGGGCTGAATGCTCACAAATTTATTTACCTGGCTGACCAACGCCATTCAGGGGCAGCCGTACATCGCTATATTTGCCGCTTTTCTCTGGGGCATTTTGAGCATTTTGCTCAGCCCCTGCCATCTGTCCAGCATCCCGCTGATCATTGGCTTCATCGATAAACAGGGACAGGGCTCAATCAAACGAGCCTTCTGGCTGTCGCTATTGTTTGCCACGGGGATTCTGGTGACGATTGCGGCCATCGGTCTCATCACCGCCTCGTTGGGCCGATTGATGGGCGATGTGGGCAATGTCGGCAATTACCTGGTGGCGGTGGTCTTTTTTCTGGTGGGCTTGTACTTGCTGGATATCATCCCCGCACCGTGGGCAGGCGCCACAGGGACCAATGTGAAACAAAAAGGACTGGCAGCCGCCTTCCTGCTGGGCTTGATTTTTGGCATCGGCTTGGGTCCCTGCACGTTTGCTTACATGGCGCCGATGTTGGGCGTAGCGTTTCAGGTCGCCGCCACCCAATTGCTCTTTGCGATTACATTATTGGCAGCATTTGGCCTGGGGCATTGTTCCGTCATCGTGCTAGCAGGCACGCTAACTGAAAAAGTACAACAGTATTTGAACTGGACCGAGAAAACAAAGGGAGCGATCATCCTCCGCCGCATCTGCGGCGTGTTGGTGATCCTGGGGGGAGTTTATTTGATTTTTAGGTAAAAGCAAGATGTCGTCCATCCGCCAGTTGGCGGATGGGCGACATCTTTCAGCGATCCAGATGTAGTCCATCCGCCAGCTGGCGGATGGACTACATCTGGTATCTGAACTAAGGAGAAAATATGAAAGACCGAACCAAATTAACCATTATCGTTACTACCTTCCTGGCAGCCTATTTTATGCCATTCCATAAAATAAATGTCCAAAAAGCCTTGCTGGAATCCTTTTTCATGCTGCAGGACTATGCCCGTGAGCATGTGTTGTTCTGTTTAGTGCCAGCGTTTTTCATCGCTGGGGCGATTGCCGTGTTTGTCAATCAGGCGGCCGTGATGAAATACTTTGGCGCTCAGGCGAAGAAGATTTTGTCGTACAGCGTGGCTTCGGTTTCAGGGACGATTCTGGCAGTGTGCTCCTGCACCGTGCTGCCGCTGTTTGCGGGAATTTACAAACGAGGCGCAGGCATCGGTCCTGCCACGGCGTTTCTGTATTCAGGACCTGCCATCAACGTGCTGGCGATTATTTTGACCGCCCGAGTGTTGGGACCTGAGCTGGGCATCGCTCGAGCCGTTGGCGCTATCGCCTTTTCGGTGATCATCGGACTGCTCATGGCGTTCATCTATCGCAAGGAAGAAAAAGAACGGAATGAGAAGGCGATCAACTTTGCGCAGGGACTGGAAGAAGCCGTGCGGCCGTTGTGGAAAAATGCGCTCTACTTTTTAACCCTGGTGCTGATCCTCATCTTCGCCGCCTGGGGCAAGCCTGCCCAACCTGTGGGCTTCTGGAATTTCGTTTTTCAGATCAAATGGTATCTCACCATCGCCTTGCTCGCCCTGTTGGGCTGGCAATTGTGGCGCTGGTTTCAAAAAGATGAATTGAGCCAGTGGGTGAGCCAGACCTGGTTCTTTGCCTGGCAGATTTTGCCGCTACTATTCGCTGGCGTGTTAGTCGCTGGTTTCCTCATGGGCCGTCCCAACACCGATGCAGGGATCATCCCCTCGAGCTGGATCAAAATGCTGGTCGGTGGCAATTCCCTCTGGGCCAATCTGTTCGCCGCTGTTTCGGGCGCCTTGATGTACTTTGCCACCCTGACCGAAGTACCCATTCTGCAAGGCTTGCTCGGTAGCGGCATGGGCAAGGGACCTGCGCTGGCATTGCTGCTCGCTGGTCCTGCGTTGAGCCTGCCCAATATGCTAGTGATCCGAAGTGTCATCGGGACGCAGAAGACAGTGGTTTATGTTTTGCTGGTGGTGGTGATGGCGACGGTGACGGGGATGGTGTTTGGAGGGATATTTTAATGAATTCATCGTTTCAGACCGATCATGAAAATGAATGACCAGTAAAAATTTCATCAAGTATTGGATATGCCGTCCCACCGAGACTATGTTGTATTTATGATGCCATTATTTATTCAACTGGTCATTCATTGTAATTCAAAATTGACCGCTGTTGCTTTATAGAACGCTGTGATCGATTTACCTTTCTAACAGCCATTTCCAGGCAGGTTTAACAGCTATTTTCTTGCCATTCAGTTCCAGCAGTTCCTCCTGACTGTTCGTTAAAATCAATCCCTGGGGCAACTCAAAAAAATTCATCGCCTCCACCAATCCTTTGATTTCTCGGTCACGGTTCAAATCGTTCAGCTCCCAGCACACCTGAATGGCATCAGTAATTTTTTGACCCACTTTGACAACAAAATCGCATTCTTCTTTCGAGCGAAAATAATAGACCTCTTTCCCCGCTTTGAACAATTCTAAAAAGATGAGATTTTCGAGCAGCTTTGGCGGATCAACATCCAGGCTCAAAATCGTCAGAAAGCCATTGTCGATAAAAAACGTCTTGCGCTCCGTCTCCCGCTGCAAAAAGGATTTCTGATAATTATTGATATGAACCACGAAAAAGCTCTCTTCCAGATAATATAGATAGTCAAATAAGCTCTGCTTGCTGATGCTCAGGATCTGGGAGATGCGATTTTTGAGATTATTCACATGATAGCTCTTGCCAATATTTTCGACCAGTTTCTGGATCAGCAGCCGCAACGCTGCCTCCTGTCGGATATTATGGCGGACGATCATATCCTTGTAAAAAACGATCTCGAAATATCCTCGCAACAATTCTTTTTTAAGGCTTGTTTTGATCACCTCGGGGAAACCGCCATACCATAAAAACTCCTGAAACCCCTGCTTGATCTGGAAGCGCTCTTTGCCATAAATCGCATCATTGTCAAATGGTATCTGCTTCAGCAGCAAATACTCCCGAAAGGAAAAGGGAAGAATCTGTTTAACAAATGCTCTCCCTGCCAGATGCGTGGCGATCTCGGAACTCAATAGATTCGCATTTGAACCCGTCAAAAATACTTTATAATTCTGGTCGATGAGGCGACGGACCTTTAGATGCCAGTTTTCAGTATTCTGAACCTCATCCAAAAAAATATACGGCTTTTCATGATACAGCTCGAAATAAGCCTCAAGGAACAGATCCATATCGTTGATGGGGATGATTCGTTCGTCCTCAAAATTGAGGAATAGAAAATGGGTCAAATTTAGGGTCTTGATTATCTCACGAAGAAAGGTTGTTTTTCCAGCCCGACGGGGTCCAATAACAGTTAAAGCAGTATTTAAACGATGGAGCTCATGCTCGTACCCCCTCTCCAATCCTTCGAACTGGATTTCCTCGTACTCTTTGATAATTTGTTTGATCTTTTCCATAAGGCCAATATGATTTGCTTAATTTTTAGTATTAGTCTATTGCCAGTAGACAATATAGCAAGATTAAAGCTTTTATGCAAGTCCTTTTTTTCTTTCGATGAGCTTTATTTTCGTTAATGGTCATTTCTACGCTAAGTTTGCCAAGCAGGCTGGTGATCCGCAGCGTCATTGGCACGCCGAAGGCAGGGGTGTATGTTTTGCTGGTGGAGGTGATGGCGACGGTGACGGGGATGGTGTTTGGATATTTTTGAGAAGCATATAATAATCTGCTCTTAAAAATTTTTTGACATTGTGAATCATCAATATTCCTCTGATTGAGGTATCAACATTTCTTATATCAAGAATAAGCTCAAAGAAAACCTTCTAAACATTCGAAATCTTCTGAATGCTATTTCCAGATAATTAGCAACCGAGGTTTTACATTGATATTAAAAAATGCTTGACATTTGGCAAAAATTTTTTATATTAATAGGTGACAAATAAGGTCATCTTTATCATCTATTCAAAAAGGCTCTATTATGCAATTATCACGAGCGGGAGAATATGCAGTACGAGCGATGCTCCATTTAGCTGCCCAAGAAGAAAATGGCTTATCACAGATATCCACAATATCTCAAACCTGGAATATTCCTGAAGATTTTCTACGAAAAATTTTGAGCGCCTTAATCAAAGCAGGCCTGGTCACTTCCACCCGAGGGATCGGCGGCGGGATTAGCTTAGCACGACCAGCCAATCAAATTACATTGCTTGATGTTTTCGAAGCGATCGAGGGAAAAATCTATCTCAATAAATGCCTGATCGGACCAGAATGGTGTGAAAATCGAAGCTGGTGTCCGGTACACCCGATCTGGAGAGAAGCCCAGGACGCATTTGCTGCTGTGCTTCAGAAGAAAAGTCTGACAGATCTGGTTTCCAATTCGGAATTCAAAGCGCATTTTAATCTTTAACATCTAATCAACTTGTTTCATTATTAACCATTTTATGTGGAGGAAAAATGGATGCTGTAATTCTCTCACGAATCCAGTTTGCCGTTGCGGCTGGGTTCCACTTTCTCTTTCCACCATTGACCTTCGGTCTATCGCTCCTTATTCTCATCATGGAGAGCCTCCATGTACGCAGGGCGGATGAGATCTACAAAAACATCTCTGATCTATTGATTAAACTATTAGGACTGGTCTTTGTCCTTGGAGTAGCTTCAGGAATAGCGTTGGAGTTCGCATTTGGCACCAATTGGTCCAACTATTCGCGCATGGTGGGTGATATTTTCGGTGCGCCATTAGCTGCCGAGGGCGTGTTCGCATTTTTTATGGAATCCATATTTTTAGGTATCCTGGTATTTGGGCGCAAGAGGGTTTCTAAAAAAATGTACCTTTTATCGGCGTTCCTGGTCTTCTTCGGTGCACACCTCTCTGGTTTGTGGATCATCATCGCCAATTCGTTTATGCAGACGCCGGCTGGATATGAAATCGTCGGTGGTCGGGCTGTGCTCACCAATTTCTTCGCTGCAGCTATCAATCATTCAACCGTTGTACGATATTTTCATACCTTAATCGCTGGGTGGATGACTGGCTCGTTGCTTGCAGCAGGCATTGCCGCCTGGTATCTCCTGAAGGGGCTTCATATCCAACATGCCCAAAAGTTGCTACGGATTGCTTTGGTCGTCTTTATCTGTGCCGCTGTGCTTCAATTTTTAGCAGGCCACCAACATGCTATGCAAGTTGCTCGCACACAACCTGAAAAATTAGCTGCCTTCGAAGGGCTCTGGGAGAGTCAATCTGGGGCCCCGCTCGCGCTCTTCGGTATTCCCGAGCCATCAAAAGAAGTTACGCATCTCCGCATTGGAATTCCCAAACTACTGAGCATCTTTGTCCACCTCGATCCAAATGCCGAAATCAAAGGCTTAAAAGAATTTCCTGTTGCGGATCGGCCTCCAGTGGCACTTACATTTCATGCGTACCACATCATGATTGTGCTCGAATTCGTCTTTTTAATCATGGCAATTATCGGAGCCTACCTTCTAAAAACTGGCAAATTGTGGAACGCCAGACGTTATCTCTGGTTACTTATCTTCGCAATTCCATTGCCACACCTGGCCAATCAGACGGGCTGGATCGCTGCCGAAGTGGGCAGGCAACCCTGGGCAGTCTATAAAGTCCTCAGAACTGTCGATGCCGCTTCTGTCGTCGTCCCTGCTGGACAGGTGCTTTTTACTTTAATCATGTTCATTTTAATTTATGCCCTTCTATTTGTCACCTTTGTTAAGTTAGCATTAAAGATAATTCAGAAGGGGCCCGAAGCAATAACCCAATACGGCTATTAAGAGAGGAGGTTGAAAATGGAAACATTGGACTTTCTGAGAACGGTCTGGTATCTATTGGTCGGCATCCTTTTAATGGGATATGCGATTCTCGATGGTTTCGATCTGGGCATTGGCTCTCTGCTAAGGTTTCTGGGGAAGAATCAAAAAGAAAAGTTAGCCTTACTGAACACCATTGGACCCGTATGGGACGGCAATGAAGTCTGGTTGCTTACCGGCGGCGGGGCACTCTTTGCCTCATTTCCCCATGCTTACGCCACAGTCTTCAGTGGTTTTTATCTGGCACTAATGCTGGTACTGTTTGCGCTCATTTTACGAGCAGTATCCATCGAGTTTTATGCTTATAGCAATGGCAAGGGGAAATTCTGGGAATGGGCCTTTATCATCGGCAGTTTCTTACCCTCACTGCTTTATGGCGTCGCTTTGGGCAATGTGATCGTTGGTATCCCGTTGGATGGAAAAATGGAATTTACAGGCAACTTCTTCACTCTGCTGCGGCCATTCCCACTGGTAATTGGTCTTCTGGGACTCAACGCCATCCTGCTCCAGGGAAGCACCTACGCCAGTCTAAAGACCGATGGTGAGATTCAGAAGAGAGCCAAAACCATTCTGGGCAAACTCTGGATTTCGTTCATTGGGCTGTTTGTTCTTTCGTTGATTACTGCCGTAATTTATATCCCAGGAGCAACAAGCAGTGCGTTGGCATGGATTTCAACTCTTGTTGTACTTGCTGCCTGGTACATGATTCGGCAGGCATTAAAAAAGAACAAAGAAGCGCTATCTTTCTATATGTCTTCGCTGCTGTTAGTGGGACTATGGGGTATTGTCGGATCAGTTCACTTCCCGAATTTGGTCAAGGCAAGTAATGATCTTGCATTGAGCTTAACGATTTATAATGCTTCATCCACAAAACTGACTCTCACAGTAATGCTGATCATTGCATTGATTGGAATGCCGCTGGTATTCCTCTACACCTGGTACACTTATAAGACCTTTAAAGAGAAAGTGAGCGTCAGCAATTAGCTGCTTGATTGCACGCGGAGCTGAATTTTCTCCGATTGACTCCCTGGCTGAAATGCTGGATCATTGAGCATATCAACAATTCTTCTGCCCTTCAATGATCCAGCATTCTTTTTTTAAATCGGCACGTTATCATGGAAATGGGATATTGATTCAGCTTAGCTTTCCACTTAACAAGAATTCGCTATTAATGAGTTTGGTTAGTAGATGTGTTGTTAGAGATCGCTCACAGAATTTGCTCTGCGCATATAATGACATTCTCCATTTTGATAAAACCCCTCACTTCTGATCACGGGCGATTCAATAAAAGGCTTCTAACTGGCCATTTTAGCAGATTTGTTCGAGCCTGCTTTATCTCTTGCCAGGATTGCCGCTGTTCCAATCGTTCAAAGCTTGATCAGCCTTAGCATGGGTAAAGGTCCTGCGCTGGCTTTGCTATTGGCGGGACCTGCGTTAAGCCTGCCAAATATGCTGGTGATCCGCAGCGTCATCGGGACACAGAAGATGCTGGTGTATGTTTTGTTAGTCGTGGTGATAGCGACGGTGAAGGGGATGATGTTTGGAGGGATGATATGAATGATCTTCGATGTCGGAAAATGTTATCCTGCAATTTGATGACATGAGCCTGCGATGATCTGAGCAGCTTTCTCGACAACTCAACGCTTCAATTAAAAATCCTTGCATGGCTTAAGACAATAAAATCCTGGCGGATTCATTCCTAGTCAGTCCGCTAATTTTCATCCACTGAAATAGGCCGCCAGCCTTTTGATACCCTCTAAATAATGATTAACTCAATGAGCACCGCAGGTATAAGTGATGGAAATTAGCAATCTGTTTATTTGGACCAGTGGTAGCTATACAACTGCTGAAGCTGAAAATAAAAGTCGCCGATAGAATGTCACTGACCAGCCGCGCCCAACCATGAAGTTCAGCTTATTTTGTCAAAGGCATTGCATCAGTAATGATAAATAAAATTTTCAGAATTGATTTCGACGGAAAAGCAATGCCAAGATTTGAACTTTCACACGGGGTTCGGAGTTTTATCTGGAAAAAAACTTGCTTCATGTAATCGATTCGGTGCCATCATTAAGCTTGTTTTTCAGACAAGGAAAGGTTATGAACTTGCTTCCAACGCGCGCCATCAAGCAGGCTTGCCTCATTACGGTGGTCGCCATATTTATCGGGCTGGTGGTCAATAGTTTTCATCCGCGTAAGGTGTCGCTTGGTGTCAAACGACCGGCGCTGAAATATGCTGCGGATTCTTTGTTCGCAGAGGAACTTCCACCGATGAATATCGCGGATCAGAAAGATCCTGTGACCCTTTCGCCGAAAAAGAGCCTTGAGCCAATTATCGTTCACGCAGGACAGGTTCGGCAGCTCGTCTCGCAACGGCAAGCAATCTTGCTGGACGCCAGAACACCAGCCGAGTACGAAGCAGGCCATCTGCCCGGCGCCATGCTATTGCCCTTCGATTTGCTGTATGACTATGAGCAACAGCTCAATGAACTACCCAGGGACAAATGGCTCATCTGCTACTGCGACGGACCTCCCTGCGATCTGGGCGAGTTGCTGGCGAAGGAGTTAAAGCTGCGGAGCTTTCACCAGGTGGCCGTTTACCAGGATGGTTTGAACGATTGGAAAAAGGCCTATAAGATAGTCAAAGGGAAGGAGGCGGGTGAGATTGAACAGTAACATCATGAAATGGACCTTTCTGGTCCTGCGATGGATTATCGGCGGCATTTTTATCTATGCTGCTTTTGCCAAAATTTCCAACCCCATGGCGTTTGCCGAACAGGTGGATAACTATCGCCTCCTCCCCTATTTGGGAGTCACCCTGATTGCAGCAATCCTGCCGTGGCTGGAACTGGCTTGCGGCCTGTTGCTGATCTCCGGCAAATGGCTGCCGGGTGCGACCCTGTTACTGGTCGGGCTTAATTGCATCTTCCTGATCGCTATCATCTCGGCGCTGGTTAAGGGATTGGACATTAGCTGTGGCTGTTTTTCTGTCAGCGGCGAGGGCACGCGCATTGGAATCAAAAAACTGGTTGAAAATTCTCTGCTGCTGCTGGCGTCTTTAGCTATTTATTGGCAAGCGCTTGCTTCAATGACAAAACAGGATCAATAACACGAAAGACGCTGCATCTGCTACAAACTCTTTCATAGCGATCATTTGCGCTGAAACTCCTGAGGACCAGGCCAGAGAATTCGATACCCAGCTCAGAAACATCCAAACGATATTCAGCAAATGCTCAGGAAATCGATGGCTGACACTGATGATGCGGAACGCCGATTATTTCATTTAGAGCAACATCCGTGGATCCTCAATTGCCTTTGACCGTGATATGATTATGCTCCAGCAACCCACCTGAAATCATTTCGATCCTTAGAAGTTGGCTGACAATCCCACATAAGGAAATTGCTTGCTTTTTCAAAAATTTCTTAATATATTTCTTTGGGCTTAGAAACAAGAGTTGGGGAAAAGGGCTTCGTTATCGCATTTCGAAATTGCCCCTTAGGGATAGAAATTAGCCCGATCAACCATGAGTGAGCTGCACTCTTTGACAACGAAAGGACAGGCAGCCATAAGGAAGTGAATTAAATTAGCAACGATCGAACGGCTCGCTCTTTTACAACCATCAACAAAATATGATCTGCCTGATAAGCATAGCTCTGGGCTATTTGCTCGGTTCTCTCTTGCCGGCGTATTATTTTGGCAGACTGGCAGGTGTGGACATTCGAAGTGAGGGTGCCAAATATGCTGGGACGATCAATGTTTTTCATGTAGTGGGAAAAAAAGCTGCTGTTGCCACAGCTTTGTTCGATCTTTCTAAGGGACTGATAGCGATCCATACCGCTCTGGCGATCGGGATTGACTTTAATTGTGCTCAGCTTTCCGGCTTCGCCGCAGTGGTGGGACATGTGCTGCCATTCTATTTGAATTTCCGCGGCGGACAAGGAGTCGCCTGCGCAACTGGCATCCTGCTCTATTATCTGCTTCATTACCTCTCGGTCGGAATTCTACAACTGAACACGCTCTTATTTTTAGCTTTCATCGTCTTCATTTTCGCTTATGTTGCCCGCCATGGCGAGGTAGTCAGTGCGATTATTCTGCCGCTGCTCTGTTTTGCTATTTTGACGCGTGCTCCGAACGATAATTTTAATCTCTATCTCGTCATCATCTCGCTCTACATCATGGGCGTGGGGATCTATAACATCATCGATCGAAAACTTCTGGTAATCGAGGATCTGGTGTTTCGAAAGCACTGGTGGCGGGTAGCAATGCGGCCGCTGGCTATCATTTTCGTGATCTTCTACTGGCATCATTCAAGAGCTGCAACGCTATGGCTCATCGGATCGTTGGCACTGATTTTCCTGGCAATGGATTTGATCCGTCTTCGCTCCCAAGCGATCAATGAGAATCTGATGACCAAAATCCAACCGCTATTCAAAAAGAAAGAGCAACATAAATTCTCTTCGATGTCCCTGTTTCTGGCGTCGGCCTTTTTAACAATTTTGATCTTTGACAAAATCATTGCCATCTCCAGCATCACTTTTTTGATCTTTGGTGATCTGTTCAGCAAAATCTTTGGCCTGGCCTATGGCAGGCAGAAATTATGGGATAAAACGCTGGAGGGCAGTTTAGCATTTTTTGGTGCCAGCCTGATCGCCGGCTATGTGATCGCGATCGCTACGGGAGCGCCATTTCTGCTGCTGCTATTCGGGGCTTTTGTGGCCGCTTTAGTGGAACTGCTGCCGTCTTCAATCGATGATAATTTTACCGTGGCGGTCATTTGTGCTACTGCTATGACCGTGGTGCAAAAGATTTTCGTTGTTCTCTAAGTTCGCCACGGCAAGATCATAGCTCGTTCTTTGTTTTGATTTGTCAGGAGCTCAGATATTCGAGACGGCTAAAATGCTTTTCATGAAGAAACTGGAAAATAGAGATCTCCAGTACCAAAAATCTGATTCAGATAAAACCGCGTCATTGCTGCATACGCGGGAGATCTCCCATAAAGTCGCAGGTTAAGACAGGCAGGAATATAGATTTCTGATTTCGCAGGCGCGACAGCGTGGCCTGTTTTGATATTCAGCAACAAGGAGAATAGAGCATAATTTTGAGGGGTTCTAACTTGCGATCCATCGAAAAGAAATCTAAGATAGATTCTTGGTCGAGAACCGAGTTGACCACAGTTCATTAGATCAAATGGAGGTGGATTATGCGATGCCTTATTGTTGTGATGCTGTGTTGTTCGATTCTTGTGACGAACTGCAATAAAGGGGCGGCACCCACTGAGGTCAAGCAGAAACCGATCTCTGAACTTGGTTTTGCCCGGCAGGTGTCGGGCGGCAACCTCAGTGGCACCTGGCGGCCGAGGACTGTCAATCCGCTGGAAGCCTGCCTGGCCGATCCCAGCCAGATCGCTGGCATGGTGGACAGCCTGGGCTTGGCAGCAACGCTCGACGGCCATGTGACATTTAATGCGGATAAATCCTTTGAATGGAACACAACGATTGCGATCGCTCCAACAATAAAACTTGGGGACATGGTCATGCCCATGCCAGCTTTCGCCGACACGCTCAATGAAAGTGGATCCTTTCAGCAGCCCTGGGAGGAAGCGATCGTCGTGCCGTTGCATCCCAAGACGTTCAAGATCGATACCCTGGGTTACACAGCCAGTTCCGATACGCTGATGTTGGTCACGCTGCCTGCTCCTTTTCCTGGCTTCAGCTTTGTGAAGTATTATCTGGTCTTTCATTTGATCAAATGATCGGATAGGGCTCTGCAAAATAGCAAAAAGCAAGTCATTGGGATGAGCGAAGCAATAAAGGAATCTCATATTGCTTAAAGAGATACTATATTCCTTGCATCGCTCGGCATGATAAATTTCACTATTTTGCAGGAGTCTAAAATGATCGAATCAATTGGAGGGAGAAAAATGAAAACAAGGATGAAAATCGGCTGGCTCGTTCTGCTCTGGTTCGTGGTTCTGCCGGCGTTAAACAGCCCGCTGCCAGCGGGGACCAATGAAACAGGGGCGATTGAGGGCCGCGTGATCAATAAGCAGACTGGAGAGCCGATCGCAAATGCCAATATCCTCATTCATGGCACCTATATCGGTGCGGCGAGCGACCAGCAGGGCAAGTTCCTTATCGAAAAAGTGAAACCAGGCAAATATCTGCTTGTCTGCTCGGCGATCGGCTTTCGGAAACAGGAGTTATCGATCACAATTGCTAAGGGCCAAAAAAATGTGGTCGAGTTCGTCCTGGAACAAACCGCGCTGCAACTGCGCGACATTGTGGTGACGGCGAGCAAATTCAATCAGGCCATCGAGGATGTGCCCGTGACGATCCACGTGCTACGGCCAGAGGACATCGCCATCCGCAATAGCATTAGCCTGGATCAGGCGCTGCAATATATCCCTGGCGTTCAGACTGCTGGGAACAATATCTCCATTCGGGGATCCACCGGGTTTAGCGCTGGGCTTGGTACGCGCGCATTGATCCTGTTGGACGGCGTGCCGTTTCTGTCTGGAGATGAGGGCAGCGCCGATTTTTCCGCAGTTCCAGCCGCGGAAATCGAGCAGGTGGAGGTCATGAAAGGCGCTGGGTCCGCCCTCTATGGCTCCAGCGCTATGGGCGGTGTCATCAATATCATCACCAAAAAGCCAGATCCAGATACCTCTCATATCCGCTTATCGCTCTATTCGGGGATCTACAGCCAGCCATCCTATCCGCAATGGCAATGGAGCGATCGGCGCAAAATGTTTCGGGGCACTTCGCTGCATCTCATTACCACCATTCTGGGAATCGCGAGCTCCATTTCGGCAAATTATCATAAGAACGATAGCTTCAAAGAGAATGCCGATTTCTATAATTGGAACCTCTACGGCAAATTCCGTCTCCAATTGAATCCGGGCAACAATTGGCTGATCCAGACTGGCTGGCTGGACTCTAATAGTGGCGGATTCATTTATTGGAAGGATATCAATCATGCCCTGCAATCGGGCAGCGATCCGCCAGATCGCTATTCACGGACCGACAGCAAGATCTTTTACCTCAATTCAGTCATGACGCAAACACTGAGCAGCCGATTCTATTACCGATTGCGATTTAATCTTCAGCGCAATCACGCTCAGGATAGCGAAACTGCCCGGCCAGGGATGGTCCCTTCTTCCATTGGTGTGATCCGGGAGTCGTATGCCAAAGTGTTCGGACATGAATTGCAATTCGGCTATCAGCCGGACATTCAACATAATATCACGTTCGGCTGGGAGCTCAATTTAAATCGCGTGCAGGCTATTCATTATGGCCGCCGGCAGATCGCGAACGGCTCGCTCTACTTGCAATATTCCCTTCAACCGAAACATAATTTGAAAATCGACATCGGCGGCCGCTGGGACGGTGAGCGCGGAGAGGAGATCACCCCGATCTCCCAGTTCAACCCAAAATTCGGCATCAATTATCAGATTTGGGAGGACAATATGTGGCGGTTCTCTGCTGGCAGAGGATTCCGCACCCCTACAATCGCTGAGCGCTTTATTTCCACGTTCTCGAACCAGATCCTGGTGAAGCCCAATCACAAACTTAAGCCAGAACGCAATGTTTCGGTCGAGACAGGCTTGCGGCGAAATTTCAATTCGTTCGGCTATCTGGATGTCTGCTATTTCTTGAATGACTTCTCGAATTTAATCGATCCCCAGCTCCAGCCCAACGAAGCCGCGGTTCGTTTCGAAAATATCACGCGCGCCCGCATCCACGGCCTCGAAGTCGCGCAGCAATCCAGCTTCCTGAACAATCAGCTCGCCATCAATCTCGCTTATACCTATCTCCACGCGCGCGACCTGTCCAGGACGTTCTATGGCGCCCCAAATCCGGATTATAATAAGCCGTTGAAATATCGCCCCAGCCACCTGTTCACCGCTCGCGGACAATATCAACTGAGAAATTGGATCTGCGGCATCGACTTCCGTTACATCAGCAAGGTCCAACGGGTGGATCGACTGACCAATATCCCAGACCTGGAAAAACAGGTGCCCGCCTATGTGACTGATCTCCAGGCAGGAATTCAGAAGGTCGATTATAGCCTGATGGTCATTGTCAACAACGTCTTTCAGTATTACTACTTTATTTCCCCGGGTAATCTCGGTGATCTGCGCAATTATAGCGTGCAATTCACCTGGAACTTTCGATAATTAGAGCCAGACATCCTTAAGATAAAACGAGAATCATCTCACACTCCTGGAATAAAGAACCCAACGAAAGCGCTCGGTGCCGTTGGGTTCTTTATTCGCTGCGGATAAAAAGCTGGCGAACTTCCACTTATTTGCCCCCCGAAAAAAACCTTGCATTTTTGCCTTTTTCCTTTTATTTTTCCTCTCAAAAGCTAAGAGCCAATGGGTTGAACCTCGTTAGAATATTCGTAGATCAATTTTCGAATATAGAGTATGCCCTTGACAAAGTTGAAATTCGAATTTTTCTTGGACACGGAAAAAGAACTGTCACGGAAGGCGCCTTGGTTTTTCAATGAAAATATCTTGTTTTGATATCCCCCAACGCGCTTCAGAAAGATGAAGGAGATACAAAGTTCCCCTTCTCCTTCAAGGAGAAGGGGACAGGGGATGAGGTCTAAGATCCAAGCGCCTGCATGGTTTAATTGGCAGATAAAAAATCAATTCCATGGCAGTTCCAATTCTGTGGCCCGAAAATTTTTTGGCCACGGAAAAAGAACTGACACGGAAAAGGATTTTAGATGATCCATGGCTGGACCATAACATGGATACACGGCATGATATCAAATTCGAAAAACAAAAAGCGCTTTCAGAGTATTTTGTGTGGTCCGTGGGCATCATAAAAAATATATTTTCATCTTTAACTTTCTGGTTAAAGACGGAAAGGCGTATTAATTCGAGAAAGGAATTGTTGCTTTGTGGCAGATGATTTTCAAATCGGAAAAGACCAAATCCCTGGGCCTCATCGAGGGCTGGCTGTCGGTGTTTATTAACATCATGCTTTTTGGATTGAAATTTTGGGTGGGGGTGCGAGCGAACTCCGTGGCCATGAAAGCCGATGCCTGGCACACGCTATCGGACACCATCACCTCGCTGGTCGTACTGTTCGGCTTCTGGATATCGCGCCGCAAACCGGACGAGCAACATCCATTCGGCCACGGCCGTGCCGAGGCGATCGGTGCGGTAATCATTGGCACGCTCCTATTCATCGTTGGGGCAACGTTCCTGAGAGAGTCCATCCACCGATTGATGGTGCGCCAGGGCCTGATCTTTAGTTCTCTGGCGATCATTGTTTTTCTGCTCTCCGTGGTGATCAAAGAAGCGCTGGCGTCCTTTGCCATTTGGGCGGGTAAAAAGATCAACTCGCAATCCCTCATCGCCGATGGCTGGCACCATCGCAGCGATGCCGTAGCCTCTGGCTTGATCGTCATCGGCACCGTGCTGGGCCGCACCATCTGGTGGATCGATGGCGTGGCAGGAATTCTGGTTTCCCTGTTAATCTTTTACGCCACCTACGATATTTTAAAAGTCGCTGCCAGCACGCTTATCGGAGAAAAGCCCGATCAATCGCTCAAACAAAATTTGCTCGAGGTGATCGGTCGCGTGGCGCCCATGATTACCGACATCCACCATATTCATGTGCATAAGTACGGGGACAATGTCGAACTAACCTTTCACATTTATTTTCCCGAGCAAATCACACTCAAAATGGCCCATGACATCGCCACGAAGATCGAGGATGCCATTAGAAAGGAGCTCAACATCGAGGCCACCATCCACTTTGAACCGTTATTATCGAAAGGAGAACAATTGAGCAAAATTGCAACGATCGAGCTGCAGTACTTCGATGGCTGCCCGAATGTCGCCAAGGCCAGAGAGCTGATCGAACACTATCAGCATGAGCACCCTGAGGTGCAGCTCATCTACACTCAGATAATGGATAACGAACAAGCCAGCCAGCTCGGCTTCCGCGGCTCCCCAACGATTTTGATCGACGGCAAAGACCTGTTCCAGCAACCTGTTCCCGATGAGCCCAGCATGGCGTGTCGGTTTTATCCTGGTGGCTTGCCGGAGTATCATAAGTTTGTGGAGATGATTCAGCGCTTATCTTCATGAATGTTTCCGCGATCATTCTTAAAATACCCTATAATCATGACGAGCTTTAACGCTCCATTTGAGCGACTGAAGAGGCCACCAACCTTAACCAGTGCTATGAGCGTTCATTTTTTGGGGAACCGTCATCTCGCAATTTAACGCCATAGCGGTGAAAAATCGTGCCTGTCCGTCCTGGTGATTCAGCGATGATGATCCAGCAATTTATCAGAGCATCAAAAATTTCATTGATAAATTTCAATCCTTTTGGTTTAGTCTCAATCTCCCCTATTTCTCACTTGAAAAGGAGAGATCAAAGTGCATTCACCATTATGTCAATTAAAGCGGACTCGATCTGAATGTCCTGCTAAGTGGGACTTTGCATTTTTGAATAATCGATTAGCCAATTGGGGGACAACTTTCCTGAACCTCGCGGGTTCAAGAAAGCTAGCCCACTCCGAACTGTCGGATTATATCTTTTTGAATTTTTGCTTGACATTTATTCTAAATCAGCTATATTAGGAAATACTGGAAATCGACTTCCAATATTTTATAAAAATATGAGAAGAGCTTGGGATTGTCGGCCCATCATTTTGTAGTGTCGATGATCGAAAAAGCCCAAGGGCTTCAATTGCTCAACCTCGAAAGGCCAATATGAATCTTCTGAAATACAATCGCCATTGGGAAAAAAATTATCGCTACCCCTACGAGAAGCATCGCACGATTTTCAAACAGCTCATCGAGCTACGCAACAGCCGGCAGATCATCGAAATTTCGGGGTTGCACAGAACCGGCAAAACAACCCTCATCTTTCAGGTGATAAACCATCTGTTGAATGAGAATCACAATCCATATTCGCTCTGGTATTTTACCTTTGATGAAGAAAAGCCAAAGCTCGAAGAATTATTCGACACCTTTGCCAGACAAACCCAGATCGATTTGAAACACGAACGGCTATTCATATTTCTGGATGAAATTCAAAAATTGCCTGACTTTCAGAATCAATTGAAAGTCTATTATGATCTATATCCCAACCTGAAGTTCTTCATTTCTGGTTCTACCTCGCTGTTCATCAGAAAAAAATCCCAGGAAAGCCTGGCCGGAAGGGTCAAAAGCCTGTTCTTGAATCCCCTCAGTTTTGAGGAATATCTATTATTCAATGATGGTCATCATATTTTAGCCAACCCGCTCCTGTTCAGGACTGAAATTGAAAGGAATTTTGAGATATTTTTGACCAATCAATTTATCGAGAGCATTTTTTTGCCTGATATCGGTTCCAAAAAAGAATATTATATCGGGATCATGAAGAAGATCATTTTTGAAGACCTTCCCGCCATCTTTTCGATGGATAACCCGGAAGTCTTGTGGCAAATCGTTCGCATGATTGCCCAGCAGCCGGGGATGTATATCGATTATCAGAATTTAGCCAATGAACTTGGCTTTTCCAACAAAACGATCAGCGCCTATCTTTATTATCTGGAAGAATCATTTCTGATCAAAAAGCTCTATAATTTTTCCCGCAACCGAATCACCTCAGAAAAGAAATTGAAACGATTTTACCTGGCATCCCCATCGTTTAGCTGGGCGCTGACTGATTTTCTTGAAACGAGTCGTCTGGTCGAAAATTTGATCCCGTCGCTAAAAAATTATCAATTCTTCTGGCGCGATGCCTATCACCATGAGGTCGATTTCGTCGAGGTCCAACACAATCAGATCATTCCGATCGAAATTAAATACAAAGAGACGATCCAGCCCAGGGACATCAACAATTTGCTGCTGTTCTCGAGAAAGTTCAATTGCAGCAAGGCAGTTCTGTTAAAAAAGGGCACCGATGAAAAATCGGTCTATTTCGATGTCCCTGGCGTTGAGATCATTGAGATGCCGGTGTATCGAGTGGTGTGAAGGGGAAATTGCGGGGAGAAATTCCTATTCGGATTCATTTGAATCTATTGCCTATTTACCCCTGTCTGGTGGGCAGGTCAGAGTTCATCGCTTGAATTGCCTTCTGGATCGAGAATAAAATTAACCGAATCTTCCAAAGGAATTGAACTGGCATCGTATAGCAATTTGGAAAGTTACGAAGGCGAGAATTAAACCATCATTCAATTAAAAGGGCAAAACATAGCAGCAGCCGCTAGACGACATCGTGTTCGATGCGCTGGGGCTGACCGAGGATGAACGGAACGAGGTGTATTGGGCGGTGTGCGAGCTGGTGCAGAATCGGCTGCGGAAGGCGCGGAGCCTGTAGGACAGGTTGCCAACCTGTCCCACAACATAACGTTCGGACAGGTTGCCAACCTGTCCCACAAGACATTCGCGGTCAAAAAAAATGGGAACTGGTTTGAGTTGAAAAAGTAAAATAGGTTGAATTTCCGAAGGGGTGTTCGCTGAGAGGCGAGCTGAGATTAGACCCTTGGAACCTGATCTGGATCATACCAGCGAAGGGATTCGGAAACGATCTGACAATCTTCACGGCATCTTTCCAATCGATCCCAGGCTGGCGGTCGATTTTTTTTTGCCAGCGATCCGCTTCGATACGATCCCCCTTCTGAAATGAATAAATCCATTTTCTGAATCACAGATCCGAGATGCTTAAAATGAAAAATCATCGAGTCGTTCCGCCCCCTGGCGTTGAGGAGGCAATCGGTTTATGCTTATTGAAATAAAAGATTCCTTCGCTTCGCTCGGAATGACGAGTATTTTGATTTTTCAGGAATCTATTAATCATAGGAGGAAGGGACTATGGAAAAGATGTTCAAATTCATTTTAGTAATAGCAGCGATCTTTTTGGCGACTGCGACTCAGGGATCGGCGCAGGTCGATCTGAAGGTATCGGGCCGCGTGGTGGATGCGAGCACGGGACAGCCCCTGGCCGGGGCCAATATTTTGATCGAACAGACGGGCATTGGCACAGCCAGCGACGCGAACGGCCAGTTTGAGTTGAAAGTCCCGGCGGGCAATTACGTGATTAGCGCCAGCTTCATCGGGTATGAGGTGGGCAAGCAGCGGATCGTGGCGCAGCGGGAGCCGATCGCGGTCGAGTTCAAATTGCGGCCGCGCATTCTGCCAGGCCAGGAGGTGGTGATCACGGCCAATCGCGCTCGAGAGCGTGAGACGCCGGTGGCGTTCGTCAATCTGCCCGGGCCAGAGCTCAAGCAGCGCTATTGGGCCCAGGACATCCCCATGCTGCTGGCCGAAGTGCCGGGCATTTACTCCTACTCCGATGCCGGCAATGGGCTGGGCTACACCTACCTCAAAATTCGGGGCTTCGATCAGAAGCGGGTGGCGGTGATGATCAATGGCATCCCGCTGAACGATCCCGAGGATCATCAGGTGTACTGGGTGGACATGCCCGATTTTCTGGCGTCGGTGGAGGATATTCAAATTCAGCGCGGCGTAGGAAGCTCGCTCTACGGCAGTTCCTCGTTCGGGGGTACGGTGAATATCATCACCACCGAGATGAATCAGCCGAGACAGATCAAAATCGCCACCGGCGCGGGCAGCTACGCTACGCAGCAATACCGCGTCCAGCTCCATTCCGGGCTGATCGACAACCAGTACGCTTTCTCTGGCCGCTTCTCGAAAATTCTGTCCGATGGTTATCGCCAGAACTCGGCGGTGGATATGTGGTCCTATTTTCTGAGCGCCGCGCGCTATGGGTTGAAGACCACGACGTTCATCAATGTCTATGGCGGCCCGGAACTGACGCATGCCGCATGGGAGGCTTCGCCAGAGAGCGAGCTGAAGAAAAACCATCGTCACAATCCCATCACCTATCCCAATGCCGTGGACAATTTCCATCAGCCGCATTACGAGCTGCATCATCGCTGGCACTATTCTGATCGGCTGAGCTGGAACAATTCGCTTTACTACATCCATGGCAAGGGCTATTATGAGGCGTTCAAGACCAATCAGAAATTGGTCAACTATGGTTTGAATCCGTTCTACCTGCCCGATTCCACGCTGGTGAAGCGCACGAATTTGGTGCGGCAGAAATGGGTGGTGAAGGATCAGGTGGGCTGGATCTCGCGGCTGGATTGGAATCATCATAAGGGCACGCTCAGCCTGGGATTCGATGGCTACGGGTTTGGCAGCGATCACTACGGCAAGGTGATCTGGGCCGCCCAATTGCCGCCAGGGGCCACGCCAGATAACAAGTACTATCAGTATCTGGGTAAAAAGCGGCTGGCCACGCTTTTCGCCCATGAGCTGTATCAATTGACCCCGGCGCTTTCGCTGATGGCCGACCTCAACCTGCAATGGCAGCAGTATAATCTTGAGCAGCAGGAGCGGGGAAATTTCTTCGGATTGAACCGGCATGCCTATCAGGTGGATTATCGGTTCTTCAATCCCCGGATCGGCGCCAATTACAATTTCTCTCCCTCCTGGAACGTGTTCGCCAACATTGCAGTCGCCCATCGCGAGCCGACGGATGATGATCTGTTCGACATCTGGCAGGGGCCAGATGATCTGGGCGTGGCGCCGCTGTTCAGCCGGGCGGATACGGTTCGGGCCAGTAACGGCGATGTGGCCTATTTGAAATGGCGCAAGCCATTGACGAAGCCGGAGCGCCTGCTGGATTATGAACTGGGGCTGGGCTATCAGCACGAGCGATTCCAGATGAAGCTGAACGGTTATTGGATGAATTTTCACAACGAGATCGTGCCGTACAGCCAGGTCGATAAGGATGGATTCCCAATTAAGGGCAATGCGGATCGGACGGTGCATCGAGGAATCGAGGGCTATCTGGCGCTGGCGCTGACAAAGCGATTAGAATTAGCTACGGCATTTGCGCTGAGCCAGAACTATTTCGCCCGGTTCAATCAACTCGAGCCGATCTATGATGACGACTGGAATTTCATCGGCACCAGAGCGATCAAATACGACGGCAAGACCATCGCTGGATTCCCCAGTGCGATGGCGAATGTCCGCTTGAAATACGCGTTCGGTCCGATCACCAGTTTTCTGTTCTTTCAACATATTGGCCGGCAGTATCTGGACAATAATGAGATGAAGGAACGCTCCATCCCGGCATATTCGCTGCTGAATTTTCATCTCTCATATCATTGGTCGAAGGTGCTGGGGCTCGATGGCCTTCGGCTGAGCCTGTGGGCCAATAATCTGCTGGATAAAAAGTACGAGACGGCTGGGTATTATGATAGCTGGGCCGGGGAGAACTATCTATGGCCCGGGGCAAGACGGAACTGGTTTGTTGGGATAGAGGCCAGCTTGTAACGGGTCAAAAAAACTGACCGGTCACTCGAAGTGACCGGTCATTCTCTTTTCCCAACGGATTGAACTTAATCTTCAACTCTCAAAATTCAAAGTTCAAAAAAAAATTCAATATTGAATTGCCAAATTCCAGACCTTGTGTGTTTTTCGAAAATTGGCTATTCGTATTTGAGATTTATTTGTAACCTAAATTTCTAAATTGAATTTATCGAAAACTGACAATTAATACCTAAAGATGCTAAGTGACACAGAGATCCCAAAGAACCACTGAGTTCACGGAGGAAGAAATTCTAATTCGTTAACTCAGTTATCTCCGTGTTTGCTTTGTGTGCTCTGTGTCCAAATAAAGCCAGTTAATGAATGGCGATTTCATTTTAGAATTTCAGGTGTAATTTGAAATTTTGGAATTTGAAATTTTCCATCCGTTGGGTTGTTTCCATCCGTTGGAGATATAAAATTAAAATCAAAAAATAAATCGAAAGCCATGCTGCATGAACCAATTGCACCCTATTGATACCAGCATCATCTTCTGCTATTTTCTGTTCATCCTCATACTGGGCCTCAAGCGCTGGCGACTGGATCGGTTGAGTGATGCGAAGGATTTTCTCCTCGCCAGCCGTAAGCTTACCTTGCCCGCCTTCATTGCCTCGCTGGTCTCTACCTGGTACGGGGGTATTCTGGGCGTAGGCGAATTTTCCTATCGCTATGGGCTGTCCAACTGGCTGGTGCTGGGCGTGCCCTATTACTTTGCCGCCGCGCTGTTCGGGATTTTTCTGGCACGCAAGGCTCGCTCGTTGAATTTGTACACCATCCCCCATCAGTTGGACCGCGCCTATGGCAAACCAGCATCATTGCTGGGTGCACTGTTCGTCTTTGTCATGACCGTCCCCGCTGCATACGTGCTGGAGCTGGCCGTGCTGCTGAAATTTTTCTTCGGCTGGACGTTATGGTGGGGGCTGATCATCGGCACTATCCTCTCCACCAGCTTCGTCCTGATCGGCGGGTTCCGCTCCGTGGTGCGCACCAACCTGGCCCAGTTCATCCTGATGTTCGGCAGCTTTGTCTTTCTTCTGATCGTGGCGTTTATGCATTACGGTGGCTTCAGCTATTTAAAGACCAATCTGCCAGTCGGCCACTTGAACTGGCATGGCGATCATGGCGCGACCTACATCATCGTCTGGTTCTTTATTGCGCTGGAGACGCTGATCGAGCCGAGCTTTTATCAACGCTGCTTTGCTGCCAAAACCCAGCGCACCGCCCAGTTCGGCATTTTCATTTCGATCCTGTTCTGGATTTTCTTTGATTTTCTCACCACTTTTACCGGGCTGTACGCCCGCGCCACGCTGCCCAATCTGAACGATCCCATGAGCTCGTATCTGGCATTGTCCCAGCAATTATTGCCCCCGATCGCCCTGGGGTTCTTTTTCATCGGCATGCTGGCCACGGTGATGTCCACCATCGATAGCTACACTTTTTTAGCGGCCATTACGTTTGGCAGGGATTTTCTCTGGCGCCTCAAGGCCAATGCCTCCCAGCAGCAGATCAATCGCTACACCCGCATCGGCTTGGTGCTGAGCGGCGCATTGGCCATCGTCATTGCGGCGTACGCTGGCTCCATCATCCGCATCTGGAAGGATGTGGGCTCGATCGGCACGCCAGCGCTGTTGGTTCCCGTGGTGACCAGTCTATTTCCTCGGATTCGAATGCGACCGGCCTTCGCACTTGTTTCCATTGCAGGGAGCGCGCTATTATCGGCATTCTGGCTTTTTTCGCGGCATTTCAATTCGGGACATTTTTTCTTGGGTATCGAGCCAATCTATCCAGGATTAGCCTTTTCGATGGTGATGTGGGGGATCAGCCTGATCACAAAGCGGCTCTTGAATGATTAGATCTGGTGGCCGGGATAAAATTCCAATCTCCAAAATACAAATCAGATAAATTCCAAAGACAAATGCTCAAATGGACCTGGGTTTAGATTGGGCGTTTGATTCTTATTTTTCTCCAACGGATTGAAACAACCCAACGGATGTGAAATTCCAAATCTCAAAAAACAAATCAAATAAATTTCAAATACCAATATTCAAATGTACCCTGTTTTTGCGTTGGCATTTGATGCTGCTTTTTCTCTAACGGATTGAAACAACCCAACGGATATGAAATTCCAAATCTCAAAAAGCAAATCCCAAACCTGTCCGCCCACTGGCGGATAAATTTCAAAATTCAATCTTCAAATTCCGATCTCATTCCGTTGACACATTATGGAGTTTTGAAAATTGAAGATTAGAGATTGGCTATTATTTGAAATTTGAGGTTTGGTTTTTGGAATTTTCAAGTCATTTACTTGGAAAAAATTAAAAGAGCTGGGTGGAACTAATGGATCGAAATTTGAATAAAATCCAGGTAAATGATTGGTGACAAAATTGATTTAAACTATTCCTAAGCATTCGGAAAAAATGGGCATAGCAGGTGACATCATCATCATCGTGATCGCTGCTTTGATCGGCGGCATGATCGCCAGACTATTCAAACAACCATTGATTATTGGCTATATTTTGGCTGGTGTGGTTATTGGACCGCATACCGGATTCATAACTGTTTCCAACACCGCCGAGATCGAGCGGCTGGCCGAAATTGGAGTGGCGCTGCTATTGTTCGCTATCGGGTTAGAATTTTCGTTCCGCAAACTGCAGCCAGTGAGGCAGATCGCCCTATTGGGGACACCGCTCCAGATGATCTTGACCATCGCTCTGGGAGTGGCGATCGGCCGACTGTTCGGCTTTGGCTGGCAAAAGTCCATCTGGCTCGGCGCCTTGATCTCCATCTCCAGCACCATGGTCGTGTTGAAAAGCCTGATGAGCCAGGGCTGGCTGGGCACTCTATCCAGTCGGGTGATGATCGGCATGTTGATCGTTCAAGATCTGGCTATTGTGCCCATGATGATCATGCTGCCCCAGCTCAACAATCCGACTGCGGGGCTGACAGTGCTGGGAGGCGCTGCGCTGAAGGCCGCCATCTTCATTGCGCTGATGGTGCTGCTCGGCACCAGAGTGCTACCGTTTCTATTAAAACGAATCGCCCGCTGGAACTCGCGGGAGCTGTTTCTGTTGTTTATCACCGCATTGGGACTTGGCGTGGGCTATGGCACTTATCGATTCGGCCTGTCCTTTGCCTTTGGCGCGTTCGTGGCAGGCATGGTGCTGAGCGAGTCCGATTACGGCCATCAGGCGCTCAGCGACATCATTCCGCTGCGCGATATTTTCGGCCTGCTGTTCTTCACCTCCGTGGGGATGTTGCTCGATCCGAAATTCCTGATGGCAAATTTTAAAATGATCATTCTGCTGATCCTGCTGGTGATGATCGGCAAAGGGCTGATATTTGCCGGGATCAGTCGTCTCTTTGGCTATCGCAATATTGTCCCTTTGGCAGTTGGTCTGGGACTGTTTCAAATCGGGGAGTTTTCGTTTGTACTGGAACGGGTCGGACTGAGCAGCCAGGCCATCGATTTGAGCCTGTATTCTTTGATCCTCACGACCACAGTAGCCACCATGGTGCTCACGCCGTTCGTTTCGAGCCTGGCAGCGCCATTGTATTCGATCAAGAAAAAATATTTCAAGCACGAGCCGCTGGACACCATCAACCTGCCCGAGATGGGCCTATCTGATCATGTCGTCATTGCAGGCGGCGGGAGAGTGGGAGGCCACATCGCCCGGATCTTACAGCGAATGAATCTGTCGTTCGTCATCATCGAGCAGGACTTTCGTCGGGTGGAACAATTGAAATCGGAGGCATTTCCCATCGTTTACGGCGATGCCAGCCAGGATGTGGTGCTCCAGGCAGCCAACATTCAGCGCGCCAGCCTGCTGTTGCTGACAGTGCCATCTGTCGTAGTATCGCGGGCAATCACCGAACGCATTCGGGCGCTCAATCCCAAATTGCACATCGTCGCTCGAGCGATTAACGAAGAACATACCCAGGAATTGCACCAGCGCGGCGTTTATGAGGTGGTCCAACCCGAATTCGAAGCCAGCCTGGAATTCACTCGCCAGGCCCTGCTGCATTTGAACGTCTCCATCAAAGAGATCCAGCAACTCACCGATGCCATTCGACGAGAGATGTACGCCCCGCTTTACGAAAGCGACTATTCTTATCGTGCGATCATGCAATTGCAGAGTGCCTGCAACCTGATCGACTTGAATTGGGTGACTGTTGCCGAACGTAGCCCGCTGATTGGCCGTTCGATTCGTGAGTTACAAATCAGAAAGCGCACTGGGGCTTCCATCGTCGCCGTGCTACGGGATGGATCACTGCAAATGAATCCTGATCCCGATTTTCGGTTTGAACAAGATGACCTCGTGGGGGTCGTTTCAGAACCCCAGCAACTGGACAATTTCATTCAGCTTTGCACCGCGCAACCGATCTAAACAAAACTGTCGGCTCGAATCGATTGCTAATCTGGCGAACTCGTATTTGGTCATCGCTGATCGCATTCGGCTCTTCTGGCGTTCAAGAAATAGGGTTATGTTTATTCTTATTTCTTTTCGATTGCCGAGCGAGGATCGCTCTAATTTCGACAATAGATTTTCGAATGATTTTCACGATAATCCTGGATTCATCTCATGCGAATTATTCTGACCATTCTCCTCATCGTAACCACAACGATTGGCCTGTTCGGCCAGCCATTATCGGAGCAGCTAATTTTGGATCTGTCGGATGGCGAGTTGAACAATTTTACCCGGATTCAGGCGGCTTTCATCGTCTCAGGCGCCGAGAGCCTTGATCGTTTGCAACAGGGAACAATGTGGTTCGAGCGCTTATTGGACGACATTAAAGCCAAAAACCTGATTGGGTTCGATCGCGTCCCTTCAGCGGAAAAGCTGTTCCTGTTTCTGCACACCACCCGGTTGAGAGATTATCAATTGCACGCAACCACCTTATTCGATATCATGGAGCGTCGGGCATTCAACTGCGTCAGCGCCACCGTGCTTTATAATCTGCTTTGCGACGAACTGGGGCTATCCACCGAGGCGTTCGAAACGCCCACCCATGTGTACACCATCTTCAGCAACGTTGGTCAGCGAGTCATGGTCGAAAACACCACGTCCATGGGGTTCAATATCATGAGCAACCTGCAGCGCTATTCCCAATACCTCTTGCAATATTATCCAAAAAATGAGGCGCTGAAAATCGGCCTGGATCGGCTCTATGCCCACGAAAACGCCCATGGCCGTACCATCAACAATACGGAATTATTGGGGTTGATCTGTTATAATCGGGCGGTGTTCAATGCCGAGCAGAAGAACTATCAGCAGGCCTATGAAATGGTGAAGCTGGCCCAGATGCTCAATCGTGACTCCCGCTCCAACCGGCGATTCGAAATATCGCTCTATTACCGCTGGGGGAACGAGCTTTTTCAAGCAAAGCGATTTTTCGAGGCCTTCGAAGTGATGGCCGATGCCTGTAGCCGTTATCCCGATAACGATGATTTCAAGCGGAATTGCCAGAACGCCTTCATCAATTCGCTCCATCAGTCCTGGGTGGAGAAAAACTGGGAGGCGACGGAACAAATGATCCATCAAATGGAACTGTCAGGCTTGCTCACCGATCGCGAACGGGATCGGGCAGTCCAGGCACTGGAGTATTGGCTGGATTACTTTGCTATCAATCGATTGGATGCGCTATGGCTGCAGGCAAAAGAATTACACGATGGACTTTTGACCGGGCGATAATTCTGAATTGCAGAGTTCCTCAAAATATCAAAAAACGAGTCATTGCGAGGAGCGAGGCGACGAAGCAATCCTTTGTGCTTCATCAATGATGAGCGACCTCGCCTCACTGGAAATGACAAATTTCTATGTTTCGCAGCAGGCTATAATTCTGAATTGTGCCAGGGAGCATAGAATGAGAAGCGAGCAAATTCATCGTCAGAAAACGACCAGGTAATCATGAACGGATTGATCTTGCTTATCTCTGCGGCCATGGCCTTGAGTGCCTCATACGAGGAATCATCATTGGACGAAAACCGACAGGATCTGCCGAAGGCGATTTGACCTTTGTCGAATTATGGTTCTATTCCCATTCCGATTTTACCGCATTGGATTTCAACCGAACTGGTGCTTGAGCGAACAGGTCAAAATCTTCAACTGTTGCTGGCGATGTCAGGCTTTATCATTTCAGACCTCGTCCCCTATCCCATTCTCAGAGCAGAAGAAGGGCTCCCACAAGTGGGCCGTGGCGATGTATAGAAAGCCAGTTATCTCTCCGCCACGAATTAATCTCGTTATGATGCGCCAGCGCTGGGCCGTATTGCCATCCCTGCACATGATGGTATTTGATATTTTGCAGGGAGAACCATCCCCTGCTTGAAGCGAAGCAAAGGGATTCGCTTTAAATGCCGACAGGACTATCACGCCAACTCGCACTTGGCGAGGACCTCGATCGACCTATCTGCTCGAAGCTCGTTCGCGATTGCGTTGATGCGGAGGCCACGATTGGATTGGGCGTGGCGCATCGAGACGTTCGTAACTGAAGACCTCTCGTCGGGGATCTATTTTCAAATGACTCCAAATATTTTTTGAACCAAAGCGACCATCAACAAGTTTAAAAATCAAAATGTCAGCAAAGAATTTTTGTCAGACTCAGCTTCGATTCGATTCAAAAAGATTGCGATGAAAAATTTGGAGCAACAAAATTGAAGGTGCGATCACTTCCGCTCTTTCGATTGGTTCTTACAACCAATTTGCCTCATTCCAGCCAATCGAGCATACATTTCAGCAAAACGCATCGATCCGGTTAAGCCATTTTTGATTTGTGGTCTACTTTTTTATACAAACATGAACTCTGCCTAGTCAGATTTTATGTTGACATCGCTGCTATTCTCGTTCAAATGAAGGAATTCGCCATTTTCGCCCATGAAAGGGAAGCGAGAGATGGACTGAAAATCGAACAGAAAATCAGCCTGAAATTCTATAAAAAAACCCAGCGCGGCCTAACCGCAATCCACAATTTGTGGGATAGTATTCTGGGACAACCGAATTCTTGCACAAAGGTGCAAAAAGCGCTGGGCAATAGCATATTGTCCGAAATTGGTCACGATATGCCCTAAAAGATAAAAGCTGCTTTTTTCGCTCTCGAGTTTTGCTGAGACTAAGAAAGAGCGTTTAACTTTCAGCGCCTCGGCCCATCTTTGATGATTAGAACAATTGCCATGCTTAAACTAATTAGCCTAAATGCATCGCTAATTACTCATTTCACCCCAACACGAAAGGAGAATTGGACATGAAAACAACCACAGTCTTATTTACTTTGGTCCTCAGCGCCGTCCTGCTGATTGGCGATCTGCCCTCCCAAACCTTTAGTTATTTGCCCTCGAAACCGCAATTGAACAGGAAAATCACGATCACCTATAACCCCACTGGTGGTCGGCTGGAACGCGCCACAACAATCGAGGCAATTGCGTACCAATTTAACGAAAGATCCTTTGAGCCGACCGCCATAGAGCTCACCCTGACCAAACGTCACCCCAACTGGACCGCCACTTTTATCCCAGACACTTCAGCCAGAGCAATATTTGTCTCTTTTCATGGCGATGAGAAAAAGGACAATGGCGATCCAGAAGGCTATTGCATTCTGCTCCATGATGCCAGAGGTAATTATCTTCCTGGCACCATGGCAGCCCGCGCGCAAGCGTATTTTATCGGTGTTCAACTACTCGGAATGAAGCGCAATCCCAAATTGGCGTTAGAAAATCTTGAGCAGGAGTTTGCTCTGTTTCCGAATCAAAAAGCCAGGCTTCTCAATTTGTATTGGCAATTAATAATCGCTACCGATAAAAGCGATGGCGAAGCGAGGGTGCTGGCACAAGCCGATAGTCTCGCTGCGAAAGGCGATCTCACTCTGGATGAAAAGAAACTGCTTGCTAACTGGTATGGATTTCAACTTCAGCAGCCAGAGAAGGCAGAGACGCTTAAAGACGAAATCCGAGCTGCAGATCCTTTTGGACCGTTTGTGCAGTCAGAACGATTTCAAGCGTTTTATGCGGCACAGGACATCAACGCCAAATTAGCTCAATTCGAGCAGTTTAAAAAGGATTTTCCCCAGAGCGAGCGCATTGCGGACATGCAGATGATCATCCTAAGCGCCTACCTTCGATCGCAACAATATGAGGAAGCAAGATCTTTTCTGGAATCCAAGGTTTCTAAACCGAGTTCGATGCTCTACAACCAGTTGGCCTGGGATATGGTCGAAAAAGATATTGACGTAAAGGCCGCGGCGGAGATCGCCAAGCAGGGGGTAGAACTGGCACGGAAGGAATTGGTCAGTACCTCAACCGAAAAGCCGAAATATCTAACCATGAAACAATGGCTGCAATCCCGCCGAAATTCTCTGGGATACGTTCTCGATACCTATGCTTACGCGCTGCACAAGCTCGATCGGATCGAGGAATCAGTCCCCCTGTTTGCCGAGGCGGTTCAGTTGACGCAACAATCGAACAGGGACATCAATGAACGCTATGCAAATGCATTAATAGCCATTGGCAATTATCAGCAGGCTTATGATTTTCTCAATGAGCTGCTCCGATCTGGAAAAAGCTCGCCTGCCATCGAAGAATCGTTTAAAAAGGCGTACGTCCAGGTCAAAGGCTCCGAAGTAGGGTTGACCGAATATTTTTCTGCTTTAAAAGCATCTGGAGCCGACAAAATCAAAACGAAATTGCAGGATGAAATGCTCAATCAGGCTGCTCCTGATTTTGAGCTCACCGATCTTGCTGGGAATTCCATTTCTCTGAAGTCGCTGCGCGGCAAAATCGTGGTCCTGGATTTCTGGGCGACCTGGTGTGGACCGTGCCTTGCTTCTTTCCCTGGAATGCAACAGGCCGTAGAAAAATTCCGCGATGACTCTCAGGTCGAATTTCTGTTTGTGAATACCTGGGAACGCGGCGATGACGTCCAGCAAAGGGTCGCCGATTTCATCCGCGAGAAGAATTATCCCTTTCATGTTCTTCTCGACTCGAAAAACGAGGTGGTAACAGCCTATGGTGTCGAGGGGATTCCGACCAAATTTGTGATCGATAAAAATGGTAAAATTCGCTTCAAAAGCGTCGGCTTTGGTGGCGATGCCAACCAAATGGTCGATGAACTGAGCATGATGATTGAAATGGTTCGTTAGAAGTATCAGTTTTATTTCATCAGGCTTGCTGCCATTATTTATTTCTTTTCAGCTCGTTTTTGGTTATTCAAATCAATTTGGAGATCTGAAGTGCGAAAGTCCGAAATCACAATCGATAGCGTTTCAATCCCTCTCTATTCGCTAAATACGCTGATCATCGGAAGCGGGGCTGCTTCGCTGAATGCGGCAGTGAACTTATATGAAAGAGGTCAGACCGACATCGCCATTGTCACCGATCAATGGGGCGGCGGGACTTCAAATAACACTGGCTCGGATAAGCAGACCTATTACAAACTATCGCTTGCTGGCGATCAATTGGATTCGCCGCTGGAAATGGCACGCGATCTGTTCAAGGGTGGCTGTATGCACGGCGATATCGCATTATGCGAAGCCATTAATTCGGTTTCGGCGTTCTTCCACCTGGTACAATTGGGGGTGCCGTTCCCTCATGATCGATTTGGGGCCTATGTCGGTTACAAAACCGATCATGATCCCCGACAGCGCGCCACTTCGGCAGGTCCGCTTACCTCTCATCTCATGTTTGAAGCCTTAGCAGCCGATGTGAGGCGCAAAGGCATCCAGGTTTTCGATGGCTTCGAAGTGATCGGCCTATTGACCGAAGGTCGCGGGGAGGATAAGCACATTATCGGTGCGATTGCGCTGGACAAATCTCGTCTGGGAAATGGAAATTTCGGCTTTGTCGTTTTTAACGCTGTGAACGTGGTGCAAGGCACTGGTGGTCCGGCTGGTATGTATAAGACGTCCGTATATCCCGAGAGCCAGCTCGGCGCCAGCGGCATGGCATTCGAGATCGGTGCAATTGGCAACAATCTCACAGAGTCCCAATATGGCATTGCCTCCATCAAATTCCGCTGGAACCTTTCTGGTACCTACCAGCAGGTGATCCCCCGCTACGTTTCCACCGATCAAAACGGCAACGATCCCCAGCAGTTTTTGAACCGCTACTTCCCTGATATGGGCAAACTCGCCACCGCTATTTTTCTCAAGGGATATCAGTGGCCGTTCGACCCGCGCAAGGTCTACGATTACGGCTCATCGTTGATCGATATCCTGGTCTATCAGGAAACGGTGATCAAAGGTCGGCGTGTTTTTCTCGATTTCCAACACAACCCCTCGGGCGATGGCCTGCTCGATGATTTCGCCTTCGAAAAATTAAGTCCCGAAGCCTATCGTTATCTCGAAAAATCTGGTGCCCTCTTTGGAACGCCGATCCAGCGATTAGCCAAAATGAATCAGCCGGCTATCGATCTCTATAAACGCCATGGGATCGACATCAGCAAGGAATATCTCGAGATCGCCGTCTGTGCGCAGCATAACAATGGCGGATTGAAAGGAAATATCTGGTGGGAGTCGAACATCAAGCACCTATTCTTTGTCGGAGAAGTGAATGGCACGCATGGGGTTTATCGACCAGGTGGCTCCGCTTTGAACTCAGGCCAGGTGGGCGCGATGCGAGCTGCCCTTTATATCGCCAGGCGATACCAGGGCGAACCGAGAATAATAACAGACTTCTTGCGCGCTTCAGAACGCCAGATTTTGAGCAAATTAAACCAGGCCAGAATGATGCGACAAGACAGGGGATCCAATTCCCTGGATATCTGGCAGACCCGCGCTGCGATTCAGGAGCGCATGTCCAACTGTGGCGCTCACATTCGAAGCATCGAAAAGGTGAAATCCGCGGTTCAAGAGGCCTGGGCGCTTTACGCTCGAATGAAAAATGACCTGAAAGTTACTACGTCCAATGATCTCCCGGCTGCGTTCCGCAATCTCGATCTCTGTCTCACCCATGCGCTCTATCTCGAGGCGATTGCAGAGTATCTCGAGAAGGGCGGAAAGAGCCGCGGCTCCTATCTGGTCATGGATCCTTCTGGCAAAAAGCCCTGCGATCAGTTGGGCGATGAGTGGAAATTCAGCCTGACTGATCAGAGCGATTTTGTGAATCAGAAAATTCTGGAAATCTATCTCGATGACAACTTCACAGTTCATAAGCAATGGGTCGACATCCGGCCAATTCCCCAGGAGGAGTCCTGGTTCGAGACCGTATGGAATGAATATTTGAGGGACAATATCGTTCGATAATAATTCTGGTTGGAATAATTGAGGTCACTTCAAAACGAATAGCGTTCTACAAAATGGTGAAAATGTCATTCCGAGTGAAGCGAGGAATCACATATTTCTTTCAGCGACAGCCGATTGCCTGGTCGCTTCGCTCCTCGAAATGACTCGCTTTTTGCTATTTTTGATAGCGCGATAAAAACTGATTTTTGGAGCGCTGTTCCGTATCAGTTCTTTTTCCGTGTCCCTAAAAAAACTTTGGCCACGGAAGTGGAGGGACTTTAGACCTCATCCCCTGTCCTCTTCTCCTTGAAGGAGAAGAGGGAGGGCTGGGCGACGTCAAAACATAAGAGTTTCTTTGAAAAACCATGTAACATTCCGTGGCAATCCTTTTTCCGTGTCCATAAAAAATTTTTGGTCACAGAATTGGAACTAGCACAGAAATGATTTTCTAAGTCTCTTTTCCGTGTCAGTTCTTTTTCCGTGTCACTAAAAAATTTTTGGCCATGGAATTGGAACTGACACGGAAATGAATTTTTTAAGCTTTTTCCCGTATCAATCGATAATCCACTTAAGAAATAAATGAGCTAAACGGTGATTTTGGCAATCACTGTCAACTGAGGAAGTTTAGCGCTGAAGAAATTTTACCTGGAGGTACGAAGGTGGACAACAAAAGGACGGCGATCATTACAGGTGCAGGTCAGGGGATCGGCAGAGGAATTGCACTGGAGCTTGCCAAAGCGGATTTCAATATCGCTGGAGTGGATGTGATCTACCAGCCGGAAAATCGCGACAAAGGATTATTTGAGGTCAGAGACCGCGTCAGAGAATTGGGTTCCGAGTTCTTGCCGATTCAGGCCGATATTTCGGATCTCTCTGATCATGAAAGAATCATTCACCAAACATTGCAGGCCTTCGGCTGTATCCATGTTCTGGTCAATAATGCCGGGGTGGCGCCGAAACAGCGACTGGATGTGCTAGAAACCTCGCCAGAGAGCTACGATCGGGTTATGAGCATCAATGCCAGAGGCCCATTTTTCCTGACCCAGCGCGTGGCCAGATATATGCTGCAAGAACAGGCCGACCCATCAGAGAGCCGCTACATCATTTTCATCTCCTCCATCTCGGCTTACTACTCCTCTCCCTCTCGAGCGGAGTATTGCTTATCCAAAGCCGCCGTGAGCCATGCGGCTCGCATCTTCGCCCATCGCCTCGCCGAGTCTGGCATCCGAGTGTTCGAGCTGAGGCCGGGGATCATCCAGACCGATATGACCGCTGTGGTGAGAGAGAAATATGACAAGCTCATTGCTGAGGGCCTGGTGCCACAGCATCGCTGGGGCTTTCCCGAAGACATCGGCAAGGCGGTCGTTGGCCTGGTGAAAGGCTATTTCGATTATTCAACAGGGATGATCGCTGAGATCAGCGGGGGCATGAATATCTGTCGGCTATAAAAAAACGTCATTCTCATGATTTTGCAGTGCTGGCGTTATCAATAATGGTATGGGATACGCATAGGTTGATACGATTGCTTGGTCTCACAACCAAGAGATGCGAGCAATCATTTCACGTCCAGCGATCGACGATGCGATTTGAAGGCCTTCGTTTTGGCGCTCAGGCACCAATCAAAGTGAAACTTTTTGGTCTCCCGAGTATTATATGGTTGCACCGCAGAAAGATGAAAATATTGATTGGAGATACCTGTGCCCCCAAATAGCCTGATCAACGATGTTGAATTTGTTTCAGAGCAGGAATTAATCGAGCGGGCGAAACAAGATCCTTCGGAGTTTCAGCACCTGTTCAATAAATTCTTTAATAAGATTTTCAATTATGCGCTGAGGCGAACTGGTGATGCATATCTAGCCGATGATATCACATCGAATACATTCATGCGGGCATACGATCAGATCGGGAGTTTCAAGTGGCGCGGGATTTCTTTCTCTGCCTGGCTTTATCGCATCGCGACCAATGAGATCAACCAGCTTCATCGAAAGAAAAAACGGACAACATCACTTACAACACAGATGACAGCCAGTTTGGCGGATGATCGATTCACGGATACCGAGCTGCTGGAAATTGAGGAATCGATCGCAAACAATGAGAAATTTCGCCAAATTCATGCCGCGCTCAGTCGGCTAAAAACCAAGTACCAATCAGCCTTGACCCTGCGCTATTTCGAGAATAAGTCCATTAAAGAAATCGCAGCGATTCTGGATATTTCAGAGAACACAGTCAAAACCCATATCCATCGCGGCCTAAAAAAACTGAAGGATTATCTATGAAAAAAGACATTCAAGAAATTGAACAACGGCTTCGGAATGGCAGGCTCCCCGATGCGGATGTGTCTCAGCATCGGATGAAAATTTGGCGACGCCTTCTGACCAAAAAACAAACGCGACGGAAAACGATCTCAATTTTCTCGCTGCCCCCTTATATCTGGGCACTGGCCTCGATTGCGATCCTCGTGATGTTCTTTCTCATTCTTTTTTATTTTAATAAATGACGCGCCGAACCCGCTCATCAGCCCAATTCGCCAGGCACCTATCACTCCAGTTGTTTGCAAGGCAAACCGGCCGTTAATCGCTGGAGGGGCAGCCGAAGGGGATTTTGCCTGCACGGCTGAGGCGAAACAGAAAGAAGGGGCACTCAATAGAACCGAAGTGCTTCGTTGTGGGCGAACGGCGGGCTCAGAACCACACTGCTCGTTGCTGAATGGTCGATCGCGATCCGAACAAAATTAAAAAATGTAAATGGTCAATCCCAGATTGATGTTCAAGCTGCTCCAGCTTTTGTCGCCCCATCGTCGGGAGGCTACAACATCCTGCCAGTCATCGGCACTGACATTCAAAAAGGACTTTCGCATCTCCAGATCCAGGCTCCCAAACCCTCCAAGCACGAACCGAAAACCAGCCAGCAGTTGATAGCCGAATTTCATGGCGTCCATCAGCGTTCGTTCAGCGACCTCGAGTTCTTGGTATTTCTGGGCCATCTCATCCCAATACCGATCGGTCGTCTTTCGTTGACAACCAAGCTGATGAAGTTGAACCCCTCCGCCGACAAAGATGACGGTGTTTTCGCCAAATGGCCGCAGGTGAAACACCCCAGCCACCATGGGATATCTATCTGCAATACGGGTTTTGATCGTCCGTTTCTCAACCACAGGATCGGGATCAAAGATCACGGAATCTGCGAGTGACGAATAAAAACTGGTCGCGTAACCGACTTCCACATTGAAGCCAGGAACAAACGCTTCCAAAGAGTAACGCAAAAAGATTTTTCCTGAGCCGCCGCGCGTTAGCTCATTCTGCGCCCAGCCACCATAAATGCCAACTCCGATGATCGGATATTCGACAGCAAACCCTTTCGATGCAATCCACCAGAACCCCACGATAGCGATCACCCATGATCGTCGCACTCGTTTCATGCTCTGATTCTCCAGAAACTGAATGTTTCATCCATATTGATGTCATGAGATTTCTGCAAAATAGCAATAAGCACGTCATTGCAAGGGCCGAAGCGACGAAGCAATCCCTCGCCGCTGAAAGAAATATGAGATTCCTCGCTTTGCCCGGAATGATAAATTTTTCAGTTTTGCAGGTGTTGATGGGATCATTAAAATGGCGTCAGTCGGCTGATCATTTTCGAAGCCACCTGATCAGTGAGCGAATCGATGGCCTGATTGATCAAAGAATCCAGCGATTTTGGCTCTTTGGCTGCATTGATTTTGTTCCGCTCTGCATAAGACAAATATTTGACAAATTCCTTCGGACAGGTGATCCATTCGGCGCGATCGTCCACGGCTCGGGTCACGGATTCATTGAACAAGATTTCTCCGGTTTCGACGCTAATGAACCGATAGCTGATATTGACTTCGGCAGTTCTCTGAACCTCATAGGCGGTATATTGAAAAGGCTCTTTTTTGGATCGCTGCACGCCTTTGGCATCGCGATAGCTTTGATCATAATAGCCGGTCAATTGCCGCGGCGTGGGGCCAGAAACCTTTTGGCTCACTAAAGTAATCGAGCCGACCACAATGACGTTCACACCACTCAATTTGCCAACCTCAACCGCGGTCTTCTCATCAATGGCGCCAGTCTGCGACAGGGCCTGCTCCTCGAAGATCTTCTGGAGATGCTCCCGTTCTAAAAAGACAACGAATTCAGAACGCCGGGGCAGCGCCTGAGCTAATAGACGCTGCGATGCCAATTCCCCGAATTTCGCATCGATTTTGCTCGATGCAAACGGGAAGATCGCCAATCGGATGGTGAGTTTCTCCCTGGCATCATCGAATAGCTGCTTTGCCTGATGATGATCTGGTTGATAGCGAAGCGCTTGTTGCAAGGATCGGTAAGCATTTTTATAATCGCTGGCTTTAAAAAAACGCTGTCCCTCTTGAAAATGTTTATCCGCCAATTGTGCTTTTACACGATCGATCTGCTGCTGGGTATCGAGATAATTGGGTTGATATTCTGTTACCCGCTGGAACGCTTCCAACGCGGCCTCGAGCTGAAATTGATTCAATAAATTCCTGGCGTTTTGATATTCTTTAGCCGCTAAATTCTGCTGGGTGTCTGCCAGCAATCGAACTGTATCTTTAAAATGGGGCAAATAACTATTCACTGCCTTGAACCGCTGCAGTGCAGTTGCATAATCGCCCTGCTGATAAAATTTCATCGCCTCCGAGTATAACGCGTCTGCGTGCTTAAATTTCGATTGCTCGCGTTTTGACTGCAATAAATCCAGTTGCGATTTGCTGGGGTAATTGGTTCCTACTACTCGAGAAACTTCGAATAGCGTTCGATATCCTTCCTCGGCCAGTTGCGTTACCCGCTGCCAGTCATCTAACCGCTCAAAATGGAGGATGGTCTGTTGAATTTGTTCAAAATATCCGAGCGCAGCCTGATCTAATAGCGCGAGCATGGATGGATCGCTGGGATGAGAGCTCAAATGTCTCAAGGCAAATTTGATTGCCAATTCATAACGATGATCTCGCTGTGCTCGGATCGCTTTCATTTTGTAGGCTGAACAACCGGTCAGCACAATCCCCAACAGCAGCAAACCAGCGAGCATACGAAAATGCATTTTCATCGTCGAATTTCCTCAATCGGATTCATTAAACCGGTGTTTAGAGCGAAAGATTTGACGTTTGAGAAGATCGAACAAAAAAGGCTCAATCAAATGAGCCTTCATGGTTACACAATTTTGGTCACTTTGCCCGCTTTAATGCATTTGGCGCAAACATAGGCGCGTTTTTCTTTTCCCTCCACCGATATTCTCATTTTATGAAGATTCGGATTGAACCGCCGACTGGAAACATTATGCGCGTGACTCACTTGCTTTCCCACATGAGGTTTTTTCCCACAAATCACACATACTCTTGCCATAAATCTGCTCCTTTAAATTTCTTCTCAAACTGACATGCAATTTGCATATCTCTGCATGCGCATTCATGAGCAAATAAGCCGATTCATTTTTGGTGCAAACTTCCTCGAACCAGCTTAATCGCCAATGCCTGCATACGCAGACATCATTTATCGTAGCGACTTTAACGATGGACAAATTTGGGTCCAATCGAAATTCCAGCTAAACTGGAATTGATTTAATTCGTCTAAACCGTTGAGCGCGGTGCATAATACGAATTTTCTGATAAAAAATCAAGCAAAAAATTTGAGCATTTTAGAGTCAAAAATATAACTTGACTTTTACATTTGCGATGTCTATATTTGCGTAAACAGCTAACACTCGATCAGCGACCTCAAATACCACGATCAGTTATTGCGAAGCGATCATTTTCATATCAACGAAAGGAACCGGCCATGAATCAACTGATGAAATTCACTCTATGCCTGATTTTCATTACTGCTTTCTCGGCTGCTTCTTTGGCACAACAAGCCACCCCTTTTGGCAATAGCGGCACATTTATCGGCGGCTTGGGGATGACTGTTATTGATAACCAAACCTATTTCACTTTTAACCTGCGACCGGACCTGAGCCTGGGCAAATTCGGCCTCGGTCTGAACGTCAATCTGCTCTATAATACAAAAAACGGTGCCATTCGGTCGGTGGATTGGGACGAAAAATATGACTGGGCACGACTGATCCGCTACATTCGGTATGGCCGCAAGCGCGATCCTTTCTACGCCCGTGTTGGCACGCTGGACGCTGCCAGGCTCGGTCATGGCTTCATCATGAACTACTACACCAACGAGGCAAGTTTCGATCAGCGCAAGATCGGCCTGGAATTTGACATCGATTTTGGACCGGCTGGTTTTGAAACCGTCACCAACAATCTTGGCCGCTTCGAAGTCTTTGGAACTCGCGCTTATGTGCGTCCTCTGAAGCCGTATATCGATATCCCCATCATCAAAAATCTGACTTTTGGCGCCACGTACGTCACCGATGTCGACCCAGATTCGCGGCGCGGTACCAGTGATGGCATCCACGCATTAGGCTTCGATATCGAATTGCCTCTGCTGCAAACCAAGCTATTGAATACCTTCACCTATTTCGACTGGGCAAAAATCGATACATTTGGCTCTGGTGTTGCGCTGGGAATCGAGGCGAACCTCCGAGTGATCGCTGGTGTTGCCGAAGTATCGGCCAAATTGGAACGCCGGATCCTGGGTAAAGAATTCCTGCCCTCCTATTTCGATGCTTTTTACGAGGTGGAACGATTCCGGCCAGCCGACGGCGACATGATCTATCGCAAGGATTTCGCGTTAGCTGCCATTCAAGATGAAACCAAAGGTGTATTTGGTGAACTGGCAGGACATATTCTCAATACCATCCGACTCGTCGGCAATTTCCAACGCTTAGATCAGACCCCAAATAGTGGCGTGCTTCATCTGGCTGCCGATACCGGGGATAAAATTCCAGTGTTGGCTTTTCAGGCCAAGTATGATAAAATGGGAATCGAAACCTTGAACGATGCGTTCACATTGGACGATCGTTCGATCGCTCGAATCGGCGTCGGCTACAAAGTGAAACCTTATCTCATGCTGTTCATGGACTATATCCACACATTCAGATTCGATCAAGAAAGCAACAAATACAAAGCCCAAAAACGGTTCTCGCCAAGGGTGGCGTTCGTTTATAATTTTGGTTTATAGCGGATCAATCAAACCTTCGCGCAATGGACCTGGACACGACCCATCGAATGTGGTCCATTGCGCGGTCTTTGACATAAAATTTGGCCATGAGAGGGAACAAGCTTGTCACAATCGTTACGAAGCCTCTCAGACTGCTATTGCAACCGATCCTCGATTTCGTTTACCCACCGTACTGCATCTTCTGTAAATCATTGCTCGAGCAAGATGAAAGGCTTCTGTGCAATGGGTGTTGGAACAATCTTCCCCGTCTTGACGGAGTTAGCGATCTGCGTCAGGAACTGAGAACCAAGCTGCCTGGCGAAATCTATTTTTCTGAAGCGATCGCCCTCTGGCAATATACCCCCGATGTTCAATCGATCATTCATCGTTTCAAATACGGAAACTTCAAAATTCTGGCGAATCGAATTGGCAGTTTTATGGCGCAACGGCTCAAATCAATGAACCTATCCCCCGATCAGACGCTGATTGTTCCTGTACCATTGCATAAAACTCGATTGCGAGAACGTGGTTATAATCAAAGCGCATTGCTCTGTCGTGCAGTGGCGACAGAAACCGGGCTTCCCTATCATGAAAAAATTTTGAAACGAATTCGATATACACGGTCTCAGACCAAACTGACCGCGCTAGAAAGATTAAAAAACGTCCATCAAGCATTCAAGGTGGTGCAGCGAGAACCTATTCAGGACAAAACTGTAATTCTGATCGATGATGTCATAACGACAGGTGCTACGATGAATGAGTGCGCCCGAGAGCTGATCGTCAGCGGTGCAGATAAAGTCTATCTCTGTGCCGTTGCCCATGCTTAGAGAAAAAACTTGACATTTTAATTTTTTTTTCTTATAATGTACGCCTTATTTTTGAGCTAATTATCTTTACCTGTATTTGGCGTCAATAAGAAATTGAAGCCTTGTGCTGGCAGTTGATTATTTCCAACAGGCTTCGGTTAGCGCCGATAGTTAATGAAAGGAAAATAGTCGCCATGTTAGTAACCAACAAAGAACTGCAACAGGCTGCTAAAGCAGGCAAATATGCTGTCGGAGCCTTCAACACGAGTAATCTGGAGATCACTCAGGCTATTATTGCTGCACATGAAGAATTAAAGGCCCCTGTGATTATCGCTACTTCCACCAGTGCGATTGAGTACTGTGGCATCGACATTCTTTCGACCATGGTCAGGCAGATGGCTGCACAGGCGAAAATACCGATCAGCCTGCATTTGGATCATGGCACGGATTTTAATTTGATTGTTAAATGTCTGCGCCATGGGTGGACATCGGTAATGATCGATGGTTCCCATGCTCCATTAGAAGAAAATATCGCTATTACCAAAGAAGTCGTTAAAATGGCCCATGCGGTTGGGGTTTCAGTCGAAGCGGAATTGGGGCGCTTGGGCGGCATCGAAGATAATATTTCTGTTGACGAACGTGAGGCGCGGCTCACAGATCCTGCTGAGGCCGAACGATTTGTGAATGAGACGCAATGCGATACATTGGCCGTTGCGATTGGAACATCTCATGGGGCATACAAGTTTAAAGGAGAAGCAAAGTTAGCTTTTGATCGTTTGGCTGAAATAGCGAAGCGGATTGACATCCCCTTGGTGTTACACGGTGCTTCTACGGTCATTCCTGAAATCATCGAAAAAGCCAATCAATACGGAGCAAAATTGGGGGCAGCCAAAGGTGTTCCTGCAGAAGATATCAAAAAAGCAATCTCAATGGGAATCACCAAGGTCAATATCGATACGGATCTGAGACTCGCGTTTACCGCAAGCGTGAGAGAATTTTTAGCACAAAAACCTGACAATTTCGATCCGCGCAAAATTATCGGCGCAGGACGCGAGGCGATCAAACAAGTTGTGAAAAGCAAAATCGAATTGTTAGGATGTGCCGGCAAAGCATGAAGAATTGGATTTCAGTTGAATCGAGTGCTCTGATATAATTGCTATGAACCTAAACTGAAGATCGATCACAGCACTGGACCGATTAGGTGAGATAATGGGTTCGTTCTATGAGCTTCTTTCGAGGATAATATTTCAAATCATGTGATTCAATCTCATTTGTTTAATAATAAAGGCAATTAACCAATAAGTTCTCAGGAGGAAAATATGCCAGTAAAAGTTGGAATCAATGGATTCGGTAGAATAGGACGCTTAGTTTTTCGTGCCTTGATGAATCGGAAAGAATTTGAAGTGGTGAAGATTAATGACTTGACCAGTGCCGATGTGTTGGCTCATTTATTGAAGTATGATTCGGTTCATGGGAAATTTCAAGGCAATGTATCGGTCGAAGGAAATTCAATTATCGTAAATGGCAAAAAGGTTCTGGTTTCAGCCGAGAAAGATCCAGCGAATTTGCAATGGGGCAGTGTTGGTGTCGAAGCAGTGGTCGAGTCGACCGGTGTTTTCCGAAAGCGTGACGATGTGGCCAAACATCTTCAGGCAGGAGCTAAAAAGGCCGTGCTTTGCGTGCCCGCAAAAGATGAAATCGACGCGACCATTGTGGTGGGAGTAAACGACAACATTTTAAAAGATGAACATAAAATCGTATCCAATGCTTCATGCACGACCAATTGTCTGGCACCAGTAGCAAAAGTTCTGCACGAAAATTTTGGCATCGTCCGTGGTCTCATGGTAACGGTGCATGCTTATACAAACGATCAGCGTATCCTTGATCTTGAGCATAAAGATCTTCGTCGGGCACGAGCTGCGGGTTTATCCATTATTCCGACGACCACTGGTGCTGCCCGAACCGTCGGCAAAGTAATTCCTGAGCTCAAGGGCAAGCTGGACGGCTATGCACTGCGAGTTCCTGTATCTGATGGTTCAGTCGTTGATCTTACTGCCGAGTTGAAAAAATCGGTCAGCGTTGAAGAAATCAACGCTGCGATGAAGGCGGCGGCAAACGGCCCAATGAAAGGGATCCTGGAGTATACTGAAGATCCAATTGTATCATGCGACATTATTGGCAACCCTCATTCCAGCATCTTTGACGCCCAATCGACCATGGTCATGGAAAACAACATGGTCAAAGTCGTTGCCTGGTACGATAATGAATGGGGCTATTCCTGCCGTGTGGTCGATCTGTTAGCGAAGATGTTTCATGTATAATTGAGATTGAATCTGGAACTTTTTATTTACAAAAATAGGTATAACATCGTAGATGAGAAAAAAGATTATCGCTGGCAACTGGAAGATGAATAAGACTGGCGCTGAAGCTGCAACGTTTGCCAGAGATTTAAAAGTAAAGACCCTGAATATTAATAAGACAGAGATTGTTGTTTGCCCCCCATTCACTGCGATTGATGCGGTTTACAGCATTCTGAAAGAAAGTCGCATTAGAGTGGGGGCGCAAAATGTTCATTGGGAAGCGGCTGGTGCTTATACGGGTGAAGTTTCCGCTGTTATGATCGAGGCGGCTGGTTGCAAATATGTGATCATCGGCCATTCGGAACGAAGGCAATATTTTGGCGAGACCGATGAGACTGTCAATAAAAAGATCAAACAAACCTTAACAACCAGCCTGTCCCCCATCGTCTGCATTGGAGAAACCTTGGAGCAACGCCAGGCAGGTCAAACTGAGGCGATCGTTCAGCAACAAATTCGAATTGGTCTGGCGGGTTTATCGAAGGAACAAATGCAGCGGATCGTATTGGCCTATGAACCCGTATGGGCAATCGGCACTGGTGTCACAGCAACCCCCCAGCAGGCAGAGCAGGTTCATCGCTTCATCCGTCAATTGCTGGCAGAGATGTTTGATCGATCTATTGCAGATGGGACGGTTATCCTCTATGGTGGTAGCGTGAAGCCGGATAACATTCAAGAACTCCTGAATGAACCTGACATCGATGGCGGATTGATTGGGGGTGCCAGTCTTAAAGTTGATTCATTTGTTGAAATGATCAAAATTGCCGAAACCTTTTCGAATTAATTAAGCTTTCTGCTGAGGCTATTATGCAAACATTTCTAATTATCATTCATTTTATCGTTACAATCTTACTCATGATTGTTATTTTGCTGCAATCGAGCAAGGGCGGAGGTCTCGCTGGCGTGTTTGGCGGCGGAGGTTCAATGGGCACAGTCTTTGGCGGTCGTGGAGCGGCCTCGTTTCTCAGCAAAGTGACCACAGTTTTAGCAGCGATCTTTTTGGGCCTGGCGCTGTTAATCAGCTATATCGACAAAGGAAAAAGTGTCGATAATGAGCTGGCCAATGAGATCAGAAAGCGCAGCGAACTCGAGAGCCAATCAGCGCCGGCAGCGATCGCGCCATTGGTTCAGCCTGAGGGTCAAACCTCACCAACAGGCAAACCGAACCAACCAGATTCCAAATAATTGAAAGTTGCCGAAGTGGTGGAATTGGCAGACACGCTATCTTGAGGGGGTAGTGCCCACCGGGTGTGCGGGTTCGAATCCCGCCTTCGGCACTATCGATTTTAGTTACATGTTCAATTCAAACGAATTTCCTAACGGAAGGAGGAAAGCGTTAATGAACGATTTGAAAAAAATCTCAATTCTGCTTCTCGCCGTTTTTTTGGCTGTGATGCTCGTCTTCAGAGCCGACCGCTTAAGCGCGCAGGATCCTCAATCCGAATATCAGAAAAAACTCGAAGAATACGAACGCGAAAAAGCGCGGCTCGAGGCTGAAAATAAGAAAAAAGCCGAAATGCTGGAGGAGCAGCAGCGTATCAACGCGGCCAAGCGGTATTATCTTGATGGCAATACCAATCTCAAAAAAGGTTTGCACGAAGAGGCGCTCAAATCCTATGAGTTAGCGACGCAATACGACAATAACTTTGCGCTGGCCTACCATGGCAAAGGGGTGGCGCTCGCCAAATTGCGTCGTTACGATGAGGCCATTGCCGCTTACCAAAAATCCGTGATGCTGGATCCGCTGTATGGCCCGGGATATTTGGGACTCGCTCGACTATATAAAGACATGAATCGCTTCGATGACGCCCTGACCATGTGTCTCAAGGCAATCGATGCTTTTCAAAATACCGAAAATTCCAAGCCCAAAGACATCTCTGAAGCCTACTACGAGCTGGGCGTGGTCTACGACAAGCGAAAAGAATTTCAGAAATCGGCCGATGCGTTCAAAGAGGCAGCTAAACTGGACAGCACGAATTACCGCGCATACAATGCTCAGGGAGCTGCCCTGCAAAAGATCGACAAAAACGAAGAAGCGATCGGCGCATTCATCAAGGCCGTTGAAATTAACCCCAAATTTTTCGAGTCATACGGTAGAATGGCAGGTCTGTACAATAAATTAGGCCGATATGATAAGGCATTAGAGGCAGCCCAAAACAGCTTAAAAGCGAAGCCCAATTACCCGCTCGGCGCTTTTGAGGCAGGCACTGCCCTAAAAAATATGGAGCAATATCAGGAAGCCATCAAATATTTCGAAATCGCGCTCAAAGACCGCCAATGGGCTCAGGCCGCTCAATATGAAATTGACATGATCAAAAAGAAAATGAGATAAAAAAAGCTAATCTTGATCATTATCGGCAGGAAGATTAGCTGACAAAATAATCAAATTAAATTTTCTGCTGCTTTCACAAGTGGGACCGATCAATTTCGAGTCTGTCAATCAAATAAAAGTACTGAACGATCAAATAAAAAAGCTCTCATTCAGAAATCCTGAAAGAGAGCTTTTATTTTTTGAACCAATTGTTTATTGTTCAGCCAGATACTTTTCCAGCTCCCCCTTGAACCGTTCGTAGCTATGCAGACCGACAAGCACCGCCTGGCGTGATCCCTTCTTATCAAAAATGAATGTCGCTGGCAAAGCGCCGCTCCAGTTAGCATCCAATTGCTGTATAAGAACCGCTGGATCGTTGAAGTCCTGGACAAATATTCTGAAATTTGCTCGAACCGCTTTCAAAAATGGGACGATCTTGGTTTCGATCTCGTCAGGATAATCAACGCTGAGGCCTACCACTTCGACATCCCTTCGTTGATATTCATCAGCCAATTTGACCAGATCAGGAAATTCTTCCCGGCAGGGCAAACACCAGGTGGCCCAGACATTCAACAAAAGCAGCTTACCGTTTCGCTGAGAAATCAATCCCCTTAAACCGGCTTCGTTCAGCTTTTCAACCACGATCTGGCTGGATTGCTCCTGCGATCGCGTGATCTGCTTTTGAATATTGGGTGTTTGCTTGCTGTCTTTTTGACAGCTACTCGCCAAAATAATTGCAATGACGAGTACGGATATTGGCCTCATTGACTCACCCTCTTAATTGTGCAGCCGAAGGCTTTGGTCTCTGGGACGCTTACGGTTTTGCCTGCGAGAATCTCATCCAGCGCCTTGCGCAAATCGCGCGATTTTACATCCTCCTCTCGCCGGGAATCATCAATTCGGCCATGATAGAGGATTTCGAATTTTGGACTGAGCACATAGACTTCCGGCGTGAAGGACGCGCCAAACTTATCGGCGATAACATTGTTCACATCTTTGAGCACTGGAAATCCAAATTTGTTCTGCTCTGAATGCTTTTTGATCTCCTCAACACTCTCCTGCTTATTGGAATTGATCCCGAGGAATGCAATTCCTTTCGGCAGGTAGTCCTCATGTAGCTTTGCCATCCTGGCGTTATAAGCATTCGAAACAGGACATTGCGTAGCGATGAACATCACCACGATCGCTTTCGAGTTCTGGTAGTCTGTCAACGAATGCTCTTTCCCGTTATAGTCGCTCAGCGTGAAATTCTCGATTGTCTTGCCTTTTGCACTAAGGCCACTAATCAGACTAACAATCAAAAGTGACATCAATCCAAGCTGAATTATTCTCGTTCGCTTCATATTTGCCTCCATGGTTATTTCTCGTCAGATTTTTAAACTGGTTTTTTATAAACGAGCAGGCGAAACAGAAGTTCCCTAATTCCAAACTGGTTTTTATTTCAATCTTGGAATGAAATTGAGGTAGAATTGATTTAAAACTGGTTTCACTCAAATTGATTTTCTCATTGCTGAGCGCCTTATTATTATGCTTATTGATTTGGTTCTTGCCGCAAATTTCACAACCGCAAAATGGCCGCAGCCGCTTATCGATTTGGCCAGATTGAAAACATTATTTCAACACTTCGACCATGACATCGATTTCGCCAGCACCTAATCCATCGAGCTGTCGCATCGCCTCATAGGAGAGATCGATGATTCTGCCAGAGACATGCGGTCCACGATCATTGATCCGGACAATAACGCTTTTTTTGTTTCGGGTGTTGGTCACGCGGCACATTGTATTAAATGGCAAGGTTCGATGCGCCGCAGTTAGCTTCTGACGATTGTAGGGCTTTCCGCTGGCTGTCGGTTTTCCCTGGAATTTATCAGCGTAATAGGAGGCGCGACCATACTCGACCTTGACGACCTGTTGCGATTGCTCCATTGCTTTTTGAGCCGGCTCTTTTGTCGATTTCTTTTCCAGGTAAACAATTCCGGGATCGTGCGCTGTTTCGCGAGGCTCTTCGAAAGGAATTTCAATCGAGGGGTTATCCAGGAATTTCCTGCGCGAGCAATTCTCTGAGGAGATTGTCATGACGAAAATGAGCAAGGCAAGCCCAAATAGCGATCCAATTTTTCTCCATTTCATGTTCTCTCCCTCCCATTGACAAAAGCGGGCATTACCATTATTAAATACACTTCTAAGCAATGAACGCCCGGGGCGATTATAAGGTTTCACTATAGCTCGATTTCACAAGGATCTAAATTGGGCTTTGCGTTTTTCGATTATGGGATTAGCTTGTCATTGCGACTCGTAATGAACCTTGACACCATAGAATCTTTCATCTTTGCTAATTCAACAGTTTTCGGCCAATCTCCAAGAGCATCCTGGGACACTTGAAATTTATTTCATTTTGTGCATCGCTGAGAATAAAACATCTGCCAGAATAAATTCATTGAACCTGCGAATCAGTGAGCGGTAATGAAGTTTTCGAGTGGAGTGTGGATAATGTTTAATCATGCATCGAATTGAAAATGTACAAATCGATCATTGGCCAAACTATGGTTGATTAGAACCATTTTAGAAGGGAAGCGGTTATTTGAAAATATTGGAGACCGATCAGCAGTCCACCGGGTAGCAGAAGAGCTGAATAGTACCTTGCAAGTTAGAAAGAATTGAAATCAGGAAAAAGAATTTTAGATTTCGCGAAGGATAAAACCTCTGAGAGCTAAAAGAAGTTCGTTCTTTGACCCGCTTAAAAATTTATTTATCTTTTTTGATGATATGCACGAGACGACACAATTGATCGCAATATGGTCCACGAAGCCTCTGAATGCCAGGGATACAGATTTATGATCACCAAATAGCCACAATCAGGAGAGAAAAATATTTTCAATATCGATCGAAATGACTGGGTGTTGACTATCGCTTTATGGCGAAACAGATTCCATTGAAGTTGCAAATCAGAATAGAAATATGCTATCCAAATTCTAACAAATTTGATTCGCGGTTATTTCATTTCATCAAGATAGTAGCGCAGCTTCTCGCGTCGATGGAAATATTGCAATCTTCGGAGCGCCTTGTTTTTGATCTGCCTGATCCTTTCTCGACTCAAATTCATTTCATCGCCGATTTCTAACAGGGTCAGTGGGCGCTCTTGATCGATTCCGAAATATTTTCTCAGCACCTCCGCTTCGATTGGCCTTAAGGACTCCAGAGCAAGCCGAATATCCGTTTTCATGGACTCCTGGATCAGCGAACTTGAGGGAGCACTAAACTCTTCGCTGCTGATTTTATCGATTAACGATAAACTATCATCAAATGGACGAGTCGAATCCTCCAGAAAGACTTCATGTTTTAAATATGCGAGATTCTCTAATAGCTCTTCGACCGGCATATCCAATTCTTCGGCAACTTCCTCTAAAGCTGGTGGTCGGCCCAAATCTTGTTCCAGTGCGTTTACCACAGTGGTCATCTTCTGCAACACCCAGGTACGATTGATAGGAACTCGGACCAGCCGCGAATACTTCGCGAGTGCGCGCAAAATGGATTGCCGGATCCACCACACGGCATAGGAGATGAATTTATATCCTCGATCTGGATCAAACCGATTCGCTGCTTCGAGCAGCCCAAGGTTCCCCTCGCTAATCAGCTCATCCAGTGGCAACCCGCGTTCCTCATACTCTCTGGCTATATAAACGACAAATTTTAAGTTCGATCGGACCAACTTATTCAGCGCTTGCTTATCGCCTTTCTTTATTTGACGAGCTAAGGCAATTTCCTCTTCTGGTGAAATCTGCGGAATTTGATCTAGATCGTGCAAATATTTTAATAATATGTCGCTGTACTTATGATTGTTATTCCACATACCGATCAAAAATTAGGTTATCAACACGAGGATTGGGATTTTTAATAGATAGTTTTTACCATTTTCAGAAATATTAGTTCCAATTATTATGAATGAATTTCAGTTTTGAAATCAAATACAATGATGAATCAATTCCAAAATGATAACCAAACCTATTCTGTTTTGTTTATCACCTATTTTTGGCATCTTTTTGTGACCGCAACGATGCCGATATTCAGCTACGATCAACGATGTTCAGCAGTTAATTCCAAAGGGAAGATAGAAATAAACCGCGATAATTTTTAAGTCCGCTTTAAAAATAGTGACCATCTGGTTGGAGAAACGTTTTAGGCGAGTTAAATTTGACATAAGATTGATTCTGATGAATCGAGTCGTGAGCGGGTTAAGAAGATCCTCCTTGACTTCAAAATCCAGGTTTCTCAACTCAATCAGATATTCTAAAATGAAATAGGTTATCAATGACTGCCTCATGAAACATACGAAAATGCGCTGAAAGGACTTGTTGTATTTCTGATCCCTCGAAATTTGGCAAATTGTTGAAGGCGATCGGCCGAATCCTTCTTGATTTGAAAAATTTTGATGGGAACCTTTGCAGGGAAAAATTGTTGCTTTTCATCTTGGATTGAATTATATTCCGCATCGCAATTTTGACATTTGCAATAAGCATCAAATTTTTCGATGATCTTAGGATCATCAGGCATTGCAGAGTTAGCCATCGCACAAATTAAATGAACGGTTTTTGGATATGCATAAATTTATCGGTGAATTCGCAGCCTTGACCACATCAGTCGCCTGGTCGTTTACCTCAACCTTTTTTACTATTGCTGGCAGGGAGGTCGGTTCAATGATCGTCAATCGAACTCGGTTGCTGTTTGCCAGCGGCTATTTGATGATCACTCACCTGGTGCTTTACGGCAGCCTCCTCCCTATTCATGCTGAATCTTTTCGGTGGGAATGGTTGGCATTGTCCGGGTTTATCGGACTGGTGTTTGGGGACGGGTTGCTGTTCGAGGCATTTGTGCTGATCGGTGCCAGGCTCTCCATGCTGCTCATGTCGCTGGTGCCCATTATTTCGACGGTTCTGGCCTGGCTATTTCTGCGGGAAGTTTTGAACATCTTCGAAATCATCGCCATTATTTTGACGGTGGGTGGCATTATTTGGGTAATTTTGGAACGCAATAATCGAAATAATCATGCGGACTCGAAAAATTATTTCATCGGAATCCTCTGTGCCATTGGCGGCGCGCTGGGACAGGCGTTTGCGTTGATCACGGCTAAAAAAGGGCTGGGAGGCGATTTCCCTGCGCTATCCGCTAATTTGATTCGGGTGGTCACAGCGACCATTATTTTCTGGATCATTGCCATTTTGCAGGGCAAAGCTGTTTCCAATTTTAGTTTCTGGACCAATCGCAAGGCCCGTTGGGCCATCATCGGTGGCTCGATTTTTGGGCCATTTTTGGGCATCTGGCTTTCCATGATCGCCATTAAATATGCCCACATCGGCATCGCCTCGACGCTGATGGCATTGCCCCCCATTTTTCTGCTGCCGATCAGTTATTGGATTTTTAAGGAGCGGCATAGCTGGCGGACGATTGTGGGAACAGTGTTGGCCGTGGCGGGTGTGGCGATTATTTTTTTGGTTTGAAGCACGGTTCAGCTCGAAAATAGCAGCTCTAATCGAGATTCAAGTTTGAAGTGTGATTTGAAACGCATCTAAATCTGTTCCACCAATTCTTTGACGTAATTTCCAATCGCCAGGCACGCCGTCAACCCAGGAGAATCGATGCCGATCAACTTGATATGACAAACGATTTTTGGAAGGGTTGCTGTCCGTTGCGTATGAGGCGCTATTTTTTTTGATCTGAAATGCAACGAGTAAGGGAATGAATTAATGGCTTAACCGAGGTTTTTTAAAAACTCGATAGGTGTGACAATTGGAATATTGCGAAATGACTGAAGCACGAGCAAATCTGGATCACCAGAAACAATATAATCAGCTTTCCCTTCCGCCGCGCACTCGAGAAAGATATTGTCTTTCGGATCTCGACATTCAAAAATTGTTTCTGTCGTTGTAACAAGTTGTGAGTGATAACTCAGCAACTCTCGAAATTCTTCGATATCATTTTTTGATAGATAGGTTTCAAATTTAGCCCGATTTAATACAGCAAATAATTCTTCGAAAGTTGCTTCAGAAAAAAGTAGCTCGAATTTATCCTTGATTAATTTATCTAAAAAGATACGTAGCGATTTTCCAAGTAAGGCGCTTACCAAAACATTTGTATCAGCCACGATGAGAAGAGATTTCCTGTCTTGCACGTTCTACCTCATCATTAATTTGTTCGTCGGTAATTGGGAAATCAGCTTTTCTTTTATCAATCCGTGCTAACAAAGCTAACCATCTCTTTGACAGAATCTGTGGCTTCAATCTCTCGAAGATTTCTAGCTTATTCTTGTCGTCTAATTGGTCTACTAACTCATAGATTTTTTCTGGTTCGATTGTCAATACAGGCATTTGAAAAAGTCCTCATTATTGTTTTCAGGCTTTTTTTGAATGAATATAGTTAAAACAATTTCGTTTGTCAAGCAAAAAAAGTGTATGTGCAGATTCGCCTTGTCACTGGCAACTTTGATTTGCCAGGAGCACATCTGTTTTTATAATGATTGAAAATTTAATTCTCTCTGTCAATCGAATCAAGTTTCAGACCTCGTTCAATAATTCCCACACATACTCCCCAATCGCCAAACACGCCGTTAGCCCTGGTGAATCAATTCCAATCAGCTGAAGGCATTTGGGGTGCTTTCGGTCAGGCTCGATCACCCAATCGAAATGATTTTTCAATTTGGCTTGAATGCCAGCTTGGTGCAATGAAATGTCCTCAATCCTAACATTGGGAAAAAAGGAGTGTATGGCCTCAAAAAAATACTCAGGCGGATACAAATCCTGGCTGTAATCTTCTTTGGATGCCACGGCTTTGGTGGCGGGGCCAATTGTAACGATGGTTCCCATTTGATAGCTGCCGTCAATTATATCGAAGGTGGGGGTCAAATGCACGCCGACTGTTTTTAACACCTGTTTGGCCTTGAATAATCGTTGAAATTCATCAAATGGGATCGTCAGCTTTTTGCCATCAGCATCCAGCGGATGGGGCGTGGGATAGATGTTCATGCCTCTATGAAAAATGTCCGCTCGCCGGGATTTGTAGAATTTTGCCATTTCGCCGCGCACGGGAAAAATTTGATAGGGGCAATCGGGATTGATTTTCCTGGCCAGCTCGTCAGCATATAATCCCGCTGCATTGATCAGCAGTTCGGTTTCAAACACCTCGATGCGGTTTGCCGATCGGGTGGCGATTTCAAAATAGCCAGATTTGGGATGGACGTCAATGACTTCAGTGGAAGTCAAAAAATACGCACCATTCTGCGCTGCTAAGGAATACAACCGATAGACCAACTGCGTGGGCTCAACAATGCCCGAGGTCGGGAAATAGGCCGCTTGAAGGCACTGGATATTTGGCTCCATCTGTTTCGCTGCTTCAGCCGAGATCATTTTAGCCCCAGGCACACCATTTTGTTGGGCGATGGCAAATGTATCCTGCAAATAATCCAACTGCCACGGTTCGGTGGCCAGCACCAATTTCCCCGTCTGCTGATGCGGCACATCGAATTCCTGGCAGAAATCATATAATAGCTGATTCCCTTCCACACAGAGCTTCGCCTTCAGAGGCGCCTCATCCTTGGGATAGTAAATCCCAGCATGAATCACCCCCGAATTCCGCGACGATTGATTTTCGGCCGTGACCTTTGGATTTTTTTCAATGACAAAGACCTCATCATATTTTTTCGACAAATGATAGGCAATGGCACAGCCCACCACGCCAGCGCCCACAATTGTAATTTTGACTCGTTCAGCCATACTCATCCCGCTTTACTCACTCAACCACTCAACTCACGCAACTAAAATAAAAAATTTTCCCCACAGAAGCAACGAATTATTTGACTCTTTGCGTTTGATTTCTTATATTAGCCCAAGCGAACGATGCAAACGAACGAATACCAATTGAGGCTTGTTGTTTTTCCTGATAACAACCAAAGGCGAATCCACTGACAAATGGACATTCTCGACAATCCAGTAGCGGTTCTTCAGAAATATCTTCGGATTGATACGACCAATAGCCAAAACGATAGGGATGCCTGTAACTTTTGGTCGGCTATCTTCTCTCGATATCATATCAAACACCAAATTCTACACGCTGAAGACTACCATAATTTTGAAACCTTAGCTGAAATTCCAGTCAGCGAAAGAATTTTATTGCATAACCATTTAGATGTGGTCCCTGCCAATCCAGAAAATTGGGATCATGACCCATTTGGTGGTCAAATTGATGGGGAGTTTCTCTATGGTCGTGGTGCGCTGGATATGAAATCTATCGCTGTGGCACAAGCCTACGCCATGGTTCGGTTGAACAAAGAAAATCATCCTCGCGCTGGTCTGATCAAATTCTGTTCGTTGGTCCAGGAGGAGACAACATCGGAATTCGGCGCAAGGTTCTATGTGGATCATTTGGCCAAACACGGCTATAAAAATTTGATCGTACTTGGTGAAGGCGGATTTGGTGTGCGGCTTCCAGAGATTTTTGATGGCGCTTTATTGCTTTATGAATCAGAACAAAAGGGGTTGCTTTGGGTGAGAATTACGGTTCATTCCCGCGGAGGCCATGGTTCATTAAGCGGCCAACGCAAGAGCGCCAATCCCGTGCTTCGGGCGGCCAGGGTCGCCGAAAAATTGAGCAGCTATCGATTCCCCATCAAAATCGAGCAATCGGTGAAGTATTTCATCACTCATTTGCTGGATCAAAGCCACAATAAGCTCATCAAATCGTTGCGCCTTTTGCCAGGCTTTGAATCCTTTCTGTTCAAAACAAAATCGGGAACCAACCTGTTGAATCGCATCATCACCAGAGCGACAGGAATTCCCGATATGTTTCGGACCTCGCTGAACGTGACCAATATTTCGACCGATAAAATTGAAGGGATCGAGGAGAAACGATCGCTCCCGCTATTCAGCTTGAGACGGCTTTTCGGCAGAAGTCCAAAGCGAAAGATCAACCCTATTACTCGGCTGGGGGTCAATGTCATCCCAAGTTACGCCAGCATTACCTGTGACATTCGATTTAATTCCCTTTATGATCCCGAGTCATTGGTCCAACTGCTCCGATCTATCATCCCAAAAGATGCGGACATTCGGGTTATTCATTCCCAGGAATTCTCCTCGTCCGATTACCGAATTATACATGATCCGATCCAGCGCGAATTGGACAGGCTTTCTCAGGAACGCTTTTTGGTCTCACCATTTCTCTTTCTGGCCAGCTCGGACAACTATTTCTTTCGCAAACGAGGGCATCATGCTTATGGTCTGATGCCGATCGTGGTGCCGATCGAGGAGTTGCAAAGGATCCATGGGGACAATGAGCGGATCAATATCCGTGATTTTCGCCAGGGATGTGAGGCATATTATCGCATATTGAAGGCGCTGGTCGAGGCATTGTGATTGGAGACCGATCATTTTGCAAATGGGCCAAATTGCAGCAATTTTATTTTCAATGGAACGCTCGTATAGCCGGAATTATAGCAATGGAAAATAACGATAGAACGAAGCTAAGCGAATTCTGCCGGATCATGCCAGAAACGGATAGGACATTGGCGCATTTCACGTTTATGAGCATCATGCCTGTTCGAATAAATTTGCTTCTTAGCAAAAATATAAGCTAATTTTTTGCTTGCAGGCAAAATATTCCTTGCCTTTTTGACTATAACTTTATTTTATTTTTCAGAGGCGAATGGTTCGAACAGCGACGGATGTTATCATGATTAAGGGTCGATACTTGACAAGGCCTATTTTAAATTTGAATCTATACTGAAAGGATGACTAACATGCCCGAAAACATCATCGAAAATTTCCAAAAGGAACGAGAGCGATTGAATGAAATCGTGATGAAATATGCACAATTGGAGATGAAACGCTTCTGGAGTCTCGATGGTCAGGTCTATCGAGAAGGCGCATTGCCCGCCAAATTCAAAGAGCTGCTGGGATTGGTTGCCTCATTGGTGTTGCGTTGCGATGATTGCATCAAATACCATATCGCCCTTTGCCATGAGGAACGCGTAACAAGTGAGGAATTGGAAGAAGCACTGGTGATTGGTCTCATCGTCGGTGGATCGATTGTGATTCCGCATCTCCGGCGCGCGTTCGAAGCCTGGGATGAATTGGAAACGAAGCACCAGCACCATGAATAATGCCATTCAGAGTGCTTATTACTGCGTCGCCAGCGGCATGATAATTGAAATCAACCAATCGCTTCACCTCCTGCCGCTGGCATGTTCGTCCAAGTGTATTTCTTCATATTCGAATTGCGCGATTCACTAAAGCAAGCATCGCTATTTGCGAACAATAAACCGCGCCTTCAGTCCAGATTTTGAACTGCCACCAACCATGACTTCGAACGGCCCTGGCTCCAAAATCCATCCTCTCGCTTCATCGTAACTGGAAAGATCGGCAGGCTTAAGCTGGAACGCCACGATCCGTTCCTCACCTGGCTTCAAATGGATTCGACGGAAACCCTTGAGCGATTTGATTGGAGTAGGGCGAGGGCTCTGCAGATCCGTGAGATACAATTGCACGACCTCATCGCCAGCAATGGTGCCGCGATTGGTCACCACCACTTTCACCAGCACGTTTTCATCTGCTCTGATCTTTTTCGGCCGAACTTGAAGGTTGCTGTATTCGAAATTGGTGTAACTCAGCCCATAACCAAACGGATAGAGCGGATCACCCTTGAAGTAGCGATAAGTTCGGTTGACCATGTTATAGTCCTCGAAAGCCGGCAGTTGATCCACCGACTTGTAGAACGTAACCGGCAGCCTTCCAGCAGGATTATAATCCCCGAACAGCACATCGGCGATGGCCGTGCCTCCCTCCTGCCCTGGATACCAGGCCTGAAGGATCGCTGGAATATGTTCATTGGCCCAGTTCACTGCTAAGGCGCTGCCGCTCATCAGCACCAGCACCACAGGCTTACCGGTTGCATCAAGGGCTTCGAGCAATTTCTGCTGAACTTCAGGCAGGTCGAGCGACGTGCGATCGCCCCCGCGAAATCCCGGCTCATTCACCAGCATCTCCTCCCCCTCTAATTTGGGATGGATGCCGCCGACCATAATGACCGCATCAGCTCCTGCTGCCAAATCCACCGCCTGTTGAAATTCATGTTCCACCTCCCGAAAGAATGCCGCTTTATCCCCTGGTTGCAGCCATCCTAATTGCACCAGCGCGCCGCCGCGATAATGAAAATATTCCAGGCGAAGGTGATAGTCCCGATTCGCCTCCAGATAAATTGAATCGCTGCGCGTCTGCGGTGGATGATAGGTCCAATCCTCCAAAAAAAGCTGATCATCCAAATAAAGCCGAAATCCGTCATCACTGCGAACGCCCAGTTCGTATTGGGCGCTTTCTGGAACCCTTAAAATGCCAGTCCAGCGGATCGAAAAGCGCTCTTTCTTCATCTCTGGCCCTGGCGGATTGAGCTTCCAGTTTAGATCGATTTTCTCATCAAATTGAACCAGAATCGGTTCGCCTTCCAGATTCATGTTATCGAAATATTCGCCGCGCAAGCCCACCTGGCCTTCATATTCGGCGGGAGGCCTGAACGCCGAAGCAGGCACGGGATTGAGCGGCGGCTTCGATGGATAAATCAAATCGCATCCTTTTCGATAAACGACCTGTGTATTCGGAGAGACCTTGCGCTGGATGCCCTGCAAGACGGTCACCGGCCGCGATGGGGTCCCCTCGTAGTTGCCCAGCAAAACCGCAACGTCGTCGGCATTAGGCCCGATAACAGCGATCGTCTTCAAATCCTTTTTCAGGGGGAGGAGATGATTTTCGTTCTTCAGCAGGACAATACTTTCCCTGGCCGCCCGTAGCGACAGTTGCCGATGCTCTTCACAATCATTTTTTTCATACGGTATTTGCGCGTAAGGCACCATCTCTGGCGGATCGAACATGCCCAATTGAAAACGCGCTTTGAACAGCCGTTTGACCGAAACGTCGATCTGCGCCTCAGAAATATAGCCCCGCTGAACTGCGGTTAACAAATATTGATAGTAATTGCCGCAATTGAGATCGCAGCCAGCATTGACCGCCAATGCGGCGGCCTCTTCAGGCGAATCCACAAGCTGATGGTTCTCAAAAATATCTCGGATCGCCCCGCAATCCGATACTACATAGCCATCAAAGCCCCATTCACCGCGCAGGATCTGAACCAGCAACTTCTGGCTGGCGCAACACGCCTCGCCCTGATAGCGATTATAAGCGCCCATGATCGATTGCGCGCCCCCTTCGCGAACACAAGCCTCGAACGCGGGCAAATAGGTCTCCCGAAGATCCTGTTCCGTCGTGATCGCATCGAAATGATGGCGTTCTGGCTCAGGGCCGCTATGGACAGCAAAATGCTTGGGCGTTGCGATCACTTTGAAATATTTCGGATCATCGCCCTGCAAGCCTTTTACGAAGGCCACGCCCATGCGAGCCGTCAGATAGGGGTCTTCACCATAAGTTTCCTGCCCTCGACCCCATCTCGGATCGCGAAAAATATTGATATTGGGCGACCAGAAAGTCAGCCCTTGATAGATGCCACGCTGGCCCTGGCGGACAAACTCGTGGTGTTTGGCTCTGGCTTCGGTCGAGATGACGCTGGCCACCTCGAACATCAAATCGGTATTCCAGGTGGCCGCCAGACCGATGGCCTGCGGAAAAACGGTCGCAATGCCAGCCCTGGCAACGCCGTGCAGACATTCGTTCCACCAATTGTACTCAGGAATGCCGAGCCGATCGATGGCTGGGGCATTGTACACCATTTGGGAGATTTTTTCTTCCAGCGTCATTCGGCTGACCAGATCCTCAACGCGCTGATCGATGGGAATTTCAGGCTGGAGATACAGAGGAAGTTCCTGGGTCATCCCAGGTATGCTCCAAATCAAAATCATGAAAAAAGACAGCAGGCGATCGATTTTCATTTGTCATTGCCTTTCAATAATAATTTCAGATGCGATAGATAAAAAAGCAGTGATTAAGTTTTCAGTAACCCATGTTTCTTGCTTATCGTTTCAGTCGCCCCCTGGAATTAACGATCAAACGCAATACACAATTCACCAAAACTATCGGGATGAAGCTTCTCAAACTCCTGCTGCGGGACTTTCAAATAGCGCCATTTCTCATTGTTAATGCGTACTCGTCTATCGACGTGTTGCTCTTTGGCGTTGCATAAGCTACCAGAATAGCATCTGCTAATGATACCATAAACCGATTTTGCTTGTAATAATTTTTTATTGGACATTTCTGTGCTCGCGGGAATGGAGAGAAAAAAAGTAATTGGCCTTAATGCGGAAGTGCTCAATATCCAGAACGAATTCTTATGTTAATCTTGCTACAGAGCACTTTTTATTTCCACATAAATTTCTCAATCGAAATTATTGCAAAATTCCTAAATGCTGGTTGTTAAATTCTGTTGGCTTTTGGACACAGAAACATCACAAAATCGCCGAGCTCACTGAGTGGTAAATTTTAATCTTTTTTTCGGTGATCTCTGGGATCGCATGGTGATCTCTGTGCCCGAGAAAAATATTTTAGAAATGCTGAGTTCATTTTAGAATTTTGGTTCCAATAATAGGAGACGCGGACCAACTCAGACTTTAGATTATATTAAGAATAGAGCTCGAGTAAAATAAAAATTGGTAGACAATTCTCATGCTCTTGGAATAAAAATATGAAGGATCAATTGAACGAAATACATTCCCTCAGGTTGAACGATCGAAATAACCCTGGCTATAAAATTTTTGTTCCTCAATGGAGACCTTACGCTATTCATTAATATTAAAAATGATTTCACCTGATCGTGTTATTTCAGCTATGAATGCGCCTAGATCATACCATTCTTCAAAAATGACAGGTTCAATTTTGTAATCAATCTTTCTCCGAAGTTGAAATAGCCGGGTCACCGTCTCCAAATAATCTCCATCACTGCTTTTAAAGACAACCGCCACATCAATATCGCTATCCTGGTGAGCTGTTTCTTTTACCTCAGCGCCGTACAGTATGATTTTTGTACAACAAAATATTATCGTCCAACCTCCGCAAAAGCCTTCACTTTATCAATAACTGATTTTTTATCCATTGATATAATTCCTCAGTGTGCTTTAAAATCTGCTTGCTTTTATTTTTTTCCAGGGTTTGCAACAATTTTTTTTTAGATGAAGGATATCGTGCTTCAATATTTAATGGTTGCAAAATATCTAGGAAATTTAGCTCTGTTCCCTCATTTTCTGGATGATTTCACTTTTCTCAGCCAATTATTTGAGATTATGGGTGTATGGCAGAATTTCGTCTTTGAAATGAACACAACAAGACTTCAATCCTTTTTCAATTACTTCATGGCACATGAACCAGACGTATAAAAAGTGTTAAGTCTTTAAGATTCTCCTTGCTATTTCAAGATCATAATCTCCAAGATCGAGCCAGTATTGGATTTTTTCATTCTTTACTTTGATCGTTTCCCTAGGATTAACGTTGGTAACTGAGAGGCCTCTCGCGTATTTCTAATTCCCTTTCATTTTCAAAAAACCGATTAAAATACCTCTTCTATGAACCGAGGGCTGCTAAATATTTGGCTGCTTCATCATTTCAGAAAATTAGCAATCAGTTCGGTTTTCTTAAAATGCAAATGCTTCGATGTATCGAATTTACTAATCTTATTTTTAAATGTCAATATGTTATTATTAGCGTTCTTCCACTATGAAATGAGGGCAATTTTTTCGCCGCGATCTATTATAGTCGTCTACCTCATTCTCCCATCCCATCAATGTTTTTTTGCCCTACCCTATGTTAAAATCTAATGCCCCAGCCATGATTGCAGAATGGTTATTTTCCTCCTGCCGCCTTGATCAACTGTTTTGAGATGAAGCATCGTATTAAATCGATTATCATTCCAATGCCCACTAATTTGATTTAACGATGTATAAAATTGAACAATGTCGTTTTATCGATTAGGGGATGCTATTACACGTCTAACAGTTGCTTCCGATTGCTGGTTGACCACTATTTTTAGCTTGAAATATAGCATTGTCTCATGAATGGATTTCTTGCTGACGTTCTAGCATCTGATTTTTTTCGCCATTTCATTGAATCCTAAACCTGCTTTTTACCAGCCTTTTGTTAGTATTCTTTGCTTCTCCCGATTATCCAAAACTTTGTAGCATGATTCCCAATCGATCTTTTTTACGGTAGAATAACGAATTTCAAAAGGATGAAATTTCGGCAACGCGTCAATGAGTTTTTTTGCTTGATCCATTTCTCCCAACGCCATTGCCACCCACACGTCTTCCAATACATCTGGAATTTGGCCAAAAAGCGTGTAGATACTCTGCAATCTGCTCGACAGAAATTGATGAACCCGATCTTCTACCGAATCTTTATATCGCATATTATAAATAAAAATTGTTTCATGGACCTGGCCGATTCGCTGAATCCTGCCTTTCCGTTGTTCCAGACGTGTCGGATTCCAGGGCAAATCCAAATTAATGAGTGTTGCCAGCCGCTGCAGATTGATGCCTTCGGAAGCCGCATCAGTCCCGAGCATCAGGCGGATTTCACCTTTCATCACCATCTGTTTCAATTCATCCCGACTTTTAGGGATCCAATTTTTGGATCTCATAATTCCAGAATTAGAGGGCCCCGAATAAAAAGCAATTGGTTCATCAGGCAGATCCAAAGTCAGTTGCTCAGCGATCCATTGAATGGAATCTCGATACTGGCTGAAAATAATGCATCCCCTGTCTAACCATTTTTGCTCTCTTAATAGTCGGAGTACGACATCATACTTGGGATCACGTTCTTTATTAGCTTCCAGTGCAAAAATAAATTGTTCTAACAGATCGCGTTCTCTTTCTGTCAATGTTTTCGAAAGAACGGGGAGGTCATTCTCTTCGCTGATTGCTTCTTCTGTCTCCAATTCTTCAGCTTCGACAACTTCGATGTTCTCCCATGTGGTCAATAATTTTTTGGCGGTATTCAAACCTGCATAAATGGTACTGCCCACCCGGCGAAGCAATAACGTTTTCAAAAAGCCTGCTGCTTTCATTCGCTCACTAAGGATTCTACAAAATTGCTCGGCAATGTGATAGGCATCTTGAAGATAGACTGGTAGCAAAATGGCATCCTGTTCGTTTTCACCAAATAATTCTACCCTGATCGGCTTAAGCAAGGGCTCGTTGGTTTCAGGATCAAACTGATTTTCTAATTGCGCCCTCGTACGGCGAACAATTCTTCTGATGTAAGGATTGTGATCGCTAACTAATCTGGGAAACATTCTTTTGAGCCGAGAGCGATCGGGTGGGGTCAATTGAGTCAAACAATCGCCTGCAATGACGGACTCCTGATCCCTAATATTCAATTTTGATCGGAGAATCTCAAAGTCACGATGTTCACCTTTTGGTGGGAAAGGATTCCGCAGCCATTCCCACATCTCTTCCAGGTTGCTCGGCAGATCGGTTAGTCCCATGATCAATGACAATCCATCGCTTGCTTTGCGCCAGCGGCTGAAACCATTCCCCAAAACCGATTCATCGCCGCGAGAAAGGACATCTAACAAATCAAACGCTTCGATCGGTCGCATTTGCACTGGTGTCGCAGTGGCTAATAAAACGCTTCGGGACTTTTCAGCGATTTGATACATAAAGCGGAGCAGGTTATTAGGATCGGCGGCTTCACGGTCACGGTTTTCGCCAATATTGCGGCGCCGTGCTCGATGCGCTTCATCCAGAATCACACAGTCGTATTGCAAATTTAGCAACTGCTTTACTATCTCAGATCCTCGAGTGATCAACCCTGCAGATACGATACCCACCCGGCGTGGACACTTAAGAATTGCCTCCGTGCCGAAGGCTGGATACTCAATGCCGTTTTCATCCACCCACTGCCTGCCATTCCAGACCGCAGAGGGCATATCCAGCAGATCGCGCATCTCGCCCTGCCACTGCCAGATTAGTGTCTTTGGACAAATGATGAGAATCGGCCGGTCGCCGGTCAATGCTATTAATAACGCCGAAAGCGCCAGTTGCAGCGTTTTACCCAGGCCAACCTGATCTGCCAGCACAAAACGGGCTTTTTGCGCTGCGCCCAGGTGATGATCAAAAACCAGCTTTACGAAATACTTTTGATGTTCCCATAAGCCCACCTCTCGCCGATACACTGGCGATTCAACGACCACAGGTGCAGGATCGGGTGAAATGCCATTGATTTTTTGAATGGACCACTCATCAATTTGCCTAATAATTTTCCTTTTGGCAATCCGCTGAACGTCCTCGATTACGAAATCTGGCAGGCGAATGGCATAAGGCGAAGACCAAAGCGCATCAAACTCTTCCTGCACCCAGGCAATTGCTTCTGGTGAATGATCTTCCCAGATCAGTTCATAATTCATTTGCCAGCCTGCTCTGGATTCATTGGCACTGCCCAGAAAGCTCGTCTGGCTACCATCAGCCAGTGTAATGATCCCAGCCTTGCCATGAATTAAGCCAAAGGCAGAATCGGGTAATACGCGGACTTCGAGCTTTTGGGATCGCAAAAGGTCATAAAGGCGCTGAAATCGCGCTTTTGCAATGGTCTCATTCGTTCCTGTGACTAATTTTTCAGGTTGAAAAGCACACCAGCTTCGGCGAATCGCCATTTGAGCTGCACGGGCGGTTTGAATATCTGCAAGGCTCAAATCAGAATTGCACACCATCCGAATTTTGCCCTGGACTGATTCCAATTCTTCACCCGCCACCTCTAATAGCGAGGAACAGAAATAGCCTGCAATCCGATCATAAGACCGCGCATTGCGTAATTTGGCACATAGAAAGGAGCGATCCAATCGTTGGCGACGAGAAGAAAAGCGCTGGATGGGTGATTGAATGATATTCGTATTAATCCCAGACATATCGTTCATCGATTTCCACTCCATATCTTTTGCACAGGCGGCGAAATTCATCCTGAAAAGTTCGTTTCTGATGGTGCTGCTCCTGGTTGGCGATATATTGCCTGACCGCATCGACATGAGTCGGGCTGATGGAAAATGCGCCATACCCCAATTGCCAGTGAAAGCGCTTAAGATCTGGCCATTGCTCTTTGATCCAGGCAGATGAATTTCGTTTGATCTCTTTGAGATAGTTGGCAATGGTTAATGTCTTGGAAAAGCGGCTAAGGAGATGGACATGTTCGTCAACACCATTGATGATCAGTGCCGGGGCATTGAGATTTTTGCAGATGCCAGCCATGTAGGCATAGACTTTTTCTCGAATTCCTTTATCTTGAAGATAGGGTTGGCGATATTTGGTAGAGAAGGTGATATGCAGATAGACCATCGTTAATGATTGGGGCATAGGGTTCTCCTTCTTTTGGTTAGAGTTCAGGTTATTGTTGTTCAACCCTTTCAGGGTTGAGTGAGTGTTAGCTTTTTTATCCCTTCCCCCTTCCCCCATAACGTTGTTATGGGTTGAGATGTTGAACCACTTTGTGGTTCGCCTGCTCGCAAGCGACGGTGATACGCCAAGGCGGCATGTCTAGTAGCCACGACACGGTCATGGGGTGAGATGGGGAACCACTTCGTGGTTCTCCTGCTCGCAAGTGATGATGATACGCCGAAGGCGTTGTACACCACATCCCAGAACAGCGTTCTGGGTACAAGACGTAACAAGCCTATACCGAGCAACCCTGAAAGGGTTGCACATCTCACCCCAGAACCGCGTTCTGGGTTTGCTCTGAGCTCGCTGCTTGCGTATAGCTGCAGATACCCCCTCTTACCAGCTACACATGATCATTCCGCACAGCCCCAGCCAACAGCCGGGCAGCCTCGCTGTCCTTGCGCCAATGCGACATGCTGCTGACATTCCCCAACCTGCCCAAAAACTCAAGAATCAACATCAGTTTCTGGCGCTCGCTCCAGTATTCTGTCAATTCGGTCCTCAGCCAGTCCAGACCGCTGCGGACCGCCTCATTCTTGACGACCTGATGGATGGCAAACAGCGCCTGACGCACCAGCGATTGCCCAAAAGCTGCACCAGATAGCCAGCGCTTGCCCAACTCTGTTGCGGTCTTTAGCCGGGTCTCGTTGGCTTTGCTTGTCGCCAGCAGACCGGCGTATTCTGTGGCGCCAAAGCCACGGGCCAACTCCTGATACACGCCGATGCGGTGTTCGCCGTGACTCTCCACCTCCAGCCCTTTGAGGTAGAATCGTTCCATGGGCATTAGCAATTTCCACACATCCCGCTCAATGCCGTGCGGCACCAGATGGTCGCAGGCGATTTTGACGGCATTGCGGATGAGCTGCTCCACGGGATTCTCCTCGCCCGGCTTTCGCACCCGGCGGATTTCTCGTGCCGGATCGATCTCCTCGATCGGCCGCTCGGTGAGCACCCGCAGCGCAGCAGCATACGCCGCCAGTTGATAGTCTGCATCGCTGAAATTGGGTTCGCTCTCATCTTCCAAGGCCATCATTTCGTCCAACTGGCGCCGCACCTCCTGCTCGATGCGTGATGAAAGCTCATCTAAAAACACCGGCGCCGTTTCGGTGCGCTTGCGGCATACCAATAGCACCGTGCCCTGGACGTAGTTGCCGGTTTTTAAAGCTGAATCGGTCTCTGTAGCAATAGTCCAGGCAGCCGTGACGCGCAAGCCAGCCGCCCAGAGGATGAGCGACAGGTCTGCCCAAACCGCCGCATCCTGGTGCGTGAACATCACGATCTGCAAGCCGTTATCCGGCATATACTGCACCAGCCGCCGGTAGCAATCCACCATGGACTGGCGAAAGTTCTCATCACTGCCTTTGACTGCTAACGCCCGTTTGGAATCGGTGTACCAATCGGGAAAATATTTGGGCAGATGCTTCTCATACCAGGCAAGGAAAAATTCAGAGAGTTCGTGGTAATTGACAGCGTCTGCATAGGGAGGATCCGTAATCCAAAAGTTGCATTTATTATTAATTAATTTTGAATCAGACGGCAGTATAACTTTATCAACATTAATTTTGTCGCCACAATTAGGATTAATTATAGTTAAATATCCACCTATACCACGCCCGCCCCAATTATATAAAGTGTTGAGAGCTTGATTTTGAAAAACATCTTTAGTAGTTTCCACACCATAAGATGGAACCCATCCAACTATTCGGCTATCCCTATTTGCTAATGCACCTAAATATAAAATATCAAAAATTATTTTTTCTTTTTTTGAAATATGACTATCATTCAAATGAAGTTCTATAAAAAAGTTCATAAATAATCCATGCACCAACAACTGCCTCGGCGTAAACAAATGATGCCAGTGCGTCCAGCCACGCTCTCGAAATAAGCGTGATGTTTCGTCTCCTGGTTCAATACGCCTGCTGGAAATGTAACCTTTTTCCTGCCAATCATGAAATCGCTCTCGGATCAGTTGTAGCACCTTTGCCTCCCGCTGTAAATCAGCATCGGTTGGGGCTTTGTAATGGCGTCGGGATTTCTGCTTCAGGATTCCTTGTTGCAACAAAAGCTGAAAATCGGGCAATGATTCAGCCTGCTGCTGGCTGAGCTTTATAGTCTTGCCGTTCTCTTTTTTCTCATAATAGGTCTCCACCCAGCGGATGCAATAAAGCCGCTCCTGAAACACATCGTCTGGTCTGGGAACCAAATCATCATTCTCCCACAATCTCAAATTTCGGCGAATAACTTCTATGGGAGTAGAGTGACTACCATTCGGTGGAACCAATCTTGAGTCTTTCACCGTACCACTCGCCCGAGCGATATTCATTTCTTCATCAGAAACGCCCTGATGGATTTCGATTTCATACCGCTTATTTTCAGGGTCGGGAACAAGCTTAGCAACTGTTTTAGTTTTTTCACCAATGACCCAGGACGGAGCCAGTGGAACCATCCACCCGGTTTCTGGATCGCGGACTTCCACACAGTAGAGATAAGCATCGGCGCGCCAGCCCTGTTCGTTGTGCTCGATGCCCCACTCGGTCACCTGTTTATCCACTGCATCAAAGACCTCCCGCTGCGCCTGTTGCACCTGTCGGGCGATCTCTTCGCCGCCGCCAACGATATTCAAGGCCGCCCAGGTTAGCAGCGCAGCGACGGGATTCAAATCCGAGCCGTACACATCGCAGCCCAGGCGTGCTGCCTCAAAGGGCACCGAGCCGGCGCCGCAGAATGAATCGCCAACCCGTGGCCGCTGACCAAACCGGCGTTCGCCCAGTTCTTCCACAAGCTCTGGCAGCGATGTGGCAGTAGTGCCCAGATGGGCGTTGATCTCCTGCCAGGCTTCGGCTGAGGGACCGTCGATCTGTTCTGGCCGCAGGCAGTAGGTCAACTTCTCCGAATAGGGCATGCGTTCAAAAATTAGGCGCTGGAGCGCTTCTCGTTCTGAGGCTGTTATTTTTTTTCGTAATGCTGGCTTGTTAGTGGATGGCGCTGGATCGAGGTATTGCTTTTGAACACTGGGCGGCAGTTTGAGCAGTTCTTCGATCAAACGGCTGGCAGGAATGGCTTTATTCTTGCGGCGCCACAAGCCCTCGTCATCCATAGTCATCAGCTTGAGGAAGATTTCGCGGTCTTTTTTCGGATCGTTAGAAGCTGGCAATAGCAAACCGAGAAGAGCCGCGCGGATCATCACCAACGGCTTGCGTCCCCACCATTTGCCCAGACCGGTGAGCGTCTGGCTATAGTTTGCTTTCCGTTCTTTGTAGCTCTCAGCCGATATTCTGGCGACCGGGAACTGCTTTTCGATGAAGCAGGTTGCCCAGGCCATAGGGCAGGTGGTGGTATTAGGCTCTGGTGGTGGTGATTGTCTTTCGGTATTCATTAATGGTTCCTTTATTGGTGGTTCCTCCCATGACGCTGTCATGGGTTTAGATGCTCTGTTATGTAGAACCACTTCGTAGCAACCCTGAAAGGGTTACATATCTCACCCCAGAACAGCGTTCTGGGAATAGCACAATAGCATATATCATATATCGCCCCCCGTCAACCTCGCCTCTCCTTCAGACATCCCGGACCTGACTCGCCAACTTGAAGAACTCGGGCACCACAGGTCTATCGCTTGCCTTCGTGGTCACCGGATTTTCCGTCAGGGCATAGCGAATGGCTTTGCGCCAGCCTATCCCACGATGGTTCACTCCATGACCGGTCGCGGCGGCGGTCTGAGTATACAGCCACCAGCGCTCCTCAGGCTCCAGTCCCTTCCAATTAGCGAGCGCCTGCGGAATCAATCCCGGGTCGGCATCTTCGATAGCCCAGGCCAATAACACCAGCTCTTTGCCCAGCTCCCGGCGGAGGATATTTTCGCCAATGCGCCAGTTGCCGGCTTTTCGCCCCATCTTGCGAAGCCGCAAATTAAACACCACCCGCATCTCGTCTACAATGGCATCCCATTTGATCCGTGGCAAAACAACACGAATCTGACCATCGGATTGAGTGCCCAATGTCATGGGGCTTGAGCCATGCTGTTCGCTCCACGTAAAATGTTCGCTGATGTGGATCGGCTGCGTTGCACCACGAGGAATAGTTACCACAAAATGATGCTGGCTTTCCGCCGGATCAAATCCAAAAGAGTTTGTTAAGATTGTCAGGATATTATCTTTTGCTTCTGTCATGGTCTATTGCTTGATTTCCTCGGGCCGGAGGGTTGTTTTAATGAGCTCTACCCATTCCAGCAAGTCCTGGCCAGTATTGAAAAATAGCTTTTCAGCCGTCAATTTCACCTGCCCCTCGGTCTGGATTTTGCGCAAACAGCCAAGCGCCTCTTCAATGAGCTCGGGTGCGATTTGTTTATCTTCGTAAGTTGTCAATTCCAGCCATTCTTTGACACCGCCCTCGCCGCCAATGGTAATGGTCAAACCCATAATTTTTGCCTGGTACTTTTTCAATTGATCCAGCAGCTCATACGTTTCTTTAGTGCTCGGCTTGCTGTGTTTGCGGATGAATGTAATGGGCAGTCCAGGTTCAATCTTCACCTCTTCATCTCGCTCCCAACTGATCGATATACGTTCGACTGCGGATTGGATGCCGTCACGTTCGGCATACGCCAGCACCATGGGCGAACCGTGGGGGATGATAAACGGCTCGTGATAGGTAGCCCCGGCAAGCTTGGGGTCAGAGCCGTCAGTGGTGTAGTAGATATTGGCAGGCGGCGCGGCACGAAGTTCAATGACTTTATCTTTGCCTCTCTGATAAATTCGATGCTTCAGGGTAATCCGATTCTTCCAGGTTACTGCCTCGCCGGTCTCGTGAATTCCAGTAGTATCCACTGCAATGAAGGAAACCTCCAGATCCTTCACCTTGAGCGAAGAACCTTCCAGCCTGGCCGAAGCTGTGGTGGCTTTCCCGCCGAATTCATAATAAACCGTATCACCATGAATAGGAGTTACACGAAGCGTTACTTCGCCGGTGTCATCATTTCTAAATTGTGAAATGATACTGACACTGGTTTTTGGCTGGGGAAAAGGTCCCTTATCCACAAACCCGCCTTCTTCCCGCCACAGGTCTTTGTGCAGGCATTCGGCTTTCAACGCATCCAGTGCATCGGTGCGGTGCCACTGCCAGATCGGATTGGTCGCTGCCCGACGTTTGATTTCGCTCCACGGCATGGACTGCTGGGTAAACAGCCGTCGCTCGCATTTTTTCCGAAACGTCTCACCCGAAACATCGTCGGTAAATTTCATTTTTTCTTTAAGTAGATTCAACACCTGCTGTTCGCCACTGTAACGATTGCCTTCAAATTGCATCCGAAAATCGGCGCTCATTAGCGCGGACTCAGTGGGATACCAGAGCATGGTGAATGTTTCTCGAACGGCCGATTGAAAATTATGCAGGATTTTGTCCTGCAATTCCCTCGCCTGGATCATCTGCGGATCGTTGTCCGGCACCTTCTCTGCCCTGAGATCATCGAGAATATGCTGTATAGCTTTGAGACGCTTACCGACATCGATGAGCTGATCGTACGTACTGCGTGTTCCGGAGAGAAAGGCGACGCGATTCTTCCAGGTGACTTGATTATAAAAACGATGCAAATCCGGATGCAGACCGGTGCCGGGATATGGTTAAAAAATAACTAATGTTACTTTATCCTGTTCCAGTTCTATTTCATCAATGGCTGGCAGGGTCAATATCTTCTGATAACACCAACCTGTCTCTGGATTGAAGAGGTGTTTCAATCGTTCGCGTAACTCCTTCAATGCCTGTTCTGAGGCGTACGCTTTGACCAGCGATTCCAATTTGGCGTTTAAATTTTGAACATTTTTGAAATAGAGCTTACCATCCCGGGTGCTATGCAGATACCAGGCGGCAGTGGATAGTTTTTCCAGCACATCGCCTTTCAGCCGGGATAAATCACGATCTGGCTGGCAGAGATAGGCAACAACTTCAGGAATACATAGCCCTACCACCGCATTAGGGACATTGGCAAGCGACGCCATTAATAACAATTTGCAGGCATCGGTGGTATCTCGTGAATTGAGATTGGCATCCATAATTTCTGCAACGGCGCTACCGTCCGAAGCAATATCATGAGCAATGGCATTCTCCAGCGAGCTATTGATCAATCCAATTTCAGTTCGTGTCTCCTGATCATTTAAATCCAGATGGTGGGCGGCGATCAGATAAAGCTTACTTGCCAGATCGTTTGACCACATCCGGGCGGTCATAATGCGCATCAACCGAATCAACCCACGTGTTTGTTGAAAACCAGGATTTTCTCTGAAGCGAGCATAAAGATCACGGATACCCGGGTGGAACGGATAAGATGATATGATTCGTTGTCCAAATTCTTCGGGAGACTCACTGGTAATTTCCATCTGTTTAGCGGCTCTCACGGCTCTGACATAAGCCTGCGCCACCTCATTGATTTCATTTTCCGGGGGTAATTTTTCAAAAATGCGCTTCCGAAGAATGTGATAAATTTCATCGGAGTTTAATCGTACTGGCTCCAGCGTCATCGCCACCCGATGCGTCTCCTGTTCAAAGTCTTTTAAAACAGAAGAAATTTGAGCGCTGCCACGTTCATAAGCCGAAGCCAGATCCGTAATCACCAGGCAAACCCGACTGCAAGAAGGTTTGCCGATAGCGATTAATAAATTGGAAAGCGCGGTAGCAGTTACCTGAGCCAGATCTGAATTGCCAATGGCTCTGGCGCGGGCATTTTCAAAATATGGAGGCAGTTCATCGAGCAAAATTAAAACCGTCTCGCCATTAAATAGATTCTCCCACGCCTTTTGTCCTGGTGCTTGAAGCGGGGTGTAGCAATCTCTGAAATGTTCTTTTTTGCCTAATTGCGTCGCCAGCGCACCCCAGATACCCAGTGGTTCATTGGACTCCCTGCCCGAAAAGGCGATTACTTTTACTGGTCCAAGTTCGGGGTCAGGTTTATAAAACTTGCCCATGACCTGCTCCCGAAACTCAGGATAGCGTGCCAGCAACCCCAAGGCCAACAGGTTATGGGTCTTACCGCCACCCATTGCTTGCTTTAATTTAAAAACTCCCTGTTCAGTTTTACCCTCCAAACGCTTGAAAGCGTGCTCCAACAAAACTTTCATGCCTTCAGTAATATAATTTTCCGCAAAGAATTCATCCGGTTTTATTCGATCTTCGATCAAATCATCAATATTCAATACCGTGTCTCTTCGCTGCAGATCGAAAACACTGCGTCGCGGGATGCAGAGCTGATTCAATGTTTTCATGTCATGTCTCCAGATTATATTGTCAAAACAGGCAAGTTAAACTGAAGCGCATCACAAATAAAATTTTCATGCTAAAATAATTATTTTAGTCCTTAAGCACAAAGAAATATTTAATAGCCCAATCTTGTCTAATGCACCAATTCATAGCAAATACAAAGAAGAATGATCGTAAAGCGAGTTGCCCTTCATTTGCAGCTAGCGATTTGATTTTCTTACCAAAAGAGAATATTAGAGATGATTTTTTTCTAAATTTAAGATTGCAGTTCAAATTCCAGATGATTTGAGATGCTGGCGACAGCTATAAAATGTATCTATCAATCAATCGAAATATACAAAACTCTTCTAACATTGTCAAGCGCCAAGACAGCTCTCCACTAAAATTTAATATCTCGATGAAAATTTCTTGCTGAAGACAAAATAGCCCCATTTACCGCAGCAGCATCAACTTCCTCGACAGCACAATGCCGTCGGCTTCGAGCCGATAGATGTAAATCCCGCTGGCGCAGGCCTGGGCGTGCCAGGGGTAGCGATAGGTGCCTGGGGATAGCGGCGCTGAAACCATACTGGCGACCTGCTGGCCGAGGGAGTTGAAGATGGTCAATTTGACCTCAGCGGCGATGGGAAGGGAAAAACTGAAGGTAGTCGTGGCATTGAAAGGGTTGGGATAATTGGGGTACAGTTCAAAAGACTTGATGCGTTCACTTTTTTGGTCAGGCTGGATGCTAGTGGACTGGGCCTTCAGGTCGAACTGGTCGCCCGCTTTCAAGGCGTGCAGGCGGGCGTTGACCAGGCCCCGATAGTTGGTGGCTCGATTGGCGGTGCGGGTGTAATTGGCGCCATAGTGGGTCATCTCGCTGGTATCCAGGATATAGACGATCCCATTTTTAACCTTGAGGATGCCTTGATCGGAAATCTCAGCCGTGGCGTCGAACTGGGAATTGTCCCTGTCGCCGTTCAGAAAGATGGCTCGGTAGCCAGGCCTCTCGGCAATGGCCCACATGCCGCCGACCCAGCGGTTCTCGTAATAGTAGGTCTCGTTGCGGGAGTTCTCCCACAGCAGTTTGTGGATGATGACCGAATTGGGGACCTTGTTTTCGCCAGCGGACTGGGTGAGCTGTCCCCGCCAGGCCGCCAGATCGGAGGAGGTCAAGCCGCCGATCACCAGGCTGCCGAATCTGGGGGCATTGTCATCAACGCCGTTTAGCGTCAGGGCCGTGAATTGATTGTTGATTTGATACTCGGTCACTGGCTGCAAATAGGGGCCAGGATCGACCAATGTTCTGGTCTTGAAATTGAACACAGCGCCTCGGGTGAGATGATGGTACACCAGGTTCGTAAAGGTGACGGGCTGGCCCACCTTGCAGTCGATGGTCGAGTTATCGCTTTGATAAATGATCGTGACCGTGGCGTCGCCAAAGACTTTGCCGTTGCCATCGGGATCGATTCCCATGGCCGTGTTTTCGCAGACGCCCACGCCCATGATGTCCTTCTCGCCGTTATCGACAATGCGCCGAGCCAGCATGGGCACCAGTCGAGCCAATCTTCCTCTGGGATGGAAATGAGAATCGGTGATGACGTCGGGCAGGATAGTCAAAAAATCATCGGTGAAATGGACTCGGGAATGGTACGGATTGTAAGCTGCATCTTCGGGATAAGCGGTGCCGAATTTGGCATCGAAAACAACCTGGCCCAGCACTGCCAGTCCTGCACTGGTGCCGCCGATGGCGCCGCCGTGCTGGAACACGTAATGGATGGCATCCTGCACGAGCGTCCCTTTCCAGGTATCGACGTATTTCCATTGATCCCCGCCTTCGATGAAGATGCCCCTGGCAGAAATGAGTTTGTAATAGGTGGCCGAATCGTCGGCCACAGTTCTATTGGGGATGCGAAAGGCTTCTGAGGTTGCTGCCGCACCGAACGATTTAAAATAGGTGGGATACCAGTCGCTCACGGCATCGACATCGATGTTGATGATCTTACCCGAATCGGCCTGCTGCACGAACCAGCGATAGGGATCGTCGGACCAATCCCGATAGTTTTCGCTGCCGCCGCCAACGAGCAGGAGCGATCCCTGTGAAAATAGCTCGGCAGGGAAGATCCCAATGATTAGAATGAACAAAATCTGTTTTCGCATATAATGTCCTTGCTTTTGAGCAATACCTGAATAGACCACGGATGACGCTGATGACACGGATTTGCTCGGACTGATGCCATCGCTTCGAGCGATGGCATCAGTGCCCTTTTCAAGATTTGTTTTTGAATGAGAAATTCTTAGCTTTGGGCAATGCTTAAATAGCACACGGATGACGCTGATGACATGGATTTGCGCGGATCAAAGGAAATCTAAAATCCGTGAAGATCCGTCTTATCCGTGTCATCCGTGTGCCATTATCTAAATACCAATGCCATCGCTGGGACTGATGATCAAAATATCCCTGCTTCTGACCAATGCCTGAATAGACCACGGATGACGCTGATGACACGGATTTGCGCGGATCAAAGGAAATCTAAAATCCGTGAAAATCCGTCTCATCCGTGTCATCCGTGTGCCATTATCTAAATACCGATGCCATCGCTGGGACTGATGATCAAAATGTCCCTGCTTCTGACCAATGCCTGAATAGACCACGGATGACGCTGATGACACGGATTTGCTCGGATCAAAGAAAATCTAAAATCCGTGAAGATCCGTCTCATCCGTGTCATCCGTGTGCCATTATCTTTGCTAATTGACTTCAACTCCCAGGAACCGTCTCATCCTCCCGAATTTTCGGCGCAATGGCGAAGCCAGTGAAGCAGTAGATCAGCGCGAAGACCATACCCAGGTAGCACATAAACGCCCAGGGCGCATAACGGAGCGTCTCCACGCCCAGGGTGCCAGACATGTAAATTCCCGCCATGCTCCAGGGGATCAGCGGCACCACGACCGTGCCCGAATCTTCGGTGGTGCGGGACAAATTTTTCGCCGCCAGATTGCGTTTCTTGAAAGCCGGGGCAAATAGCTCGCCTGGCACGATGATCGAAAGAAACGAGCTGCCCGTGATCAGGGCGACGACGACACAACTGCCCACAGCGCTGGCGATCAACGAGCCCGTGCTTTTCACCACTTTCAACAGATGATCGAGAATGACATTGAGCATCCCCGTCTTCTGCACGATCCCCGCAAAGGCGAAGGCGCAAAAGGCGATAAGAGTCACGCCCATCATGCTCATCATGCCGCCACGGGTGAGCAGACGATCGATATCGGCGACGCCTGTATTGGCCGTATAGCCCACGGTCATAGCGTTCAGAATTTCCTGCAATGATCCCTTTTGAAACATCAGCGCCAATACCGAAGCCAATGCCGATGCCGCCACCATGCCAGGAATGGTGGGCAATTTGCGCACGGCAAAAAACAGGATCACGACGGGCGGCAGTAGCAGCAGAATATGAAAACGGAAATTGGCTTGCAGCGTGCCTAGAATGGTATCAATCTGCTGCTGGGGCAGGGCTTGTCCCTGGAATTTCAGCCCGACCAAAAAGTAGATGATCATGCCGATGAGCCAGGCAGGCGTGGTGGTCCAAAGCATGTGGCGGATGTGGTCGAACAGATTGCTTCTGGCGGCGATGGGAGCGAGATTGGTGGTATCCGAAAATGGCGAGATTTTATCGCCGAAATAAGCTCCCGCAACGATCGCGCCAGCCGCGGCTCCCAGTGGAATTCCCAGCCCCTGCGCAATGCCGATGAAGGCGATGCCAATCGTGCCCACCGTGCCCCAGCTTGTGCCCGTGACCAGCGAGATCATGCTGCACACCAGGCAGGCGGTGAACAGAAAAAATTTGGGCGAGATAATTTTCAAGCCATAAAAGATCAACATGGGGATGGTGCCTGAAGCGATCCACGAGCCGATCAACAGGCCGACGCAGATCACGATCAGCATGGCGGGCATGGCCTGCTTGATCGAGTCCACAATGCCCTGCTCCAGCTCCCTCCAGGTGAAGCCGAGCCATTTCGCCAGCAAGCCTGCCCCCGTTGCCGAGCCGATCAACAGCACCTCGGCCCTGATTTTCAGGACGCCATACCCGATGCCCAGAAACAGCCCCATGGTGATCAGCGGGAGGAGGCTGATCACCAGGGATGGCTGTTTGTGACTTTTCAAATTAGATTCCATGCGCAGCGTCATTTTATTTGAGCAGCGTCATCTTGCGGCTCATGGTGAGGTCCCCAGCTTTTAGTTGACAGAGATAAATTCCCGAGGGCACCATTCTATCGTTGCGATCGCGACCGTCCCACATCACTGAATGCGAGCCAGCAGGATAATTGCCCGAGGCAATGACTTTCACCAGCTCACCACGGGTGTTGTAAATGGCCAATTCGACTTTTTCGTTCTTGACCAGATCGAATCGGATCTGCGTGGTAGGATTGAACGGATTGGGATAATTGGCCAGCAGCGCATAATCCGATGGCTTATTTGGCTCGAACGGCCGAGCGAACACCGAAGTTGGGACCTTATTGATCAGATTCGCCAATCGAACGATGCCCTGATCCGCCGTGGAGGCCCAGATCACATTGTTATTGATCTCCAGATGGGTCAAATTGTCCTGTGGAATTTTGCCGCCCGTCGTAGCGGCATTGAACTGCTCGAAGCTACCATCGGGCATCAATTTGATCAATCCACCGCCATTGGTCGCCAACCAGAGATTGCCATTGAAATCCGCCTCCAGATCGTTGATTGTATATCGCAACGCTGCAATCTGGGTCGAATCGTGGGTGATGATCGTCTCGTCAGGCAGAATCTCATATAACGCCCGAGTATCATTATCAGGAACCCATAAATGATCGTTGGGATCAATGGTCATGGCATAAGTGTATTTCCCTTCCAATGGCGTTAAGCACTTCCACGTCCCATCCAGCTTGCGATAGGTTACGCCATACCAGGTGCAAATCCACAACTGGCCCTTGGAATCCTCTCGCAAATCGTAAATCTCAGGTCGAGCCGCCGATGGTCCCAGGCTAAACCCCAGCTCTGGCAAGCCCCACGCCGTCCAGGTGGCGCCGTGATCCATGCTCACATAAATCCTCGAATCAGCCCGATTCGTCTCCCGAATGCTGATGTATACATTCCCCTTGGAATCTGTCTCCACCGTGCGAGTGTATTTGTCCTTGGTGAAATCCACATAGCCCGCCGTACCATCCGCCTTCAAATACGATACGCCGTAATGCGTGCAGAACCATTTGGTATTTTGATCATCCACCGCCGCGTAAAACACCCGATCCTCCAATTGGTCCAGCGCCAATTCGGCCGGCTGATAAACCGTCCATTGCGACAGGTCTCGGCTCAACTTCGAGACATTTGCCAATCCTGTCGCCGCATTCCGCTGCCCACCAAACCAGATATTGCCGTTCCGATCAAAATCAATACAATAGATCGGATTGTACGGCAAGGGACTGTTGCTGGAGGTGAATAAATAATCCTGGCCCATATCGATCAGCCCTTCAATTCGAACGATGCCCTGATCCGCCGTGGAGGCCCAGATCACATTGTTATTGATCTCCAGATGGGTCAAATTGTCCTGTGGAATTTTGCCGCCCGTCGTAGCGGCATTGAACTGCTCGAAGCTACCATCGGGCATCAATTTGATCAATCCACCGCCATTGGTCGCCAACCAGAGATTGCCATTGAAATCCGCCTCCAGATCGTTGATTGTATATCGCAACGCTGCAATCTGGGTCGAATCGTGGGTGATGATCGTCTCGTCAGGCAGAATCTCATATAACGCCCGAGTATCATTATCAGGAACCCATAAATGATCGTTGGGATCAATGGTCATGGCATAAGTGTATTTCCCTTCCAATGGCGTTAAGCACTTCCACGTCCCATCCAGCTTGCGATAGGTTACGCCATACCAGGTGCAAATCCACAACTGGCCCTTGGAATCCTCTCGCAAATCGTAAATCTCAGGTCGAGCCGCCGATGGTCCCAGGCTAAACCCCAGCTCTGGCAAGCCCCACGCCGTCCAGGTGGCGCCGTGATCCATGCTCACATAAATCCTCGAATCAGCCCGATTCGTCTCCCGAATGCTGATGTATACATTCCCCTTGGAATCTGTCTCCACCGTGCGAGTGTATTTGTCCTTGGTGAAATCCACATAGCCCGCCGTACCATCCGCCTTCAAATACGATACGCCGTAATGCGTGCAGAACCATTTGGTATTTTGATCATCCACCGCCGCGTAAAACACCCGATCCTCCAATTGGTCCAGCGCCAATTCGGCCGGCTGATAAACCGTCCATTGCGACAGGTCTCGGCTCAACTTCGAGACATTTGCCAATCCTGTCGCCGCATTCCGCTGCCCACCAAACCAGATATTGCCGTTCCGATCAAAATCAATACAATAGATCGGATTGTACGGCAAGGGACTGTTGCTGCTGTTGAATACCTGAAATGTCTGGGTGATGCCCGCAACAGGTGTCAAAAGCAACATGGTAAGGATATAAATCAGTAGCTTTTTCATAGCGTAAACCCTCCTTGAATTTGTGGTGAATGATTGATTAATAGATGTAATTCAACTTTTTCTCCAACGGATTGAAACAATCCAACGGATAAAATTCCAAATTATAAATCCCAAATCACAAACAAATTTCAAATTCCAATTTCCAAGATTCTGTGGTTTGAAAATTTGAAATTGAATATTGAGATTTATTTGTATTTTGTTTTTTGAGATTTGATTTTTTTTCCAATGACTGCTGTTGGACAGGTTGGCAACCTGTCCTACAATACGGCTACTTCAATGCCAATCCCAATCCGAACCGATGGACATTGCCGAGCACGCCCATAGCGGAATAGGAATAGTCGAATCGAGAATTGAAACCGCCGATATTCACCTTCAAGCCGCCGCCGATGGATAGATCGCCGCTGTCATGATTGACCCGATAGGCGCCTCGGATGACGGCAAAGTTCTGGAACTGATACTCAGCCCCAAAGGCCATCAGCTCTTTGTTATCACTGGGAACTGTCACATCTGCCAATAGCGTCAGGCTACCCGATTCCATTCGGACGGGATCGAAAGCGATTCCCATTTGGAACACCTGGGGGAGACGGAACTCTGGTGTCAATCGTTCGATTCTTGGGTTATTAGGAAGACCACGATCCAGCTCTTCTTGGATGCGTTGATCGATGGTCTTGCCCGAAAAGTTCAGCTTTCCTGAAAAATTGCGCACCGCCATACCCAATCTCAAATTGAGGAAATCGGTCTGATATAGCGATCCAACATCCAGGGCGATCTGCGAAGCACTCATATTCCAAATTTCTTCGCGGATATATTTAGCGGTAACGCCAAAGGTGAACCGATCGGTCAATGAGCGAGCAAAGGATACACCAATCGCCAGGTCCCCAGCGTCCCATGTGCCAGAGGATTCACCTTCACTGTCGTACACAGTAGTTACTTCCAGTTCATCCATGTAAAAGGACGTGAATGAAATTCCGATCGCGCCAATTCGGTTCAAATTTTTCACAATCCCAGCGTACATCAATTTTGTATCCATAAACCAATTCGTATGCGAGAGGTTGATCGAAAGATTTTCACAATGAACTGCCCCGGCTGGGTTCCAGTAGAGGGCAATGGCACCATCGGCGATTGCCGTGATTGCGCCCCCCAAGGCAGCTCCCCTGGGATCAACCGCAATTTGCAAAAAGTTTGCGCCAGATTGCCCCAAATTCCCCTGGCTCATCGCAGCCGTTGCGAAATATAGGCACATTGCCATGACCAGAATTATGATTAATTTTTTCATAACCATCCCTCTTTCAATTTTGGATTTTTACCCTTGCGAAGGCTTACAATTTTCGCAAGGATTACTCTATCGATAATTACCTGATGACCGCAAATCGCCCAACTTTTTCACCCAGGCTGGATTTTACATGATAGAAATAGATCCCCGAAGCCACAGGTCGTCGTTCGGAAGAAAGCAGATTCCATTCTTCCCTCCCTGAGTTGCTGGTGTGCTCGATGGTTTGAACCAGATCGCCATCCACCGTGAAAATTTTAATGGTGCAGGGCGATGGCAAATGTTCAAACGCCAGATTGCGAATCGGTTCGCCGAAGGGGGAATTGCCCAGGCGAGCCTCATCCCAAGCGGCGGAAACAACGTAGGGGTTAGGTACGACCTTGATCCGATCCAGATCGGCTTTCGTTTGAGACGGCATTGACATTGGGATCGCCATCACAGCGTTTGGGGTATTATCAATATTCTTCAAATCAGCCAGCAGTGGAGATTGTTCAACTTTGCCCGCTAATGATTTTCGGTAGGCACACAAATTATAAAAATAACGAAAACCATTGTTCACGTTGCTATCAATATATTCATAAGCTTTTTCCCTGACCACAGATTCCGCTTTGAATCGCATTGCGATTGTATCCAATGCAGTCCAGTTCCTTAGCGATGGATCTGTGGTTTTGTAAATGATATATCCCTCCAGATCGTTTGGAGATTCGGGCTTAACTGGATTGACATATTCGATGTCGAGCCGATTGCTCCAATAAAGCTTCACGGTTCGATCCCCAACTTCGGCGGCCAAATCTGGTGCCGGGATAACAGCAATATTGAAATCGTTTGCATAGAACTCCCAGATTTTATCCGTCACCTGGAGCAAATCTTCTTTTGTATCCCCAACCATGACGCCAACGATGAACTCAACCCGTTCCCCGGGCTGGACATCAAAAGGACCATTACAGATATAGGCCACCATGGCGCCGCCGACCAATTTGCCCGTGGCATCGGTGATTCGAGTGGTGTTCGGATCATCATAATGCGTCCCATTGATCGGATTCGGTCCCAAATGAAAATAATCTTCTACTTTGAACTTGGGGCTATTATGAAAGAACATGGTATCGCTACGCATCAAATAATAGCTCACCGAGTCCCAGACCGCATTGTTCACAGCCACTTCGTCAATCGCCACATCGATCCAGTGCCAATCGGTGATGCCCTTGCCATTTGGCGTTTTTAAAAACGTAACACCTGAAAGGAACGGATCAGGGGCGCCCCAGTCATTGCTGTAATTATCGGCGTCATAGAAGTAGACCAGTTCCCGTGATTTATCGAAATCGATGCAGTCATCAGCCCACTCTCGGGCCTCATTGGCAATGCCACCAATATCAATATCCGAGTAGAAATTGAAATACATATCCTGATAAGGTCGGTTGCTCTTATTTTCGATTTCGAATTTTAAAATGACAAACTTATCCGCGTCCGGAACGCCCCAGGTCCAGATCGACTGATGCACCCGCATGTCTAACAACATATCCTTCTCTTTATTGTTGTAATAGCGCCAGTTGGTCGAGTCGCTATACACACAATAGCTATCCTGCTGGGATCTGATAATCGGATTGCCCTGCGCATCCTTCACCGGCCAATAAGGAGTGCCGCTGGCGTCAATGGGCCAGGTGCGAACCTTATCGCTCATGGCAATTTCAGCCTTTCCGGCATTGTAGCCACCCACCGCATCGAATTCCTCGAAGCGACCGTCGGCGGCACTAATCACATTGACAGGCACGCCGATCATCAAACATTGCCGATACATGCAGATATGCCCTGAATTGATCGGATACTCCAGCGTCTTCTCGAACTGACCGCCGTACGGGTAGAACTGCCCAATATTGGTCGTAAAATAACCCACTTTGCCAACGTTATGGGTCGCAAACGCTCGATCCTTTAAGCCAGCCAGGGCATCTCGATTTCCACTTATCACCAGCAGAGCGCTGATGAAAAATATAACGATGACGAATTTATGTTTGATTTGAATCATCATTGTTCACCTCTCTCATTTAATATTTCATGATGAGACCCAGATAAATGATGCGTGGCGGGCCCCAGTTCAACGGATTTGCAGCCCATTCCCGCGTACGCCCCTCGATGTAATCGGGTTTGCCAGTAAACGGATCGACATACACAACATTCTTTCGGTCTGTCAAATTATAGACCTCGAGATATGGTGTCATCGTGAAGCTGCCGATCGAAATGTCACGATCCATTTTCAAATCAAGCGTCCAATTCTCTGGCAATCTCCCATTATTGATCTCATACGGCTCGGTGGCACCTCGAATCCCTTTGGTATATGGCAAGCCACTGCCGTACTGAAACAACACGGAAGTACGCAGGTTTTCTAAGAAAGCAACGCCAGCGATGCGGGGCCCTTCATTCTTATTTAGCTGAAACGTCACATACGCGTTCACAGTATGGCGTTGATCAAAGCTCAGCGGGAAGAACTTCAGGGTTTGTCGGTTCGCTTCTTCAACACCCACGCGCTCCAGCGGACCTGAGCTACTGCCCTCATCAACCGCGTAGCGATAATTGATTTCACCATAGATATTTTTGCCGTACAATTTCCGCAATTGGATCTCGAAACCGTTGTTGTAGGCAAAATCCTCGTTAATGTGCAAAGTAAAGGTCTCCCAGTAATTCGGCTGGTCTCCAGCAAAAAAGGTTCGGGCGCCGACATAATTGGTGATCCGTTTGCTGTACACAGAGAGATTTAGCAGGTATTTTTCGAACAACTGATGGCTCAGCCCAAACTCATAAGTGATCGTCTTCTCAGGCTTCAAATTGGGGTTGCCAAATCGACCATTGCCGCTGCGCAGATTCATCAGTATATTATCGGCATAATCGATCTTTCCATCGCGATTGACATCGTACAGCCCTTCGGCATTATCCCGCGCAATGGTTTTATAGATAAATTGATATTCAGGTCGCTGAAAATAGTGGCCATACCCAAAATGAAAAACTGTCTTCTCAGACACAGGATAGGAAATTCCCAAGCGGGGACTGAGCTGAGTATGAATATCGGCTTTGACTGTGGTTTTGGTGGAATCTTCGATGTCGTAGGGATTGGCCCAATAGTCCGAATTGGGATCCGTGAGATCGAACCGCAAGCCAGCACTGAGGATGATGCTCGAGAAATTGATCTTATCCTGAATATAGGCCGCTGCCTCGCGTGGTCGCTTGATGTAGTTGTCCAGAATATGATCGTCATAATAGGGCGCATTAATGTAAAACCGATCAAGAATATTTTGGCGCAGCTCGAAGCCAGCTTTTACCTCATTGTAGTTGTTCGCCTGCCAAAGTGCATCAGCTTTGAGCCCAAAGATCTGCTGATGATCTCGTTCGTATGTGGAGACAAAACTCTGCAGATAGAATTCCTTATTCGCATCCCGTTGATAAGCCGGGCTCAGGTCACGATAGTCAAAATCGCCAGTCTTATATCGATAGGAATTATGATATAGCGAAACAGTGTAATAGAACTTTGGTGTCAACGTGTGGGTAATTCCGAGCTGAACCAGACTCGAGCTGGTTCTTGGCTCGTACCAGTATTGATCCTCGATGTATTTCCAGGCGTGAGAATAGTTTTTCCGATGTCCGGCAGAAAGGTTGACCCCTAATGATATCTTAAGATCCTTAATGTGGCGATCCGTAATCTTCGCGAACAAGCTCTGCTCGGTTCGAAAACCCCAGGGAAGATAGCTATTGCGGTCATCGAAATTGCTCGAAAGGAAAAAGTTGGTTTTTTTCGATAACAAAGGACCACTCATCACTGCCCGGATAACCTTTCGATTATAATCATTGCTGGGTTTTTCGATTCCAATCCGAGATACCTTAGAATTCAGTTCAGCGCGCAATCGATTCGAACCCTCTTTAGTGGTAATGTTGATGATGCCGCTCATCGAATTGCCATACTCAGCGCTGTACGTTCCACTAATCACCTGCATCTCAGCAATGATGTCGCGATTGATAACCTCCGATGAACTGATATCGGAAAACAGCGGATCCTTTAGCGGAACCCCATCGATGAAGAAAGTCACCTCTCCGGTGCGACCGCCACGAAAATGCAACCCTCCACTGCTCACAACGCCCGGTTGGATACTGAGAACATCGCTCACAGTGGTGGATGGAATATTTTTCATATCCTGATCAGTCACGCTTCGGACCGTCGCTGTAATATCTTTTTCCACAATCGGGCGCTCAGCGACGACGACCACTTCGGCCATATCCAGCACCTTCTGATTCAACGCAAAATCAGCATAGGCAATGTGATTGGCACGAACTTGCAGTTGTTCCACGCGAACCGATTGATAGCCCATATAATCGGCTCGAAGCGTGTAATAGCCTGGGGGGATCTGGAGGATCACGTATTTGCCCTCTAAATCCGTTGCCGCGCCAGAGGTCGTCCCCTCAACAATCACATTGACGCCAGGCAATGCCTGCTTGGTTTTGGCATCAATCACCTTCCCCATAATCTTCCCATAATTCTGGGCAAGCAGAGAAATGGGGAAAATAATGACCAGCATCACAAGAATGATTTTTTTGTACATCTGCTCCTCCCGTTATTGATTGAATTGCAAATTCTCACCATGCTAAAGTTGATAAACTTCGCATGCTTTTCATTCTTTGACCTTGTGAAAATCTTTATCCCCTACAAAAGTCCTGAACTGCCAACTGATCACTGATTACTGATCACTGATCACTGATTACTGATCACTGACTACTGCCAATGAAACACCACCGGCGGAATCAACAGCAGCAGTGCCAGGATAAAAAAGAAAATCTGAATCGGCAACAGCCATTTCGCCCACTTCTCCCAGGAGATTCCCGCCAGGCCCAGCACGCCCATGGTTACACCTGAGGTCGGGAGCATTGGATTGATCCATCCTTCGCCAAATACAAAAGCCAAAACCGCTGTCTGCCGGGAAATGCCGATCACATCGGCCAGCGGGGCCATCACTGGCATGGTCAAAGCCGCCTGACCTGAGCCTGAATGAACAAAGAAATTGATGATGGCCTGGGTAACAAACATCGCCTGGGCGGCAATGATCTTGTTAAAATGCGTGATCACGCTGGCAAGGCCATACAGCATGGCATCGAGGATTTTGCCATCAGTTGCCACTACCAGAATGGCTTTTGCGCAGGCGATGATCAGCGCCACGCCCATCATATCTTTGGCGCCTGACTTCAGACTTTCTGTTATTTCGGTCAACGATAATTTCCCCAGCAAGCCAGAGACAATGCCCAATCCCAGAAACAACGCCGCAATCTCGTTAATGTACCAGTGATATTTTAGCACCCCAAAGACCAACAGGATCATCGCCAGGCCGAAAGCGATCAGCACCAGCTTGTGATAGATCGTCAATGAAATCTGGGAGGCATTATCGAGATGCAGGCTGTGCTTCCGCGCCTGATCGATCTCGTAAACAGGGCTGAGCCTGGGATTGGCTTTGATTTTCGCCGCATAGCGCATCACAAAGGCAGTCATGAAAACCGTGCTCAACACCCAGACGAAAAATCGATACTCCATACCCGAATACATCGGCAGTTCGGCGATGCCCTGGGCAATGCCGACAGTGAACGGATTGAATACTGCGCCAGCAAAGCCTGCCGCTGCGCCCAAAAATGGGATCGCCGTCCCCACGAGCGAGTCGTAGCCAAGCGATAACGCCAGCGGAATGAAGATCAATACGAACGGCATGGTCTCCTCACACATGCCGAACAGCGTTCCGCCCAGCGAGAACAGCAGCATGGTCACGGGGATGAAAAATTTCTGCAGATGCTTTTTGCTGGAAAAGAAGAAAGCCATTTTCTGCACCGAAGCGGAAATGGCACCTGTGGTCTCGATGATCTTGAACGCGCCGCCGATGATGAACAGGAAGACGATGATCTGCGCTGCCTGGATGAAGCCCTTGATCGGCGCCAACAAAATGGCGGCTATCCCCTGGGGCTGACTATCGACAAACCGAAAGGACTCAGCGATCACCAGTGTCCGGCCATCTCGGACCTCCCGCTGGTATTCGCCACCTGGAACGATCCAGGTCATCACCGCCACGATGATGACGATAGCGTAGATCATGACCAGGGTGTTGAAGGTGAATTTGGTTTTCATTAGCCTCTGATATTAGTCTTCGCTGAATGATTTTTTCGACCGCTAATTCCGCGAATTTATCGAATTGCGCGAAGAGAAAATTGGGAATTCCTGCTTAAAATCTATTCGCGGAATTCAGATTTGCCAAATAGCGAATTTAGATCTCATCGACATCCCCCCTGCCCCCCTTCAAAGTGGGGAACGACACTCACCCTTGTTGTTTCTAAGCCCGATAAAGGGCTACGACTAATCTCTGACCGCTAATTTCGCGAATTTGTCTAATTACGCGAACTGGAAATTGGTGCTTCTTGACAAAATTCAATTCACATAATTCGTTTAATTCGCGAAATTAGCAGTCTATATTTTTGAATTGACAGGTCAATCTAATTCATATAAATCGGCATCGACAAGAACACTCATTTTGATATTTCTTGCACTGAGCAAGCCATTTTTATTGACCTGAATGGCTTTTGCTTTTCGTGCATCGTAGACAATCACCGATCCGTTGCCATAAACCCGAAATTTGTTGTTGGGATAAACCAGAATCGCCGTATCTTCGTCGATGCCGATTCCCACCAGATGCGGATGTTCCAGTACCAGGCTGATGAGCCGATTGTGGCGTTTTCGAGCCACGAAGTGCTGGTCGATGATGACCTGATTTAAAAAGCCAAAGCCCTTCTTGGTCTCGATATTCTTTGATTGAATGGAAACGAACGCGTTCGTGGAATCTTTATTGATCAGCTCATTACCCGTGATCATCACCTCGCTCATCACGGCAGCGCCAGCGCTGGTGCCACCGATGATGCCGCCTCGCTCGAAATAGAGCCTTTTGATCGCCGCCTCGGAGCGAGTTTCCCCCACTCGCTGCATCAACCGTTCCTGGACTCCACCAGAGAAAAATATAGCCGTGGCCGATTCGATTCTTTGCACCACACTGTCGGCATTAGCCATCTCTGGACTAGCGATGTGCAGCCAATCGACACTATGAGCACCCGCCTGTTTGAACTGTTTGACCAGCAAAGGACCTGATTCGGCAGGAACGCCGCTGGCGGAGGTAATCACCAGGATGGGCCCCCCCTTGCTTAAAGCGACAAACTCCTTCAACGCTTCGGCCGGTCGGCTGCCACCGCCCACGATCAGCAGATGCCCTTTTTCCTGTGCCGAGACGCTACTGGCGAACAAAAATACCATGAGATAAAAACAAAAAAGCATACGCTTTCTCATGCTTCCTCCGCTTCGATCAATCGCATGACCATCTCAACGCCTTTCACCATATCGGCCAGCGCAATCTGTTCCTGATTCGAATGTGGGTTGCTGGCACCGATCCCAACATTAACCGCCGCGATGCCATTGGCATTAAATACGTTTACATCGCTGCCTCCCGAATAGACCATGGGATTCGGGACGAGCTGCAATTCCCTCATGGCTCGGTGAAGACGCTGAACAACTGGTGTCTCTGAATGAAATTTGTAACCCTCAAACCCGAGCTTGAACGCAACCTCGCAATGCCCGCCATATTTTCGTTCGACGGAACTGCAGCTTGCGCTCAGGCTCGCTTTCAAGCGTTCGATCTCCGCAGGACTGAAGGAACGAAATTCACCAGTGAAAACGACCTGATCTGGCACCACATTATCGGCCGTGCCACCACGAACCGTGCCGATATTAGCCACTGTCTGCTGATTAATTCTCCCAACAGGGAACTGACTCATGATTTCCAGAGCCATAGAGATAGCGTTGATGCCCTTTTCTGGCGCAACTGCGGAATGGGAGGCCCGGCCATGACATTCAATTCGAAAATCATAAGCGGTCGGCGACTCGGCCACATAGCTGCCTGGCCGCGCCGAGCAGTCGAACACATACCCTTCTCGGGCCTGGAGCTGGCTGAAATCCAACGCCAGCGCTCCAAGCATCCCCAGCTCCTCAGCAACGGTAAAAACAACTTCCAGCCCGCAATGCTTCAGGTTCCGCTCCATAATTTCGGTGATCACATATAACACCAATGCCACCCCACTGCGATTGTCCGCGCCAAGGATCGTCGAACCATCGCTGCGAATCACGCCATTATCGATGATCGGCCGCACCCCAGCCGTAGAACGGACCGTATCCGTATGCGCCAATAGCAGCAATGGCGACGCCCCATTTGATTGCGACGGGATTCGGACAATCAGATTGCCGGCGTCGCCGCCAATCCTTTCGCCCGCCTTATCCTCTATCACTTGAAGATGCCAATCTTGGAATTTATGAATTAAAAAATCCATCATGGCGCGCTCATGAAGCGAGACGCTATCAATTTTTATCAGTTCGAGGAATAAATCCAACAGCCGCTGATCGTCCACTCTCATTTGATGAAATACCTTTCGTCGTTGATGTTCTCTTCAATGATCTTCAATGCCTTGAGGGTTCGCTCTTTATCCCGAAAATTCAATTCGATAATAATCGCATTGATCACCGTCACGATAGCACCCAGCGAATTGCTGAACATAATATTATCGGTTTTGATTTGGAGGCAATAGGTGGCAAATTCACGGATCGGTGCGGTCTTCTTGTCGGTAAACGCAATGCTTCGAATGCCACGCGCTTTGGCAAATGAAATCGCTTCCACCGTCTCGCGAGAATATGGGGAAAAGCTAAAAGCGATCAAAAGATCTTCGGGCTTCATATAGGCGATCTGCTCGCGATACTGCAAGAAATCCACCGATAGTGCATGGGCATCATAGCTGTAGGTTCTCAGCAAAAATGTCATCAGCCGCGACAACTGATGGGAAAGCTCCATGCCCAGGCAATAGATATGCTGCGCCGCGATTATACTATCGACTACGTTCGAAAAGGTAGTATAATCGATGGAATTGATGGTATCGTTGATGTTAGTGATCACATTGTGGGCAACGAGCTTAAAAATATCGGGGGTTTTTTCTTTCTCAGTGATGGCTAATTGGTAGTATTCTGTGGGTGAAAGCTGGTTTTTCAGTGTGGTGGATAGCGCGTCTTTGAGCTCCTTGTAACCTCTGAACCCGAGCATTTGAGCAAACCGTACGATGGACGCTTCGCTGACCGAAGCCCGTAGAGCAACATCCTTGATCGGTAGTAGCGCCACCAGGTTCAGATGCTCCACAAAAAAATCAGCCACTTTTTTCTGGTTCGGTGGCAGTTTTGGCACCAGTTCTAGAATGGCGCGTTCAATCGCTTTTCGCTGTTCCATGGATTTTGTAAGATTTATTTCATAAATATGAATTATGAAATTTTTCTTGCATGAATATAATATTTAAAAATTGAATTGTCAAGAGATTTTTTTATTTTTTTTCTCTTCTATACCTGTCCAAAAGGATGAGATCATTTCTAAAATCTTTTTTCCGTGGCAGTCCTTTTTCCGTGTCCCTAAAAAATTTTCAGGCCACAGAATTGGAGGGATTTTAGACCTCATCCCCTGTCCCCTTCTCCTTGAAGGAGAAGGGGGTCTCTGAGGCGAGCTTGGGATTTCAACACAAAAGATTTTTGTTGAAAAACCAGGTAGCATTCCGTGGCAGTCCTTTTTCCGTGTCCATGAAAAAAAATTTTGGCTACGGAATTTGAACTCCCACAGAATTTTTTCTTTCGAAATCTTTTTTCCGTGGCCGTTCTTTTTCCGTGTCCTTCAAAACAATCGGGCACGGAAAAAGCGTTCGATAATAAGCAGAAAAGCACAGACCTTTTTGGGTATGCACGCAGTCACAATTTTGTTCGAAACTGAGCTCTGTTCAAATCCGCGTTAGCCGTCGAGACCATCTCTGCGCGGGCGCTTGTGGGGCATTCTTGGCTGGTTCATTGTTGCAGGACAATTATTGCATGATGATTTATCAAACGGCAACGTTAGATAATGAAACATTGGTCAAATTATGTTCCGCTGCTTCGGTCAGGAGCGAATCATAGAGAGAACTTTAAGAGGAGATACATCTGACTTATTAGCAAAAATGGTCTTGCTAAACATGGGGCTTGGGAAGTTCAGTTCAACACCAGCCGCTTCTCAGCGGTTACTGTTTTGCCGCTTGCCAGGTCGGTTACTACGATTTTCAATGTGCATGGCCCGGCTGGAAATTTCGAGAGATCGAGCATGAGATAAATTTGTTGGAATTCCGTGGTTCCTTCGGATTCAAAGCTGCTGCCAACTTTTTGCTCCGATTTTTCACCTCTCACTAAATAACTAATGAACTGAGTGGCTGCCGCCAGGGGGGAACTGGCTGGTTCGGACAGCGCCTGCAACTCATACTCGATTCGGTATCTGGTTGTGCCTCTATCCCCCAAAATTAGATGGTAAATTTCAAAGTAAATATAGCAAGGGCTGGAACGCCGCAATAGCTTCCCCACATAAGGGACAACTAAAAGGTTATTGGGCTTTAGCAGCCGCTGCTGAGCGATGCCCTCGCGAATTTGCAGCGAGAGCTGAATATCGCTCATCGATAGCGCATCCGCGCTATAATCCTTAACCCGTAATTGTCCGCGCAGAACAGCCAATCGGTTACTGGAAGGGCTTTCCAATTTCAGCACGACATGATAAAGCCCTGGAGGCAATTGTTCGTTGTGCTGATTGAGGTAGATGCGCTTTTCAAGTTCTAAAGCATTCTCCGCTGTCAGCCGAATAGTTTCCTGTCGGTGCAGGATTTTCTCGAGATCTCGGTTGAACAGGATAAACGATTTCGTGACCGGGCATTCAAGCGGGACCTCCAGTCCTGGTTCAAATTTTAATTGGCGCAGTGGGAAGGAATAATAGCATTCAACTCGGGTCATCTGGTGTTCGCCGCGAAAGGTGGCGCAATCCATCTGGGCGTCTAACCGTTCCTTTTCATAAAAATATTTGAAATCAGATGCTGGGGCAGCGGCTAAGGCCAATTGCTTCTCATTTCCGAGCTCTCTGGTGAGCTGATAAAATTGTGATTCACCGGATAAACCAGCGGCTCCATCCGCAATGGGCCCAAACTGGTGGTATTTCTGATGCAGCGTGGTCCGCTCCCGATACAGATCCGCTGCGTACGGGACTTTTAAGTTCGATGGTCCCCCGGTAATTGCATCTAAAAGGCTCGGCACTTCTCGATAGCCAAAACCCAATTGATCGACAAAATCGATATATAAGTTGTATTGATAATACGCCCAGGTCTCATTATCCCGATAGGCCTTGCCAACGCCTGCAGAAACCACTCGATCATCTGGTTCCCCATATTTCAAATAGTATTTGCCGCGATCATCCAGAAACAGCGGCGCCACTGAATTGGAGTAGTGTTTTTTGGCATAACGAAATCGATCGATGAATTGATCGTAAATTTCATTCTGTTCGGTTTCTGGTGTAGAATCGAACAATCTCCAATATCTTTGCTCCCAATTGCGCTTCACTTCTGGGTCAACGATCTGGTCATAAATTTGAACCAGTTCGTCCGACAGAATGCAACGGAACGCGGCCTGTTGCTGCGCCTCATTTCTGAACAGATCCTGAGTAAAGCCGCGGCCGAACAAGCACACGATAGCGATAATATTGCAAACAAACTGTAGTTTCATCGCCCAGATCATCCATCTCGTTTGTTGTTATTCAAGCAACTTGCAGAAGACGCTGTTGTCAGGGATAGACAATTCATTACCGGCGATCATGACCGGGCGTGTTGGCCAGCTTGAAGACCAACACGCCCCATCGCGAAGAAAAGCATTCGGTCATTATAGGCCAAAAGTAAATGAGAAGCTATGGGCCTGAGTCAGAATTCCGAGGTCGGTATACGAATAATCTAATCGAATTTTGGATGCCATCCCTGGGAGCTTGAGATTGATTCCAGCGCCCAATGCGAGCCGGACATCGTAGATCAGGTCCAATTCCTCCGCCTTGGTGAGTTTTAGTTCATCAAACGATTCGGAGCGATAAATCATCCCAGCGCGCAAGAACAGAAAATTGTTCCAGCCGTATTCGGCGCTCAATACCGCATAGGGGCTGTTGTCACGCGGATCATTGAAATCGAGATTGCCAGTGAGGCGGTTGGCCCCTCGCCGGAGCAAATCCATTGAAAGGCCGAAGTGAAACATCAGTGGCAATGGCCAGCCCTCGGTCTCTAATCGAGCCTCTTTCTGAGGATTTCCTTCGATCACTTCGTCGATATCCGCTTTGGTCATCTGGTCCGTTCCCTTTAGGGTCATTTTCCCGCCGAAATTGGTAATGCTCATGCCGATCCTCAAGCCACGATACCCGGTGTCGAATTGCGTTCCAGCATCGATCGCAAAAGTGCCGGCGGTAGAGAAACTGATCGACTCGTACACGTACTTCGCCGTCACGCCGACGGAAAATCGATCCGTCAATTGTCGAGCATAACTGATTCCAAGCGCCAGATCGCTGGCAGTAAAATATGCGCCGGTGCCATCTGGTTCAGAGGGCGTCGTGGTTTTCATATCTCCCATGGAAAGAGAAATGACGCTGAAACCGATGACACCCGCACGGCCCAGCGGATAGGCCACACCGAGGAAATTGTGGTTGACATCCAAAATCCAATCGGTATAGCAAACCCCAACTTCCAAAGATCCGATTTGTGCAATGCCCGCGGGATTCCAATAGAGCGCGGTATTGTCATTGACGCTGGCGACAAACGCTCCCCCAAGGGCATTACCACGAGCGCCCACACCAATTTTTAAAAAATTGGCTGCGGAGGTACCAGTGTTGTCGTTCCCAGCTAAAGCCAGCGATACACCCAACAACACCGCTAATGCGATATAGAGAATTTCTCGGTTCATGAATTTCCTCCATTCGAAAAGAATGATCGATCAGGCTATTTGATAATCGCGAATTTGCCGATTTTCTCCCCAATGCCCTCTGCCTTCACTCGGAAAAAGTAAACCCCGAACGCCACTTCCTGTTCGTTGTAGCTCCAGAGGTTCCAGGCTTCAACAGATGGCCCTCGATAACCCTGGCTGCCTGGCTCATGATGAAGGATTTGGACCAGCTCTCCCGATATATTAAAAATTCGAATTTCACATCGCTCTGGCAAGTTGTGGAACTGCAATTCCTTGATCCAGGGCAGTGTTTCGTAGACCGAGGTCACCACATAAGGATTGGGAATCACCGTAATCTGGTCGAGGTCTTTGCGGGTGGCATCAGCGGTGGTGGCTTTCTTGGTCCGCAGCTCAAAGACATCGTTTTTGGTAATCGGCTTGCGCGTGAAAATCCGGGCAATGTCCCCAAATTTGGGCGGAATATCGACCCATTTTGGGTCGACGATGGTGGTCTTGACCCCGTTGATCATCGTATCGATCATGACTGGGTTTCGGGACAATGTAATGGCCCAGGTGAATTTATTTTGACCATCGATCCGTTCGCGCAATTGCAGAACATCCCCACTGGTCCAGGTGTCTTTCATCTCTTGAGTGGTATCGGTAGGCGATTTGGTGAAATTCGCCACGTCAGCTTGCTGATTGAGCGTGACGTTCCAAATTTGAAATGGAAAAATCATGTTGGCCGGGAAGAAAGCGGTATCGCCGATCGCGTTGAACCGCACCTCATAATCGTACGGCAACGGATTACCCGAGGTCGCAGTGATCTTCCAGTTGCACTTGCTGGTCTCATTGTTGGTGGTAAACCAGCCAGATCGCACGGCATCGAACGCCACTTTATCTTCATCGATGATCATCAGCTTAATGCCGTCGAAGGTTGGCGTATCTTCCTCTCCATGTAGATTCGGGCAATTGCGAATGACCATCTGATTTCTGAGGCTATCGAACACCGAAAACGTTTTTCGCACTGGACCGGTTGCCTCACTAAAGGTGATCGTGTAACGATTATCGATCACCAAATCCTCGGCCATGATCTCCCAGAGCAGATCCACAGTGGTGGTGCCTCGTCTTTCTGCGAATAGACTGGGGCCTTTGTATCCGGCTGGCTTTTTCTGAGGGACGACTGAAACGGTATTATCGCCAGGGAAATGGGCGACAGAAAGCCGCGCGTTCTCCAAGGGAGGAACTGGCAAAATCCCCCATTGATCCTCATGATCATAGGCACAAACGGCATACCAGTATTCAACCCCGTTTTTCAGGTTGCGATCCACAAATTTGTGGAATAGCCCGGTGTCTTCACCAAGGAAGAAATAGGGATCGATCTGGCTCGTGCCCTTGATATTATTGACCACATCGAACTGAGCAATGGGGACATAACCAACCAGAGCGCCAACTGAATTGGTGATCTTTTCGCCCCAGGTTCTGCCGCGATCGGTGGAACGATAGATTTTGTAGCCCTCAAACGCGTTATTGCCGGTAAATTCATCCACGCTGCTCTCGCTTGGATCTGGATCCCAAAATAGTGTCACCTCGCGATCGCCTGCGACCGCCCGGACGTTCGGCTGAATGGGTGGCTTGGCCGTCTTATATTTGAGATCATAAACCGTTTGACACAATGCAGTATTGGCCAGTAAATCTGCTTTGTTGATGCCGAAAATATTGGCGAAAGTGAACGTCACGGTTTGCCCGGGGGCCAGATCGAACGGCCCAGACGCCAAAATCGCAGCGACATCTGGCCCGTACGTATTGGGCGTTTGGGTCCAATCGCCGGGATGGGGTGTCACATTATGGATTTTCTCGATCCCAAGGGTCAATTCATTGTAGATATCGGCCTGGGTTGGAAGCGCATAAAAATCGGTATAAGTGGCAATCGCCAATGTCGTCAATCCCAACTGCTTCCCATCAGGGCCCAACGGCGTTTCCAGCATTTTGAGTCCTTGCCAGGCAACTCCCTTCTCCACATAGCCAGCCGCCTTGTCGTCACCGTCCCAAATATATAAAAAATTTCCCAACACCGGGTCTTCATCCACCGAAATGAATTTGGCGTAATCGTCCTCCCATTCGTTGTTGCCTTCTTCAGGACAATCCATCTCTGTATAAACGCCCACATAACAATCCTTGATGGTATCTTTCCCAGTGTTGGTGATATAATACTTGAACACGACAAAATCTTCGGCCAGGATACTGGAGAATTGAATGCAGCGACCGTAACTTTTCACATGAAGCGGAGTCATCTGCTTGCTGTCCTTGTCATCGTCGACAGCCATCCAGATGCCTTCCGCATCGCCGGCCACTTCACCGTCCTCTTTGACACCAGGAAAACCTTGCGAGCCAATCGGCCCGACATCTTCTGGCCATACGGCTGCCCAGGAATTGGGCTTATTACTCATGGCCAGACCGTTCTCGCCGATGCCAGAATCGTAACCTGGTAACGGTTCAAAATGGTTCTCATTTGCCTCCTGAAAGATACCCAGGCCACCATTCGAGACGCACTTCTTGCCGTTCAGAATGCCCCCCACCAGCAAGGTTTGACACCATTGATAGGTAATGGACGACCCTATTGGATATTCAAACGTCAGCATCTCGCGGCTATAGCCCAACGTGTTTGCGTTATTGATCTCTAAGCCGATCTTGCCCACGTCGAACCGACCGTATTTTCGGTCATTGAACCCAGAGGGCTTCGCCAGTTTGACTGCTGGCCGTCCTTCATATTTTTGCTTCAGAAAATTATAGTATTCCCATTTGGTCATTCCTGGTGCAGCTTGCGCGCGCAGCGTCGCTATCAGACCAGCCAGACAGGAAATCACAATTAACAGGAGAAATATCTTCTTGAACATTGTCTTTCCTCCTTAGAAGTTCTATTTGCTCTTTTGATTAAAACCCGACGCCTAAGCCAATTCGAAAAGTCCGGGGCGCTCCCCAATAATAAGGCCGGGTGATCCAGTCCACCGAATAATCCCAGTTGGCGTTGACATCTGGCTTGCCAGTAGAGCCATAAACCAAATAGACATTTTTCTTATTCAAAATATTCTCGAAATCGCCATACAGAGTGAAACCGATCCTCTGCCACTTAAACTCCTTAGTCGCTCGGAGATCGACCGTCATGGTCCAGGGTTGCCGCGCGCTGTAGGGTTCATCGATCCTCAAGCCGCGGCTGCTGAGTGGGGTATAGGGCAAACCACTGCCATAGCTGCCCACGATATTGATCCCCCAATTCCCACTCTTCCCGATGTCGAACACGAAATTGACGGTGTGGGTCTGATCCCAGGGCATGTTGATCGTCTTTTTGGGCGGGTAGGTCTTGTTCACCGAAAAATTATACCAATCGTTGAAACTGCTCGTCACGTCCGCTGCATTGCCCTCAGCCTTGGAGAGCGTATAGTTGATCTGCCCACCAAAATAGCCGGAGAATCGCTTCTTTAATGTGATTTCCACGCCTTTACTATTGGCGTAATCCTGATTGATGAACCGATGATATTGCACAGGAACAGCCTGGTAGCGTCGAAATGTAGTATAATCGTAGATGTTTTTATAGTACAATGTGATATCCAGTGCAACATTCTCCGTGAGCTTGGTCTCGACACCGATCTCATAGGCGATCGTCTTCTCGGGCTTGAGATTGGCATTTCCCAATTGGGTATAGATCCCGTTGATCGACATATTGGGGAACGGATAGAGCGGATCATCCATGTTCTCGGTGAGGAACAAATAGGAATATTGTGGGATCTGGTAGAAATGGCCGTAAGCGAAATGGAGCACGGCGCGATCCAGCACCGGGTGCGCAAATCCCAATCGCGGGCTCAGATACAATTTCTTTTCAGCATCGGTCAAATTCTTCCGCTCTTTTCCTGTAAGCGGATCGATAACCGTCTCGGCCGTTGGCTTGTGCGGATCGAAGATATATTTGGCGCGGGTGTTCATATAATCCAACCGCACCCCAGCATTGACCACGATCCCAAGATTTTCGAACTCCATCTTGTCCTGAAGATAGGCAGAACCCTCGATGGGACGATGATCGTACTTTTGAACATCTGGGATCGCAAGGTACGGACCATACACGTAATGGTAGCGCAAATGAGTTTCCTTTAATTCGAAACCAAGTTTCACCTGATGCACTTTGCTGATCTGACTGGTCAGATCAAATTTGGCAGAGGTGATAGTATTCCGTCGATCCTCCCAGGTGGCACCACCGCCCGAGGTCCAGGTTGAGTCCTTGGCATCCCAGAAGACTGTATCGAATTCATATTCTTGATCTGAAGGAGAAATATTCGCCAGGCCTGTGTATTGACCAAAAGTGGGGTTCGGCGAGCCATCTGGCAGCAGCGAATCTGGATCCAGAATCTGCCAGTTGCCTTTGGCATCTTTACCACTAAAGAAATCTTCGGCCTTATATTTGTAATAAGCCCGATTGGTAAAGAACACCGAAGATCGAATAGTATAGAATGTGCTGGGACTGATTTGATGCGTGAGCGTCCCATTCAGCAACAGGTTCTCATCATAATTGGTGCCGGTATTCTGCGGCACATATTTATTGGTGTGGCTATATTCGCGAAAGCGCTTTTTTCCGCCAACCGCACCGATGATCAATTTTATCGGATTGATCGGTCGCAACACCAATTTCGCATTGCCCCGACGCTCTTTCACGTACGGCTGCCCGGTCCAGCCCAAATAGGTATCGGAATCGAATGCATCGCCAGCCACAAAAAACGTGTTTTTGCGGCCCAACAAGGGAATTGGGCCCCCCAGATTTACTTCAGTTTGAAATTGGTTGAAATCCGTTTCCTTTTTTGTTCGCTTCTCCCAAAATTTGGGATCATATAGGTTTTGCCCGGGGATGGTCTGTGGATTATATTCGCCAGTGACCAAATTGCCGTCCTTATCTGTCCAGCGACCATTCTCATCGAGATACTTGTAGAGATATTTGTAGGTATGAGGGTTGACAAATTTATCGGTAAAGAAGCGAATTCGGCCGCTGTAATTGCTTCCCCCTTCCTTGGTGACGATGTTGAGCACGCCAGACATCGCCTCCCCATATTCAGCGTTGAAAGTGCCCGTCAGCACCGCCATTTCCGAAATACCGACATTGGCTACATCGCTGCCCATCCCGCCGAATAATGGATCTTCCACATAAAATCCATCGATCATATACGACAGTTCATTGGTACGCCCCCCACGCACATTGATACTTCGGCTATCCCCGGGCCCACTTTCAACAAAGCCTGGGGTAATGACCAGCACTTCTTTGAAAGTTGTCACTGGCATTTTGTCTATTTGTTCGCTGGTGGTAACAGTGGAAGATGAGGTTACGTCCTTTTCGATCAACGGCCGTTCTGCCGTCACTTCGACAACCTCTCCCATCAGCACTGTTGGTTCAAGAGCAAAGTCCACCTTGGTGGTCAAATCGATGGTTACCAATACATCGGTTTTGACGACAGATTTGTATCCCATCATCATGGCTTTGAGCCGATATTTGCCCGGCGGAATGTTGATGATGAAATAGTAGCCGCTGGCATCCGCTGCTGCTCCAAGCGTTGTCCCTTCGATCACCACGCTCGCTCCAGCCAGTGGCGTACCGGATTGGCTGTCTTTAATGACGCCAGCGATCTTTCCAGTCGTGCCACTCATGCTATTCGTGGTGATCAGAAAGATCAGCATGAGCAGCCATACAACAGAACTGAACAATCTACTCATGGTATTAACCTCCAATTTTGTGAGCGTCTTTCGTGCTTGGCTGATGAAATCGCCAGAATGATTTCCTCGCCAGCCCTTCCAGATGATTAAAATCTTTCCGATGACACAGGATTTCGCAACAACCAGCCTATACCAGGAATTTCCACAGACAAAATCTGGTTCGAAAATTGAAATCTGATGCAGGTGAAAAATTAGAATCGTTTTTAAAATGCGACTCGGCAAAAACCAATATGCCAAAACTTTGTTTTGGTAAAAATTTTCCTGGCAGTTAAAATAAAACCCGTTTGCCCACTCAATTCACAGAATAAAACTAAATTCAAAATCTGGTTTTAGAGTATTTCCGCTTGTTTCGCGGGACAATTTTCATTCAGGAATTTCAGATAAAATTTTGGCCACAGAATTGGAGAGATTTTAGACCTCATCCCCTGTCCCCTTCTCCTTGAAGGAGAAGGGGGACGTTGTATCTCCCTCGGTTCTCTGAGGCGCGCTGGGGATGTCAACACAGAAGATCTTCGTTGAAAAATTAGGTTACATTCCGTGTCAGTTCTTTTTCCGTGTCATCAAAAATCTTCAGACCACAGAATTGGAACTGACACAGAATTGTTTCTTTCAAAATCTCTTTTCCATGAGAGTTCTTTTTCCCTGTCCTCAAAAATATTCGGGCCACGGAATTCGACTCACAAGGAGGCATTTTCTTCAACAGAGATCTGTCTCTTCATTCTTTCTGATAGCTCGTTTTTAACAGAGAGCTTCAATTCAAAATGAATCTTATGAAATGAACCGTGCCGATTGAAAATGATTACCCTTTGCCCACAAAATAAACGGAATAGTTCGAAATTCAAATTATGTTTTCATCTATTCTGGTTTGTTTCGTGCGACAATTTTTTGAATTTCAGGTTTGAGAATCCAGCACCACCAAACAATTCATATCGGGGTCATGAATGAGTGGGAGCATCTATTTTCAACGGCCAGACAATTTGTTCGAAAAACATACTGGGTGAGCGATCAAAAATGAGCGAGGGGTGCATCATATCGTTCCTGCACCCCTCGCATAGCATGACAAGTTATCACGTATTACGCCGACAGGGTCCGGACTACTTTTATCGCTGCCTAAAATCCCCATCAGCCAAAGATACCTTCACTCCTCGCGTGCAAAGAGGAAATTCGAGGCAATTGAAACGCTGCACAGCGACCAGACGCAGTCGTCATAATTAAGTTTTGAACGAAAACTCACTGTTTTGACCTCACTGTATCGATCTTCTGGAAGGAGAAGGAAATGAGGTTTGATTTAGCCGAGCCTGAAATTGTCGCGCTGGCTGCAAATTTTGAAGTTTTCGTTCTGTCACCACTTAGAAAGCTATTTCAAAAAGAGCATCTTCTTGGTCAAATGCTGTTGCCCAATTCTCAGGGTGTAGAGATACGTGCCACTGCTGACCCTGTTTCCGGCCATGTCAGTACCATCCCACTGGACCGAATAGCTTCCGGGCATCATGCTACCATCGACTAATGTCTTGATGTGTTCGCCCATCAGGTTATAGATGTTCAGCGTTACTTTCTCGGTCCGCGCAATGCTAAAAGTGATGGTCGTGGATGGGTTGAATGGGTTGGGATAGTTCTGCGCCAATGAGAAATCCTTTGGCTGATATTGAGTCTGAGGCTCGCTGACACGGGTGATTTGGTTCTCGAATCGCAGCACCTTACCGCCGTAGGTGAACACATAACCGAAATCCTTATTCAGGAATACACCTCCAATATAATCATCGGCCTCTAAGTCTGGTGGCGTACTGATTTCTCCCCAGGTGGCGCCCAGATCGGTGGTGTAGAATACACCAAGATCGTCCATGGCCAGAATGATATTGCTGTTCGGGATCGCCACGACGCTATTGACGTAGCTATCGGTCGAGGCAACAGGGTTATCGCTGGGTGACCAGGTGGCACCGCCGTCGGTGGACATGATCACATAACCGCCGCGCGCTGCAATCATGCCATTATTCTCATCGCTAAAAGCGATCGATCTCGGGTAATTGGGAATGACCTCCACCGGAATGGTGAAGCTTTCCCAGGTCACGCCAAGATCAAACGAACGGAACACGAAGGAAGCGTTGTACTCCATATTGGTAGCAGCAAGCCACACCTTGGACCCAACGTTGCAGGCTGCGGTGCCCCAGGTATAATAAGCATAAGCAGCGCCTAAATAGTCGATCCCGGTGATTTGAGTCCAGGTTTCGCCTCGGTCGGTGGTGCGGACGAAATACATATTGCCATTTGGTTCAAAATCACCGAAGGCGACTGCGGTATTATCATCCAGCACGCGAATGCCGTCGAACCATCCTGGGGCGATGACGCTGATCATGTAAGAATGCTTCTCCACCCAGGTAGCGCCGCCATCAGAGGTCTTGAAAATTTTGCCCTCTGCATTGACAACCAGCGCTGTATTGGCGTCAAAAGCATCCATTTGAGCGGCTCGACCAGGAATTGCAGTCGCATTGTGGGTGAATGTCCGGCCACCATCAATTGAGCGAAATACATAGGTCTCTCTGGCAGTGGCGTTCACGCCGCAGAACCAGATCGTCTGGCCGTTGTCCAGGATGCGACCCGGCTTAAACAACAATCCCGTGGGCGGCTGACCATTGAACAGCACTTCTGGAGCAACGATCAGATTATCGAACTTCATGGGTTTAGGTCCCACGTAATCCAAAACCACGATCGGCTTGGTCCCCAGATTCGGGAATGTGCCCGCATCTGTGCTCGAGGTGTAAAGCACCTCCATCTCTGGGTCATCATCGATATTGGCGATGCTCAACACCGTCCAGATACCGCCATCTGCGTACATCGAATCGATCATGGCGAATTCATAATTCGCTGGATTGGTAATATCGCCACCGCGATAGGCCAAGCGGAAAATGGCCGCATTCGGTGTGGAAGCGCGCGAGCCGAATACAAAATCCAGCTTACCATCCCCATCGATATCACCGACCGCACTCCCCCAGGGTCCACGAGCACCGCTGGGCCAATATTTCGCCATGTTCACCAACTCGGTTCGTTTCAGCGAATCCGCATCCTCTTGCAACAGATAGATGCCTTTGTACGCATCGTTTCCCCAATCGTAAACCGCCAGGACGATCTCTTTGACGCCGTCTTTGTTCAAATCGACCACCTGGCACGATTGCACTGGAGAGCCGCCTGCCATCGGTGGCAAAATATCATATTGCCAGGCGTTGCCATCCCAGGTAAATTTTGAGATTTCGTTCTCACAGAAGCTATAGATATGCGGCCCGATAACGGCCACATCCCATTTGTTCTGCGCTGTTCCCGATTTCATATTGAAATCCAACCCGCTCACTTCAAGGGTCCAGGTCTCGGAGCCATCGCCATTATCCGGGATGTTATTGACCGAAACCACACCGCAGAAGTAGCCAGCGCCGGACTTGCCAGTACGATCGGCAAATATGAGCTCATCAACACCGTCGTTATCTGGATCGGCGATCACCCAGCGCATCGGCCGGATATTGGCATTGTTCTCCGTGGTAATGGTCCATTGCGCATTGGGCAGATAGTTGCCTGTACCATCAGGTACTCCCATTTCATCGCTGCCGTCACCTTTGGACTCGAACACCAGAATTCGCGGGGGATTTTCATTGCCCGCTTCGAGAAAGTTCACCGGGCCCCAATAAAGCTCTGGTTTACCATCTTTATCCAGATCGCCCATGGTAAAACACGGCCAGGTGTTTTGCTTGGGAATTTTCGCAGTCGCTTTCCAGACCACCACCCAATTATCGCCCTCGCGCTCCAATTTGTAAATACGCGGGATCAATTCATTGGGCGTATCGTTCCAGTTGTCATTGACCAGGAAGATCTCCACGCGACCGTCCTTGTCAATATCAGTCCCAACGATCATGTTCCCGGTGCCGCCATTGTTTAGATCCGGCTCGGGGATCGGTATCTCCGCTTTGCGGACAAATTGCGGCTGGCCGTAATTGTCAGCAACACTGAACATCAACGCCAGCGCCACCACCAATAGAATTGTACCGATTCTACCTCTCATTGAAACCTCCTTACAATTAGTTAATGGTTAGTTGGATTGCATTAGCGCCTTTTTGTTTGTTTGACTATGCTGATCGATCGACGATGAAAAACACGCTTTGATCAAATCTTGATGAATCTTCATGCAAGCAAAGCGACGGAGCAATCCTCAAAATTTGACAATTTTTGAAGGGCATCGCTTGTCGATCGACCAGCGAATATCCGATCGACTAAAACGTCAAAGCCAATGAGAACCGATGCACACTTTTCAGCACGCCCAGGTCAGCAAAAGAATAATCGATCACGGCGCCGCGGTCGCCGAGCACTTTGAGATCGACCCCGGTACCAAAAGTAAAGCCTCCCGCATCGATATTAAAACGGTAGCCACCCCGGAGGAAGAACATCTTATTGAAACAGTATTCCACGCCCCAGTTGTATTGCTCAAGGTTATTATTCGGATGAATCATATCGGCGGCAGTAGTAATGGTGTTATGAGGCGTATCCAGCAAGTTGATGCTAACGCCGACGCGGAAGTTGATGGGCAGAGAATAGCTTTCGAACGTTTTGGGCTTGTTTACATCCACGGATTTCGGGTCGCTATAATCGATATAGCTGCCGCTGAATTTGACCTCTGGGCCAAAATGGAGGATCGACATGCCCAGATTTAGACCATGGAAGCCGGTCCGATAGAGCGTTCCCATATCGAGCGCCCAGGTGGTGTAGCCATAATCGAGGTATTTTTCGCGCACGATCTTGGTGGTCACTCCCACGGAGAGTCGATCCGTTAAAAACCTGGCATAAGACAAGCCGAGCGAAAAATTGCTAATGCTAAAGTTCTCGCCCGTGCCCTCGGGTTGAAGCACCGTGGTGATCTCCATATCGTTGGTCATGAGATAAGCACTGCTGATCGCAAAGGTTCCGAAACTGCCGAAATCCATCGCAAAGGCGAACGAACCGATCGATATATCGGCTGGCCAGACAGTGTAAGCAGTGTACAGGTTTCGCTTATGAATTCCCACCAATCCTGCAGGATTCCAGAAAGCTGAACCGGCATCATTGGTGAGCGCGGTGTAGGCTTCGCCCATGGCAGTGCCGCGGCCGCCCACGCCGATCTCCAGAAATTGTGCGACGGCAGTTCCAACCGGGGCAAAATCCTGAGCATAACCAGGTGCCGCACATAATCCGACCAAAAATACGATAACAAGAATGATATTTTTATTCATAGATCTTTTCCTCGCACTCGATATCCATGTTTTGGTTATTATCGAACTGCTCCAAATTGGCGAAGCAGTTGGAATCAACATAGCTTTCCTTATCGGACGATCACAAATTTGCCGACCTTGGTGCCCAAGGATGGTGAATCGACCACATACATGTAGATCCCTGGCGCCGCTTCCTGGTTATTGCGGGTGATCAAATCCCATTCCGCCACGCTGGCATTGGCACTGCCGAGAAAATCCTCGGTCTTCCGGACAATTTCGCCCGATGTGATCTCATCCACCAGATCGCCATCGAGAGTGAAAATCTTCACAGTGGCATCTGCAGGCAGGTTGATAAATTGCAAGCGATGTTGCCACGGATCAGAATCGCTGGGGATGCGGTTGTTCCACACCGCACTGCCAACATAAGGATTCGGCACCACCTTGACGCGATCGAGACCGGTCGCCACTGGATTCGCTGGGCAAATATATTTCACATTGGCCAAAATGTTGGTCTCGAGCACCCCAAACGGCTCTGGTAACGGTTTACTGAACGACTGCACCGCATAATAATAGTCGAATCCCAGGACAATATCCCGATCGATAATCTGGAATTTGTTGGGCTGATCGCTGGCCGGCGGGGGCCAACTGGCGCTACCAGTGGTGTCAATATAGGTCCCTAAGCCCAATGGTTTGAAATCGAAATTCCCGATCGCGGTCTTTCCAACGCTCTTCCATACTTTGAAGCCCTGGAAGTTCTCATTGGCCAGCGGCGCATCGTCCCAGATCACCTTGACGCCTTTGGTAATACCATTTTCAACATAAAGTTCGAGCTTAAGATCGGGAGGGGGTGGCGCCAACGAAGCGATTTCATAATTGGCATCCACGATCAATTGAGCGACCTTCATGTTCTTAACCAGCTCTACCAGGCTGTAGATGCCACCTCGTTCTGGATCGCTGCCCACACCAAGGGCTGCGGTGACAACAATAGAATCGCCTGCGGCGAATTTCTCCAGCGGCCCAAGACTAAGAATTGCGCGATAGTCATAAGGAAATGGCTTCCCACCAGACACAATAGGGCCTTCAAATACCTTCGGTGCCATCATGCGATCGTAGGACTCTTTATCCGTCGCAGGATCGTTGTAAATATGATTCTGATGGAACGAACTGACCTTGAACGAGGGGGGATAAGTCTTCAACACACGGAATCCGATGAAGCCAGGTGACTGGAGGGTGCCATCAGGTCCTGGGTTGCCCGTATCATCAGGCTGACCGTTATCGGCTGGATAGCTGGGATTATCAGCATCCCACATGAACATCATCTGGCTATCCGCATCAGCCGAGGTCAGACCATGATCCACTTGCAACCAATCAGGAAAATAGGAAAACCAATCCCAATTGGCATTGCAGGCGCCCAGATCATCCTGATTCGAAAACCGATATTCGGCCGCCCAATTGGGCAATTTGGTGACATCAGCGTCCATGCGATAGGTGAAATAGAAATTTTCCAGATCGCGAGGAGTATCTGGATAGCCGTCACCGTCAGAGTCAATGCCAACGTTCTTGATGGTGTATTCATAGATGATGAAATCATCGCGAAAGCTTTCGCTCCAGGCATAAGTTCGCTCGATTACTTCCAGCCCCAGCGGCGTGTGCTCTGAGGCCAAAGGTGCCTGGACATCGTAGTATCGGGTGTAGGTATCTTCCTCGGATCGCGCTCCAGGACCAGTGATGACGTGAACTGAATCGAGCGGCGCGAACTCATGGTCGTCTGCCTGGGAAGAATAAATGACGCCATTGACTTCCGCAGTTAACCAGATACTGCCACGATACAGGTACGAATTGCCTGAACCGCCAGGATAATCGCACGATGGGGTTCGGTTCACATACGCATCATCACCAGCATAACCAAAGTTGGTCACTCTGTTCCATAATGTGCCGATCTTATGATATTTCCAATTGTCTGGAACCACAGGGCCAACAGCCGATTTATCGCTCTTAGCGACCGCGAATTGCTTTTTCTGGCTATCGGCGCTCCAGATCGGGGTGATTAGAAAGCCCAAAATCATCCATACGATAATCAGGGCATAAAAACGATATTTCGATATCATCGATTTGCCTCCTTGGTATCACACAATTAAAATTGTACCGCCAGACCGAATCGGATTTGGCGTCGATCGCTATAGGCCTGGGGATTGCGAATGTAAGCGCCAGTGACATTGTCAATCGTTATGATCGATGGATCATTCGTGATCTCGTAATAGAGCGAGCTACCGATCCAATCCACGTTGCGCCGATCGAATAGATTGAACACATCGATAAAGAAATCGAGATTGAGATTGTACAGTTTTACCTGGCGTATCAGTTTCATATCGGTCGTCGTCGTGTAGGGTAAACGTTTGTCATTCACCTTCCCCGAACCATAAGAAGAGTAGGGCAACCCGCTGCCATAGCGGAACTGGAAATTGGCAATCCAATTCGCCAACGGCCGTATGCCTGCCCATTGCAGTCCATAGTCGCTGGGTGTCCGCAATGTCAGTGTCGCGTTCACCGTATGGGTCTGGTCGTAGTCCAGAATATTCATTCGCCGCGCATCGGTGAACGAGCCGGTGCCGCCGAGATAATTGGAGCTCCGGCCCTTAGCAATCGAGTAAGTGTAGTTGGCGGTCGCGCCCCAGAATCGCCCCGTCCGCTTGGTGAAGGTAAATTCCAGGCCTTTGATATTGCCGTAATCGGCATTCGTAAAAATATTGAGCTCGATGTTCTGAATGCTGCGGCCGACGTATTTCCTCCAGTCCATCAAGTTGGTGACATCTTTATAATAACCTGTAATCGTGCCTTTGATATTATCGGAGAACTGATGTTCCACTCCTAGTTCATAAGCCACCGTTTTCTCGGGTTTCAGATCCGGATTGCCGATATAGTTGCCCACTTTGGTGAGCGATTGAATACGGTGGTTCCGATAGAGGAAATAGCCATCCGGGCGTTGGAAATAATGTCCGTAGGTAAAATGAAGTACATCGCGAGCGGTGATGGGATGAGAAATCCCCAATCGCGGGCTAAACTGATACTTGGCCGAAGCCTTTTTGGGATTGAGGAACTGAGGGATGCCGCTCTCATCCACCTCGGTATAAGGATAATTATAATCCGCTGGATAATAGATCGGATCCTTCCAGCCATTGGGATTGAACACATCGAAGCGCAATCCCACCAGTGCGATGATGCCCTGGAACTCCAGCTTATCCTGAATGTATGCTGCAAAATCGTAGGTATCTTCGTCCCAAATGTCCTTTCTGACCGCTGCAAGGTTCAACGTCCAACTGATGTTCTCGGTCTTGGTGCGGTGCAGATAAAGTTCCAGCCCCCCCTTTAAGAGATGATTGGCTGTCAACTGGCTCACTATGTCCGCCTTAATGGAGCGAGTCCAGGATTGCTGATCGCGATAGCCCGGGTCATCACCGCGGATCCACCAATAATTATTCTCGCGCTCTCGATAGATCGGATGTGGCCCTGGCTTATTGATGTCCCATACCAGATCCTCTTTGGTGTTCCCGTCACCATCACGATCGTCCACGTCTCTCGTCGCATAATGATAGTTGGTGTAAAAAGCATTAAATCTGACCTCGTAGAAAGTATTGGGACTGAGTGTATGGGTCCAGATGGCATAACCGATGTTGCTTCTCTTCTTGTAGTTCCACAAATACTCTTGCATCCCAGCAACGTAATAATTGCGGAGCACATTGTAGGCGACGCCGGTCGGCGTTTGGCCTGGCGATGCGACAATTTCGCCCTGTTTGGATCGGAATTGAGAAGGATCTTTAACGTAGATGTAATGATTAATGGTATCGCCCTTCATGGTCTCCACATCGAAGTACTCGTTGACTGGATACTCGGGCGCAGGACCGTATTTCGCCGCAGGAAAATAGTACTGATCCCACTTGCTATTGTTGAACACACCTCCAATGGCGAGCTTATGATTGGATGTCATGCGGTAGGTCAATTTGCCCTGATAGGTTTGATCGAAAGAGTTTTCATTCAAATAAAACCCCTGATCTTTATCCGTGATCTCAGCAGAGAGCGAGAGCAGCATCTCGCCGGGTATTTTCAAGCCGATGCAGGGAAGCGCGAAGAAGGTAATGGGCTCAGGCCCGTTCAAATTGAACTCATAGATTTTTCGGATCGGTCGAAGCCTGTTTTGCCATGGGATTTGTGCCCCGATCGAATCGCCGAAAAACGATCGTGCAGTGGTCGAGACATAGCGATTGATATTCAAGCTGCCAAAGTCGGTCGAAGTAGCGCGTATCTTACCAGAATACTTCGACGTCCCTTCCTTCAAGGCCAAATTCAAGATACCGGACTGGACATTCCCGTACTCGGCACTAAATCCGCCCAGGGAAACTTCCATCTCTTGAATGCCATACTCGGGAATATCACTGGTGAAACCACCAAGGTAACCAGAATATTGGCCGGCTGGGTCTTTCACAGGGATACCGTCAATTAATACCAGCACCTCGCCGGTGCGGCCACCGCGGAAGTGATTATTCACGACACCAGCTTGAATATTCGCCATACCCTGGAAATTGTCGATGGGCTTGATATCGAATTCTTCGGCTGAGACAAAGTGACGCGTTGATATCTCATCTTTCTGAATCATCGGCCGTTCAGCGACAATGGTCACTCCTTCGCCCAGTTTCAGCACTTCAGTGCTCAGTGCGAAATCCACCTTGGTCGTCAGATCGATCGAGACCCGAACGTTCTGCACCACGACACTGCTATAGCCCATCATCGAAGCTTTGAGACGATAACTCCCCACAGGAACATTGAGGATCACGTAATAGCCATTGATGTCCGTTGCCGCCCCCATCGTCGTCCCTTCGATAATCACATTGACACCGGGCAATGGTTGCCGGTTTTCAGCATCGACAACAGTACCGGCAATTTTGCCCGTCACTCCTCCGAACAAATTTGCAACGGAAAACAATAATAGCCATAGTAGCAAAATAAGTTTTTTGACCATCAGCCCCTCCATAAAAAGTTTTTAGGCAAAAATTGAATGCAGCAATATGATAGAGAAATTAAAAGAGGTTTTAATGAAGAAATTTGGGTTGATCCCATCATGGTATCAAAATCCGATCTGATCTTTAATTGCTCTTTTCAAGGCAGGATTTTCACCCATCTTTAACAACGATGACCTTTGTCAAAAATAAAAATTTTAATATTAAAGTCAAGAAAAAAATTTTTGATTTGTAAAATTGTTTACATGGCCGAAGCAGGGTAATTCCAACACATCTGTGCATTTCCGTTCTGAATTTTTCGGAGTGAAAACCAGCGACAAGCCCGAGAATCGCTTTGGTCCAAAAGAATGGAACAATTTATAAAGTATTCTTCCGCGGCGATTCTCTTTCCGTGTCCTCAAAAATCTTCAGACCACAGAATTGGATCTCCCACAGAATTGTTTCTTTCAAAATATCTTTTCCGTGGCAGTTCTTTTTTCGTGTCCAAAAATATTTAGGCCACAGAATTGGAACTCCCACAGAATTGTTTCTCTCGAAATCTCTTTTCCGCGGCAGTTCTTTTTCCGTGTCTCTAAACAATTTGACCACATAACTGGAGGGATTTTAGACCTCATCCCCTGTCCCCTTCTCCTTGAAGGAGAAGGGGGACTTTGTATCTCCCTCAGTTCTTTGAAGCGCGCAGGAGATGTCAACACAGAAAATTTTCATTGAAAAATTAGGTTACATTCCGTGGCAGTTCTTTTTCCGTGTCCCTGAAAAATTTGGCCACAGAATTGGAACTCCCACAGAATGTTTCTTTCAAAGCTATTGGCAATTTCTGAGAAATGTCACATATAGGTTCTGGATTAACCGACGCAAGTATGAGAGTTTTTGTCACAACGCGCAATGGATTCCTTAGCACCAAAGTACGTTCATCATCAAGCAGCGCGATTTTGTCCTCATTTCAACAAAAGCATCTTTCTTGTGGCGGTCCATTCCCCAGCTTTGATCCGATAAAAATAAATTCCAGATGCGAGCTTCGCCCCATCAAGAAGCAGATGATGATTCCCTTGCCGAGCAAAGCCATCGAATAGCGTTAAGATTTCCCGTCCCAGCGGATCGAATACTTTGACTTCGACTGGCATCGGCTGAGGCAGGTCGAATTCGATGATCGTCACAGCATTGAACGGGTTCGGATGGTTCGCATATAGACGAAATATCATTGGCTGCTGCGGAATCAAAACATTGCTCAACAGCACCGTTTTGAATTTGAACACCTCCGACCATTCGCCACTGCCAATCCAATTGGTCGCCCGGACGCGCCAGTAATAAAACCGATTGTCATCAAGTTTTGGGCTGGTAAAAGTAGTATCGGCTATGCCGCTGGAATCGACCACGATTGCACCAGGAAGAAAGGTGCTATTCTTGGCGGTCTGCAATTGGTAGTAATCAGCGTTTCCCACGGCATTCCAGATGAAGCGCGGCTCAACTGGGACATCGACCGCCTGGTTTTGTGGATAGACCAGAAGCGGAGGCCTTGGGAAACCAGTCACAAATTGGTTGATCCGAGAGAAATCGCCATAGCCCCCTGCATTGGCCGCACGTACACGCCAGTAATAGCAAGTCTGGGCCGATAATCCGCTAACGGTGCTAAAGGTATCGGCAATACCAGAGCGATCCACCAATAGCGGAGGGGCGAAATCCGCATTTTTGGATAGCTGCAAATGATAACATGCGGCGTCAGCCTGATAGCGCCAGCGCAACTGGACTGATTGAGGTATGGTTTGATCTCCATCGATCGGATAGGCCAGCATTGGTGGTCCAGGCGGATGGATCGCGAGGCACTGGCTGGGTTGGCTCTCGTTAGCGTTTCGATCCACCGCAGTGACCAAATAATAAGCAGGGCCAGCCCCGATGTCAGGAATCGAGGGAGCAAAATAATGATTGCCGACAATTGCCACCATTCGACTTGGATCCTCCAGATCGCTGATTTGAAAATGGGCGGTCTTCAACCGATAAATCACATAACGAAACCCGCTATCCCCATCAGCGGCGCGGGTTGGTGGCTGCCATTGAAGGGCTGGCGGGCCCTTTAGTACTAATGGCGCATAGTGCAAATTTGACGGAGGATTGGGCGGAATAACGTCTTTCCACGCCATATTTGGTTGGAGTGCGGGATAGCGATGCAGATCATTTGTCAATGAATCTGCAAACCCTTTGAGATTGGCATTCACATGAGTGGTGCGGAAAAAAATATTGCCCAAAACGCCATTGGTCTCGCGGTTCAATCGGATTTGGTTGGGCACTTCGGAGGCGCTCCAGCCGCTGATCTTATAGACAGCCAGCCCAGGGTAGAGATGCCGACCATTGGTCTGCGAGGCCCACCAGGGCAATAGCTTGCCATAATCCTGGCCTCCGCCGAACGGCCAATAGAGCTGGGGAGCAAGGTAATCCACCCATTGCCGGCTTAGCCACGTAACCGCATCGGCATAGATTTCATGGTAAGCATCAAATCCGGTGGTGCCTGATGGGGCTCCGTTTTTCCAAATGCCAAATGGGCTCACACCGAATTTAATAAACGGCTTCACCGTTTGAATGCTATCGTGAACCATTTGAATGAGCAAATTGACATTGTGACGACGCCAATCGCCACGATCAACAAAGCCACGGGGGTCATTGGCAAACGTCATGTCATCTTGATTGGTGATATTGTTGGGGGGATAGGGGTAAAAATAATCGTCAAAATGCACACCGTCAATATCATACCTTCGGACCACGTCCATAACCACTGCTGTCACATATTCTCTCACCCTGGACAGCCCAGGGTTCAAAAATTTGATGCTGCCGATGGTGATGATCCAATCCGGATGGCGCTGGCTGACGTGGCCCGGGTCCACTGGATAAGCGCCGATTTCGCGCACTGCGCGATAAGGGTTGAACCAGGCGTGCAGCTCCATCCCCCGCTGATGCGCTTCTCGAACTGCGAACTCGAGCGGGTCATAATAGGGAACTGGTGCTTTTCCCTGGTTGCCTGTTAGATAATATGACCAGGGATCAAAGGCCGATGAATATAGGGCATCGCATTCTGGTCGGACCTGGAGGATGATCGCATTGATGCCAAGACCATGCAATTGATCGAACAATCGGCAGAGTTCTGCCCGCTGCTGATCCGAATTGAGGCCTGGGACTGAGGGCCAATCCAAATTGAGCACCGTAGCGATCCAGGCGCCACGGAACTCTCGTTTTGAAATCACGCTGCCGGATATGTGAGGCACGGCAAACCAGAGCTGCAAAAACGCGATGATAAGGAGAAATGTTCTTGGCATATCGGTTCCATCTTACGGCAAAATCGTCATGTTGCTAATCGAACAGATTGATGGGAAGAATAGTTCTGGCCTGTTATTCCTGGAGAGCCGCAAGCAATTTCGCGAAATTAGATCGCATGGTAATCCACATTACTTGCGGCTCTCCTCATCATTTGAGATAATTTCTTCCAGCACCTGGACCAATCGCCAGGACAGGCGAGATTCCTATTTGATCAAAAGCATCTGGCGATGCTTGATGCGGCCGTCAAATTCCAGCCGATAAAAATAGACGCCGCTGGTCAATTGCTGACCATCGAACAGCACCTCATGATAACCAGCCTCTCGGTTCTCATCGACCAGCGTGGCAACCGTTCGCCCCAGCAGATCGAACACTTTGAGCGTCACTCGTCCTGATTTCGCCAGTTCAAATGGGATCACGGTCGTCGGGTTGAAAGGATTGGGGTAGTTCGGCAATAATTGGAATGCTTCAGCAACGATTGGAGCCGATGGCTGGACCCCGGCTGGCTCGCTCGATTTTTTGACCACTCTCAGATTATCGACATAAATTCGGCCTGAGATCGCTCCGGTTTGATCATGCGTCAGTTGGAAACTGTCGACATAATAGGATTTCCCATCCATCTTCTCATTGCCCAACCAGGAACCCACGCTATTGGGATCGCTCAGGTCCCATTCTAACAGCTTCCACCCATACCAATCAATGGTCACCCATTTCGATACCTCGAGCGGATAGCCCTGACCATCGACCTCTCGGAGTGCGAATCGGAATTTATTTCGGCTGCCATCGCCATAGACATAACATTGGAGAATATAGCTATTGTCGAATCGAACATCGCGCGGGGGACCATTGGAGAGATACTCTCGCAGCAGATAGCCCCCTGATGGCGGGGTTTCCATCCATTGATAATGGATGAACGCTGATCGCCGATGCACAGGCGCGGTGGCTGAGCCAGGCAAATAGATATCTTTTGAATAACCGAACGAAGTATTGGCCACGACAATCCCTGAAGTGGATCCGCTGTAGCTGGGCTGCTCCCAATAGCCAGTATTGGTGAAATTATCGATCAGCTTGGTCTCGACATAGCGCTCTAACGCCGTTCTAAATGGGATATCCCAACTGGATGCCATGAGATTACCCGTAGTGTCGGCGATGGTGTTTTTCAAATGCAGCCAATAATCGGTGGCTGGCAATAACGGCTCATAGCCTTTCAGATTGATCAGCGATCGGTCGCCAACGGCCGATACCATGGTTTGGGTCTTAATTTTATCGCCATTCTTATCCAGGACAAGTGTTGTATCGAAAACGGTAGCGGGATTGATGAGCTCATCGAACACAATGCCGATCACGTCATCGACGTCGAAATTGACGGTCGTTCCGCGGAATTCTGGATAGCTTGAGATAATGATCGGGCCAACGTTGTCGTAAGCCCGGGTGCGGAACCGTAGTGAAAAAGGGTCCCCAGCAATGCCGTCGCCATTACCATCGAGCGGCCGGCCGTTCACATCGGTGGCCGAAGCGCTCAGGGTGATGACGTATTCGGTATCGAACGCAAAATTGCCTTTCACATCGAGCTTCAAAGATTTATCCGCGGCGTTCCAGATGAGCAGCTCCACTTCAATGGGTGGAGTAATGGTGATGGCACCGGCAAGCGTGCTATTGTCCATTGTCTTTGAAAAATAGAAAATGATCGGCCGATTAACCGCAATCGTATCGCCCTCTGCTGGATCGGTCGCAATGATCCTTGGCGGTAATGAGGGAATCGGATCACTATGGACGATGTTCGATGCAGCAGATTCATTCCAATAGCGATCCAGCGCCGTAGCAGCATAGAAATAGATTCCGTTATAATCCTGATCGCCAGTAAAGCGATCCACATAAGAATAGCTTTCGTTTCCAAAATGAATGTCCAGGATCTCATCCTGATCCAAATCGAGGTCACTATCTGGAGAACGATAGATGGCGAAGCGCATATTCGAGGTCACCGATGGGCTTGGTGTCACAGTGATCACATAATTGAGGGAATCCTGTTTTGTGATGGTGACCGTTGGGGCATCTGGGGGATTGGCATGAACCAACTTGGTGGGACGAATTTTGGTTTTACGATTGAAAAAGGTACGGCCAGCCTCATCCCAGTAATTGTAATCCTCCCAACTGCCATAGCTAAAAAATTGGAAACCGTCGACCCATGGGACTGCTCGGACACGTTCGATCACTTCGGGATGGCGGTACCAGACCTTCTGGTCAGCGAAGACATAGGAGCCCGGCCCGACACTGAATAGCCGGCCGTCATTGATTCCTTTTTGGATGAATGGCTCCCAGCATTGGGGCGGATTGCCGACCAGCATATCATAAAATCCCTGAGCGGTGGTCCAGTGATAGTGCATGGGGGTTAATTGATCGATATAGCCCTCATTGAACCAGAGCGCGGCATCCTGATAGACATCCCCATAGCCCTGCCAGGGACCCCAATTGTAGCGTCCCAGAGCCGCGGCCGAGAGTCTTACCCAGGGCTTCACTGCCTGGATCGAATCATGAAGCGTGCGAACAAATTCCGTCACTGACCAGCGCCACCATTCCTCCCAGGAGGAAAATCCCTGGGGAACGCCAGCACTGTAAGGATGCTCGATATCATAGAGATAGCGAGAGCCAGCGTTTTGATGCATTGCCTCGATCTGGGTTTCTGTTATCATACCATCGAGCAAGCTCTCATCGGCCCCTGGTTTGTTCAAAAATGACATCGGACTGGAATATTCGTTCCAACGAACATAATCGAGATGCAGCCCGTCAATGTCATAGTTTCGCACGATCTCCATCGCTACTCGAATGGTGTAGTCTCGGACGGCTGCCAGTCCAGGCGATAGACAGATTGAAGAGGTCATGGGATTGCCGTCGCGATCGCGGCAGATCCATTCAGGATGCACAGCGGCTGGCGCGCCAGGCTGAGTGGATGACGCCTGAAATACATTGAACCAGGCATGCACTTCCATCCCGCGCTTGTGTCCTTCTTCCACCGCATAGGCTAAGGGATCGTAGCCGGGATCGCGATAGCCAGCATAATAGCCCCATGGCTCATAAGATGAATGATAGTATGCAGTCCCGCTCTGGCGGCATTGCCACAACACCGCATTCATATTCGCTTTTTGATGATCGTCCAGAATCTTCCGTACCTGCGCTTTGTTTTGTTCGGCTGACCTCGACGCACTGATATGCTCCCAGGTGATCACCCAGGTCGCCCGAAATTCCTTATTGTCCCCTGCAATAAGATTTTGATGGACGAAAATCAGCAAGATAATCATAGCAATTCGTTTCATCAACACTCCTCCCAAAATTTATTCGATCGAGAAAATTGAAATTTTTAATCCGCGGGGATAGCAATTCTTCAAAGATTATCTCTTCCCACTGATGGTAAAACAACCACGGATTCAATATCCGCAGAAGCTGTTTTATCCGTGGGAAGTAACTCATCAATCAAATTAAAATTTATTCTCCCCCACTGATGGTAAAACAACCACGGATCGAATATCTGCGGAAGCTATCTTCTCCGTGGGGAAAATAGTTCTAAAACGACCAAACGATTATTCCTCCCCACTGATGGTGGAACAACCACGGAGAAAATATCCGCAGAAGTTTCATTGTCCGTGGCAAATAATAGATGCATCGAGGCCAAATTCTCCGCATTGCATTCAATGGCTTCGTGGACAGATAAAATTACCTGTGGCGCTCGATCATCATCACATTCCCATCCAAATCTGAAACAATTACGCGATGACCATCGATTGGAGCCACAGTATTGATCTGCGTCACCCCGACTCGAAATTGAAATGTGACGGTTCGAGTTCGTGTATCCACTGCGTAAAGAAAACCATTTTTGGTCCCGAAGAAAACCACGCCCTGCTTTTCGATCGGCATCGAAGGGGCGATGTCGTAGCCATAATTGCACGACATTGCCCAGGTTAATCGAGGAAGATCAGATCGCGCTGAAAATGCGAGTAGCGTATCCTCCATGCAGCGAGCATAGATAGTTTGACCATTCTCAGCGATGCCGATGGACTCGCGCACTTTATGCGCACCAGTCCGCCAAACCGTCTCCCCGGAACTGGCATCGATTGCCGTAATAAATCGATCTGGCGCAACGATAAAAACTTTTCCTTCTGCAGCCACGGGCCAGCAGGCGGCTGGCGAATATAATCGTCCTGGATTGCCATTGCTCCACTTCCAGGCCAGCGAGCCATTGGTTTGGTTCAAGGCATATAAATAAGTGTCCCATGCACCAAAGATCACTTTATCCTGGTAGATGAGCGGCCTGGTTTCAACAAAGCCCGCTACACCGCTAAATTCCCAAACGAGGCTTCCATCTTTCAGTCGGATTGCTCGAAATCGGCCATCGCTTGCACCGATATAAATCACGCCGTTGTGTATTTGTGGCGCAGCCACCACGGGCGACCCAATAGCAAATTGCCACACCAATCGGCCGTCGTTCACAGTGAGGCAATAGAGGATTCCATCGGTGCCGGCAAATACCACCTTCCCCTCATCGGCTGCTGGCGAGGAGAATATACTGCCTTTTATTTGAAAAGTCCACAGTTTTTTCCCACTGCGAACAGACAAACCGTAAACCGTGCCCGCCCGATTGACCACGATCACCCAGTCACGCCAAACGCACGGCGAAGCTGTCATGCTGTATTGCGTATCGAATAACCAGCTAATTCTTACTTGAGGATATTTTTGATTGACAGAAAAATCGGGACGATTGACCTCGGTGCTTTTGAAATCAAAATCCCATCTTTGAAGGGATAATTTATGCCAGGCTTGGGGCATCGAGCTTGTATCCTCTGGCCGACTCGATTTTGCCTCATCATCGTTTGCCTTTCGTTGAATAACTCGCTCATAAAAAAACATGCTATCGTTCTTAATGGTGACCAGGTTATAGCCGCCATGCGGTTGGTCTCTTCGCAGCGTAGAGCGGCCCATCATGCCTGGTATGCCTTCGAGATCATAAATTTTATTCCGATGGCCATGGCCAAATAATATGGCCCTGGTTTGAACTTTTTTAGCCCGATCCAGAAACTCATACCAATTATCAACGGAATTATCTATCGGATAATGCGTGATGAAAATGATCGGTTGAGCGGGGTTCGGTAAGTTGATAAGTAGCGAATCGAGCCATCGCAAATCCTCTGGAGCAAAGTGACCATCGCCCATGCGCATCAGCGGCCCCTGATGCATCCCGATAAAGCGATAACCAGAGAATTCAAAATGAAATTTATCGCTTCCCCATAGCGCGGGAAATGTCGTGCAACCAGACTCCGACCATTTGGTGTCATGATTTCCAGGAATGATATAATAGGGCTTTCTCAGACGATCGAGGAGAGCTCTGGCCAATCCCAATTCTTCGTTGCTGCCCATCTCCGTAACGTCACCAGATATAATGACGAAATCGATCGTCTCTAAATTGTTAATGTCCCGAACCGCTTCACCCAGATCTTCCGCACCCGTGGGAGAACCGACGTGCGTATCGCTCAGCCAGGCGAAGCGAATTGGTGCATTCTGGCCAAATGCAATCGTAGCTGCAAAACAGAAAAGCAAAAGCCAGAGCTTCAAGATAACTCGATTATTCATGCTATTCATACTGCTAAATCCTATCGTGAAGACATCCGCGGATTTTTCATCCGCGGTCGTCCTTTCATCCGCGGGACAAAAGTTCTCAAGATACCCTATGACCATTCTCCCCACTGATGATAGAACAACCACGGATTTTTCCATCCGCGGTGGTCTTTTCATCCGTGGGGCAAAAGTTCTCAAGAAACCCTACGACCATTCTCCCCACTGATGATAAAACAGCCGCGGATATTTCCATCCACGGCGGTTTCATCCGCGGGGCAAAATCATCTATTAAAAAGCCCTACGACCATTCTCCCCACTGATGGGAAAACCAGCACGGATTTCCTTGCTTATCGGTTTTCCTTCTGTCATCAATGTCTGAGATCTCATCGTAGCAACAACATTCGTTTCGCTTCGACAAACGCTCCAGCAGAGAATTGGTAGATATAAATCCCACTGGCAACATTCCTGCCCCGATCGTCATTGCCATCCCAAATCATCCGATGCCATCCAGCAGACTGCTGTTCATCCACCAAAAGCCGAACCCTTTGACCAAGAAGGTCGAAGATCTCCAACCGGACTGGCTGATCATTGCCCAAAACCTGATATTCGATGATCGTTTCCGCATTGAATGGATTCGGATAATTTTGCAGCAGCCGGAACCTTGCAGGTGATTCTTGCGATACAATCTCGACCGCAACAGGAACTTTTTTTACAATTCGAAGATCATCAAAATAAAGCGTGCCAATCGTCGGACTGCCGGGAGTATAAGTGAATTGCAGGCTCTCTAATCGCAAGGTGCCGTCCAGATTTCCATCGCCCAGCCAGGTCCCTGTGCCGTCCTTGCTCATATCCCACGATACCAGCTTCCAGCCCAACCAATCGATGGTGAACCAGGGGCTCACCTCATGATTCGCTGCAGCCAAGTTGGGATAATTATCATCCACACAGAACCGGAACTGATTGCCGCTTCCATCTCCAAAAATATAGGCCTGCAGGGTGTAGTCCTTATTAAACAGAACGGTTTTCGCAGGTGCGCTATCGGCAATATAAAGCCGGATCAGCCAGGAACTGGCGTTCAGGTCCCAACCATAATCGAGTTGCAATGAAGTGGTACTCTGAGTCAATAGATTAACGATGGTTTTGTTGGCGCTGCGGCTGGTCTTTTCGGTCACGATGCCACCAGTGCTTCCGCTCTGTTGCGGGGCCCACCAATTCGCCGTCAAATTCGATTCGAAATTATCTATTGGCGTAATGCTGTAATCCGCATCCATGGTCCTAAAACTGTAGGATTTCGAACTGGTGACAATATTTCCCCAGGCATCAGCGAAACCGGGGGCGATTCGGATGACATAGACCTCATTGGGAAACAGTTTTTGCGCTGGGAAAAAACAAAATACACTTTGCTCATTAATGACATAATGCTGAAGCTGACCAGGGACATCGGAGTGGTCCTGAAAGCGTTCCAGACGAATCTTGTCCGATGTGATAGAAGTCGAATCGATCGGCTCGTTATAGGTGATATTGATGATCGGCCAGCGCTCCGCATCGTTTGACCCTTGCAATGGATAAACGGATAAAATTTTCGGCGGAGACATGTCCGGTGGACCAGTTTTAAAAGATAGCACAAAATCATCTCCGCCGACTCCGTCCCTGTTCCCATCGAATAGATGCCCGTAAAAATCGGTCACGTTACCAGAAATGGTGATGGTATATTCAAAGAGGAATCGAAGGCTATCGGGTCGGAAGCTTAATTTTCTATCATCGTTCTGCCAGATAAATTTTCCCGTGGCTGGAGGATCAATGTAAAACCCTGCCTCCACTGCAGCCCGATTCATCTTTCGGCTGAAATTGAAAACGATATCATTCCACGCAGGCACATTGGTTGCCCCATTGGCAGGAGTGGTCGAGACGATATATGGCGGAACTTTGGAAATCAGTTTTATATCTTTAAAAGTGAAAAAAGTGTCGACAGGCGTCACTGTTAACGTGTCACTATAATAGCCGTCGGCTTCGATGATCATCTCCAGCGTGCCTGATGGTAAATCATCAAAATAATAAAAGCCATTATGGAGCAATTCGGGATCATTGGTGTAATTATAAAAAAGCGATTGAAACGAATCTGTGACGTAAATTTTGCCGTTCAAAGTCACCCGTGCGCCATTGATGGGTACACCGGTCTCATTATTTGTGATAATGCCTGTGACGATCCGCTCCGGAGGCCTGGGGATGTCGTGGAATTTTAAGATTGACCAATAGAAAGTTTTAGCCTCCAATTTTTTCCATTCAGCGTTCATATTGAGCTGATTCTGCCTCGGATTGGTGTGAAAACCGGCCTCACTGAGTTCCGAGGGCATGTTGCTCATCCGATTGACATGGAGGTAAGGACCAGGCCAACTTGGCGAGCAGGCGCCAGTATAAGAATAAAAGGTACAATCCCCAATAGAACCCCGGGTATTGGTGCGCATACCGCGGGTAAGGAGTTCGACCATAATATCGGCCATAGCTTTGCCGCCATTGGGCACCTTTTCGGCTTTATTGTAATACTGTCCCCAGAGCAATAGCGTACTGTTATACTCCGGGCTACCAGCATCGCTATGGATCGAGTGAAACCAGGCGGCGCCAAGACTATTGGCATAATCGGTCCGCTGGCTCAGCGATACAATCTGCTGATCGTTGGTGCGGGACATATAAACAGTATCGATATCTGTCGTCCTTAACAACATTTCTCGCAGCGCCAGCCCAACCCGAAGATTCTTCTCCGCCTCCGAATAATTATAAATGCCCATGTTCTCTTTCTGGCTATGCCCGGGATCAAGAAAAATGTTCCATCCAGCAAGTCCGGTGACCTGGCCAATTGCAGCGCCTGCCATGAGAGATCCAATCAATATGAAACAAAAGATAGACCGCATTTCTTTTCCTTTCGAGATTAATAAATGATCAGTTGATCATCATAGATGAGTGATCAGAAGCATTAATTACATACTGCAAGATGATTAGTCATCCCTGCAAATTGAACGTGATTTGCTATTCATTGGTCCAATCCACCACATAAATCGTCCCCTCATTCAACACATCAAAAGCGATCTTTTTTCCATCCGGGGACCAATGAGGATTCATCTCCAATTTGTCCTCTGGAAATACCAGTCTGGTTTTCCCGGTGCCATCGATTTTAATGATATAAAGATCAGATGCAAGGTAGCGGTACCCATCGTCACTGGTGATCATGTAAACCAGATGTTGGCTATCAGGCGACCATTGAGGACGATGCCCTCGGCCGAGATCCCTCAGGTCGGTCCCATCGACCCTCATGACATACATATTGCCACCCATAATTTCGAAAGCCACGCGGGATCGATCTGGAGAGAGGACCAAATTAATGCAGCGTTCCCCTTTGATCGGCTCGTAGACCCGATAATCCTTATTAGCAGGATGACCGATTGCGATCTGATCGTCTTTCAAAAAAGCTGAAATGACAGGTGCGGCGCTTTTTTGCAGCGCGGTTGCTTTCTTGCCTGAATCGTACACTTCCAATTTGCCGCGGCCATACATGTAAATTTTTTCATCCCATGCGGTCCAATGTGGCAGGCCTGGCATTAGCGTGCGAAAGTTGGTGATATAGCGTGAATCACCAGTTTCCAGGTCAAAGACTTTCACCGCATTAAAGCGATACCATTTCTCGAATTTCGCCACGCGGCTTACGATCGCTTTGGAGTCAGAGGACCATTCGAATCCAAACCCTGCTGCTGGTTCATTGCTGATTTCGACCGCCTGGCTGCCATCAGCGTTCATGATCCACAGCCCCTGATAATTAGAGGTGGTAAATGCTATCTTCGACCCATCTGGAGAAAATACGGGGAGCATGAAATAGAGTCCATCACCGCCGATGAGCCTTCTCGCATTTACCTTCACAGTCAGATCCGCGCTGGTTGCGCTTCCCAGACTGATAAGAATTAACAGCACAACCATACCATAAAATTTTTTCATCAGCATCACTCCTCAAATTGATTATTCATCCGGCTGACGGGTGACCATTAGCTAAATTATCCGTTTAACGGCGAACCGTCAGGCTAAAATGTGCAAGCACCATAAATGGTGCTAAATGATATCGAATCGACCTATTGATCCTTAAATTCTCCAATTTGTTCTTCTCTAATAAAAATCATCAAACCTACCTCTTCCACCTCTCAGCCTCGTCCTTCAGGCGAGGCGGCTATTTGGCGACCACCATTTTTCGAACCCAACAGAATCGATCCGCTTTCATCTGACAAAAATAGATTCCAGACGCATAATTCGTTGCATCCCATTGCGTAGAATAATTCCCTGCCAATCGCCGTTCATCAATCAGCACCTCAACTTCCTGGCCCAATAGATTCAATATCGATAATCTCACTTCTGTGTCGATTGGAATTGCAAAATGAATCGTGGTATTTGCATTGAACGGATTGGGATAATTTTGCGACAGACAAAACTCATCAGGTATACCCCGGTCCTGTCCAGCAACATGAGAGCTCTTGGGAACTAAAGCAAATTTGATCGCATCGGCCCGCAGCACGGCATTCGGATTGGTATTCTTTCCAGTATCGACCACTTTCACTTCTATTCGGTATTTGGCAGGTAGATGATACCTGCCCAACAATACCCAGGAGCCACTACCCTGGTTTTGGTCGATAATGACGGAATCGACAACCACGTTCTGGATTCTGAGCACGTAAGCCGCATGGTTCGACGCGTTCACCGTGGTAGGGACGATCTCAAAAATATCATAATAGCCCCCAATATTGACCGTTGTCTGAAACGACGCCCACGCAGCCGGGGTCTGATTGAGCCAGGCGTAGCGGCTGGATGGCCCGTATGCCTGAGCAACGCTGGTCGCCCATTTGCCAACTTCTCGATAGCAAAGCGAATCTTCATTGTCAACAATCATAAAAAATGATTCCACTTTGGCGGTTAATGGCAATGATAATTGTGGCTGATGCGGATCATCGCTATGAATAACTAATGTATCGGCCACAGTTCTAATATCCCGTGAATAAAATTGCAGCGGCAAAGAAATCGTGCGCATCCCCGCAACTTTGATGGGAAATATTGCTGGCGATTTGACAAACCCCTGCTTTGATGAACATTCGAATAACGTGAGTTCTTGATAGCCCCGGTTGGTGATTTTCAAATGCCAATTCAGCGTCACATCCTGGCTGACTGTCCCCAAATAAATGAAATCTTGATCCACCGCTAAATCCCGTTCCCGAACCAAGGCAGAAAATTTTGCCACATCAGCGGCAACCGCTCTGCCCTGCTGTCCAGTTCCGTCTGCCCATAGTTCAAGAAAATTTTCTCTGCCTGCTTCAAAAAATGTAGTGCCGATATAAACCCAATCCATCGCGGTCAGCGGTTCATTAAAAATGACGGTATCTGCTGGTTGACCATTCGCATAGATCCGATATACCAGGTGATTTGCTGGGTTGTCGAGCTTCGGAATCTGGACGAAAATATTATAATAGCCAGATCGAGGAATTTCGGGAATCCATCTGGCTGATACAGAGTCCCTGGCCTGGAGCAAGGCGACTTGTGCATCCGTTCCCCAGGCGCTTTTGGGCGAACTCTGCCAATTGCCCGATCGGATTATAAATCCGGCATCAGCATTGTCCACAAAAATATCATCTGGCAAATATTGGATAAACTCCATCGCCTGGTTTCCCACCGTATCACAAACTGCCACGCCGATCTTGGCGATCAGATGTTTTGGCATAAGCTCAGTCGTCTGCCATCGATTGGTCCCAACCGATTGGCAGGGCAATCGAAAATATCGTTCGTAGAGATCTTTGACCGCTACAAATGGCTGCGATTGAAAAATCGGCTCATTTGTGGTGATTACGAAAGCCAGATCCTCGCCCAGCGCCTGTTTTTCGATCGTGACAGTTGGAGCATCCTGATCACTGGTTTTCAACCAGCGCTGCATTGCCTCAATGGCAGTACAATAATAAAATTTGACCTCTGGATAAATGCTCGAGAGATGATGGGCGATGCTATCGATCTTCTGGATATTGGTCAGGAAATCTGCCTCTGGCAGGTGTCCCCAGATGCAAGCCACCTGATCGATACCAGCATTCGCCTGTTTAAACATTTCATGGAGATATTCGCGATTGCGAGCCGTGGACAAATGGGCCGAACGGACGTTCCAGCCGCGACAGTTTCCGGGCCGCTGATAATCGGTCGGTGAAGGATGGAACGGGATCCATTGTGATGGAGCCCGAGACCAATCATAATTATTGTCGAGCGGCTCGGTGAGATCGATGCCGCGCACCGGATAATCATTGTGCATGCTATAGGGCAATAGCTCATCGAGATAATTTTGCCAATCGTTATCCATGAAATGCCAGCCACTGCGGAATGAAACCGGGAACACTTTTTCCTCCAGCAGTAACTGGCAAAGGGTAAAATCGAAATCTTCTTTGCATTCGAGAAAAGTGTGGGTCTGGTTCCAATACCAAATGCCATCCCCATCGTAATCGGTCCAGCCGAAAGTATGATAATGCAGGGAAAGCTCATCTCCGAGGGCAAGAACGGCTTGGCCATGATATTTTTGCATCAGGTACATGGTCATGATATTGGGAATCGGGATATTCCGATTGGTGGCATATCGAAAAATATTGCCGGCCATCATCCACCAGGTCAATTTGAGCGGCTGGCCGTCCGAATCCACAAAGCGAGCGCGGAATAATGGATCCATAACCTGATATGCATTTCGCCCTGGATCTGTGTAAAGCTCTAAGTTATAGGTGCAATGATACCGTGAAACGCTCATCCCATCCCAGATGGCCGTGTCAGAACCAAGGACGAGGTAGATTTTTCCAGCAGCCCAGCAAATTCCAGAGAGCCAGACAAGCAGGATCAAAATATTGCTGGCAAAAATAAGGGAGGTTTTTTTCATGATAATAGAGCCTCGGCGTTGGAGCTTGATAATCCTTTTTCCTTTAAAACGAAACGAGCGTTGCTGCCGCAGAACTTGATGGGTAATCTCAGCGAGAATACCGCTCTGAACAAGCCTGCTCGTATTTCATCGTGCCATGGATGCTACATAATCAAAAGCCGTTGGGAAAACCTCCTCCCAACGGCTTTTGGGTAGTGAAAACACTCCGAAGAGATTACTTAACCAGGGTCATGGATTTGGTCATAATTTGGCCATCGACCTTTAAGCGATAGAAATAGGTTCCTGTCGCCAGGCCAGTGGCATTGAATGGAATGTCATAGCGCCCTTGCTCGAGATTCTGGCTGACCAAAGTCATCACCTCACGACCATTGACGTCGTAGATCTTCAGCTCAACGAAGCCTCGCTTCGCCAGGGTAAACGGAATGGTCGTCGTGGGATTGAATGGATTGGGATAGTTTTGCAGCAGGCTATAATTGCGGACCACCTCACCATTTTCAACCCTGATGATGCCCGTGTACGGATTGGTATTTTTCCATTTCTTCACCAGGCCACCATCAAAGTCATTGGTCAGTGCGTACCAAACGCCGCCTTCTTCCCAGAATATCACACCGCGCGGTGAATAGAAGGTGCCTCCATCGGCAGGCACGCCAGCAACATATTTACCTTTGCTCATACCAATGCTGTCAACAATGGCCCAATTTTTATTCGGATCCAGAGCGTACCAACCAGTAAAATCATTGGCCCCAACATCCCAGTAGGTTCCAACCCACATCATGCCCCAGGGATCCCAATCCAGGCATTGTCCCCACATCACTTTTTCGGGGGTGGTGCCAAAAGTATCGACCGGAGCATAGGTTCCATCTGGACCGTCATCGCTATGCCAGTGGACAATGCCATTTCGGCCAGAATAAATTTTGCCGAAATAAACATCTTTGCCATCTTTGCTGACCAAAACACTCCGCTGCAATCCCAGGTTCGTATCGGCCACAAAAGAATAGAGTTGCAGATCGCTATCAAAAATATAAGCTGGGTTACCGCTGGCAACATGAGCGAGATAATAGAAGCCATTTTCATCCGCAGCACCTTCAGTCAGCGAAGCACCTGGTTTGGGTTTCACCTTGCCAGTGACCTCGGCGCTGAAATTAGCCGGATCGACGGTCTGATAATTGATCCGCCACATTTCATCATACGCTGAATGCAGCACATTGCCCTCATGATCCAGCGCCGTGCCACGGCAGCCGTTGACCAGGGTATCAACCTGGCCAGTGGGAAGCTTTAAAAAGCGCACTATCGCATACACGCTGCCATCTTCGTTGTAAACCCAGATCGGCTTAATGGGAACTTTGGTCCCATCGCCCTTGACGAGCGTATCAGTATAGGCATACGATCCGACCCAGATTTTGCCATCCGCCGGTTTAACAATGCCATGCGGTTGGGAGATTGTGGCAAAATCGCCAACATATTCCCATTGCGCCAGTGCAAAGCTTGAGAACATTAACAGCGCAACAACCGAGTAAATCAATTTTTTCATTTCATTCCTCCATAATTTTTGTTGAGAAAATGAGACACAATCCTTCCACTTAATCAAGCCATTTAAAACCGGAGATCTTTAATCTCTCCTTGCTCACAATGCTTTTCGATATCTGCATCACTTTGGATCCTCATTTTTGACAGCTCGATTCATATCGACCAATGGAATTCATTAGCATCCGAACATGGCAGATATGGCTCATCAAAAATGATCGCTTCCTCGCGTTGCAGATCTCGAACACATGTTTGGTACGCTATTTTGTTGCAATCACCTCCTTCATCTCTTAACTCCGCACACCATTATCACGGACGCCCATAGTAAGGCGCCCCTTCTTTTAGCATATTGATCTTGATCACCCTTCGTTTCTTGGCATCATCGCTGCGCCGGGCAACGTAGAGGAACTGCTTGCTGCCCCAAGAGAGGGAATTGCTGCTCGGTTCTAATACCCCTGGATAGAGCGGTGCAAAGCTGCCATCTGGGTAAATCGCAATAATCGCCGCTGACGCATTAGTGCCCACGTACATTACCCCATCAGCCGAAAAAGTAATGGATAGAATTTCCGAGCTCGGATCGATATGGCTTGCCCAATCGAAGTACAGTTCATTAGGACCCAACTTATTATCCGCCAATAACCGATTGCGCCAGATCATCTGCTTATTTGCGACCTTATCCAGGCCACCAACATACACATAGCCATCAAAAACCCGAACTGCTTTGATATAAGTGCTGGGATAAACCGCAGCACCGAAGCTGGTACCATCGCTCTTAATGGCGAACAAGCTATCGCCATTGCCGCCAGCATACATCGCGCCGCTTGGCGAGAAATCGAGATCATAAATGGCGCCTTTCGCTGTGAGCCATTGTGCCGCATTTCCTCCGCCAGCCGGCACTTTATACAGGTTTCGCGTATTTCGGGCAATGTACAGCGCGCCATCAGGGCCAAATTTCATCGCCGAAAACAATGGAAATGTGGCCGCTCCATAATCTTCCTTGGTTTCATCTGGCGCTATTTTGATGATCTTCCGAGAAGCGAGCGCTACATAGACATTCTCATTTTTATCGCATTCCACCAATAGCGGTTCATCGAAATCGCCAAATCCGCCATACTCACCGACGCCGCGAACCAACTTGTAGGGAACCTGGTTGCTGAATGAAATGGCACCCAGCACTGCCACTTTGATCGTGGTGGCATCTGCGACGAAATTGGGGCTTTGAACCACCAGTTGGGTCTCGCTGGCTTCTAATACTGCGGTCTTTGTCTTGCCAAAATAGACGAAATTATGCTCTTTAACTGGGGAAAAATGCTGGCCCATGATCTTGATCGTGACAATCCCAGCCAGAGCGCTATCAGCCGGTTCCACCGCGCTAATCACCGGGTCAGGGTTATAGCTGCTATTGGGATTATAGAGACTGGCCGGCTTCTCCGTTTCACAACCTATGATAAAAAGCCCAACCAGCATCAGGACGAATCCCACTCCCTTCAATTTATCCATTCATTGCTCCTCTTCTTGGTGATTACCATTTCAAACGGATCACTGATCACTGATTACTGATCACTGATTACTGATCACTGATCACTGATTACTGATCACTGATCCCAACTACCGGATGATCACAAACTTCCGAAATGCGCTTTCACCTTTTTTGTACAACAGTTGATTGGTTTCGGGGTCATAGTAATCTTCGGTGACTTCAAAATGGGCGATATAAACGCCACTGACGACCACCTGTCGCGACGAGGTGACGGAGTTCCATGTTTCATCGCCGCTGCCATTGGTATGTTCGATGGTCTGAATCAGATCACCGCGCTCGGTAAAGATACGAATAATGCAGCGAGCAGGGATGTCCAAAAATGTGATCTTGTCCGGCTCGCCCAGATATTGCAATCCGCGCGCCTTGATGTTGTAGGGATTTGGCACCACCCGAATATCTTTGAGCGACGTCCCCGCTTTTCTGCGCAAATAGGCTGGCTCCGTGGTTCTCGTGTAGAAACGCCCGCTTCGAAGCGCGCCAGTGGGGTTGGCTTCCCCGGTGGTATTGTTGCGCCCATCATTGACCGCGACCAGGTAATAATAGTACGAAAATCCGCGCGAGGCCTGGGTATCATCATATTGATTCGTTCCAGGTGGCAAAGTGGCAATTTTATCAAACACCGTATCCGGCCGACTCACAGCGCGATAGACCTCATATCCAGCAAAACCTGGCTCCGATTCAGATTCGCTCAAAGTCCATGTCAATCGAATCCGATCGCCACCAGATTCCACATTGAATACAGCCGGCGGCAACGGCGGCTGGGGTATATTATAATTGAGATCGAAATTCCGTTTGGCGCGGCCAAAGGTCAACATGATGGAATCTTTCCCGGTATAAACCCATGCGTTTTTATACACGTTACGATCTGTCGTCGTGCTGCCATCGGGCAACGTATAGGGCGCGTTCTGTTGCAGCCAGTTGCGGCCGACCAATTCACACATGGGTCGACTGAGGCCATTGATGCCCTCGGCTTCGACGATTCGAACGCTCTGGCCCGGCTCCAGATCAAACGGACCGTAGCAGATCCAGACGTTGGTACCACCCCCATCGTTATGCACGGTAAACGGATCTGGATTGGTCGCCATATAGGCTTCGTCCATGCGATTCGTGCCTCCCAGTCCATTATACGGCTTACCACTGAGCATCTCATAAAGCTGGATCATCTTGGGCATATCCGATAGCTGCAAGTTGCCCAGTCCAGGATAAGTATCACCAGCATGCCAGCCCAGCACTGCCGGTTGATTTGGATCATCGGTTTTGTCGGTAGCGCTTTTGTCGACATGCAAAATAGCTGTTCCAGCAAACTGAGGTGCCGTTAATCGACCCGGCGCGGTCAGCATCGGCCCACCGATATTGTCGTAGGTATTCACCGCAGATTGCCCAGCCCAGCTAAAACCGCAGCGGATCCATTGGACAATGGGATTGGCCTCGGTGATCTTCTCACCAACATGCAGCGGATAATCCTCGCCGCGCTTGGTGACCCAGGTATGCTTACCCCACACCTGGCCATCTCCGATTCGTTCGCCCCCTTCGCGACACACGCTGTACCGCTGTCCCCAGCCGATACGGACGCCCTTCAACGTTCGGTTCAATTCGATCTCATCATCATAATCGGTATTGCCAGTATTGGTCAAGGTGTATTCGCAGATGAAATAGTTATCATGATACTGCTGACTGAAGAACATGATCTTTCGGGTGAGCGTTAACCCAAGCGAGGTATTGATCACATTCAACACCACCCGATCCGCCACAATATTCGGATCAATTTCGTCCACATCCCCAAGATATGGGGCAGTGAGATTGTTCCCATCCACGTAAACGAGAGGTGGTGGAAACTTGGCGATCTGTTTCAGCACCATAGGGAACAACGATAGATCCACATGTTCCAGGATAATCGTAATGCCATAGACTTCCCAGTTCTGACCTTTTTCATCGATAAAATCTTTGGCCGCAATCCAGGCCCGCTTAATCACTGCATTGTCCTGCTTGGGGTAATCGGCTGGCCAGATCAAGCCTTCGTAATAGACGTTGTTCCAGGCTCGTTCGCGACCGTAAGCTGAAAAATAGTTCTGCAACGAGCCAATGCGCACATATCGACGCTCAGTCCCTGCCACCTGACCAGAGGCATTGGGAAGCATCATGGCAAATTGAGAGATCAACAACACAAAAATAATGGTTAGCCACTTCATCTTCATTTTCATCTCAGATTCCTATCTTTCGGTGATAAGTTTTCTTCCACATATCCTGATACGTCATCGCTCGCCATTCATCAGCCCATCAGTATCGGGATGACCGTGGAGCTTAAAAGCTTAATTTCAGACCGAATTTAATATCCCTGGGATTCAAAAAAGTGAAATAGGTTAAATTCGGCATATCAATATAGGCTTTGGTGTCCAGGATCCGCTTCAAATCGGCTTCGGTTTTGGTCGGATCGTTTGGATCATACCGTTCGTATTTCACACCAGGCTTCCGGTAATCGCCAATGCGATCATTGCCGTGCTCGGGGCCTTCCTCCCACGAGAAATGAAGCGATTCCATGTAATCCAGATAATCATATTGATTGGCAAAGCCAGCATAGTTGAGGAATTTGAAATTGAACAGATTGGTGACATCCAGATAGAGCTGCAGCTCAAAGCGATCCAATCGCACCGATTTGGTCAGCCGCATATCGACGTTGTAGGTGTCTTTCCACCGAACATTATCAACGATCCCTGGGATATTATGGGGATTATAGGTGGCGTACGCCCCGGCGCGCCAATTGGCTAACAGGTTGAGGTTCCAGTTGCCCAGCCATTTCTGACCTAACCACTGCGGCCCGAAATCACTGGGAGTATGAAAGTCGATATTAAACCGAGCGTACGGCTGAGGTCGCGGCTTAGATTGATAGGGATTATTCCGCAGATAATCTCGCTGTTTGTTTGGATCCTCATAATACCGCTGCAATCCGAAATAGCCTGACGTCGCCACATCGTAGGTATAGTTGACAAATCCAGTCAGCCAACGACCAGCCGTTTTGCTGAGCGTCAGCTCGAAACCTCGGATGTCTTCGTAATTATTATTCGTGGCTTTGCTATATTGGACAGAAGCATTGATGTTCTCATAATAGACCCAGCCAGGCTGATTGGTGATATCTTTATAATAAGCCGCCAGGTTGAGCAGGAACAGATCGAACAAATTTTGACTGTAGCCCAACTCGTAGGCTACGGTTTTCTCCAGCACCATATTCGGATTGCCGATGGTGGTGACCAGACCATTATACTCGCGCTGTAACCTGAAGCGATAGGTTGACGACGGCTCTTGGGTAAAATGGCCATAATTGAAATAGAGCTTGGAATTCACGGTGATGGGATGAGAAATGCCCAATCTGGGGCTTAAATGCCAGGTCGCTTTGGCATCGGTAGTCGGGATATCGGTCTCGATCAACTTGCCAAAGCCTTCTTTGAAATATTTATCATAGTTGGACAATTGATAAACCACGCCATTGGGATCCGAATAGTCCAGTCTTAATCCCAGGTTGGCGATGAATCCCTGGAACTCCAGCTTGTCCTGGATATAGGCGCCAATTCGATAGGGAAAACGATGATAGACCTGAGCGCGATTCCATGTTGTCATGCCAGGGTTTTCAGTGTAGGATTTGATATTAAGATCATCGTAAACAATTTCGAATCCAGTCTTCACCTGATTCACACGATTCAACTGGCTGGTGAAATTCGCCTGTAATTTGGTGGTGGTGTTAAGGCTCTTATCGCGGCCCAAATTCATCCATCCCCCCATGATCATGCCATCGATCCCAGTGACACCATACCCCCAATAGCCATAAGGAGCCTCGTCGACAAAATAGCCAGGTACGGGTTCATATTTTTTCGTCGTGTCGCGCAGCGCCATCTGATAGGTCTTATACCGATTGATGTTGTGCTGGAAACTGATCTCGTAGAAGGTTCTTGGGCTCAGCGTATGCGTCAGCTTGAAACCGAACATGCTGCGGTAGATATCGCTGGGGCTATAATAGCCCGGCATATACAGCTTGGCGTTTCCGCTGCTGCTTTCGATCAGATCGGCGATTTCGCTGTTATACCGAAGCACTCGGCCGGTTGGCGTTGTTGTCCAGTCATACGGCGAAACGGAGAAGACTTCGCTATACACCCCGGTGAGAAGCAGCTTGAGGGTCGGTTTAATATCCGATGTGATCTTGAGCTGGCTCGAATTATCGATGTAGCTATCGCGAGAGAGGGGATAAATGAACATCTCCCGCTCCTGGAAATGCGATAAAAAGAACCGGAGATCGCCTAATTTTTTGCCGATCACTGGCACTGGGCCGCCGAAGCTGCCATCGAGGACATAATCGGGTTTCACGATATCGCCGCGTCTGCGGTGCTGCCATTCCCATAATTTCTTGGCACCCTCGGGGGTCAGATCGTTGTTGGGATCATTATCGCGCACAGTGGCATCAGAAACAGCGATCCAACCTTCGAAAATGGGATATTGCCGTTGGGTATACGCATCCCAGGCGCCGCTATTCGTGCCAGTCCAGCAGACATCTGGGTCCATGTAGGGCCGGGTAAAATAAGTATATGGATCATAGATCGAGGGTCCAAAATGTTTTTTGGCCGGGGGACGATATTGCGCGGTAATTGCGCCATTATAACGAATTCGATCGCCCTCCCTGGTCACCACATTGATCACCCCAGAGCGAATGTTGCCGTATTCTGCATTAAATCCACCGGTCTGGATCTTCATCTCCTGAATCGCATTGAGACTGAACGCAGTGACCGGCACATTGGCCCGTTCATCGTTGAGCGATAGCCCATCGACCAAAAAACCAGTTTGTCGCGCTGCTCCACCACGAATGATCGGCCCTTCGCTCCCCTGCTCAATGCCAGCCTGGAGCACCAATACCCCTTCCACATGCTTGACCGGCAACGTCTCCATTTTCTTGAAATCAATATGAATTTCACTGGCCGAAACATCTTTCACCACCAGCGGACGTTCCGCCACGACCACCACCTCTTTCATCTCCAATGCCTGAGGACTCAGCGCAAAATTCACCTCAGTGGTCAAATCGATCTTCACGATCACATTTCGGGTGGTCACTGTGGTATATCCCATCATGGTGGCTTTTAGCGTATATGTCCCCGGTGGCACATTCAGGATCACATAATTGCCTTTGAGATCCGTAGCCGATCCCATCGTGGTCCCTTCAATCATCACATTGACCCCTGGCAGTCCAGTCCCGGTCTCCGCATCGGTGATCTGACCGACAATTTTGCCGGTGATCCCCCCAAACGCCTCCGAGGTCACCATAATAAGATATAAGCTGATAACGAGTATGGCTCTCTTCACGATATCTGCTCCCTGTTTGAAATTGATCAATTTCACCGCCAGCAATCTCTGCCCATTGCTATGAAATAACTATGGCAATTACCCTGCATCCTCAAAAACAATTCAATAGATTGTGCTGCCCAGTGAAACTCTTAATCTTGGCCTATCTGAACAAGCCTCTCCAATTCAATACAAAATAGCCCATCCCCCAGCGTCACCAGATCATTTCATTCCTGGCAGACCAATAGCTCCGAGCTCCACTATTCAGGCGAAGTTTTCCTTGCATGATAAGCTAAGAAGGATTGGTTCGTCGCTTCGCTCCTCGCAATGCCCCGCTAATTTCTCTTTTGCCGAGCTCAAATGCTTGTTGGCCATTAATTCGGCCATTCAACATGATCAACGATGTCGCTCCTCTGGTGCAATCCTTCGAAGCCTATCGCGCAGTGCTTCTCCCATCCCATGCATGGGGCGCCATCACGGCGTAACCCCGCAGCGAAGAACTCAAGATAAGCCGGAAAGCTCGATGGCGCTTATTGCACTCTTATATGTTTGAATCCCCTTGATCTCGCAACACAAAGCTCTTGCGGTCCTGACCATCAAACCCCTGTGGCAGCAAAGCCATATTCCTCGGACAGCTTAAGCAGATGCCACAGTGGCAGCATGGGAATTAGGGCGCACCATACTTCTGCATGAATAGCTTGATTATCCGTTTTCGTTCTGGATTCAAGTCATCACGCCGATTGACATAGAGGTATTGTTTCGAGCCCCAGGCCATAGCGTAGCTGGAAGGTTCGATCACGCCAGGATATAATGGTTCATAACTGCCATCTGGATGAACAACCAGAATGGCGATAGCCGCATTGGTACCGATATACATATCCCCATCCGCGGCGAAGACCAGGGATTGGACCTCAGAAACTGGATCAATTTTGGCGCTCCAATCGAAATACACTTCCCGCTCGCCCAATTGATCGTCAGAAATGATCTTATTCCGCCAGACATATTGTTTATTGGTCGTTTTGTCCACGCCGCCGCAATACACGTAGCCATTGAACACCTGGATGGCCTTAATGTAAACGGACGGATAGGAGGCAACTGCGGCACCGGATCCATCTGGTTTTATCCGATACAGGTCGTTGTTGTCACCCCCAGCGTACATCATACCACTGGGTGAAAAGTCGAAATCCCAAATTCTTCCTGGCGCATCGGTCCATTTCACAGACGTACCTCCGCTGGCCAATGGGATACGATACAGAGCCGTGGTCAATCGAGAGAGATACAAATAGCCATCTGGTCCAACTCGCATGGCCTGTGCCTTCAGGAAGCTTGTCGTACCAAAATCGTTGCGCACGCCATTCGGGGTGATTTTCACCACTTTTCGAGTGGTCAACGATACATAGAGATTTTCATCTTGATCGCAGGCGATACCGTAGGCATCATCATACTGACCAATATCGCTGTACTCCCAAACTGCCTGTTTCAATTTGTATCTCATCACATTGCTGAACAGAAACGCCCCGCGCGTGGCGATTTTGATATTGATTGAATCTGAGGGCGCATTCGGGCTTTTTAATGTCAATTGCGTCTCACTGGCGGAGGTGAGTGGCACTCTGGTCTTATTGAAAAAAACCAGGTTGTCTTCGATGTTTGGAGAAAAGTTAGCACCAAGGATTTTGATATCGCCAATGCCAGCCAACGTGCTATCTGGTGGAACAATAGCAGTGATGACTGGAGCTGGGTTTCCAGTTACATTCGGATCAAACAAGCTCGGCGGCACATCGGCCTCGCATCCAATCATCACCAGCATCAGCACCAGCGTTATTCCTACCAGGGGAACTGAATATAATTTGTTCATCGGTTCACTCCTTTGCAAGTATATTTTCACCCATTCTCATTTTTTTCCATTACAGTGACAATCGGAACGAGACTCGCTGAACGTTATTGAACACGCCAAACGGCGTATAGGAATAATCCAATGCGATCATGCGGTCGCCGAATTTGGTCTGCACCCCAAAGCCAGTGCTGAAATCCTCTTCATCCCGATTGTACATATAGCCGAGCCGCAGCGCCAGCATGTTCATCATCACGTATTCAGCCCCAAAGTTCAATTGCTCGGAATAATCGCGGGGATGAATGGCATCGATGGAAACGAGCAGAGAATGCTGAGCGTTCGGTTCCATGAACAGGTCGAACACATTCATTGAAATGCCCATTTTGAACGTCAATGGCAACTGGAACCCTTCGGACTCGAATTTCACCTCTTGCGAGAAATTGCGCACCGTCATGCCAAACACCAGGCTTTTGAATCCGGTCCGATAAACCGTTCCAAAATCAATGGCAAACACGCTCAGGTCGTTATTGACCTCCCTGGTGATGCCTTCGCTCACTTCCCCGACTGGGATCACGCTGCTGCCTAATTTTTGGCTGACGTATCGAATATGCCCGCCGACTGAGAAGCGGTCGGTCAATGCTTTGCCATATCCAATGCCAAAGGCAAAGGCAGAGGGACTGAACGTCCCCGTATCGACAAAACCTTTCTCGCTGGTCGGATCGACGCGGGTGCCCAGGAATTCGCCGTAATCCACCGACATCACAGTGAACCCAAAGGTGCCATATTTGCCATAAGCAGGATTCAGGGCAATACTGGCAGAATAATGGACCATATCAGCGAACCATTTGTTCTGGTTAACCGAGAGGTCCAAAAATGTATTCATGAGAGGTAAATTCGCCGGGTTATGGAATAGCGAAAGCGAATTCCCTGGCACGGTGGTAAATGCTTCGCCCATGGCCGCGGCGCGGGCCTCAGTGGCCACGCTGAGAAATTGAAAGCCAGTCTGGGCTAACTTTTTATCCGCACTGAAGCCTTGGATTTGGCTCAATCCCACCGCCACAATGGCGAGCAAGCAAATACACAAGTTCTGTTTCATCGTATCCTGTCTCCTAAAATTTAGTCACATGCTTTTGGTTATCGGATGATCACAAATTTGCGAATGGCATTGTCCCCTTTTTTGAACATCAGTTCGCCGGTCTGCGAATCATAATAATCCTCGGTCACCTCGAAATAGGCGATATAAACCCCACTCACCACTACCTGCCGCGACGAGGTCACAGAATTCCATTCAGCGTCACCGCTCCCGTCGTTATGGTCGATGGTGTAGATCAGATCGCCTCGCTCCGTAAAAATCTTGATCGTGCAAAACGGCGGGATATCCAGAAACATGATCCGGTCGGGTCCGCTAATGCCGTATTGCAGATCTCGAGCTTTGATATTGTAAGGATTCGGCACCACCCGAATCGCCTCAAGGTTCTGCCCAGCCTGACGCTTCAATTTGGCTGGCGTATTGGTTCGAGTATAGAACATGCTGCTTTGCAACGGTCCGGGTGGGTTAGCTGGCGTGTTATTGTTGCTGCCATCGCTAAACGAAACGATGTAATAGTAGTAATCAAATCCCCGCTGAGCGGTTTTATCCGCAAATTCATGGACTATATCCGGATTATTGGTCCCCTTCCCACACGCAAAGATCTCCTGATAAGTCGTATCTGGCTTATGGATGGCGCGGTAGATGCGATAGCCAGCAAAGCCAGGGAACGACTCCGCATTGTTGGACCATGACAACATAATGCGATCGCCGCCAGAATTGACCTCGAACAAATCGGGCGGTGGAGGTGGTAATGGGACCTGATAGTTCAAATGATGATAATTGTAGATCGCTCGTTGGAACGTTTTATATAATGAATCCCGGCCTGTATAGACCCAGGCATTCTTATATTCATCTTTGTTATTGGTGGTTGCCCCGTTTGGCAGTTTGAACGGGCCCTGCCCAGCCAACCAGCGAGCACCAATGGTATAGCAAGAATCGCGGCACAGCCCATTTATACCCTCGGCAATCACCAAATGGATGCTATCCCCAGGGGCCAGGGTGTATGGGCCAAAACCGAGACAGTGCGAGAATCCGCCAGGAGTATTCCCCCACACATCGGCAAAACCATCACCCACGGCATCGGCGTGCATGATCGGTGGATGACCAGCGGTCATCGCCGCATATTCTTCCGCCATTTTAGCCGGATTGAATTGGTCATTGCCAGAAGTGATGGGGACATCTGACCCGAGGAATTGCGTGGTGGTCGGCTGATTCGGATCATGGGATTTATCGGTCGCTGATTTGTCAGCATGAAGCACCAGGTTGCCCACATATTGCGCAGCCCCCAGATGACCATCGCCGCCGGCAGCGCCATTGGGTCCACCCACACAATCGAACGACGCCTTAGAATGTCGGCCAGTCCACGAAAACTCGCTCAAATACGGCGTACCAGAAAGCGGATCGTACACCAACATGGTGTCGTTCATGGTGCAATGGCCCCACGCGGAAGACTGCGGCAGGTAATAGTAGCCGTAAGGTCCAGTTTCGCGCGCTGCGGTATAGCGATATTGAAAGAAGAACACTACATCCTTCAAAGTCTGCTGGTAAACTCGGCCCTTGTTATCAATAATCCCGGTATTCTTGAACACATAATCGGTAATGAAATAATTGTCATGATATTGCTGACTGAAGGCGTAGACCTTGCGGTATTCGGTAATCCCAATGGAGAAGTTGACGACATTATAGAGGATTCGATCCGTGACCGCATTCGGATCGACCTCGTCGACAAAATCCATGTAATCCAGAAAGCCGGCTGGAATGCCGTCGACATAAACGCGGGGCCGATCGTAACGGCCGATCAATTTGAACACAACTGGCATCGATTCGTTCTTTTCATCCCAGACGCGAGGACCGACGTGGACGACCTTATAGTCGAAAGTTTTATCGACCAGGGGATCATAATAGTTTTTCGCCCCGATCCACAGCGCCTTGGCTGCCTTGCAATCCTGCCAGTTGAATTGGGCGGGCCAGCGCAACCCATCTTGCTGGTCGGAGACCAAATGTCGCCGTCCAACCTCAATTTCACAGCCCATGCTGGAAAACCAATCATGCAACATGCCCACTGCCAGCCATTTGGTCTCATCGGCAAGCACCATGGTGCTGGTGCATATCAACACAAGCAGCAGGGTCGAAATTCGGATCACTTTATTCCTTTGTCTCATACTGCTTCCTCTGATTTTAATTGAGTGAGTTTGATACTTTGTTAGCGACCCGAACGAAGCCCATCGCCCCGATCGGGTCGTTTGAAGTTAAAAATTAAAATTCACATTAATCCCGAAGAACACGCTCCTCGGATTGAGAAAAGTGAACGAGGTCTGGTTCGGCATATCAATATAGGCTTTGTCTTCCAAAATCTTATTCAATCGCTTCTTCTCCACTTCCTGCCAGCCATTATCCTGATACTGCATGTAGGTTTTGGTAGCCGCATCATAGTAGATGACGCGCGGATTAGGATCGCGTAGCTGGGTGTAATCGGCCACCCATTCCATGGGCTGATATGCCACGCCAGTTTTGCGATAATCTCCAGGACGGTCATTCCCAGGAATATTCCCATACCCTAACTTGTCAGCAATTTTGGCGGGAAGATGCAACGATTGCATATAGTAGTTTCTGTCGTAAACATTCACAAACGACAGCCGCGAGAAATGCTTCAAGTTGAACACATTGTAGATATCCATGAACAATTTGACCTCGAAGCGATCGAACAAAAAGCTCTTGGAGACCTTGAGATCAACATTATAGGTGGAGGTCCAACGGACGTTGTACTGAATTCCCGGAACGCTATTGGGGTTCCAGGTATCCCAGAGTCCACCAGTCCAGTTGCCCAGGATCAGCAAATGCCAATCGCTCAGGGGGCGCAACCCCATATACTGCCCGCCGAAATCGACCGGCGTATGAAAGTCTAAATAAGCTTTGAACCTCGGTCGCGGCCGCGGCTTGGACTGCTGCGGGTTCTTTCTCAAATAATCCCGCTGATCGGCCGGATTCTCATAGTTCTGCATCACCCCAAAATATCCAGAGGTTCCTACGCGATATTCATAATTGATATCCCCATAGAACCATCGGCCAGTGGATTTATACAGGTCCACCTCAAAGCCACGAATATCCTCATAGCTGTTATTGGTGAGCTTATAGTAGTTCACCTTGCCATCGAAGCTGATATATCGGACCCAGGCTTCCTGATCGGTGATGTCCTTATAATAGGCCGACAGGTGGAACAGGTAATCGCGAAGGATCGCATGATCGTATCCCAATTCATAGGAGATGGTTTTGGCTAAAGGAATCGTCGGATCGCCGAAATAATCGATCTGCCCGGTGAGTGCGCGCTGATTGCGGTAATACCGCTCTGAGGTGGGCATTTGACGATAATGGCCGTAATTGAAATACAACTTCGAATTGACGGTAATTGGATGCGAAATCGCCAATCGTGGGCTCACTGTAAAGCGTCCTTTGACGTTCTTGGTCTTATAAAGCGCTTCATCTTCTGGTTCGAACTTATTCGAAAAATAGCCGCGCTCATAAGGCGTGACATCATACCATTTGCCATTCGGATTGCTGTATTCCATGATCAATCCCAGCGATGAGATGAAGCCGCCCACCTCGATCTTATCTTGAACGTAGAACGAGCCGCGATAGGGGTTTTGCTTGATGGTTGTCCAGGTATTTCCTTCGGGCAAATATTTATTGATCTGCCCAAAGCTCATGTCGAATTGATCGTAGACGAATTCGATACCGGTTTTCACCTGGTTTTTGCTATCCACCTGGCTCACCAGGTCAGCTCGGGCGGTCCAGGTCGCCAACTTACTGGAGTCTCGCGATACACTGATGGGACCACCCATGATAAAAATGCCGTCCATTCCGAAAATAGGTTGCTCACTAAATCCGTAAGGTCGCTCATCCTCAAAATAACCAGGGAAAACCTCGTACTTTTTAGTAAGGTCGCGATAGCGCCCGGGGCCAGTATGATACTTTTTGGCAATCCGTTTCATCTGGACCTCGTAAAAGGTATTCGGACTCAGCGTGTGGGTGAACTTGGCAGAGACGGTATTATAGAACCGCGACGTCGGCGACCAATAAATGTTCGTGTAAATTCGGGTTGGCGTGGTAAAGCTTCCGGTGATCATCTGCTCGGCGATATCCTCTGGCGTTTCCATGTAGGCGGTACCACCCGAGAAAGAGGATGAAACCGCATAGGTTTCGCCATACAGACCCAATACCGATAATTTCATATCGGGACGAAGGTCCGAGTTCAATTTCATCATCCAGCTCTTATTGGTCAGCGCTTTGCGCGACAACTCGATCATGTACATGTTTTGCTCTTGCCGAAACGATGTATAGAATCGCAAATTGCCCAAAGACTTGCCGATGAACGGTACCGGACCTCCGAATCCTCCATCAATATTATAATCAGGGTCCTTGATGTCTCCCTGTTTGCGATGTTCATACATAAAAATTCGCTGCGCCGCCTCTGGGGTGAGGTCATTGGTCGGATCATCATCTTGCAGCGTTCGCTCGGCCACAGCGTTCCAGCCACTGAACTCTGGATATTGTCGCTGGGTATATAGATCCCAGTTGCCATTTTTCGTACCGGTCCAGCACACAGCCGGGTCTAAGTACGGTCGCAGCCAGTAGAAATTGGGATCATAAGGGGACATGCCGAAATATTTTGGGGATGGTGGATGATATTTATAGGTGATAGTACCCGAGTAACGATCGCTGCTTCCCTCTTTGGTTACCACGTTCACAACCCCAGATCGCACATTCTGATATTCGGCATTAAAACCACCGGTCTGCACCGAGACTTCCTGCACAGCGCTCAACGGTACTGCCGTGATCGGCTGGCTATCGCGTTCATCACGAAGCACAACGCCATCCACCATAAAGATCGCCTGATTCGACCCGCTACCGCGAATGCTCAGCCCTCTTGTGATACCAGCTTGAAGCCCCATGACGTCATTGACGCTGGCCACTGGTAGCGCAGCGATTTGATCGGTGCTGATATTTTTCTTGCTGGCAGCCACGTCCTTTTCCACAACTGGCCGTTCCGCCACTACGGTCACGACCTCCCCCATCAGGACCTCCGACTTCATTGGGAAATTTACGGTAGTGGTCTGATCGATATACACGCGCACATCGGTAATGGTCATTGCCGCGTAGCCGATCATGGTGGCCTTGAGCGTATAGGTCCCAGGAGGCACATTCAAAATAACGTATCTACCACCTGCATCAGATGCCGCTCCCATGGTGGTTCCCTGGATGACGATATTCACACCTGGCAGGGGCAAATTCGTATCAGCGTCCGTAACAACGCCACTGATCTTGCCCGTGACGCCAGCCAGCGCAACATTCGCTGATAGCAACGCCATCATCATCAAAAAAACAGACAGTCGTTTCATAACAGTTTCTCCCATTCAAAATCTCCTGACTAAATTATGATGATTTTCGGTTAGGAATATAAAGCCCATCGCATCGCTTGGATAGCACTCCATCGAATGCGATGAACAAAGATGAAGATGAGAAGCAAAGCTGGTAAGTTTTAATGTGCGTGTATCGATGGACATACTCACTTTTTCAAAGATGCATTTCAACAGATTCATGCCGATAAAATATAAACCATTTTTAAATTCTTGTCAAGCGATTTTTATCCGATAATGAATTTAATCTTGAGCTGCAACAATTGTCGATTCATTTAGCAATATCGCATGGTATATCAGACTGACTTTATTGGGTCGAGGCCCTTATCGGCAGAACAGCGATCTGCCCAAAACAGACATCGAATGGCAATCAAATCCCACCCCGCCATCTTCATCTTCTATGCCTCGCCCGATTGATGTTTTGCATCATTTCATCGATGAGATCGCTCTAACAAGGTTGGATTTATCCGAATCTTGTAATTGGCGGTTATGACGAACCGCCTAAGCTGGTGAGGCGATCAAAACTGGCAGATGCGATCGTCGGTTAGAGAGCCTCTTCGATTTCGCGCCTCTGCCAGTTGTCCATTGTTCGGCGGATCGAAATGACAACGTCCAAAAATTGGTTTTTAGATTGAACGCGCAAATGGAATTTTAGAACATCGGCCCATCGACATTTCAATTTTGCTCTGCCACGAATGATAAAATCTACCTGGGTTGATCACCGTATTGATTGAGCAACCAGAATATCGCTTATAGCGAGAAATGGGCTGAGAACCGATGCACCGCATTGAAAGCGCCGAATGGGATATAGGAATAGTCCACAGCGAAGCGATAACTTTTGAACGCCTGCTGCAAACCGATCCCTGAGGTGAAGCCATATTCATCATTGGGAAATGAATAGCCGGCGCGGATCGAAAAGGTCTTAAAGACCAGATATTCCATTCCCACATTGATCTGTTCTGGGTAATCTCTGGGATGCGTGGCATCGATACTGAGCAATAATGAACTGTATTCTTTGTCCATGAATGGGTAAATGTCCAGCAGATCCATTGCAGCGCCAATTCTGAAGACCAAGGGCAACTGAAAGCTTTCATCCTCATATCGGACTTCTTTAGAGAAATTGCGGATACACATGCCGATATTCAGACTGCGAAAGCCAGTATTATAGAGCACGCCAAAATCGAAAGCTGCTACGGATGCGGAGTAACTCTTCCGGGTATAATTCCCATCCGGAGCGGCCCCAGCCAACCCCACGATACTGCTCCCCATATTCTGAAATACATATTTGACATTACCGCCCACGGAAAACTTGCTGGAAAGCGCTTTGGAATAGCCGACGCCGAACGACATTGCGGTGGGGCTAAAGCTGCCAGTTTCAACATATCCCAATTCATTGGCCGCATTGTCATCGCGAATCGTTCCAATCATATTCCCGTAATCCACGGAGAGCAAGGTGAAACCGATTACGCCATAGCGTCCATTCCAGGGACTGAAAGCCGCGCTTCCATAGACATATTTGATGTCCGCGATCCAGTCGACTTTGCCGAATGAAATATCGGCGAAATTGGGCATCTCTGCCATGGCCGATGGGTTCAAAAACATCGAGGTCGAGGATCCCTCTACCGCAGTCACTGCGTCCGCCATACTGCTAATCCGAGCATCGGTAGTTACATTGAGAAACTTCATGCCAGTTTGCGCCAGCTTCTGTACCTTTTGGCCATAACCCGGCACAGCCACCCAGATCACCATGGCACAAAGCATCAATATATAAACGCTAATCTTTTTCATAATCGTACCCGTTTGGCTTGATGATTGATGTTGAAATTATCGGATGATTAAAAATTTCACGATCTGGCTCTTGCCAGTCTTATGATCGGTCACCACAGCAATATAAACCCCACTCACAACAATCTGCTGATAATCCGTTGTGCAAAACCAATAAGCATCGCCGCTGCCATCCGTGTGCTCAATGGTCTTGATTAATTCCCCGGTCTCGGTATAGATCTTGATCGTACATTCGCCAGGGATGTTATAAAACGCGAGCTTATCCCCTTCTCCTGGGAACAATAATCGGTTGGGATCAGCCGAGATGTTATATGGATTTGGCACAACCCGAATCTGGCTCAATTGTTCTCCAGGGGGACGTTTTAAGTTGGTCAGATCGTAAGTTTGGGTGTAATAACGGCTGCTGCGCAGCACGCTTCTCGGAATATTGAGGGCAGGATCTGCTGGGATCTCATCGCCCACGGTAACGATGTAATAAAAATAGGATACCCCGCGCTCCAAATTGGTGTCGTTAAAGCTGCGCTCATTGGGTCCTGCTTGATAGACCAGTTGATAGGTGCTATCATATTGACCTTTAGCCCGATAGATCTCGAAGCCTTTGCGCCCTGGCTCGTTCTCCTCATAAACATCCCAGTTCAACATAATCCGATCGCCGCCGCCATTCACCATAAACGTCTTGGGCGGTTTGGGCGGCTGCTGAATATTGTAGCCAGATTTATAATTGGCAATGGCGCGTCGGAAGGTCTGGAACAATGAATCGCGACCGCTGAGCACCCATTCGTTCTTTGTTTTGGCGCTGATCTTCCCTTGTTTGAACTGCTTGCCGATTTCGATGCACATTTCTCGGCTCAGCCCAGCCGCAGCTTCAGCCCAAACAATATGAATGCTCTCGCCTGGGCGCAATGTATAGGGCCCATAGCCGTTGCAGGCCGAAAATCCGCCTGGGGTCCCCAAGGCCGGATCGCCCGTTGGCTCCGCAAAATTGCCTGAGGGCTCCACTTTCCAGGCGTGGCGCGGTGACATGTGCCCCTTGGACATCCAGCCATATTCCGACTCCATTCTGGCGATATTGTATGGATCGTTCTGCGAAGTGTTCGGCGCATCGGATGACTCATAAGTGGTGGTCGAAGGCTGATTGAAATCATCGCTCGGATCCGTAGCAGAACGGTCAGCGTGCAACGTCACGACGCCGATGAATTGCGCTGCGCCCAGTCGGCCTACGGTATCGGCTGCACTGATATATCCCGCCGAACCGGCTGGATTCCAAATGGGAGCGCCGATATTGTCATATAGAGTGAAAGGAGGATATTTCCCATGCCACCCAAATTGAGCGCGAAAATTCTCGTTGGGTGGATCTGGCATCACGCCATCACCGCGCGCATCCAGCATCAAATTGATCCCCCATCCCGTGGCATTCCCAATCAAATAACGGGTCTCACGGCACACCGCCCAACGAAATTGGAAGAAGAAATACACATCCTCCAGCGTTTGATTCGGCAGCTCGATCTCCGGATCGCCATCGACATTGCCAGTATTGGTGAAAACATAGTCACAGATGATATAGTTGTCGTGATAGGGATGGCTAAATTGCATGATCTTGCGGGTCATCGTTATGCCAAGCTGACAATTGGTCACATTAATGATCATGCGATCTGGTTTCATGGTTTCATCGATGCCATCGTTCTCGACGCGCTTTTCATAGCTTGTCACCAGATCGACCATCACCTTGGGCGGATCGAATCGGCTGTACATCTCGAACTTGATCGGGAAAAACTCATTGGCACCGGTCACCCGCGGCCCCACATGGACGACCTTGTAGGGATAAAACACCCCTTTCTCATCAGTGAAATTTTTGCTGCCAATCCACAGCGCTTTGGCAGCCTGCATATCCTGATATCGATAGATCGCTTCCCACTGCATCCCGCACTGCTGAACTTTCAGATTGCCATGCTCTATCTCAGAGCCAATTTCAGAGTACCAGTTATGAAGCGACCCGACCGACATCCATTTGACAGCAAATTGGGCCAGCAAGGCGCTGGAAAAGAGCAAGATGATCGCCAGACTAAGCGCTAAACTCACTCCAGCGATTTTGATGGTGAACATGGTTCTTCTCATAGTTTCCTCAATTTTTATTATTGATCCAATCTGGTTAAACCCTCCTGAAGCCCCACCTACGCAAGCCGCATGATTTCCACCAATCTACTCATTAGATCATCGTCCTGATTGAGATCAATTGGTCGCCTATTCTTCGAATGATAATTTTGTAGATTTGGTCCTCACATTGTTCTTGATTCTTGGTCAGAGCGCCAAAATCGCAGCCCATCCAATCGAAGCGTGCTGGTTCAGCGTTCAAAACTCAGCATCCGCTTCGAGGCTCGAAAAGCTATTAAAGCAATTATCCTCACGATTCAAGCATTCAAAATCCGGTTATTTGATATCAAACGAAACACGAATACCCCAGAAAATATCTCTTGGATCAAGAAAAGTGAAAAACTGTTGATTCGGCATGTCGATATAGGCCTTGGTCTTGAGAATTCGTTGTTGTCGTTCTTTATCAGGATCGTTGGGATCATAGGGTTCATACGGCACAGTCCGATAATCTCCAGGCCGATCGTTTCCTGGGATATTGCCATAGCCCAATTCATCGCCGATTTTAGCTGGCAGGTGAAGCGATTTCATGTATGCAATATAATCCTGCGCATCCACAAAGCCATAGTTGGTCATGTATTTGAAGTTGAACACATTCGAGACGTCGACAAACAGTTGAATATCCGCGCTGCCGATGCGGAAATTACGGCTAAACTTCATGTTGACGTTATAGTAATCACGCCATTGAACGTTGTTTTCGATGCCTGGAATAGAGCCACCACCAGTCCAGGTGAAATGATAGCCAGCGCGCCAGGTCGCCAGAATATTGAGCCGCCAATCCGCAAACGGATAGATACCCATGAATTTTGGCCCGAACTCTTGGGGCATAAACAGGTCTAAATCAGCTCGCGCATAAGGTCGCGGTACTGGCTTCTCCTGATAGCTGCGCCAGGTCTCAGATTCAATTCGACGCATCTCGGCTGGATTATTGGAGTAAATGGCAAAACCAAAATTGCCACTGGTGATCACCTCATAAGTATAATTGATGAAACCCTGGACCCATTCACCGCGGTTTTTGCGCAGCGTCAGTTCAAAACCTCGCGTATCTTGATAGTTAAATGGCTTGTTCACTGTATAGTTCACGGTGCCATCATCCCGTTGATAGGTGACGCTCCGCGGCTGTAGCGACGAATCTCGATAATATCCAGCTAATCGGACCAGGAATTGTTTGAACAAATTATGCTCATACCCCAGTTCATAAGCAACGGTCTTTGGTAGCGGATTATTGGGGTTGGCGATCCGCATGACATATTTTGTGGCGGTCTCTCTTCGCAGCAGATAGAGGTTTTCGGGTGTGGGGAGCTGCCGAAAATGCCCATAATTGAAGTAAAGTTTGCTATCGATGGTGATCGGGAACGCGATTCCCAGTCGTGGACTCAGGTTTACGATCCGTTTGGTTGGTTTTTTATCCAACAAGGTATCAATCCCCATCGAATATTTGGCCGAAAACGCTCGATCCCACGGGTCATCGTAAGAATACCATTCACCCCCAGCATGGGAGTAATCCATCCGCAGGCCGACATTGGCAATCATACCTTCGAATTCCAACTTATCCTGCAAATATAGCGCTGCGCGCACGGGAAAGGTATGCCATTTGGATTGGGACCGTCCACTGGGGAGAAATATATCAACGGAAGCGTAATTCACATAATTGTCGGTATAGACGAACTCGATTCCGCCTTTGACATTATTATAGCGATTAATCTGGCTGGTCATATCAAAGCGAGTGGAATATACGGTCACACGGCTGCTGTCGCGAGAATTGCTCATGCCGACACCCATGCGGAGCCCGACGATCCCAGTACTGGGTGCGGGTTGATAGCCAAATGGTGCCTCGTCCACGTAATAATTATCACCAAACTTGTAAATTCGAGATGTATCGCGCGGTGTGCCCGGATTGGTATCGTATTTCGATTGGAATCGCTGCATTGTTAGTTCATAAAAAGTGCTCGGCGATAACACATGAGTGAGTTTTGCTCCCAGGCTATTGCGCGTGATTGTGGAAGGACACCAGTAATCAGTGCCATACATGCGACCATCGATGTATTTTGGGCCATTGCTGAGTGCATCCGCGATGCTCCAGGAGTCGCTGAAGATGCCGGGTAATCCAGAATTGTTGTCATTGGTTCCAGACTGTTGCCCGAACAAGCCATCGATTGTCAATTTCATGCCAGCCCTGATATCAGAGGTGATCTTCAACTGGCCGCTGTAATCTCGATAAGCGTCTCGCGATAAGGGGACAATATACATGTTCCGCGTATTGCGATACGAGGCGAAGAACCGCAGATTGCCCAGTTGATCGGAGATAAACGGCACCGGCCCACCAAAACTCATATCGATGTCATAATCCGGCTTGGTGATATCGAGCTTTCGCCGGTGTTCCCAGAGAAACACCTGTTGAGCGGCCGAGGGAGTGAGGTCATTGTTCGGGTCGTCATCTTTAAGGGTTTTCTCTGAAACCGCATTCCAGCCCTCGAACTCGACATATTGCCTTTGAGTATACTCATCCCATGCGCCGTTTTTCGTGCCAGTCCAGCAAACCGCATCATCAACATAAGGCCGAATCCAATACGATTCTGGTGACGATGGAGAATGACCGAAATGCTTTTTAGCGGGCGGGCTGTAACGCGTGATCATGCCGAAATGATATCGATCTTTTTTCCCCTCCTTGGTCACCACATTGATCAGGCCAGCGCGGATGTTGCCATATTCAGCATTAAATCCGCCAGTCTGGATTTGAATTTCATCGATAGCAGTGTAGCTGACCGCTGTATAGGGTTGATTGTTTCGCTCATCCCGCAAGGTAAAACCATTAAGCACAAAAGCTGTCTGGTCCACACTGCCGCCGCGGATCTCCAGCCCGCGAACGCCAGCCTCCAGCGCTACGACACTGGCGACACTCACAACAGGCAGCGACTGAATCTCCCGTGCATTGAGATTGGCCTGGCTGGCAGAGATGTCCTTTTGCACCACTGGGCGCTCGGCAACTACCAGGATCTCCTCTCCCATGAGCACTTCGGGTTTCATTTTAAAATCAACCGTGGTCGTCAGATCAATATTGACCCGGACCTGAGCCACTGTTACGGTGCTATAGCCCATCATGCTGGCTTTCAATGTATAAGTCCCAGGAGGAATATTGAGAATCACATAATAACCATTAATACCCGACGCAGCTCCCATTGTGGTGCCCTCGATAATCACATTGGCTCCTGGCAAAGGCGCTCCGTTTTCAGCATCGCTCACCACCCCAGCTATTTTCCCAGTTGTGCCAGCATATACTGCCGTCACACCAAGAAGCAAAATAAGGGTGACAACAAGAATTGCTCTGCTCATACTTGCGCTCTCCCTGCTTGGTTGTGGAAAAAAATTTACGAAAGTTTGATTGTTCGGCTGAAACGTTGTAGTCATTCCTAAAACATTGCAATTGAAAGATGATTTTGAAAGGCAAGAAAAATTTTGATGGCGCTGGTTCATTCTGTTATCTATCTTTTTGAGATCAGTCATAACATCTTTTTCAGCCTGGTGCAATATATAAAATTAATTCTAAAATGTCAATTAAAAAATTTTAATTTTGACCCAAGTTAGAACATGCAGGGAACAAATGTCATTCATCTTTATTTTGCAATCGCCAATAAAGAGACACTTTCATCTGCGCGATCAATGGGAAAATCTTCCCGACTATTCAAGCGAAAAGCTCCAGGTGCTCTTTGAACCGAACCGATTCACGACCAGCAGATTCTGCTTTGATAGATTTTGAGAACCCCATGCTAAAATTGCCGATATATAGTCCCTCCCTTGCAATTCCCTGCCCTTCGTGGGCTTCTTAAGAGAAATTTTCATCTTAGAATCGCAGGTATCATTTCAGTTTGTAAGCAAGCCTTTCAAAAGCGCACCAGTTGTCGCAATCAAGAAATGCTATGTTCTCAAAAAATATCCAGAGCATTTCCTCTTCTTTGTCCTGGCTTTTTGACCATGGAAAAAGTACTGCCACGGAAACGGCGTTCTAAATTTCAATTTGATTTCTAAAATGAATCTTGACGTTTGAAGGTGACAGTTTTTGCTCACGAAATACACTGAGCGACACAAAAATCAAAGCACAAAAATGCTTTTGCTGCATTTCATTTGTCTTGTTAGGCATTCATTGATGACCATTTTAGAATCTGAAGTGATAAAAAATCCCTTGCAATACATTCAGAAAATCGCTATATTGATTGTGATAATAATTATCATTATTGGAAACAAACAGGGGATCGGTTATGCGCTCCGAATTGGCGATGCGATATCAAAGATTTCTCCAGGCGAACGGCTTGAAATCCTCTAAACGCCGCGATCTCATCTTTGAAAACATCATCCAAACTGCGGATCACTTCACTGCCGATCAGATCTATCAGCAGATGTTGGCGATTGATCCGGAAATCGGCATCGCCACAGTCTATCGAACCATCAGACTGCTGGTAGAATGTGGCATTTTAATGGAACATACTTTTGGTGAAAAAAAGGGCTTCTTCGAGGTGGTGGCTACCGATCAGCAACATCATGATCATCTGATCTGCACCAATTGTGGCCGCATCATCGAATTTCATAGCAACATTATCGAAGCGGATCAGCAACGCATCGGTCAACAATATAACTTCCAAATCGAAAGTCATAAATTAGAAATATATGGAATCTGTCAACAATGCCAACAGCAGCAAATGAGCACAAAGTCCAGGGCAATAGCTCCTTGAGGTCAGCATCAATTCACCCCGTTGATTATCATAAAAACGTTATTCTTTTAGTCGGGAATCCCAATGTGGGAAAAACCTCGATCTTCAATCAATTGGCACGGAAGTATGCAATCACGGCGAACTATCCATTTACGACCGTCGATCTCAATATCGATACCATAAAATTGTATGGCAGAGAGTTTGAGCTGATCGATGGCGCTGGCATTTATCGGCTGGATCACCCATCCGAGGAAGGACAACTGACTCGCGATGTCATTTTCAATTACCACCCAGAGATCTTGTTGCAGGTAATTGAAGCGGCCAAATTGGAGTCATCCTTGCTGTTGACCATCCAATTGTTAGAATTGGACATTCCGCTGATCGTCATTTTGAATATGATCGATGAAACAGCCAAGCAGCGGATCCGCATCCAACCACGCGTGCTCTCCGAACTGCTGGGGGTGCCAGTCATTGAAACGATCGCCATCGAGGGCAAAGGCATCGATGCAATTAAAAGAGCGATCGGGAAATTGAGGTTCTCCCCCCATCGGCCGACCTATCCGCGAATTGTGCAACAATTTTATCAGGAAGTTTTAGAGCTCTTTCCAGCCAAAAATAAGCCGCCGCGCGCCACCATCATGTTATTGGCGTTGGAGGATCCATTTGCGTTGCAATGGATCAGAGAAAAGTATGGGGATGAATTAGCGGAAAAGGTAAAACAGCAACATGCCAGTTTCCTCGACCGGCACATGGTTAATTTATCCATTACCATCCTCAACACCCAACAACAGTTGATTCGAAATATTGTCTCGCGGGCTGTCTCTCATAAAAAAGAGTTGACGCGCTTTGGCATTCAGAAACTTGGCGCAATTTCTCGGCATCCCTGGTACGGATGGCTCATTGTGGTCATTGTGATCGCATTGACCTATTTGATCGTAGGAAAATTCGGCGCTGTCTATTTGGTTGGCCAATTGGATCATTATTTGTTCACACCGATCTTAGCCTGGCTGGAAGCAATCGTTCCCGATGGAATCATCGCCCGTTTCCTCATCGGCGATTACGGTATCCTCACCATCGGGTTGTTCAATGCCATTGGGACTGTTCTCCCCATCATTACGCTATTTTTCCTGGTGCTCAATGTCTTGGAAGATATTGGCTACTTAACCAATCTGATTATTTTGACCAATCGGCTATTCAAAGAAGTAGGGCTGAGCGGCAAATCAATTTTGCCCATCGTGCTCGGTTTTGGATGCAAAACAATGGCCACGCTATCCACCCGAATCTTGGATTCAAAAAAGGAGAAATATATCGCTATCTTTTTGATCGGCCTGGCGATCCCTTGTTCCAGCCAGATGAGCGTGAATATCGCGGTGCTGGCGATGCAACCAATTACCGCTTTCCTCATCGTCATGCTGGTGTTATTTTGCGTTGAAATACTCGCCGGATTGATGCTCAATCGGATCATACCAGAGCAGCAACCGCAGGATTTTCTAATTGAGATTCCCCCTATCCGCCTTCCTGACCTCGGTCAACTGCTGCGAAAAACCTATTATCGAACCAGTTGGTTTGTTAAAGAGGCGGTCCCATTATTTATGTTCGGTGCATTGATCCTTTTTGTCCTTCATGAGACTGGAGGCATCAACTTATTAGAATGGGCATTGCGTCCCATCGTGGTTACCTGGCTGAATTTGCCCATTCATTTCTCCGAGGCACTGGTGATGAGCCTGGCGCGATCCGAGGCTGGCGCAGTATTGATCTTGAATATGGTACAGCGCGGCGAACTCGATACGGTTCAAGTGATGGTGGCGGTCATTGTTATCACGCTCTTTGTCCCTTGCATCTCCAATGTCATGGCAATGATCAAAGAATTGAAATTAAAACCTGCCTTATTGATGGTCACTATTATTACCATCGCTGCTTTCATCATTGGAGGAGTGGTCAATCTGCTGTTGAGATGGTGAACCGAAGGACGTGCCAAATAGAAATAGCAGGAACGCTTGACGGCAATGAGTATCTTGGATGCTATGATGAATACTAACTAACCTGGCTCTAAAATTCGCGTGGTAAGTAAATCCCCACAACCAGGGATTTCGATGAAAAAGATAAGCGATTTGCCCATAGGTTAAATTGGATGAACTGAAATCTAATCGACAAGAAACGCGTTTAGTGCATTTTGAACTGTTTCGCGGGTGATTGAAGATCGCATTTTTCAAAACAGAATTTCAGGGGGAATAGCCAATAATTGGTCGTCTGCCACAATCATGATAAGGGAGTCTAAAAAATGAAAGCACGACATCGGGGTCATCCTGGTCGCTGGCGCCGGCAGCAACGCCGCAAGACATTAGATGAATATCTCGAAATACTCTGGTACATGCAAGAGCGCCATGGCACCAATCTGAAAAAATTCATGATCGATGAGGGATTTGACTGGCAGCCTGGAGTGTCCGAAGAACTAAAATCCCTGGGCTACATCGAACAAAGTGAATCGGAATTGAAATTCACTGCGGCTGGTTATGAGAAAGCCCGACAACTGGTTCGCTCCCATCGATTGGCGGAGCGATTGCTCACCGATGTCTTGAATATGAAATTGGATCATGCCGAGACTGGGGCCTGCGAGTTTGAACATATTGTCGTCCCTGAGATCGTTGATGGTATTTGCACCCTGTTAGGGCATCCGAAAATTTGCCCGCATGGCCTGCCCATCCCGGAAGGCAATTGCTGTCGCCAGGCGAAGCGTTCCATTGAATCCGCTATCAAAAACGTGAACCAGCTCCAGATCGGGCAACAGGCCAAAGTCGCTTACATCAATACCCGATCAAATTCGCGGATGCATCAACTCACCCAATTAGGCATCCGGCCTGGAGCTGTCATCTGCATCCATCAAAAATACCCAGTACTGGTCATGCGAACCGATCACACCCAGATCGCCCTCGATGAGGATATCGCCAATGATATTCTTGTTTGGGAATTGCCAGTCGAGGCTAACAGAATTACACATCAGGGATCTGCAAACCAGTAATGGCGCATTGAAAAACAAAATTCAATATCGGGCAGGCTTTTTCAGCCGACCAGCATGAACAGGATATTGGAACAAAAACAAATTGCATCGAAAAAAATATTCTCCCATCGCCAGACAAATGGCCGAAAAATATGACATAGCCAACGCTTTTAAGAATCTCTATAAATTGGGATACCAATAATAACCTTGTCCGAAGGATTAGATTCGAAATCTGCCCCCTTGCACGATTATAGTATTAAACAAAAATAAAAAAGGCAACCTTTTATGGGTTGCCTTTAGCAATTTTATTTTAGATCTCGGTTATTCTTCTGCTTGCTCTGTTGCTTCTGATTTTGCTTTTGGGGTACCCTCAGATTCTTTTTCCGTCTTTTTCTTTTCCTTCTTTTCTTTTCGGACCGATTCAAAATCGACCAGTTCGATATAAGCGAGCTCTGCACCATCCCCAGAACGTCGGCCCAACTTGACGATGCGAGTATAACCGCCTTGTCGCGTGGCGTAAACAGGCGCGACCTCGGAAAACAACTCACGCACCACTTGTTGGTCACGCACAATTCTTAGCACCAAACGACGCGCATGGAGGGTCCCTTTTTTGGCAAAGGTAATCAGCCGCTCCACCAGAGGGCGCAACGCCTTGGCTTTAGCTGTGGTTGTTCTGATCTTCTTATGAGCAAAGAGCTGGGTTGCCAGGTTCGCCAACATCGCCCGGCGATGGCTGGCTGGCCGACTCAATTGTTTGAACGATTTTCGATGTCTCATGATCTCGTTATCCTCGATTACATCAATAATTTTCCGATTTCAAATATTTGTCCACATCCATTCCAAAATGCAGGCCTTTCTCTTCCAATATCTTCGTCAGTTCGGATAATGACTTTCTTCCAAAATTTCGGAACTTCAACATCTCCTGCTCGTCACGTCTCACCAGGTCGCCGATGGTCTTGATGTTGGCTGCCAACAGACAGTTGTGCGATCGAACCGACAGTTCCAACTCATCCACGCTCATCTTCAACAATTTTCGAATGCGAAGCACTTCCTCATCGATCTCTGGGCTTTCTTCCTGCTCTGGCTCAATGTCGAAATTAATGAACAATTGAATATGATCTTTTAAGATCTTGCCCGCATAGGTCAACGCATCGTCCGGAGTAATACTGCCATCGGTTTCGATCTCCAGGATCAACCGTTCATAATCGACCTTTTGACCAACGCGGGTATTTTCAACCTTATAGCCCACTTTTTTCACTGGGGAGAAAATCGCATCGATCGGAATAGTGCCGATGGGTTGGTCCGGCAATTTATTTTCCTCGGCGGAGACATATCCCTTGCCCCTGCCGATTTTCAATTCGACGCGGAAATGGGCATCCTCATTCAAGGTGGCTAGATGAAGATCAGGATTCAAAATCTCAAAATCCGTGGTGCCGTTCATGATGTCTCGCGCCTTGAATTCCATTGGACCCTTCAGATCGAGCGTCACTTTATCTGGTCGCTTGTTGATCAATTTGATCCGAACTTGTTTCAGATTCAAAATGATCTCAGCAACGTCCTCCACAACCCCGGGAATGGTGGAGAATTCATGCAACACATTCTCAAACCGAACCGAGGTGATCGCTGCCCCTGGCAATGAAGACAGCAACACCCGACGCAGGGCATTACCAATGGTTACACCAAAACCTCGCTCTAACGGCTGCACCGTAAATTTGCCATAGGTATTGGTGTACGTTGCTTCATCTAACTCAATGCTCTCTGGCATTTTTAAAGTTGGCAAATTCATCAACCAAACTCCTCATGGATTGATGGTTTATCGAATTACTTGGAATATAGTTCAACAATTAAGGATTCATTGATCGGCTCGGGAAGCTCAGCACGAGCCGGAACGTTCACAAAAGTGCCGGTAAGATTGGCCTTGTCCAGCAGCAACCAGGGATACTGCCGATCATCTTTGATCTTGCGCAGCGAGGCATGGATCACCGCCAGCTTTTTGCTCTTGTCGCGCACTTTGACCATATCCCCAGCCTTCAACAAATAGGAAGGACTATCGACAATTTGATCGTTCACCAAAAAATGCCGATGTCTGACCAGCAATCGCGCGCTCTTTCGCGATGGTGCGAATCCCAGCCGGAAGACAACATTGTCCAATCGTCGTTCCAGAAATTGTAATAACGTTTCACCCGTGATGCCTTTCGCGCGCTCCGCAGCCTCGAAGTAATTTTTGAATTGCCGTTCCAGGATGCCGTAGATGCGGCGCACCTTTTGTTTCTCGCGAAGCTGCAAGCCATATTCGCTTTGTTTGAACCGACGCGTGCGCCCATGCTGACCTGGTGCATACCCTTTCCGCTCAAAGGGACATTTATTGGTATTGCATTTGATGCCCTTCAAAAATAGCTTTTGGCCTTCGCGACGGCACAATTTGCAGTCAGGACCACTATATCTTGCCATCTATATTAAACCTCCGTATCGCATTCAAGTCAATTGTCATATTATACCCGACGTCGTTTCGGCGGCCGGCAACCATTATGAGGAATCGGCGTCACATCCTTGATCGCTGTAATCTGCAATCCAGCCGCTTGAATAGATCGCACCGCTGCCTCTCTGCCAGCTCCTGGACCTTTCACCAGAACTTCCACCTTTCGCAGACCCAATTCCAATGCCTCCTTCACCGCCGTCTCGGCCGCTAATTGTGCCGCAAAAGGAGTGCTTTTCCGGGAACCCTTATATCCAACTCGACCAGCCGATGCCCAGGCAATCACGTTGCCATAATTATCCGTCAGCGATATAATAGTATTGTTAAAAGTCGATTTGATATGGGCGACCCCGGTTGCTTCAACTTTCTCGCGTTTCTTGGTCCGTTTTGGTTTCGATTTCGCCAAAGTTTACCTCCATAATCATCTTGCTTCAGACCGTTCATTGCTATTTATTTGCTTTTTGTCTTCTTCCCACCAATCACCGTCCGGCGTCTTCCAGACCGGGTACGCGCATTGGTATGGGTCCTTTGCCCGCGAACCGGCAAACCGCGTCGGTGCCGGATACCACGATAACATCCGATGTCCATCAACCGTTTGATGTTCATGGCGATCTCTGTGCGCAAAGCGCCCTCAACCTTATAATCTCCCAATACATTTCGGATTCGACCGATCTCCTCATTGGTCAAATCCTTTACTCGCGTATCAGGATTTACCTGCGCTTTCGCGATCACTTCACGGGACAGTGTTGGACCAATGCCGAAAATATAGGTCAATGCAGTTTCTAACCGCTTCTCTTTGGGAAGATCGACCCCTGCGATTCGAGCCAAAATTTACCTCCTACAAATATAAGTTATCTTCCTATCCCTGGCGCTGTTTATGGCGTGGATTGCTGCAAATAACTCTGAGTCTTCCTTTGCGCTTGATGATCTTGCAACCCTCGCATATTTTTTTTACTGAAGATCGTACTTTCATGGCCTCTCCAAACTGATTTTGTCATTTATAGCGATAGGTAATGCGTCCTCTCGTCAGATCATAAGGCGACAATTCTACCGTCACTTTATCGCCAGGCAAGATCTTAATAAAATGCATTCGCATCTTACCTGAAATATGCGCTAATACCTGATGTCCATTTTCCAATTCAACTTTGAATGATGCATTGGGAAGAGTTTCAATAATTGTTCCATCTACTTTTATTGGTTCTTCCTTTGGCATAACAATGCTCCGTTTTGATTACAACAAGCCATCAGTCAAAATATCTGCACCATTTTCGGTAATGGCAATGGTATGTTCAAAATGGGCTGATGGCAAACCGTCCACAGTGCGAACGGTCCATTTATCATGGTCATCGAATACCACCTCATAGCTCCCCATATTCACCATCGGTTCGATCGCCAGCGTCATCCCTGGCTTTAACCGTGGCCCTCGATTGGGAGGACCATAATTGGGAATTTGGGGGTCTTCGTGCAACTTTCGACCCACTCCATGACCGACTAAATCACGAACCACTGAAAACCCCGCTTGCTCTACATGAGACTGGATCGTATGTGAAATATCGGATAACCGGCGTCCCCCTTGAGCTGCTTCAATCCCTTTGTAGAGCGCTTCACGCGTCACTCTCAGTAATTTCTGAGTTCTCTCCGGGATCTGACCAATGACAAACGTTTTGGCCCCGTCTCCGAAGTAATTTTGGTATTCGACGCCGATGTCGATACTTACAATTTGGCCTGGTTTAAGCTTCCGCGAACCAGGGACACCATGCACAACTTCTGAATCAATTGAGATGCACACACTGGCCGGGAAGCCCCGATAGCCTTTAAACGCTGGCCGCGCACCCCGTGACCGAATGTATTGTTCTACCAGGCGATCAATCTCAAGCGTGGTGATGTCAGGCTGAATAAATTGCTCAATATAATGAAATGTATCGACGACAATACGACAGCTATTCCTGATCAGCGCTATTTCTCTGGGACTCTTAACGACTATCATTGAATCTTTGCATCCAAGAACGATCGAATCCGGTTGTGAATTTCCTCGACACTCCCGTTGGCTGGAAATACCGTCAGCCGACCGGTCTTTTCATAGTATGTTTTCAGTGGCTTTGTCTTCTGCTGATAAACGGCCAATCGCGTTCTCACGGTTTCTGGCGTATCATCAGCGCGCTGCACAATCGCCCCCCCACATGTCGGGCATTTATTATCTGCTGGGGGCGGATTGCTGATTAAATTAAAATCTCTCCCGCATCCCTGACAAATCCGACGGCTGGACAAACGCCTGATGATCTCCTCTTCCGCCAACTCCAATTCGATCACCGCATCGATCGGTTTGTTAATCTGAGCGAGATATTGATCCAAAGATTCCGCCTGGTGCTCCGTCCTCGGATAGCCATCCAGAATAAAACCATGTCCGCAATCTGGATCTTGCAGCCGCTCTTTGATCAATCCGATCATCACATCGTCGGGCACCAATTGACCTTGATCCATATAGCCCTTGGCGGTCAGGCCCAGCGCTGTCCCTCGTGACACAGCATCGCGGAGCATATCGCCAGTAGAAATATTGGGAATCTGATAATATGAACTTAATAACTTTCCCTGAGTTCCTTTGCCAACCCCGGGCGCTCCTAACATCACCAACTGCATGATTGCCCTTTCAAAATCGCCTTAGCTTCGGTCAATCATTTAGCCAACCGTTCAGCACCGTTTCAGCGCTTTTGCGATCCGCTATTATCTGCCTGATCGCCTGCTATTCAGCCTTAGAATCGCCTTCGGCCTCTAATTTTTCCGCCTTTCAAAAAGCCATCGTAATGTCGCATGAGCAGATGCGATTCGATCTGCTGCAAAGTATCCAGGGCAACACCGACAATAATCAACAACGAGGTTCCCCCGAAGAACGATGCAAAATAATATGAGACATTAATGAACTTGGTAATGAAATATGGGAAAATCGCTACCAAAGCCAAAAAGATTGACCCCGGTAAGGTGATTCGAGTTAAAATATTGTCGATGAACTCAGCGGTCTTTTTCCCAGGCCGAACCCCTGGAATGAAACCGCCAGACTTTTTCATATTATCCGCCACATCCACTGGATTGAAGGCGATCGCGGTGTAAAAATACGTAAAGAACACGATCATTGCCCCGTAAATGATCCAATAGAGCACCGAGGTGTAATCGAAATATCCAGCCAGCGTTTCGATGAATTCATTCTGCCGAAATAGTGTTTTAATTGTGCCCGGAATAAACATAATGGATTGGGCAAAGATAATCGGCATAACGCCAGCCGTATTAACCCGCAACGGGATATGGGTGCTTTGGCCGCCATAGACCTTTCGACCGATGACGCGCTTGGCATATTGGACCGGAATTTTGCGCGTTCCCTGCGTTAGCAACACTACGGCCGCCACGGTGGCAATCATCAGCGCCCACAAAAATATTTCGGTGATCGGGCTTCGAATGTTCTCGAACACTTGCTGGAGCTCTGTGATAATGGCGTTCGGGAAACGCGCGACAATTCCCACAAAGATAATTAATGAAATGCCATTTCCAATCCCGCGTTCGGTGATCTGCTCGCCCAGCCACATGATCAACACACAACCACTGGCCATGGTGATCATGGTGAAGATGCGGAACATCATGCCGGGATTCGGGACGATGGGATTGGGCATGGCTGGATTGCTGATGCTCTCCAAAAACACCGCCAAACCGTAAGCCTGCAGCGAAGCGATCAGCACAGTGCCATAACGCGTGTATTGCGTGATTTTCTTGCGCCCCTCCTCACCTTCTTTCTGCAATTTTTGAAAATAGGGGATCACTGCCCCTAATAATTGCAGGATGATCGATGCTGAAATATAGGGCATGATGCCCAAAGCAAACACTGTCGCCTGTAATAGCGCGCCTCCAGCGAACATATCGTACAGGTTGAAAATGCTGCTTTCTTGAGAAAAATACTCAAACAGCGCCTTTCCATTGATGCCCGGTACTGGAATATGACCACCAATCCGATAAACAATCAAAATCAGAATAGTGAAAATAATTCGCTTTTTCAGATCTGGTATTTTGAATATGCTTTGGACAGTTTTCAACATAATATATCAACCCTTCCTTGAGCCGCTGTGATCTTATCCTTGGCCGATTGGCTGAATGCATGAGCGCTGACTTCCAGTTGACGCGTTATTTCGCCATCTCCCAGAATCTTCACTGGGACATTTTTTTTGCTGATCAACCCGCGGTCGTACAGCACTTGAGGGTTGATGACCGTCACATCGCTCAATCGCTCCAGGTCCTTGAGATTCACGACCTGAAATTCTTTTTTGAAACGATTATGGAAGCCGCGTTTGGGCAGCCGGCGTTGAAGTGGGGTTTGCCCTCCTTCAAAACCTAACTTGCTTTTGAACCCAGACCTGGAACGAGCTCCCTTTTCACCGCGACCGGAGGTCTTGCCATGCCCCGAGCCCTGACCTCGTCCAACGCGCTTGCGCTTCTTCCGAGAACCCGGCGCATAAGTTAAACTTCCCAAATTCATATCATCCTCAACAAATTTATCTTCAGTCCCTAAAATACTAGATGGCTTCATTATTCGAGCTCTTCCACTTCAACCAGATGGCTGACTTTTGCAATCATCCCGCGAATTTGCGGCGTATCGCGATGCTCGACCATTTGATGCATCCGGCGCAGCCCTAAGGTCCGAACCGTGATCTTCTGCTTCTGATTATAGTCAATGGGACTGCGTTTCAAAGTAATTCTCAATTTTTTGATCTTTTCACTGCTCATGTCGCTTCTCAACTTTGGTGTCGGTTATCATCCACAGATTGTTCACGAGAGTGGTTTCGTGAATACCTCTTTGTAGCTCACCCCTTTTCTCCTGGCCACTTGCTGAACGTCCAGCAACTCATTCAAGGCCTTCATGGTCGCTTTCACCACATTGTGCGGATTGGAAGAGCCAATGGATTTCGTTAGGATGTTTTTGATCCCAGCCGCATCCAATACCGCGCGAACCGCTCCGCCAGCAATCACGCCAGTTCCTGGAGAGGCAGGCTTCAAAAACACCTTAGCGGCCCCGAATTTGGCCATAATAGCATGCGGAATCGTCCCATTGATCACCGGAACCCGTACCAAATTCTTCTTCGCGTTATCAGTCCCTTTGGTGATCGCATCGGTCACCTCATTCGCCTTGCCAAGACCGATCCCGACATGCCCATTGCCATCGCCAACCACCACAATGGCATTGAAACTGAAACGCCGACCCCCTTTAACCACTTTGGCCACTCGATTCACCTGAACCACACGCTCTTTGAGATCCAATTCTCCAGGACTGATGCGTTCTACTCTTTTCACTATTGCTCTCTCCACATTAATCGTTAAAACTTCATGCCACCTTTGCGGGCAGCATCGGCCACTGCCCTCACTCTACCGTGATAGATATAGCCATTGCGATCAAACACCACTTTGTCCAGATTGAGCGCCAATGCTTTTTTCGCAATGCCAGCCCCGACCACCTCCGCTTGCTTCAATTTGGTCTTGGCCTGCGCAAGCTCGGGCTGGAGCTCCTTGGTCAAGGTGGATACTCCAGTGATGGTGCGCTGATTCACATCATCCACTAATTGCGCATAGATATGCTTCAGACTCTTGTAAACCACCAATCGCGGCCGTTCCGGCGTGCCGAACACCCGCTTTCTGATATGCTGTTTCTTGCGTAATCGAGCGTAGTCGTGTTGTTTTCTTTTCAATTTCATAGTATCTTCGTCTGTTTTGATTAGGTTCAATCAGCCATTAATTATCTGGATCAACCGCTATGCTGCGCTCTTTCCAGCCTTGCGACGAACTTGTTCATCCTCGTATTTGATCCCTTTGCCTTTATATGGCTCTGGCGGCCGGAATGAGCGGATCTTTGCTGCAACCTGCCCCACCAAATGCTTGTCGATCCCACTCACAATAATTGCCGTGGGGCTTTCAAGCTTGATGGTGATCCCTTCCGGGGGCTTAAACAAGATCGGATGCGAATACCCCAGGTATAACATCAATGCCTTATTTTTCATTTCAGCCCGATAGCCAACGCCCACAATCTCGAGCTTCCGCGAAAAACCTTTCTCCAGTCCCAGCACCATGTTCTGGATCAATGACCGATAAAGACCATGCAGCGCCCGATGAAATTTGTTGTCTGTTGGTCGCTGGACAACGATCTGATTCACTTCTGGTTTATATTCGACCGTGATTGCAGGATGAATTGACTGTCGCAACGATTGATCCCCTTTGGAGATCGTAATGACCTGATCAGCTATCGTAATGCCGAGCCCGGGAGGAACCGCGATCGGCTTTCTACCAACTCGTGACAATTTTGAACTCCTTCAATTTATCATCCTACCAAATATAGCACAATACCTCTCCGCCCACGCCGAATTGTCGCGCTTCGCGATCAGTAATCACACCCTTTGGCGTCGACAGAATAGCAATCCCTAAATTATTCATGACCCGAGGAATCTCTGCTGCCCCGACATACTGGCGCAAGCCTGGCTTGCTCACCCGCAGCAACTTGGTGATTGCACTCGTCTCTGTCTCATCATATTTCAGATAAATCCGAAGTATGCCTTGTTTCCCATCCTCGATCTTGATATAGTTCTGAATATACCGATATTCCAGCAATATTCGGGTGATCTCTTCCTTGATGCGCGAATAGGGAATATCCACCTTTGCATGCTTAGCTTTGATTGCATTTCGAATTCGGGTCAAGTAATCCGCAATCGGATCAGTCATTGACATGAGTTGTCTCTCCACTACGTATAATTCTCATTCTATCCAAATTACCAACTTGCTTTTACCACGCCTGGAATCTGGCCCTGAAGGGCTAATTCGCGAAAACAGATGCGACAGAGGCCAAACTTCCGATAATAACCCCGCGGTCGCCCGCAGCGTGAGCAGCGATTATGTTGTCTCACTTTGAATTTCGGTTGCTTCTTGGCTTTGACAATCAGTGCTTTTCGTGCCAAAGTTTTTATCTCCTCAATTTTGAAAATTCATTTGCGATTGACCATGACTCGACTACGCCTTGCCTTTTTTGGCAAATGGCACTCCCAGGGCTGCTAAGAGCTCATACCCTTCCTCATCGGTCTTCGCAGTCGTCACAATAGTAATATTCATGCCCCGAATTTTATCAATCTTATCGTAATTGATCTCGGGAAACACGATCTGTTCTTTCAATCCTAATGAGAAATTCCCCCTACCGTCCATGGAACGATCGGAAAAACCGCGAAAGTCGCGCACGCGCGGAACAGCAATGTTTAATAATCGATCCAGAAACTCATACATGCGCCAGCCACGCAATGTCACAAAACATCCGATCGGCACGCCAGCCCGAAGCTTGAAATTTGAAATGGATTTCTTTGCTTTTGAAATCACAGGTCGTTGGCCAGCAATCTGCATTAGCTCTTCCACCGCCGTGTCCAAAAGCTTGCTGTTCTCAATCGCTTCTCCGACGCCCATGTTAATGACGATCTTCTCCAATTTCGGCACCTGCATCACGTTCTTATAGTTGAACTTCTTCAGCAGCGCCGGAACAATTTCCTCTCGATATTTTTTCAGCAATCTTGGAAAATAGTCCATCTTTTTCCCTATTCAACTTTGAAATTATTTATTTCGATACCTTGGTTACGATCATCTCACCACATTTCTTGCAATATCGCACTCTGCTCGTCCGGCCCTTGGTGGTGTCGACCACCGGCTTCATCCCCGTCGTGGTCAACTTATTGCATTTGGGGCAGATCACCATCGCGTTGGAAGCATGGATCGGCGCTTCGCGCTCCACGATGCCTCCCTGGGGCAATTTCTGACTCGGTCGCATGTGACGCTTGATAAAATTTACCCCTTCCACAATGATGCGGTTTTTCTCCGGAAACACTTTCAGAACTCGTCCCTGCTTGCCGCGATCGTTGCCTGTGATGATTTGTACCATGTCATCTTTTTTAATATGCATGATTCTTCAACCCCAATTTTAATTATAACACTTCCGGTGCTAACGAAATTATCTTCATGAATTGTTGATCTCGTAATTCTCTGGCAACCGGCCCAAAAATGCGCGTCCCTTTCGGTTCGCTCTGCTCATTGATCAACACCGCCGCATTCTCATCGAACCGAATATAGCTGCCATCCTTCCGGCCGACTTCCTTTTTGGTGCGAACCACAACGGCTTTGCTGATATCACCTTTTTTCACTGAGCCGCCCGGGATGGCAGATTTCACCGTGACCACAATCACATCGCCAACACTGGCATATCTCCGTTTACTTCCACCAAGAATCCGAATGCACATCACCTTTTTTGCGCCAGTATTATCGGCCACATTCAATCGTGTATATTCCTGTATCATCGCTTACCTGTCGCTCCTCCGCTAAACATGAACCACTGCTGCATCCATCATTATTTCGCTCGCTCAATGATTTCAACTAACCGCCACCGCTTGCGACGGCTGAGTGGACGAGTCTCCATGATTTTGACGACATCGCCTACATGGCTTTCATTATTTTCATCGTGGGCCATAAATTTACTGCTTTTTTTGATGAACTTCCCATAGATGGGTTGACGGACATTCCGTTCCACGATGATCACGCGACTTTTATTCATCTTATCGCTCTGCACTCGTCCGATCTTTATTTTGCGCTGCTTCCGAACTGCTGTCATAGCTCATTCCACTCCACAATTATTCATTACTCTGTGCCATTGGCGTCCTGATCCCCAATTCGATCTCGCGCAACACCGTCTTGAGCCGCGCTATATCCCGGCGCACCGTGCGAATCCGCAATGGATTATCGAGCTGATGGGTGGCATGTTGAAATTTAAGGTTCTGAAGTTCTTCTTTGGCATCTTCCAACCGCTGTCGGATCTCTGCCTCGGGTAACTGGACAATCTCATCTATCTTCATCGCTTATACTCCAAAATCAGAACGTGACACAAATTTGGTCTTAATCGGCAATTTATGGGCCGCCAATCGAATGGCTTCTTGCGCCACTTCGCGGGTGACCCCTTCGATTTCAAATAAAATCCGTCCTGGTTTCACCACAGCGACCCAGAACTCAGGAGCACCTTTCCCCTTCCCCATTCGGGTCTCTGCTGGCTTTTTGGTCACTGGCTTATCTGGGAAAATTCGAATCCATACTCGGCCGCCTCGCTTAATATGCCGGGTAATGGCAATACGAGCCGCTTCGATCTGGCGACTGGTAATCCAGGCAGGTTCCAATGCTTTAAGACCATACTCTCCGAATTCGACCGTGGCGCCACGATAGGCCTTGCCCCGTCGTCTTCCCCGTTGTTGCTTTCGATATTTCGTCCGCTTTGGCATTAACATGACTGTTGTTCTCCACTAAAAAGCTTCTGCTCTCTACTCATTGCGCCTCACGGCGCCAATGGGGCCTCTTCTCCCAATCTATCCTTGACCCGCATCAGATCACTCTTAGCCTTCTGGGGTAAATTTCTCTCCTTTGCAAATCCATACCTTCACCCCAATGATCCCATAGGTCGTCTTGGCAACCGTCGACGCATAATCGATATCCGATCGGAGCGTGTGCAGCGGAATCCGACCCTCTTTGTATTGCTCGGTCCGGGCCATCTCAGCACCTCCCAGCCGGCCGGCACAACGGATTTTCACCCCCTCTGCACCCATTCGTCGCGCTGACATAATCGCTTTCTTCATGGCGCGCCGAAAACCAATCTTCGATTCGAGTTGATTGGCAACATTGCGAGCGACCAGATAAGCGTCCAATTCTGGACGCTTGATCTCTTCGATGTTAAGCTGAATCTCTTTGCCAGTAACTTTCTGCAACTCCACCTTCAGCTTATCGACCTCAGCTCCCTTGCGTCCGATCACAATCCCAGGACGCGCAGTGTGGATCGTCAACGTGATCTTTTTTGCGGTCCGCTCGATCTCAATCCGCGACACCCCCGCATGTTCCAACCGCGCTCGTACATATTTTCGGATCGTCAGGTCCTCTGACAGCTTGTCAGCAAAACTCCGTTCATCGAACCAGTTAGATTCCCAGGTTCGATTGATCCCTAATCTCAAACCGATCGGATTAACTTTCTGTCCCAAACGTTCCTCCTCATTCAAACTTACTTTTCGACTTCGGCCACTCTAACCGTGATGTGGCTGGTCCGTTTGCGTATTCTCACTGCTCGACCCATCGAGGCAGCCCGAAACCGTCGCAGCGTGATCCCCTCATCAACCCGTAGTTCCTTGATATAGAGATTGTCGGGATCTACTTTCGAACTGCCTTCAACATTGAGCATATTGGCAACCGCCGATCGTAATACTTTCTCCAACGGCTCGGTTGCATTTTTCCGGGTAAAATGCAATATATTGATGGCTTCCCCCACATTTTTGCCACGAATCAATTCGGCAACCCGCCGAATCTTTCTGGGGGACATTCTCACAAATCTCGCCACTGCTTTCGCTTCCATTCCATTACTCCATTTGCGCCGCTTAGGCCTCTTGATAGTCTTTTGCTTTCAATTGCTCTATTTGACTTTGGTTTTCTTGTCCGATTTCCCCGCATGACCACGAAACGTTCGCGTCAATGCAAATTCACCCAACTTGTGTCCCACCATGTTCTCGGTGATGAATACCGGGATAAATTTATTCCCATTATGCACCGCAATAGTGTGACCCACAAAATCCGGGGTAATTGTGCTGGCGCGTGACCACGTCTTGATCACTCTTTTCTGATTGGACTCATTGAGCAGTTGAATCTTTTTTAACAGCTTTATGTCCAGGTACGGACCCTTTTTGACTGACCTTGCCATAATTCTGCAACCTATTTTCTTCGCTTCACGATTAAGGAATCTGAATTCTTTCGTTTCCGTGTCTTCTTGCCCTTTGATAATAACCCCCACGGCGAGCAGGGATGTCGCCCACCAGACGACTTGCCTTCGCCGCCTCCCATCGGATGGTCCACCGGGTTCATCGCCACGCCACGAACTTTGGGTCGAAAACCTAACCAACGCGTCTTGCCTGCTTTGCCGATCGAGATATTCTCATGTTCAACGTTGCTCACCTGCCCCAACGTCGCGCGGCAATCCAGCAATACCATCCGGACCTCTCCTGACGGCAATTTGATCTGGGCGTAGCGCTGCTCCTTGGCGATCAATTGGGCATAGCTGCCGGCACTTCGCGCGATCTGGCCGCCCTTGCCAATCTTCATTTCAATATTATGAATCAGCGAGCCCAGGGGAATATTCCGCAACGGCAAATGATTGCCAACATGAATTTCAGCCTGGTCCGAAGCGATCACCGTGTCGTTGACATTCAACCCCACCGGACAAAGGATGTAGCGTTTCTCACCGTCAGCGTAGGTTAACAGGGCGATCCGGGCCGTACGATTGGGATCATATTCTATGGCCGTAACTCTTGCCGGAATGTCCAACTTGTCGCGCTTAAAATCGATGATCCGATATGCCTGTTTATGACCACCGCCACGATGGCGACAGGTGATCCGCCCCATATTATTGCGACCCCCGGTCTTTTTCAGCGGTACAATCAGACTGCGCTCCGGCTCTGTCTTAGTGATCTCCTCAAAAGTCGATACCGTCTTGAACCGCAACGATGGGGTAATTGGTTTAAACGATTTAATGCCCATGTTCTTTCTCCACTACCATGCCATCTCATCATCTCTCATGCTACGCGGCTTCAAAGAAATTGATCGAATCGCCTTCTCGAAGCGTTACAATTGCCTTTTTCCAGTCGGAACGCTTGCCCCGAGTAATGCCGCGTCGCGTATTCATCTGCTTTGCCTTGCCTTTGACATTCATCATGCGAACTTGTTCCACGGTCACATCAAAACGGCGCTGCACCGCTTGCTTCACCATGATCTTGTTAGCATTCCGAGCCACCTTGAAGGCATATTTGCGATCCGTCTCCTGAAGCTTCAGGATCTTTTCTGTCAGGATCGGCTTGATCAATATATCGGTTGTCTTCATCATGCGGCACAAACCTCTGCTATTTTGTCCAGCGCGTTCTGTTGAATTAATAAGATCTCACAATTCAAAATATCATAGGTCGATGCATCCGTCGCTGGCCGAATATAAAGATTCGGGATGTTGCGCCCAGCGCGGACCAGCACGGGATCATATTCGGTGGTCAATAATAGGACCTTTTTGTCTGCGATCTTCAAATTTTTGAGGATCTGATACATCTCTTTGGTCTTCGGATTGGCCAGCTTGAAATCTTCCACCACCATGACCGCATCACTTTTAGCCTTGTAAGTATAAGCCGAGCCTCGCGCGAGACGCTTCATTGTTTTGTTGATCTTCATTTTAGGATCACGAGGTTGCGGTCCAAATACCCGACCACCTCCGACCCACAATGGCGACCGGATCGTACCAGCTCGGGCAGTTCCTCGACCTTTTTGCCGCCATGGCTTGCGACCACCGCCCCGAACCAGTGCCCGATTACGGGTCGCGGCCGTCCCCTGGTGGCGATTGGTCATCTGCGTCCGAACCGCCTGATAGATCACATGATCGTTCGGCTCAATATCAAAGACCTCCTCAGGAAGCTCGACTGGCTTTCCCGTGGATACACCATCTGTTTTATATACCTCTAATTCCATATCCAAGTCCATTCAGCTCATGATACTCTGGCTACGCTTGCTGTTTTTTGATAAATACAAAATTCTGATTCCGACCCGGTACTGCCCCTTTTACCATTAGCAGGTTCTTCTCCACATCCACCTTGATCACTTTGAGGTTCCGGACCGTCACCTGCTCATTGCCCATGCGACCGGCCATCCGCAATCCCTTATACACCCGAGAGGGGTAAGACGATTGCCCTAACGATCCCGGTGCGCGGTGACGATCGCTCTGACCATGGGTTTTCGGCCCTCCGCTGAAATGATGCCGCTTGACCGCACCCATAAAGCCCTTGCCTTTCGATATCCCGGTGATCGTTACCAGATCGCCGACTGAAAAAACATCGACCCTTAGCTCGTCACCCAGCTTCAAATTCGCCATGCCATCGAAATTGCGAAACTCCTTCAATATCCGAAGTGGCTTGACGTTTGCCCGCTTAAAATGTCCCATGAGCGGACGCGTCATCAGCTTCTCGCGCACTGGTTCAAAACCCAACTGTACCGCGTCATAGCCGTGCTTCTCACGCGTGCGCAGCTCAGTAACGTAGCAAGGACCCGCCTGCAGAACCGTGACGACCACATTCTGCCCACTGGCATCAAAATACCGAGTCATCCCTATTTTTTTGCCGATTAAGCTACTCATGATTGTTCTTCATTTAAATTGGTTATCAATTTGCTCTTCATTGCTATGATCAACATCCACAAGAGTGATAGCGAACTTTGGCAACACATAATGGTTATGCTGCTGGTATCAAACCTTGATCTCCACATCGACTCCTGCGGGCAGTTCCAATTTCATCAAAGCATCTACCGTCTTGGGATTGGAGTTCAAGATATCGATCAACCGCTTATGAATCCGCGTCTCAAACTGCTCTCGGGATTTCTTATCCACATGCGGCGAGCGCAATACCGTATACACACTCCGTTTCGTTGGCAACGGTATCGGTCCTGAGATATGCGCCCCGGTCTGTTTGGCCGTCTTGATAATTTTATCGGTCGATCTGTCGATCAGACGATGATCATAAGCTTTTAGCTTGATTCGTATTTTTTGTCCAGCCATGTTATGCTCCACCACTCATGTTGCTTTTTATAAGATACTGTCGCTATGCTTTCACGCTATTCGATAATTTGGGTTACCACGCCAGCGCCTACCGTTCGGCCACCCTCGCGAATCGCAAACCGCAAACCCTCTTCCATCGCGATCGGCGTGATCAACTCCACCTCCATATTCACATTATCCCCAGGCATCACCATCTCCACCCCCTCAGGCATCTTGATCGTCCCCGTCACATCCGTCGTCCGAAAATAAAACTGCGGCCGATACCCATTGAAAAACGGCGTGTGACGTCCGCCTTCCTCCTTGCTCAACACATAAACCTCCCCCTTAAACTTCGTATGCGGCGTGATCGTCCCAGGAGCCGCTATCACCTGACCCCGCTGCAACTCATCCTTATCCACTCCCCGCAACAACACCCCAATATTGTCTCCTGCCTGCCCCTCATCCAACAACTTCCGAAACATCTCCACGCCCGTGCACACCGTCCGACGCTTCACCCCCAACCCAACAATCTCCACCTCATCTCCTACCTTTATCCTTCCTCGCTCCACTCGACCAGTCCCTACCGTCCCACGACCCGTAATCGAAAACACATCCTCCACCGGCATCAAAAACGGCTTGTCCACCGCCCGCTCCGGCGTCGGAATGTAATTATCCACCGCCTCCATCAACTCCAATATCGGCTTCACCTTCTCCGGATCATCCGGATGCTCCAACGCCTGCAACGCACTCCCCTTGATCACAGGAATCTCATCCCCAGGAAACTCATACTGACTCAATAACTCCCGTACCTCTAACTCCACCAACTCCAATAACTCCGGATCATCCACCTGATCCGTCTTGTTCAAAAATACCACCAAATACGGCACATTCACCTGTCGCGCCAACAACACATGCTCCCGCGTCTGCGGCATCGGACCATCCGCCGCACTCACCACCAATATCGCCCCATCCATCTGCGCCGCACCCGTTATCATGTTCTTCACATAATCCGCATGCCCAGGACAATCCACATGCGCATAATGCCGCTTCGCCGTCTCATACTCCGCATGATGCACATTGATCGTCAAACCCCGCGCCTTCTCCTCCGGCGCATTGTCTATCTCCTCATACGTCTTCGCCTTCGCCAATCCCTGACGCGCTAACGTGTGCGTAATCGCCGCCACCAACGTCGTCTTCCCATGATCCACATGCCCGATCGTCCCTATATTCACATGCGGCTTCGTCCGCTGAAACTTCTCCTTCGCCATGACTGTGATCCTCCATTTATCAAATCGTTCGTTTTTATCAAACAACCGTTACTTAAACGAATAAGTGCCAGCCATCATCTGCTGGATTCGTTCCTCGGGCAGCCGCTCATAATGCGAAAATTCCATCGTATGAGTGGCTCTGCCCTGGGTCAATGAGCGCAACATCGTCGTATATCCGAACATCTCGCTCAGTGGCACAGTGGCCGATACAATTTGTAAGTTCTTGCGCATCGTCATTTTGTTGATCTTGGCCCGCTTCGAATTCAAAAAATTGATCACTTCCCCCAGATACTCCTCTGGCACTGTCACATCCACTCGCATGATCGGCTCTAACAATACTGGATACGCTTTCTCCGCCGCGCTTCGAAACGCCATGGATCCAGCAATCTTGAAAGCGAGCTCTGTGGACTCCTGTTCATCATAGCTACCATCAACCAGCTTCGCCTTGACATCGATCATTTGATAGCCGAGCAACACCCCTCCCACCATCGCCTCTTTAATTCCCTCAACGATTGGGTGGATAAACTGCTTCGGGATCTTATCGCTAGAGACCAGATTGATAAATTGAAAACCAGCTCCCATCTGGTTCGGCTCAATTTCAAACACGACGCTGGCAAACTGATTCTTGCCAGCGATCTGTTTCATAAATCGGCCTTCTGCTCGCGCGACTGTGGTAATCGACTCCTTATAGGCGACCTGCGGTTTTCCCACGTTGGCCTTCACTCGAAATTCTCGGGTCAACCGATCGACGATAATATCGAGATGAAGCTCACCCATCCCAGATATGATCGTTTGCCCTGTTTCCTCGTCGTTCTTCACCAAAAAAGTGGGATCTTCGTCGGCCAATCGGGCCAACGATTCGACCAGGCGATCTTGATCCGCCTTGGTCTTCGGTTCGATTGCCACCGATACCACTGGTTCGGGGAATTTCATGCTTTCGAAAGCGATGGGGTGCTTATCGATGCAGAGGGTATGCCCGGTCTTGGTCGTGCGAAACCCTGTGACAGCAACGATTTCACCGCAGTGCACCTCTTTGAGATCGTCCCGTTTATTGGACGACATTAACAAGATGCGTCCAATGCGCTCGTGTTTGCCAGTATTGCTATTATAAACGCTCTGTCCAACCCGCGCTATCCCCGAATAAACGCGGATATAGACCAACTTTTCGACGAATGGGTCAGTGGCAACCTTAAACGCCAATGCGCTGAAATGTTCTTCATCCGAAGGAACACGCCGCTCTTCCCGCCCAGTCTTGGGATTGATCCCTTTCACCGCCGGAATATCGGTCGGCGATGGTAGATAATCCACGATCGCATCTAATAATGGTTGCACACCTTTGTTTTTCAGCGCTGAGCCGCACAATACTGGCGTCAATCGCACGGCTAAAGTAGCCCGACGAATCGCTGCCTTGATGTCGCTCACCTCGATCGGTGCGCCATCCACGTATTTTTCTAAGATGGTATCATCATGCTCGGATAAAATCTCCAGCATCTGGCTGCGATAGTCGGCCGCTCGTTGTTGATATTCGGCTGGAATCTCGAGCGCTTCGACCTTAGCCCCCAAACTCAGCTCATCAAACACCAAATACTTCATTTCGATAAGGTCGATAATGCCTTTGAACTGATCCCCTTCTCCCACCGGGATTTGGATCATGAGTGGCACTGCGCCGAGATGGGTCTTGATCATTTCAACAGCGTTGAAAAAATCAGCCCCAATTCGATCCAGCTTGTTAATAAAACAGATTCTTGGGATATTATAGGTATCTGCCTGGCGCCATACGGTTTCGGATTGCGGTTCGACCCCTCCAACGCCACAAAACACCGCTATCGCCCCATCCAGCACCCGCAAACTGCGCTCCACCTCAACGGTGAAATCAACATGTCCTGGTGTATCAATGATATTGATCTGATGGTTCTTCCATTGGCAACTGATCGCCGCTGCTGTAATGGTGATGCCGCGTTCTTTTTCCTGCGGCATCCAGTCCATGGTCGCGGTCCCCTCATCCACCTCACCAATCCGATGGACTTTGCCAGTATAATACAAAATCCGTTCTGTGGTCGTTGTCTTGCCCGCATCAATATGAGCCATTATCCCGATATTTCGGATCTGTTCCAGCCTCCTGTTTCCAGACATAAAAAACTCCACTAAACATGTTTAGAGAGTTCATCGGGTGATTGTCATCGCTCTCTAAAGTTGTGGAGAAGATAAACAATGGAGCGGATGAAATGACCTGCCGCTGATTTGCATTGGCGGTCATTTCACCATTTCTTCATGACCAACGAAAATGCGCAAAGGCTCGGTTGGCCTCTGCCATTTTGTGGGTATCTTCTCGTTTCTTAATTGATGCGCCTTCGTTATTTGATGCAGCAATCAGTTCTGAAGCCAATTTATCCGCCATGGTCTTTTCATGCCGGGCCTTCGCGAAGTTAATAATCCATCGGATCGCCAATGCCTGGCGCCGACTTTCGCTCACTTCCACGGGAACTTGATAAGTGGCACCTCCAACGCGGCGCGACTTCACCTCCAAAATCGGTTTTACGTTATTCAACCCCTTATGAAAGATTTCCAGACCGTTCTTGCCGGTCCGGGATTCGATCTTTTCAATGGCGTTGTAAAAGATCTTTTCCGCAACGCTTCGCTTGCCCCGCTTCAACAGGCTATTGATAAACTTTGTTACCACCACGCTGTTATATTTGGGGTCTGGCAACACCTCTCGGGCGACAACTTTCTTTTTTCTCGACATAATTCTTCGCAGTTATTTCTGATTAGCATCTATCCAATTAATGCTTGCCAATATCGCCACGGCTGTTCCGCGCTCAGCATCGAAACGAACAAGGCCCTTTTAAAGATAACTGGGGATCAATACCATCGTGCCCATTCGCTTCATCAGCTATCTATTTCCGTGGCTACACGCAACTAACTCTTTTTCTTTTTGGTTCCGTACTTCGATCGACCTTGCTGACGATCTTGAACACCCGCGGTATCTAAGACACCTCGAATGATATGATATCGCACCCCTGGCAGATCTTTCACGCGTCCGCCACGGATCAGCACGATCGAGTGCTCCTGGAGATTGTGTCCCTCCCCGGGAATATAGGCAGTGACTTCAAAACCGTTGGTTAATCGCACACGTGCCACCTTGCGCAGCGCCGAATTAGGCTTTTTGGGCGTCGTCGTGTAAACGCGAGTACATACCCCGCGGCGTTGCGGCGCCCCAATCAGTGCTGGCGCCGATGTCTTTTTCGTTACCTTTTTGCGACCTAATCTGACTAATTGATTAATTGTTGGCAATCTCTAACTCCATTTTTTGGGATGCAAAATATAAAGAAAAAATATTAAAATAGCAATGTTTTTTTTCACCACAATTAATTTTTTGAAATCAATTACAGCGTCAGTTCCTCAGCCTCGGGTTTGCTGGCCGGCTTTTCTGATTTGTCAGGCTCCTCCTCTTCTTCCATCGGGCTGTACACCTTTATCTTTTTGTACTTGCTCAGCCCAGTGCCAGCCGGGATCAAATTCCCCATCACCACGTTTTCCTTCAGACCCCGCAGGTAGTCGATTTTGCCCTCGATCGAAGCATCGGTCAGCACGCGCGTGGTCTCCTGGAACGACGCTGCTGAAATAAAGCTTTCGGTCGTCAACGAAGCTTTGGTAATCCCTAATAACAACGGCTGGAACGTCGCCGGACGCGCCGGACGCGATTTGGCCGGTGTTTTCTTCGCTTTCGTCAACTTCAAATTCATCCGATCAAATTCCGTTCGGCTCATCAGATCATTGACCTTCACATCGGCATCCCCAGGATCGGTGATGACCACCATTCCCCGGATCTTGTTGTTTTCCTCTTGAAAGGTCAATCGATCGACCTGATCACCAGGCAAATAGAAGGTATCCCCTGGGTCCTCGACTTTAATTTTTTGGAGCATCTGCCGCACGATCACTTCGATATGCTTGTCATTGATCCGCACGCCCTGAAGTCGATAGACCTCCTGGATCTCATTCACGAGATATTCCTGGACTTTATTGGCACCCATAATATTTAAAATATCGTGCGGGGCAACTGATCCTTCGGAAAGTTTCTCGCCGGCTTCCACATAATCGCCATCATGGACCAAGATATGCTTGCCATAGGGGATCTGATAGACCTTCTCCTCTTGACCATCTCGTGAGGTTACCGTGATCTTTCGAATGCCTCGTCGAATCTCACCGAATTTCACCCGACCATCGATTTCGCTCACGATGGCTGGTTCTTTAGGCCGACGGGCTTCAAACAATTCCGCGACCCGGGGTAAACCACCAGTAATGTCTCGCGTTTTGGCGATCTCACGGGGGATCTTCACCAGATAATCCCCAGCTTTCACCATTTCACCATCCTTCACCTGAATGGAGGCCCGAATTGGCAGAATATACGAACTCAGCTCGTTGCCCAGCTCGTCCAGAATCCGAATCTGCGGGCTTAAGCTTCGGTTGCGAGATTCGATCACCACGCGTTGGCGCAACCCAGTCGCTTCGTCAGCCTCTTCACGATATGTGACGTTCTCGATAATATCCACGAATTCAACGCGTCCAGAATGGAACGCCAAAATACCCGTCACATAAGGATCCCAGCGAAACATCACCTGACCTTTTGCCACCCGATCATCGGGCTTTACAAGGATCTCGGCGCCATACGGGACAATGTAAACAGATAATGTCCGATTATCTTCATCGAGTAGCTTGATCTTACCATTACGGGCGATTGCTATATAATAACCCTCACTGCGCTCCACATAGCTGAGATTCTCGTAGACCACAATCCCATCCTGTTTCGCTGTGGCCTGAGATTGAGCTGCAATTCGGGCGGCGGTACCTCCGATATGGAAAGTTCGCAACGTAAGCTGCGTCCCTGGTTCGCCAATGGATTGTGCCGCCATAACTCCCACAGCCTCGCCGATATTGACCAGCTTGCCTGTCGCCAGATTTCTGCCGTAGCACAGCCGACAAACTCCTCGCTTGGACTCGCACGTCAATACCGAACGAATGTTCACGGTCTCAATCCCTGCGTTATAGATCAAATCCGCAGTGGCTTCATCGATCAGTTTGCCCGCTTCGACCAATACATTGCCCTTCTCATCGAACACATCTTCAGCAGCGACGCGGCCCAAAATTCGGTCGCGTAGCGGCTCGATCACTTCCTCACCTTCCTTGAGATCGCCGATCCGCAATCCAAGAATGGTACCGCAATCTTCTTCGCTGATGATGACATCTTGAGCCACATCAACTAACCGACGCGTCAGATATCCAGCATCGGCCGTCTTGAGCGCTGTATCAGCCAATCCCTTACGAGCACCGTGTGTGGAGATAAAATATTCCAACACGGTCAATCCTTCTTTAAAATTGGACATAATGGGATTCTCGATGATCTCTCCCATTTCGCCAGTCATCTTTTTCTGTGGCTTGGCCATTAAACCGCGCATCGCCGCCAATTGTCGGATCTGCTCTCGCGACCCCCGGGCACCAGAATCGGCCATCATATAGATCGGATTAAAACCATTATCCGCCTTTTTCAGCTTTTCCCACATCGTCTCGGCTACATCACTGGTGGTATGCGTCCAGATATCGATGATTTTGTTATATCGCTCTCCATCAGTGATGATCTGGTTCTCATACTGCTTCATGATTTTTTCAACTTCGGCCATGCGCTTCTGGAGAATCTGTGGCTTCTCTTCCGGGGTGATGACATCGTCCATGCTGATGGTCAATCCGCCCTTCATCGCATAATAAAAGCCCAGCTCTTTAATCTTGTCTAAAAAGATCGCTGTGACATAATTCCCATGCTTGCTATAGATGTTGGCAACGATCTCCTCCAACCGCTTCTTGGTCAACAATTCATTGATATACTCGATGCCTTCCGGAACGATTTGGTTGAAGATCACTCGACCGGTGGTTGTTTCAATCAGTTTGCCGTTCATGCGGACTTTAATCTTGGCGTGAAGCCCAACGGCCTTGTTCTCGTAAGCCAACAGCACTTCATCAGGGCTGGAGAACATTTTGTTCTCTCCAACATCCCCGGGCTTTGCTTTGGTCAAATAATAACACCCCAACACCATGTCCTGGCTCGGAATGGCGATCGGTCGACCATTCGCTGGGGAAAGGATATTATGGGTCGATAGCATCAGAATCTTGGTTTCAACCTGGGCATAGAATGAGAGCGGGATATGGACCGCCATTTGATCGCCATCGAAATCGGCGTTGAACGCCGCACAAACGAGCGGATGGATCTGAATGGCCTTTCCCTCAATGAGGACTGGCTGAAACGCCTGGATGCCCAGCCGGTGCAACGTCGGGGCTCGGTTCAATAAAATGGGATGATCTTCGATGATCTCTTCCAGGATCTCCCACACTTCGTTGCCTCGCTTTTCAACCATCTTTTTGGCGCTTTTGACGGTCTTGACCAATCCGCGCGAGACCAGCTTCCGAATTACGAACGGCTTGAACAGCTCCAACGCCATCTCTTTCGGCAGACCGCATTCATGCATCTTCAGCTCTGGCCCCACCACAATCACTGATCGGCCTGAGTAGTCAATTCGCTTGCCCAACAAATTCTGGCGGAACCGCCCCTGCTTGCCGCGCAACATATCGGACAACGACTTGAGCGCCCGATTGCCGTCCGACCGCACAGCAGCCGCTTTTCGCCCATTATCGAACAGCGAGTCCACTGCCTCCTGAAGCATCCGCTTCTCATTGCGCAAAATTACTTCTGGCGCTTTGATCTCCAACAGCTTCTTCAGCCGGTTATTCCGAATGATCACCCGGCGATACAAATCATTCAAATCTGAAGTGGCAAAGCGCCCACCCTCCAGGGGAACCAGAGGCCGCAATTCTGGTGGGATCACCGGAATTACGGTCATCACCATCCACTCTGGCTTATTCTCTTTATGAAATCTGCTCCGTTTGAACGCCTCAATTACCTTCAGTCGTTTCAACGCCTCGTTCTTGCGCTGAATCGAAGAGTCCACCAAAATCTGATGCCGAAGCTCTTCAGACAATTTGTCGATATCGGTCCGCTTCAGCAGATCCAAAATGGCTTCCCCGCCGATCTTCACAATGAATCGCTCTTCTTCAGGGACCGACTCATCGGTGATCTCTGGGAATTCACTGATGATTCTAAAATATTCATCCTCGCTGATCAGATCTTTAGGCTTTAAGCCCGTCTTTCCGGGTTGAATGACCACATAGGATTCATAGTAAATGATCTTCTCCAATTCGGCCATGCTCATTCCCAGAATATAGCCGATCTTCGAGGGCAGCGATTTCCAATACCAAATATGCACCACCGGCACCGCTAAGGTAATATGCCCCATGCGCTCGCGCCGAACGCTTTTCATGGTCACTTCAACACCGCAGCGATCGCAGATAATCCCTTTATACCGAATCCGTTTGTATTTTCCACAATGGCATTCCCAATCGCGAACCGGTCCAAAAATCTTTTCACAAAAAAGCCCATCCTTCTCAGGCTTGAACGATCGATAATTGATCGTTTCGGGCTTGGTTACTTCCCCATGGGAACGTTCAAGAATTTTATCCGGCGACGATAGGTTGATCGATATCGCCGTAAAATTCATTTTGCTGCTCATTTCGGGTCGTAATGACATCATCGAGGGACTATCCCCTTCCTTTCCACAAAAGGTTATGTTCTGTGAACCTCATTTCTATTAAAAAAATGGATTGAGATCAATCCACTTCAATCTATTTTTCCATTCATCGATCAAAAACAGCACCGCACTCCCCCCCTCGAATGCCAGCCACAAATCTGTGGCCTACAAGCATTTTCGACCTCGTTCAACCGGCTATCTGAATTGACGATCGCTTCTGCTCGTATTCGGAAAGCCTAATTTTGTTGCCGATGCAACCTCACTTGCAAATCAGGTGACTGCGCTGCTTTTTATTTGACCAATGTCAATCAAGTTTCATGGAGGTGGCCGCAATTGATCTAATGCGATGCGATTGAGGGGCCAATAGCAAACTAAGGCCGACCGTCTTTGATATCCAAGAGTTCCACGTCCAGCCCCAATCCCATTAGCTCTCGAATCAACACGTTAAAAGACTCTGGTAGTCCTGGTTCGGGCAAATTATCCCCTTTGACGATCGCCTCGTAGACCTTGGAGCGACCTCGAACGTCATCCGATTTGACTGTGAGGATCTCTTGCAAGGTATGGGCTGCGCCATAGGCCTCGAGCGCCCAGACCTCCATTTCACCAAAGCGCTGCCCACCAAATTGGGCTTTGCCGCCCAAAGGCTGCTGAGTAATCAACGAGTATGGTCCGATCGAGCGGGCATGGATCTTATCTTCAACGAGATGGGAGAGCTTCATAATATAAATATAGCCGACCGTGACGGGATTGTCGAACGGTTCGCCCGTTTGCCCATCATAAAGAATGGTCTTGCCGCTCAATGGCAAATTGGCTTTCTCCATTTCCTTCCGAATTTCTTGCTCGCTCGCGCCATCAAACACTGGGGAAGCGTAGCTGACACCCAACTTGTGAGCCGCCCACCCCAAATTTGTCTCCATGATCTGGCCCAAATTCATTCGAGACGGCACACCAAGTGGATTGAGCACCACATCCACTGGAGTCCCATCCTCCATGAACGGCATATCTTCAATGGGAACGATCTTGGCTACCACACCTTTATTTCCGTGTCGGCCAGCCATTTTGTCGCCCACCATGAGTTTTCGCTTTTTCGCAACGTAGACTTTCGCCAATTGCACGATGCCTGGGGGCAATTCATCGCCAACCGTGATCTTAAATTTCCGGGTCTCATACTCTTCATCCAATGCCGCCAGGCGCTCATAATACTTTTCTAAGATCTCATTGATCAGCTTATTGCGCTCTTCATCTTCAACCAATGGTTTGGTCAAATCCAACCGATCGAAATCGACCTCGGCCAGGGCTTCTTTTTTCAAGATCGCTTTGGCACGAATGACCACCCTGCCCGATTCGATTTCGCGAATCCCAGCAGAGGATTGACCATCCAGAACCGCGATCAACTTGCTATCTCTTAAGCGACGGATGCGCTGCTTTTCCGAGATTAGCCATTGCTCCAATTCTTCGGTCCGCTTTTTATCCTGTCGCTTTGTCTTGGCATCGCGTTTTTTTCGCGAGAACAATTTCGTGTCGATCACGACACCTTTCAGTCCAGGCGGCGCCTTCAAAGAAGCATCTTTTACATCACCTGCTTTCTCGCCAAAAATCGCCTTCAATAGCTTCTCTTCTGGCGTTGGATCGGTTTCGCCCTTGGGCGTCACTTTTCCGACCAGAATATCGCCCTCTTTTACCTCTGCCCCCACGCGAACGATGCCGTTTTCGTCCAGGTCTTTCGTCGCTTCTTCGCTAATATTGGGGATCTCCCGGGTCAGTTCTTCCTCCCCCCGCTTGGTATCCCGCACTTGTAACTCGAACTGCTCAATATGGATCGAGGTAAAAATATCTTCCTGAACTACACGCTCAGAAATCACAATGGCGTCTTCGAAGTTGTAGCCACGCCACGGCATGAAAGCCACAAGGACATTTTTGCCCAGTGCCAATTCCCCGCCCTGCGTCGCACATCCGTCCGCAAGCACATCGCCAGCCTTCACCCGATCCCCAGCTTTCACGCAAGGAATTTGATTAATACAAGTATCCTGATTCGTTCGGACAAATTTATCTAATTCATATCGGTCAAACTCATCGCGATCAAAATCCAACAACCTCTTTCGATCCAGTACTGGTGCGTTGGGGTCTTCGGTGCAGCGAACAATGATTTCATTGGCAGAGACCTTCTCGACAACGCCATCGTGCTTGCAGATGATCAGTGCCCGAGAATCTCTTGCGATCTTCTCTTCCATGCCAGTTCCGACCAGAGGTGCTTCAGGCTTCAATAATGGCACCGACTGGCGCTGCATATTCGAACCCATCAAAGCTCTATTGGCGTCGTCGTGCTCAAGGAACGGAATCAACGACGCCGCAGCCGATACCATCTGGGTCGGCGAAACATCCATATAATTCACCATATTGGGTGACACCAATGGGAAATCGCCCTGGCTGCGCACCTGCACCCGTTCCTCCAGGAACCGACCTTCTTCATCGATGGGCGCATTCGCTTGAGCGATATAAAGGTGCTCCTCATCATCAGCAGACAGGTATTCGATCTCATTGGTGACCCGACCGTTCACAACCTTGCGGTATGGCGTTTCGATGAACCCAAGTTCATTGATCCGCGCGAACGTGGTCAGCGAAGAGATCAGACCGATATTTGGGCCTTCTGGGGTTTCAATTGGGCAAAGCCGACCGTAATGGGTATAATGCACATCACGCACTTCAAAACCAGCCCGCTCCCGAGTCAACCCGCCAGGGCCTAATGCCGAAAGCCGGCGCTTATGAGTCATTTCCGCCAGCGGATTGGTCTGATCCATGAATTGAGATAACTGGCTCGTGCCAAAAAACGTATTGATCACCGATAGGATCGTCCGCGCATTGATCAGGTCCTGGGGCGTAAGGTTCTCATTTTCACGTAAATTCATCCGCTCTTTCACGGTTCGCGCCATCCGCGACAATCCAACACTCATCTGCGCGGCCAATTGTTCACCCACCGTCTTTATGCGCCGGTTGCCCAGATGATCAATGTCATCAGGCGAACGTTTGCCATTTCGCAGATCAATCAAGTATTTGGTGATGGCGATAATATCTTCCCGGGTCAGAACCGTGATATTGGGATTGATCTTGAGGCCGAGCTTTTTATTCAATCGATAACGACCCACGTCCCCCAGATCGTACCGCTTTGGATTGAAAAATAGCCGGTCCACCAATCCTCGAGCAGTTTCAATATCTGGCGGATCACCAGACCGTAGCTGTCGATAGATCAGCTCTAACGCCTCTTCCTCCGATTTCGAGGGGTCTTTGCTGAGCGTGTTATTCATGACCTCAGGCGAAATCGTTGCGCCTTGTTTCAAAAATTTGATGCTGGTGATATTGGTCTCTCTGAGCCGCTGCAATGCCTCAGCATCCAGCACTGCCCCACGTTCCAACACAATCTCACCAGTCTCATAATCAATGACATCGAGCAGAATGGTCTGGCCGATATGCTCTTCAATTTTGGGATCACTGAGTTGAATCTCTTCCACCATGTCGAACAACTGGTACAGTTGCAGGTCCGATGAATAGCCCAGCGCCCGCAGTAATGTTGTTACCGGGAATTTTTTCCGTCGATCGATGTAGACGTACATCACGTCATTGATATCGGTCAAAAACTCCAACCATGACCCACGGAGCGGAATGATCCTTGCCGAATAGATTTTCGCCCCATTTGGATGCTTCATCTCATCAAAAAATACGCCGGGCGAGCGATGTAACTGGCTCACCACAATTCGCTCTGCACCATTGATGATAAAGGTGCCACGATTGGTCATCACCGGGATATTGCCCAAGTATACGACCTGTTCGATGGTATCGGTGATTTCCTCACTTCCGCTATCGGGATCTTTAATCGATAGCCGCAATTTCGCTTTCAGCGGTACCGAATAAGTCCCCCCCCGTTCCTGGCATTCCTTAACAGTATATTTCGGTTTCTCGATATAATAAGCGACGAATTCGAGAATGAAATTTTCTCGACTGTCGACAATCGGAAAAATACTGTTAAACACCAATTGTAACCCTTTATTCTCCCGCTTTTCGGGATCAACATCGGGTTGCAAAAATTCCTCGAACGATTGCAACTGGATATTGAGCAAATCCGGTAATTCTGCAACTGATGCTATTTTTGCAAATGACTTTCTATTCTTTTTTGTCATCAGCATGAAGAGACTAACCCCTTTGCTATTAATCGCTTTTCAAATTGAACTATCTTCTATGGGTGCAAATGCTCTTGGTGCGAGTACCATTCATGAAGATCGTTGTCGGATGAAGCTGTGCATTACTTGATTTCGACCGTTGCTCCAACTTCTTCAAATTTCTTCTTAATTGACTCAGCTTCTTCCTTCGAGACGCCTTCTTTCACAGGTTTCGGGGCTGAATCGACCAGGTCCTTGGCTTCTTTCAATCCTAGCGAAGTGAGCTCGCGGACCACCTTAATAACCTGGATTTTCTTATCGCCGACATTGGAGAGAATCACGTCGAATTCGGTCTTTTCTTCAGCAGCCGGCTGAGCTGCTGCAGGGGCTGCACCTGGCATTGCTACTGGTGCCACCACCGCCGCTTGGGCCGAAACACCAAATTTATCCTCTAACGCTTTGATCAATTCAACCAATTCCAGCACGGTTAAATTTCCAATCGTCTCGACGAGCTTGCTTACACCATCGCCGCTTTTTTTTGCAGCAGCTTTTTTCGCTGGAGCAACTTGTTCTTCAACCACCTGAGTTCCCGCTTGAGCGCTGCTTTCTTGTAATTCGGACATCTTTTATCCTCCGTAAAATTTACTATGTACAAATCTAATTTTCAGCTTTCGCTTCCCGTTGCTTCTGAATTTCAGATAACACCGTAACCAATGAACTCAACAAATTATTTAATACAGAAACCATATTTCTCAATGGGGCGGACAGCATACCAACTGCCTGCGCCTTAATCATTTCAGGGCTCGGTAGCTTGGCAATCTGTTCAATATAGCTTTTATCATAAACTTGATTATCAAATACACAGGCCTTCAGTCCCAGTTTCTCATTTTGTTTCTGATAATCAAATAAGATCTTTGCCCCTTGAATTGGATCTGCCAAGCAGAACGCCATAGCAGTCGGACCAGTGAGATATTTGCCTAATTCCGACAAGCCCACACGATCCAAAGAAATCCGGGCCAGGGTGTTCTTAACCACCGTAAATTCCACTTGTGATTCTCTTAGCTTATTTCGCAAATCACTGATCTCAGCGACATTCAAGCCCTGATAATCTGCCAGATAGACCCCTGATGCCGAATTGAGCTTGGCAATAATTTCTTCCACTTTTTGCTGTTTTTCTGGTCTAGCCATTGACTGACATCCTTTACTATGAAAGTCCGCTACTTCAATTCATCCAATAATGCAGCCCGATCCAACGGAATCCCCGGGCCCATGGTCGTCGATAAGGTCACTGCCTGTAAATACTGTCCTTTTGCTGTGGCAGGTTTTAAACGCAACACCGTCTCCAGGAATGCTTTGATATTCTCCTTGATCTTAGCTACTTCAAAGGAGATTTTTCCAACCGCCACGTGAAGAATGCCATTACGATCCACGCGGAAATCAATTTTGCCCGCTTTGGTTTCGCGGACGGCTTGACCCACTTCAAAAGTGACTGTACCGCTCTTTGGGTTGGGCATCATGCCCTTTGGCCCCAAAATTTTACCCAGTTTTCCCACTACGCTCATGACGTCGGGTGTGGCAATAATGACATCACAATCCAACCAACCTTGCTGGATCTTCTCGATATATTCATCCAATCCAACATAATCCGCTCCTGCATCAAGCGCCTCTTTCTCCTTGGCTCCCTTGGTCAACACTAACACCCGAACAGTTTTTCCAGTCCCATTGGGCAGCGTCACCGTTCCACGAACCATTTGATCGGCGTATTTTGGATCTACGCCCAGATTAACTGCCACTTCAACGGACTCATCAAATTTGGCACTCGCGGTGGATTTCAAGAGGGTAATGGCCTCATCCAGCGTGTATGCTTTGCCCTTTTCAATTTTGCTGGCAGCTTGTAAGTAACGTTTGCTTCGCTTCATTTTATCTCCATGAAATTCGATAATGGAGTGATCTCACCTTATCCTTCAATCGTTATCCCCATGCTTCGCGCCGTTCCTTCAACCATTTTGATCGCGCTTTCTATGGTGAATGCATTGAGGTCTTGCATCTTCAGTTCAGCGATCTCTCGCACCTGAGCCTTGGTGACTTTTCCAACTTTTTTTCGGTTAGGCTCACCAGAGCCCTTCTCTAATCCAGCCGCTTTCTTCAATAGCACAGCCGCTGGTGGTGTTTTGGTAATAAAACTGAACGAGCGATCGGCATAAACAGTAATGATCACCGGGATAATCAGCCCCTTCTGATCCTGAGTTCGCGCATTAAATGCCTTGCAGAATTCCATAATGTTCACCCCGTGCTGTCCCAGTGCCGGTCCAACCGGGGGTGAAGGAGTGGCACTACCTGCCGGCACCTGCAATTTAACGGATGCGATGATTTTCTTTGCCATGTTAAGTTTACTTCTCCAATTCTACCTGTAAGAAATCCAGCTCGACCGGAGTTGATCGGCCAAAAATACTCACCATTACCTTCACTTTGTTTTTTTCTTCATTCACCTCTTGCACCACCCCAGTGAAATCTGTAAACGGGCCATCGATAACTTTAATGGGATCGCCGACCCGAAACGGAACATCCATGAATTCGCGGCTTTTCGCCTCATCAACACGGCCCAAAATTCGCTTAATTTCGTCGGGACGGAGTGGTTGCGGCTTATTTTTAGATCCAACAAAACTGGTGATTCCTGGTGTATTTGAAATCAAATAGCTGGTCTCGACATCCAGCACCATCTCGATTAAAATATAGCCTGGGAAAAAAATTTTGCTCTTGGTCTTTCTTTTTCCATCTCGCATTTCGGTGATATTTTCTGTCGGTACCAATATGGTGCTAATCTTATTCTGAAGGCCCAGGCGATTAATTTCGCTCTCTAAATAAGCCTTGACCTTGTTCTCATGACCCGACAGCACATGCACCACATACCATTTTTTCTCTTGATCTTCCAAAGCCTCACATACCATTAAATTTTACTAATAAATGATCTTTAACAGTCCTTCAAGAACCTTATCAGTTAACCAGATAAATACCGAAAGGATGATCGTCAGCACAATCACGATGATCGTTGTACCTTTGAGTTCGTCTCGACTCGGCCAACTCACCTTTGCCATTTCTTGTCTGACTTCCTGCAAAAACTTATTGATCTTTTCAAACATTGTCAGTTTTCGGCTCCACCAAATGAATCGTCATTTAAAATTGGCAGGCCAGGAGGGACTCGAACCCCCAGCCACCGGTTTTGGAGACCGGTGCTCTAGCCAATTGAGCTACTGGCCTGACTCAATTAACGGGTTTCTTTGTGCATCGTATGCTTATTACAGAACCGACAGTATTTTTTGAATTCCACACGACCAGAATGCTTTTTCTTGTTCTTGGTAGTTGTGTAATTCCGGCGCTTGCACGTGCTACATTCCAATATCACCAAATCTCTCATTGTCTTAACCTTGCTATTATTCGTCCAGCATCAGCCAATCACATGAACTAATTTGCCCCAAAATGGCTATTCGATAATTTGGGTTACCACGCCAGCGCCAACCGTTCGGCCACCCTCGCGAATCGCAAACCGCAAACCCTCTTCCATCGCGATCGGCGTGATCAACTCCACCTCCATATTCACATTATCCCCAGGCATCACCATCTCCACCCCCTCAGGCATCTTGATCGTCCCCGTCACATCCGTCGTCCGAAAATAAAACTGCGGCCGATACCCATTGAAAAACGGCGTGTGACGTCCGCCTTCCTCCTTGCTCAACACATAAACCTCCCCCTTAAACTTCGTATGCGGCGTGATCGTCCCAGGAGCCGCTATCACCTGACCCCGCTGCAACTCATCCTTATCCACTCCCCGCAACAACACCCCAATATTGTCTCCTGCCTGCCCCTCATCCAACAACTTCCGAAACATCTCCACGCCCGTGCACACCGTCCGACGCTTCACCCCCAACCCAACAATCTCCACCTCATCTCCTACCTTTATCCTTCCTCGCTCCACTCGACCAGTCCCTACCGTCCCACGACCCGTAATCGAAAACACATCCTCCACCGGCATCAAAAACGGCTTGTCCACCGCCCGCTCCGGCGTCGGAATGTAATTATCCACCGCCTCCATCAACTCCAATATCGGCTTCACCTTCTCCGGATCATCCGGATGCTCCAACGCCTGCAACGCACTCCCCTTGATCACAGGAATCTCATCCCCAGGAAACTCATACTGACTCAATAACTCCCGTACCTCTAACTCCACCAACTCCAATAACTCCGGATCATCCACCTGATCCGTCTTGTTCAAAAATACCACCAAATACGGCACATTCACCTGTCGCGCCAACAACACATGCTCCCGCGTCTGCGGCATCGGACCATCCGCCGCACTCACCACCAATATCGCCCCATCCATCTGCGCCGCACCCGTTATCATGTTCTTCACATAATCCGCATGCCCAGGACAATCCACATGCGCATAATGCCGCTTCGCCGTCTCATACTCCGCATGATGCACATTGATCGTCAAACCCCGCGCCTTCTCCTCCGGCGCATTGTCTATCTCCTCATACGTCTTCGCCTTCGCCAATCCCTGACGCGCTAACGTGTGCGTAATCGCCGCCACCAACGTCGTCTTCCCATGATCCACATGCCCGATCGTCCCTATATTCACATGCGGCTTCGTCCGCTGAAACTTCTCCTTCGCCATGACTGTGATCCTCCGCGAATAGTTCTTAAGTTCTCATTGGTTCTAATTTGCCTGTTCGAGCCCACGATCAGGATTGAACTGATGACCTCATCCTTACCAAGGATGTGCTCTACCAACTGAGCTACGTGGGCTTAAGATTCATCTGATTTGACAGCTTACCTACATTCGGAATTCACCAAAGCAGTTCCTTGCTTCCACGAAAAACGAGATAATATGAATTGTGAATAATTGAGCTTTGGTCTTTTATGTTATGTATAGAGATCCGCAAAATGCAAAATCGTGTCATCTTGAGCGAAGCGAGAAATATCATCATTCTTTAAGCACAAGGAACTGCTTTCTCGCTTCCCTCCTCGCAATGATTCGCTTTTTGCTATTTTGCAGAAGTCTACTTTTATGTAGTGAATGGAGGAGGCTGTTCCGCTATACTCAATTTAATTTTGCTTAGACGGTTTAAACCCCTCATCATTAGCCTTATGACATGGTGGATCATTCAAACAAAGTGAGAGATAATAGCTATTGACCCCAGAATAATTGATGCATTAATTATCTCTTATTACGCTCCTCTGTCTCTTCACAACCAGCCACACCACCCGTTGTCCCCCCTGTGTTGATCAAGTCGAATTAAAGCAACAAAAACCGTCTAGCTAATAATGAGGGGTTTAACATACGGAGCGGGAAACGGGATTCGAACCCGCGACCCTCAGCTTGGAAGGCTGATGCTCTAGCCGACTGAGCTATTCCCGCAAAACAACTCGCGTTGAAATGCTTCTGGATTGTTTTTCTCTCTGGATCGAAATCAACGAATCCTGAAGGATCAACCATTTGATTTGATGGTGGGAAGGGGAGGATTCGAACCTCCGAAGGCAGAGCCGACAGATTTACAGTCTGTTCCCTTTGACCGCTCGGGAACCTTCCCATCGATGTTTTGCTTAAGAGATAAGAATTGTATTCAAAGAACGTCAAAAACCACTTTCTCACAACGCTGACTCAACAAGTTTTGGTCAGCTAATTCGTTAAAGTTCTATTCATTGGGACTTGATGTCTAAAACCACAATTCACCACCATACAAGCGGCCATTAAAGAATCACCCGGAGCCACCAGCAGGAATCGAACCCGCGACATCCTCATTACAAGTGAGGTGCTCTACCTACTGAGCTATGGTGGCAACAAAATATGATGATTTAAAATCTTAATGCACCTAAAATGGGCACAATTCCCGAAACTAAAATCCCTAATATAACATTTTATTGTTAAAAGTCAAGATTTTTTTTAAAAATTTTTTTCCGGTTTTTTGATCATCCATTAGAACCATCTTTCAAAGACAGATGTTCCCAAGTTTTTCTGTTCTGCCGCGATTAAATAAATTATGCTTGATTATCATGTTTAGATTGACTAAATTATAAAAATATTAAATCGCTTTTAATCACGCAAGATATGGCCCTTTCTAAAACGATAATGTCTCATTACCACCGTCTTCTCGAAACCAAGGAGATCCCTTATGCCAGAACAGGTCGAAAAGGTCATCCAATTTCTCGTTTGCCCTCAAAACGATTTCATTGGCAAACTCGCAAAGAAAGCCAAAAAGCCCAATAAGCTGCACATTGGCTATCAAGGCGCACTTAAATTAAGAGGTGATGAAACCAGGGGGGAACCTGATTTTTTTATCGAAACCGTGATGCGGATTTTCAATGATCAAATCGATGGTAGTCAGAAAATCTATGTAGTTATTGACGAAGACTGGCATCCATGGAGTTGCCCAGAATTTAAAACCTTTGATAGTCATTGCGTGAAAGGCTCAGATGGCGCTAAACTTCCTGGCGAATTAGAACAATTTCGACGCCATCCCCGAACTCGAGTGATCCGCGCCAATTCCATCAATGTGGCCGGTTCTCCCCATTACAATAAAATTCTCATGGAACTCTGCGGCGATACCCGGCTATCTAATATCCGTATCGGAGTCTTCGGCGTCTGGACCCATATCAAGGTTGAATATCTACTGTTCAATCTTCACACGCTTCCGCCAAGATTCTATTTCAATCAAATGGCCATCTGCGAACCGCTTTGTGCCAGCCCACATCGCGACTCTCATAAAGCGGCTATTAAGAAATTCGAACAAGACTTCAAAATAAAGGTGTTTGAAAACATTGATCAATATTGTGCAGAATGGCTTGGGTTAAATCCCGCCCAATTTTCAATTCAACTCGATAGGCATCATGAATCAGATGAAACGGAGCTACCAGAAAATCTTTGATCATTAAGAAACGATAACGAATAATTAAGCCAGAAAAAAATCTCTGTTTATAACAAATGGAGAATGACATGAGCCATATTTTGCTAGATAGCCAACAGGCGCATGCACTTTTGATCCAAAACCAACCGCTTGAGAACTTTATCATCCCATTTTTAGATATCTCGCAACTTACTTTCGACCATGATGTCATCATCACTCATTGCATTATCGAGCAATTGGACGCCACTCATTGCACGTTTAAAGGCAGAGTTGATTTCTCTGGGACCAAATTTGGCAATAATATCGACAACCAATCAGGGGGAGCGCGCTCAAATGAAAAGTCATCGGGTGAAGATATTAAATTTCGCCATACATACTTTGAGCAGGAGGCTTTATTTGAGTCATGCGAATTCCATTCTCCAGCGGACTTTTCCCACGCCAATTTCAACCGTGGTGTTCTGTTCAAAGGAGCACATTTCTATAGCGATGCAACCTTCATCGCTGCGACAGTAGAGGATATTTCATCTTTTGAAGATGCGCATTTTTACCACGAGGCTAATTTTTCTGGCGCAAACTTCGGTCGCGAAGTGATATTTAAAGGATCAAAATTTTTCGATGAAAGCGATTTCACCCAAGCCCACTTCGAAAGCGCTGAGTTTGAAGAGGCAGAATTTGCTAAAGAAGCCAATTTTGAGCTTGCACAGTTCAGTTCCTGGGCGGATTTTTCTCAAGCAAATTTTGCTGGAGGACTGAACTTTGTTCAATCTTCTTTTGAAAATGGGGCTGATTTTGCTTCTGCACAAATTCATCAGGCCGCCAGGTTTGAGAAGGCAACCTTTGTCGAGGATTGCTACTTCAACGAAGCTCAATTTCAGGGTCTCGCTGACTTTGATACCGCAATATTCAATAAAGGTGTTGATTTTCGCAAGTGTAAATTCTTCGATCGAGCTGAATTTCGAAACGCATCTATCAATGATGGAAGTTTTGCTGCTATTGTCAGTGATAAGCCGCTAATTCTCTCCAATCTTACTGCAAAAAAGATTGACTTCCAGGGCGCTCAGCTTAGAAATGTTTTCATTTTTTCTTGTGCCAGGGTGGAACAATCTGCAAATTTCAGTGGCGCAAGGTTCGATAAGTTGACATGCTTTGACGATTCGAGCTTGGTGAAAGGTCTTTTCAATGGAGTTTGTTGCAACGCTCACGCTTCATTCAAAGGGACAATTTTTTGCATTGATAGCTATTTTCAAAACGCATTATTTAATACGGCAGATTTTTCCAGGGCGGTTTTCCAAGGACAAGCTCACTTTGATGAGACAAAATTTTCCCATACGGTGCTATTTCGCCACACCCAATTCGAACAAGGCGAGGCCTGTTTTAAAAGCGTGACCTTTTCGGAGCGAGTGGATTTCGCAGGTGCCACTTTTAAGGACCGTTTATGTCTTCAGGATTTGGTAGTAGAGTCCATGATCATCACCTGGGAGCAAGTCGAGGGCAAATTAGCCACACATCAGCTCAAAAAATACGAAGAGGCAACCAAAGTATATGGGCTATTAAAGAACATTTTTGAACGGCAGAACCGTTACGAAGATATGGATAAGGCGTATCGGTTGTTCAAACGGATGGAACGAAAGGCCGGCGCACAAAAAGGAGGTAACCTATGGCATTATATCAAGCGGTTCTTTAATTTTCTGATCCTCGACTTGGGCTCAGGCTATGGCACCCGGCCCATGAACATCGCAATTACCACATTGATCATTATTTTGTTATTTGGTGGCATCTACTATGTGGCAAGCGATCAAATAACTATTGGTGGGAATCCGCTCTCGCTTTCAAATCCGCTGGAGCGATTGGTCTTCTGCGTGTACTATAGTGCAGTTTCGTTTGTCACATTGGGCGCTGAAAATTTATCGCCCAATTATTACTCCTGGTTGAAATATATCGTCACGTGTCAGGCATTTCTTGGCTTCTTTCTCATGACCTTGTTCGTCGCTACTTTTACCCGAAAGGTCATTCGATAGCGGATTTGTGGCTCAAACACAATTTACAGAGCGTTTTTGAAGATGTTCATTTCGGCAAGCCTCTCATCAGACAAGTGAGTGACGGAAGTTGAGCAAGGCATCGAATCAAAAAATGAGCGCCATTTCCATAAAAGACTTGAAGAGCGGATGTAGTTCAGCCGTCATCCTCACATGAGGAGCGCGGACTTGACGAACTCAGCTTTCAAATCTGATGCTGCAAGATTCGGCGCTCATTTAAATTATGCTTCAGTTGATTGGAACGATCGGTCATCGATAGAATTTACCACATCCGATGATATTGATTGGCATATCTCTTTTCTAATTGACAAATTGACTCCTGCAAAATGATAAACTACCGCATTAAAAGCGAAGCGAGAGATCACACCTTTGTTTCATGAATGAGTGATTGCTTCGTCGCTCTGCACCTCTCGAAGGCTCGCTATTCGTTAATTTGTAGAGCTCTAAATTGACAAAGAATGGTGCAGTGAACGATGATTCGCTGCTGCGAAGAAGGAGGACTTTATTTCTTGTTTTGCTCAAGAAAGGATCTGAGCTTCATCGTATCAGGATAGCTTTCTGCTCCAGATCGTCTTGTCTGGCTGATCCTTTAATTCAATCCCCAGTCTGGATAATTCGTCCCGGATATAATCCGCCAGTTTCCATATTTTCTCAGCACGCAATTTGTTTCTCACCTGGATCAAAATCTCAATCAACTGATCCTCTTGCGCTGTCGCCTTCATGGCCTCTCGGAAAGATAGGATCCCCAAAAAGCTATCAAACTCAGTGATGATATCTTTTATTTTTTTGAGCGCCAGTAAATCGGCCATGCTTGGTGAAAAATTGGTCAAAATCAAATTTGCCTCGCGGATCAGATCGAAAAGCTTCGCCATGGCGCCAGCGGAATTGAAATCGTCATCCATTTCGTTGAGGAAGTCCGCTTTGATCTCATCGATGGTTTCGGACAACGATGGCGTTGTCGTCCGCTCATCGAGATTTTGATTGGCCAGTGCAGCGTCGATGCGATTCAGAGTGGTAACGATTCGCTCCAGCGCATTCTGAGCTTCTTGAATCCTTTCTTGGCTGAAATTGATCGGGCTGCGGTAATGTTTCAACAGAAAGAACATTCGAATCACTGCTGGGTGATATTGCTCAAGGATCTCCCGAGCGGTGAAGAAATTGCCCAGCGATTTGGACATCTTTTCACCTTCGATATTGAGAAACCCGTTATGCATCCAATATTTCACCCACGGTTTACCGGTCGCTCCTTCGCTTTGTGCAATTTCGTTTTCGTGATGCGGAAACACCAGATCCACGCCACCAGCATGAATATCGAACGATTCGCCCAAATATTTGGTCGACATGACCGAGCACTCGATATGCCAACCTGGTCGGCCTTTTCCCCAGGGACTATCCCAATACGGTTCGCCAGGTTTAGCCGCTTTCCACAGCGCGAAATCCAGTGGATTTTTCTTGCGCGGATCGACTTCGACCCTTGCGCCGGATTCTAATTCCTCGATCTTTTTGCCAGAGAGCTTCCCATAACTGGCAAATTTTTCGACCGAATAATAAACATCCCCATTGATTTGATAGGCCATGCCATTTTGCATCAATTTTTGGATCAGTGCGATGATATCGGGGATATGTTCGGTTGCCCGTGGATAGGCGTCAGCCGGCTGAATTCCCAATCGCCTGGCATCTTCGAAAAAGGCGTCCGCGTATTTCTCGGCAACTGCAGCAGCCGATATTTTTTCTTCATTGGCTTTCTTGATGATTTTATCATCGATATCGGTCAAATTGGTTACAAACGTGACTTCAAAGCCTCGATATTTCAGATAACGCCGAAATACATCGAACAGGATGAACGGGCGCGCATTACCAATATGAAAATAATCATAAACGGTTGGACCGCACATGTACATGCGCACCTTCCCAGGCTCAAGGGGCTCGAGCGGTTCTTTCTGCCGCGACAGCGTGTTGTAGATTTTTATTGCCATTGTTATTCCGATAGACCTGTTCTATTTGTTTTGTTTTTTATCGATTCTCTCTTTTACCTTTCACCAGAAGCAGCATATTGTCAAAGCGACCATGATCCCAATACTTTTTGGTTCAGATTTAGCAAGCGTTTTTCATCACATTTTAAAATTTGCAATGTGAATTGCAATATGGGTAAACATGATTGCCTCAAACATGACCTAACAGGAAAGGAGTTTCTTGCCAGTGCAAGACATCTCGCGAGGCGCTCCCTTCACCGAACAAAACTGCAGAAATTGTTCACAATGATTAGAAGCTCAAAAGAGCGAAATTATTGTTCGGGATCCCATTAATTCCCCTGCTGCGACTTGACGATTTTAGCCCAGGTATCGCGCAAAGTAACAGTTCGATTGAACACCAGGTTGTTGTCAGTAGAATCGGGATCGACGCAAAAATAGCCAAGCCGCTCGAATTGAAATCGCTCGCCTGGTTTGGCGCCTGCTAAACTTGGTTCGAGATAGCAGGAGGTCAGCCGCTGAAGCGAATTGGGGTTCAGATTCACTGTAAAATCCTCGCCCTCTTTGACGTCCTCGGGATCTTCTTTTAAAAAGAGATGATCGTACAATCGAACCTCGGCAGGGATCGCATGTTTCGCCGAGACCCAATGAAGCGTGGCTTTCACCTTGCGCTGGTCTGGAGTCCAGCCGCCGCGGCTCTCGGGATCATAACTGCAATGCAGCTCGATGATCTCGCCAGTCTGCGGATTTTTCACCACCTCGTTGCACTTGATGTAATAGGCATAGCGTAAGCGCACTTCGCGGCCAGGCGAAAGTCGAAAGAACTGCTTTGGCGGATGCTCCATAAAATCATCCTGCTCAATATAAAGCACCTTTGAGAACGGCACCTTTCTCATTCCCATATCTGGGTCTTCAGGATTGTTCATGGCATCGAGCAGTTCGACCTTATCGTCCGGATAATTATCGATGATCACCTTCAGTGGACGCAGCACAGCCATCACCCGGGGAGCGCGTTTATTCAGATCCTCGCGCAGACAATGCTCCAGCAGATTGATGTCCACCACACTATTGGCTTTGGCGACACCGATGCGCTCGGAAAAATCGCGGATTGATTCTGGGGTGTAGCCGCGCCGGCGCAATCCAGAAATAGTGGGCATCCGCGGATCATCCCACCCGGAAACGTGGCCTTCCTGGACCAATCGAAGCAGCTTGCGTTTGCTCATCACCGTGTAATTGAGGTTGAGCCGGGCGAACTCGATCTGCTGGGGACGATAGATGCCCAATTCGATCAGAAACCAATCGTACAATGGCCGATGATCTTCAAATTCCAACGTGCAAATAGAATGCGTAATCCCCTCAATGGAATCTTCGAGCCCGTGCGCCCAATCATACGTCGGATAGATGCACCATTTATCGCCGGTGCGATGATGCGTAGCATGAAGAATCCGATACATCACCGGGTCTCGCAGGTTGAGATTAGGCGAGGCCATGTCGATTTTTGCTCGGAGCGTTCGGGAACCATCTGGGAACTCTCCAGCGCGCATCCGTTGGAACAGATCCAGATTTTCCTCGACCGAACGGTTTCGATACGGACTCTCTTTTCCTGGTTGAGTCAACGTGCCGCGATATTCACGGATTTGATCGGCTGTCAAATCGCAAACATACGCTTTGCCCTTTTTGATCAATTGGATCGCATATTCGTACATCTGCTCGAAGTAATCGGACGCATAGTACAACCGGTCCTGCCAATCGAACCCGAGCCAGCGAACATCGCGGATAATGGAGTCGATATATTCAACGTCCTCTTTGCTGGGATTGGTATCATCAAACCGCAAGTTACAGAGCCCACCGAATTTTTCTGCCAATCCAAAATTTAAACAAATGGATTTTGCATGTCCAATGTGGAGATACCCATTTGGCTCCGGAGGGAACCGTGTATGGACTCGTCCGCCATATTTGTTGCTTTCTAAGTCTTGTTGAATAATTTGTTCAATAAAATTCGTCACAGTCGGTTTCTTTTTCGGCTCACTCATAGTTCAGAATCCTTCCAACATTTTGAATAAAGCAGATCGATCCGATGTTTTGCTTCCTTTGAATTTTCACCTGGCGATTCGAAATTTTTCATTTGGGATATTAGCTGAAAAATGAATTAACTATCGCCAGCGGATTTTAATGGAAGTGTGCAATAGGATCAATTCCTAATAACGTTTTCAATGAATTTGAGGCATTTTTCTTTGCCAAGGATCTCAGCAATAAGTGGCAATTCTGGACCATGCGTCTTGCCAGTCAGTGCCACTCGAATCGGCACCCACAGGTCCTTTCCCATAATGCCGGTTTCATTTTGAACCGTCTTCATCATCTTGCGAAAGATATTGGCATCCAATTCCTCGATGGTATCCAATTCGCGACGGAACGACCAGAAGATCTTCCTGGCACTGTCCTTCCGAAGAATCGCCCGCGCTTCAGGATCATCGATAACAACAATGTCCTGATAGAATATCGCTGCCTGCTGGATCACCTGTTCCATATAGTCGAGGTAATTTTGCAGCACCGCCATCATTTTTTTAGTTGATTCAAAATCACCAATCGGGTATTTGGCTCGCTTTAGGAACGGGATGGCCAATTCGGTCAGCCGATTCAGATCGAGTTGTCGAATATAATAGCCGTTCATCCAGTTCAGCTTTTCGATATTAAATACCGCTGCTGCTTTGGAAATTCGCTTGAAATCGAACTCATCGATCAATTGCTGGATCGAGAGAATCTCCTCCCCAGAAACGGAGGACCAGCTCAGCAGGCTCAGGAAATTAATGATCACTTCGGGCAGATAGCCTTTGCTGCGATAATAATCAATTGAAGTAGCGCCGTGGCGTTTGGAGAGCCGCGTTTTGTCTGGGCCCAAGATCATGGGAATGTGCGCAAGCTTCGGCACCGCAAATCCCAGCGCATCGTAAATAACGAGCTGTTTCGGCGTATTCGACACATGATCGTCACCGCGGATGATATGAGTGATTTCCATCAAGCCATCATCCACCACGGCAGCGAAGTTATAGGTGGGAATGCCCTCGCTCCGCATGATCACGAAATCCCCAATGTTACTGCCATCGAACGATAACTCCCCCTTGATCAGGTCATCGAAAACGATTGGACCAGGGGGAACGATGAAGCGAATGGCTGGCTTGCGGCCTTCAGCCAGATAAGCGCGCTTCTGTGCTTCAGTGAGATGAAGACATTTCTGATTGTATTTAATCGTCTCCCCACGGGCCAGACTTTCGTTGCGCATTTCCTCCAGCTCTTCCGGAGTGCAAAAACAATGATAAGCCTTGCCTGCCTCCATGAGTCGCTGAGCATATTCCTGGTAGATTTCCAGGCGCTGCGATTGCCGATAATATTGATGCGGCCCACCCACCTCAGGGCCTTCATCCCAATGCAATCCCAGCCATCGCAAATCCTCGCAAATCTGCTGGGTATATTTATCTGCCGATCGCTCCAGATCGGTATCCTCAATCCTTAGGATGAACTTGCCCCCAGTATGTTTGGCAAATAACCAATTGAGAATAGCGGTTCGAACATTTCCGATATGAAGATGTCCTGTCGGACTTGGTGCAAATCGAACTCTTGTTTCCATAACGCAAATAGCTTATTTCCGGTTCTAATGTTTTTGGATTAAGCAGACGGCATGAGCAGCGATTCCCTCCCCTCGGCCGATAGCCCCGAGGCCTTCCTGCGTCGTGGCTTTAATGGAAATTTGGTTCAAATCGATATGCAACGCCCGCGCCAAATTGGTCTTCATGGCCTCGGCGATGGGGTTGATCGCCGGTTGCTCTGCAATAATCGTGACGTCAATATTTATGATTTCATAATGAGCATTATGCAACAGATCGAAAATCTGGTCCAGAAGCCCCAAACTTGAGATATTCCGATAGCGATCGTCGGTGCTCGGGAAATGAGAGCCGATATCAGCCAGGCCAGCCGCGCCGAGCAACGCATCTCCAATAGCATGACATACCACATCGGCGTCAGAATGGCCCAATAAGCCCTTCGGGTGCGGAATATCGACCCCGGCCAGGATCAGCTTTCTCCCCGGCACCAGGCGATGCACATCATAGCCGATGCCCACTCTGATCGCCTTTTGAGGCGATGTCGCTTTTAGCAGCAGTTCTGCCAGTTCAAAATCCTCTGGGGTTGTAATTTTAAAGTTCTGACGACTTCCAGTAACAACTGAAACAGGCTGACCCAATAATTCCACCAATGCGGAATCATCGGTTGCGCTGATCCCGTGTTGATAGGCCTGGCGATAGGCGGTCACAATGATATCACGATGAAATACTTGAGGTGTCTGGATGAGCCAGGCAGAGTCTCGTGATATTGTGTGTTGGATTTGAGAGTCAGCGACAATTTTGATGCTGTCATAGGCAGGAACTGCCACCACGGCCGCACCGGTTTCCCGTCCTTTGGCGATGACTTCATTGAGAAGGTTCAGCGAGAGCAACGGACGAACGGCATCATGAATGACGATGATTTCATCTCGCTCTGCAACGAACTGCAGCGCTCGAAACACAGAATCTTGTCGCGTTGCGCCGCCAGCAATGACCTGATAGTTTTTGCTGATCGGCCAACGCTTCAATATGTTATCCTGAACCAGCGAAGTCCAGCGCTCCGGAACAACGATAATAATACGATCAACGAGCTGACAATGGCAAAATTTTTCTAAGGTATAAACCAAGATCGGCTTGGCGCCGATTTCACAGAACTGTTTCGGCTTTGAGCCGCCCATCCTGACACCCTGGCCTGCGGCGGCAATAATCGCACAAACACCCACCAATCACCTAAAGAATTAACATTGCATCGCCATAACTATAGAAACGCCATTTTTCCTGGATCGCCTTTTGATAGGCTTTGAATATAAAATCGCGACCGGCAAAGGCTGAAACCAACATCAACAACGTAGAACAGGGCAGATGAAAATTGGTGATCAATCGATCCACAATCTTGATCTCATAAGGCGGATAAATAAATTTATCGGTCCAGCCTTTGGCGGGTTTAACCAGATTCTCCGAAGTGACAACAGACTCCAACACCCGCACGGTGCTGGTGCCAACCGCGACCACGTATTTCCCCTGCTTGATGGTCTGGTTGATGGTATTGGCAGCCTCTTCTGAGATCTCGTAATATTCAGAATCCATTTTATGACGGCTTAAATCCTCCACCACGACCGGTCGGAAGCTTCCCAAACCGAGATGGAGCACTACGTACACCAATTTCACGCCCTTTTTCTCGATTTTTTCAAGCAACTTTTGGGTGAAATGCAACCCGGCGGTCGGTGCCGCCACGGCGCCACGAACCTTTGCATAAACGGTCTGATAACGCTCTTTATCGATTTCCTCAGAATCACGCTTGATATAGGGTGGCAGCGGAGATTTCCCCAGCCGTTCAACATAATCGAAAAAGTTGCCCCGATAGTTGAATCGTACCACCCTACCTCCAGACACCGTATTATCGATCACATCACAATAAAAATCTTTGGCAATAGTGAGCCGATTCCCAACACGAACCTTCCGAGCTGGTTTCACCAGCACTTCCCAGAGATTATTTTCCAATTCTCGTAACAGAAAGATCTCCACTTGAGCATCGGTCTTGTCTTTGGTGGCCATCAATCGCGCCGGAAAAACTTTGGTCTCATTCAGCACCAGACAATCCCCTGGATTTAGATATTCGATAATATCCGCAAACAGCCTGGTTTCAATGGTCTCGGTTTTGCGATCCAATACCATCAAGCGAGATTGATCCCGTCTTTCAGCAGGGTATTGAGCGATCAGTTCCTCTGGCAAATCGTATTTGAAATCAGAAAGCTTCATGTTTTGGCTCCTCATAATAGTTTTTGTTGGCGCGGTGATTTTAAAGCCAAATTGAAATGCCGATAGGCCAATTCTGTCGCTACGCGACCTCTCGGCGTTCGGTTCAAAAAGCCCTGTTGAACCAAAAAAGGTTCATAAACCTCCTCAAGCGTCTCACTTTCTTCCCCCACCGCTAACGCCAGGGTATTGATCCCAACTGGCCCCCCATTGAATTTATCAATAATGGTCATCAGAATTCTTTTATCCATCTCATCGAGGCCGCGGTCATCGACATCCAATTGATGTAACGAGTCGATGGCCACCTGGAGCGAAATTTTACCATCCCCGGTGACCTGAGCGAAATCGCGAATCCGGCGAAGCAACCGGTTGGCGATCCGGGGAGTCCCCCGCGAGCGGCGAGCAATTTCGATCGCTGCCTGCGGCTCTATTTCAATCCCCAAAATCCGCGCAGAACGGTTGATGATCAAACCAAGCTCATCTGTGCTATAATAATCTAATCGACTCACCACTCCAAACCTCGCCCGCAGCGGCGAGGTCAATAGCCCAGCTCGGGTTGTCGCTCCCACCAATGTGAATCGCGGAAGGCTCAATTGAATGGTCCGCGCATTGGGGCCCTTATCGATAATGATATCTAATTTGAAATCCTCTAATGCCGGATAAAGATATTCCTCGATCGTATGATTGAGCCGATGAATCTCGTCAATGAACAATACATCGCGGTCCTCAAGATTGGTCAATATCCCTGCCAGATCACCAGGCTTTTCTAAAGCTGGCCCCGAAGTCATGGTCACATGCGACTTCAATTCGTTGGCAATGATATAGGCCAAAGTGGTCTTGCCCAGCCCCGGCGGACCGTAAAAAAGCACATGATCCAACGCCTCACCGCGCCCCTTAGCGGCCTCAATGAACACGCTCAAATTCTTCTTCAGCTTCTCTTGTCCAATAAAATCCTTAAATGACAGCGGGCGTATGGTTCGATCGAACTCATATTCGTCATCCAGACGATTGGGCGTGGTAGGACTTGTCCGTTGGTTGCGAATCATACTGTTATGTTCACTATATCTGATGACCCCACATTCTGGGCGATTTAAAAAACGAAGTCCGCGATATTGATCAATGCAATCAGTTGAAATCGCCATCCCCGGGCTGGTTCAGATCTGGACGAAATCATCGAGATCGCTACCTGCCAGTTGAGCCGATCGCGGTAATCAAAAAATTAGATCGATCGCAGCGCCCGCTTGATCAGATCTTCCAAACTGATATCTGGGGGACTATCTGCTATCGCTTTTTGGATTGCTAACTGCACCTGATGCTTCGTAAACCCTAGCGACAGCAATGCTGCTGCTGCCTGGTCCGTTTTGCGCAATTGCTCTTCTTCCCCTGAGATCGAAGGTCGCAATGCCTGCATGATTTTTGTCGAAGGAACGATCTTATCTTTTAAATCTAAAATCAATCGCTGTGCTGTTTTTTTGCCCACACCGGAAAGCGACGTCAGGGCTTCAAGATTCTCCTCGATGATATACCGTTGCAAATGATCAACAGATACTCCGGATAAAATCGCTTGCGCCTTCCGCGGACCAATGCCCGGCGTGGCGATAAGCTGAAGAAACAGTTCCCGCTCTTCCAAAGAACTGAAACCATACAATTGCAGCACATCTTCTCGCACATGCAAATACGTCAGGACTTTCGCCCGATCCCCAACAACGCCAAGGCATTCATAACAAGATAATGTGATGTTCACCGCATAGCCGACCCCATTAACCGCGATCACCAATTTCGTGGGCGTTTTGCTAACGATCACACCTTCTAAATAATCGATCATCGATGTTTTGAATTTGAAACGCTATTTTCAGTTCCTTTTTATTCAATATTCATCTTTCGCTTCTATCGCGACCTATCCATGTCCAAAATAAGAGCACCCTATTTGCCTCGACCTATACCTGAAACGAGCGGGAGATGGGAAGTTTTCCCCTTCTCATCGTTGGCGAAGTGATCCGGGACAAGGTTCAAAATCATAATGCTCACAGCCATCATCACTGGCTCTCGATCCGCATTCACATGGGTCGAAGTTTGAACTCCCTCCCAGGGGCGCAATATTTTTTTCACCCAAAGAATCGACCTGCCCCCATGGCTTGGATCACAATCTGCTTGCCCAAACTGTAGATTTTGTCTCGAGCTGCTTGTGACTGATCAGTGCAGCAGTTCGCGGCTCCGTTGGCTATGGCAATAGGCTACGGCCATGGCATCCGTGATATCGAAAACCCGCGGCGTCACTGGTAGATTTAGCAGCCGAACCATCATCTGCTGAACCTGATATTTCGAGGCATTGCCATTGCCAGTCACGGCTTGTTTGATCTCGCGAGGGGAGTACTCGGCAGTTGGCAGATGATGATTAGCTGCCGCCAATAACGTGACCCCTCGAACATGGCTCATCAACAACGCGACCTTGACGTTCTGACCGTAGAAAATTTGTTCCAGCGCCATGACACCAATCGAATGGCTTCCAATTACCTGACATAGTTCGTCGTAGATGGTTTTCAACCGCGTCTCGAATGCCGCATTACGAGAAGTTTCAATGAGACCATACTGCAGAATTGCGATTGAGCGCGCTTCGGCTTGCAATACCGCAAAGCCAGTGCTTTGTAGCGCAGGATCGACTCCCAGAATTATCATTGGCGCATAATAGATTTAACTTTCCTCGAGCTGGCGCAACACATCACTATCGATGTCAAAGTTCGAATAGACATTATTCACATCATCGTGATCTTCCAATTCATCCATCAGCTTCAGCAATTGCTCCGCATCTTTACCTTCTACTTTCACGGTGTTTTTGGGATGCATTGTCAGCTCAGCCGAATCGTATTCAATGTTATGAGCCTTGAGCGCCGCTTTGACGCTCTCAAATGACGCGGGCTGCGTCACGATCTCATAAACATCATCATCGCGCTTCATGTCATCGGCACCAGATTCCAGCACCAATTCCAGCAGCTCATCTTCTGAAATTTTATTGGCATCAACCTGGATGATGCCCTTTTTCTCGAACAGCCACGACACGCAGCCGGACTCTCCCAAATTGCCATTATGTCGCGACAAGATGTGCCGAATATCTGCCACTGTTCGGTTTTTATTGTCGGTGAGCACTTCAATCATCAGCGCGGTGCCACCAGGGCCATAGCCCTCATAAGTTACCGGTTCGTACACGACCCCGGGCAGTTCCCCTGTACCCCGCTTAATTGCTCGTTCAATATTTGCAGCGGGCATGTTAGCCGCCTTGGCGGCCAAAATTGCTGTCCGAAGTGCTGGATTGGCCGACTCATCGCCACCACCAGTCCGCGCTGCAATGGTAATGTCTTTGATCAATCGCGTAAAGATGCGCCCCTTTTGAGCATCCGTCTTCGCCTTTTTGCGCTTGATGGTGCTCCACTTTGAATGTCCTGACATCGACTCTCTCCTAAGCTATTTTTGACCCGCAAATTTAATAAATTTTTTATTCAATTCCAAATAAAAAATTATTGATCTGAACCCATCTAACCCGCTTCGAGCCCTTAATCGTTCGATTTCGGCTTGATCTTGGTCCGAACCACCCAGGCATCGTCAAATCCCTTCTCCACTGCCAACTGCTGCAACCGATCCGCCTCCTGACGCGTTCGACAGTTACCAACGCGGACCTTATAATACGGGCTATCATAGATCAAATACACCTCCTCATTCACAAACTTGAGAATTGCTGTTCGATGAATCTCCCTTGCGCGCTCTTCATCAGAAAGCGCGCAAATCTGAACTCGATAGCCGGTCACGCTCTCGCTCTTGATTTGCTCCGCATCATCCATCATGAGTTCTTCCTGGACTTTATCCGATTGGGACTCGATCGAGATAGTCTTTTTCACCTGCAAATCTTCATCATCTAAAATCAGCGGATCAAAAAATTCATTGACAATTCCAGTGCTCTTTTCTTCCTCTGAAGTCACCTGTTCGCTTCTTGTTAGACTCCTCGGACCACTGCATGCCGTTGCATAGAAGATGATGCTCCCCAGGACAACCAAGCCGATCAACTGTTTCATTTTGCTTCACTCCTCATTTAAAATAAACTTTGGCCCTTTTCTCTGTCTCAACTGAACTTTGGCCAACATCGCACGACCACAAGTCGAAGTCCAGTAATCAAGAATACTCTTTTGAAGTATTATTAACTCGGCACGATTTTGGATAACAAATATATTGAATTATCTATTGATTGTCAATAAAAAATTATTGCGGTCATGGGGGACAATTCATCGACCGAGCGATTTTAGGGCTGATCAGATCACTTCGGCCGAAGTTTTTCTCATTTTATCCTGCCCCAGTTCGATCGATCTATCTGAACTCACCGCATTTCAGAATGAAATCCGCTTTCAAATTTGAAATGTTTTGTCCATTTTTTGTATCAGATTGATCAATGACCGACCGCGTCATAGCGCGACTTCGCAAGGCCGCTTTCGACTCAGATCATTTTTTTTGGGTGAAATTTCTTCATCTTTTTCTATTAAAATTGATAATGTTACATTGACTCAATCCTGATCATTTAAAAGCTCGTGGCGAAACTCACCTTAGATCATGGAATAATAATTGCAAAATTTGGGTCATTAATTCCTGCATTGAGCAGGAAATACAACCCAATCGGCATCTCATATCAGCCCTGAACGAAACCATATTTGCTCGTTCTGACACGACAAGTGATAGCACTCCGCGACGGGCAACGATGTGAAAACCGAGTTGGTCACCCTGAATTCAGGCTTTAGTATAATGCAAATTTGATTTGCTGAATACGATCATCTGAAATCTGGGCACGGCAGCATCATGATGGCCGCCTGTTTCGAATCTGACTGAAATTGACTTTACTCCAATTTTTGATGAGCAGCATTGGGGGCAGAGATGTTAATAACGGGAATGAAACGAACATCTACTATTAAGGCGCTGATAGTTTGCCTGGCAATCATGTGGTTTAGTATTTCGATCCTGACTCCTGATTGTTTCGGACAAGCCAAATCAACAACTCAATCCGCAATAGACGAGAAAGCGCATTACCAACAATTGCTTGAGCAATTAAAAAAGGTGGACTATGCTGCCCGTTGTGCGCAAAATGCTGTCAATGCTTTCGGCGATTCTGCCTTTCTGCCCGAATTATTGTTCCAACTTTCAGAATGGGAGATCCAGCGCGAGCGCTTGTATTATGAATTAGCCATGATCAAATACAACATCCAATTAGCACGCTTCGACAGTGGCAAAACAAAAGTAGAACCGGTCGAACCCCAGCTTCGTTTTACCAAATCCCTGGCAATCAATCGGCAGATCCTCCAAAATTACCCAGATAGCCCAATTATCAATCGCGTGCTATATCGTACTGGTTTATGCTTGTTCGAAATCGGGAAAAAGGATAGCGCCAAGACCCTCTTCCTCCAACTGATTCAAAATCATCCAGACACGACCCACTTGAGCGACGTCCTCTTTCGTCTGGGAGAATGCTATTTTGATGAAGGGCAGTACGAACGCGCCATTACGATGTATCAGCAGATACTGAAAGATTGGAAGAGCCAATTTTACCCATTAGCGATGTACAAGATCGGCTGGTGTCACTATCGATTAAACCGCTATTCGGATGCCATCTCAACGTTTTATTATCTATTGAGCGATATTAAAATTCTCGAAGAGATCAACTCCGAATTGCTGGGCAAAACGCCAGCCCAGTTGAAGGATGAGGTCATGGAATATATCACCATCAGCTTCAGCGATTTTGGTGGTGCACAGTCGTTATACGATTTCATCGAAAGCATGGGCGGCTCAGCCTACACTTCCAATTTACTTCATAAGCTCAGCGAAGTATATATCAAGCGAGATTTCTTTGAAGAAGCAATATCGACGATCAAACTGTTGCAGACTAAGTTTCCCTTCTACGAGAAATTACCCGAGACCTTTCTGGCGCTGTTTCAGTGTTACGAATCGCTGAAAGAAATGGATCGCGCTTATTATCTGCATGATGAACTTATTGAGAAATGCGGACCGAAGAGCAAATGGGCAAAGGCTCACCCAGATACAGAAACGCAAAAGCTGTTCAAATCCGTGTTAACTGAAATTGACTTCAAAATTGCCTCCCCGCTATTGAATGCGGCAGATAGCCTGCTGGCAATCAAAAACTATAAACAGGGGGCTGAAAAATATGCGTATTTTTTAAAACGCTTTAAAAATGATAAACGTGCCGATCATGCTGCTTATTGCTTGGCGGAGTGCTATTATCACATGTCTCAATTTGTCCCAGCAGCGAATTTTTATAAGGCCGTTGTGCTGAATTTTCCCAAGAGCGAACTTCGCGAAGATGCAGCTTATAATCACATCGTTTGTTATGATCAGCTTCTGGAACTAAACCATATCTCTTTGAATGATAGTTCCGTCTCTCTCAAAACCAACAAGCCTCTTCAGAATCTCGTCCTGGCCTGTGATAATTTTCTCAAGTGGGTCCCGAATTCAAACAAGGTTCCAGAGGTCTGTTTAAAATTAGCAGAGATCTTCTATCGACAACAGGCTTATCCATTGTCCGAGAAATATGCCACGCAGGCATTTTCTGTCATCACCAAAAAGAAGGTCGGAACAGAGCATAAGAATAAGGCGCTCAATTTGCTGGCACAGATTCATTTCAAACAGCAGAAATACAAAAATGTCGAGTTGCTGACCAAACTGCTTATCAAAGAGAACCCAGATTCTACTGAATTGGTTGACCGCTGCAATAAGATGTTAGCATCCGTCTCATTTAAAATTGGGGAAAAATTAAAATCCAGCGGCAAAAACGACTTGGCGGCATTGCAATTCGAACGCGCAGCCTTGCGCTCAACAGATCCGAACATCATGCAAGCCTCGTTGTTTGAAGCAGCGATTCAATATGAGCAGGCAAATCAGTTGAATAAAGCCGTGCTCAAATTCGAAAACTTCTATGATAAATATCCGAAGTCAGATCGTGCCAAAGAAGCGCTTTATCGCGCGGCATTGTTGCGGGATAAATTGGGACAATATCAATTCAGCGCCAGAAATTATCTCAACCTCCATGACTTGACACCAGGGACGCCAGAAGGCATGGCAGCGCTGTTCAATGCTGGGTTGGCTTACGAAAAAGCCAAGGATTGGACATCCATGGCGGAGACATATAAGAAATTCGTCTCGCTTTATCCCAACAACAGCGATAATATTCTCGAGGCAATATTCAAGATCGCATTTGCCTATGAACAAAAGAACATGGTACAATTGGCCAATGCTGAATATCAGCGATTGCTCAACAGGTACAATATGCTGAGAGAAGCCGGTCAACCGGCGGATGATCAACTGGCAGCCCAAGCAACCTTTCGCCTGGCGGAAATGAAGCATGAACAGTTTGCGGCGATCAAATTGGTCCCTCCGTTTCAGGTCAGCCTAAAACGCAAGCAAACAGCCTTTGCGGAATTGCTGAAGGCTTATGTTGAGGTGGCAAAATTTAATATCGCGGAATGGACCACGGCTGCTTTTTACAAGCTTGGTCTATCTTATGAAGAATTTTGTCAGGATATTCTTGAATCCCCAGCTCCCCCTGAACTGAAGGGACAGGACTTAGTGGCCTATCAAGAGTCGCTTCAGCAGCAATTGGTTGTACCATTGCAACAGGAAGCGCTTCGATATTACGAGACCAATCAAAAATTGGCATCTGAGAACAACCTTCGCAATGAATGGATCGATAAGACCCGCGCCAGAATCCTTTTTTTAACCAAAAAGCTGGCATCCAATAATAACGCATTGTCCCTCGGCCAGCCGGTAAAAGAGACCAGCACGGTTATGAAAGCGTCTGCCAGCCAGGAGCGGAAAAAATTATAGCCGATCATAAATGTTCTCATCTCCCCTATTTGGATCGCTTAATCTACTTCGACTGAAAGAGGACAATTGAAATCGGGAACATGTTCATTAGCCAGTAACTATTTGCAGCTATGCCTTCGAAATTCGATACCTAACCTTCGAAACGATCTTTCCAGTTTGAATCTGAAATTATAAAATGCAAATTGATTCTTTTGCAGGCCTGCGTAAAACACGAAGATGCACCAACAGTACTTTTTGCTTTTCGACTTCTATGTCATTGCGTGTATTCTATGGGCAAAGAGTTTTTATCTTCAACCGTCATGGTCTATTTTAGAAATTTGAGTTGAATTAAATAATTTTTTCGCTTGACAATATTTCGTTTTTTTGCTATGTTTGTACCTTCAGAATGATATCACCTCGAAGCGGATTAGGTCATCCTGTGTTGGCAAGCTAATGGGTATCATTTCGGGCACTAACTGAAAAGGAAGCTTCGCAATGACGATCCCAAAATTTGCTTTTATTGTTCTCCTGCTATTCAATGCAGCCTTTATTTTTACCCCTGGCTTTGGAGCTGAATATCAGAACAAAGACTGTCTTCGCTGCCATAACGATCCCAAATTGGTAATGACTGGTAGAAAAGGGAATCTCGAAACCCTGCATGTCGATTCGCTGATGTTTGCCAGGACCTTGCACGGCGTCTATTTGCTTTGCACCGATTGCCATATCGACGCCGATACCGCTGGTCATCCCAATACCGGCTACCCCGATGTCAATTGCCTGGCCTGTCATTCCAATCTGACTGGTTATTATCCGCTAAATGCCAAAGAGACGCTGCAGCGAAAAAATTTAAAGATTCCAGACAAAAAAATGGTCGGCGAAAAGTATCTTCAAAGCAGGCATGGCCAGGCGCTGTTGAACGGCGATCCCAATGCGCCACAATGTTATGATTGCCATACGCAACATTACCTGAAACCTAAGATCGATCCCAAAGCTTCCATTCACCCAAGCAATCTACCCAAAATATGCTCACCTTGCCACGAGGAAGGGCGTCCAACAAAGGGCTTGATCAATAGAATTGCCAGTTTCAAAATCAAGGGCCATCGCAAAGAGAATCTGGCGGAGCGCTACACCGAATCCAATTGCCAGGGCTGTCATTACGGCGCCTCGGCCCATGGTGAGGATGCGCCAGAAAATTTGACCTGCCCCAGGTGCCATCTCTCTCAAGATCAAGCCAGGCGAATTGTATTTGCACCGATCCATAACAACGTGCTGCCTGAGAAGCAGCCTGTTCCAAGCGTTACCGCATCGTTTTATTGGGTTCTCTCGCCATTCTTCATCGCTGGAATGTTGACGTTGCTCGGAATTTTTCTTTTTAAAAAATATCGAATCAAAGATGAAGTATTATTGAAAATTTTTCCGCCACCATCCGAGAATTAAATGTGATGCTCCCTTGACCGCGAATTGCGCTAATTTTTCTAATTTCGCTAATCATAAATTCAAGCGATCCAATTAGTGAAATTAGCGGTCAAGGTAAACTTGATTGGAAAACAAACCTGGTAAATAAAAATATGTCAGAAATTCGATACGGAATGGTCATCGATCTCAGGCGCTGCATCGGCTGCCACAGTTGCTCTATCGCTTGTAAGAACGAATATGAAGTGCCACTGGGAAGATATCGCACCTGGCTGAAAATTGTTGATAAAGGCAAATTTCCCGAGCGACGCCGCATCTTTCTTCCGCTATTATGCAATAATTGTGAAAGGCCGATCTGCGTCACTGTCTGTCCCGTACTGGCGACATTTCAGCATGACAATGGCATCGTATCGGTCGATCCGCACAAGTGTATCGGTTGTCGCTATTGCATGGCAGCCTGTCCTTATGGCGTGCGCTATGTGCATCCGATCAAAAAGATCGTGCAGAAATGCGATTGGTGTTTGCATCGCCTGGATGAGGGCATTCAGCCCGCCTGCGTATTAGCCTGCCCCACCTCGGCATTGGTGTTCGGTGATTTGAATGACAAGAATTCAGAGGTATCAAAAATTCTGGCGCAATTTCCCACACAGACCATCAAGCCAGAAATGAACACTGATCCTCATGTTTATTACATCGGGCTGGATCAGGTGGCGGTAGAAGCACGAGAAAGATTATAAATCTGAAAACATTTTGTGAAAATCCCAAATCTCAAAAAACAAATTTCAAATAAAATTCAATTTTTCAAATTTCAATCTCCAAACCTGTTTGAGCATTGAATATTAGAATTTGGAATTTATTTGTAATTTAGGATTTGTTGTTTGGAATTTTTTGAATGGATTAACAACACACAAAAAAGGTCTACACAATGGAACCATCGGTTTTATATAACATCCATAACGGCGAAACCTTCGGCATCTTGATTGCGATTTATTTCTATCTCACGGGCCTCAGCGAAGGCTCATTCATCTTGTCCACCCTGGCGTATAGCTTTGGCATCGAAAAATACAAGCCGCTCGGCAAGATCGGAGTTGTATTAGCCACGCTATTATTGGTCATTGCGCCGCTATTTCTGTTGCTCCATTCGGGCAAACCTCTGCGCGCCTGGCATTTATTTTACCTGCTGCGAGGCACCTCGCCCATCACCTGGGGCTCGTTCCTGCTCACCCTCTACTCAATCAATTGCCTGATTTACGGCCTCTTCATGTTTCGGGGCTATAAAAAGCTGACCAAAATTTTCGGCCTGATCGGCATCCCGTTAGCAATTGCCGTTCATGGTTATACAGGCTTTATTCTGTCGTTCGGCAAAGCCAGGGCGCTATGGAACTCTTCGCTGATGCCGCTGCTGTTTCTCGTCTCGGCCATGGTCTCTGGCATCGCTTTGATGATTCTGGTTTCATTTATCAAAGATTGCTTCTTCTCGAAAGAGAAAAAAGTGAATCGAGAACTCATTTTCGACCTGGCAAAAATTCTGGGCTGGGTGATCGTATTCGATCTGTTTTTAATGTTCAGTGAAATTGTCACCCATTTTGTCTCTCATAAAGAAGCCTACGAGGTCAATCTATTATTGTTAACTGGCAGCTTTGCGCTGTGGTTCATCGGCATCGAAACCGTGCTGGGCAAATTGATTCCGTTGGGAATCGTGCTGACGCCGAAATTCCGCACCCTGCCGTTGATCATCATCGCTTCGGTGCTGGTGATTGTCGGGATCTTCTTTATGAGATACAATGTGGTTTTGGGGGGAGAGTACCTTCCATTGATTTGATAAACGTTGACAATTATCAATTCACCATTCACTACTATCTTTTTTAATTGTCAATGGGCTCGAGTTTGAGATCATTTTAGGGATGTTAATTATGACAGAACTTCCACGTCGGGATTTTCTAAAAATTGGAGCGGCTGGAGTTGGCGGCGTGACGCTAAAAAGCCTGTTCGGTGATTTGTACCAACCGACCAAATACCAAAGCAGCCAAACCGTATCCCGAACTACTCGAAGAAAATTCACGGGTTTTCCGACCACCTGCCATGCCTGTCCCGCTAAATGCGGCATCGTGGGATTTGTGCATCGCTCCAAATTGATGCTCCTGGAGGGCAATCCCGAGCATCCTGAGAATCAGGGAAAAATCTGCGCCAAAGGACTGGCGGGCTTGAACCTGACTTACGATCCTGAACGAATCCTTTTCCCTTTGCGGCGCGATGGCGAACGCGGCTCGGGCAAATGGAAAAAAATATCCTGGGACGAAGCAATTGCTGAAATTGCCTCCCGACTTGAGCAGATTTATTCGGCTGGACACCCGAACGATGTCATCATCGAATCGGGGACAGATGATTTATTAGCTGAGCGATTTGCTACTGCGTTCAAGAATTGCGCTTACCAAAAATGTCTGCCCGATGGCGATCCCAACACACGACAGGCGCATCGATCGACCATGGGGTTTGATCGCGCTATACCCGATGTCGCCAACAGCACCTACATTCTCGTCTTCGGTGCCAATCCGTACGAAAATCATCCCCATTACCTCGGTTTCGCCAGAGAGCTGATTCGCGCTCGCGTTGAGAATCGCGCGAAATTGGTGGTCTTCGATCCGAGGCTTTCCAACACGGCTGGAGCGGCAGACCAATGGCTTCCGATTGCGCCTGGCAGCGATATTTTCGTCATTTTATCACTGGCGAATTTCATCTTGAAAAATAATCTGGCTGACGAAAGTTTCATTCGCACGTGGACGAACATTCGACTCGATGAATTGAAGCAATTTTTAGCTCGATTCACTTTTGACGAAGCCGAAAAAATCTCAGGCCTTCGGGCTGAAGCTTTGAAAAAGATTGCCCTGGAATTTGCCCGATCCGATCGCCCTGTGGCTTTTGGTGGAAGAGGAATTTCAGCGCAAACGAACGGGGTTCAGAACCAACAAGCGCTTTTGCTGCTCAACGCCTACGTTGGGGCGATCGATCGCAAAGGAGGCTATTGTTTATTGCCCGATCTGCCAGAACTTCCTGCCCCTTCTCCCCTGCCAGCCAGTCAGGCCAGGGAGGAAATCAGCCAGACCAGTTTGCTCGAGCGAATCATGGCAGGCAAAATTCAGCCGAATATCTATTTCTCGCATCTTCATAATCCCGTGTTCACCTGCGCCCAGGGCAAGGAATTCTCAAACATATTGAAGGACGAATCTTCCATCCCCTTCTATGTGGCGATGGATACTCATCTGACCGAATCTGCGGCGTTTGCCGATATTTTCCTGCCAGCCGCCACGCATCTTGAGCGCTGGAATATCCAGTGGACAACAGGCGTCGATCGCATCCCAATCCTGGCGCTGACCAGGCCTGTGGTTCAGCCGATCTCCGAACAGATCACGCTGAAACGGCCTGATATGACACGACGGGATATGCTGACCACTTTTTTCCAGCCGCTGGGTGAAGCCAGGTCATTTGATGAAGTGCTGCTCGATCTGGCCCAGAAATTGGGCGGCCCGCTCGGTTCATTTTTCAATTTCAAATCGACCCGAGATTATGTTCAACAGGTCGTTCAGCAAATTAATGGATTGGATAAGGAAAAGGGCTTCAGCCAATTGGAGCAGCATGGTTTCTGGGTGGCGCCGAACAGTTCGGCTTCATATTTAAAATATGAATTGACGGGCTTCCGAACACCATCACGAAAATTTGAGATCAATTTGAAAGCGTTGGCCTTGTCCCAGGCTGAAAAAATCACGGCTGAAGTTGATTCAAAACCAGATGAACTGGTGCTGGTGACTTTTTCAAGCAATATCATCGCTTCCCAATTGGCGAACTGCAAATATCTGGCAGAGATCGCCCACGATAATCCGCTGTGGCTTCATCCCGCGACGGCCGAAACGCTGGGCATTAAAAATGGCGATCGGGTGAAATTACAGACTGCTGCTGGTGAGCTTGAAACGAAAGCCCGATTGACAGAAAGCATTCATCCAACCACTGTGGCATTGGCGCGGGATTTCGGCCATTGGGCGGTCGGCCATATCGCCCGTGCCAAAAAATTCAAAAGTGCTGATCCAGATACCTCGTTGTTGTTCTGGGAAGATAAAGGGAATATGGCGCATGTGAATGCGATCATTGAAAAAAAAATTGATGCAAATGGTGGGGGACAAATCTGGAGTGGGATAAAAGTTAGTTTGATAAAAGTAAGCTAAAAGCAATTTCCAACGGATTGAAACAACCCAACGGATTTTATTGATATATTTTTTGTCCCTCATATTTGTCGTTAGAATGTCGCTCAAATGTCGGAATCCTTTCGGAACCACTTAGGAATAATCCGTTGGCTTCATCTATCAGTTGGGCAAGGCTTGTGACTTAATCTGATTAGAAAATCATCGGAACCAAAATATGAACCTTAAACAGATCCCGAAAAAGCCTTTGTTCATTTTTCTTGGATTCATCGGTTTAATCCTTATCATCCTGGCCGCGCTGCCGATCAAGCTGATCCATCATACGACCCATAATCCGTCGTATTGCAAGGATTGTCACCCCGAAATTGTCGCCCAGTGGCAGCAATCGGAAATGCATCCCGATTCGATTCAGTGCAAGGCCTGTCATGGCAAAGGCTGGAACCCCATGCCCGTTTCATTCGAAGCGGAGCCAGCCATGACCCTGCCCAATTGCGAGCGCTGCCATGAGGATCAAAAAACGAAAACCGAAGTGGTTCGAAAATTGATCAAAATTTCACATAAAATTCATCTTGAACAGTTGAAACAGCAACGGAAATTGGAATTGAACTGCCTGGACTGTCATTGGACCGTGGCGCATGATAACGGCCAGCCGCCGACCAATCGACCGACAATGGTGGGCTGTTTTTCGGCAAGCTGCCATCCGATTGAAAATGAAACGTGCCAATTGTGCCATTTCACTGAGCGGTTCTTTGCAGCGGAACAGGGGCAAAGTAAACAACCATGACTTTCTTAACGCAAAGTGCGCGAAGAAGACGCTAAGTTCGCAAAGCTGATTCTATTCCGATCAGATCATTTTCAGGTCTGAAAAGAGGAACGACTCAAATATGCTAAGCTCACTCGACTTCTTGCTCGTTTTAATCACGCTGATCTTTTTTGTTTACGGCATCTATAAACGCACTCGCCTCTGGCGAATCGGCAAGCCCGAGGATCGCTCCGATCAGCCGAAAGAACGCTGGCGCAGGCTTTGGCGGGAAAGCGTTCTGCAGGTCAAAATCCTGAAAGAGCGTCTGCCTGGATTAATGCATCTATTTTTATTTTGGGGCGTCCTGATCCCGCTGGTAATCATTATTCTGATCAATTTGAGACTCGATGTCTATTTGCCCAAGTGGCTGGCAGGGGTTATTTCTATCCTGTTAGACCTGTTCGGTCTGGCCGCCCTGGCTGGACTGATCATCGCTTTCCATCGGCGCTACATCCAGAAGCTGGAGCAACTGGATCGAACTACTGAAGACGCACTCGTGCTGGGGCTGTTGTTCTTGATCGTTCTTTCGGGCCTAACAGTTGAAGGATTACGGCTAAGCATCGCCTCGGCTGGCACGGCTATCTGGTCGCCCATCGGCTGGTTGATCGGCAGCCTGTTCAAACTTTTCGGGGGTGAGACAGTTCAGGTGGCCATTCATCAAATCGTGCGGCGCATCCATTTGTTTGCCGTTCTGGGCTTCATCGCTTCACTGCCTTATCTGAAATTGAGACACATTTTCACTTCGCCGTTGAATATCTACTTTTCTTCGTTCAAACCTAAAGGCGAGCTGACGTCATTGGATCTGGAAAACATCGAGGAAGCAACCTCATTTGGCGTGGCCAATATCGAAGATTTTACCTGGAAGCAATTGCTCGATCTCGATGCCTGCACCAAATGCGGTCGCTGCCAGATGGTCTGTCCTGCCCATCTCAGCGAAAAACCGCTGTCGCCCAAGAAGCTCATTTTGGATCTAAAAAAACATTGGCTGGAGAGGAGCACCCAATTATCAGCCAGCTCTGGCAATGGCACGCCGAAAGAAGAGATGCCCGAGAGCGAGATCATCGAAAAAGTCATCTCCGAAGACACGATTTGGGCCTGCACCACCTGCCGCGCCTGTATGGAACAGTGCCCTGTCTTCATCGAGCATATTCAAAAAGTGGTTGATTTACGACGCTATCTCGTGCTGATGCTCAGCCAATTTCCCAAAGAGGTGCAGCTCGTTCTCAAAAATCTCACCAACAATTTCAATCCCTGGGGCATTGGCTTTTCGTCACGAGGCGATTGGGCTGAGGGATTGAATGTAAAGACTTTTTCAGGCGAAGATGATTCCGAGATCCTCTATTTTGTCGGCTGCGCGGGCGCGTTCGATGATCGCTATAAAAAAGTGGCACAATCGTTTGTGAAAATTTTGAATGCGGCAGGAATAAAATTTGGCATTCTCGGACCCGAAGAAAAATGTTGCGGCGATTCGGCTCGCAAGATCGGCGAGGAATATCTGTTTCAAACATTGGCTCAAGAAAATATCGCCACCTTTCAGCAGCTCAATGTCAAAAAAATCGTGACCACCTGCCCTCATGGCTATAATACGCTGAAACATGAATATCCCAAATTCAATGGCAATTTCGAGGTCATCCATGCTGTTGAATTGATCGCCGATCTGTTAAAACAGGGCAGAATTGTTTTGAAAAATAATTTTCAGCACGCCATTGTGCTGCACGATTCCTGCTATCTGGGTCGATATAACGACATTTATGATCAACCCAGGGAGATCATCCAAAAAATTTCAGGTGCCAGATTATTGGAGATGGAACGAAATCGGGACAAGAGTTTCTGCTGTGGCGCAGGCGGTGGCAGGATGTGGTTCGAGGAAACGCTGGGCAGGCGTATCAACAGCATGCGTGTCGAGCAGGCGCTGGAGACCAAACCCGATGTCGTTGGCGTCTCCTGTCCCTTCTGCCTCACCATGTTCGAGGATGGGATCAAAGATAAAGGCATGCAGGATTCGGTGAAGACGTATGATTTAATCGAGATTGTCGCGTGGTTGTTGGAAGATGGAAAATAGAACGCGGATGACGCTGATGACGCGGATTGGCACGGATTTTTACTTTTGTGTCCGTTCCAATCCGTTTCATCTCTGCCTATGGCAGACAGGCGTTCAATCCGCGTTCTATATCTTTCTTGATAGTGCCCCAAATTACCCAATTACATAGTCACTCACTTCTCAATAATCTTCTTAAATTCTTCAGTCAGCTTCGGCACAACTTCAAATAGATCGCCGACGATGCCATAATCCGCCCGCTGGAAGATCGGTGCCTCTGGGTCTTTATTAATAGCGACGATGCATTTGGAGGATGACATTCCTGCCAGATGCTGAATCGCGCCCGAAATTCCGCAAGCGATATAGAGATTGGGCGACACCGTTTTTCCCGTCTGTCCGACCTGATCCGAATGCGGCCGCCAGCCCGCATCGACGGCGGACCGAGAGGCACCAACCGCTGCACCCAGTACAGCAGCCAGTTCCTCCAATATCTTGAAATTCTCCGGCCCCTTCATTCCGCGGCCGCCAGACACGATGATATTGGCCTCAGTCAATTCAATTTTGCCGCCTTCGCCCGACACAAATTCCTTGACAATTGCTTTTAGATCACTGGCCGCCACGGGAACGCTGAGCGTTTCAATCGTTGCGGTCTTTGAAGCATCGGGTGGCAATACAGGAAAATTATTGGGTCGCAACGATGCCATCTGCGGTCTGGCCAGCAGTTCATGCTCGGCCAGTACTTTCCCCGCATACATGGGCCGAATTGCATGGAGCTTGCCATTTTCCAATTTCAATTTCACACAATCAGTAGCCAATCCCACTTCTAAATGCGCAGCCAATCGAGGGCCCAAATCCTTGCCAAAGGTCGATGCTGGAAGCAGGATAATTTCTGGATCGACCTTTTTTACTGCTTCAAGAATGGTCTTCGTATAGCCTTCAGCAGAATAGTTTTTGAAAATACTATTATCACCCACCAAAACTTTATTGGCTCCATAATGCGCCAACTCAGCGCTCAATCCATTGATTCCAGAACCAAGCAGAATAACGGTCAATTCGCTGTCAAGCTGATCGGCCAATCGGCGTCCTTCGCTCACCACTTCGTAGGTCGCTTTTCGGAACGTACCGTTTCTTTGTTCTGCAATTGCCATCACTGGTTTAGCCATCGAAACCTCCAGATATTTATGTTGAAAGTTCTTTCATTTCAAATTTTATTTTGCTCCTGTTATTCCTGACCGCGAATTTATCGAATTTCGCTAAATGAGAAATTAGCGAAATTGGCTTAATTGGTGAAATTAGCGGTCAAGTTGCTGTTTCCGATTATACGGCTTTTGCTTCTTCCCGCAGCAGTCGCACCAATTCGGGAACAGCATCCACGCCTTGCCCCACAATCTTTCCGCCTTTTCGGGTAGGCGGATATTCGATATTCACGATTTGAATCTTGGGGGTATCAATAGCGACCTGCTTCTCGAGGATGGTCTTCTTCTTCGCCATCATAATTCCGCGCAGTGCAGGATAACGTGGTTCATTCAAGCCCTTTTCGGCGGTAAACATTGCAGGAAGACTTGTTTCCACAATCTCCATCCCCCCTTCTATTTCCCGCTTCGCAGTCGCTTTGCCGTTTTCCAATTTTAATTCTGAAATATAGGTGACGCATGGAATATTGAGCAATTCCGCCACCATAGGGCCGACCTGTAAATTATCATCATCAACTCCCTGTTTGCCAGATAAAATCAAATCGTATGGCATGTCTTTGATGGCAGCAGCTAGGGCTTTGGCCGTAGCCAGGGAATCCAATGCCTGATCGGTTTTCACAAGCACCGCTTCATCAGCGCCCATGGCAATAGCATTGCGCAATGCAGAGGTAGTTCGCTCAGGCCCAACGCTGATCACAGTCACTGTCGTATTGCCCTGCTTTTCTTTGATTCTTAATGCCTCTTCAACCGCATATTCATCATAAGGATTCAAAATCCAATTGATGTCGGTTGGATCGATTGATTTTTTATCAGCACCGATTTTGATTCTGGTTTCGGTATCCGGGACTTGTTTGACGCAGACGATTATGTTCATGAAACCTCCTGAATAAATTGGTTACTCCGAATTAAGGATGCGCACATCACGCTAATTGATAAAAAACGGATTGAAAGATTTCAATGCCGTTTTTTCAAGGCAACAATTCTATGTTTACCAAAATTGACCTCAAATTACCACAAAACATCGATTCCTATTTTGTTGAGGATTCGATCCCGAGTAATTAAAGGCAATTTTAAGTGCATCGAAGTCGCAGCAATGATTCGATCCCAGGGATCAGCAATTTTGTCCCGTGGAATCTTTTTGCTGCTTTCAATAATGGGCAAGCAAAGCGGCTCTACCTTATAATTTCTCGAGGAAGCTATCATTTCTAAAAAACCATCAAAATCAATAATCAATTTCCTCTTTTCGACAAGATATAACAGTTCAAAAAATACAATGCATGGCACAAAAATTCGATCTTTAAAATTGTCTACCTGTTGAAAAACTTCTCTGGCTCGAGTTGAAAGCTGAGGATCATCGGTGAGATACCATATTAGAGAATGCGTGTCGGTTACATACGGCATTACCATTTCTCCTCAAGTTTATCAAGGAGTTCTTGCCTCGCCTCCCTGATTTCTTGATCGGTAATCTTAATCCCTTTCCAGATGCCACCCAAGCGTACAATGTTTAGGTTCTTTTTGAATTCTTCAAGTTGTACAGTATAATGGCTTATACGAATGCCATAAATACAGCCATTCTCATCCCACCATAATTTGAAAGGCCCCAGTTCTTTTTTTGGTTTTTCTTTTAGGGGACGGGATTTTAACACGAGTTCATCATTTGAAGGAATGTATGAAATTGTCATGATTTATTGCCCCCAGAAATTAATAATAAGAATGCAAGCAGTCCCCCTAAAACAAGCAGAGTTTTCTCCTGTTCCTCTTTTTTCAGTTTGAGGGACTTCACAAAATTGGCCAATTTATTTAAAGCCCCCTGATATTCGTGAGAGTCGTATTCAATATATTGCATGCCCTGTAAGGCAGCGAGGTCATTTGAGTCAATTCCTTTTTCCACCAGCGGAATAATTAGCTTATTGCATTTCAATGCGTAACCAATTTCCTGATGCACCCAATTAGATCTGATTCCTTTCCGCGATAACAAGACCACTACGCAGTCCGATGCCTCAATCTGTTCAAAAATTTTATTGTCAATACGCACTCCAGGATCAAGGTACCATTCAGCGACGAACACCTCGACTTCAAATTTGGAAAGTAAGTTCGTTAGTGATATAACAAGTCCTTGATCCCGGGTGCTATGGCTTATGAAAACTTTATATGACATTTTTATCCCCGTATGTAGCTTGATAGCAGAGTGAGACAAATACTTTGGAGATGACTGGAATATAAAATGTTAATCCCTCAAAGTCAATCATTTTTTCAGACCATCAGATTTTTTCAATTTCACCGCTCCGAAACTCACCCATTATCGGTGGAGGAAAAATTCCAGCTTGTAATAATGCCATCTGAGGCCGAACCTCCTTCCAGGTGACAACCTCAAACATTTTTCCAGCATAAATCGGATGGGTAGCCAGCAATGCTCGTTCAGCGGTATCCAGTTCCAATTGGGAGCAGCCGCTCACCAATCCTGTTGGGATGCGCTGGGCTAATCGTGGAAACAGATCTTGAGTCGTATGGGACAACGTCGCCAGCATTATCTCTGGCTGATGCTGCTGAATGAGTCGGAAGAGTTGGCTGCAATAGGCTTCTGTATCGTATTCTTCGAACCGATCATCGCTGGCTAAAAATACTTTATTGGCGCCGGCGTGAATCAGGACCTGGGCAAGCTTTTCATCTGTTGAATTAAACAAAATAGCGGCGATCCCCGTGCCCAGCGCATCGGCAAGTTCCCTGGCTTTGCCCAACGCTTCCAATGCCCCAGCATCAATCCCCGAACCGTTGCTTTCAACGTACACAAATATCCCAGTTGTCGAAACCGCTGCGGATTCTGGTGCTGCGCCCCAAAAATCATAGCTATTTTCAGTTGATCGATCTTGCATGGCACTGCTCCTTTATTGGCTTCAACTTTAATTTTGAAGCTTTTTCTATTTCTTAATATGGTCAATTCAAAATTAAAAAGCTTGCTGGCCTCAGAATCGAAAGCACTCAGAAATGATTTTCTATTTTTAATTCTGAGACCTTTCAATTCTGAGACCACAAACGCCATTATTCTTTGATCCCAAAAGTCACCATTGGCCATTAGATCGTCTCCGCCAGATATTGACTATAAGCCTTTGTCAATGCCCCTTCCGCACCGATTTCTGATTCGGTCAATCCCAGATCAGCGGCGTTCCAAACGATGATCTCTTTTTTATAGGCCTTCATGATCATCATGGCGTTGGGGATCTTGGGCTGGCAGATCGACTGCTCCACGGTTAGCAGCGCTGGCAAACTCATGTTTCGTTCCTGGGGTCTGCCATAGAAATTCAGGGTCACGGTGACAGAATCTTGTTGCACCGAAAGCGACAGAGCCGACGTGGCCTGCGGGATGTTCAGCATTTCGGCCACTCGCGGCCCAGTTTGCCCACTGAAACCGACATCGGATTTCGCACCACATAAAATTAAGTCAAATGCCCCCAGTCGGGAAATGGCTCGGCTCAGCACAATCGCGTTGACATAAGCGTCATTACCAGCAAATTTGGGATCGGTCAATTGATAGCAACGATCCGCCCCAATGGCATAAGCTTCTCTCAAAATATCACCGTCCTCTGCGCGACACAGGCAGATCGCACTGACGTCTCCCCCGTGCGCTTGCTTGAGCTCGACCGCCAATTGTAACGCGGATCGATCCCAGGAATTCATGATCCGTTTGCCAGTTTCAAATATCTGTCCCTGGCCGCGATTTATTTTGAGCTTACTCAAATCGGGAATCGGTTTGATGAGAACAATAATATTCATACTCAACCTCTTTTTGAATTTGAAAATTGATAAAATTTGGAGTAATGGAGTTATGGAGTAATGCCTTCTTATTGCCCCACAACTCCACTACTCCAGCACTCCAACTATCCTGTTAAGAAAATAACCTTCATCATACCAAAGGATGTCGCTAACCAAATCGGGCTAATATGATCCCTTCTTCAACAAATTATTGGCGATGATCAGCCGTTGAATTTCATTGGTGCCTTCGAAAATACGGTTGATTCTGGCATCGCGATAGAACAATTCCAACGGATACTCTTTCATATACCCCAATCCGCCGTGGATTTGAATGGCGCGGTCTGCGATGCGATCCGCAGCTTCAGAGCAAAATGCCTTGCAAATAGCGGCTTCCTGGGTGAATTTCATCCCCTGGTCGCACATCCACGCGGCGCGATAGACCATGCTTTCCATTGCATAGATTTCCATGGCAGAATCGGCCAGCATCCACTGGATCGCCTGGTTTTCGGCGATGGGCTTGCCAAATTGTTTTCGTTCTTTAGCATGCTTGATACATAATTGCAAAGCCTCCTTTGATGCCCCCAGGCAGCCAGCCGCCAATCCCAATCGACCGCGATCCAGTGCCTTCATGGCGGTGATGAAACCCGCACCAAATTGTCCCACCACGTTCTCGGCAGGGACCCGCATATCTTCGAAAAACAGTTGCGAGGTCTTGGTGCCACGAATGCCCATTTTATCTTCTTCGCGTCCGACCTTAAAGCCAGGAAAGGTGTTTTCCACGATGAAAGCCGTAACGCCGCCGTGCGCACCCAGCGCTTTGTCCGTCACCGCAAACACGATGATCACATCGGCAATTGCCCCATTGGTAATATAAATTTTCTGACCATTGATGACGAAATCATTTCCATCGCGGACTGCGGTGGTTTCGATGGCTGCGGCATCAGAACCAGCGTTCGGCTCAGTAAGCGCGAAGGCTGCAATCTTCTCGCCCGAACACAATGGTGGCAAATATTTTCTCTTTTGTTCCTCTGTCCCATCCAGATAGATCGACATGGCGCCGATACTGGCGTGGGCACCCATCAGCGTGGTGATCGATGCACTGCCGCGGGAAATCTCTTCGGCAAAAATGCAATAGCCCATTTCTCCCGCGCCAGCACCACCATATTCCTCTGGAAATGCCAGGCCAAAAAATCCCAACTCTCTCATCTTCTGCATAAAATCAGCAGGGATCTCGCCCTCCTCATCAATCTTGCGGGCGATGGGCTTCAACTCCTGATCCACAAACTTGCGGATCATCTGGCGCAACATCTCTAACTCTTCGGGGAATTTGAAATCCATATTGATCTTGCTCCTTCTTTTTTGATGTTATCTTTCTATAATTTCACTTTATCAAACCTTGAACCATTCACTTCGCCAGCATAAGCAAACTGAATCTCTTGACGACATCACTCGCTGATCTGCCTTCTGGCAAATCTCGAATCGAGCATTTTGTGATTTACCTTTTTCATCAATCATTGCCCAATTCGCCACACCTGAACCTCTTTGCCACCAATGCTGGAATCCAATTCTACCATCGAATTTCTCGCCTTCACCTGAAGCTTTCGATTTTGAATAATCTCATGAGCCACCAGGATCCCATCCTTTTTAACCTTCAAGCGAGCGCGAAGTTCTTCTCGTTGGTTGCCATGATTCAAAATGAAAAGCAGCAGGCCGTCGCCATTCTCCTGCAACCGAACTTCGATCGGGTTATCAGGCTCACCATCATGCGAGGTTGTCACTGGCCGAACGATTCCCGCCCAATCCAGCAAATTCAGTAGCAGGCGATTATTCGTTCGATCCGCCACAGGATGATTGGCCAGGCCCAAAAATGAGCCGATCAGGATGGTCTCGCCCTTGTCGAAGCGGGAAGCCACCATGCCAGGCGTCCCATCGCTCAGCGTGGCTAAAATCTGGCTTTGAGTTCCCTTCAGCGGCTCCAGGGACTCGGCAAAATAAGCGCCCTTCAGCGTGTCGCTGCTGGTCAATCCCTTCAACGCAGGATGCGAATTATTCGCCACCACCAATTTTGCCCGCTCGGTCATTTTCACGTTTGACTCGATAGCGCCGAACACCTTGCTCAGCCCCATGCCAGGAATAACGTCGGCGGCAAAGCCCCGCTCGTCGTTCCAGGCCATGCGAGCTTCGGCCGCGACATAGCCGCCGTCGTTCACGAACTTTTTCAGCCCATCGGCTGCCTTCTGGCTGAACATCAAAGGATACGGGACGATGATCAGTCTGTATTGCGACACATCACCTGCTTCCAGATTCCTTCTATGAATGAAATCTACAGGGACATTATGCTCAACGAAAAAGCGGTAATAGCCGATCAGCGAATTTTGGTGGCCATCGAAATCGCCCCGCTGCTCGCCGCCGACCATCTGCGCCAGGGGATTATAGACGATGGCGATCTGAGCGGGAACGGGTTTGGATTCGAGCAATAGCTTTTGATTTTGATCGATGATGCGGGCAATTTCTCCCGCCCGTTTCGCCCGCTCGGTAACGCTGCCATCGAGATTGATCAAGCCGTAGCCGCCCGATTCGTAGCCCGAGGACATGGGATAGTAGGCGTAAATGTTGATGGCCTTGGCTCCTCTCGCCACGACGGACCACATCCAGAGGCGATGATCTTCGGGGGTGATGGGATCGCCGATTTGCAGGCCAATCGTGCCCTTGCCAGCCTGCAATTCCCCCACATAAAAGCCGCCGTTCTTGAGATTGGCGCTGCGGGAGAAATCCACCGCCACCTGAAATTTCCACAGCTCCCAGTGGCGGGCAGGATGATTGTGCTTGGGATACAGCGATGTGCCATAGAAATCCACCTGCTCTGCCATCAAAAAGTCGTCCGTTGCGCCGTAGCCGTTGAACGGAGAATAGAAGATCGACGGCACCGCAGCGTGCGAGGTGATCACGTGGGTTTTATCGGCCCGACGAACTGCCTCGTAGCGCATCCGCAGATCGCCCGCCAATTTTTCATAGATAAAATTCTTCCAGTCGATGAAATCGGTGTAGCTCAAAATCGTGCCGAAGCGTGGCGGATGCACCTCGTCCCAACTCTCGAAATTGCGATACCAGGCTCGATTCAAATTTTCTAACGCCTGATATTTTTGCGTGAGCCAGTCCCGAAATTTAGCCTGGGTATGAGGGCAAAAACAGAACTGGACATTGGGCACATAATTGATGTACGCCCAATTGACGATGTGCGGCTCACTCCACAAATCCCAGCCATGAAAATTGGGATACTTGATGGCGACTTTGGCCGTCTCGGTGTAAAAATTAAGCACCGCCTCCCGCACGCCCGCATGGTCGGTACAAAATCCTGGCGCTGCCTGGGAATGGACTTTATCTCCACCCTGCGTTTCGAACAGGCCATCGGGAAATTTCTTGCCCACCCAATCGGGCGCCGAATCCACATACATCTGGATAATGACCCTCAGCCCGACCTCCTGGGCCAATTCGCAGAGCAATTTCAGATTTTCAAAATGATATTCGCCAGGCCGAGGCTCGCAATGCGCCCATTCCACCCAGGTTCTGACGGTATTGAATCCCAGGGATTTGATCTGCTGCAAATCTTTTTTCCAGTCTGCTCTGGAATTGGGCGTAATTTCGGAGAGCATGGGCGCACGGGCTTTGCCGCCGCTGTACCAGACGGAGACGGGGAAGAAGTTGGGTTGTTTCAGCTCAGATTTTCCTTGAGCCATACCAAGAGTTACAAGCAAGATAATTAGCGATGAGACCAATGATATTTTTTCAGCCATAGTTCTTTTAGCCTTTTCAATTTTATCAGATGCCCAACGGATAGATGAAGCCAACTGATAAAAAATCTTTTTGAAATGCGTTCAATCTGTCGGTGGATACTTATTCGCAAACTCCAAGCTGATGAAATGAGTGCAGTAACTACATTGATTTTCCTCCAGATTCGAAGTCCAACTGGCCTTTTTTCTCCCTTAGTGCTCCATTTCAAAAATCATTATAGGGTTTGAAAACGGTCTATTTTTAAAATAATATCTTGCTCTATAGCAGTCATTACTGGAGCCCTTAAATAATTCCATCTGGATGAATGAATTTAAAGAAAGTGTTGATGCTCAAATTATGCTACCAAAAAAGGAAATAGTACACCGAAATCAATATGCTCGAATCAAAACATCTTTTTGAAAAAAACATTATTAACCTTAGTAACAAACGTGCCCCAGTAGTGCAAGAACCTTATTACCTTATCAGGAAACATGCTCAAATCAGAAATAAGCAAATAAGGTTCAGCACTGGTGGATTGTAATCGGTTACTAAGGTCAATAAGGTTTCATGGGTTTGTTCCATTTCATCGCATTTTTATCATTAAAAGCTATCAGAAGCAACATCATGTTAAATTAAATTGATTGATGATCGCTCTAAATATTTAAGCGAAGTCTGAGCCATTTTACAACCCACAGAGAAATTGTGAAATGATGTACTTAGATTTGAACTATTCGGATTTTCCGAATCGTTGCTTTTTAAGATTTTGTTCAATTTTAAAATCCTCTGATTCGAAGCCTCCTGCATAGTTCAATTATCACGGAATCATTTTCAACTCCATTTCCGCTCATATTCCTGATGAGGAATTAAGTTATCGTGTAATATTTGGTGTTCGATGAACCCGTAAGAATTCCTTACAGGTTGAATGTTCTGATAGCTCCCCTCAATTTTCGTTTGTCCATCTTCAGCCTGGTAAATGATAATTTGAGATCTATTTTTAGCTGGAAGATTTTTCACATTAAAAGCCCCTTGATAATATTTTATGTTCGCCATCTATTCTCTGGCAATCTGGGATGCGAGAGATCAATAGCTATAATTTATACCCAACACTCAATTCAACCGTGCGCAATCTCGAATTGCTATCTAATGGATAAATCTCATCGGTGTCATAGACCGAATGATGAAATCCCAATTGCCCGAGCCAATAGCCACGCTGCAAATCAAGTTGATAGGCCATTGCTGGGTAGCCGAATAATGGAGCTGGCTCGTCCATGATATATGAAAAATCAAACTCGTCGGGATTTTCTTCTTCTCGGATAAAATGAAATTTGGTTCTATCCCGTGATGCCAGTGACATCGATGGTCCGAGAGAAATACAGATGTCCCACTGCTGCAAGTGCATTAGTTTGAAGTTTAGCAGGATCGCAGTATTGATGTAGTTGACCGAAAAATTGATATTGTTACTTTTGACCACACGGTCAAAATAGAAGGCATAGCTTATCTTTTGGGAATGCAAAAAGAATCTTCGCAACGCATAGGAGATTTCTCCCCGCAGTCCAAGGATGTTGCTGAGGTGATAGTGCCTGCCAATTCCGATAGAAAAACCAGGCCTGATTTTAAAGTCTTCATAGTTTGTCAGCGTTAGATTTCCACCAATTTTAACATAAAATTGGTGCAATGGATTCTTTAATCCTCGGGTTGAGGCAAACATCTCATAAGTCAAAAACGGGCCGACACAAAATCCAATCATTCCTCCTTTGATACCATTTGCCATTTTATCATGCGGGATGGCTGCACCGATGGCTACACCCCACAAGGTGCCAAAAAAAGCGCCAACTGGGGTAAAAATAATTTTATCGACCAACCTCAGCCGCTGCTCCGCCGAATCTTTTTGTGCCAGACTGGAAGCGATGAATGAAGCTGATTCTGCTTTGGTGTAAGCGGTTGCCAATGAAATCAGCAAATCATTATTTGCTGTAGCGAATTGAGCCTTGCACTCTGGCATAATGCAGAAAACAGTGACAATAAAAATCGCTCCACTCAAAAATTTGATCCCACCCATATTAATTCACCTCGATTTTCAGACATTGCTCCGCTAATAGCCATTGCTTACTGGCGATTTCATATTTTCTAACCCAACTTCGGCGATGATCTCACGGTAAGTCACCAGACGGATATTTCTCGCCTTCAAAACCTTCTGGAATTTTTTGGAGCACAGCGCCTTCAACTCCGCCTGGCGATGCAGGCTCATCTGCGGCAGGCCGCCTGGATTCATATCCACCAGCGCATTCATCTCTGGCGTTGCCATGCCAATATGAAACACAGCCAGATGTTTGGTCCCTGGTTCCAGCCGCTTGACAATGGCGGCGAGGCTATCGGTTTTATGCGGCGGCGCCACGCTGTAAATGCTTTTCATATCCACTTCGCCGAAGTAGCGGGAGATGCCCAGGCCGTATTCTTGCGCCAATCGTTCCACCAACGCCCGCAGTTCGGGGGTGTCCACGGCGGTGCCCATGTGATAATCCACATAATCGATATGCAGGCCAGATTGCAGCGCCCGCTGGATCTGCGCCCGCAGCTCCATTTCGACTTCTTCGATTTTAGGATTATTATCGAAGAACAGCTTTCGAGATGGAAAGAAATAACCGCAGCTATCCACCAGGCTGGGCACGCCGCCTTGGCCGAGGATCGGTCCCCAGCGATAATTTTTCCATTCGGCATTCAGCGTGAGATGCACGCCCACCGAAATTTCGGGATGCCCCTTCAAAATATCCACCGCTTCCTGATACCAGGGACAGGCGAACATCACCGACGCCGAAAACGGCAAGCCAGTTTCGATCACCTGTTGCGCCGCCTGGTTGACCGTATGGCACATACCGATGTCGTCGCAGCGGATCAATAATACCGCTGGAACGTCTGATGTTTCTTTGATAGCAGTTCGATTTTGGCTGCAGTTCATAAAAATTATTAGAGAGAAAAGCACCATTCCTAATTTCATTTCTATGGCTTCCTTTTGTTTTATTTTTCTTTTTGAAATCTGAGTTGCTTTTTATTGCTACTGAGTCAGATTAAGTTGAGCGCCTTTTCTTAGTGAAAATATTTTTGCTATCGACATCAATTTTTTCAATGCCACATTATTTATCCGTTGGATTCATCAATCCGTTGGGGAAAAAATTAATTTAATTGTCCAACGGATAGATGAAACCAACCGATTTTCAAATCTGACTAAGTTGTATTATTGATTCTTATCTTAATCATTGTCTGATCGATCCAATTAACTATGGATATCCCGACTTGTGATTTCCAATTTTCAAGCTCTTCTTTCGTGAGCTGAAACATGAAATCACCTGGATACCGATTTAAATTTCTTTTAACCGTTTGAAGTAAACCTCTGGTCTCTACCTGATATGGCTGAGCCAGATCACGATCCAGTATGACTTGCTGCGTTCCAATCGTAAAGATTTTACTCAACACCGATACCCGAGATGATCGACGATTTATGATCTGGACCGAATTCTATTGAAACCTCCAGGCTACTCACGCTTTTTTGAGACCACTGGCTTCAGCAGCAGGTCCTGAAAATCGAAACTGAAATCGGTCGCAGGGGAGACAGCCCTCATTTTCGCCTGTTCGATCGAGCCATCTGGATTGAGGGCAAATGTTACAAAGGCATCAGCTCGTAGCTCGGGATTGCGCCAGCGAACGATAAACGTGTCATACTGCCAATGCTCGAGATCACCGATTAGATCAGGTGTATGCGAAAAGCGCATGACCAATTTTTCCTGCTCCAGCGAAATCGAAATTTCGCCGTACCACGCATCGGCGTAATTGCCTGCATAGCGCTGGAGCGGCAGCGAAGGCTTGGAAGTCGAATCACGGCCCGCCATGATTTTTTGCTCTCGGGCAGCCAGGGCGGAATCTGCTTTGAATTTCATCTTGCGGAATGCTGCCAGCCAGTCGAAGGGTTTCGCTGTTATGAATTGATCCAGGATATGGTACACCAGCGTGTTAAAGGCGTAACCAGACTCTTGATTGGTGAGCACCGCCACGCCAAGCTTTAGCTCTGGGATCATGGCGACCCGAGAGACAAAGCCAGGCAGGCCGCCCGTATGGGAGACCAGCTTATAGCCCCGATAATCCCGCAGGCTAAAACCAAGGGCATAGCCATTAAAATTCGCCCGCAGGGGCGCCAGTTCTGCTGGTGGATCGGCAATGGGAATGGGCGTAACGAACCCCCAAAGCTGCCGCATAGTCGCTGGCGGAAACAGCCGCTCGCCGCTTTGCAATCGCCCCGAATCCAACTGCACGATCATCCAGCGGGCCATGTCCTCGGCATTGGACAGGATCCCCCCTGCTGGATTGACATTATCGCTGGTAAACGGAGCAACAGGCCGCACACTGCCCGCAATTTCGGCATGAGGAATGGCCACGTTGGGGGCTTCATGGAAGGACGAGATGCTGGTTTTGCTATTGACCATGCCGACTGGTGCTAAAATGCGCTGGGCTACAAAATTTTCCCATGATTGTCCCGACACCGCTTCGATCACTTCGCCAGCCACGCTATAGAGCACGTTATCGTAGGCATAAGCGCTGCGGAAGCTCTTGGCTAAAGGGATATGGCGTAGTCGGCGCACGATTTCTTTGCGCTCGTAGGTCGTGGCAGGCCACCAGAGCAGATCGCCTGCACCCAATCCCAGTCCGCTGCGATGAACCAGCAGATCACGGATGCTGAGTTCCCGTGTGACATACGGATCGGCGAGCTGAAACCATGGCAGATAGTTGATCACGGGGGCATCCCACTCCAACTTGCCCTCGTTGACCAGGATCGCCAGAGCAGTGGCGGTAAAGGCTTTGGTATTCGATGCGATGCCAAACAGCGTCTGGGCGTTCACAGGGGTCGGTTCGCCCAGTTGGCGCACGCCATAGCCTTTGGCAACCACTACTTTACCATCCTTCACAATAGCCAATCCAAGCCCAGGGACCTGGAACGCTTGCATGACGCTGGAGACATAGCTATCGAGCTGTGATAAATTTTTGGGCAGCTTCGGCTGGCCGAAGGACGAAGTGATCAAGATCAGAGCTAAAAAAACGGTAATTCTTTTTCGCATAGGAAACCTCAGAAAAATTTTTTTCTCCCACAGGAATGACATCCCACAGAAATGATTTCAGAATAATTTGTTTTGGTCTCAGAAATGAAAGGTCTCAGAAATGAATTTGACCATGGAAATGGAGCAACCATGGAAAATTTTTTCAAAGCAACAGTTCTGTGGGAGGAATGTTTTTCTCCCACAGAAATGTTATCCCACAGAAATGAGACTCTGAAATTGATTGGTCTCAGAAATGAAAGGTCTCAGAAATGAATTTGACCATCGAAATGGAACAACCATGGAAAATTTTTTCAAAGCAACAGTTCTGTGGGAGGAATTTTTTTCTCCCACAGAACTGACATCCCACAGAAATGAGACTCAAGAATTAATTGGTCTCAGAAATGAAAGGTCTCAGAATTAAGTTTGACCATGGAAATGGAACAACCATAAAAAATTTTCAAAGCAACAGTTCTGTGGGACAGCAATTCTGTGGGAGGATTTTTTTTCTCCCACAGAAATGAATTTGACCATGGGAATGGAGCAACAATGGAAATTTCATTTCAAGCAATTCCATGGTTGTTCTGTCATCCATGGGAAGGCTTTATTTAGCAAAACAATAAATGCAACTTCTCTACGCTCAATAAGTCACCCCCACAGAAAAAATATGCACGCCATGAAAAACGCCGAAATCCTGGTAGGCGTAATCGAAACGGAAGCGATTGTGCAACAGCTTCTGTTTCACGCCTACACCCAATGTCAAGCCACGCTCATCATAATTGCCCATGTAGCCCGAGCGCAGGATCAGCAATTGTTGATATTCAAACTCTGCCCCAAATTTGAATTTCTCCCGAAAATCTGGGGCATGACGGGTTTCCAATCCCACCAGTAGCGAGTAATCCTTTTGCTCGGTCAGGAAAAAGGACAGCGGATCGATCGTAAGGCTGAAGCTCACCCCAAATGGCAGCGGAAATTTTTCCTCCTCATATCTGATCTCTCGAGAAAAATTCTGAATGGCAGCGCCAAAGCGGATGTTGTGATACAGAAAATCATAGATGGCGCCGATGTCGATGGCAGGTTCGCCGTGGATATAGGATTTTTCGCCGATCTGCAGGTTGGGATCATCCACATCATTGCCTGCCAGGGCGATCCAGGCACTGCCCAGATCCTGTCGGGCATATTTCACTCGCACGCCATACGAGAAACGATCGCTCACTCGCTGGCTGAATGATACTCCCAGCGCCAGGCTCTGGGGAGAAAATGTGTCGGTATCGACAAAGCCCTGCTCGTTATTCGCCCTGCGGGTACCATAAAACTCGCCGTAATCCATGATCAAAAAATCCAGCGCCACCATACCGAAACGACCGATGGCGAAGGCGGCGGCAAAGGAGCTATTATTGATGTCGGCAATGCCCTTCGTGTAATTGAGGGTGAAATCGATTTTGCCCTCCAGCCAGCCAAGACCAGCAGGATTCCAGAACACGGTATTGGCGTTGCGGATGGTCACCAGGCCCAATCCCCCACGGCCAATCGCCTCTGCCGAGATCGGATTCTCCAGAAATCGAAATCCTACCTGGCCCTTCTTGACCTGACCAGTGGCAGGTTGTGTCGCAATGAGTATCACTGCGACGATGGCAAGTAGTTTTTTATATTTCATTAGTTTCTCCTACATTAAAAATTCCAAAACACAAATACCAAACGACAAATAATTTCCAAATTCGAATTCTTAAATTCCAATCGTACTCAAATTTTAAATATGAGTCTACTGTAAAAGATTCAAACCACTAATTTCTCGAATTGACACGAATTGCCTTTATGGAACTAAATAAAACTTAAATTTTCGAAATTCGTGCAATTGGTGGTTTTTAGAGTGCACTCAAATATCCAATGGGGAATCCATTTTGGAACTTGTAATTTTGATTATTGAAATTTGGAATTTTTGTTTTGATTATCGAACCAAAATAAATTTAACGAACTGCTCTGGTAATTTTTCTCCTGCCAGATTCTCCGCCTCAGTGACTGCCAGAATGTAAATGCCGCTAACGACATACTGATTGGTATCGGTGCGCTGATTCCAGACCTCTTGATCAGTACCAAAATGATCGATGCTGGAAATCCTGTCCCCTGTTTCGGTGTAAACGGTCAATTTGCATTTATAAGGCAAATTGGCAAATAAAATTTGTGACTCGGCGCCAGGAAACCCCAGCCCACCCGCTTTGATGGTCGCTGGATTGGGGACCACTCGCACCCGATCGCTCACTTCCAGCCCCGCTTTGAAAGGAATGGCAGGCAGGCCAGAGCGATTGACGTAGCGGGAGCTTTCCAGGCGCATTCCTGGAAACAGCGGATCATTGTTCCCTGTGCCATCGTCCACCGCTGTCACAGCATAGTAGTAGCTCACGCCTCGAACCACATCCCGATCGATATACTGGGTCTGGGAACGGTCCGTGGTTTCATGGATCAACTCCCATTTATCGCCGCTGTAATTGTCCAGCGGGTCATTTACGAACGCTGCCCCTTTCTTACGGTAGATTCGCCAGGCATACCAATCATCAACGCCCGTATCTGGGTCCTTGAAATAGGAAGCATCGGGATAGGACCATTCGATGACCACCCGATCGGCATCGCTGGTGATTTTTACATCAGGTGGTGGCGGAGGATCTGGCACGTTCAGGCCATTATGCCAGGCCCAATAGGCCCGATCCATCACCCTGGCCAGCGAATCGACGCCTGTCATGATCCAGCGATTCTTTTCCTGATCATCGATCTCTTTGTTGAACCAGGCCTTGCCGATGGAATCGGCCACTTCCCAGGAAATCGACCCAACGCCGATGGCGTACGCCACCACGATCGAATCGTAGATTCCCGCCTGGCTGTTTTTGGTCAGTTCGTATGGGCCGACAGTGATGAATCGCATGGGGCCTTTTTCGGGCCGAGTGTCCCACCCCTGCGTGATGATGTCCTTGGGAAATTTGCCCCGATTGTCATGGCCGATATAGGTATCCCGCAGGCCAAAATCCCGCCGACTCCACAAATCCTTCACGATTCCTGCATGAGGCATCGAGTAGGGCTGGGACGGATCATCGCTGAGATCTTGAGCCGATTTGGAAGCGTACAGCAGCGTATAGCCAGGGATCTGCGGCGAGATCAAATGTCCCGTCTTGCGGTCTGGGTCGCCTGTGTCATCAGTGCTGCCGTTGGGGTAAGCCGTTGAGCCAGGGTATTTTGAATCCCAATAATAGGCGACCTTCAAACTGTCCCGTGCCCGCCCTGTTACCAGGCGTGATTTCATGGCGAACCAGCTATCCAGGTCGTCCTCGCCCTCATACGCAAAGGAACGCAGCACTTCGTACTCGCCCGCCTTGGAAGGGCCAAAGCTGAAGGCGATGGGCCACCACAGACGGATGGTCTGGTCGGGGAAAAAGTCATTGGGGTTGGGATTTTCGATGGGCCGTTTGGTTTCGCCAGTGAATTTGTAGGTTGCCTTCCAGATGATGTAGTCCTGATGGAATGGATTGCTGAAGGCATAGACCTCAACGTGGGTACGGATTCCCCAGTAGGGCAAAATATCTTCCCAGATGGCGCAGATATCCGCTTTCAATTTGGGGTCAGTCTGCCAGCGGTATTCACGGTTTTGGGGGATACCATCGACAATGACATAGGGCGGCCGATAACGGCGAATCTCCCAGGAGAAATCGTTTTTGCCATTGCTGACGAACGGCGTGCGGATGATCTTGCGGTTGCCTCGCTCGTCGATGCAGCCGTTATCATCCAGGCAGATGGGATTGAAGATCTGGTACAGCATCTGGGAGTGCCATTGATCCTGTGGGTAGTACCAGATTTCGGTGTTCTGGGGGCCTGTGCCTGTCAGCATCCAGCTATATTGGGTGGTGAATTGGCCCTCGCCGTTGAGCTTTTTGAGATCGAGTTTGATGGCGTTGACGTCGATGAATAGCGGCGGCCCGTTGAAATCTTTCTGGCCATAAGCAGGATTAAAGGAGATGATGCTAATAAGCATCAATCCGATTACCAATGGCGTTATTGATTTGGACATTTCTGGCTCCTATGAAAAGTTTTTCAAGATACGATTAGGGATTTTATTTCTCCCACAGAACCGTCCGCCAGTTTGCGGGCGGTCCGCCTTCTGGCGGAATGTTATCCCACAGAAATGAGACTCAAGAATTAATTGGTCTCAGAAATGAAAGGTCTCAGAAATGAATTTGACCATCGAAATGGAACAACCATGGAAAATTTTTTCAAAGCAACAGTTCTGTGGGAGGAATTTTTTTCTCCCACAGAACTGACATCCCACAGAAATGAGACTCAAGAATTAATTGGTCTCAGAAATGAAAGGTCTCAGAATTAAGTTTGACCATGGAAATGGAACAACCATAAAAAATTTTCAAAGCAACAGTTCTGTGGGACAGCAATTCTGTGGGAGGGATTTTTTTCTCCCACAGAATTGTTATCCCACAGAAATGAGACTCAAGAATTAATTGGTCTCAGAACTGAAAGGTCTCAGAATTAAGTTTGACCATGGAAATGGAACAACCATAGAAAATTTTTTCAAAACAACAGTTCTGTGGGACAGCAATTCTGTGGGAGGAATTTTTTTCTCCCACAGAAATGAAATTTACCTTGGAAATGGAACAACCATGGAAAATTTTCAAAGCAACAATTCTGTGGGACAGCAATTCTGTGGGAGGATTTTTTTTTCTCCCACGGAATTAGCTTCCACAGAACGGTAATGGAATAACCCTGGAAATTATTTTAGAATGATCAGCCATGAAATAGTTTATCTCGCTAAAACCATCTTCTCCGCTGCCATAAATGATGGTGCGGTCAGTTGATAGACATAAATCCCTGACGGCAAATCGCTGGCATCGAACATTGCCTGATGCCAGCCCTGCTCTTGTGCTTCATCTACCAGAATCGCCAGTCGCTCACCCAACAAGTTGAATACTTCCAGCTTGATTTTCGCTGGCTGGGCTACATAATAGCGAATCGTGGTACGGCTATTGAAGGGATTGGGATAGTTCTGCTCCAGGACGAAGCTTTTGGGAACCTGTGATTCGGGCTTGCCTGCCGCAGTATCCACCTGCAAAACGCTACCGATGGTCTCCAGCAGTGGCTGGCTATTCCCCATATCGTCATGGCTCAATTCCCAGACGATGACCCCGCCCAGCTTTTTTTGCCGAACATATTCGCATTTGAGTCGCACCGAAAGCGTGTCATCGTAACTCAGCAATTTGGTCCGATTCGGATTGGTGAGATAGGGCACCTGGGACAGGTTATCCCAATGATAGGTCCATCCTGCTGCGATTAAGGGGATGATCTCATAATAGGGCCGATCGACACAGCCCGTGCTGGGTCCATATAATTGACTGGCGGAGAACTCCTTGCCATAAAATGGAATGCCGAGAAACACTTTTTCCTCAGGTAGGCCTCGGGATAGCAAGTACTGAATGCCCCGATCCACCGAGCCTTCGGCTTCATTGGCAGGAGCGTACAGCGGCGAATTATGTCCCGCATGATTGGTCCAGCTACCATGAAAATCGTAAGTCATGCCGCCGATCCAGTCGGTATAATTTTTGAGAGTGGCAAAATCAAACCACTTGCCCGACCAATCGCTCACAGGCACCGCCATGGTCAGCAGCAGGTTCGGGCTGGCGGCATCGAAGGCCGCCCGTAGCTCCTGCATCAGCCGATTCAAATTGCTGCGGTCGGTCTCAGATTGGGGGAACTCCCAATCGATGTCGGCGCCATCGTAGCCGTTGTTGAGGCAGAAATTTTTGACACTTTCCACGAACCTGGCACGGGCAGTTGCATTGGCCGACATTGGCGAAAAACCATCACAGTTGCCCCACCCGCCGATGGAGACGATGATCTTTTTCCCTGCCTGATGCGTTTTGGCGACCAGTTGCGGATAGAGGAAATTATTATACATCGCCAGGCTGCCATCGGCATTGGGCCAGATGAAGGCATGGGCGATGTGGGTGAGATTTTTGAAATCCACCTTATCGGCTGGAAAAGCGTTCCGCTTCCAGGCTGTGTAATAGCCGACGACTTTCGGCGCTGGCGTGCTATGGCAGGTGGACAACAGTAAAATTAGCATCAGCAGAACTGACATTAGGGATCGTTTTTTGATGGTCATTTTCAATATTTCTTTCCTCGGATCAATCCTACTAATAATTGAGCCTTAGCTTTGCTGACTCCCAATAGCGTTCAGATTAAAAATTCACCCGCAGCCCAAGTAGCACTCGTCTCGGGTTAAGGAACAGCGGTGCGGTGAACCAGCCGATGTCGATGTGATCCTTGTTCCATTCGCCCAGTTTGTCATTCCCGTGCTGGTCGCCGCTCTCGAATGGCAAATGCAGCGAATTTTTGTAACGATCGAATTGGGCGCTGCTCATGTTGCCGAACGACAGCCGTTTCTGATTGAACAGATTCTGAACCGTCACCACAAATTCCATGTTGATATTGGCAAATCGGATCAGCTTGGACGCCCGCATGTCCACATTGGAGTAATCCACAATTTCGATCTTCTTCTGCTGCTCCTCGGGTTCCTGTGGATTGATAATCTGTTTGCCGCCATCCCGCCATTCAAAGAACAAATTGCACAATAACCCACCGAGCGGCCTGGTGCCAAACAACCCTGGCCCCCACTCCTTGGGCGTGTGCAGATTGAGGTTGATATTGGCCTTCGGCAGCGGCTCGGTGATAATCAGGTTGGCCCAGCGTTGTTCTTCTTTCGCACGGAGCCGATTTTCGAACACCGTGGCCAATCCACTGCGGCCACTGCTCTGGAGCATGTATTCATAATTGCCCCAGAACGTGAAAAAGCGGCCCATGTTTTTTTCAAGCCGTAGCTCGATGCCCCGAATGTCTCGATAGGCATCGGGGAAATATTTGTTCACCTGCATCTCCTCGTAGTAGTCGACATAGGTGCGGCTTAACGGCTCGTCTTTCACGTCTTTGTAATAGAACGTGACATTGAGCAGAAAGCTCGAGAGAAAGCTCTGCTCATAGCCGAATTCGTAGGCAATGGTCTTGGCCATGGTCAGGTCGGGCGTCGGCACAATCACGCCACCCGATGAGATCGATTGGTTGTAAAGGAAATGGATATTGGGTCGCTGATAGAAATGGCCGTAATTGAAATAGAGCTTGCTGCTGACCGTGATGGGGAAGGCTACGCCGAGTCGGGGTGACAGGCGGAACTGGGTTTTGTTTTCGCCCACAGGCCAGCCAGGCGGCTGATCCAGCATGTCACGAAATTGCACCCATTTCTCCCACGAGCCAAATCGGCCAGGCAGATATTGGTAGGTGATGTTATAAAAATTGGTGTAATCGATGTCCAGCGGATGTTGTACGATGTACGATTTTTTATTGGGATTGAAATAATCAGCTCGCAGACCGACATTGGCGATCATGCCCTGGAATTCCAGCTTGTCCTGCACATACAGCCCGATCTCCACTGGTTTGACTTTAAAATATTGCCAGGTATCGGGCGTCCAGCTCTGCTCGGATTGCAGCCAGGTGCCCGAATTTACCGAGAGATAATTGTATTTGATGTTGAAGCCCGTCTCGATCTGATGATGCCGCCCCCATTGCGTGGTCAAATCGCCTTTGAGATTGGCCACCCAGGAATACGAAGTATCGGCTGCCTGGAGGCCACCATATAGCCAGAAGAAATTGGTGATATCGGTGAGCCAATTGGTGGAGGCATTGGGTGCACCCATTTTGGGCACGTTGAGCACCCGAAACGAATCCACATAGGTCCAGGCGCTGGCTTTGGTGGTGTCCAGGCCGAAAGGAATGACCTCATGGTCGGCATAGCTGAACTGAAAATCGACGGTGTAGAAGGTGCGAGGCGTAATGGTGTGAGTGAATTTGGCGCCAGCGATGATGAAGCGCTGGTCATAATTTTGCAATCGGCTTTTGTTGAACATCTGGATAAATCCTTCGGAGCCACCCAGCAGCCGTGCCTGTTGCGCCACCGAAGCGGCGGTGCTGCTGAGGAAATTGAAGCGGCTGGAGTTGTCGATCAATGCCCCGCCGAAGGTGGAGGGTCGGCCCGCTGTGACGGTATTGACCGCCGCATACATCCCGTTCAGCGATAGCTTCATATTGCTGCTAAAGCGGGAGATGATTTTGAGCTGGCTGTTCCAATCGAGATAATTATCCCGTGGCCCGATGGGGAAGGCGAATTGCGTGTTCTCATATTTGCCAGCCAACAAAAAGGTGGTGTTCTTCAGCCAATTCGTAATAAATGGGATCGGCCCTGTGATGGTGCCTTCCAGAAAGACGTCGGGTTTGTTGGCAAATTCATATTGCGGATGTTGCAACAGCCACAATTTCCGTTTCTGTTCGGGTGTCAATTTGGCGTTTTTCGGCAGACCGATCGCCTCGTAATTCTGGCGTCCTTCGGTCGCTCGCTTCCAGCCTCGGAAATAGCGAAGCTCTGCTGGCACTGTGGTATCGCCATAGGTCCCCTTCCAGGCATAACCCGTTTCCGATGTATCGGCATAGATGCGGTAGATCAGCGATTTGTCGCTCCAGGGATTGACGCCGAAAAATTTCGGCTGGTTGGATGGCGTATAGTCCATTTTCACCGACACCGTGTATTTATCGGTGGCGCCTTCTTTGGTGACCACATTCACCAGACCTGACCGAAAGCCGCCGTATTTGGCTTCAAAGCCGCCCGTGAGCACCTGCAGCTCTTCCACGGAAGTTGAGTTCAACGACAGGTAGGAATTTTCCGACCTCGGATCTCGCACCGAAATATCGTCCACTCGGACATCGGTCTCTCGAATAGCCCCGCCTCGGATACTCAGACCATGGCCATCGTTGCCTGCCACCAGTTCCACCCCCTTGATTTTGTTCACGAACTCATCCACCCGCAGCACAGGCGCCTCGATGATGCGATCGCTCAAAATGATCTCCTGCGTCCCCGACACATCCGCCTTGATCACTTCTCGCTCGGCCACCACCTGCAGCGCCTCCATCTCCAAAACAGTTGCTTCCAGCGCAAATTCCACATTGGTCGTGCGATCGAGATTGACCCGCACCTGCTGCACCACCAGCGAGCTGTAGCCCATCATCGTCGCCCGCAGATTGTAGGTGCCTGGCGGAACATTGAGGATCACGAAATAGCCAGCGGCGTCTGCGGCTGCCCCAAGCCTGGCCTCGAGTTTGATCGCTTTGCCAGCTTGCCAGATGCTTTCGATCATCACATTGGCACCAGGCAGCGGCTCTCCATTGGCTTTGTCGAAAATTCTGCCTGTGATTTTGCCATTGGCGCCATAACTATTCACAACGAGAGAGCAGGCCAATAAGGCCAACAGGATGGTCCCGCTGAAGCGGCGAACCACCTTTCGTTGTTTCCGCTGCATCATGACGTTTTGCTCCTTCTGATAATGGAATTTTTGATGAACCAAAAATCATTGCATCGAATGTCGTGCATTCAACATTATTGTATGGCTTAAATCTATCAAAGAAAATATAATCCGTTTAGAGTTGATCCCGTCAGAAGATGCGTGGCAAGAGAGGTATGTCAGGTTGATTCTCATGGCAGTTTCCATGAATAATTCAGATCGCAGTTCAATTGTCCACTGGCAAAAGAACCACATTTCCTGTGCTAAATATAATTCAAACTTATCAGTTTGTCAAGCAACTTCTTTTGTTACGGAAATTTTTTTCTTGAAAAGGGGGCATTATTTGATTATATTAGCGCCAATTGATTAGCCAATGGAACGATTAACTAACCGCTGATCTATGTTTGAGACGAGGTGGTTTTCAAACTCAAAAGCAATGACCCTTATTAAGAGATCGAACTTTACCAATCGTTAGGATCCAAAAAACCACTTCGTCGGGACACAATACTGGCAAATCAACAGAAAGGGCCCACAATGCATGTGATCGCTCTGGACCTCGGTGGCACCAAGCTCGCCGCTGCGTTGTTCGATGAAACTGGCCACTTGTCGCATCATCAAGTGCAACCGCTGGAAAAACGGCAGGGCAAGGCAGTGGGAGCGTTGATCATTCGCCAGATCGAACGCTTGCTGGACGCTGCCAGTGCGCAGTCAATCGAAATTAACGGCATCGGGATTTCGGTGCCAGGCATCTATTATTCGAAAACAGGCCGAGTTTGGGCGCCCAATATCCCTGGCTGGACCGACTATCCCCTGCTCGATGAAGTGCTGGCCATGCCCCAGGTTCATTCCATTAACGTCAAAATTGATAGCGATCGGGCCTGTTACATTCTCGGCGAGACATGGCAAGGCGCTGCCAGGGGCTGTAAAAACGCCATCTTTCTGGCCATCGGCACGGGCATTGGAGCAGGCATTCTGGTGGACGGGCAAATTTTGCGGGGCTACGGCGATATTGCAGGTGCTGTCGGCTGGATGGCGCTGGATCGCCGTTTTCTGGATGAATATCGAACCTGCGGTTGCTTCGAATATCACGCTTCGGGCCTGGGATTGGCCAGGATCGCTCGAACATTGCTCGCCAGCGATCGAAATTATTCTGGAATCCTGCGCCAGAAAAATAGCGAACAGATCACCTCGCATGACATTTTCGCTGCCCATGCGCAGGGCGATCCCATCGCCACAAAAGTTCTGGATGAGGCGATTGTCTATTGGGGAATGGCGGTGGCCAATCTTGTGAGCATCTTCAATCCTGAAAAAATCGTCATCGGCGGTGGTGTGTTCGGTCCCGCCGTCCAGTTTTTGGATAAAATTGTGCAGGAAGCCGAGCGCTGGGCGCAGCCGATTAGCATGCGACAGGTGGCCATTGAGGTCTCCACCCTCGGTGGAGATGCAGGGCTTCTGGGCGCAGGGCGACTGGCCTTTCTGGCGTTGAATAAAACTGATTGAGTCATACCTCCCCTTGCGCCAGCCATGCGCCTGGGCAAGGGTAATGATCCAAAGCAGAATTCCATTCATCACTCGGCTGCTCGTCCTCTGTTTGATGGGTCATCGAATGAAGGATAGCCGCATATTTCGATGCTGCTAGATCCAGTCAGTAATAAACAGGGAGCTACTGGGGGCTAATCCAAAAATGATTGGTTCGAACTTCAAAGGAGCAAAATAATGTACCACCGCAAACTCGTCTTTGCCGCCGCTTGCCTGGGGATGTTGATGTTCGGAATCGTGTTCACCACGCTGGGTTCCGCCTTACCTGCCATTATTGAAGCCTCTCAATTCATCAACAAAGCGATGGCTGGCTCGCTGATGGTTTTCCTTTCAGCAGGAATCCTGGCTGGCTCCGTGGTGTTTGGGCCTATTGTGGACCGCTACGGGTATAAGAATTTGTTCATCATTTGCACCGCACTCATCGGCCTGGGACTGGTAGGGATCGCCTATGCGCCCACGGCCTGGTGGCTGCGTATGTCGCTTCTGGTCATTGGCTTTGGCGGCGGAGTGATTAACGGAGCCACCAATGCCTTAGTAGCCGACATCGCCGAGACGGGCAAGAGCGCAGGCTTGAGCCTGTTGGGCGTGTTCTTCGGCATCGGCGCCATTGGCGTGCCGTTTCTACTGGGCGTGTTGCTCCATCTCGCATCCTATCAGACGATCATCGCTGGGGTGGGCATTTTCGTGCTGCTTTCCATGCTGTACTACATGGCGATTCGTTTCCCCCTGCCGAAACAACTGCAGGGCTTCCCGATCGGTCAGGCCACGAAATTGATGAAAGAAGCCACTCTGTGGCTGTTCGGCTTGATCCTCTTTTTGCAGAGCGGGATGGAGTTCACCGTGGGCAATTGGACAGCGCTCTTTTTGAAAGAGGAATTGACCATTGCCGCCAGTCGGGCGGCGCTGCTGTTCTCCTTCTACTGGCTCGGCCTCACGGTAGCCCGTTTGGTCCTGGGCCACCTGCTCAAAAAGAGCTCCCCTGCTATCGTTCAATACTGCAGCCTGGGCATTGCATTTATCGGCGCCGTGGTGATGATTCGCTCTCAGCAATTGGGTATCTCTATATTCGGTCTAACGCTGATCGGAGTGGGCTTTGCTGCATGCTATCCCATTATGCTCGGTTATGTGGGCGAACGCTATGCTCATCTTTCGGGCACCGCATTCAGCATGGTATTGGTCATCGCCCTGCTTGGGGGCACCTTGTTCCCATATCTCACTGGCGCTTTCAGCCAGTGGTTTGGCTTGCGCTATTCACTCATCATTATCCCGACGAGCCTGCTGGTTAGTGCGATGCTGTTCACCATCGTCCTAAGTCGAATCACTCGAAAATCAACCTGACACGAATCTTATAAAAACTGAGGGAAAATTATGCTGGCAACAATCTGGTTAAGCAACGCAAAAGCAGTGATGGACCGAATTGCGGAAACGCAGATGGAGAATATCAAAACAGCGGCCGAGGTGATGGCCAATTCCATCGCCATCGGACGCTGGGTGCATACCTTCGGCTGCGGCCACGCCACCCTGCCTGTCGAGGAAATGTATCCTCGCATCGGCGGCTTTGTGGGTTTTCACCCGATGATCGAATTGCCGCTCACGTTTTTCAGCCATATCGTTGGCGAGATGGGCATTCATCAATTTCTATTTTTAGAGCGAGCCGAAGGCTTTGGCAAGGAAATCATGAAAAGCTATCAGTTCGATCCCCGAGACACGATGTGGCTGTTCTCCCATTCAGGCATCAACAACGTGAATATCGACATTGCCCTGGAGGCAAAACAGATCGGCATGAAAGTCGTGGTGGCTGGTTCTGCCAATGCGTTCAAGGACAAACAGACCCGTCATTCGTCTGGCAAAAAGCTGTTCGACGTCGCCGATATCGTCATCGACACCTGTGTTCCCTCGGAGGACGCATCCGTGCCGCTGAAACATCATTTTGATAAAGTCGGCCCTGTCTCCACCATGGCGTTCGTCACCGTGGTCTGGATGACCATTACCACCGTTGCCGAAATTCTGGCCGATCGGGGCATCAAATTATTCATCCATCCTTCCCACAATTTGCCAGGCGACACCACAGCCAGGGAGCGATTGGACAATGCACTGAGGGAATATAAGAGACGGGTGGCAGGAGTGTAGATCCCTATCGCGTTGAGTTGTTTACCCTGTGAAAAGTGATCATAGAGTTCTGCAAAATGGACAATTTTATCATTCAGAGTGAAGCGAAGGAATCACATAATCCCTGCTAATAATGGATTGTTTCGTCGCTTCACTCTTCGCAATGGCCCGATATTTGACATTTTGCAGATATCTAAGAAATAATTGAACAATCCCAGCGCAAACCATTCTCTGTTGGTTTCTTCAATCTAAGCTAAAATAACCTGCTTCTAATTTTTTCTTTATTCCAGCCCAAAATCAATCTTTTTCATCGGAATCGGCAGGGTCAATTCAAAACCTGGTTCAGAAGATATCTCATCTTCGGTCCAAAAATTAAAATCGAGCGTTGGAAAAACGATCAAGCCGACAAAGGCAGTCATTCTGGGGGTGATTTTAAGATCCCCTCCTCCTTTGCCGAACAGCAGACCAAATCCGGCGCCAAATGCTACGCTTGCTTCGTCAACCGAGGCGCTTCCCACCTGAATATCTATAAAGATATATCGATCATCTTTCCTGGTAGAGTTTTGAAATGATTTTGCGCCAATCGTCAGATTTATAAAAATGTCATCATCCAGGCCTATAATTCCAATACCTATCTTAGGCCCCATGGTAAAGCCTCGATTGGAATCCCAGCCAATCTTGATGCCAGGGCTTACATAAAGGAGGATCTGGTCGCTGGCTTTCACATTTATAAAGTCAGCGACCAGAACAAGCATCACCGTGACGAAGGCCGATCGCATCAGAAATTTTATTGATTCCATCTCGACCTCCTGATAGGGCTGGGCATCAGTTTCCCACTGCGAGAAAATAATGGCATCAGCGTTCTATGATTTGATGAAGTTTTTATTTATCGCTGAACTTCGGCTGCCGCTTCTGAATAAACGCCGAAACGCCCTCTTTCATATCCTCGGTCTCACAGATCTCTCCGAACAGCTTTGCTTCATATTTAAGGCCGTCTTCCAGCTTCATCTCATAACCAGTTTTGATCGCATCAATGGCTTTGGCAACGGCGACCGCGCCTTTGGACGTAATCTTCTTCGCCAATCCCACCGCCTGTTTGACCACATCCATGTTGGGCACCACTTTGTTCACCAGACCGATTCGATAAGCCTCCTGCGCCGAAATCCGATCGCCCGTCAAAATCAGTTCCATGGCTCGGGACTGATTGACCAATCGCGCCAGCCGCTGGGTGCCGCCGAAGCCGGGAATAATACCGAGATTGATCTCAGGCTGCCCAACCTGAGCCCGATCGCCACACACCCTCAAATGACAGGCCATGGCCAGTTCCAATCCACCGCCCAGGCACATGCCATTGATCGCAGCAATAAAGGGCTTGGGCGATCGGTCAATCTTATTAATGATCCCCTGCCCTTTTAAGCAGATCTCCTCACCTTGCTTGGCATTTTTAAGCGTGGCAATCTCATTGATATCCGCTCCAGCGATGAAAAACATGCCTGCGCCCGTGATCACTGCGGCCTTGATCTCTTTATTGGAAATCACTTCATCGATGGCCTGGCTCAGCTCATCCATCGTTGCTGAATTGAGGGCATTCGCTGGCGGATGATCGATCACAATCGTCGCCACCCGATCTTCCACTGTCATTTTTATATTTTGCCATTCCATGTTTTGCTCCTTTCCCGCGTTTAGATTTCTTGTCTTCGATTCGACGAGCCGCATCTGCTCATAATCAGCAAAATCCCCAAATACTGCTTACTGATTACTGACTACTGACTACTGATTACTGATTACTGATTACTGATTACTGATCACTGATCACTGATCACTGACAACATACTAATGCGTATAAAACCCCCGCCCGGTCTTCTCCCCTAACAGACCAGCAGCCACCATGCGTTTCAACAGATGGGCTGGCCAGAACCGCATCCCGAGTTCATTTTTGAATTTCTCCAATCCATCGAGCACCACATCAAGCCCGATCTTATCCGCGTATTTCAGGGGGCCTCCCAATTCTTGCGGAAAACCGGTCCCTGCCATCATCGCAATATCGATATCGGTGGCCGAGGCGATTTTCTCCTGCAGAACGAGCACCGCTTCATTAATCATCAAATAGAGCAATCGCTCAGGCGAAAAGCTTGTTTTCTTCAATCCCTCTTCCTTTTGAACCTGCTTGATGATCTCCTGTAATTCTTTCTCCGAACCATCTGCATCATAGAAGCCAGCACCGGTTTTCTGCCCCAGACGCCCCTTTTCAAAAAGCTTCAGGTTGAGACTGGCCACCGGCATGCGCGGACCATACGCTTCGTACATAATTTGGGCGACCTTATAACAGACATCCAGGCCAAGCATATCCGACAGTGTGAATGGCCCCATGGGCATACCAAATTCGACCATGGCTTGATCGATCTCTGTGGCTGTAGCCGCTCCTTCAGTTAAAGCGATTACAGCCTCGGTGATATACGGCATGAGCAAGCGATTGACAAGAAAGCCGGGACACTCTTCTACCCGCACGGCTAACTTGCGCAGCGACTCGGCGAACGCCATGACATCCATTACCGTGTCTTCCGATGTCTGCAATCCAGGAATCACCTCCACCAGTTTCATGACATGCGCTGGATTGAAAAAGTGCATTCCAATCACCTTCTCTGGTCGTTTGGTGACCGAGGCGATCTCGGAAATCGATAGCGCAGAGGTATTCGTGGCTAAAATGGTGCTTTCAGGACAGACCTCATCCAACTCCTTAAAGACCTGCTTTTTGATTTTGATATCCTCAGGCACCGCTTCGATCACGATGTCGACATCGGAAAAATCATCATAAGAAGTGGTTCCCGATGCCAGAACGATTTTGGGTTCAATTTCACTGGCGGTCATTTTGCCCTTCTTTACGCGAGATTCATAAATAGATCGGACCTTATCCAGTGCTTTCTGCACCGCATCCTGATCGATATCTTTGATCACCACCGGGATGCCTGAAAAAGTGATCACCTGGGCGATGCTGCCCCCCATGGTACCACCGCCAACAACGGCTGCTTTATAGATATACATATTTGCCTCCTTCCAGAATGAGTGATTGATTCAAATTATCCAGAACTGAACAGCAGAAATCACTTCCCTCAGAGTGATCATTTTGCCCTTTCAAAGGCGCAAAACTTTGGAAGGGCAACCAGATCACGCTCTTTCGATCACAATCGCTCCCCCCATGCCTCCACCGACACAGGCGGCTGCAACACCCAAACGACCGTTGCGATTCCTCAGAATGTGCTGCAGCGTAACCACCAGCCGAGCGCCGGTTGCTCCCACCGGATGCCCCAGGGCAATGGCACCACCATTCACATTGAATTTCTCGTCCGGGATTTTGAGCTCCCGTTTGCTTGGGATCACCTGGGCAGCAAACGCCTCATTGATCTCAAAAAAGTCGATGTCCTCCATCTTTACCCCAGCCTTTTTCAGCGCCAAGGGCACTGCATAGATCGGGCCCTCTCCCATGAAAGCGGGGCTCAGCGCCGCGTAGCCATAGCCGCGGACATAGAACTCCGGGGTAATCCCCAATGCCTTTGCCTTCTCCTCACTCAAAACAAACATCGCCGCTGCACCATCGCTGATCGGGCAAGAATTGCCTGGCGTAACCGTCCCGTCCTCTTTAAATACCGTCGGGTATAACGCCAGCATCTGCTTGGTCAAACCGATATTGATGCATTCGTCCTCGGCAAAAATCTCTGGTGCCACATCTTTGCCCGCCATCTTTTTGGGAATTTGCATCACAGCGATCTCGTCCTTGAAGCGACCTTCTCGGGTGGCGCGGAACGCTTTCTTATGGCTTTGCAGCGCAAATTCATCCTGCTCCTCGCGCGTGATGCCATATTTCTCTGCTACATTCTCCGCGGTTCGACCCATGATCTGCCCCACAATCGGGTCGGTGAGCCCCTCCCACAACGTATCGATCAATTCGCCGTGGCGCAGGCGATAGCCAAATCGGGCTTTGCGTAGCACATACGCAGCATTGGACATGCTCTCTGTGCCGCCCACCAAAAACACATCCCCATCGCCGGCCTGGATCGCCTGGTAGGCAGAAGTGATCGCTTGAATGCTGGACACACAATTTCTCTGAACCGTATAGGCAGGAACATGCTCCGGAATTCCTGCCATAAGCGCTGCAACACGGGAAATGTTGGTGGCGTCCGAGCTCTGAATGATGCACCCTGCAATCACATCGTCGATAATATTCGGATCAATGCCCGCCCGCTTAATGGCTTCCTCAAAAACAAATTTCAAAAGCTCCTGAGCTGTGATGTCGCGCAGGGCTCCTCCAAAATTGCCGATCGGCGTGCGAACGCCTCGCGTAAGAACGACTTTTTTCATTAGGACCTCCAAGTTGATCTGTGTTCAATGATTTTTAACCAAAGAGTACGAAGCGAACTCATTACTCGATTTTGTGTTAAGCAACTTCTCCCCTGCTCCTCCCTCAATTCGTGACTTGCAAAAGATCGTCCTTGGAACGAGGTCTTAGGGGAATGGTGGAATCTAGTCGAAATCAGCAATAATGAAATTTCCGTACCGTATGTTTTTGGGCATCGAAAACCGAGCCACCTTTCCGGAGGAAATCCTATTCTCATTTCTTTTGGATCCATTTTGCTCAAATTCAGTTCAGCGCAATTTGCGCTCCTTCCATTCAGGTTGCATTACTCAATTTCGATTTCATCTCTCCAATACCGAAGCTTCCTCACTCCAGGCGCATCGGGGCTGCCATCGAACAGCATTCCATGTAAGATAGGCTTGAATAAAGCATAAAAGTTTTCATTTGACATTTAACGAATAAATTTGTATAATATTATTGCCATTTTAAAAAATGATGATTTCAAAACTCTAGGGTCCAGAAATGTTAATCACAAATATCGACGAAAAGCAATTGCGCGACAACCTCATTGATAAAATAAAGCAAATGGACAGAGACCGATTACTCGAATTATACCAAATTATTGCCAGGTCGTTTGCCAATGATTTGGTTGAAATAGTTGCTGACTCCGAAAATTCTGGCAATGTCAATGATAGGCCAATCGATGAACTTATTCGAGATCATCGACGAAGGAATCCTTACCGATGAAAAAATATGTTATCGATACTAATATTTTCATCGATTCCATCTCACCTAAAAGCAAATATCATCTAATTTTTTCCAGCCTGATCAATGGCAAATTCGAGCTCTGCATATCGAACGAAATATTACTCGAATATGAGGAGATTATTTCTCTAAAATATAGCTCACAGCATTTAGAAAGTTTTCTGGGTTTTATATCATTTTCACCTCATGTTTTATACTATCAGCCATCATTCAGATTTCATCTGATTGAGGCTGATCCAGATGATAACAAATTTGTAGATTGTGCCATTTGCGCCAACGTTGATGCTATTGTCACCAGCGACAGTCATTTCAACATACTTAAAAAAATTGCATTCCCAAAAGTCACTGTTTTATCCCCGAAGGAATTCTTAACAGAGTTGGAGCAGACTTGAACTCACTTAACTTCCACCTCATCCCGCCAATACCGAAGCTTTCCCACTCCAGGCGCATCGGGGCTGCCATCGAAAGCCAGGCCGAACTGAGCTGGCTTAGGATCCAGCAGCCACTGATCCTTAAATTTTATCTTTGTCAGATTGATCGCCGTGTACGCCAATTTTTTCTTCTCTCTCATCAAAAAAAGGAAGTCGGCATTGGTCTCATAATCGCCATATTGAATTCGCCCTGATTCATAAGTATATTTCGGCCTTCGCCAATCCCGAATCATATCCATGCGCAGATCTCGTTTGGCGCCAATGATGAACTGCTTGCTGCCATCTTGAATTTGGATCGCCAATGCAGCTTCTTCGGGCTCTGTTTTCACCAGTTTCACCTTCTCGATCCAATTTTGGGGAGCTTCGCTGGGATGATGCGGAATCAATATGGTGACAAATCCGATATGCTGTCCCAGTTCAAAATGCTGTCCAGTCATCTGATAAATGGCAAGTTCGTCCTGATAATATCGCTTCTCCCTTTCAACGCACTCCAGCCGAAAATGCGTATGCGGGAAAAGAATGAGGAGATGCTGCTGGGTCGGAAGAGCCTGTTTAGCCAGCGAATCATAAACGACATCGTACCAATGATCGCCCTGGGCAACAATCTTTCTGGTATGCCATAAATTGGCCACCGTAAAAAATTCCTCCACCCTGGCCTTGAAGATATCGAACACCACGAACAGCTCTGGAGATTTGACGTAAGTGATCACCCGATCCCACTCGTAGCCCAGCTTATCGTCGATCACACGAGTGCGACTGTAATCGAACTCGGGCAAGGAGACAAAATCGATTTTTTGGGTTCGCACCTGTCGATAGGAGCCAGCGTTGTGCAAAAAATCCAATAGGGGCTGTCCTGGCACCGCGTCACGCATCTGGTAGCGGTACTCACCCTCCTTCTGCCCCATCCAGATCTTCTCCTGCCGCACGCAGAGTCGGTTATGGAAATAATCTTGACGATAAGCGCCAAATGGACCACTGGGCATATAATCGCGATAGCCACCGTCGTGGAGCAACACCGAACCATTGCGCATAAGAAGAACGATACTGTTTTCATCAGCATGACCATGGGTCATTTTCTCTTCTTCAACTGGAATCGTATCGCGCAGGTAGTCGCGGAAAATGCGGCCACCATCGCCCTCGTCCCGATAGTTCAGCAGCAGATACGTGGAAGACGGTTCCCAGCCATTTCGAAACACGATCTTCTTGCCCACCACATCTTCCATCACTTCCATAGTCAATTCCGAGGGCGGCTCGGCCGCGATATCATCGGTTCCGAAGCGATACCAATCCAGCAACATATAACCCAGCCCAGCGGATTTGATATTATCGAAATCAACGAATTTGTTCGCAATAATAAGTGCTGCCCATTTCAGATGGGGATCGTGATAGGCTCTGGCTGCTGCTTCGAAAAAGACGAGAAATCGATCCCAATTCGAATGCCAATTTGCATCGCCAAAATCTGGAATCATGCCATCGGGGCACATGAGGGATAAAAAGTAGTGGGCGTTGTAATACATTTCTGGGGTTCGAAACAGCTCATCAAGCTTGCCCAGCGCATCGGCATAGCCCAATAGCGAGTAGAGCCAGATCGCGTTATAAAGGCTGGCATCTTCAATTTCCCAATTGCCCCAATTATCTGTGCCGATTGAGTGCTCCAGCATCCGCCAGGTCTTGGCGCGGGGATGATCTGGCATGGCACGGATCGCCCAGGCGAGACATTCTGCTCTTAAAATGCCGCGGTTCATCGCCCCCCACTCTTGTGTCCGCAGAATGAAATCCATGCTTTCTGCAATTATGGATTCAATTTTCTTTTGTTCCGAGCTGGATAAATAGCCCAGCCGCTTCAATGTGTCATAAGGGCGAATGTAGCGCATAGCGGTAAAAATGTTCGGCAGGGCTGGCAGGCCGTCCTCGTAATCAGTGCGTCGTTTCACGGCTGCTTCAGGATATTCTTTTCGAAAATCGCCATAAGTCAGCAGCACCTTTTTCGCGCGCCCGGCATAAGCTCTATTGCCCTCGACTTCGCTCAGGTACGCATAAATGGTCGCCATTTCCAAAAGCGCACCAGGAGGTGAGTAACCAAAAACATAATCGGGATCCAAATTTTTCTTCCAAACTGAAATCAGTGAATCATAATTTTGCCAGGTCCAATCGGCAGTGGCACGGGCGAATTCGAGATATTTCTTGAGGGGGATTGGGTCAACTGAAAAAGCTTCTGTTTGAAGCACGAGGAATGAAATCATCAGGCAGATAAAAATTTTTCTCATTATTCCTCCCTAAATCCGATTTATGCAGCAAATCCATCCTTGGTTTGTTGGCAGCTTAATCGATCAGTAGCATGGTGCTAAGGGTAACCTGAATTTGGAATCAAAGTATCTGAAAACATGGCATTCAATTTAGGTCTCAGATTTTTGCAAAGCAATCTGACCGTTCTTTTCTTGTTAAATTTGACTTCGAATTAATGTTGTGTCTTTGCTGGCTCAGCCAGCGTCCCATAGATAAAAATATCACCCAGCATTTGAGCCGAGGTGGCGATGCTGTAACGCTTATTTTTGGACAATACCCAAAAACCGGACAATTCATCCAATGCGCCGAATAGAATTCGTTTGGCGATCCCAGGGATGATGTCCTGCCGCACCTCCCCGTTTTTCTGGCCTTGAATAATGATGGATGAAATGATGTTCAAATAATCATTCAGCTTGCTGCCCATATATTCTTTCATGAACTTATGGCTTTGCCTTAGCTCAATTTGAAGCACCTCGGCCAGCTCTTTGTTGCTGGCAATGACCTCAAGATGAATTTGAATAAATTTTCTGATTTTGTTCTGGAAGCCTTCTTCCTTGGCGACCTCCTCTTTCATGCGCCGGATGATTTTCATCATTTCCTCTTCAAATAGCGAAATGAGCAGATCATCCTTATTTTTGAAATAGAGATAGATCGTGCCATCCGCGACATTAGCCAGCTTAGCGATCTGGGCGATTGTTGATTTATAAAAGCCATGCTGCGCAAATATCTGAGTTGCCGCCCTGAGAATCCGTTCGCGTTTGTCATTGCTGTTTTGCTTCATCTGGTTTGTTTTCCCTTCTCATTTGCTTTGTTGGTTGTCATGTTCCAAGGCTGCTTAATTCTTTTCTCAAACCCGCTGAATGAGCATTCATTCACTAATTTACATTTTTTTCTTTCAATGTCAAGCAGTTTTTCTGCCGAAATTTCATTGGCTTATATTTTTTTTCCACGCATAAAATATTCCTTGACATTTTAAAAATTTTATTTTATTATTAGGCGTTATAAACATAGATTTTTTTCAGTTAACAAATCAAACATGATTGGGCAATGCTTTTCTTAAAACATGCCAAAAGAGTTATCTGAAAAAACATCTTGACAACCCATCGATGATCCGATCGTCAATTCATCACTGGCAATTGACAATATCGGGATCATATCAGCAGTGCATAAACCATGAAATTGCTCATGGATTTTTTTTTAATGGGAAATATTTATGAACATGATTAGAAAACGATTTTCGTTGATGATGCTGTTTATTGTCCTCATAGCAGTTCTATTATTGGACTGCGAAATAGATCATGGTCTTGAACCGATTCGAAGTGGCATCCAGGGGACAATCAAATATATTGGCAAATGGCCACAGAACACCGCAGAGGTCCGCATTGTGGCCGCAACCAAATTTCCGCCGAGCGATATCAATGATCTGATCATCGGCGATATACTCCCCATTGGCGGCGATTCCACCGTATACACCTTTTATCTTGATCCTGGCAATTATTATCTGGGATTGGTGTGGCGAGAGCGCAACTCCGCGTGGGGGATCCAGAGCATCTTCGGTATTTACACCGAACCGGGCAATGCCTTTGCACCTGCCTCGATTCACGTTCCCGATGCAAGAACCATCGTCACCGGGAAAGATATTGTCGCTGATTTCGCTTATGCCCGAAGAGCGACCAAGAGTAGTATTTCAGGGACAATCAGATTTTTCGGCCAATGGCCGAATGGATCTGAAAGCTGCATGGTCATTGCAACCACCAAATTTCCTCCAGCTACGCTTCTCGATCTGGCGTTCAGCGCTTTACAACCAGCCAATGTTGATTCGATGAATTATCTCATTCCTGCCTCACCTGGTCTCTATCGCGCTCTGGGCGTCGTCATCAAAAAAGTTGATCAACCATGGGCACTGGAAAACCTGGCCGGGCTGTTATTGAAGGATATCGTGGTTGCCACAGATAGCAGTCAGGTGACCAACGTCAATTTTGTGGTCTATTTCTAAAATGCAGAGTTCAAAAAAGCAAACCAATTTTGGAATCATGAAAATGAAAATTACAAAATCGCTTTTCATACTTTTTGTTGCTGTCATCTTGCCCATTCAATCGGTTATGGGACAAAGCAACGTGAACTATGGGATATTGATCGGTAAGATTACCGATTCAATCACCGGCACCCCATTACCGGGGGCAAATATTATGCTAATGCAGACCGTGATGGGGGCCTCCAGCGACTTAAATGGCAATTTTAAAGTTAACCGGATCCCACCTGGCAAGTACAATGTCAAAGCCTCAATGATGGGCTATAAGAGCAAAATCGTACCTGTTGAGATTGCCGCGGGACAAACGACGACTCTGGACTTTCGATTGGAAGAGACGGTCATTGAAACTCCCACCCTCGTGGTGACCGCCAGCAAAAAGGCCCAGAGCTTTCAAGATGTGCCCAATAGCGTGTCACTGATCTCATTGAAAGAGATCGAACGCCGGAATAAAACCTATCTCAACGAAGTTCTTGAGTACACCCCTGGCGTTTATATGATGGAAGGGGATGTCAACATTCGCGGTTCTTCGGGTTTTAGCCTGGGGGCAGGCAGCCGCGTGCTGTTTTTGGTCGATGGTATTCCAATGATGCCAGGGGATAGTGGCGACATTAAGTGGGATTTGGTTCCCTTGTCCCAGATCGATCGGGTCGAAATTGTGAAAGGCGCTGGATCTGCGCTTTACGGCTCTCATGCTTTGGGCGGCGTCATCAATATTATCACCAAAGAACCAGCCCCAAAGCCGGCTACCACGGTTCAATATTCTGTTGGAATTTATGACAAACCATATTACCCGGAATGGCGGTGGACCAAACGCCGGCTCAATTTCAATCAATTCGATATCACCCATTCTCAGAACTGGAACAAAGTCGCCATGGTCGTCTCCGGTGGGCGAAAAGAATCGACCGGCTATCAACAAAACGGCTTCTACAATTACTACAATCTTTTGGGCAAACTGATTTATAGACGCAACTCACACGCCACGCTCACGCTGCAAAGCAATTGGTCAACTGGCGATTATGGAGAGATTTTCTTGTGGCGCAATCAACATGATGTCTACGAAATGCCAGTGCCTTCGATCGGTGATTGGGTCAATTCCAATAAGTTCAGCTTAAATGGCGTCTATCGAGAATTGATCAGTTCCAAATTTACTTACAAAATCAGAACCTCCTACTTTGCCAACGATTTTCAGCATTACCACCATGATAACAATGATTTTTCCAAAGCCAAAAAATTTGGGGTGGAGTTACAGGCCGATTATTTCGTTCATCAGCATCACGCGATGACTTTTGGTATCGAGGGGATTTACGACTATAGCCGATCACAGATATGGGGCAATCACGATGCCTATACCTTAGCTGCTTATGTCCAGAATGAATGGCGGCCCCTTCGCACATTTACTTTAACACTCGGCGGCAGACTGGACCATCATTATGTCGACACCGGCATTGAGGATACGCAGTTCAATCCCAAATTGGGGTTGAATTATCGGCCCACGATGGCAACGACCATTCGCGCTTCGGTTGGTAGAGGGTTTCGAGCGCCAACTTTGGCCGAGATGTTCACCGAGACCTTCACGGCTGGTTTCAAAGTGATCCGTAACCCTTATCTCAAACCAGAGAGCGCCTGGTCGTATGAGGTTGGGATCAATCAAATTCTCTCGAGCAAGCTGATGATCGATCTGGCGCTGTTCCACAATGATTATAAGAATTTCATCGAACCGGAGCCAGATATTTATCAGACCGTTCAATTCGTCAATGTCTCCAACGCCAGGATCCGCGGACTGGAAATTACTGCTCAGGGAGCGATATTCGATCGCCTTTTGGGGTTCAATGTGGGATATACCTACATGGATCCGATCGATCGCGATACGAAACTGACCCTGGCTTATCGTCCGCGCCATCTGCTCACCTCTGGCCTGACACTTTCCTATTCAATGTTCGAGGCTGGAGTTGACTTTCGATATGTCAGTCGCCTGGAGCGGGTGAAAGTTTATCCAAACGATGACAGAGTAGCGCAAAAAGTTTGGGATGCACGGATCGGGGCAAAGCTTTTGGGGTTCAATCTGGCATTCAACATCAACAATCTGTTTCAGTACAATTATTGGCAGATCGAGCGAAACATTGGTCCACCAAGGAATTATGTTTTTACAGTCACTCGGGAGTTATAGTGAACAGCCATCGTTGGCGATTGATCCGTGATGATCATTAACGACACTATTGGCTTGTAATCCGTCATGGATTCAATATTAATTCCAGCCGGACAAATCACATTTCGCAACGGAAGGAGGTGGTCGGAGCGATAGTTTAGCTTTCTATTGAGATTGTGAATGATCGTTTAAATCATTAATTAATTCCACAAACCAAATCACGGGAGGTAAAAATGAAACGATTCACATCCTATGCCATGTTTATTTGTGTGTTGCTAATAGCTGGTTCCGTGTTTGCATCTGGAGTGGCGCTCACGGGAATCGGAGCGCGGGCCACTGCATTGGGAGGCAACTTCCGCGCGATTTCTAATGACTGGAGCGCTATGTTCTGGAATCCTGCTGGCATCGCGCAAATAAAGGGCTTTCATGTCGGTGGGAGCTTTGAGCTGGTGGCACCATCTTCAAAAGTAACCTTGGCTCAATATGGTTTGTTGCCATTTGCGGTCTATAAGACCGAAGAGTTCAAAAATGAGCCCAAGACATTCCCGATCCCGGCTGCTGGGATTGTTTATGGCACGGAGAAAATGAGCTTCGGTTTAAGCTTCTTTGCACCATTTGGCCTCGGCGCCAAGTGGGACGCCATGAATACAGCGAATTACAATCCCGACTATCCTGAATTCGACTTTGAGGACGATCTTAAAGTCATCGATATTCATCCCTCCTTCGCCTATCAGGTGAACGACAAACTGTCGGTTGGGGTAGGATTCAGCGTGGTATTGACCAATATTCTGATTCGCAAGCCTACCACCACACCCAATCCACTGTTAGCGGACCCCGCCAATGCACAACTCAAGCTTGGCGTACTAAATCCTCTGGGATTGGCCGTTCCGATCTATAATTATATCCTCACCGAGACCAAATTGGAAGGTGATGGGACCGGATTTGGCTTCAATTTAGGTCTGAAGTACAACCTAACTGAATGCCTCTCACTCGGTCTCTCTGGCAACTACTATAACGATATCTCTTTGGATGGCAAAATCAGTGCTACTACCTATTTCGCCAAGGTCGATCAGACCAAATTCGCCACTTTGCAGGGCACATTGAACACCATGGTTCAGGGCGGGATGCTAACGGCAGCGCAAGCCCAACAAATTTTGGCTGTGTATAGCGGCCAGAAGCAAGTGATATATGACCAAGCCAAAGGCGATGCCACCCTGCCTCTGCCAATGACCCTGGGAGCGGGCCTCGCGTATACAGGTGTAAAAAATCTGCTGCTCAGCGCCGATGTCTCCTGGACTCAATGGTCGGCCTGGGATGTCATCCCCATTGAAATGGAGGACGGATCTAAAATGGAATTGGTCGAGAACTGGAAGGACGGTATTCGTCTCGGACTCGGCGCAGAATACTCAGTTTTGCCTCCATTAAAGCTCCGAGCTGGCTATTACACCGAACCTTCTGCTATCCCGGATGAAACGTTAACTATCACCATCCCGGATATTAGCCGACGTCACGCAGTCAGTTTCGGTGCCAGTTACCATCTGGGGCCGTTGAGCCTGTTCGCCAGCTACGAAAAGATCTTTATCGGCGATCGCACTGTGAGCGAATGGAATATGACCCAGGACAAAACCGGCTTTGATAATATGGCTGGCACCTATAAAATGAACGTGAATAACATCATGTTTGGGCTGGGGTACAGCTTCTAATCAGTTTTTCCAATAATATCTCATGCAAAAACCCCTCCGAGCTCTTGCTGGAGGGGTTTTTTTATTTTTCTGCACATTTAAAGATTCACTCTGTCCCAATGAGAATCATCAATTCCTTATTTCAGGTTCTGCCAATCACGCCATCAGGATACATCATCAGTGGCGAAGGAAGACATCAAAATTTTTATCCGGGGCAATAATTTCAGGCCATGCTAATTTAGACATCATCTCTCTGCACCTTTTTTAACAAAAGAGGATTCTTTTATTCCTTTACCCATAGGAAAAGACCAAACTGAGACCAAAAAATTCATCTTTCGGTTGAGCCCTAAAATTAGAATAGCTAAAATTGATTGCTGTTCCTTTCCGACTTTAAAATGGCATCCGAAACCAACCCGAGCAATAGGAGCTCAAGATCATTTCGATAAGCATTGAGTTGTTCAACTGCTGGAATAACATAGCAGGGGACCAGATCGGGACACGACGATAGCTTTTTTTATGGATGTGGACGCACCGCTCGGACGAAATTATTAAAATCAGGATAATTCAAATGACAACATCCATAATTGAAAAAAACAACCCAGACCCGCTTTCGATTCTCTGAAGTATCGCCGGTCCAGATCGAAAGCTGGCGGCGATCGAAAAGCGGGTCGATATAAGAGCCGCTGCCATCGCAATTATTGCGCATCAGGCTCATAGCTTCCTCCAATGTCGGCAACCGCCAATCGTGAGAGCCACCATACCCTTTCTGATTCAGATCGTTCAGCCAAACCTGCGCCTCCTCAAACCACATGGAGCTCAGAGAGCCGCCTTGTTGCCAGATCAAATTGAAGCTCGGATCGAAGATCACCGCATCGCCCTCCAATTCTAAAAGCTCGAGCTGACGCGTTGGTCCCATACCAGAAACGTTTCTTTTGATATCAAAAAAATCGTTTCTCTTAATGAAGTTGATGACCTCTGCTTCGCTTAATGGCTGTGCTTGTTCTCTGAGTTTTTGGAAGATCACCGGAGCAGGAGTGAACGCCTGGTTTGAGATTGCTTCAATTGTATCGGTCTGTGGATGGTCGTTTAAATTCAGCAGTGTTTTGAGATTGGTATACCCATGATCAAAGTCTGTGAATTTGACAAACAGATAACTGCGGAATTGGCCCATTTGCCGAGTGTCGTCGAGCAGGCAGCTCAGAACCGTTTTTTTTAGCTCAGTCGCGATTCTCCATTCCGCAAACACATTGCGCGCTGCGGCAGCATGATTGGACCAGACCAGCAAAAAAATATCGCACCATTCGATGGCGTTTCCAAACATCTCGATCGGATAATCCCGATCTTTAAGTTGCGTGAAATATATCCATACCTCAACCCCGTCATCTCTTAACCGATTGGCAAGGCGTCTGGCAAATTCATTGTCCTCCCAGGCATGACAGATAAATACCTTCAACATGGGTTGATCGACCTTTTCTAATTAAAACTGTTGCTGAGGGCTTAGATCATGACATGAACTGCTGCCCTTTGTCTGTTCCTCCCCGCAAATGCTCCGATAGAACCATATATTATAGCCGAATCCATTTGCTTCTGCAAAAAATTTTGACAATCTTTTATTGGAAATTTGGCCAGATTTCCTTATATTTTGACTAACAGGATTAGCTCAAAACCAATTTGCATTTGGATCCATTTATTACCTGAAGGTGCAATATTCGATGAAACGTTATCAGATGCTTTACCTCGCTGGAATCACTTTGATCATTATTGCTGTCGCTATTTATTTCATCATTTCCACGGTTATCACCTCACCAGACGAGGCAACGATAACCAATTTGTTCGGCAACGGTATCGTCATCGATTCGGAATATAGCCCGCAGGAAAGCAGCACTACATTTGCAGCCCTGAATCGTTCCCAATATCGCTGGTTGTTATGGATTGGCATACCGATTGGATTAGCATTGCTGCTGCTCGGTATCTGGCTAAAATATAGAACCGAAGGTCCAGACGTATTCCTGGATGATGAGATTGAGGAAGATGAGTGAGCTTGACCTTCAAAACTTATTGCACAAACGAGGCGGATCGTTCGCCTATTTTGCAACCAACTGTGCTCCCAAAATCTCCCGTAATTTTCCAAATCGATCGCACTCTCACCCGCTTTGGATCTCTCCGAAGTTGCTTTTCCGCAAAGCTCAATAGCTGAGTGTATTTTCTGGTGATATTAAAATCATCACAGAGCATCGCTCTGTTGGAGGATTAAATCTTCTTTTGAAATTTGATTGACAGAAAAAACTGGTTAGAAAGATCCCAATTGAACCATACTCAAATCTTTTGGGATGAATGCAACAAGTGGACAACAAATTTAGCCGATAGCAGGGCTGATCATTGAATGGACTGGTTTTCTTTTATCCAATCGATCAAAACCAAAGACGTCATCCCCGAAACAACGGGTCTGCAGAACAGTTGTAACGCCCTTCCTTGCAAGACGGGTCTTCCGCCAGTCGCATGATTATCAGTAGGTAATCCCCAAAGGAAGAATACTGCCGATTTTTTCGTGAGCAAATGAGCATAGATTTGGAGTTGAATTACGAATGAAGATTAGAGGGAAGTCGAAAATTGTGTTTATTGGGGGCAATTTATTGGGCTGTAATTGTCTCAGATATTTGTTGCGAGCAAAGAATGTCAAAATTTTGAAGGTCGTCGGGTGTTATCATGATAATGGTTCGGTGATAGAGCCGCGAGTGTGGAATGCCTCTTTAGCACGGGTGGCCCTGAACCGCAATCTTCCGTTTATTCAGCCGAAGTCCACACATAATCTGCAGTTCATCAATGATATTCAAAACACCGATCGTCCCGATTTTATTTTTACCATTGGCTACGATAAGGTCTTAGATCCGATGATCCTGGCCATTCCTCGCATCGGAACGATCAATATTCATTTTTCGCCACTACCGCGACATCGCGGTCATTTTCCCTTCGTCTGGTCGCTATTGGAAGATCAAGAGGCGGGAGTCACCTTGCACTGGGTCACCGAGAAGATCAATGCTGGAGATATTATCGCGACCGAAAAAATCTCAATCGAACCCGATGATACTGCCTATTCTTTATACTTGAAGTTATCGAAGGTCGGTTTAGAGCTGTTCAAAAGCTATTTTCCGAAGATCATCAAAGGAATTGCGCCGAGGATCCGACAGGATGAAAGCCAGGCCAGCTATCATCCAGCAGGATACCCAGAACAACGTATTATCGATTGGAACAAGCCGGCTAAGGATATCGATCGGTTTATCCGTGCCCTTACTTTTCCGGAGTTCGATTCAGCGCGCACTTATTTTCATGATATGGAAATCAGTATCCTTCATCCAGTCGAACTAATGCCTCCAGTTCCCAACTTTTCTCAACAGGACCCTGGCACAATTGTGAAAATTGGAACAGATGGGTTAGTTGTTCAGACTGGCGATGGAGCCATATTGATTAAAAAGATCCGCATCAATCAATCATTGCCAATCGATGCGTACAAATTGGCCAGGCTTTTTGATTTGCATGTCGGTGAAACGTTTAAAAAAGTCGAAAAGCTTCATGTCAGTAGCCAGCTAAATCTTATCGTTCCTTGACCGTCTATTCCGCATCGAATGTCACATGACAGTAAATACTCTGTCATCTTTATTCCTTTATGGCGGCCATTACTGCTAATTCATTGTTCGGTTATATAAACAAGCATTGTATCGTTCTTATGGGCAAATTCCCATTCTTGATTTAGCAAAGATGTGATTGTCTCATCGATCATTTCAACAATAGCATGAGGGAATAGAAGTTTTGAACTTCAATAGTGATTTTGTTCAAAGAGAGTTTTGGGGGGAACTAACATGTTAGACAGCAAAGGCAATTGCCGCGTAGTGATTATTGGATTGGAGGGAGCGACTTTCAATCTCATCCAGCCGCTTATCAATCAAGATGACTTGCCATTTTTCAAGAAATTGATGGGTAAGGGCAGCTATGGGATCATCAAATCAAATTTACCGCTCAATGGTGCCTCCAATTGGACATCCCTGTTCACCGGGAAAAACCCGGGCAAACATAATATCTATGACTATCTTCGATATGATAATGGGTCCTATCAACCCGAATTGATCCAGCCGGATAGTTTCAAAGCGCCGCTGCTTTGGAACATCGCCAGCGCGAATAATTTGCAGACCATCCTGCTAAATGCCCCAGTCTCGCCGACGCCTGAGCCACTGAATGGCATCATGGTAAGCGGGTTACTATCCTCATCGCATCGGTGCTATGCTTACCCAGAATCAATTGCGGCGGAATTACGGCAGCAGGATTATATCGTCGATTGCGGTGCCTGGCGCAACAGAGATCCAGAGCAATACTTTGAACTAATTACTCAGACGCTGATTAAGCAGGAGCAGACATTTCAGCAATTAATCCAACAGCATCCATGGCGTTTGGCGATTGTCACTTTCAATGCCTTAGGAAAAGCGCAACATAATTTTTGGCGCAAACGGGACAAGCTGGAAGCACTCTACATTCAATTGGATCGTTTCATCAATAAGATTTATAAAGCAACGCTGGGAAATACCTACTTCATCGTCTTATCGCATCACGGCTTTAAATCGGTGAGCAAGAAGTTTTTTGTCAATGAGTGGCTTTGGGAACAGGGCCTGCTGGAAAAACGCATCACAATTCATCAACCCAGGACCACCAATGTTTATGACCTGCTCTACCAGGATACGATTCAGACGAAGCATTTCATCACCAATTTCTTATCCAAAACTGGCTTTACCAAAGATAACATTAGATCAGTAATCCCGGTGGAAATCGCAGAATTTATGAAACGGCTGGTACCCTGGCGGATCAAAAAGTTCTTCCCCAAAGAATATCTCGAGATCATTTGGGAAAAGACACAGGCCTATTTTGTCTCATCCAATATCCAGGGCATCAATATTAATTTAAAAGGCAGAGAGCCTCAGGGGATCGTTTCGCAGGGAAGGGAATATGAGGAACTGAGAAGTCGAATCATCAATGAACTCTATCGGCTGAAAGACCCTTATACCTTTGAAAATGTCATTGATCAGGTTTATCGGAGAGAGGAGCTTTTTTGCGGCGATTATCTGGAGGCCGCACCGGACATCATTATTGTCCCTCGCAAATATGACTATTACCTCGACGCTGGCAAACGAACCTGTCGACTATTCATTGGCTCTGCCAATGATGATTATCCAATTCATTCCTATCATGAGCCGCAGGGTATCTTTTTCATGACTGGTCCAGACGTCATCAGAGGCCAGAATCTGGGTGAAATTAGCATCTATGACATCGCCCCAACAGTGTTGCATCTGCTTGGACTGCCCTTGCAACAGGATTTTGATGGTTGCGTGCTCTATTCGTTGTTTCATGATCATCATAATCTTGAAGTGCAGGCGCTGCCTGCCCTTTTCGCCAGCGAAGCCGGCCAACTATGGATTCCCGATGACTATTATGAGCAAACTGCGCCCTCCTATTCTGCTTTGCCATGATGATTCTTCAAGTTGGAAGCAAATTGAATCTTTTGGCTCGCTAAGTTTCGACAGCTTTGTATTGCTCCTCATAAAGATTTTTTTATAGCAATCAGAAAAAAAAGACACAGAGGGCATCAAGAATCGCCTGATTTACGGCTGGAATTCGATATTCCTGAATGCCCTCTGTGTCTTAGGTGCGATAATGCCTTACCGCATTGTCTTATTTATTGTACCTTGACCATTTTCCGCACCAAGGTGTGATCGAAATTTTTGCCTCTCACGGATGCGCAACAGAAATAGACGCCACTTGCGACCGCGTTCCCCAACCTATCTTTCCCATCCCACGTGACAGCATGCCACCCGGCCGGCTGGCTCTGATTGACCAGACTAATTATCTTCGCACCGCGGATGTTAAAGACCTCCAGCTTCACTTCTCCTGGTTCGGGCAGATAATAGTAAATCCGAGTGGTCGGATTGAAGGGATTAGGATAATTCTGGCGCAGCTCAAAACTGATTGGCTGCCTGGATTTTCCATCAAAATGCGTCAGCGCAGTCGCTGGATCAAAATTGATCTCGACATCATCGATATACCAACCTAAATCATTCTCTGCTTGATCGCTGCCAAAATGGAATCGAATCTTGATGACATGGTTGAGATACGGAGTGAGATCGACGATCGACTGATGCCAAAAATTACCATTGTTCGCTGGCCCGCCAAAGCATGGCTCGTTGCCAAGAAAGGTATTGAACGGATCGAGCAGGCCATCATAACCCGCTTCTGGAATGACTACCTGAAAATCGCTGCTATCAACTGCAATTTTGATATTCCCACCATCCCAGAATGTATTATAGCTATATTCGTTTTGATACCAGTGCCAGAAAATGAGCCGCGCTGCAGACTTCCCCAGCAAGCTAATCTCTGGTGTTTCTAAAATTGACTCCGTGAGATCGCTATAGTTGCCGGATAGATTGGTCGCCCATACGTGCACGCCAGAATGGGCGGTTTCGGGACCAGCGGCTGGAACTCCCCATTGCCAATCTCCAGGTTTGACCAATATCAAGCTTTGATCCAGCTCAAAGTCATAAATAAGGCTATTCTTGATAACAAATTTCAAGAAACCACTATCTGGAAATAAGCTCTGGTTCTGATTCGCAGAGTTATCGATGGCCAACACCTTGTATTTCACGGTATCCCCTATAGAAAAATTGTCCGCTGGGATCGTTGCCCGATAGAGGTCCGCAATCGAAGTCGCCTCCATGTCCAGCGTATCGAGTGCAGCCGACTTGTTAAGATAAATAAGTTTGACGCTGGCGATGCCAATGTTGTCTTTCACGTAAGCGCTGACTGCAAATTTATCCACATAGCCAGACGCATACTCCAGCGGAGTCGCTACGATCGCAGGTGGTTCAAAATCCACAACGATCTCAAAAGAGAAAGTGGAAAAGGGTGCATTTCTGGGCAGCAGGCCGAACCTGCCCCGCTGATCTGAGGCCTTGAAATAATAATAGATTTTCTGGACCGACGGCATCGAAGGAATAACTCCTTCGTATTCATCAGGATTTCCAGTGGGACGGAGCAACAGCGAGTCGAATGGCGCAACGCCAGTGGAGTTATAAAATAGCTTGAAGCCGTTTGAATCCAGAGGCACAGGGCTGGTTAACACCAGCGGCGGCCTGATCTTCGCTATAATCGGCCACGGACCAACGGATTCGGTTTCAGCAAAGCCCTGGTGTTCGATGATCGGCGGCTCGCCAGCAGCATAAACCATGTAGAGCATCGGTCCTTGATTTTCCAATATCTGCTTTTGAATGTAGGCGGTATCGGGAAAGAATCCGGAATAGGCAACGCTCTCAGATGTGCTGCCAACCTCAGGTGTGAATCCAAAGACCTTGTTCTTTGTCGTCTGCTCTCCATAGAACCAATCATCGGTGCTGCCGTTGGTCGTATAAAGGCGATATCCTGGCTGCGGTTTGTAACGATTATAGGCCACGCAACTGTCGGCCAGGGCCTCAAAAATGGCATTATCCGGAGTTAGCATGGGGGTGTATCCCCAGGGATAGAGCCACAACTGGCTATAACTGTGAAAAGAAAGGTTGATGATAAAATTGTGCCGCGTGACAAAATCACGGATCGCCTGGGACTCAGGTTCAGAGAACGGGCCAGTCCCCCGATATGTTTGGCTGCTCGGCACTGGACTTGACCCCAGGTTATCGTACCCCCATTGGTAGCCGAAATTTCGATTGAGATCAACCCCGTCTTCGGATGGTTCGAACACGCCATTGTTGTTGTTATCCCGCTTGTTCTTTCGCCACCACATCGGATCGTTGTAACTGGCAGGCGATGATCCGGTAAATACGTATGCGTGCCCATCTGGATTGATCGTGGGGCAGAGCCAGATCTGTCGGTTATCAACCAGATAGGTGACATAGCCGTCCTTGCCATAATTGTCGATCAAATAATGCATGAAATAAAGGATGATCTCCGGGGTGATGATCTCCCGAGCGTGTGTATTTGCCATATAAAAGACCTCTGGCTCGTCCTCCTCGATTTGGACGTTGTCGGATATTTTCAGCGCCCAGATGTCATAGCCGCCTCTACCAACGGTTTTTTCATAACTATCGCCGATGTCCTCAAGCATGGCCAGGTCAGGATGGGCGGCCACCACCTGCTGCATTTCATCGAGCATCTGCTGGTAATTGTGAAAGTGATCGAAATAACCTGATTGCCGCAGTTGGCGAGCAAAAGCATCTGCGTCGGGTAACAGGACCTCGGTTTTAAAGCCGAGCCGAGAGATGTTTTGAATCTCCGATTCGACCACCAGAGCATTGATCACGTTCGCCTGGGGATCTATGGACGTGATATCGATCCCCGACTCCAGCAATTGCCTGATCGTCTGATCTGGTTTTCCAAGCAAATTGATCTGTACGATCTTTCGAGTTGATGATCGTCCGTCCATCTGACCACCAACGATCATCATCATAACAAGCAAATAGATCGATAATTTTTTCATTTTTCACCTCATTTGAAATGATGCTTCGACTTTTCTAATCGATAATATCAGCCATTATCGATCGTCAGTTTCGAACATTTAGGGATGCAACAAGCTCAAACTAAAAACTAAAAAGCAAAATTTCTTTTAAAACGCCCACAGGACAAGTGAAAATGCACTTAGCGCGCTTTCTTTCGAATTCCGTGCCCTGCTGTGTATTTCGTGGGCAAAAAGTTATCACTTATAATCGTTATCGTTTATACCAGAAATTACGGTTGGTATTTATAGAGTTTTTCTGTGGCAGTTCTTTTTCCGTGGCCCAAGAATTCAAGACACAGAAGCGGGACTGCCGCGAAAAATTTTATTTGAATCTAAAATTCTAAAATGAACTGATCCCTTAATAAAAATTTTTTTAGGACGCAGAGCACACAAAGCAATCCCAGAGATGCCAAAGCAAGTGATTCTGATTCATTTCTCTGTGTGCTGAGTGATTCTCCCTGATCACTGTGACCAAAAACAGATATGATTTAACCAGCATCAATTATCTTTTTTTGATAACTTGAAATTAGAAATTCAGGTGACACGCTTTTTCCTCGACGTCGAATCGATTAACAACTGCAATAATCAAACTCGAGCAGCTATTTCCAAATTCCGTCTCAAAACCCAAAAAGCATTCGCTCGAGCGGATGCTGTCAATTTGCATGCTACCCTCTTGAAGAAATTTTCAGCCTCAGCGATCATTGAGGCAACTTCGGCTTAGAACCAGGGATCTCACATTTCTCCTTTGAACCACTGCCGAGCGTAGACGTCTTTGATCTTGCGGGTTCCGATATCGAAGATGAATTCGATGTCCGCGGCATACATGAGATCGCTTTGGTGAGAGTGAAAAATAAATCGATCGTTTTCGCGATCGTACCAGATCGCCCATCTAGGATCTGGGGATAATAGCAATTTCGATCCTTCGATAGCGATGTCTCGCTGCAATTTTTCCCGAATGCGGCGATACTCATCGCTCACAGCTTTAACCACCCATCGTGAATTGAATAGGATCTCAAAAGCAATAGGTGCCAGTTGGTGAAATTGGAAGGAATCTCTCACCGCAGCATAGGAAATGGATCGATGGATCACTTTGCCTTTTATCTTGATCAGCATACCATCAGGACAGGATAGTTTGGTGGAGAGAGGGAAATATCGGCGTCCCTGTTCATAGACCCGAACGACCGCATATTCGTCAAGAAACACGCTGCTATCACAATAAATGCCGGTTGTCTCGAAATAGCTTTCTGGCGTCACATCGGCAATGAGTGATCCCTCCGCGACTGGCGATGTTGAAAAAAATGATTGGCCAATATGAAGGCGATAAGATTGGCTAGTACAACTAAAGCAACATAAGGCGATCATTATCGCGGGGACGATCGGCTTCATGAGAACCCTTTTTCGATTTGGCTATCGTTCATCTGATTTTTGTTAATATAACCACATCCATGCAAAGTTTCAACAGAAAATTTTGATTGTCATAAAAAAGTTTGGAGGCCTAAAGCGAGTGTAGAATGGACAGTCACCATTTAGCGAAAAATTTCGCTTGACAATTCTATTTTATTTTCGTATTTTTAACCCTGAAAATAATTGATAGTATCAAATAATATTGTTTCATTGACTCTCCTGAAAAATGACTGAACCTTTGACCAAACCGATTTCTCTCGCCTTTGCTGAAATTACTGCTCGATTATTTGCCAATTGCAATGAGAAAGAGTCGTTGCATGCGGCGAAATACGGTATATCCACGGTAGAATTTCGTTGTCTACGCATCCTTACGGAAAAAAAGCAGCTCACGGTCAATCAATTGGCGCATGAAATGTCGATAACCAGCAGTCGCGTCACCCGCATCATCGATGGATTAGTGGCGAAAAAGCTGGTCCGCCGGGTGATCGACAAGGGTGATCGCCGAGTATTGAATCTTTCTCTAACTCCGAAAGGCGAAAAACTAGCTCAAAAATGCATAGAAGAACACATCAGGATTCATGATGAAATTATTGGGAATATTCCAGCAGAGTATCATCAATCAATGATCGAGTTACTCGAGAAATTGAACCAGGCAGTGGAGGCATGGCTGGACAAACAGGGACCGTCATCCGGAATGAGTTAGCATCCAGCCAAGCGCAATAAAGAAGCAAACTGCCAATTACACCAATTTTCGCCAATTACGAGAATTGAGTTTTCGCGCAATTCGTGGTCCCAATCTGCGGTACCAAACATTCATATTGTACTATATGACCGCTAATGTACGCGAATTTTAGCCAATTCCGCGAATCGATCTTTGGCGTAATAGGCGTTTAAAATTCGTGTAATTCGCGGTCACAATTCGCGCAATTCGCGGTTCCAATTCGCGTAATTGGCGGTCCCAATTCGCGCAATTCGCGGTCACAATTCGCGCAATTCGTGGTCTCAATTCGCGCAATTCGCGGTCCTAATTCGCGTAATTCGCGGTCCCAATTCGTGTAATTCGCGGTCACAATTCGCGTAATTCGCGGTCCCAATCTGCGGTACCAAACATTCATATTGTACTATATGACCGCTAATGTACGCGAATTTTAGCCAATTCCGCGAATCGATCTTTGGCGTAATAGGCATTTAAAATTCGTGTAATTCGCGGTCTCAATTCGCGCAATTCGCGTAATTGGCGGTCCCGATTCGCGCAATTCGTGGTCACAATTCGCGCAATTCGCGGTCCCAATTCGCGCAATTCGCGGTCACAATTCGCGCAATTCGCGGTCTCAATCCGTGCAATTCGTGGTCTCAATTCGCGTAATTCGCGGTCCCAATTCGCGCAATTCGCGGTCACAATTCGCTTAATTCGCGGTCCCAATTCGCGCAATTTGCGGTCCCAATTCGCGCAATTTGCGGTCCCAATTCGCGGTCGTAGTTAACAGTCCCGAATTTTTGCTTAGTTCCAGATGAACTTCAGCAAACATGAAATCGACCAAATCAAATTCAATTCGATATAAAACTCAAGAGGAAGGAAAAATGGCAAGACTCTCAAAAAAAGACATCTCCTGGTTGCAGGAAAAATTTGGATCGCGCGTGACGTTTGATCGGACTGAGCGCGTCCTGTATGGGCATGATATAGCAGCGATGCCCAAGCTATTCAAACCGCTGATCGGTAATACCACCCCTGATGCGGTGGTACAACCGCAGAACGAGGAAGAGTTAGTTGTTTTGGTGAAATGGGCGGCCCAGCGAAAAATACCATTGACGCCGCGCGCCAAAGCTTCCTCGGGCTATGGCGGTGTACTTCCGACTCGTAAAGGGATCGTCGTGGATTTCTATCGGATGAAAGATGTTCTGGAGATCAATCAAAAGGATTTGACAGTGACTGTGCAGCCGGGCATTACCTGGGAGCAATTGGATAAGAAGATCGACACCAAGGGATTGATGCTGCGATTATATCCCTCCAGCTATCCATCATCATCAGCGGGCGGCTGGCTGGCGCAAGGTGGCGCGGGTTTCGGCTCGTACGAATACGGCTGGTATTCGGAAAATGTGGTCTCCGCTCGGGTGGTACTACCCAATGGCGAGGTAAAGGAGTTTTCGGGTCATGAACTGGATCTCATCGCTGATGCCGAAGGAATTACAGGTATCATCAGCCAGGTGACGCTCAAGGTTCAGCCGATGACCCAAATTGACGTGGTCGCGGTGGCCTTTGCTGACCCTGCCAAACTGACTGCGGCAATGACCGATGTGGTAGCCAGCGATCTGCCCATCTGGTCGATTATGTTTATCAATCCAAGAATGGCTGAAATGAAAAATCGTGCGCCGCAGATGATGCACCATGGCCATCCTGTCGGTCACAAACCGCTACTCCCAGCGGCTTACGTTGTGACCATAGCGTTTCGCCACAAAGATCGTGAGGCAATTATGTCGAAATTGCCTACGATTGTCGGAGCTCACGATGGCGATATGTTGAGCCAGGAAATTGCCGATCACGAATGGGAGGAGCGGTTCAAATTGATGGTTGTCAAAAGATTGGGGCCGTCATTGGTTCCCGCCGAAGTGGTGGTGCCGCTGGAAAATTTCGCACAGGTGATGAACGAAATCGAGCACAAGGTGGATCAGCCAGTGGTGAAAGAAGGGGTTATTATCAAGCGGGGCAAAAACGGCAAACCAGAGGTCGTTATTTTGGGCTTCATTCCCAGTGATCAGAGGAAATTCTCCTACAATTTAGTCTTCGGGTTGGTGCTCACCATTCTAAAAATCGCGGAGCGCAACGGCGGCCGACCCTATTCAACCGGCCTCTATTTCTCCAGCCGCAAGAATCAAATTTTGGGCAAAGATCGCGTGAAACGAATCAAGGCATTTAAAAAGCAAATTGATCCCAAGGGCGTGCTCAATCCCGACAAAGTCATGGGCGGAAAATTGATCGGTCGTATATTGGGCATGGCCAATTTGCTGGAGCCCCTGGCTCGTCCGTTTGGCAATTTACTCATTTCCAAGGTCGGAGAGCATCCTGATCCAAAGCCAATTAAGGACATCCCTGGCGATGTGGCCTGGTACGCTTATGCGTGTTCCCAATGCGGCTATTGCGTGGACGAATGCGATCAATTCTATGGTCGCGGGTGGGAGAGCCAATCGCCCCGTGGCAAATGGTACTGGATGCGCGAATATCTCGAAGGCCGAGCCAAATGGGATCAAAAGATGATCGACACCATTCTGGTCTGCACGACCTGTGAATTATGTAATTTGCGCTGCTCCGCCTCCTTGCCCATCGAGCAATCGTGGATGAAATTGCGGGGAAAATTAGTTCACGAAAAGAAAGAAATGACCTTCCCGCCATTCGAGATGATGGCGGCTGCGCTGCAAGCCGAGGGAAATATCTGGGCGGGATATCGGAAAGATCGGACGCAGTGGTTCCCGAAAGAATTATGGGATAAGCATGGTCCCGAGAAAAAGAGCAAGGTAGTCTATTTTGCAGGCTGCACCGCTTCGTATGTGGAAAACGACATTGGCGCCGCCTCGGTCACCCTGCTGGATGCGGCGGGCGTCGATTTCACCTACCTCGGCAAGGCGGAGAATTGCTGCGGCACGCCGATGCTGGTCGCTGGTAAATGGGATCTATTCGAGCAAATCATGAGAAAAAATATCGCCAATGTTAAAGCCGCAGGTGCGGATACTGTGGTCACCTCCTGCCCTGCCTGCGATATGATGTGGCGACATACGTATAAAGAATGGGCGGAAAAATTAGGGATCGAGTACGGCATCACGACCAAACACTATAGCGAACTGGTCGCTGAGAAAATCAAAGCGGGCGATTTCAAATTTACACATCCAGTGAACCAGCGGGTCACCTGGCACGACTCCTGCCATATCGGACGCGTATCCGGCGTTTACGAAGAACCACGAGAGCTCATTAAAGCGATTCCTGGGGTGGAATTCGTGGAGATGCGGCATAATCGCCAGGAAGGCCACTGCTGCGGCAGTGTGCTCACATTGATCAAAGAGCCGCTGGTCGCTCATGAAGTCGGCAAGACCCGATTGGATGATGCCATTGAAAATCAATCCGAAGCGGTGCTGGCGCTTTGTCCCTGTTGTGAATTTCAATTGCGAGTCACCCAGCAAAAGAAGGATCTGCCACTGGAAATTCATGATCTGGCAGCCTTCGCCTGCAAAGGATTGGGCAAAAGCTTCGCCGACCCCAATCCTGAAGTGACTCGCCAATGGGCTGTGTTCGAGGGGATGATCGCGCTGATGACGCCCCAGGGATTCGCCAATTTGATGGATACCATGTGGCCCGAATTGCTCGGCGCCATGCCATTGGGAATGGGCGGCATGATGAAATTCATCGGCAAGCTCGGCTTCGTCGGTGACGCCATGTTCGCGCTGATGAAACCGATGTTTCCAATCCTCTTTCCCAAATTACTCCCTGGGATGATGCCAAAGGTCATGCCAACTATGCTCGCCAGAGTTGGTGCTCAAATCCCCATGCCCGATTACATGGCGGAGCAAATGCCCGAGCTGATGCCCAAAGTGATGGACAACTTGATGCCCAAAATGTTGCCCGATGTGGTACCCCTCGTTGTGCCGAAAATGATTGACTATCTGAGGGGCAGAACGAGAAACTAACTTTGCGGCAGGATCGAACAACTGATTCCATCCGCTTTGGGCGGGTGGAATCAGTTAGGCAGTTCCATGATAAAAATCGGATGAAGACATAACCGGGTCATGCCCGTTCGTCAACCGGCTGTGTGCGTCAAGCTAAGAATGCTTCTTTTTAACTATCGGCATGTGTGATGCCTGAATTTCTAAATTCATGTTATCGAAAACAGATAATTGATGCTGGTCAAAACATATCTGTTTTTGAACACAGAGATCAGAGTGAACCACAGGCACGCAGCGATAAGAATAAGAATCACTTGTTCTGTGATCTCTGCGATTGATTTGTGCGCTCTGTATATCAAAATAATTTTTAATAAGCGATCCGTTCATTTTAGAATTTTAGCTGCTCAATAACATCCCCCAATATCCTCTTTCTAAGGGCAACTTTAGCAGATTCCTATCTCTGAAGGGGGCTATATAGGATGTTAAAATGCCACCTGAAATTCTAAAATGAAAATTTATTTTTTTTGATATCCCCGGAAAACCTGAAAATAAACTGAAAACACTTTTCATTTTTTTTCTTTCGCGTCATTCGGTGTATTCCGCGGGCAAAGAGTCTTTATATTCCTCTACCTTGCTTCAATTTAGAATTTTAGGTGCCAAACGAAATTGCCAGACGCAATTTCGATTGCTTTTTTATTGATTCAACTTAATGCTGTCCTCAGTTTGACGCCAAATGCCAGCCAGCGGACGGGCCTGACAACACGACCCATTTCGAGCCCTTTGCAGCAAAAATTCGTTTCTTGAAATCGTTTGGAAGGTGCCTGTATCAAAAGCGACTGATCCGATTCGAGAGGATGATTGAAGCGTTGATAGAAACCGAAGGCTTAGGCCTTTGATATTTTATCTATGAAATACCGAACCGTTGCAATTAAATCCAATCTCTCCTGCCCATTAAAAGCTCCCCGTGTATGCGCCACCTGATTCCTGATACTCTTTAAAATTTTAAATCGCGCGACCACCATCTCCTTATCCTCAAAACTGGCTTTAAAAATCCGATCCCAATTTTTTGATTGGGTGATGATCGATTGATAATCATCAATATCCAAACAGTCCATCAGTTGACCTTCGCCGCCCAATGATTTTTTGTGCTTGCACCGAAGCTCAGCCTTGGTTCGAATATCCGCTTCGATTCCGCTGTGCCACCAATTCGGCCCATAATATTGCTCTAACTTCGCTTTGATATATTTTCTCAACCGCTTTTCGAGCGTACTGATTAAATTAAAACATTCAAGAAAGGCATCATTATCCGTTTGGGATGCCGCCTTTTCATCCTCACCCTCGATTGGCAATTTGCCCTGCTGGAGCAGCTTGCGCTCCTCTTCGCTAAGATTGCTAATCTGCTGAGTGGTTTTAAAATGGACCTTTGCCACATTGATCAATGCGCTGGAACCGAATCTGGCGACAAAGGTTTCAGCGACTGGCAGCACCTCGGTCGCACCGCGTGGAAAAACCATCCCGTAACTTTCAGAGATCGCCTCGATACGACGGATCGATTCGCTTTTCGCCAGGATTGAGGCGGCAGCGACGGTGATCTCCCGTTCTGCTTTTGGCGTTTGAATCAGTTGGATCTGCCGACCCAGCTTCATCAGTGCATTTTCAATGAAGCTCTGATCGCCAAACTGATCAGAAATGGCGCTCTGGCATTCACGATGATGAACCAAAAGATTCTCAATAACCCGCGCATGACCCCAACCCATCAGCCGATTCAAATTTTTCATGCGCGATAACAGGAGATTATATTTAATCGGGCTGATCACGACGATATCGTATTGTTTTTCTCCCAATATTTTTTTGATCTGAATGGATAGATTCTGGATCGTGCTGTCGCTCAGGCTCTTAGAATCCTTCACCCCCAATTGTCGCAGCTTCTCAACCTGCAGTTCATCAGCCATCACTCCCGCAATTACCAATGGGCCAAAATAGTCGCCCTTGCCAGCTTCATCGGTCCCAATTCGGGTCCCAGCCACTGCGATTGGAGCATATTGCCGATCAGCTTTTTGATAGGCTTCTACTTGCAATGTCGCCAAAAAATCCTCCACCCTTTTGCGTTCAGCATCATTGCTCCCGGCAAGGACAATTTTACCATTGTTATAAAGATTAACGACCAGCCCTTTGCTTTTGGCCAGAAAAACCTGATGCGGTCGTGGCTCAAAGTCATAGCCACGCTCCCCTAAATATGCTTTAAAAAGATCAAATTTATCTTCTGCAATCATCAACGTCATCTCGGTTCACTCCCAAAATTCCTCAACAAATCAGCTTTCTGGCCGAATGTCTGGCTATGGCAATCAATTCTATTTGAGAACCAGTTCTTTTCGGTACCTTTGCTCCATCAAATTAAAATCTTCGATGAAGCTTTGTTCCAATAACTGAGCTGCTCTGCCCAGGTAGATCGGCAGCATCGATTGTTCTTCGGCTGAAAAATCGCTGAGAACATAAGCCTCCACCGTTCCAGAAGCAGGCCGAGAAATCCCTAATCGCAGCCGTTTGAAATCTCTGGTTCCCAATTTATTGGCAATAGAACGAAGACCATTATGACCGGCCAGTCCTCCATCGGTCTTAAAACCAATAACCCCAAACGGCAATTCAATATCATCGTGGATGACTAAAATTTGTGTTGGCTCGATTTTCAGAAAATTAGCCAGCGGCTGGACGCTCTCGCCGCTCAAATTCATGTAGGTTTGCGGCTTCAAAAAATAGACCTTCTCGCCCCCGATTAAATGAGCCGCATATTCCCCATTGAATTTGCTCTGCCATGAGAGTTGAGTAAAAAAGGAGAGATGCACAAGCATTTGCCAGGCAATGTTATGTCGTGTGCGGACATATTTTTGGCCCGGATTTCCCAGGGCTACGACCAATTTTATCATCTATCCGTTTGCTCTTATTAAAAAATGAATCTAACTTTTGGGGATTCCAACGATCACTCCCTCCGATCGGTTTGCTCCAGCGATCTTCGTATCAAATTCCCCTCTCACCGCTCACTGCTCGCTGATTACTGATCACTGATCACTGATCACCTATGCTCCCCCAATACCGCCGATCCCACAAATACTCCGGCTTGACATGTCGCAGGGCTTTGAAGATATTTTCCCGCGTTCCCCGGTGGTCTTTTTCCACGTTGAGCAGCAGGTTCTTGACATAAGCCCGCCTGGTCAGGCCAGAAGAGGGGCAGCGGCTTTCAAAGGTTGGGAAATCATTTTGAGCGGCGAACTCCTTGATCTTCTTCTCCCAGATATAGACCAGCGGTCGAATAATATGAAACTTGCCCTTGAAGAGCTCCTGGTTGGGCATCATGGTGCTGATCTGGCGTCCGAACAGGATGTTGATGAATAGCGTTTCGATCACATCATCTTTGTGATGTCCCAGGGCAATTTTTTGGCAACCGAGCCGCTCGGCCAATTCGATCATCCGTTGCCTTCTAAATCGCGAGCAAAGAAAACATGGCTTTTTGCGGTTCTTTTCACTGTGCGCGTAAGTACCGATTTTGGTCACCTCGATGTGATATTCATACCCATTTGCTTCAAAGTAGCGCTTTAATGGCTCATAATAGCTCGGATTTTCCCCATAAAACCCAAGATCGATATGAACCGCCACCAAAGATATGTCTTTCGGGGTAAAGATCTTTCTACCCGAAAGCAGTTGCAGCAGCACAAACGAATCTGCGCCGCCCGAAATACCGACCATAATCCGGTCCCCCGGCTGGATCATCTGGAAATCGGTAATGGCCAGCTCCATGTTCTTTCTAAGGAATTCGTATAAATTTTTCTTCATAACCACCAAGTAATCTCAAACGATCGGTCGAGCGCTGAGCAGTACACATCGCAATCATGAATCGCTACAAATGAGGCTCCACGAAACCTCACGCTCTTCACCAGCACCTTCTGCCTCAAGCTTTGTGCGATTGGATCTTTATCTTCATGCGAACGGTGCGCAGCGATGAATTTGATCGCTAATTTTGTCGCAATAGGGTTTCGACCTGATCGAGAAAGCTTTTCTCCCCGCTCAAATTATTAAAGCCATGCTGCTCATCAATAGCAACGGCTTTTTTTAATAACTGATAACCTTCAGAGTAATCGTTTTGTTTCAATTTTATTAAACCCATGTTGAAAAGCACAAGAGCTAAAAATTCAAAATTGCCGCTCTTTTCATAGATGGAGGCCGCCTGATGATAATAATCGAGCGCTGGGATCAAATTATTTTGCTGATTATAGACATCTCCCAATCGATCGTAAATCTGAGCCTTGGCTGCTATCGAAACGCCCTCACCCAGCAGCGCCAATGCTCGTTCATAGCAATCGATGGCGCGATCGGCCAGCTTTTGTTTTTGCAGCACCGATGCTTGATGAAGCAGGGTCTGAAATATCCCGCTTTTATTATCCAATATGCGATATTGTTCATGGCTTTTTTCGAAATAATAAATAGCACTATCCAGATTTCCCGCTTGCTGAAACGCTAGCCCGAGATGATCGTAGCTATCAGCTATTTTCGGCTCGTGATGATTTTTGAGACTCAAATTCAAACTCTGCCTGAAATGGCTGATGGCCAGCGAAAAATCCTTGTTCTCCTGATGGGCATTCCCTAATAAGATCAGCGCGTTCACCATCGCTGGTTCATCAAGCATTTTCTCATGGAGCTCCAATGCCTTTTGATAATACACGATTGCCTTATTTCGTTGATAAAGCAACTGATATATCTGACCAAGATTTTCATAGGTCGTGGCTAAGTGCATGGAGTCTTTTGCCTGTTCCATCGCCTGGATGCTGGATTGAAAAATATCCAGAGCCTGTTTCCATTGACCGGCCATTAAATAGCCATTGCCCAGATTTTGCGCGATGTGAATATAGGATTCATGATCAGAAGCATTGGATAGCGATGAATAGGCCCGCTGATAATAAACCATGGCGCTATCCTGTTGCCGATTGAATTGAAAGACGGCTCCAATATTATTCTGAACAGGCGCTGATTCGTGCTGGTCTTCGGCCAGCGATAATGCTCTTTGCCAAAATTGAATTGCATGGTGACGATCGGCTTGAGCCAGCGATGGATCGCGTTCAAATAACAAGCCCTGGTTCCAATAACATTCCGCCAGATGAAAGTAACCTGAAAAATGCTGAACATGGCGAAAATAATCGGCAGCTTCTGCATATTGCTTTGCCGCTAATAAAAAATAGCCCCGAATAAAATCCACGATGACTGAAATATTGTTAGGCTCAATTGCAGGCAATTGAAATTGATAGAGTCGGCACGTTTTGCCACTCAAAATCGGCTGAGCATCGCTCCTTAGCTGGGCATTTGTTTGTCGCCTCGCAACCAGCAAGTAGGGACGAAAGCAGGATTGCGATGATGTCGCTGTTTCCACCCTCCAAGACAGCACTAAGTCTTCTGCATATTTTTCGGCCATTTTGCCCTGCCGATCTTGATGAGAGAATTGTTCATCGCTAGAATTAAACACAACCTCTACTTTAGCGAATAGTGGGTTGGCCGCAATCGCTTTTAAACTGTCAATCAGCTTGTGCTCAAGAGAATCTAAAGGCGAATGCCTGGCCAGCTCCTCTGATCGGGTAACAACGATTCGGAATTTTTTGGGGAACAGCTTCTCAATCGCAAGCATCTTTTCGATCAATTGCCCAATGTTCTCAGCAAAATCAGCCTGGTCCCAGGCATTGAGCGGCACCATCGCCAATCGGACAACATGAAAGCTATCCGCACAAGCCAGCTCGATGCTCACGCTGCTATCTCCTTGAATTGTACACAAGCTGATGGCAGCTAATTGCTGGTCTCTAAGTCGATTTCTCACTGGATCAGAAATGCGCGCAGATCGAAATAAATCCGCATCCAGCGAATCCAGGTGGACAATTTTAAGCGTCGAATGTTGAACAATGGCCTCAGCCAGCCGAGACCGAATTTTGGTCATATCGATACGATCAGAAAGCTGAACAGCGAGCCCAATCCGCAATGAATCCGAACCATAGCTGGGAGAGACCCAGAAACTTATCACCAATAAGACATGTGTAGCAAATTTTTCCAATATCCTTATCGCGCGCATCTTAATCTTCCTTTCCCGATTCAACAAAAATCACCTCTCGTTAAGCTTCATGAGCTCAAGGATGCCGGAAACAGGGTCCTGCAACAGATCAAAAGCTGGCCCAATTGCAGGATTGAGCCTGACCACAAATGATAAAAATCAACCCATGAAAAGCTGACGTTTGAACATCTCCGCGATCCTGGCAGCTCCAGAGCGCCGAAAAAATATGACAATTGAGTATAAAAGTCAAGCCCAAACTGATTCATTCAGGAAACTTAATATTTACGCTTGGACACTCACGATCGCGCTGGTTCGAAAGCTATTTTAGCCTCATTTTGACGACTATTCCTTGCTCCAAAATGCCCCCATAAGGCTGTCTTGACATGCCAACCTATGCAGGCATCTCTGTTTTTATTTGATGTGATTACAAATTCCTGGTCAGCCCGTGCATTCGCAGGGATGGTGCGATTTTATCTGAATCAGATTTCTACAATGGGCCTAACGAATTGGTACTGGTGGATAGAACTGATCATTTCGCAGAGGAATTCATTCAGTTAAAGCTGAAGAGAAGGTTACGACACTGTCGGAATCCAAATCAAAGGGACACTCCGGTCGCATCAGTGAGGGGTAAATGGGAATGATATAAAAAACGAAAACTCCCCACGGCGCTACAGCTTTGTTACCATGGGGAGTTTCCGCTGGGAGGGATATGTCAAATTGTCGGACCAGAACCGATGATTTGTTTCTTTATAATGATCTCACGATCTTTCTCATCGTCAGGAATTTCGGGTAACCACAAGTCGATTGATTTTTCAGGGCCCTTTCTCCAGCGAAATTCACGAATCATCCTTTGCGGAAAATTGATGATGTCCTCATCAATGCCACGCGCCTCAAGCTTAACCGAGATGGTTTGCTTCTTATTCTGCCGGATGATTTCAATCGTCACCTCTTCATCTTCATCAAATTCCGAGATGATCTCATAAACATCTCTCGGCTTCGAAACAGTTTCATCTTCGATCTTGACGATGACATCTCCTGATTTTAAACCTGCCTTCTCTGCAGGGCTATTTTTCTCTACGTTGAGGATCAACACTCCTTCCCCCGCTTTGATACCGAAATAAGGAGCTAAGTCCTCATTGATCGCATGAAGTTGAACGCCAAGAAAGGCACGATTAGCCTGATACCAGCCAAATAAATTTCGAGGATGAGGAATTGAAAATGCATAGCTTTCTTCGCGCTTTGCTCTCGCAATAGTCACCGATATAGTTCTCTGTTTACCATCGCGAATGACCACCAGCTTCGCCTTTTCGCCTGGTTTCATTGCTCTGATCACTCGGGCTAAAGTGCTTGTACGAGTGATCTTCGTATCATTCACATACTGAATGACGTCGTCTTCCATCAAGCCATCGCGGTCTGCTGGACTATCCGGTTCAATATTAGTGATCACAACACCGAAATCTGCTTTCAATGCCTTTTTCTGATGACGGCTCAGTTCTTGGGTCACTACCCCTAAATAGCCTTGCTTTTTGACTTCTTTTTCCGCACCCCATACGCCTGTTGCCCCCATTACTATCAGGCTAACCATCACCAGCAATAAGGCACCTTTCGTCCATTTTGATGTAAGCTTTTTCATCGTCAATCACCTCCATATTTTTTAAGTGCTCACTTCGGATTGATCATTAAATCCCTTCTAATCCCTGGCTAAACATAAAGACGTGGCTGAACCCAAAAAAGTTTTATCACCTGCCTTTTTTGTTATCCGAAGTGGCTTATCTTTCCCACACCTTAAAATTGCCATTGCATCTATTGAAAAATAGCATTATATTGAGCCCCAAAATACGAATATATGCACTATTCAGGATATCAAAATGTGGCCTATCATCGTTGCAATTATCAGTTCAATTTTAATTTTGCTGAGCATCATTGGATGCATTATCCCGGGACTTCCAGGCCCCCCTTTGAGTTTCATTGCCTTGCTCATCTTTGCGATTATTACAGATTTTGCTTCTCCGTTAAGCGGCCAACTGATCCTCATTATGTTCGGGGTTACCATAGCGGTGACCGCGTTTGATTATGTGATTCCCATTTTGGGCGCCAAAAAATATGGCGCCTCAAAATGGGGAATCTGTGGATCGATCCTTGGAATGCTGTTCGGAGTCGTTTTTTTCGCTCCATTGGGGATGATCATCGGTGCTTTTATCGGCGCAGTCATCGCGGAATTAATCGCTGGAAAAGCCACAGCGTCGGCCATCAAAGCTGGGTGGGGCGTATTTATCGGCACTCTATTTGGCGCGATTTTGAAACTTATTGCTGTAGGCGTTATGGCCTATTATTTTATCCTTGCTCTGTTTTGATTTTTCGCGTCGCCCAATGCAATTCGCACTTGTATTGATTTACGAACGAAAGGATGTGGTTCCATGGGAGTAGTTTCTGCCGCGACCTATTTTTCAACGATAGAAATCAGAACATGAAGTTCTGTTTCGCTTAGCTTTTTCTATCGCCAGCCTCGTTTCCTTTTGATATCAGGCTTGAGCTATTCATTATTTTACCATGAATTAAAACATGCCTTTTTGTTGGACTTTCAGGTAACAGGGACTTTTTTGAGTTAGATGTTCAAATTAGGATATTGATCAGTCTATTTTCAAAGTATTATCGGAATTTCTGATTCCGATCACAAAAACTCTGCCGCTTTAATTAGCGAAAATTCATGCGATTAGTTTTCTGGCACAATGATTGTAACAGTAGAGCATTTAAAATTTTTGCTGATCGCAGGCCGATCTCAATGATCGGCTTTATTATGAGGAAAACAGTTTTAATGATTAATTCTTTATCAACAGCAAGGAGAAGGACAAACGCATTGAAAATTGTCGTTGCATACAGTAGCAAAGAAGGCCTTGTTAGAGAATACCAAAACCATATAAAACGAATGCCAGAATCGCAGCAGATTCCGGCGGATTTTTTTGCAGAAGGTGATTCCCCCGAGACGATTCAGGCTGTAATGGAAGCGATCCGCAGCGCGGGGCACGAGGTCATTGGAATCGAAGGCGATGATGATGCCCTCAAAAAATTGACCGAAATTCAGCCCGATCTGGTGTTCAATATGGTCGAAGGGCTGTTTGGTGATTTTCGAGAGTCATTCATTCCCCTGATCTGTGAGCGGCTTGGCATCCCGTATACAGGATCTGATCCTTTAACATTGGCGCTGTGTCTCAATAAAGCACGGACAAAACAGATCCTGCATTACTATTCAATACCCACACCAGCGTTTCGGGTTTTCTATTCACCAAAGGAAATTGATCTGCAAGATTTTAATTTCCCAGCCATCATAAAACCCATAGCTGAGGGAAGCAGTAAAGGGGTATTCAATGATTCGGTGGTGGATAGTCCTGAACAAGCCAGAAAAAGAATCGAACTCTGTTTTGAGAGATACGACGAGCCTGTGATCATTGAACAGTTTTTGAATGGAGATGAGTTTACCGTCGCAATGTGGGGCAACGAGCCTGATGTCGAAGTATTGCCAATCATCGCCATCAAATACGATGATCTGCCGGCGGGCGCACATCCCATCTATTCTTATGAAGCCAAATGGATCTGGGATACACCCGAAAAGCCGTTGGAGATATTCCAATGCCCGGCCAATTTGTCGCCGTCGCAACACCATGATATCGTCGTCGTAGCCCGACAAGCTTATCGCGCGATGAATATCAGGGATTGGTGCAGGATCGATATTCGCATGGATAGCCAGGGCGTTCCAAATATCTTAGAATTGAATCCTTTGCCTGGCATTCTGCCGAATCCGGAAGAAAATTCATGTTTTCCCAAAGCTGCTCGCACTAAAGGCTATAGCTATGAAACCATGATCAATAAAGTGATCGAATTTGCCCGAAAAAGATATCAAATTTGAGGCGCACTCTATATACAAAAATAAATCAAGATTGCATCGATGAATCGATTAACAAGGGACTTCATTTGAAAATCCTGATTGCTTATAATGAGCCGATCAAAAGGCCAGGATATGATTTGGATTATATTTCTGAAGCTGGCGTGAAGGATGAAGCCGAACTGGTTTACGAGACTGCTCTAAAATTGGGCCATACGCCGGCCTATCTCGCGGCCAGCGATTTGGACCAGATTTTGAGCACGGTAGATCAATTCAGGCCAGATTTAATATTTAATCTCTGCGAGGGTTTTCGAGGCAGAGCACAGGATGAAATGTACCTTGCAGCGCTATGGGAATTGCTGGATATTCCATATACGGGTAATCCCCCATTGACCTTGGGATTAGCTCAAGATAAAGTTCTGGCGAAAAGACTCTTTCAATCGGGGCAAATTCTTACTCCAGCCTTTGAGGTGTTCCAGAAATTGCCTGAAGAGAGTGTATTGGAATATCCAGTAATTGCCAAGCCATCTCGCGAAGACGCCAGTCTTGGAATTGAGCAAGGTTCAGCGATTCTTCATAATTTTAGCGAGCTGAAGCATCGTGTTGGTGAGTTACTACATAAATACCAGCAGCCGATCCTCGTGGAGCGGTATATCGAAGGCCGTGAATTTAATATTAGCATTTTTGGTAATGATCCACCTCAGGTTCTTGCTATATCGGAGATCAGTTTCGAAGGTTTGGGAGCGACCGCGCCACACATCACTGGTTATGAAGCCAAATGGCTGCCCGATCATCCTTTATATCAAAAAACGCCGGCTATATGCCCGGCGAACATCAGCGCCGAGCTAAAGCTTCGACTCGAACAGATTGCCTTGCGGGTTTATGAAGTATTAGGAGGTCGCGATTACGGCCGGGTTGATACCCGCATGGATCAGGATGGAAATATCTTTGTGTTGGAATACAACCCCAATCCAGATATTTCTTCGGAGGCGGGCTTCGTTAAAGCGCTTAAAGCGGCGGGGCTCAGCTATAACGATTTTGTGGAACAATTAATTGCTGAAGCGTTAAAAAGGAAATTAAATGATTGAAATCAGAAAAATGATTGCTGACGACCGTGCAGCAATATCTCGTATTCTCGAAGAGACTGACATGTTCACGTCAGCCGAGCTAAACGTGGCGTTGGAATTAATTGACATCTTTTTAACCAATAGAGAACAAAAAGACTATATCATCTACGTTGCAACCGATGAACGGAAGGAGGTCGTTGGATACGTATGTTACGGCCCTACGCCTGCCACTGACGGGACTTTTGATTTATATTGGATCGCTGTCTCCCCGGCAATGCAGCAGCAAGGGGTTGGAAAAGCATTACTTTTATTCACAGAGCAACAAGTCATGCGGCACAACGGTCGCATGATTATCATTGAAACATCATCACAGCCGAAGTACAAACCGACGCAGGACTTTTATCTACGCAATCACTATCAGATAGAAGCCCGTATCAAAGATTTTTATCGGATTGGAGACGATCGGCTTATTTTTGTTAAAAGACTCAAATAACCAACATAGGAGGATTTTTGTTATTATGGACACTTGGCAGAGAATTCTGCGAAAAAGTTTGACCAGCGCAAAAGAAATAGCCGAGCGATTCGATATTCCTTTAGCTGATGTTGAAAAAATCCAAAATGAATTTGACATAAAAATCAATCCGTATTACTTGTCACTCATAAAAGAAAAAGGCGATCCGATTTATAAGCAAGTAGTTCCTGACCTGAGAGAGCTGGATGATAATGGTCTCTTTTTTGACCCATTAGCAGAAGATCGGGATTCCCCGGTCAAAAGTATCGTCCATCGCTATCCCGACCGATGTTTATTTCTGGTGTCGCACGATTGCGCGTCGTTCTGTCGCTTTTGCACTCGAAAGCGTAAAGTGGGTGATCCGACCCAGATAAGCCCTAAATTTATTGACGAGGGAATCGATTATATTGAGAAGCATCCTGAAATCAGGGATGTTATCATGTCTGGGGGGGATCCGCTATTGTTAAGCGACGATTGGCTAAAATATATCCTTCATAAGCTGAGGCGTATCTCGCATGTCGAGATTATCCGCATTGGGACCCGTGTCCCCTGTTTCCTCCCGCAAAGGATTACTGCCAAATTAGCCAATCTGTTGAAAAAATTTCACCCCTTATACATGAACGTTCATTTCAATCATCCAGATGAGCTCACGCCAATCGCAGTAAAAGCATTAGGTCGGCTGGCCGATGCTGGAATCCCGCTGGGCTGCCAAACCGTGCTGCTCAAAGGGGTCAACGATGATCCAGAAGTGATGAAAAAGCTCATGCAAAAATTGCTATTGGCTCGGGTCCGGCCATATTATATCTATCAAGCCGATTATGTCTACGGGACAGAGCATTTCCGAACGCGTGTCGAAAAGGGCTTGGAGATCATTCAGGCGATCCGCGGCTGGACATCAGGCTTGGCTGTACCTCACTTTGTCATCGACTCCCCCGGTGGCGGCGGCAAAATACCGCTTTTACCAGAATATGTCATCAAAATAACTGACACAGAAGTCGTTATGCGCAATTATCAGGGCAAAATCTTCCGTTATACTCAGCCAAAAGAGACGAATGGGAAACATCATCGACCAGAGCAGCTAATAAAATCGCTCAAGCGCGATGAATTGATTTCACCAATTTGCGATTGTGAAGAAACCCTGATGGCTTAATCAAAAGCATTTGTCAGATTATAGTGAACCTCCTACCTAATGTTTTTCTCTCAGTATCATAAGAATGGTCTCTGTTTGGTGAAGCCGTGCGATTTAACACGGTCGTGTTACCCATTATTAGCATGATAAAAATGGTCAGGAGCGGGTAGATATTCCCTACCCCTCCTGGTCCAGATTAATTAATTTATTGATAAGAGCCATTATTCATTTGCAAATTGATCAAGAGTTCAATATATTGAAGCGTTAATTCTGAACTTTTCATCTCGATCTCAAAAACGATCATTGGGCGGACGTCACATGAATCTTAGCAGCATTGTTTCATTTCCGTGGGCAAAAAATTGGGGGTTCATTTTTTTAATTGTGATCATCGTTACCAGTTGCAATGAAAAAAAAGCACAACAAGAGCTGAAAAACGCCAAACTGCTGGAGATGGCATTGCGTCAGCGGAGCGAGTCACCCTCAAATATCCCCAGACAAAATGAGCAAATCCAAACTCAAGAAATAGTCATTAAACATGTCTTAAAAGCGGGAGAAACTTTGCAGGATTTAGCCGCTCTCTATCGAACGGATCGAATTAGCATTCTTAAAGCAAATGGAATAGAGAATTGGAAAGATGTTAAACCTGGCCAAATAATTCTGATCCCCATCAAAAGGTCACAATCTGAATGAACGCTCATCCTCTAACTTTTAGACGCCGCAATAATCTTTCACCCAAAATTCTAAAATGAAATTTGCATTTTAAGATACACACCAAACACACGAAAATGCACTGAAAAGAGTTTTTATCGTCGAAGTGCTTGTGGCAATCCGTTTATTCTGATGGCAATGCCTCACTATATTTAAATGCCATGGTTTAATTTAAAAAATACAGGTGATTTTTAATAAACCGATTTCGGCGCTGTTCTTTTTCCGCGACCCAAAATTAAAGACACGGAAGCAGAAATACCACGGAAATTTCTTGAGGTCAGTGCAATTCTTCGTTGCGAAAGACAGGTCGATCTCGAAAATTTTTTGAAAAACTTGAAATGCTACTGGAAATTTTAGCCTGAAATTCTGAGCTGAAAATGAGCATCAATAATTATCTGATGGAACACACAATAATCCACCAATAGTGCATTTTGTTCTTTAGAATTTCGTGCGATTCGGTGTATTTCGTAGGCAAATTATTTTTATCTTCAATTGCCATGGTTCATTTTAGAAATTTAGGTTTCATTCAAATTTGATTTCTCCTGAGGGACATCAAAATACATCCAGCAATTTCATTGCCATAATAAACATCGCTACAATCAGCACAATTCTAATTACTTTTTCCCCTTTCTTAACAGAAACCTTCGCCGACCACCATCCACCAAACGCATTGCCAGCGGATAAGACCAGGGCTTCGCTCCATTTCACATTGCCAGTGGCAATAAAAATAATAATGGCGGGCAGAGTGAACATGAAAACGATGAATACCTTATGCATGTTGACTCTCACCAAATCCAGTTGCATGAGATGGACAAGTGCCGCCATAATCAAAAAACCAACTCCTGCCTGGATGAATCCTCCATAAAAACCGATTCCTAACATGACTGGATAGAGAAGCCATGGGTTAAATGAATCGTCATGATGATAATTTTTCCTACTACTACTGAGCCGGGGAAATAGGATTGTGATCATGATCCCAATGATCACAAATCCCAAGATCTTCTGAAATACCTCATTGCTGATTTTCACCGCGACAATTGCCCCAAGGATAGCCCCCGGCAGGGTCCAAAGAGATAATTTGGTGCTCAATTTGAATTGAGCGAATCTCTCCTGTTTGAACGAAATAACCGCAGCGATATTTTGAATAAAGACGGCGATGCGATTGGTCCCATTGGCCATTGCGCTATCGAGTCCCAGAAAAATGAGCATCGGAAGGGTAATAGTTGATCCCCCGCCCGCCATAATGTTAATAAATCCAGCAATAGCTCCAGCGACAAACAAGGCAGAAAATTTTATCATTTCATCCATAGATCAAAAAATCCTTTCTTGTGATTGAATTTTCAATAAACCTTGGAAACGATAATACGGAGAATTTCATAAAGATTCAATCAAAATTTCTTTGTTCAAATACAAAATGAATTCTGCTATCGGGAGACTCTCATTTTATTGTCCCGTGAAAGATGAATGGCGCCTTAATGGCATGGCAGAGATTTTTATCATAAACTGCCCAGGGGACACACAAAAATGCCTGAAAGTTTTTTTGCAATGAACTATTGTGCCGATCTTGTATTCATTCCTTAGCCCTATGATTTAATTTCGTGATGGCATCTTTCGTTTAAAAAATTTATATTGGCATTTTATATTGGAATTCCCAAAACCTTCACTGTGATGATTTGAGGGTGCTTCCCTTGTCACTTTTTATTGATTATGAGAAAATCTTTTAATCGAAAAGCAATGTTCTGGTTGTTCTGGGACAATTTTGCCATTATGGCTGATAATGTATTTCATCTGCCAGGATTGAAAAATGGGATCATAGCGCCGATGGTGATTTCGATGCTCAATATCTTCATTTTTCAGATAACTTTTTGGGCCTCGATGGCTCTGATTCCATTAATCCATCGGAAAATTACCAAGCCGATAGAGAGCATTCCAGCCGAGGTGACGCTTATTAAATAATTGGCCGTTTCAAGCGAAAAAGAAGTCTATAAATGCAAGCGATCGAAGAACAATTAGGGAACTGCAATGAAAGATATGATCAATAATTGAGGATTGTTGTATGTACACTGTCAGGGAAAACGAACATGCAAATAGTTAAGTTTTTACCGTCACCGTCAAAATCATGAGTCCCTATTGCCTCAAGCGTGAGGCATTGGTCTTCGACTTTAACGATTTCAAAACGACCATTTAGGTTTTGTCGATCGACCATTAGTATTTTGAGACCAGAATCATCCGCTGGTATGCCAGCGAAGGAATGCCCACCACCTTCTAAAAATTTTGGTCTCTGATAATATTGCTGGGCTTTATTCGCTATGGTCAGTAAGTCAATAGTTAGCGCATGCAAATTGGCTTCGGCCGAGGAAGACTCAAATTTGCGGATTCCAATTGCAATGGCGATGCCCATCGCAATGATGCCAGAAATAAATAGCAACTTCTGTTGATGTCCCATAAATGCCTTTCAGGGTATGCAAAGAAGAATCTGTGATCACTTGCTCTAATTTCACCGCTAATGATTTAAGCATATTTTCTCGTCAAATCGTCCAGGGCAGGCAAAATGAAGCAATGGAATCTTATAATGATCCGCCAGGCCTGATTCCGTTGCATCAATAATTACGTCTAAACTTCGCAATTCGCAGAAAATTTAATTGCATCACACATATTTTTTGTTTGATTTGACCAAACGAGAAACGTTGAGAAACCATCAACAGCGGTTAATACAAGTATATGACCGAAATAGCAATATATTGATGAAAAAGCGCTTCATTTTCCTCACTGAAATAGAGGCGCCTATTCTGTTCAATTTTGAACCATTAAATTCAAAGCGTATTATCGATTTTTAACGGATAATTCAAGCTTTTCTGTTATAAGCTGATATAAGATGATCAGGTCATGTTCGGGCCCCTGCAATGTTGCTCTTTGTATCCGCTGCATAATTTGATCATCAGAAATACCAATTTTTCGAGCAATTTCTTTGGCCTGATGCCATGTCGGTAGCCAGACCAGCTTGTCAGCAATATTGTCGATGGTTTCAAATCGCTTTAAAAAATGTCCCAGATTCAATATGAAATAAATCCGATTGGGAAATGGCGATGAGACCTTGATGATTTTTTGTTCGTCCCACACAAAACAGCCAACGTGCGGCTGCCATTTCAAGCCCTTCGCTTTCATCTCCCTGGCAGCCTGACAGACCTGGTCGCTAAATGGAATTGGCGCCAGATCGGTTTCAGGATTAAACGGTGTTGATTTCATTTCGACCTCAAAAAATTATTTGATTAAAAAGCTCATCATCGATATCTCAAAATGAGATATACCATTCTGAAGAAGCCCGAGCTACCATGTTTGAAACGCATCTAAATTTAATCCTTCGCAGATTGAATGATCCTCTCTGAAGGCGGCAACAATTTTTTTCCTGTGGATTTCTTCAACCAGCGGGGAAAAAACTCGAGCACCTAAAATTGTGCAATCTATAATAGAGCAACAATGACACGTGTTGGCCCAACGGCAGCAATTCTCGTTCTCTGTCATCTAACCAATCTTTTGAACTTCGCTCTCCCCACTCGATCCAGGCGCTTCCAATACCCAGTATCCGATATCAAATATCCAATACCAAAATCAATTCTCTTATACCAATCCGCTTTCAGGAGAAAAACAACCTCGATCCCCCTTGGCAGCATCCTAAAACAACCTCACCGATGACATTCCGCCATCGACATGGAGTACCTGCCCGGTGATCCAGCTTGACTCATCGCCCAATAAAAAACAGGCGAGATTGGCGATATCTTCGGGCTGACCGAATCGCTTCAACGGATGTCGTTCGGCTGCGGCTTGCTGCTTATCCTCGCTCCCCAGCAGGCGAGCGGCTAGCGGGGTATTGGTGAGGGAAGGGGCGATGCAGTTCACTCGGATTTTCGGTGCCAGTTCGGCCGCCAGCGATCGGGTCAAGCCCTCTACAGCCCCTTTGGCGCTGGCGATGGAGGCATGATACGTCATGCCCGTCTGCACGGCCACCGTGCTAAACAGCACGATTGATGCCGTCCCCTCAACCTTTTTCATGCGATTCAATGCCCCTTGAATGGTCTTCACCGCGCCCAGCACATTGATTTTGAAATCGGATAGGAAATCTTCCTCTTTCAATTGCCGAAACGGTCGCAGATTGATGGTTCCTGGGCAATAAACCAGCCCGTCCAGCACCTCTGGGAGTTGATCTTCAGGCAGTTGATCGACCAAAACGTCAAAATTAAAGTGGTGAATATTTTTCATCGCTGGGATTTTGTCAGCGGTCCGAGAGCCAACATAAACCTCATGCCCCTGCTCGGCCAGCTTTCTGGTGATTGCCAGCCCAATTCCCGAACTGCCGCCGATGATCAGATAGTGTTTATGGTTCAATTTTGTTCCTCCTTCAATTTTTTAGATAATCCTTCCAACCAAAATCGTTAGAATGTTTAGTGCTGAATTTATCAAAATTGAGTCCAATCTAAAGAGATTAAACCACGAATCCGCCAACTGGCGGATGAACACGAATTTGTTGATTGAAATTTATCAGATTCTGAATATGTGAGATTGGTGCAATTCTGGGTTTTTAGAGTGAACTCAATAATAGCGCACTTGACGCTAAAATTGTAATCAAGTTTTTGGTTCAATTTTGACTCAAAGATCTTTATGCAGTTTGCGATAAAAAAAGCATCTTATCGAAACGACCGAGAAACCTCATCCAGTTTCGCCAGGTCTTCCTGATCGAGCTGAAACTTCAATACCCCTGCATTTTCCACCGCCTGTTTCACTTTCGTCGCTCCTGGGATAACCACCACGGTATCGCCGTGAAATTGAATGAGCCAGCGAAGCGCCACCTGTGATGGCGTCACACGATGCTTTTGGGCAATGCGTTTCAACTCTTCGATCACCGGAGCGCTTTTTTGCAGGTACTTTTTCTGAAATTGAGATCGGAACCTTCTGCCACCTTTGGTCGCTTTGATCAAATCGGGATTATCATGAAATTTTCCTGATAGCAATCCCTGCGCCAATGGCGAGTAGGCAATGATGGTGGTGCCCAATTCTTTCGCTGCTTCCATCACGCCATTGGATTCGATGCGACGATTGAGCAAGCTATATTCCATCTGGTTGGAAACCAGGGGAAGATTGTGCTTCGCCAGATAATCGTAAGCCTTGCGCATAGCATTCGCAGAAAAATTGCTGATCCCAATGGTGCGGATTTTGCCGTCATTCACCAATTCTGCCATTGCCTGGAGCTGCTTCTCGTGGGAGGAAAACGAGCCGTACTGATTATGGATCTGATGCAAATCAATGTGAAATCCATCCAGATATTTCAACCGATCGTCGATCGTTCGGATAATCGAACTGGCCGTGCGAAAGACGGGCATCCATTTCGTGGCGATCACCACATCGCCATCGGCCTTGCCCAACGCCTTCAATGCCCGAGAAAGCGCCGCCTCACTGCGACCCCATCCATAAGCCTCTGCCGTATCGAACCAATTAATTCCACCATCCAGCGTGGCCCGCACGATGTCGATCATAGTTTGCTCTGCTACGGCACCCCAGTACTTGCCAGCAACGCCTTTGCCTTCCGAAAATTGCCAGCAGCCCAAACCGATGGGAGTGATTTTTATATCCGATTTTCCAAGTGATACCAGGTTCATACTTATTTTCTCCTATTTTCTCGATGATTTCAATTTATCTCATATTTTAGGAAGGGTATAAGGGTGTAAGAGCATAGGGTCAGAAAGGTGTTATCCGATCATGAGAGATGTAACAATTCCGCAATTGTATCATTCCGCCATTACCTTATAACTTTATACCTTTATACCTTTATACCTTTAAACCTTATACCCTTCGCTACTCATCCTCTAAAATCCTCTCATAAAATCCTGAGAGAGCCGCGCCATACTCCTCCCGCTGCGGCAAATCATTGTGCCCACCCTCTGGGATGATCTTCAACTGCTTATCGCTCGATTTTGCCACGTTGAATAATTTCTCTGCCATCCCTGGTGGCGTGATCTGATCATTGCCGCCTGCCAGGATCAGTAATGGTGTTTCAATGGCAGAAAGACGCTTCACATTGCTATTTTCCAACAATGGAGGTTCTATTTCGAATCTCACCAATGGCTTTAGAAACCACGGCACCAGCCGACCTGTCCAATCTTTCGCATCGGTTACAGGGCATTCCAGCACCAGTCCCGCCGCCGATCGCTCGCTGGCCACGAATGAAGCAATGAACGATCCCAACGAATGGCCGTGGATAATGAGCTTTTGGGGGATGACCTGCTTCTCATGAATCAAAAAATCATACGCTGCCAGTCCATCGCTTTTTAGCCCTGCCACGCTCGGCACACCATCGTTCTGTCCATACCCACGATAATCGAACACCAACATATTCACGTTTTGATCGATTATGGCTTTGATAATATAAAACGACGTCACCATTAAAAATCCATTACCGCCGAAATAAAGCACCGTGGCTGTTGCTGTTGGATTTTTAATAAACCAGCCGCTCAATTTCAGACTATCAGCGGTTGGAATTTGCACTTCTTCAAGTTTGAAAATAGTTTCTTTGAAATGGTCTGCACTGATTGTGCGCTTCACATCAAAGGCGTCTTTTTCTGTTAATTTGATTGTTGTGCAGGAACTCAAAAAAAGAGTCAGCAGAACGACAGCGAATAAGTTTTTTCTCAACATTATTTATCCTTTATTATGCTAATTTGAAACGATTAAAACTCGAACCTTCGCACTGAATTTGATCAATGACATTTCAAAGCTATTCCTAATCAATGCTAAAAATAAGATGACTCAACCTCCAATTGGATTCGCCCAATTCGCTCATTTTATACAGTCAATACAAATTTTGAAAACATGAGATATTTTTTTAGAACCGGATAGGTAAATGAAAAATGCTTAGTAAGAGCGGAAATTCCAAACCTACCTTACAATTTCCCATTATTCCAACTCCCAACCACAACAGCTACCCGTAATAAATATTTGTTAGTTCTGCCTTCCTACTGATGATAGAACTGGCACGGATATTAGTGGGCGTTTTATCATCGGTGAGATAATGAATTAAATCCCAGATTTCAAAAGGCAAATGACAAGTAATATTCAAAATACAAAGCCAAAATTCCAAACCTTTTGATCATTGGTCTAAATTTGCCTTTTCAAATATAGTAAACCTTTGAAAGGATCAAGTTCTCTGTTTGAAGCTTGAAATTTTGAAATTGAACTTTGTTTGTCATTTGTCTTTTGAGATTTGGGATTTAAAAAACCTGGTCTCGAAACTTGTGCATCAAAAAATAGAAAAGGCTGGCAAAAATGCCAGCCTTTTGTAATCGATTTAAAATTATCTGAGCAATACCAACCGTTTGGTCGAGGTAAAGTTACCTGCTTCGATGCGATAGTAATAGACGCCAGAGACCAGGTTGGAAGCATCGAAAAGCAGGCTATATTGCCCAGCATTGAGCTTTTGATTCACGAGCGTAGCGACCTCCTGACCCAGCGCATTATAAACGCTTAGTTTCACGAACTCCGAGCTCGGAATTGAGAATGTGATCGTAGTAGTCGGGTTAAACGGATTCGGATAGTTCTGCTTTAGTTCGAACTGGGTAGGAGTGACTGAATTGGATAACGCCCTAACACTTGTTGGCGGATCATTAAATACCACTACTTGACCGTTGGCCAAAACACCAATCAATTGGAAGGGGTCGCCACCCTGGTTACCAGTTTCCTTCCGAAATCCTGAAGCCAGCACTACAGCCGAGCTGCCAGCTAAACCAGTAAGATTGACATCAAAAGCGCCTAAGGTTGCTCCATCCCGATTGCGGATCAAACGAATATCATAGGCAGCAGCAGGCACCGAGATGTAATCGGTAATATCGCCATAAGCCGCGCTTTCGACCAGCGTCGGGCCATTTTTTACCATAACTTTCACGGCATCCACATCAGTTGCTCCGTGAACAATAATGAAATCAACATTAGACCCAGTTCCCTTTTCACGCGCCAGCTCTTTTACCCAGATGGAAAATGCGATATTTCTTCCATCAGGATTGGGGACAAATTGATTGGGATCAAGCACACCGTTGGCAATCGCTATATAAGTCTCACCAGCCAGGAGTCGGAAATTGAATTTGGCGATGATATCGCTGGCTGACACGCTGGTACCAGGAGCAATACCAATTTCAAAATCCTGATTAGCAGGCGCATCAATGAATGGGGTCGCGGTACGGAATGCGAAATCATCCAGTAATTTAGTGCCATTTAAATAAATATCAACTTTCTTAGCCGCCGGATCAGCCGCATTGTGGATCACCTGCAATCGTGCCGTGGTAATAGCTGGCAATTGGATCACGGTACCATCAGGCAGAACTGCCAGTACGCCAAACGCTTTGCCATTTTGATTGGCGGCTGGATTCAGAAATCCCGATGCCAGAACAAACGCTGCGCCATTGGCTAATCCAGACAGCGGAGCAGTGAATGTCGCTACTGTTACTGTGCCAGAAGCATCTTTAATATCGATGGTGTAATCCGCGGCAGGAACAGAAATATAATCAGTGATGGCAGTGTAAGGCGCATCATTGACCAACGTTGCTACGCCACGAGCCACGATATCGACAGTCGGGGCATCAGTGGAGCCATGCATCACGGCGAATTCGACATTGCCGCTCACCTTGGCTGATTCCTGAGCCATGGTTTTTACAAAGATATTAAAAGCCGTGTTTTTGCCATCGGGATTCGGAGCGAAACTTGCTGGATTCAAAACGCCATCGGCGATGGCAATGTACTTTTCGCCAGCTAAAAGATTAAAGGTAAAATTGGCGATGACGTCGCTGGCTGATGAACTTGTACTCGGTGCGATTCCAACGACGAAATTTTGATTGGCAGGCGCATCGATAAAAGGTGTAGCAGCTCGGAAGGCAAAATCATCGAGCAGCTTTGCTCCGTTTAAATAAACGTCGACTTTCTCCGCCGCAGGATCTGCCGCATTGTGGATCACCTGCAAACGAGCCGTGGTGATAGCTGGCAATTGAATCACGGTACCATCAGGCAGAACTGCCAGTACGCCAAACGCTTTGCCATTTTGATTGGCGGCTGGATTCAAGAATCCCGATGCCAGAACAAATGCTGCGCCATTGGCTAAGCCTGACAGCGGAGCGCTAAAAGTCGCTACTGTAACTGTTCCAGAAGCATCTTTAATATCGATGGTGTAATCCGCGGCAGGAACAGAAATATAATCAGTGATGGCAGTGTAAGGCGCATCATTGACCAACGTTGCTACGCCACGAGCAACGATATCGACTGTCGGCGCATCGGTCGAGCCGTGCATGACGGCAAACTCGACATTGCCTGGGATCATGGCTTCTTCCTGCGCCATTGTTTTCACAAAAATATTAAACGCAGTGCTGATGCCATCAGGATTGGGGGCAAAGCTTGTTGGATCGAGCACGCCATTAGCGACAGCGATGTACTTTTCGCCAGCTAACAGATTGAAAGTAAAGCTTGCAATCACATCGCTGACCGACGCACTGCTTTTCGGCGCAACACCCACCACGATGTTCTGATTGGCAGGCGCATCAATGAATGGAGTTGCAGCTCGGAAGGCAAAGTTGTCGAGCAGTTTGGCTCCGTTCAAATAAATATCAACTGAATCCGCCGCCGGATCAGCCGCATTGTGAATCACCTGCAAACGGGCTGTGGTAACCGCTGGCAGCGCAATCACATTGCCATCGGGAAGAGCTGCAAACACGCCAAAGCCAGCGCCGTTTTGATTTGCCGAAGGAGTAAAGAAACCAGAGGCAAATACGAAAGCAGCGCCATTAGCTAATCCTGATAACGGAGCGCTGAAAGTAGCAACCGTCACCGTGCCTGATGCATCCTTAATATCCAGTGTATAGTCAGCAGCAGGAACAGAGATGTAGTTGGTTATCGCTGTGTAAGGCGCATTATCGACTAACGTTGCCACACCACGAGCCACGATGTCAACCGTCGGTGCATCGGTCGAGCCGTGCATGACGGCAAATTCGACATTGCCGCTGGTCATTGCAGCTTCCTGAGCATCTGCTTTAACGAATAGATTAAAAGCAGTATTCTTGCCATCAGGATTTGGAGCAAAACTACTGGGACTTAACACGCCGTTGGCAACAGCGATGTACTTCTTGCCTTCCATTAAGGTCACTTTGAAAGTGGCAATAATGTCGGCAGCAGAACTGCTGGTTCCAGGTGCAACACCGATCGTAAGTTCCTGGTTCGCAGGGGCATCGATAAACGGAGTGGCAGCTCGGAACGCAAAATCGTCCAATAATTTTGAACCATTGAGATAAATATCAACCACGCTTGCAGCTGGATCGGCTGCATTGTGGATGACTTGAAGACGGGCAGTTTGTGCCTGGACTGCAAAAGAAGTAATGAAGATAGCGAATAACGCGAATAACAAGGTTTTCATTTTAGTCATGACAACCTCCTATTAGTTGAATTAATGAGATGGGTTAAATAATTTGATTAACTCTGATGATCGTTTTGAACGATATTAATATACGAAACAATTATCAAAAAGTCAAGCATTATTTTATATTTTTTCGCTCATATCGCTCATTAATAGGCTTATAAACCCTTTCATTGTCCTTTAAATCCTGCGTATTAGCTCCAATATGGCTTAATTGAGCGTTATAATCGTTTCTACTGGATTAGACTCTGTGCACGCGAAAAGGATTCTCAATAATCGTCCATTTCGTTCATTTTTTAAAATATTTTTATGGTAAAAAGATTATATTCATGAGGCAGCGATCTAAGAAATGCGAATGCTGTGAGGTTAGTAGCGAAGCTAAAGCTTGAAGCTTGAAATTTTGAGATTGAAGTTATCGAAATTTGTTGTTTGATGTTCGAAGCTTAGTCCAAAAAGAGCTCTTCGAAACTATGCATCCTCTTTTCCACTGCTGGATGCGAAAAATCAATCACATCAAATCCCTGCCCGCCGACGAAAACCTGAGCGTTGTGCGCCTGAGCAACGTAGCAAATTTTATCAAATTCCGCCTGAACCAGATTGACATCGGTGACTATCGTGCTGGAAATATAAACCCGATCGGGCTGGTATATATCAAATATTCTCTCGATCTTTATCGATGGCGTCATCTGACCGCTGAACAAAATTTTATAGCCCTTCAGTTCTAATACGTGATCCACCATTTTAATAGCGACATCGTGAAGTTCATGGGACATAATCAAGCAGAATGCAGTGCCAATTTTTTCGGAAGGCAATTGAATGATGCCTTGCAGTCGAACCAGGCAGTCACGAATTGTTTGCGTTGAAAAATGTTCTTCGATTACATTGATTTGCCCATGCTCCCATAACTCTCCATTTCGATGTAGCACCGGTGTGACCAATTGATCATAAATTTCATACAACGGATGTTGCGCCAGATATAAGCCACTGAAGACCCGATGCACTCGATCACGATTGCATATCCGCGATTGCTCTGATACATAATCAATCAAAAAATCGAAATCTGCCTTCAGTATGCGTGTATTGATCTCTAGATCCTCATTGCTCTCGATCGGAAAAAGATTGGCGCGCGTTGTTTTCGTCTTATGCTGCTCCAGAAATTTCGCCAGGTGTTGCATGGTAAATTTCCGATGACCACCTGCGGTTTTCACGCATTCCAAAGTTCCATCTTCAGTCCAGCGTTTTATGGATGAGACATTGACATTTAAAATTCTGGCTGCTTCTTCACTATTAAAATATTGTATGGACTGCTCCATGGTTTTCCTCTAAGATATGAAGCAAAAAGTTCGATTGGGGTGACTTAAATCCGACCTTTGCTAATGCCAATAGATAGATTATTTTTGACTCAAAAATATTTTGGCGGAAACATTATTTTGTCAAACTGAGATTAACACCAAACCACAAATCTAAAGCTCAATTGAAATCTTGGAAATCGCTTTTTAAAGTTTGAATTCGCTCAAAAAGTTCCTGCAATCCATTTTCCGTGGCAAAACCCTTGGAGCGCCATTGGATCACGCCGTTCCGATCCAGCAGAAAAACATAGCCATCGGACTTATCTTCTATGGACAACAGATTGCAATACTTATCGACATCACCATAATATGTTGTTACATTGCCATGCTTCTGCTTCGGAATTCCAGATCGCATACCACCATCAATAATAGGTGACATCAGTTTCCAGCCACTTGCCAGCATTGGGATCTCAAAAAATTGGATGCTGGGATCAGTTTCATATCTATTTAAAAAAGGCACCAGCCATGAATCGATCTTTCGTTGCGTCTCCCGTTTAAATGCGATCAAAATGAGCGTTATTTTTCCCGTCAGGTCATCGGGATATTTTATTTCAATCCCAGACAATGTCTCTGCTTTTAATTCTGGGAACGGCATTCCGATTGTTCTATCATTCATGGGTTTGTTTTCCTGACTTATCGATAATGTGAAACTGGCTATAATTCCGATTATGATTAAAAAGAAGCTCTTTTTCATATCAACGTCCTTGCGTGATTCTTTTCATTTACTCAACTTGCGAAGCGCGATTTGATGAAGGTTGCTCATCGCCTTTTGACTCATTCATCTATTCATTGACCCAATCTCATCAATACAAAAACTTATCTGTCATTGTTGTACGAGAGCCAATCAATTGGCGCATTACTATTCATGCGAACTGAAGTTATAAATTAAACATGAAGCTAACAGTGCCTGGCGAGATCATAACATGATCCAGCAATTTTTTCATTAACTCGTGATTGCCAGTGTGAATGAAATAAACCGCCACATCGAATAGAAACAAGAATCCTCCCTGCAACAGGAGTGAATTGCCATAGCCCCTCAAGCGGTCATGATGTTTGAGGGTATTTTTGGCTCGTTCCTTGAGATAAAAACCCGTCATCATATAAGCAACATCCAACCCTGCATTGAATAGAAGAATCTTCTCTATATTCGCCTGTTGCTTTATCGATTCAAATAGGGTGAGTGTTGTATCAGGATGCAAAGCACCATAAAGACCAAAGCCAGCGATAGCCAAATTCACCGCGTTCCAGGCGATATTCATTTCATAAAAATATTTTCGATCTTTCTCCCCAGATCGATACAACGCCCCGTTGACGGCCATGTTTCCCACAGCCCATGAACCAAGCGTGATCATCGCATATCGGTTGATCTGATTGCGCTGGAAATTCAATCGATCCTTATGAACCTCTTGGGCCGAGGAAATATTTTGAAGCAACAAGAGAATCCCAAAAATATAAACGATCTTTTTCATCGAAAAAACCTCTTTTACAAATTCCTTTAACATAAAGAGCGAATTGATCGTTTAATTTGATGTTTCCGGCGGGAATAGGATTCTCCATTTCTTTGTTAGCGCTTATAACATGTGAAAAGCAAGCCGTCATTCTCCGACAAGAAATCTTCATCTACCATTAGCCAGTGTTTGAAACGAAAACGTCTTTTTTGACCTCATCCCAGCCCTTTCCTAATAAGTTATAAGATCCATTTCTCTCGTTACTCGAAGGGCTCAGAGCTGAATTAGCAGAGCCTGAAATTATGATCCAACTTAAAAATTTTGATCTTTTTTCGGCTAATAATTATTTAGCCAATGTGATCTTGCAATAAGAATGATAGTTCAAAAGTCAGGATAATCGGGCTTATGATTTAATAAAGCAGCAGGCTCAGTGCATTGTCTTTCGCATTCGTTTTGAAATAGCTAAAACTGCAAATCAAAAATTAGCGTTGCGCTTGCTTTTTGGTCAAACCAACCCGCTTGGTTTGCAGGGATTCGGGCACATCACCAATCGATATGGTCTAAAAATAAGATTTTGGGGAATTCATAGCAAAGTCCCGCTAAGGATTAATGCGGCCATGGAGAAATAAATAATCAATCCTGTCACGTCGACAAGCGTTGCCACAAATGGTGCCGAGGATGCCGCAGGATCAGCACCGAGTCGGCGCATGATGAATGGTAACATCGAGCCTGACAGCGTTCCCCACATCACAACGCCGACTAACGACAATCCAACGGTGATAGCTACTAACACCCAATGTTCGCCATACATTTGAAAAAAGGCCTGCCAGATCGCTATTCTCAAGATACCGATTGAACCCAAAATTGCGCCCAATGACAAGCCCGACATCACTTCTCGTCGCATAACCCGCCACCAATCCCGCAGCGTGATTTCGCCGACAGCCATGGCACGGATAATCAGGGTTGCTGCCTGGGAGCCGCTATTGCCGCCGCTGGAAATGATCAGCGGAACAAACAGCGCCAGCACCACGGCTTTGGCGATTTCCTCTTCAAAATAGCCCATGGCCGTTGCGGTCAACATCTCGCCCAGAAATAAAAGCACCAACCACCTGGCTCGCTTTTTGATCAGAGTCGCAAAGGGCGTTTCGATGTAAGGCATATCCAACGCTTCCGAACCACCGATCTTCTGAATATCTTCGGTCGCCTCTTCCTGAGCCACGTCCATCACATCGTCCACCGTAACGATGCCCAACAGAACGCCTCGGGTATCAGTCACAGGCAATGCGACGCGATCATAATCTTGAAATACCTTGACCGCAGTTTCCTGATCATCGGTGGCTTTAAGCGCCACAAAGATGGAGTCCATCAGATCCGATATTTTCACATCTGGCTCAGCCAGAATTAATTCCCTGATCCGAAGATCGTCCAAAAGCTTCCAATAATCATCAACGACATAAACGACATTCAGCGTCTCACTGTCTTTGCCATTTTTACGAATATGATCAAGTGCTTGCTGGACCGTCCAATGAGGCCGGATGGCGACATATTCCGTGGTCATCAATCTTCCGATGCTGTCTTCGGGATAGCCCAGCAAGTAGACGGCAATGTCACGTTGCTCTGGCGAAAGCTTGGTCAATAGCTGATTGGCTACAGGACCAGGCAGCTCCTCCAACAGCGCAGTTCGATCATCGGGCGAGATGTCGTTTAGCAATTCGATCAGCCATTTTTCTTCTTTGGCAAGTGCTTCGATGAGATCCTCCTGCTTCTCGAATGGCAAATATTCGAAGGTCTCGGTAGCCAATTCATGAGGCAGCAATCGAAAAACTGCGGCATCATCAGGCCGATCTAACTGTTCGATCAGATCAGCGATTTCAGTAGCAGGCCATTCGGTGAGTACTTCCCGCAGATCTTTCAAATTACGTTGCTCGATCATTTCACGGATTTCGGGCGTCATCAGTTGAGCGAGCATGAGTATCCTCCACATAGCAACGGTTGAAGTGATTCGAATATTTTAAATTGTGCTGATCCTATACTGCCTGTCGGCAGACCGACCTGGACACAGAGTTCACAAAGCAACCAGAGATTAAAGAGCAAGCAACTATTTTCAATATCTCTACGCGCAGTGATTCTGCCTGGATTCTATGTCCCAAAATAGATATTGGTGATCGTCAATTTTGAATCACTTTAATTTAGGCTTCAGGCAAATTACTTTTAGCTTCAAAAAGAAGGGCAAACTTAAGCAATTAGATTTTATTTTACAAGTTAAATCTTTTTGAAAGGGGTGAAGTTTCATTTCTTTTTTTTTTCATAAATCTACTCTAAAAAGGTCGGATGCCACAGAATTTTATCAAAGCCAGTCATTGCGAGGCGTTTTTTGCCGAAGCAATCCTTTAAAGGCTTAACCCATAGGATTGTTTCGCTCCACTCCGCCAGGAGGGATTTTGCTTGCAATGACATAAAAGTTCAATTTATACCCGTGCAAAGTATATAAATTATAGTGGTCAAATTTGATAGAACAAAGCCATCAGACCATATTAACCGTCGTAGGCCATTATGATTCACCAGTGTTAAACCTTATTAGCTTATTGTTCCTTCGAGGGTGATTCCTGATAAGCGAAAAAGGTTCTGGCGGTCCTGGGTCAGGTTTGTTATTCAGGTAACTAATGTTCTTTTCAGCATGATGGTTGGATCGGGTCATTTAGACAATGTTAATTTCGGTGCACTTTATCATCTTTAGTGGCCTCTGCAACAACGACAGCGGAAGTAACTCCAAATCATGCGAATCAATCTGATATTGCCGCAATATAGTCGGCCTGAAAGAATAGCGGGAGTGATAATGACGCAGGTCGATCCCAATGGTACAGCGGCGCAATTTGGCAGCCAGGAAGGCGATGTGATGATGAAAGTTAATCGAGAGAATATCCGCTCAGTGGCTGATTTTGAGCGGCAAATTTCGGATACCAGGCCAGGTGAAAATATCCTATTCTACCTGAGCCGAGGTGATGGCAATCTGTTTCTCGCATTTGCAATGCCTGAGAAGTAAACGGAGTGCTTTGCCTTTATGCAATGCAAGGAGTGGAATGGATGAAGGCATTTCACTCCATATCTGCGATGAAATGGAAGTAATAACGTGAGATTAAACGCCCCGCTCTTGATGCTACCCACCGACACTGATTTACCCTGCTGATCAATGCTCCGCACCTGAACATCTCCCATTGGGTGGGGTGCAGGTATGGGCCAGGCGTTATAGGTCGTGCACTTATCGGGTCATAACGTGAATCTGAGCTGCCGCGACGAATCAGACGATACAATCCGAGCAGTATGGTTCCCAATCCGATGCAGATTGCCACTACGCAGTCAGCTCGAGCACCATGTTATGCGTCTTCCTATTCGGTGGTTCACTTGATGTGAGTGCTTTCACATGGCGGGTTGTAGTTCGTTGTCAACAGACAAGCAACATACTACACCGGCTTTCATAGAACATCGCACTGGTGTGTAGGGAATTCAAACTTCAGGCATTCTTCGTTGCTTTTGTGGCTCTAACCCAAAGAATGCCCTCTTCGCCTGGCTCGTAGGAGAGGTTTCCCGAGAAGAAAGGCTCGTATAAGTTTGGCTCAGATCCTTTCCTTGACAGGCGATAAGATTCAACTACCATTTTGCTTAGCAGATGGTCTTGAATGATCTGCTCCGTGAGACGTTGCGGTTCTTGAGGCGTGGGACGGCCTTCTAAGTTTATGCTGCCCACAAATAGCCCTCCTGGTTTCAACACCCTGATTATTTCGCTGCACATGGTTTCGAAGTGGGTCACATGATCAAGTGCGTTCAGTGTGAACATTACGTCTACAAACTCAGATGGCAACGGTATTACGTGCTCTGTGCATTTCAGATAGACCATATTGTGGGAGATGATGTTCTCCTTGAAGCGATCAGCATACGAGTCTGCCAGCACGTCGATTCCGATTCTTAGAAAGGCGCTCTTTGCCCAAACAAGACTACCTCTTGGGCCACAACCAAAATCGGCAACTACCTTGCCCTTGAGAAAGCTGTCGTTGTTCTCACCTGCCATCCCTAGCATGAGTCTTTCGTAATGGGAATTGACGAATTTCCCTCTATCCATTTCTAACCTGCTTATCCAAAAGCTCATTTCGCTAGCGTACTTGTTACGCATGATGAAACGGGCAACTGGCTTAAGGATTCTTCTTATTGGTTTTGGAGCATACTGGACAACGATGCTTCGAATCGACATATATTCCCTCTTTTTCATGTGGTACTGCACGGATCGGACGTGATGACAATCACGTCATGGATGCGCCTAACACCGCGCGTGTGCGGCGGCGCGACTTCGAGATCGTTGGAATTAAAAATCATGCCGCCGTCGCGCCGTCCGCACCACGCCGTGTTAGAAATCATAGTTTGCATTTACCACGATTTTTTCCCGAGTTGAAGTACAGTCTTTATTTCTTCCACGATGCTGCTTTTTGCTCTTTCACACTTTGTATTCTTCTCAAAATTTTCTTCCCCGCCGAGCCGCTTTTTTATTCGTTGCACGTACTTTGCTTTTTATGGTTTTTTAAATGGGGGGTAAAGTTTCGGGCCAATACTCAGTTTCACGAAGCCACAACGTTGACATTTTGTGTTGGCCTTCAAGTAATCGCTTTGACGTCGCAATATCATTTGGAAAATCTAATCATTAGCCATTCACGCAGTTGCTTGCCCGAGCGAACAAAATCCTGAAAATCTGACTCAGACAAAGAATCTACCCACACATTTTTGTCTTTATTCAGATTGTGAAACTTGGCATATTCTTCCCATGTTTGGTGGATTTTTTTATCCACGCTGAGAAGATTTAGGATGCTTTCTTTCCAAAGTCTAAAATTTTCTGCAGTAATAGCAATGGGTTTTTGAAAAGTGGAAGGCTTGACAGGTTCTTGCAATTGATATTTGCTCTTACTACCTGCTGCTGCCCCAATTGGTATACCAATTAATCCACCCGCACCTCCAAAATAAATGGCTCCTATAATTGCCTTTAATTCCGCTGGGAATAAAAGATCGCGCAGAGCATTGTCCCCACCACTGGGCAAACCAATTATAGCTCCGGTTAGTACACCTACTAAAAGACCAAGTCCAAAACCCTCTAACGCTCCTCTGCCTCTATTGACAAAATAGATTTCAGAAACCTCCTCTGTCGGTACACTTATAACCTGACCGTTTGGAAGCATCCAGGAAATCGAATCCGGCGCTAACCGAGTCAGCTTCGCATTCAGGTAAAATTGACTGTTTTGCAAGGTCACCTTGGCTTTTTTATTTTTCACTTGTCGCTGGAGGTCCATGAATTTTGCCGAGTCGGTTCTCACAACTGATGTGTATGAGCATCCAAGAAATATGATCGCCATAAACAAACTTCTTATGATCGTCTTTTTCATGTTAAGTACCTCCTCTTTGCAATTCTAACGGCTTGCGCTCAGCCGCGCCGCGGAGCGCAGCGGAGCGGCGTCGGCTGGAGCGGCGGGTTAGGCCGCCTTTCGGTCTGAAATTCTTACTCTTTTGCGGCTTTGATTGCTTTTTCTCGTTTGAGGCTTCTTTGATCTTCAAGGCTCAGCAAATATGTCGCTTGTAGAACATTCCAGACAAGTTCTTCTTGATCTGTGATGCTCGATCTGATGAAACGATACGAAAGAAGGAGAAAAACCAATATTGCAATGGCGTTCCACTCAGCAGACAAGATACCTGTAAAAAAGAAACTGACAAAAGTTAACCCTAAGATTGCCCAACTTATACTCATCACACCATAAAATCGGCTCGTCGCAGTCAAACGGCCAACATAAAGCGTGTAGAAGTCTACACTCTTGAGACGAACGTACTTATCAGCTGTGAAGTACAATTGAAGCAGGTTCTCTGACTTCAAGAAACGCATTACGTCTTTCGCTTGGCTCTCACCAACAATTGCGCCCACAAAATCTTTTCTGAGTTCTCGCGTAAAATCTGACAAGTCGTCCTCTGCCTTTGTCAATCCCAGATGTCTACCCATTATCTCGTGACGTCGGAGCGATTTCAGTTTTCCAACTGTGTCGTTATGAAGCATGTATAGCACATGCCCAAGTATATAACTCAATGCCAGGAAGATAGCAGCTAAAGCCCACTCGCTGGCAGGCATATATTTCGTAATTGCATTTTTTAAACTATCTGGGGTCTGCACCCAAAATACGAGACTAACTCCAAACAAGGTCAAGCCACCAGGCAAGAAATAGAACATGATATCTCGAAGTATGAGTGTCTCGTATAATTGAATGAGGTTCATTTGTCATGTCATCCTATTCAGCAGACAAGATTCTCAAGGGTGTTGTCGCTAAACACTTCACGCAACTGGCGGCCTAACGGCCAGCGTCAGCCGCACGCGGAGCGAGCGAAGCGAGCGGAGCGGGTCGGCTGGACGCGGGGTTAGCGGGCTACCCCG